>Ga0209192_10000004_pt1 | contig 411904 bp, 381 predicted proteins | sample ArcticOcean_MG_C_11_FD_187433 | JGI IMG/M metagenome (GOLD analysis project Ga0209192, IMG submission 187433) | Marine microbial communities from western Arctic Ocean - ArcticOcean_MG_CB2_154 (SPAdes) (version 2) | ecosystem: Environmental > Aquatic > Marine > Oceanic | place: Arctic Ocean... | reverse complement strand
CCTAAACCCTAAACCCTCAACCCTAAACCCTAAACCCTAAACCCTAAACCCTAAACCCTAAACCCTAAACCCTAAACCCTAAACCCTAAACCCTAAACCCTAAACCCTAAACCCTAAACCCTAAACATGAGTGTTTTACAATCGCACGCTAATCTCACATTATGAGGAGAGCAGAGAGCTTCTGACGACTACCTTCTCGCGTGTCGCGCTGCTGAAGATTACCTTCCCGCGTGTTGCGCCGCTGAAGACTACCTTCTCGCGGCATGCCGCTCGTCATCTAATTTAAACCGTCTCAAGCGCGCGTCTCGCGATTACCAAAGTCGCATCCACCGGCATCGGCGGAAACGCTTGCGCCTCACACGTCAACACTTCGCGCTGCGCGTGTTCGGGCAAATCAAGCAGCTCGCGAAGCACGGCGCCGTCCAACATTATGAGTGGTTCTGATGCACAGAAAACACGCGACGCATCAAGCGCGGCGTATTTGTCGCTTACCACTTGGGACGCGCAGTCCGTCCGATTTACGCCCCCAAGGGGAGACCTCGTGAGCGGGTGGCACTCCATGCGCTGTTGCGCAATATGCAACTTTGTATAGTCGCCTTCGGAGACCTCGAACACTTCACACAAACCGCCTTCGCGCGTGGCGATTGAAAACGAAGGCCCAAATTTCTCAGACGCGTTCGCCGCGTCAAACAGCGTAGCGCGGTCAGCGAGATTCGTGCGGGTGCTCCGAAGTGCGTGTTTACCTGCGTCGTCGTCCAGGTCAGTCAGCACCGCAATCGGTGTCCCTCCCCTAATTCCGAAACTCGACACGAGCGCCAAGTTGCGTTCCGGCGTGCGCGTGTGTTCGTCGCGTCGGCGCAGCACAAAAACTCGGCCGTGCGAATCCGCACCGACAATTTCCCCTCGCCGGCGAAGCGCCACCGCCGGGGCGTCCCGCGTCACGGGGTCCACAGCTTTCGGGGCTAACCTTCGACGCTTGTCGGTTTCGAAAAACCCGCCACCCGCGACGTACACGCAAAGCGAAACGCCGTCGCGTGCTATGGAAACGACGACGCTGATACGATAAAAAAGAGAGTGTCAGTCTGGTGTGGGCAATCAGGGAGGCGGAATGTGCTGAATGGGAAATACTTACGGCACGACTTTCCGCGTTTCAACCGCTCGCGCGCCCGGGAAAAGCATCGCCTCCACCATCGCACGCTCGGAAGAAGGCTCGGGGCGGTTTGTGTCAGTAACGACCAATTCAGGCACGTCACCTGGTCCAAAGCCCGTTGGATACTCCGCGTCTCCAGCAGCAATTGCGAGAACAGGCCTGCGCGTCGCGAGTCTCGCGGCGAGCCACACTCGAAGCGTTCCCGAAACCGTTTTCACGTCGCCCGACGACAAACCGTCGCCGCTCCAGCCGTCGTCGCGCTCCCCCACCCGTGTCTCCACGCGCAACACGTGCGCACCCGCGTTCGTGCCCACCAAAATCAAACCAGTGGGCCCGGGTGATACGCAGGTCACCGCATCCGGAAACGCGACAGTCGCGGCGAGGGCGAAACGATTTTCACCCGATTTCGTTTTTCGGCCCGAACCGATTTTTTTCGGTTCGGTGAACCGCGTGAGCGTCGCGCCTGTTTTTGGATCCACAACGCGAATAGTGCCGCCAGCTTGGTGTGCACCTCTCTGAGATAAATAAAAGAAAGTGTCAGCCTTGTGTGGATACACAGTCTTGGGATTTGGGAAAGGCCCAACACGTACCTTACCGACGCCGTCACCACCGCCGTCGTCGTCCATCTCGCCATTCATAGTATCCCCGCTAAGTGCTCGCAGGAACAAAACACGTCCCTCCACGCGCGACGTTTCCCCTGTGCCGTCGAAAACCCTACGCAAACGTTCGCCCGCGACGCCGCGCGTGCCGATTGCCAACAACAATGAACCGTCCTCCGCGAGACACGACGCGAACGCGACGGCGCTGAAACCGGATGAGTCACTCAGAGGATACGCACAGGTTTCGGTGTCGTCGGTTTGATCGTCACCCAATCCAACATCGACCGCGTCGTTTTCGTTACCACCACTGTCGCTCTCGTCACCTTCGTCGTCGTCCGGCGACCTCCACGTCGCGACGTTGAGGTCACCCCCGTGTGTCGCCGCCGCCGCCGCGACGGCGGCGATGCCCGTGCCTCCGTTTTCGTGCGGGAGGTTGGTCACGAACCGGACTTTTGAGTTTCCATATCTGGAACCTCCAAACGTACGCGAAATCGATCTGTGCGCGCGTTCGTGCTGCGCGACGTCCACGTCCACCACGTGAAGACGGTCGCCAATCGTGGCGAAAAGGGACGCGCGGCGACTTTGAAAACACGGTTCACTTTGCAAATGCAAACTGCACAGGCTTTTCATCAACGGCGCGCCTACGCGTTCCACAGAAACGCGTTGCGCGCCGTCCACTAGCCTCGCGAGCCACGTACCGGCCGCACTGGTGAGTAGCACGGGGGATGCTAAGTCTAACCCGAGCGGGTCCATGGCAAGTGGCGCGTCCCCCAGTGACACACGCAAAACCACGCGAAATCCGGAATTCGATTCGGTTTCGGTTTTCGCGCGTTCCTCGTCGGCGCCAATTTTTTCGCCGCCGCGGTTCACGCCGACGCCTGTCGCGATCGGTGAGTGAACAACAGGCGGTTCGAACATTTTGCTCAAACGTGTTTGTGCTGAAACCGATGCCGCGAGCGCGGGAGTATCCACGCCTATCCGGATAACGGCCGGGTCGGAAACAACCGTTTGACCCACGGGGCACGACGCGCCGATTCTGTTTCCGCCGAAACCGGTTAAGCGCGGGCGCTGCTTAGGAAGCGAAACGCGTTCCCCGAATGTTTTGGGAGGAAGCGACAAACTCCTCGTGTCACCAAGCGCCATCCCGTTGCGTTTTCTCGAAGCCCCGCGACTCCCCGAAGGCTCCACCACCAGCAAGTCACCCCCGCGCGTCGTGACGAGCAGCGTGGGTTTTTTGTTATCACCAAACGACGAAGAAACCACCCGCAACGCGCACGGCGCGTCATTCACGCCAAGCGCGCACTCCAAACGAAACACCTCGGACGCTCGTGTCGCGACGCACCCTATCGTTTCCCGCGCCGCCACCGCGATTACGTCCCTGGCGTACGTTCCGCACACTAAAACCGTCACCGAGCCCGATTTCACGTCGGATGCGGTTATCGCGTCTTCCTTTGCGTTCGCGATGAACTCGGTCGCGGTGCGTCGGTCGGGAAGGGTCAAGCACGAGGGCTCCACGGTGAGCTTGACAATCGATACGGGTAACAGGTGCGTGGTGCGTTTTTGGGCGACGGCCATGGGCGCGAGGAGCATCACGCATTGCCGCAACGGCAGGGACACAGCGGCTCGGCCGTGTGGAGCGATCGCGGCGCACCCGATACCCCCGTCGGTTTCGTGTGGGCGCCATTCCGCGACGACGGCGCCGTCGACGCAAACGCGCGCGCGTCTTGGCGTGATTTGCATCAACGGCTTTTGGTGTGTATTGGGTCCCACCCAGAAAACGCCGCACCCAGTTGTACATTCCTCCCCCTCGAACCCGAGGTTATTTCCGCTCTCTTGGAACGAGCTGGACGTGTTGTTGGTATCGCGCGTACGCGTGTTTTCGCCGCGAGTGACGTGGAAAACGCGCGTGGCGCTTGCAAAGCAAAGCACTAGCGTCGTCTCGTCCGGCGCCCACATTTGAACAACGTCGCCGAACCCAGCGGGAGACACGGGGGTGCATCGCGCGGCGATGCCGCGAGTCACGCGCGTCGCGCTGCCATTCGCGGTTACTAAAAAGCCGCCGTGAGACGTGTCGCCACCCGCGAACCTCGCGAAGCCGTCCACGTTCGCCAAAGCGGGCGCCGTGTTCGGAGCTTCGCCTGTTACGGCTGTTTCCGGGTCAGTCGTGACGAGATCCACCGCGTCCGTTGCGAACACGACTTTTCGGTGTCTCGTATCGATCGCGGATGATGAATCAAAAGGCATCGACCGAACCGCCGCGTCGCCGTTCGCGCCGAAAATCACGCACGCCCGTCCGTTCGGTAACGCCACCATGGCATTCAGTGAAGAGTGCGCTTTTTCAGTTGGGAAGTGCGCTTTCGTGGACGGTTCTCGCGAAATATTCACCGCGTCGCCGGTTTCGCGGACGATCGCGACGACCGCCCTTAAGTCCGGAAAGTCGTCGCCGATTTCGTCCGTCTCAACCGCGACCGCTAACGTCCACCGGTGGTTTCGTGTATCACACGCGCTTTTGACCGGCGATTGCCACGCGTGACACGTCGGAACCCATCTCTCGCCGGTGTTCGCCTCCGAAACGACCCGCACGTGCGCATCCCCAAACAAGGGCAAACAAACCTCCACCGCGCCGAATTCACCGATTATGAGGAAACGAACGCGAGTCACTTCCGCGTCTCGAGAAGTTTCGCGTGTCGACGCCGCTTCGTCCCTACCCTCCGCGAAACACGCGCGCGCGCCGAGAACCGCTTTGGTGCGTGCATCAAACATCACACTGTGTGTCGGTGCGTATGCATCGCTTTGGGTCTTGGAAAATAAATCCCCATCCTTTTCCAGGAAAATATCCACGCGCGAGGGCGGCGCGGCGACGTTTTTTTCCGTGCTTCTTGTCAGTGCGGGAAACGCCGGCGGGTCCGTTATACTCGCCCCGCCACTAGTGTTTCGATCCGGGTTGTTTCTTCGATTCCGTCGCTCCATGCGTGCGTCTACCACACGGCCGGCATGCCGACCGGCACGCGCCGCCGCGTGTTCGTGTTGAGGTCCGTCGCGTCCATCGCGTCGCGTCTCGTTTTCGTTTTCGTATTCCGCGACCTCCGCGGCAACTGCCAAAGCCGCCACGGCTTCAAACTCACGAAACCTACGGTCCGTTTCCATTTGATCGGGGTCGTTGTCCACGACCGTGTCGGTGTCTTCTGTCTCATCCTGGACTGGTTTGTCGTCTGTTGTTGATTCTGTCAAACTCTCCCTCACTAAAAGCGCGAGCGCCGTTTTCCGCGTCCCGGAAAACGTCCCATCCGCGAACGACGCGCCGGTTACCTCGCGCCCGACCGGAAGCGGCAGCGGTTCAATCCCACGCGGTTTTTTTTCTTTTTTGCCAGGGTTCGCAGGTTCAGGGCATTCACGGGTTTCAGAATTGAGTTGATCAACAGCAGTCATCTCAGCGCCTGGAAACAAACACACTCGCGATTCGCAAAACGTAACGACCCATTGCGAGTTTGGCGCCACCGCGATTGTGTGAAACAAAGAAACCGGCGTTGGCGTCGCGGCGTCACGCGCGATCCGTTTTAACCCGGGATGGCCGAGGGGAACCGATTTCAGGCACACGAACCTCCGGACGTTAACGTCGTACGTCATCAAGGACAAAGTGCCTGAGCAAGAAAGCGCGAGTAGGTAATCGATTGTGTCGTGTTCAGTGTTTAGTGGCGGTTTTTCAGGAGTCGTTGTTGTTTTACCAGTAACGACTTTCAGGTCAATCACCGTGCCTCGAGAGGATTGCGTTCGCTCCAACCGTAACCTTCCGTTCTTTTCGTCACCGCTCGGCACGAGCAAAACAAGCGCATCGCGTTTCCCAAGAACCACGTCCACCACTTCGGGTCGCCGGAACCGGCCCCGCACCGCGTGCGTCACCGCCGCGGAGCTGAGCAGCGTAGAAGCGACGAATCTGGAGGGTGACGGAAAAGGCGTGTCGCACTTCTCCACCGCATCACCGCGAGGTATCGCCATGAGGCACACAAGTCGGTGGTCACGACAACAAAACAACCGACCGCGACCCTTGACGCGGTCACACCTTCGCGCGTTCCACCTCGCGCGCCCACGTGTGAACGACCGACGTTACCCTCGAGGGTAACGTCGGAATGGGAATGTCACTTTTTGGCAAGTTGGGTGTTTTCACTCCAAAACGCAAAAGACGGCAAACGCGCCTGCAACCTCTGTTTCTGCCCGCCACGAAATCCCTGCAGCCCGAACACACACAGCGACGTGCGCGACAAGGCACACGACTGACAGTTTGCTGTGCGGAGAGGTAAACCATGGGGTTCAAGGTACGCGCGCGAGTCACGACCCGTTCAACCCCGTACCTGGGTTGTGGGCGAGAAGCAATCACCTTCGCGATTCGCGGCGTCGCGCAATCACAACAAACGAAACCTCCCACGGACTGACACTGTGTCTTGTTTCCATCCTCCCAAACGCAGGTCGCGGTGATTTACTACAGCCGAAGCGGGCGACTCGTTACGCTAGCGAACGTCATCGCCGAAGGTATTCGCCAGGTACGTCACGCGAACAAACGCGCACCACCCCGCGGTGCCTCGCACCCCGATGATTACCGATCATTTCTCTTCTCTGTCAAGACCCTCTTTTTGTTGCTGCCATCAAGAGAAACTCACCACGCATGCCCACCCCATTTCTTTACCCAAAACCAGGTGGAAGGCGCTGACGTCACGGTGTACCGCGTGAAGGACCCCATCGTGGGCGATGACTACAACGCTTTCGACCGCGGAGTGCTGGAATCACCGGTCGCGACCCCCGAAGTTGTGTTGCAAGCGGATTGCATCGTGTTCGGCGCGCCCGGACGCCAAGGCGGCGTGTGTTGCGAGATGAGTTTTTTCCTGGATTCGCTTCGCGATTTCCAAACCAACGGGTGCCTTCTGAAAGGCAAGGTCGGCAGCGCGTTCACGTCAGTCGGGGGCGTGGGGTGCGGCCACGGCGGCCACGAAGGCGTGCTGCAGTCGTTCCACTCGTTTTTTCTGCAGCACGGGATGCTGAGCGTGGGCGTGCCGCCGTCGCCGATGATGGAAATGGCGCCTCTCGCGACACCCCTAGGGACGTGCATGAACGGCAAAGAGAGCGGCAAGGACACCCCAGGCTCTCGCCTAAGAGCGCTCAGCGAAGAGGAAGTCAAACTGGCGTACTCGCAAGGCGAATGGGCGAGTATCATCACGAAGCAGTTACACGACGACGGGGATTAAAGTTTAGCTGGGCTTGTGAGGGTGAAACCGAACGAGCCGATGAAATCAGATGTACTCTCGTATGACCTCGACGTTTCTCTTTCACAAGCGCGCAAGTACCGGTCAATCTGTGGCCAGAATGCGGCCCAAAAACGAAACAAATAAAATAAATCCAAGGCGATTTTTGCGCACAGCCTGGCAGTCTCCCTTTTTGTCGGATCCGCCTGGAACGGTTTGGCCAATGAGGAGAGAGTTTCGCGGAGCGGTTGATGAACCCCACCCGAGCCGCCCGATCCATTCCCGCACACACCACACAGCTTCAGACATCTCAGTCTAAAGTCAAGATGGCTACCATCATCGCGCAGCAGCTTTCCGCCGGGTGCGTGTCGCTTGGCTGATCCCGTCTCGGCCGCGTGCGAGGCGTGCGCGGCGGGCGCGCGCGAGCATGTCTCGACCACTCTTTTCATCGCGCTTCGCTTAGTCTGAGTCACGGAGACGACTGAAACGGACCGCGTGCGCGCCGCGGCGGCGCGGGTCGGAGCGCTTCTGCCGCGCTCCGACGCGCGCCTGGCGTGTGCGCGATTGTTGCGGATTCACAAACACACCACGCACATGCATTGTACCCCCGAAACGCGGCGTGACTAACCGATCACCTCCCCATCGCCATTCCATGTTTGTTTACTGTAGGCTTACCCAAAAGTCCCGCACCGCCGCGCGTCCCCGCTCGGTCGCCGCCAAGGCGCGCGCCTCCGTGCGCGTCGGCGCCGTTGCCGCTACGCGCCCCATCTGGTGTCCCGGCACCCCCGCCCCCGCGCACCTCGACGGTACCCTGCCCTGCGACTACGGCTTCGACCCCCTTAACTTGGGCGCGGATCCCGAAAACCTGAAGTGGTTCGTCCAGGCGGAGCTCATGCACAGCCGCTGGGCGATGCTCGGCCTCGCGGGCATGGTCGGCCCCGAGCTCCTTACGAAGATTGGCGTCTCCGACCTCCCCAACTGGATCGACGCGGGGAACTGGGACGGGTACTGGCTCGGCGCGGCGCCTCTTTTGTTCGTGCAGTTCGCCATGATGAACTGGGCGGAGGTTCGACGGTGGGAAGACATGAAGAACCCGGGCACGATGAACGAAGACCCGCTGACTGGCGCGAACAAAGGCGACACCAACGTTGACGTTGGCTACCCCAAAGGCCTGTTCGACCCCATGGGGTACGCCAAGGACCCCAAGAAAGCGGAGTCCCTGAAGCGCAAGGAGATCGCGAACGGTCGCCTCGCCATGGTTGCCATCGCGGGGTGCTTCGCGCAAGCCGTCACCACCGGCACCGGCCCCGTGGACAACCTATTCTACCACCTGTCCGACCCCGGTCACCACAACATCTTCTCTTAAGCGGCGTTTGTAGGAAAGTGGTAAGGGTGACGCGATGAAGCGAGACGCGACGCGGTTTAGGTCAGCGCGAGGGTGGAGAAGGCGTGACACATAGGTTCGATCGATTGTGAAGAAGAAGAGAGGTCGACGAGACGAAGGCTACGCACGTCGTTTGGGTTTACACCACCCCTCACAACTCCCCATCCGCGGTTCCGTCGTACGGCGCGCCGTCCACGTACGTCTCCTCCACCGCGGTTCCCGATGTTTTTTTTTTCGTCTCCTGGTCCACACCCTCGCAAGCCTCCGCGCACACCCCGTGTTTCGCGTCCTCCACTGAGACGCGTTTCACGAACGTCGTTTCAATCTCATCCGCAAACGCCTCGAGGATTGCGAAGCAGCCCTTCTGTATTTTCGGTGGCGGGAAGTCGTACGCCGTGAACCTGTACACGTCGTCGCACACGGCATCCATCGCATCCGCGATCGCCGCACCACGGCCTTTTTTCTTTTCCGTCTTCGTGATCATCACGTCAAGCTCAACAACAGTCGCACCGCACGCGTCGCACAGCACGTCTCGATCGAAACGCTTTGGAAGCCGGCTTTTCTTCGCGTGCGCGGGGATGGGCAGCGTGGCCGAGAACGCGAGGACGAGGCACAGAACCGCCACGGCGCGATGGCCGCGCGCGCGCATCGTGCGTGCGTTTCGAAGTGATTATTTCTGATGAAAAACAGCTTTCAACATATTCCACACAACCACCCGCGCATCCCCCCACCGCCGACTCGCACGCACGGCACGATCACGATGAACCCGTCTGCGCCAACTTTTCCAGGCCTTTCCCACGATATCCTCGTCGACCGTATCTTCGAATCGAACGTTCTAGATGTCGGAGATCTCGCGAGGCTTCGCGCGGTGAATCGCGCGACGAGAGACGCGGTGGCGCTGGTCCGGCCGAAAGACTCCTTCCCAGGTCTTCCAGATGACGTGATCGTCAAGCACATCCTCGGGTCCGCAAACCTGCCGGATCCCGCCGATATCGCGCGGCTTCGAGCGGTGAGTCGTGGGATGCGTGGGATTCGTGACGGTAACGAAGCGTCCGGTGGAGGAGCTTGAATTTAGCGATGCGTTGAAGATCGGGTGCTTACACAGCTTGGAGCGCTTGTTCGCGCGACACGAAATTCCGCACGACACGCATTCCGTGATAAATATGTGGGAGGAGGTGGCGATGTTTGGGCACCTCCATGTGCTCGAGTGGTTGAATACCCTGATTTTCCGTTTCAAGCTGACAAGCTCGGACGCGTGTCAACAGGCGGCGAGACACGGGCACTTTGAAGTGCTGAAGTGGTTGGTTGCGAACGGTTGTTCGCTGGAGGAGGATACGTCCACGACGTGCTGTTTGGTGGCGGAAAGTGGGAATCTCGAGATGCTTCAGTGGGTGCGTGCGGCTGGCTGCTCGTGGAACGAACAAACGTGCGCGTTCGCGGCGTTAAGTGGGAACCTCGAGATGCTGCAGTGGGCGCGCGCGAACGGATGCCCTTGGTTTCCAAACACGTGCTCGAGGGCGGCGCAGGGCGGGCACCTCGAGGTACTACGTTGGGCGTACGAGAACAGTTGCCAGATGCTGGAGGATACGTGCTTGTGCGCGGCTGGCGGTGGGCACCTCGAGGTGCTTCAGTGGGCGCGCGCGAACGGCTGCCAGTGTGACGCAGACACGTGCTCTTACGCGGCTAGGTGCGGGCACCTCAAGGTGCTGCAGTGGTCGCGCGCCAACGGGTGCCCGTGGGACGAGGAGACGTGCTCTAACGCGGATTATGGTGGGCACCTCGAATTTCTGCAGTGGGCGCGCGCAAACGGGTGCCCGTGGGATGAACGGACGTGCTCGAGCGCGGCTTACGGCGGGCACCTCGAGGTGCTGCAGTGGGCGCGCGCGAACGGGTGCCTGTGGGACGAGGAGACGTGTGTGAGCGCGACAGGTGAGGGTCACGTCGAGGTTGTGAAATGGGCGTGGGGTAATGGCTGTCCATGGGGCGAGAAAACTTTGAAGATGATTAAAATGACCCGCGATCCCGTTCTTGAGGAGTGGGCGCGCGCGAACGGCGCACCAGAAACGTTTAAAGTTTAGTAGCGGTACTCCGAGGAGTACCGCGCGTTGGCATCGGCGGAGGAGCGGCGTTTAGGTCTTGTTCTTTTTTTCATCACAACTGAAGCTGCGGTCGGCGCGATCGAGAATCGTACTCGAACATGCTGATTTTCATTGGTATGCACACGATTCGTGTCTTGAAGCGCCTATGTACAAGTGCCCGCGCGCGAACGCTTTTCACTTCGTCTCGAATTTTCATTTCGTCCTTCTGGGAAGAGTCACAACTCACGCCTTTGGAGCGTTGGGGTGAGATTCCTCGTACTCGGAGATGGCCTGCTTGGCGTGCGTTAAGTGGGGAATTGGTTCCCACGTCGCTTGATCTTCGTCCAGGTTGGACCACTTGACCTTGTACTGCACGACGCCGTCGTCGAACACGCGCTTACCCACTAAAAAGTCGATAGGGTGTTCCGGGGCTGGCCGCTTCTTTACCTCCTTCTTTTCCCACGTCGGTCCGTCCTTGTGCGTCCAGTCCGCGCAGTGCGTGATGCTGCGGCGGGACATCGCGTTCTTCGCGCCCTGCTCCGTGCAGCCGAAGGTTTTGCAGATCTCGTGGAGGGTGTGGTTCGCCGCGGTCTTCGCGGTGAGCCAGCTGCGAAGGAGAGGAGGGAAAGTCAGGTCGTGGTTCAAGGGTTCTTGGAAAGGAAGAAACAACGGGGACGCGTCCTTACGTGTAGTCGTGGTGCACCTGGTGCGGGTGCGTTTCGTCTTTCATGGGGACGTCGGTGGCCATGGTAGAGGTTGAGGAGGTCGAGTTGGGGCGAGTGATACGCGCGAACGATTTGTGCGCGTGACGAAGTGCCGCAACGTACGACGCGAGGAGGCGCATAGACTAGTATCCTATGTATCTTGGAAGTCGTTGCTTTAGGCGGCTGGATTTCCTTCTTTTGATTTCGATTTTCATCGAATATCGGCACGAACGAAAACGTCACCCCCAAAGCTACGACTCCCCTCTTCTGGGGTTCGAGCACACGTCGTGGCGCCGCACGCTACGACTGACCGAGAGAGATGGGAAACAAGCCATGCTTGCACGGGAGGCAGAAAGCAAACTGCAAGGACTGTAACCCGTGTCCTCACGGGAAGGTGAAGGGCAGCTGCGTGAAGTGCAACCCCTGCCCGCACGGCAAGCTGAAAAACAACTGCGCGGACTGCACCCCCTGCCCCCACGGGAAGCGGAAGGACAGCTGCGCGGACTGCAGGCCCTGCCCTCACGGGAAGGTGAAAAGCAACTGCGTGAAGTGCACCCCGTGCGGCCCCGTGCCCGCACGGCAAGCTGAAAGGCAGGTGCGCGGCGTGCAACTCATGCCCTCACGGCAAGCTGAAAGGCAACTGCGCAGCGTGCACCTCCTGCCCCCACGGGAATATAAAAGCCAGCTGCGCTGCATGCAACCCCTGCCCCCATGGCAAGCTGAAACGCTTCTGCAAGGCGTGCAACCCTTGCTCTCACGGTAAGCTGAAAAGCAACTGCGCGGCGTGTAAGTCAGCCCGCGCGGAGCGGTCGGGTTCTCGCCCGAGATCAAACAAGAGCCCGAGATCAAGCAAGAGCCGTTCACCATTCGCGGCTACTTTGGGTTTGACGACGGCCAGTAAAACGAGCTTGCTTAATCACGCTGGTGGGCAAGGCAAGTGAATGCGTGATAGAAGGGTGAAGGTTTTAATACGAAAATTCGTCACAGCGTCCCTGAAGGTTTCGTTTCTCCGCTCTCCGCCTCGACCTCCGGCACCTTGTCTCCGTATTGTTTCCTCCAAAGCTTACCCGCCTCTTTCGGGTCCATCAGCGACCAATACGGCTTCCCTCGTTCCGGTGCACCCTCGACCTTCGGAACCTTCACCGGTGCCTTCGCGCTTAAACCCTGGCCGTCCCTGCGTCGCGAAGCGTGTTCGTGGTCAGGGTCAAAAAAAAACGAAAACGAAAACGAAAACGAAAAGGTTGTTTTGCCGATATTTCTCCCACCAGCGAACGTACCTTTTGCTCCTGTCCATGCACGCCCAAATAGCCGCCCATCGCCCTTCGCACGTGTCGAGCTCGCCGTAGCGGTAGTACCGGGTCAGCTGAAACGCCGGGGCTGAGGGAACACGCAGGGAAGGCGGGTCAGGCGCGGTTTGGATGGCGCGTTCGACTGGAGAGATTCGAGGGAAAACATGAAACACCACCGGAAGGAGAAAAAAGACGGTCGTGGTGAGACTGACGCGACGTACAGTAACACGCCCACGCGTTGTTGAAAGCGTCGCCGCACGTCGACGCCTCGGGCTCGTCCGCGGACACGGGAGGCGCCATCCACACCGCACCACCAGCGCTCGGAGACGAGTGTCGACGAAAACTGAACGAATGCCGACTTGCCTTCACGAGCGAAAAACGAAACCCGAGATCCAAAATCGTTTCTCGCGTGTGATTGGTCAATCCTTGTCGAGTGCGGAATGACGTCGCCGGCGCCTCGTGCAACCGTCCCGGCCACGCACTTCGAGACGCACGTCGCACCATGTCCTCCACCGCGCTCAACATCTGCGCGTGCTGCGCGGGTACCGGGCGCGTGCCCGGTGTCCGTGCCCGGTCCTCCAGGACCGTGAACGCGGCTGCGCCCCGTGACGACGGTACGCCCACCCGCGATCCCGCCTGCGATCGTCCTCGTGTTCCTCCCAAGAATCGAACCAGAGATCGCGACGTGCCGCCTCCATCGCGCCCCAACGCGTGTCTCCAAACGCGACCTCACCCCAAACACACGTACGCTGACACTACACCCCGTTCCGTTTCTTCCCCCAACCCGCCCACCACCACCCAAAACAGCCCCCGCGTCGTCCGTTTCCGACCGCGTGTTCATGCCGAAACACGCCGAACACGCCGCGTCGACGTCGGGGGGCAAACGCACGCGCCGCGGTTTGATTTCCGCGGTCGGTGCCACGTTGGCGTTCGCGGGTCTCAACCTGGGCGCCGTACAAAAAGCAAGCGCGCTTGGCGACTCCGATTGCTTCGAGTGCGGCGGCAGCGGCGTGGTGGCGTGCGACATGTGCGGCGGCACGGGGAAGTGGAAAGCCCTGAACCGCAAACGAGCGCAGGACACTTACGAGTTCACCGAGTGCCCGCAGTGCTTCGGCCGGGGCGTGCGCGTATGCGGGGTTTGCTTCGGCACCGGGGAGAGGAACGTCCGGGGGCTGCTGCGAAGACCGGACTCCATGGAAATCGTCAAAGCGATGCAAAAAGGCGAGCTGCGCCCGGGGGACGCGCGGCGGTTGCTGAAAGACGGCAGGGACGGAACCGTCCCGATGGAGGAGGTCATGGCGGAACCCATCGCGGAACTGGAGCAGCCGCCACTCGCGGGCGCCATTGAAGGGGTTGTTGATTCAGTCGTGGAAACCATCACAGATGTCATCACCGGGGAGACCCCCGGCGCGCTGTAAAAATCTACGGCGCGCGCTTATTTTGTTTTTGATGAGAAAGGCTCGTCGCGTTTATGGGGAGTTTCTTCATCACCTTCAAGTCGTATTTCGTCTCCTATTTTCCCCTCGTCTCCCTCGTCCCTTTCCCGCTAAACCTCCCCCGTCCCCCCTCACTCTACTCGTAACGCACGTCACTCGTGACGCACGTCACTCTACTCCACGTAATCGAACGTGTCGAAGTTGATCTCGGCTTGTTGTTTGAAGAAGGCGTGCGTTTCTGCCCTCGACGCCGTTTTCTTTTCCACCCACGACTTCAGCATGAACACGTCGTCGGTCCACCGGTTCGCCGCGAGTGTCGCGACCGGCGTGTTTTGTCGCATCACGGACATCATCGCGTCGTCCCCCGAAAAGAAGCTGTGCTCTTCTTTTTTGAGCGACGCGTGCAACTCCTCCGCGCTCGCGAGGAGCGCCCTTTGCACCACGCGCGCCTCCGTTTCCGGGTTCTCCGCCCGGGCCGTGGCGATTCTTTCGTCCATGTCTTTAGTTTCAACCTCCACCGCGTGTGTCTCCGCGTCTATTGCCGCCAGCCTGGCTTTTAAAGCCGCGTCCGCGGCCCCGGGGAAGGACCAAAACCAGTTCGACGTACCGATTTTATCCACGCTCACAAGCGAATCATCAACCAAGCTCTGCACCACATCCTTCACCGCCTGGAAAACAACCCCCTTCTTCGCCGCCGCCTTCTCCATGTCCTTCAAAAGCCAAGGCTCGGCGCTGTCGTGGAACAGCGCTAGCACGGTCAAGCGTTTGTCCTGTAGGGAGAACAGGAAGTGGGAGGAGGAAAGGACGTCAGCGTAAGCAGTTGCGCGCGTGCTTACATCTTAGATTTCGCCAATCTGGGCACCCTCGCGCCCGTACCTCCGCGGACATGCCTCGAGGCGGCATGTTCGCCGGGTTCCGGTATCAACCCACGTGGCAACACGAGTCGTGCCGATACCCCCGCGGTGGTGCGCGATACGAACGACTCGATACACCCGCGGTGGTGCGCTGCCGTGCCGCGCGCGAGTCGTTGCTTTGAAGCAGAAGCTCGATGCGAAGGACAAAAAACTGGATGTTTTGAACGCGAAATGGCGAAAACCGTGAAGGAGAAAGTCAACGCGCCAGATTGCGTCCTTGGTGACGTGGCTTTGCATAACTCAAACATTAACTCGTCGTGCCACCGTGGACACCCAGATTCACGAGGAGTGGCTCGTTTTAAAGGACACGTATGATATTTGTCGCGAACCGTCGTGTCCAATCGATCCCCTCCCCACCTAGTTGTCGGCGCGCGGTGAACGCACGCCGCGTCTTCCACGCTCGTTTCGCGTTTCTTCAGAAGTGTACTCCAGGCTCGCGGTAAGGCCCGAAACAGGTGGCACGCACGCACGCGCCATCGAGATCGAGAGATCTTCCCGTGAAAACTTTTCGCGGGGTTTGCGTGTTCGATTCGTCCCGTCGTGTCTCCCGAGCGCGGTTGGAGTTTGAGAAATGACCATGGCCGGTGACGGTGCGACGAAGGTGGTGAAGCCCGAAGCGGCGGTGATGCCCGGCATCCCCGCATCCAACGGCACCGCGCCTGCTGGCGGCGATCCCGCCAACGGCGCAGCGGACCCGGCCAATTCGTACTGGGCAGCGCAAGCGGCGGTCATGCAATCCTACTACAACGGGGGGGGCAACCCCAAGGCGCAGGCCCCGGGGGCGAACGGACAACAAGCCGCGGCGTACTACGCACAGATGGCGCAGCAACCCAACTTATACGCGCAGATGTGGGCCAACCCGGTGCGTGACCCCCACGGGAGACGCACGCGTGCCTCCTCCGAAGAGGACACTTTTTCCTGGTGTGACGTGGTCGCTCTCGGCTGCAAACGAGTGCCAAGTGGCGTCTTTTCGTTGATTTTTTTGAAGGGAAACGTCTCTTTTTTTCTTTCCAGAACGTTTCCGCCAATCCACTCCGCCTGTGTGCCTGTGTGCCTGTGCGTAACATTTAGCGAAACCCTTTTTGGATCAAAACACTACTCTACTGTCCAAATCTCGCCGCTCTTGCACAGGGTACCGCACCCCCCGTACTTATGCACACTCACTCACCTCTCCCTTCCCTTTCTCGTTCTCAAAACAGACCGCCGTCGCGGGCGTCCAGACGCCTTTCCCCGGCGCCGCATCCCCCGCGTTCCCGTACGGCCAGCTGCCTTACGCGACTTCTTTTTTCGGCAACCCAGGGGGGGCGACCTCTGGTGCGACCGACGCTGGGCTCGTGGTGGGCGGACCCGCGGACGCGCACGCCGCGCCGCGCGCAAACGCAAACGTTTCGCGAACGAAACAACAACGCGCCGGGCCGACTTCGGGCGCGCCTCAGGACGAACGCGAGCTGAAACGCCAGCGACGGAAACAAAGCAACCGGGAATCCGCGCGCCGTTCGCGGTTACGGAAACAAGCCGAGTGCGAGGACCTGGGGTCACGGGTGGGCGGTCTCACTGAGGAGAACCTCGCGCTGAAGGGCGAGGTGCGGCGGTTAACGGAGCAGTGCAGCGCGCTCGTCGGGGATAACAAAAAACTGCGCGGGTCGGTGACCGCGGCGGGGGGGGTTATTGATACCCTGCCCCCCGCGCTGCCGGCCGGCCCCACGGAAGAGGAGAAGAAAGCGGCGCAAGCCGCGGGGGCAAAAGCCGCGGCGGAAGCGATGACGCAGGCGAAGAAAGCCGCCGCGCTCGCCGCGGGGGACAGCGACGCGGAGGACGACGACGGAAGCAAGGACGACGATGACGGACGCGAGGATGAGTAACGGACGACAGCGTTGAACTCCCGCCACCACGAAAGAAACGCTCACGGTAGAAAAGCGAGACGAAGAGCAGGGGTGCGTGTGTTGGACGGCGAAGCCGAACGCGCGGGGTTGTGTGTCGGACCGCCGACGCTCTCTCGACGCCGCGCCGCGACGACGACGACGACGACCGGTCTCAAACCGCGGTTCGACGTTCTTTTTTGTTTGCTTTGCATTATTTTTTTGTCCGCCGGAAGCCGCGCCCCGACGCGGTACCGGAGACACCACGGGTCGTCAAACAAGGACGCCCGTATATCATACATAGAACATGCTTGTGTGTAAAATTTGCGCGACCTTTTCGGGCGCGGTTATCATAAACAACGTTCGAACCAAGCATCCTCTCGAGTTTGTTCCTCTTCCATTTTACCACTGGTATGTTTTCAACTCGTCTCGTCTTGTCAATTCGTCCGCGGCCTTTTACACAGATTGGAAAGGGCACGACACGTCAATGTTCGACGCTCTCCCGTCGTGCTCTCCGGTGGTTAGGCCTCTTTTTTATCCTCTCCGTGTGGGTGTTGGTGAGCCACGTCGCGCGAGACATGGCGGACGTCGGGATGTCAATGGACGAGAAGGTGGCGACCCTGGCGTCGATCTCGGGCAACGAGGATCTCGAATTCTGTCGGCAACTCCTCGAGGCGCACGGGAACTGCCTGGAGACCGCTGTGAACGTCGCGATAGGCGCGGTGCCTGCTGATGGAGGTGGGACACAAAATGCGGGAACCCCACCGATGATGCGTGCGGCCGCGCAAAGGCCAGGGCAAGGCGTGGTCCACCAAAACCAACTGCTCGGCCTGTTACTCGCGCCCGTAAAGTTGGGACTCGGTTTAGTGCACGGCGTTTTGGGCTTAGCCACGCGCGTGGTGACCGGCGTGCTCGCGGCTGTGCTTCCCCCCGCGCTCGCCGCACGTTTTAGGGCGCTGCCGTACACCGGCCACGGCGACGTGGACGACCCGGTCGTCGCCGCGCTTGAGTTCCGACGGGAGTTCAACGCGGTGGCGGGCGAGGATCTCGTCGGCGCCAATCGCGCCGGCCCCGGCCCCGGCCCCGCGTTTCTGGAAACCGGACACCGCGAAGCCCTGCGATTGGCGCAAACGCAGCTCAAGTTCCTGTTCGTGTACCTGCACTCGAGGGACAGCGGTGCGAGTGCCGACGTTTTTTGCAGGGACGTCTTGGCGCATCCGGACTTTTCTGACTACGTCAACGCGAAGTTCGTGTGCTGGGCGGGCGACGTCGCTCGCCGGGACGCGCGCGCGCTCGCCGCCGCGGTGCGCGCGAACTCGTTCCCGTACGTCGCGCTTTTGCAGAGCGTGGACGGCAGAGCAAGCTTGGTGATGGCCAGGGAAGGACAGACGACCGCGGAGGACTTGATGCACATGCTGGACGCGGCGGCGGAGGCGCACGCCGCGCCGTTGACAAACGCGCGGCGCGCCAGGGTTGACGTGGTGCACGCGCGGTCGCTGCGGGACGAACAGGATGCGGCGTTTGCGGAATCGCTTGAAGCGGATGCGCGACGGGAAGCCGCGGCTGCAGCGCAGGCGGACAAAGAACGGGAAACACGAGAACTGGGCGCAAGAGTTCTCGCGGAGGAAGCTGAGGCTTTGGCGTTTGCGGCGCGGCGCGAAAAGGAAAAGGAACGAGTCGTCGAACTTCGGCGTTTGGAGAAGGCGCGATCCATGAAACCCGAGCCTGTGGTGGGCACCGAGTGTACGTGCAAGGTAGCGGTGAAGTTCCCGGATGGACAAAGGGTGGAACGGCGGTTTCTGACAGGCGATACCGTACGTGATGTTTTCGATTTCGTGGATTCCACGGACGCGAGCGCGGTGGGCGTGGCGTATTCGCTGGTGAGCAACTTTCCGAAAAGAGTGTTCAGCAGGCCCGACGACGCGGAGGTTTCCTTGGGGGAAGGCGGGCTCGCGCCGCAAGCCGTGCTGATGTACCGTCTGGATGATGAGTAATGTGAGCATGGGTCCCTCCCTGCCTGTTCTACGATGTATTAACAAAGGAACGAGACGCGCGACGTATCACCGTTTCACGACGTTTTTGTCGCCCGACGTTCCACTACTTGCACAGGTTTTCCTTTAGTTCGAAAACCGCCTCGACTTCCACGGCCCATCCCTTGGGCAACGAGGACACACCAACCGCGCTTCTCGCGCCTCGCCCCGCGTCTCCGAACATCTCGATCATGGTTTCCGAAAACCCGTTCATCACGCGCGGTTGGTCGATAAAGTCGGGCGCGGAGTTTACGAACCCGACCGCCTTGACAAGTCGCTTCACGTGATTCAGGCTTCCCAGGTTGTCCCGCAACACGGCAAGCATGGTTAACGCGCACGCCCTCGCGGCTTTCGCTCCAAGGACAGCGTCTATCACGCCGTCATTACCGCTGTCGGAGACGTTGCCAACCTTGCCTAGGTGCGCGTCCGGCGTCGGGGCCAAAGGGCCGATGCCCGAAACGTAAACCAGGTTGCCAACCACGACGCAAAAGTCGTACGTGCCCGCGGGCGCGGGGGGGGGTGGGAGCGTTTCCGGTGGTTGCAACACCACCAGCAAACGCATCTCGGGTGTCCCTTCGGGGTTGGGAATCGGTGGCCGCTGTAACGCGCGTAACCCCAAAAGTGCGGGGTCCACCACGGCCTGCGTGGCACCAGATGCTGACGGAGAAGGAACGATCATCTTCTGCGTTTTCTCGCCCAGCTCTTTCATCTTCGTTTTCATCTGAGGCAGCTTCTCATCACCCCACGCCTTGGCTTTGTTCGCCAAACCCTTGAACGAGTCCATCGCGAACGCCCCGGAGTGCACCGAGACGGGTCGAGGGAAGTGGCGCACTACGAAAAAACTCGCGCGAAAATAGATGCGAGAAAAAGATAAAAGATGATGTGTTTCTCGGACCGTCCTATCCGCGTTACACGCGCGCGCGCGTCTGCATCGTCGCCACACGACATTGAGACGAGGGATGTTACGTCGCCGAACCTCATCTGCGGCCCCGTCCGCGCCGAGAGCTGATGCCAAGACCCCCACACGCTTGCGCCGAAGATCATCCACACCCATTTCCAGTTCCGATGCGAACGATGTGCAAACTCTGCACCCCGTACTCCTGGTCGCGTTCCTCTCCGCCCTGCTGCTGTGCGCGCGGTGGAGCGTGAGTGTGAACCTGCCCGACCCGGTACCCGCGTATGCGTCGCTTGGGCTGTTTTCCGAGGAACGCGCGCTAGCACACGCGCGAAAGTTGCAGAGTTTCGGAATTCGGGTCGTCGGCACCCCCGAACTAGAGAACGCCGAGCGGTACGTGGTGGACGCCGCGACGGCGTTGACGACTGAAGCGCACACCACCCGACCCGACCTTGACGTCGAATTCTTGGTGCACCGTCCATCCGGGTCCTTCCGTCAGTATTTCCTTAACCACGACATCGCCAACGCGTACACGAACTTGACCAACGTCGCGGTGCGGGTTCGGCGGCGCGGCGAACTAAACGGCGACGGTGACCAAAACCAAAAAGCCGTTCTTCTCAACGCGCACTTCGACACCACGTTGGGTTCTCCAGGCGGTGCGGATTGCGCATCATGCGTGGGTGTGTTGCTAGAGGTGTTGCGGGTGTTGATTCATGATAAACAGAACGTACCGAACGCGCCGGTTGTTTTTCTCCTGAACGGCGGCGAAGAGACGTTCATGCAAGCCGCGCACGGGTTCGTGGCGCACCACCCTTGGCGCTCTACAATCGGCGTCGTGATAAACGTGGAAGCCACGGGCAGTGCCGGTCCTGATGTTCTCTTCCGGGAAACAGGCGGGTGGCCTGCTGAACTGTACGCGAAAGTCGCACAAAGGCCGGTTGCCACCGCGACGATTCGCGATTTAGTGCGGTTCGCGAACCTCCCCGTGGATACCGACTTTAGCGTTTTTGTAGACCCCGCCCTGAACTACGGGAACCTTCCCGGAATCGACCTGGCGTCCATGCTGGACGGGTTTGCGTACCACACGGATCGGGATCTCGTGGAGAGAATCGAAAAAGGGAGCGTTCAGGTGTACGGCGAAAACGTTTTGGCGGCGACGCGCGCGTTCGCGGCGGAGCTCGAGAAAAGACGAGCGGCCGATTCTGATGAAAACGATTCTGATCGCCGCACCATCGCGTCTGGTGAGGGCGGTGCTTTTTTCGACGTCTTCGGCGTGGTGGGAATCGTGGTGGGTACGAAACACGTGTCCTTTTTGTTCCATTGTTTGCCATTGTTCGTGTGTCTCGCGGACGCGGTTTCCGAAAACACTGTTACGCTGAGAATCCAAAAAACGAAAAGTCACCTCAGGGGAGCCAAAACAGCCCTGAAGAGTGCAGCACTCGCACTTCTTGTTCCAGTCACTTTGTCCGCAGCAAGGGCCGTGGTGTCAGGCCGACCAATTGCGTGGTTCGGCAGTTATTTCATGTCGGGGGTGTTGACCGTCCCGCCCGCGTTGATTGCCGGCGCGGCGCCGTATGTCTCCGCGGGCCGACGCGATATCAACAAAACGATCCGTTCCGAAAACGCACGAGGCGCCGCGTTGGTCTCCGCGATGCTTGCCACACTGTGCGGCGCCCACGTCGCCGCGCTCGGGTACCTGTGGGTTTTCTGGAGCCTTGGGATCTCCCTCGCCACGAAGCTGGGAGGAACCGAAAACATTACAAACAAACTTGGCGCTTTGCTTTGTTTGGTCCCCGGCGCCGCGCTCGCGTCGCCCGTGGCGTACGTCACGTTTTTGCTAATCAACGAGAAGGTTGGTATTTCCGGTTCCGAGCCTTGGCCGCTTGGGTTGGTGGTGGGCGACGTCACCATGGGTGTCGCCTCTGGGGCCTGCGTGGTGCTTGTTTGCTTCGGGTTGTTTCCGTTCGTAACGGTTCTTTCCAAAAAACAAACTCGAGTTGTGTTTTTGCTCGTCACAGGGACTTGGGTGATATGCGCCGCGAGTGTCATGTGGAAGCCCACGTACTCGGTACACACCCCGAAACGGCTAGGGGTGTTGCACCAGCACTTCACGAGTGACGCCGGGGTGTTAAAATCGGAAATGCTAGTCGGCGCGTTCGACGCCGTGCCCGCGGCGTCGGCGCTGGCGCCGCTCACGCGCGCCGCCGCGGTTCGCCCAACCACGCGCGAGGACTTCGCGTCTTTGTACCCGGTGACGCAACTGTTGGGTGAGGGGGTTGTTCTTCCGTCGGAGGTTTCTTCGGACCCGCCGTGGGGTGCTGTGTTGCCAAAGCTGGAGGTGGGACGGCTTGACGAGTTGGGGTTTGCGGGCCCCGGGTTGATTGCGTCGAACGACGAAAGCGACGACGACGAAAATACGACACGTTCCGCCGTCGCCGCCGCCGATGGCGCGTTCGTTCAACTCGGTTTGTCGTCCGTCGAACACAACACCACACGCGTTGCAGTTGTGTTCCGTACAAACGCACCCGCGTGGTCGTGCGTGCGCGTAACCGGAGCGGTCACGGCCTGGTCGCTTTCCCCTACGCTTCCCAAACGCGGCGTCGACTTTTTCACGAAGACGGTGCGTGTTGCGCGTTTCCCAAATCCTGTCACTGTTTTACCTCTAACGTTGGCGACTGTTCAGACCGATTACCCTGACTGTTGTCCATACATCGTCCAATACACGCCCAACACGCGACGTTAACCACTTTTCGTGCACGAAAAAAGGAAACCCCGCTGTGGGCGCGGCACGCGGGAAACGGTTTGGCGGGCGCCACGTGGCGGTTCTGGATAGACACGCCCTCCATCGAGACAGCGGGGGAAATAGAAGTCACGGCGTGGGCGTTGTACCCGGGGGGGGATACGCGTGAGATTGCCCAGGTGACGGACGGGCTGGGAAAAGAAACGAGCGCCATAGCCGGCACGACGTTTCGCACGACAAAAACGCGCGTGTGAAAAAATACACGTCGATTTTATTCCTCCTCTGAACACCCCTTTTCTTGGATGCTCCGTTTACCCCTCTTCACACGCCCGCGCGCGCCGCCCGGGAGTAGACCCTACGCCCTAAGGCCTACGCGATGCGCGAGGCGGAACACACGCGTTTGTTGGCGTCGAGCCACGACGCGACGTCCGCCGCGTCTTCCAGCGGCAGCGTTTGGAGCCGCGTCGCGCTCGGTTTGGGGACGCTCGGCGTGATCGCCGCGGTCGCCGCTTTGGCGACCAGCCCCGAGACGCTTATGGACATCACGCTCGGCCTAGGGCTTTCCCTGCCTCGCGAGACTCCGGCTCAGCACGGGCTGTCCACCAAATCCATCCGACCGGTGGCGTCCGGTGACGGAACCCGGCCGCACAGCGCGCTGCGCACCGAAGATGCGCTCGTGCCCAAGCTTGGAAGCCACAAATCGGGGCACGTCGCCACCGCGGGAGCCGGTTTGGTCGACGACTCCGACAGGGACAAGCAGTTCCTGATACCTCCGGTGGTGGTTGAGAAGATCGCGGGGAAACTCGCGGGACGCAAAAGCAAACACAGGTGGGTGTCCGTAACCGGCTTTGCGTGGCCCCCGGACGCCTCCTTCCCATCGGCCTGGACGTCGGGATCCCGTGGTAACACCCTCGTTCTTTCCTTCCCGGTTGCCCCCATTCCGCGTGCGTCGGCTGACATCCAATTCCCCCAATCTCTGTGCCCTCGTCCCCATTCCCCAGCTACGACGGCATCCTCTCCAAGAAGGCAACGCACGCCTCTGGTGTGCTGCGTACCCCCGTGTACATCATCGCCATGGAGCAGTCCACGAAGGATGCGCAGAGAGTTGCTGAGATGCTGGAGCGGTTGATCAAGTACCACGGGTCCCGCGCGGTCCGCGAACACGTGCACATCACCCCCGGAATAAACGTCGCGGGCTGGCCTGATAAAATCGAGCTGGTGGAGTACGCGCTGAAAAGCGTGTTGGCGGTGAGAAGTGTTGGTGAAATAGGGGCGTTGCCGTGGCTGGAGACGTACGCGAACCGGGACAAAAAAGGCCGAGTGGGCGACCCGCGAGCATCATCCTTCCCGCTGTCGCACCACATCGGGTGTCTCTACGCCCACCTGCACGACTGGCAGCTGTCTTTCGACGCTCACTACGAAACGACCGTGATTCTGGAATCCGACGCTATCGATCCCAGTTTGTTGGGGGTGGAGCTCTCATCGATCCAAGCCGTGGTGGACAACGCCCCCGCCGATTTCGATTTGATTTTCCTCACCAACCGCGAAAAAGGCGGCAAACTTGCGAAGAAGTTCAAAGACCAACTCGGTAATACTCTGCGGATGTATCACCTCACGGAGCCCAACGAGGAAGCGGGCTTAAGCAGCTACATCGTATCAGGCACGTTCTACAAGAAGCTAAGACGGTACTTAGTGGAGCACGGCGCGGATATGGTGGACGCGTGGCTCAGCGCGAAGTTGTGCGTCAAGCCCGCGTTTGACAAGAACGGGAAGTTCGTGGCGTGGGAGGACAACGGGGGGGGGGAGTACCGGTACCTGTCGTGTTACCACGTCCAACAAGAAGGTTTTCGGTCGGTGGTGAGCGATGCGTATCCCAAAGCTTCGCGGTGACGGCAGGGGGGGGCTAGTTTTTAATTCACTCAAAGTGTTTTGCATTCTGACTTTTGAGTTTGGGCAGAGTTTGGGCAGCTTTTCTTGGACGCCTGGTTCGGGACAAGCGGAAACTTTTAGGAAGACGGAACCCCGGCTCGCGGCTTCGCCGCTCCCGCCGGGGAGTTGGAAGTGGTGTAGTCTCGGTATGAGAGCACGAGGAGGAGGAAGACTAGGATGAAGAGCAGGCAGGTAGTGAGGAGAAGGAGGAGGAAGAGGAAGAAGAAGAGGAGGAAGGAGGAGGAGAAAGAAGAAGAACAGGGGAGGAAAGTAAGCGCACATTTCAAAAACATCGCGTTCAACGGAAAACACGAGAAACACGTATCAACCTCAAAACCCACCGAAAAGCTTGATCGATGATATTATGAGCACTCGGTCAACGTGCGCGGCCGCCACCGCCACGTCGTGAAGGCGATTCATCGGTTTCTTTGCTTCATTGCGAGGAGGTGTGCCTGCACCGCAACCACGCACTCCATGGGACGACAAAAGATGGCTTCTCGCTCCACAAGCGTCGTTTACACGTTACAACTGGGTATTTAGTCACATACAAATGTCGCAGTGGTCAAACAGTGCGAAAATATCGAAAAACTGGTGGCGGCCGCGCCTCAAACTTCAACTTGAGAGTCCGCCTTCTGCACCAGGCGAAGAGGCGATCGAACGCGCGGGAACACTTTCCTGGGTGCTCACTTCTGCGTGCACGGCGTCGCCACGACGTCCGTGATGAGCGCACCGATGGAAGTGCCTGCGCAAACCGCGCCTGGCGCTTCTGGCGCGGCGGCGGAGCCGGTGACTACGCCCACGACTGTTGCCCCCCTCCCGATCGCCACTGACACCTGCCCTGTTGCAGTGGAAGCGACGACGCATGTGCACGGCGAGACCGCGGACGAGGAGGACGCTGTGGACCCCGCGCTGATCGCCGCTTTCGCGGAGGGACGGCGCACGCGGGGTTCTGCTGGCTCGGAACACGACCCCTCGGGCACGGACGGCGAAACCCCCGAAGAGGAGGACGAGGAGCAGGACCAGTCCGGTGAGGATGACGACGAGGCGCCGCCCGTGTTGCAGTGCCCCGAGATTCCGCGCATGTTGCAACCGCAACACGCGTCGCAGCTGTCGCTGGTTGGACGACACATCGACGTCCTTTGGCCGGACGACGGGTCTTGGTGGAAAGCGCGGGTGGTGAACCTGAACCCGCACAACGGCATGGCGACGCTTTACTACGAGCCCAACGCGCGGGTTGGGGATGAGACGGGGGTGACGAAAACGGGTGTGACGAAGGACGAGACGACCGATTTTCCCGAAAACGTCGCCGGCGAGGGCGCGGACGCCGCCGCTACTGCTACCGCCACCGAACCCGTCGCCACTGCGACTTCCATGGAGACCGACGCGAAGGAGGAAGCTACCCCCACGGATGTCGCCGTAGTAGCCACCGACGCGGCCGACGGGAACGACGCCGCGGAAGACGACGCCGAAGGCGAAGGCGAAGTCGAAGAGCTGGATCTTCGCGAGGCGTGCGCGAACAAAGAGGTCCGGTGGAGCTTGAGCGAACTTGTGAAGATGCGTGAGGAGTATTTGAAGGTCATCCAAGGCGGCCCGATCGCGCCTGCGGATAAATCCGCGGTGCCCTGCCCCTTCTGCGACCGCCGGGCGTTCAAGTACCTGCGGAGCCTTGAAAAGCACTGCTGGAACGAACACGGCACGCGCTTAACGCGGGAACAGCTGGATGATTTCGAGAAGAGTCTTCGCGTGGGTAAGAAGATCACCGGGCCTTCCCAGCACCGACGCAAGCGCGAGTACGTCGTACCTGAACTCATCACAATCAACTACGACGAGATGTACAACATCCTTGACGACGAAACGAAAATCAAAGCGCGCGGCGAGGCCCGGGTGATCGCCACGAACGCGGCGCTGGAGGTGACCAAGAAAACCGGCGACGCGTCGCAGCGGCAACGCGCGACGCTTTGGAGCGCGGCGGAGACTGATTTGTGTCACGCCTGCGGCGAGGCGGATCCCAACTTTTGGCACATCGAGGGCGACATGATCGTGATGTGCGACGGGTGCGACTCGCAGTGCCACCTTTCGTGTTACGGTTTGACCGAAGCGCCGGACGGTGACAAGCCGTGGTTCTGCCAGGGGTGCGTTGATGGCGTGAAAACAGGGGATGGGAGGGCCGCGGATTCAGGGATGTGCGCGCTGTGCCCCGTACCAGGAGGCATCTTAACAAGGGTCCAGCCCCCTTCCCGGTGGAGCACGGATTGGGGATCAGACGGCACGCACGCGCACTTGTGCTGCGCCGGGAACTTGCCCGAGGTTATTGTCACGCCATCCACCACATGCGCGCCAATCGCTGACATGCACCGGGTGAAGAACAGCCGCATGGCCCTGCAGTGCGGGTTGTGCGGCCTCTCAGGCGGGTGCGTGCAGTGCTCCATGAAGAACTGCTTCCAGGGTTTCCACGTGCTTTGCGGCCGAGCCGCGAACTTGGAGCACATCTACCCCGACCGCGAAGACAACCTTTCCGCGGCGGTGTTTTTCTGCGCCGAGCACAGCGCGCCTGCTTTTTCGCAGAGAAGGCTGAAAGCCGCCGGCCTGGTCGCCGCCACCGGCTCGGCCGCGGCCGCGGCGAACGGCCCGAACGCGCCGACCGCCGCCGGCGCCGCGCTCGCGGCCGGCGCCGCGCCGGGCGCGCAATTGGTGGTTAAACAACCCAAGCCCGGGGACGACGACCATGCGGACAACGCGTCGCGGCTCGCCGCGAACGCTGCGATGAAAGCCTGCGGGCTCGATGTGGAGCGTAGAAAAGCGCAGTTCGTTATTCGGCTGTGGCACAGGTTCACGCCTTTCCTTCCCCAGCCCTTGGACCCGGTCAGGCGGGCGGATCTGTTGAAACGCACCGGGCGGTTCGCGCAACGGGTGATGCGCAAGGCGCAGATTTCCGAGCCCGAAATCGCACGGCTGTCGCAGCTCACCGACGCCCTGGGCGAAGCCGAGGTGCGCCGAGACCACGACGCGGCTACGAAGTTCGCCCTTGAAGAGGCGAAGAACGGGCAACACCTGAACGAAGGCCTTCGGGATTACCAGCGCGAAGGCGTGGCGTGGCTCGCGGCGCAGCACGCGGCGGGCGCCGGCGGCGGGATTCTCGGGGATGACATGGGCCTTGGCAAGACGTTACAGGTTCTTTCTTTTTTACAGTACCTGCGAGACGCGAAAGGCGAAAGCGGGCCGCACCTCGTGGTGTGCCCCCTCTCCGTGCTCCCCACCTGGGTCACGGAGGCGAAGCGGTGGTGTCCTTCGCTGAGGGCGGTGGCGTTCCACGGCCCGGAACAGGAGCGCACGCGGTTGAAACAGGAGGTGCTTCTTCAAGGAACCTTCGACGTTCTTGTCACGACGTACGAGATGCTCACCGCGGAGCAGTCAATGCTCGCCGCGCGGTTCCACTTCCGGTACCTGGTGTTGGATGAAGCGCAGAGGGTGAAGAACGACGTGTCGCTTGTTTCGCAAGCCGTGCGGCGCGTGCGCACCACCGCCGCGTTGCTGTTAACGGGCACGCCGCTACAAAACAACCTCCACGAACTACGCGCGTTGGTGTCGGTGTTGTTCCAGGACGTGCTGGAAGCCGCGGGGGCGGAGAAGATGGACTCCGACGGCAACGCCGCGTTCGGGGACGACACCGCGGTGGCGGCGGCGCGGAGTTTGTTACAACCGTTGATGCTGCGACGCACGAAAGCGAACGTTTTGGCGAAAATTTTACCCAAGAAAACCGAAACTGTCGTGCGCATTCCGCTGAGCGAAGTGCAGAGAAAGTTGTACAAAGTGTTGCTGGAAGGCGAGCAAGGTTTGTTCGGCAAGCTCGCCACGACGAACGCTACGTCGGAAAAAGAAGCCCTAGACAACGGGCGGTGCATTGGCGAGCAAAACAGTGTCGACACGTCTGGCGCCGGCGCTTCGGGCGAGGGCGGCGGCGGCGGCGGTAACGTTCAGTTCACGAAACTGTCCAACCTCTTAATGCAGCTGCGCAAGGTGTGTTGCCACCCTTTTCTGTTCGGGGAGGAGGCATCACGTGAGGCCATCGCGGCGCATGGTGGGAACCGCGCCGAGGCGCTCATCGCGTCAAGTGGGAAACTCACCGCCCTGGACTCCATGCTCCCGCGCCTGCGCGCGGGCGGGCACAAGGTTTTGATCTTTTCGCAGTTCACGCTGATGCTGGATATGCTGGAGGAGTTTTGCGACGCGCGGGGGTTCGCGCACCTGAGGCTGGACGGCAGCACCAGCTTGGCCCGACGCAGGTACGAAACCGCGCTGTTCAACAAGAGCGACGGGCGGCACTTCGTGTACCTTTGTAGCACACGGGCGGGTGGGCTCGGTATTAACCTGCAATCCGCGGATACCGTCATCCTTGCGGATCCGGATTGGAACCCCACGTACGACCAGCAGGCGCAGGACCGGGCGCACCGCCTGGGACAAAAACGCCCGGTAACGGTGATCCGCATGTGTCACGCGCACTCCGTGGAGGAAGGCATCCTAGCCGTCGCGGCCCGGAAAGCGTCCCTCGCAGCCGCGGTGCTCGCCGGGTTGGAAGCGGGGGCGGATATCGAAGCCCTGGACGCCGCGAACGCCGCGGCGGGCACCGACCCCGCGGCGAGCGCAAAGCTGTCATTCACCGAACTCCGCGAAATAATCATGGCCGGCGCGGGCGCGGTGGCGGATGCGAAGACCCCGGGTGCGACGGACAAGAAAACCAGGGGAGGAGGAGGGTCTTCGAGTGACTTCAAGACCCCGGGCAGTGGGAAGGGTGGCGCGCAGGAAGAGGGTGTGGCCGCGTTACAAAGAGCCGCCGCGGGGAGCGGCAAGAAAGGGCACTACAACTGGGAAGGCCACGATTACCAGAAATCCAAAGCGGACGCGGACAAGAGGGATATCGCGGACGTATGGGTTTCCAGCGTGGGCACCAAGCGACGGGAACGGATCAGCACGGTTGAGTACATCGACGCCGGTGCCGGTTTAGGCATGCAGGCGGTGTCAAGGATATCAATCCGGGAAGCCAAGGAAGCCGAGGACCGGGAACGGCGAGCCGCCGCCGCAAGGGAAGAAGCCCGGGCGAAAAGCGCCGATCGCGCGTCGCGGCACGAAACAAACTGCTGCGAGTGCGGCGGCGACGAGGCCGGGTGCTTAAAGCCGCCCCCCCCCTTCCTGGCTCCGGAAATCGCCGCGGAACGTCTTCGGTGCCGCAACTGCCCGCGGGTCATGTCCCTGGGGTGCGCGCGCCTGGTCACGCGGCCGCGCATGGGGTGGCAGTGCCCGCAGCACCACTGCAAGAGCTGCAACCGCACCGCGTCCGAAGCGGGCGGGCTGATGTTCCGGTGCGTGCAGTGCCCCACCGCGTTCTGCGCCGAGTGCAACGGGGAAACCCCGTTCGACGCCGTGGAGGGCAACATACCGTGGGAGCAACTCGGCTTTTACCTCCCCAAGTCGTTCGAGTACGTCATGTGCGGCGAGTGCTGCTCCACGAACGAAGCCAAGGCGAAGGCGGCGGCGATTGAAACGCCGAAGGAGGAAAAAAAGGAAATGCCGGCGTCGGCGAAGAAACCGCGGAAACGGTGATCGGTTGGTATCCGTCACGTTTTATTTTTCAATTTTGATACGATGTCTTCATACTGTGTTTCTTGATACTAATATTTTTCTTACGAACTTCTTGATACTAATAATAATACTCCCTCTGTACCGCACATGTGCATACTTTTGTGTTAATCCAACTCTTTCGTAACCGCCGCGACTCGGGCATCTTTATCGTCGTCGTCGACGCACTCAACCGGCGACTCAATCGGCGCTTGCGGGGTGGTTTTGAACGTCGTTCCCTGAATGGGTTTAAACCCTTTATCAAGCTGGATCCACCGTATCAAGCAACCAAGGGATAGCGCGACGTAGTACGCGAATATGGACCACCAGATTCCCGACAGCGTGAGCGGTCCTTTTTTCGAAAACGCGTACAGCGACGACGCGCACACGGCGCCGCCCACGGCGAACACGTTGTTCACGCTCCGCGCGTCTCCCCGGCCAATCAAGGCGCCCTCCAGGGCTTTGTACCAGTACGTCAGGACGCAAATCATCACCACCGGGTACGCGGAAAGGGCGTGCCCCACGACGGCGAGGTCTGGGGTGAAGTTGGTGAGCAGCGGTGTTCTTATTTCCCAAAACACACACGCGATTGCCACAAACACGCCGGCGGAAAGGAGGCTCAGCGCGGCGCCCGCGCCTGATGCGGCGGCGTCGCCTTCCGATACCTGCAACCGCGAGGTCACCGCGTTTGACACCGTGGTCATGGCACCCGCCGCGACGCTGATTATTGACAGAATCTGGAACAGAAGCACGTGCGCGGCGCCCGAAAACACCCCGGTTCGCGCCGCTAAAGCCGACGTGCCGCCCCACACCAGAACCACGTTCATAACCCGGCCCAACATCGACGTGGCTTCTCGGAAAAACTTCCACGCCAACACGCTGTCGAAGGCATAAACAGCGACTGGGGAGGTTTCTTCTTCGCCATCCTCGGAAACCAGAACCGTTTCGTCGCCGAAAAAGTTAACCCGCCTCGGTCCTTTGAACGCGAACCACCACATTAAAGCCGCTTCCGCGTACTGCGCCACCACGGTGGCGTACGCGGCGCCCTGGAACCCTAGTTTGAAGGTGAAAATGAACGTCGGGTCCAACACCAAGTTCGTCACCCCGGCCAGCGCAACCGCGAGGAGGGGCCTGTGATTGTGAACATAAAGTGGTTAACGTCTTGAATGGGCAAACACTGTGTCAGGATTTGGGAAACGCGCAATACGTACGTTTTCGCGTCCCGCGCGGCTTGAAACGCGCCGCCGAGCACGGCGATTAAACACACCGCGGGAACTCCAGCCGCTCGCGCGCGCATGTACCCCGCGGCTTGCGCCACGACTGATTGGTCCACGCCCACCAAGGTCACGACGAATTCCGGGAAAAGCGCGATTAGCAACGCACATGTCGTGCCGAACGCCACCGCGGTGGTGGTGACCGCTATTAGGTACTGCCCGGCGAGCGTTTTGTCGCCCCTCACCAACCCCCCGTCTCGCCGCGCGCGCTCGTCTTTCTCAATCGCGACCGCCATGACCCGCGTCGCGGCGGTCCCAAAACCGTGCGCCGCGAGGACGGCGATGACCGAAGAGTACACTGCGGTGTTCGGCCCGAGGGACGCGAGCGCGGTTGTCCCTAGGGTAGCGACCCAGTACGCGTCAATCGTCCCGAGCAAAGGCTCCGCCACGCCCGTCGCCGCGCACGTCGCGAGCTGCAACAGGGTGACCCTGGAAAACGCCGTGTCCCACCCCAGTTTCCGCGAATCCGACTCCTCGTCCTCCATCACCACCGCATCGCCGTCCCCGCAAACGATGATCTCCTTCTCGGGCGAGCCCTCGCCGACGTACGCGGGGAGGCGCGAGGTGGGGACGCGGCGGGTCCGCGTGTTTTGATAAGATGACTGACAAGATGAACGATGGGTCATCTTGGCAATCATCTTACCGGTGCCGTCCTCTTGTTTACATGCCGCCACGTATCCCCCGCGAGTGCGCCCTGTATTTGAAACCGTGTTCGCCGCAATCGCCTCCCATCGCACTGCGGGCGCTTTCGAGGCTCGGCCGGCGGACGCGACCCTGGGGGCGGTGAGACGCCGCCGGCGGTCGCCCGGACCATCCCGGCCTTTGATTTGCGAAGAGCGCGAGCTAAAGGGTTTGTTTGAATCCCTGGCGCGGAACAACGACCGCAGGGACAGGCGACTCTGCATCGCACTCGCAGACATGACGCTCATACACTAGGCGCGTCTCTAGTGACGCCGCCTCGAAACCCGGAACCCTAAACTCCTCCGCGTTCACCTCCGACGCGCGCAAACCACTCTGTTGTTCAACTTGCCACATGGCGACATCTTGGAATCATGCCAAGTCACGCCGCGCCTAAGGCATAAGCTAAAAGCGTCTTTTCTGGCACGGCGACAGCGCGTGCGAATAAACCGAAGATGGAGACTAAAAGGCCTTGGAAAGTAATCACGTCTCTGTTTGCGGTGATTTAGGTTGACCCGCGAGATCCGGAGTGTTGTTTTTCCCGCTCGCGCTCGGCTGAAGATTCATTTACGCTCGCTGCGTGCACCCGCGGGGGTCGCGAAGCGTCACAAACGCGCGCGCGTGGCCGCTGGTGCCGGCGTGGGGACTTGCTTCGCCCAGGTTCCAGTGCCACGGCGTGTTTCAGGTAGTTTTCCCGGAGGAAAACCACACCCGAGCCAGTGGAAACGGGTCCGAAAACCCAGATCTGGGCCGGCCACCCGAGAGACGCGACGACCCGCCGCTTCTTAACGTCGTTTCGTTTCACCGGTGCGGTGGCGTGGTGTCGGGGCTCACCACGGCGGACGGCAGACGGTTTCGGGTAGTCAAGCATGACGCCGCACGAGGTCGCCGCGCTTGTCCAGGCCCTAGCAACGGTGATGGCCACGGAGCCAGCCAAGGAGTTCTTCAACCACCCGGTCGACGCCGTCGCGTTGGGTTTGGACGATTACCACGACGTCGTGACGCGACCGATGAGTTTGCGTGAGGTGCTCGCGCGGGTTCAGGCGGGCGGCGGCCACGATGGGCACCCGGGGGCTTCCAACGACAACGACGCCACCACCAAGGACGCCGAAGCCCCAACCCCGTACCCCTCGCTCGCGGACGCGCTGCAAGACATCCGGCAGGTATGGAGGAACTGCCGGGTGTACAACTCCAGTTTTCACATGGCGCATCTACGGCGCGCGGTCGACGCGCTGGACGAGACGCTACGTGAATCCTTGGCGAAAGCAGGCATCACCAGCCTGCCGTTACCTAGCGACCTCCCAGAACAAGCCAAAGCGATCAACGCGCACATCACCGAAATAGACATCCCGGAGAAATACAACGCGTACCTCGGTGAACAACTGCCGTACCGCGTTTTGGACGGGTGGACGGTGTGCGTCGCAACCGACGCGTTTGAAACGGCGCCGTGCGAGGCGGCGGATTTTTACGACAAGTGGGTTCTGGAGAATGGGGAGGTGGATGGGGAAGGTGAAGGGGAGGGTGATGATGCAAACAGACATACCGCAAACAGACACGACGGCAATGGCTTTACTGAAAAAAACCGCGCCGGGAATCGAACCCGCGTCGGCGTCGACCAAGCGAAAATAGAAAACCAGCCGCCACCGAGGCTCGCGGCGTACGGCTGGCTCGCCGTGCCCACCCCATTGTTCGAGCCGGCTGACGACCTCCCAGGCGCCACCGGGAATGGTACGCAGCAGTCCCTCCCGCAACTCGCCAAAAAGAACAAAGACGACGAGGATGACGACGACGACGACGACGTCGCTTTGGCCGCCGCAACGAAGGCGAAGGCTGAAAAAACGCAGCAAACGCGCGTCAAGGTTTGGCTCCCGCGCGTGCTCGACTGGTCTATAGACTACGAAAACCCGCAATCAATGTGGCTCATCACGGAGTCTGGGTGGTACCGGATGCTCGATCCGAGTGGGGAGTACTCAGTGCTTTTCAAGGAGGGCGTTTCGAAAAAGTTTGACCTCGCGGCGCGCGCGGTGAACGTCTTGAAACAAGGTACGTAATTGCGCGTTTCCCAAATCCAGGCACTGTTTCAAGCCCCTCTGTGACGTCCACTAGTCATTAAAAGGAAGTATCCTACATACAGCACAAGTGCACTGTTTGCCCATACAGTACACTCAAGAATGACCCTTTTCTTTTCCGAAACAAGACCCGCTCGCGTCCTGGGACGACGCGCTTCCCAAGATTTTGGCGGCGCCGCCGAAACCGGGAAGGCCGCGGGGACGGCCGCCAAAAGACAGGAGCCTTGTGGAGGAGGACAAGAAGGACAAGAAGGCGAAGAAGGGCGGCAGGGGAGGGAGGGGAGGAGGCAGGGGGAAGAAGGGAAAGAAAGAGTCCGAAGGGGATGGCGACGCTGACGCTTACACGAAAGAAACGAAAGAGACGCGACCCGAAAAAGTGGTCGAAAAACCCAAACCGGCGGCGCGCGATTTGCCCCCCGATACGCGTTGGGGGGACAGCGGAACAGTGTACTCCGAATCCACGCTCGTTGAGCTGCGGGAGTTCGTGCTTTCGCAGCTAGAAGCTTGTGTCGCCGCGGGCGTGATTTTAACAAGCACCGGGAAACTGTCGCGGCACATGAAGGTAAGGGCCTTCCCCAATCACCACACACCGCCTTCGCAATTGCCCACACGAGACTGACATTTCTAAACCCAAAAACAATCTCAGGCGTTTTGCGTGGTGTTGGAAGAGAAAGGCGAAGCCGCGGATTTCGACGCGCGGAGGAAAGCGGAGCGGGAAGTGAGGTGGGCGGTGGCGGAGGAGGATGCTTTTGAGGAAGAAAAAAGCAATTTGCATCACACAAAGCAAAGCGCGGAAGACTTCACTGTTTTCGCCGCGCCTTCCCCGCCGACGGTGAGTAGGCACTCCGCGGACGCGCGGCCGGTGCGGGGTTTGGCCAAGGCGGACGCCTCGGCGCTCGCGACAGCGGCGGCGCTGCGAGCCAAGCGGTTGAGACACAAAAAACACGTCCCGACGCCCCCTTCTGCGAAGTGGGACTTCGGGGTGGAACCAGGGATGGTGGGTGACACGCTGGCGGTGTGGGACCTGTGCTCCAGGTACGCCGATTTCTGGAGGCTGCCCCCGTTTCCCTTCGCCAGGCTCGCCGCGGCGCTGTGTCCGGACCGGCGAGGCGATAACTTTGGATCTACTGATTTTGGGGCGACGACACCGGGAGGGCATTTACCTGTCTCGACGCCTGGGAAGGTTAGAGGGGATTCTTTGTTGCCAAACGGGAAAACCCCGGTCGCGACGACCGTCTGGGCGATGTCCCCGATGGGCCCTCCGGACACGTCAAAGACCTCGATAGGCGTCCCGACCGCGTTTTCAACCGCGGTCGGCGCCGAGTGGCTCGACGCGCAGCCCGGGGACGCCGAGCTGGCGAGCGAGTGTTTGCTGCGGGATGTGCACTGCGCTTTTTTAAGAGTGATTGACAACACAGACGTGGAGCTGCAGCAGGCGCCCGTGCGGTCGAGCGCGGAGGGAGGAGGGGGCGCGCTTCCCGTGGGGTGGCCCGAGCGAGTGCGTGTTTTGATTGAGGCGCGACCCGCCGCGCACGTTAAGGACGCCGCGTTCGGCGCCGCGCGGGCGTTGCGCAAAAAAGAACTCACGGCGTGTCCCCCGAAAGCCAAGCTGGCGCTGCTTCAGTGCCTCGCGAGTTTGGCGGTTGACTCGCCCGCCTTCGGGGCGCACGCGAAACACGTGAAGGATGTGCGGGACGCTTGTGGGAACCCCGATTTGATCGGGATCGACAGCACGGGGAGCAAGTACTGGCGCTTGGGCGCAAACGCCGGAATCGGGGCGGTTTTCGTGGAGAAACCGGGCTTTGAGAAAAACGAACTCAACGAACCGGCGGTGGGTGGTGGAACCGCGCGTGAAAATTTTGACTCCCTGGCGGCGCAAAACATGGCCAATGACGACGACGTGGCGCACACCCCTGATACCTCGTTGAAAACCGCCGCACCTGGCGCGGAGTCCCGGGTTTCCTCGAGGGTCAGGCACAAGCCCGTGAAGTTCGAAGACACGTCCATGGTGGACGCGAAAGCGGCGTCTTGCGCCAAGGCGGAAAAGGAAAAGGAGTCCAGTACTCGGACTCCTAAAAAAGCAACCGAAACCCAGACCAAGTGGTGCTGGTACCCCGCCAGCGCGTTCACCGCGCTCGCGGAGTGGCTGCGTGACTCTGGTGATGCTGGGGACGAAACCTTAGCGGAGGCGTTGCTGACGCCGCCCGAGGTCCCGGAGGATTTGGTTTTCGGCGGTGCGAAAAACGACGACGACGACGACGACGACGCGATGGACGCGGACGACGACGCAGGCGAACTGGATGTCGTAGAACTCACCGCCGCGGTCGCCTCAGCGCTGGCGCAACGCAAACGAGGAGGCGGCACCGCGCTTGATGGGTACGTCGGGCTGGACCGGCCGTTGACAAGGGGCGTGTCCCCCGACGGCCCGCGGGCGCTCGTCGCGCTGCGCGTCAACTTGACGGTGCGTGTTTTTTTGTATTTCCCAAATCAGGCGGCACACTGTTTCACCTCTAACGCTGGTGACTGTTGTCCACACGGCGCGATACACAAGACGTTAACCACTTTTCGTGTAACAATCATAGCAAACCCTGTCCGGGTACCCGTTCTGGGAAGACGAACCGTCGGTTGGCGAACTCCGCGACGGTGTTGTCACCAAACCCTCCCGCGCGTCCCGCTTCGTTCCCCTGGCGGAACTCGCGCGTACCCTGTCCTCGTTCGCGGAAGCCGCGCGCGCCGTACTCGCCACGGAACAGCTGTTCCACACCTCAAACGTGCTCACCCCGTCGTGGCGGTCGAAACGGCAAGCCTGGCTTTCGTCCGTGGACTCCGCGCGAACCACCCCCGCGCTCGCGATTTGTCTGCACTCGCTACACGGGCACGTAGCGAGGAAACACACCGGCCGGGTGAAGATGTTGCGCGAAGCGTTTCAGCGCGTCGGGCGTGTTCTAAGCACCGTCGCGCCGCCGAGCGAGCGCATGCCAAACGCGCCGTTTCTTCCGCAAATTCACGAGCACGTCGTTTTGAGCCGGTTGGGTTTGAAAAGCGCACTCGGCTTGCTTTTCAAAAAGCTCGCGGTAATCGACACACCCGAAGCGCGCTTAAACCTGGGCGTACCGACCGTACCGCCAAACCTCCCCGGGCTCACGAAGTGCAGGGTGGAGTTCGCGGGGTACCGCAAAGGCGACGCGAACGCCGCGACGCCCGCGCAGAGGATCCCGCACGCCTGGTACCTCCTGACCCCGATTGAAGCGATGGCGCCGAGCGCGGCGTTTGGTGGCGGTGCGGAGACGAAAGAAGGCCGCGATGCGGAGACGAAGGATGAAACCGACGGCGACGGGACCGTGGAGACCCTCGCCGTTTCGAAATTCCCGCCCCCCCCCGTTCCGCAAACGCCCCTCGTCGTGGCGCAGCACGTGTTTTCCGGAATGGGTAACGACTTTTTACTGCCGTTCGCGGAAACCGACGCCGTGCTTCGCCGGCCGTGGCGCCCTGGTGACAGGGTGCGGAAATCCTTCGTGGATTTACGGCAGAAAATCAAAAACGCCGCGGAGGACAAGGAGGAAAAGAAGGAGGAAAAGGGGGCCAAAAACAGACACAAAAAAGAAAAGGGTGCCGACAAAAAGGAACCCAACGCCGAAAACGCCGCCGACCCCGGAAGCCTTCTCGGCAAGCGCGGCCGCACGAAACCAGTCGGAATTTTCGTGTCAGGCGTGGTGGTGAAGACGGAGTGGTGGCGAGGTGGCGCGAACGGGACGAGTAACGGGACGAGTGAAGAAACAAAAGGGCGACGGTCCGCGACTCAAGAAAAAACAAACGAACTTGCAAAAGATTCAAAAAACCCGTGGACGTGCGCGCCAGACGGCGCGGTTTGCGTTTTGTGGGACGAGCCGCCACCGCTAAGCGCGGAGGCGCAGGCTGGGGTGCCTGCTGTCAAATCAGACGGCCTGCAGTGCGCCGGTGCGTGCTGGATATCGCCGTGGGACGTGGAGTGCGACCAGGATGAGGAGCGACGACGGGCGAAGGAGTTCGCGGCCGAGCAGAGACGTTTGGACAAGGAAATGTGGCTGGCGCGGTACCACTCGGATCGCGAACGCCGGGATTTGGATCGCGCGGAGAAAGGGTTAGCGCCGCTTGACGACGACGACGACTCCCCGAACGCGCCGAAACGGTTTTGCGTCGCGAACACACAGGGCGCGCCTAGAGCCGTGGCCATTCCCCAGGAGCAAGGGTTCGTGCAACGTGTACACGACTTCCACGCCCAACACCCCGACGGACCTGGCGTCCGCCTAAAGGTTCCCACGTTTTGCCACGTCGAGCTGGATTTGTTTCGCGTTTTTTGCGAGGTGCAGTCCAGGGGCGGGTTCAGGGCGGTGAGTGGCGCGAAGCGGTGGAGGGAGGTGTGCCGATCCCTGGGGCACGACCTTTCCGGGCAAACAAGCGCGTCATTCGCGATGCGGCAGAATTACGAGCGGTGTTTGCTTGACTTCGAGGCGCACTTGTGCGAGGAGGAGGACAAGGTTTTGGAAAAGTCGTCTAAAAGAAAACGCGTCGAGGGTGACGAAACCGCCGCGAAACGACCGCGACGAGCGTGAGTACGAGGATGAGGAAGGGTGTGTCATAAAAACCGGATTATTTCTTCTTGCCCTTGCACTTGCCTTCCTTGCCTTTGCCTTTTTTCTTCGCCGCTTTCTTGGCCGCCTTCTCCGCCTCCACCCGCAACCGCTCCTCCTCCGCCAGCCGCGCGGCTTCCGCCTCCGCCGCGCGAATCTCCGCCAACTCCGCCTTGACCGCCGCCGCTTCTGTTCTCGCCTCGGTCAGCTCCAACAGCCGTTGGGTTTCGTCATCCGCCGCGCGTTTCGCCTGCGTCGCCTGCACCGCGTCGTTCGCCTCCATCAACTCGCGCTCCACCATGGCTGTCGCTGCCCGGTCCCGCTCCGCGGACGCCGCCGCTTGACGAGCGAGGGTTTTTCGAATACGCGCGCGCGCCGCGTCGCCGTTTTTCTCAACCTCCCGCACCGTCACACGCAGCGATTCCTTCGTGCTCACCCCAAGCGGCGTTATCTGCACGTCGTTCCTGGCAAACACGTCACCCCCCCGGCCAAGCAGCTCCATCGCAATTGCCTCGTGGTGCTCGGTGCACGCCATGTGCAGCGGCGTGTTGCCCACGTCGCCGCGCGCGTTGACCTCGGCGCCCGCTTCTAACAACGCCTTCGCTGTGGCTAAGCATCCGCGGTAACACGCCCAGTGCAACGCGTAGTCTCCCCGCGCGTTTGCCGCGTTCGGGTCCGCGCCGCGTGCGAGCAGAAATTTAGCCGCCTCGTGTCGGGAGTTCGCGGCGGCTAACACTAAAGGCGTTGACTCCGAATCCTCCGCCCTCGCGTCCACGTCGGCGCCCTCGACGCTAAGCAACGACGCCAGCGCGGCGATATCGCCCAGCTCTGCGGCTTCGTGTAAAGTACATCGCGGAAGAGGGGTGGTGACCGGTGGTGTTTCCGCGGCGGCGGCTCCGTCGTCCGTCGCATGTGTGTCGTTTTTGTCGCCATCAGTGGTGGTCCCTGGCACGCCCGAAACGCCGTCGTCAATCGGTGCAGCACCGACTTCCGCGGGCGGTGCCGCATCGTCAACCGGCGCGGAAGCGGACGTCTCGGGTTCCGCGTCCGCGTCAGCGGACGCGGTCGCGTCGGGTTCCGTCTCCGGCCCGGGCTCGTCCGTAGCCTCGATCGGTTTCTCCGCTGAAAGGAAATCCCCCGCGGGAGCCTCCGCGGCGTTCGGGTCCGCTGCGGTGGGAAGGGAGAGGAGGATTAGCGGTTGAGCGACGTGAATTGCAAAATTGGGAATTGCCGAACGCGGTGAAAGACACTCGGACGCACGCGTGCGAGAAGAGGAGAGGAGATATGGCGTGCGACGCGTACGCACCTGCGTCCGCGGTGGTCATCGTCGCGCGTGCCACCGGACTTGGGCCCGAATCAGAGTGGTTGGAAAGCAGCGTGTGTCGATTCTGTTGCTGAAACTGATTTCCACTCTGAAGCTGGACACGGAATCACTCGCCACGTTTTTTTCACTCTTTACCGAGAACGTTCCTTCCCCTTTCGCACTTCCACGTGCATCCACCACACGCGCCGAACCGTAACAGCCGAATCGCCGCACCTTTGCGCGACCGCCTGAATGTCGGACTCCGACACCGGCGTGGGACCTGACGTGCGCCCCCCCTCCCGCGCTCTCTTCCTTCTTCCTTCTTCTTGACCCGCCACGACGACCACGACTTTTCTTTTGCTCCTCGAACGGCAACCGCCGCGCGACGACGACGAGCGCGCGCGCGACACTCACTGACCCACCACCGCGCCCCCTTCCTCGCATGTACACACACACAGGGTCTCGCCCTCTACGAGCGGCAGCGCGCCGAGCGCATCGCCCGGAATGATGAGATGATGCTCCGCTTGGGGCTGCCCGCTCTCGGGTCGAAACTCCGCTTGCCCACGACGCCCGCCGCGGGCGGCGCCGGCGGGTCCAAGAACCCCAACTCCTTCAAGCCCGTCAAGCGGCGCAACCCCAAGGGGAAGCCTACCCCGCCGGACCCCAACTTCGATATGGTCCTCCGCGTCCGCAAGGCCGTGGACTACACCGACGTTGCTGACGTCCCAAAGCCAGGACCGCCTAAGTTCCCCCGTGTCGAGCCCGCAAACGCACAGCTGTCCGGCGTCGCGGCTACCGGGCCGGGAACCACCCTGGAGACCCTCGATTCCAAGTACGAGAAGGACCCGGAAGCGCGCGAGCGCGCTATTCGATTGGATGTACGTCAAAAACCCGTCCCGCGATGTCCCATTTCTTTCCCGAACCGAATCACGGGCGTCGGCGCACAGCTGTGCGTTTTCGCTCGCGACGCGACGCTCGCAGCGCAGATCTGACTTTTTTCCCGATTTCCTCATCCGCATCCTTTCGCGTCGCAGGCGCTCCGGCACACCGACCCGGTCCAGTGGAACGAAGAGTGCAAGAAGCACTGGAGAAATATCCGCGAAGACCGGCACGCGAGGCGGGTGGCCAAGGCTGCCAAGGCCGCCGCTGCGATTCAGCGCCGCGAGACGGCGGCGGACGAACTCGTCGCCATCGGAACGACGCAAAGCGCTCCGCCCGCGGCGAACGACGAGCCCATGTGCTGCGAGCCGTGCCCGGTGCATACGACGCCCGAGAACGATCCGGTGGCGCCCAAAAAGACGGGCATTGACGGCAAGGCCTGGTACGTGACGCCCTTCTCCGCGCTTGAAGGTTTCTCTTCCCAATCCGTGTTTTCTTCCTTCGCGACGTTCACGCAAAAGCTGACTTGACGCGTTTCACTCGTCCGCACGCCGTCAACAGGAGGGACCCGACGAAAGCGTTACGAGCCAAAAGATGGATCGACCAGGTACGTCGCGATGCCCACGACCAATCCTCGGTTATCATGCGCCCACCACGTGCGCGTATAACTCACACTCAAACTTTCCTTCGCAGGGCATCGAGCTGGTCTGCTCCGTCGCCGATTGCGGCACCGACCAGACCGATCGGTGGTACGGCAGCAAGATCGAAACGAACAAACCGGTCTGCCGCAATTGCTACACTCTGCAGTCGGTGGTCCCCGACCGCGTGTGCGGCGCCGGGTGTGGCAAGGGCGGCTCCGACGTGACGAAGTGGTACCACTCGCAGCGCGACAAGAACAACAAGGACCTGTGTTTCTGCAAGTCGTGTTACGACAAGGAGGTGCGCACCCCCAACTCTCCCCGAATCTTCCGTCCCGAGCCGTTTCGTCTAACCCGCGTCGTTCGATTTTTTTATTTTTCCCAGGCGCTGCAACTCGCGAAAGAAGCGGGGAGGACGTGCGTGAGCTGCCTGGCTGCTGAGACCACTTCCTGGCACAGCTGTGACGGCGTACCTGGTGGCTGGGATTGCGCCTTATGCTTCAACAAAAGAGACAGCAGCAAGAGCTACAACAAAGAGTACAACAAAGGGTACATCAGGCCGAAAAAGCAGAAGAAAGACTAAGCGTCGACGGCCCCAACCCCTTGTTCTCCTTCCTCGAGACGCCCCATGACCCTGAACCGAGACGCAACCTGTTTCGAGACGAAGTGAGACGAAATAAAATGGTGAAGTAGTTCTCCTTCCTCGAGACGCCCCATGACCCTGAACCGAGACGCAACCTGATTCGAGACGAAGTGAGACGAAATAAAATGGTGAAGTAGCGAAATGTTACCTGTAATAAAAGAAAAGCTAGTTCACTGCCGTTGCTCACTTCGCGTCAAGAACTCGGCTTGGTGCTCAACCACGAACTCGCCCTCCGAAAACAACCAACGCGTTACCGGATCTCTTTGCAGGGCACATATTTTGTTATGCGCTAACGGCGCGACTCCTGGAAACTCGACATCCACGTGGTGCCACTCCAGGGTTCGTAACCCCGCGGCGATTACTCTTTGAACTCGTTGACTGTCACCCGTGGACGAAGAAGCCTTCAACGCCTTTTGGAAGCGCTCGCTTGACTCCGCGGGTACTCGCCTTTCGTCCACGATACGCGCTGCCCCGGCGAATCCACCAACGCTTCCCGCCCATCCCCCTATTGACGATTTCCCGTCGACACTAGTGTCTCCCCACCCGTTGTTATTCGGTTTGTAAAACTTTCCGCTGCTTTTCCGGTTCCGCAACGTCTCCCCCGCGTCCGGATCGAGCGACGCCGTTTCGTACGCCACGAGAAAATCATTCGTCGCGTTGGCGTACGCGCACCGCGTGCGGAACGCACCCAACGCTTCCACAAAGCCTTTGGAAGGATCCGCCATTTGTTGAAGAAGAGGCGACGTATTGTCCGTGTCCAGCAACAGTAACTGTTTCATGGTCGTTCCCATTAAAGATCCGCCTAGTCGCCGAATCGCGGATGGAAAAAACCCGAGGTACCCAAACGGCCCGACCCCCAAGTGCGGCGTCGCAGTGGTTAAAAAGTGCCGCGGGATTAATCCCGCGACCGTATTCGTGGAGGGGTCGTACAGAACACTGGCGCAGTATCGCGCGTACAAACCGCCTAGTGAGTTACCCACTAGGCTTATGTGCGTCAGGGATTTTTCATGCGCGGCGACGACAAGCGCGATTTCTGTCGCCACGCGTTTCGCGCCGTTCGGCACGCCGTCAAACGACTTCGCCGCGACGTTACACCCGGGTTTCAAAACAAGCGCGCTTTGACCGGCGTTTCGCAAAATACAACGTTCCAGGAAGGACAGGTCGTCTGGGATGCCGCCCAGGCCGTGCACGAGGACGTATAGGTGGGTAGGGCCGTTGCTTTTTTGGTGTCCGGCCGCGCCGGCTACGACGCCTCGAACCACGGTCGATCGCGGGGACAACGATTTGACACTTCGTGGTGACGACGATGCAGACGCATGGTCGGTGCTTTCCCAGTTAGAGTTATCCGTGTTCGCGCGTGCTAATCGCGGCGAACGACGCGACCCTCCACCTCCTTTCGACCCGCGGAACGAACAGTGCGAACCACCAACACGCGCGGTGTCTTTGGACGAACTGCGATTCCCACGGAAACCGATCGCATTACACGTCGCGTTGTGCGCCAGGCTCATGGTCGTGGCTCTGAACACCGGGAACAAACTGGCGAAACCCAAGCATACGAGAACCGCCGCGAAACACTTGTACACCAAAGACGCGATGAGCATGCGCGATGACCCCGCCGGCGAACCAATGCGTGCGGAGGAGTGCGCGCACGATCCGAGGGTGCGAACGAAACTGTGATTTTGATTTCGTCATCTACTTGCTAACTCGCTACGTGCTATGTCTACCCGAGGGTGCGAACGAAACTGTGATTTTGATTTCGTCATCTACTTGCTAACTCGCTACGTGCTATGTCTCCTACGCGCCATCCTGTCCAAAGTACCCGCCCGCGATGGCGAGGCACACCTGCAGATCGGGAAGTATCGGGTCCCTGGCTGATGTCGTGCCCGCTCGCGCGGCGGCGAGCCCCCGCGCCGCGGCGCGCATCGCCGCCGATGTGTCCGCGTCGAGGGGCACGTCCACGCGAGCGGCGAGGGCGAAAAACCAAGCTGCTCTGATTTTGGAAAACTTGATTCCGCATTTTTCCACCGTTTCGCCGTCTGCGTCGCCATCCCCTGAAACCCCCACGCCGCCGCTCGTGAAGAACCGGTCCTCGATCGCGTCGGCGTGCTGGCGAAGCGCGTGCGCGGTGGATACCTCATCCGCGTCCGCAATTTGTGACAAAACCGGGTACTCGCCGGTCCCAACGGTTCCGTCGTCTTCCTCACGGTTCGCCGCTTCCAACGCGTACGCCGCGCGCTCTGTGAACGACGCGCACTCGTCGTACCACGCGCTTCGTCCCCCACGGTCCCCGTCCCCGTCCCCAAAATCCCCAAACCCCGTCTCTACGACGCCGTCCTCATCGATACGACGCGCAACCAGCCTCCCCACGTCAGCCCTTACGTCCGAGAACCAGCTAAGGAACTCCCTGCGCCACGCCGGCGATACGCTCGCGTGTTGCGGCGCGCTCGCCGGCGCCGACGCCGCGGCGCGCGCCAACACAGGCGCAGCGGCGCTGAACCGTTTGTACCCGGGACCGGGTGTTTCTTGACTCGTCACCGCGCTAGTGTTAACAAGACTTTCCAGACGGTTTCTGGAAGAATCGTTGTGCTCGGTCAAGGCTCCATCCGAACAGACCATCACGTCAGGCACCGTCGCCGCCTCGGCGCGCACAAACGCCAAGTACTCCAGGCCGTCCATCGGCGGCGCGTCGAAATCGAAATCGAAATCCGCCACGGGAAGCGCGCGGGTTCGCAAACCCGCGTGGCGGTCCGCGGACTCTTCCTCTGAGTCGTACCGCATTTTTTAGCCTGGTGGTGGGGAAAAAAACCATTAGCGAATGAAACGGGCGCGTGAAAGGTCAGTCGCGGAGGTCAGAGAAGAGACAAAGCGCTACGGTCGGGAGATTTTAAATCATCTTCAAAAACACGATTTCCCTCAAAAAAACCCTCTAAAACAATGGTCGGCGGCGGGTCGTGATTGTGCCGGGCCACGACGCTCTCGGATGAAACAGATTCTCTCCGAAAGACGAAACCCAACCGGGGTACCGCGGTTACCGAAAATGTGGCGTCCAGGTAAGAGGTCGCGCCGGTAAGCGTCGCGACCTTAGGATTGTTCAGTTAGGACGCGCGAGGTCGAGGTCGGGCTCGTGTGGGATGGCGCACAGAAAAGAAAGGGCACGCCATCCAAAAGAAACCGGGGCGGCGGCTGAGACGCACCTTCTTTCTCGGTATCGCGGACACGCACCGTAGGTCACGGCGCGAGACGATGTGACGGTCACGTCCGCATGCGACGACTTCCGTGACGCTCGCGGAGTCTCGCGCGACGCGCTGTGAGGGTCACACACGCCCGACGCTCGGGGCGAAACCCTCGCTGCTCCTGAAAATCAAATATTTCAAAGTCGACAAAAGGAAATACGCCCAACACTTTGAGCTTCACGCCGCTGTTTCCACCCCGTCCTCCTCCATGGAGCTACCCGCTCCGACAATCACCCTGGGCGAGGCCCTCCCGTTCGCGCTCGTGTTCGAGGCGAGGCGCCGCGCGGGCGCGGAAAAGCAAGCCGCGCGTACACGCGAAAAACTCAAACAAACCCTTGTTTTGTGCAAACAACTTCGCGTTCGTCTCGCGTCTCTGTGCGACGCCGCGAGCGAGGCCGCCGTGGAGGACGCGGGGGAGGCGGGCGACGAGGACGGGGGGTCACACGCACGCGAACGCGCCCGTCGATCCTTCATGCTCCACGCGGCGTGCGGTGCTGTTCGCATAGATGTGCAGGAGGGTCCCCAAACAAACGCGGGCGAGTTTGGGGACATCGAGCACTCGCCCCCAAAACAAGCCCAAGCAAACCCGACCGACGACGCGTTCGATTTTGTTCGTCAAGCGCGTGCGTTCCGACTCGCAGAGCTCGCGGTGGCGCCACCTGTGGCGTACACAGTGCCGGGTACGCCCCCCAACAACGGCACGCAAGGTACGTCAAGCACAAAGCGAGGCGGGTTAACCGCCGCCTCTACGCGCGCGCTCCTCGTCCTGCGCGGCGCCGACGATCCGCCACCCGCGTTCGCCGCCGGGATGCTTCTTCTTGAACTCGCCGGGTGCGAAATAGGTTCTGGTGATTACGAAAAAATCGCAGGTGGCCAGTCTATTTCAAAACGAAAACCCCTTGTTCCGTACGGCGTCGCGCCTGTTGACGCCGCGCACGTGGCGAAAGCAAACGTGGTAACCGCCGCGCGCGCGTTCGCGGCGACGACGGAGACGCGTTTTTTGAAAATCGTATGTGGACCCGGTGTCGGTACCGGTAACCGCGGTTCAACTCACCCTGGCAGCAACCCCTTTCAATTCCGGGGTACCGGCAACGCCGATGCGCTTACCCAAGACGTACTGAACTCGTTACTGCACACGGCGGCGCCGTGGAGCGGCGGCGGGAAAACACAAAACCACGAAACCGAAACCGACGAAATAACCTCCGCCAAACTCGCCGCGGTCGCGCTGATAGAGATTTCGGATTTGGAAAGTCTCGCGGGGGATGTTCTTGTGGTGTGCGCGACAAGAATTCAAAACGGGGTTGTGAGGCTGTGTGGGAAACAGAAAGCTGAGGAAGGAAGGGGGGTGGTTGGAAAAATGACCGCCGGCGACGACGAAGCCAAAACTGAAACGAAAATGGAACTCCTTCCAACCAAACCTTTTCCTGAACCGAAAAAAGAACGTCCAACGCCCGACGCCCAGCGAACCCTGGATGAGTTTCAAGAGTTTCAAACCCTCGGGTTCGTGTTCGAGGTCGCGGAACAGGCGGCACGGCGTGTGCGAGGTCCTATTGAGCGAAGCAGAGCGGAGCAGAGCAGAGCGCGCGGCGGCGCCGGCGCCGGTACGGAAAACGTGTTGAGCGTTTTCGAAGAAAAAGCCCGGGCCGGTCGAGACGCGGCGGCGGCGGCGGCGAGGGCAGGAGATTCGGGGGGAGATTCCGGGAACGGCAAGGCGATTAATAGTGTCGCAGTGAGGCTACTGTGTGCACGGGCGCTTCGACTGCACGCCATGACGTGCGTCGCGCTGGGACAGAAACCAGGAGAGGCGTGATGAGAGGTATAGTCTCGGCGTTGCCAATTTCAAGAAATTGCTTGCAATCACAAAAGCTGAAGTGCCACGTCGGACTCTCCCGGTCGGATAAGTTCACGAAAGATGGCACTGGCACTTCTTCCACTCGACGCGGCACGATGGCGACCGCGATGAGTGCGAGTAGTGGCGTGCGCGTGCCCGTCGGCACGGGACGTGTGTCGCGATGCGTCGCGGTTGGACGTGTGGTTCGCAATCGCGTGCGCGCGGTTGAGGGTGGCGATGTTCAGATCGATTCGACGAAAACGAAAACGAAAGTCCCTCCTGTTTCGCGGGACTCGTCGCGACGCGCGCTGCTCTTCGGCGCCGCTGCCTGCGTGGCGGCCAGCCCGTTATCAAACGCGGACGCGGCGGATATCGGCTCGGTTTCTTTGGGTTCCTCGGCGGTGATGGAACCCTTGAAACCCTTGGGGGAGTACAAAGACGCGCTTAAACGCGCGGATGCGGAGCTCGCCGAGATTGCGTTGGCGCTTTCGGTGGAATCCGGGGAAAACGGCGCGAGCGTGTCAAGCAAAACGAACGACGATTTCGACGACCCCGAGCTCGACATCGCGGTCCCACTGAGCGGCGACACGCGGACTATGCTTAAGAAAAAACTACACTCCGGAGAACTAGGAAGGTTCTGGGTAAATGCGCGCGGGTCGGATCGGTACCTCGCGGGCGCGCGCTCGTCGTTCGCGCGCGATCGCGAGGATTTGTGGAAATTGATTCCAGAAAAAGCCGGGCCGCTTGGAAGAGCGTTGCAGCCCGATTTCGATAACCCAGATGACCCTTTGTGTTTGATTTATTCATGTGTCAACGACCCGAAAGCACCACCCTCAATAGACACGCTGTACGCACTGAAGCTTCTGGATGAAGGCCTTAGCACGAAAGGCGTCACGGCACGTGGGTTGCTTGGGAACGCGCGCGACGCAAGGGACAAACTCGCCGTGTACCGAGCCCTGGTGGAACAGGAAGCGGACGACTCTTTGGTGGACTCGGAGTGGAGAAACCCAGCCCCCAAAAAAGGGTGGGGGAGGGTGGGGATATAGGGAGGTTGGAGAGAAGAGAGGTGGAGGGGTAGTAGGGTGTTGAAGGGTCATATACATACGTTGCTATTGATGGGTAGACTTTTCGCATCTCTCACCAGTCTTGTTATCAACACGTCAACAAACGCTTCCGAAAATCAGTGCTTTGACTTGACGCGACGTGCCGAGTAGCACCTCCCCCGTTGACCAGCCTCATTGCGCGTCGCGCTTCCTCTCCGCACGCGACGTGGCGATGGTGCCCTCGCGGCGCGCCAACAAGGCGGGCGACCTGATGGACCGCAAACTCCTCAAGGACATGCGCGGGTACGTTACGGTCAACGACTCGACATCCCACATCCGCGTCCCGTGAAAAAGAACTCCCCGAAAGCCGAAACACAGATCCGGGCATCCTAACCTTGACCCCACCATCCGCCCCCTCTCTGCTGCGTAGGTCCGGACCCGACGCAGTGCCTTTGGGTGAAGCCAAGAAGAACGCGCGAGGCGGCGGCGAAGACGTGCTAGCCTCCATGGCCCGCAGACTGGTGCGTGCCGAGCACTTCGCATCATTTCCGGTCGTCCCCCCGCGACGGAATCCGCGCCAACGGTTTTGTGGATGCATCACATCACCGTGTCCCATATCCCAGGTGTCTCTGCCCCGCCTCTGGCCTTCCCGACCCTCATCGCGCGCTTCCTAACACCCCCCCCCCTTCCATTGTGTGCTTCTTCGAAACCAGGCGAGCCTGGAGCGCGAGCTCATCGGGGTGCGGAGCGAGTTGCGGGCGAAAGATTTGGCGCTCGAGACGAGCCTTGAGGAGACCCGAAAACTCAGGTTGAGAGTTGAAAGAAAAGGGAGCAACGGCGCGGCGTCGCCTTCGTCCGCGCGTTCCGACGGAAGTAGTTACGATTCAGGCGATTCGCGCGCATCGCAATCATCGTCCGACAGGGATGAGAATGACAAAGAAAGACTTGAATTCGTCATGCGTGAAAACGCGCAACTGAAACTGTTCCTGAAGGACTACGGCATGACCTGGGTGGGGGACGGGTCGGATGGGGATGGAAGCGGCAGCGGCAGCGGAGGTGAAAAAAATAACACGAAACCCGCGGCGCCCGCGCGACGGAAAGTACACTCGAACAGACTGAAGCAGCGCGCGGAGGCGGCCAGGAAGGGCAAGGGCGGTGAGTTGATACCTACAGTTCTCACACAGAGCGCTGATACGACTGATACGACCGAGGAAAACGCACCGATGGATGTGTTGATTCCGAAACAAACAAAAACAGAGTCGGGTGAAACCCCAAAACTCGAATCGTCGGGGGATAAAAAAAAAGAACCGAAACCCTTCGCGGTTGACGTGGAGAAGCTGTTAGTTTCCATCGCCGAGCTCAACGCGGTGGCTGGGGATGGGAAGAGCAAAGTCGTTACCGGTACGAACGGTTCCGCGAAGCTCGTCACGCCTACCCCGAAAACGGTAACCCTGTTCGCGGATGGGTTTTTCGTGGACGACGACGAGAAAGTTTGGAGGGCGTTTCGCGATTCGGAGACTAACGTAGCGTACGTAAAGGACCTGCTTGATGGTTTCTTCCCGTACGAGTACAAGGAAAGTTTCCCAAACGGCGTGCCGTTTAAGCTGGTGGATAAAACCTCAGAACTTGGCGCGCCTCTTGGTAACTTCAAGGCGTTCAGTGGGGGAGGGGCGCGGTTGGACGGGGGCGCGATGGGCGCGGCGAAACCGACGGGTGACGAAAAAAAGAACAACACTCAACAGGAGAAACGCGAAAAGACGGCGACACAAAAGGACCAAGTTTTCCTGGAGAAACTGCCGAAAGTCGTGGTACGAGCGGGGGTGGTGGTTCCGGTTAGGGAAAGCGTGGGGCGCGAAATGCGGCGTGATGCGAACCAAACGTCGTCGCAAACCGTGCTGGAAACCACGGTGAAACGCGGGTGTTTCCGGCGGTTACCGCGCGAGGAGGAGTCGGTTACTGGAGAGACGGTTGAGGAAATGACGACACATCAGCACGGCGGGAATGGTGATACGACCCCGGAAACTCGGAAGGAAACCCTCTCCACGCTTCGCGTGAAGGGCATGGACGGCACGAAGATGTACATTGTTAAGTTGGCGGGTCGCGATACGATTGGAAAGCTGCGGCGGTACCTGGAGCACGCGCTGTTGGTTGGCCAAGAAACCTCCGGGGCCTTGGCCTCCACGGTGAGTAACCCGTCAGGCGATGAACAGTTTGAGATTCGAAACGCGTACCCCCCGAAGACGTTTACGGATGACACCCAGACGTTACGAGATGCGGGTTTAGTGCCGAACGCGACGCTGCTGTTGCGGCCGGTGGCGGATTAGAGTTGTTAACTTTAGGATGGAGTTGGAATTCTTGCTTCCAAGAAAACCTTTCGACACACTGAGATGCACGCGGTCGTCTCCGTCTCGAGAACCCTTTGTGTTTCCGTCCGCGCCGTTACCCACGTCGGTGTTTCACGAACGCTTCGGTGTCGTGTTTCCAATCACCCAAACACCCGTGTCCGCACACGGACCGTCGCGATGGCCGCTCCCGGCGATGAACAGCAGGCGGCACTCGAGGCGCATTTGAAGGGAATGGCCAACCCCGGGGCGGGGAGTTTTTTCGACAAGATCGTCGACGGGAGCGTTCCCGCGGATATCATCCACGAAGACAACCTGTGCATGGCGTTCAGGGACATCGCCCCGCAGGCGAAAACGCACTTCCTGGTGATTCCCAAAATCAGAGCGGGTTTGACGCAACTCAGCAAGGCAACGGACGAGCACAAGTTTTTGCTCGGGCATTTACTGTTCACCGCGCAGGCTGTGGCGAAACAGGAAAAACTGGAAAACGGATTCAGAGTGGTGATCAACGACGGCGTCGAGGGGTGCCAGAGCGTGTACCACCTGCATGTACACGTCATCGGAGGACAGCAGCTGAGCTGGCCGCCGGGGTGTTAGACTAATTAGTCTAATGAAAAAGAAGAAAGGGAAGGCCTGCGCGGTTGTTAAAAGATATCGTCGTTTAAAACATTTTTGTCGGCGGTACTTTTGCACAGCCGGTGTCTGGTGTCTTTTTGAGAGCCTCTTGACAAAGTCACGGAGAGTATCACTCCACACATCACTCTTCCATCACATCCCCCGCGCTTCGCCCTAAAACCGCATCCAAATCAAACGAGTCGTCAAACGAAATCAGCTGACTGGCGTGGCGCTCCAGCGCCTGCCTCGCGTCCCGCACCAGCGACTCCGCGGCGTGCACGATTTGCGGAACCCGAATAAGCACGTCCTCGTCCGCTTCGTGGTACGCCCGCGCGTTAGTTTCGATTTGCGTAACGTCCGCGAGCCAAAGGTCCACGGAGAGATACCCGCTCGTTTTTTTCGCGGTCCTCGAAATCGTCCCCAGGTCCATCTTGTGTGTAACGAACTTGTGGTAATCGGGAAGCGCTTTCTTCGTGACCGGCACGGAGAAGGCGACGTACATCGGGTTCCTTGCGAGGCGGTCCGTGATTGAGACTAACAAGTCGTCCCGCGACGTAGGGCCCGCCCGGAACCGGGACGTGGTGGGTTTGGTTGGCTGGTGGTACTCGCCGAAATCGTCGGTTCCGGATTCTTTTTTGAACCGCGACGGACCGGCGCCGCCACCTGATGACGCGGCCGCGTGTAGGTTCCCAGACGAACCGCCCAGCTTGAAACTCAGGGAAAGTTTCAGCTTTTTAGGCGACCCGGTTTCGTCAAGAGACATTTCTGCGTCAGCCCGCTCCGCTTTCGCTGCGAGGGCTTCCAAATCGGCGCTGCTCACCCCGGCCGCCGTGCGCAGCTCGTCCGCTTTCTTTTTCCGACGCCGCAGCAGCTCCATTTTCCGCTTACGAAGCCTCAAAAGATCCGCCTTCTGGTCCGCGGTGCCTTGGAAGTTGGGGGCCTTGATGGTGCGCGCCAGCACGGATTGGTCGCCGGACCCGCTCGCGCCGCCGCCAAAGACGCCGCCCACCGTGCCGCCTGCCACAAACGCGGGCGGGTCCACGCCGTGCGGGTACAGAATCGCGAGCACCGCTTCTTCGGATTGTTTGGTGTCAACCGTTCCGTCGGGTTTACGCGCCCTACTCTTCATCCACGCGTCCCCCACGTCAGGCGCGACGTCATCCTCGATCTTCTCCACTCGGCCGTCGGGGTACGTTTTCGTCACGATGCGCTTCAGGACGAGCTTTTTCCCGGGAGGTACCACGGTTGGGGAAACCGGCTTTTCGCGGCCGACCCCGACGCCGCCAACCCCGGCTTGGCCGCCGTTGTCCATCATCGCCCGCATCTCCTCCAGCTCCCGCCGCTCCTCGTCCTCGTCCACCGCCGCGTTTTTCGTGTCTTTCTCCATGCCCAGTTCAAGCTCGTCCGCCAAACTGTCGTTTTCCGAGTCGCTTTCGGAGTCGTCGTCGTCGTCGGAGTCGAAATCGGAGTCGAAATCGTCAGATGCGTCACTGTCGTTCGCGACGCCGCTTCCGCGTTGAAACGCCCTTAAGCCTTTTTTTTGGCGCTTGTCCATCAACAACCGACGAACGTGGTTGAATATCTTATTCGCGCTTTGTCGCTGTTCCGTCATTTGCTGCTGAATACCAACTCGCAACGACCGGGCGAACCGGCTTAACCCCACGTGCTCCGCGTTTTGATCCGCCGTCGCCGCGCCGCTCAACTCGCGGATCAACCCGATGCGTTTCCACCGGTGAAGCGATTTGATCTGTGCTAAGCCCACGCCGAACCCGGTCAAAATCCTCTCGGTTTGAGGCATCGTCAGTTTTCGCAAATCAGCATCCGTCCCGGTAACCGTTCCCGGCTTTATCTTAGGCTGCGCGGGCCCAACACCTTCCGGGTCCTTAGGGGGTTGTCTTCGTACGTAGTGGTAAAACTTGCCAGTCTTCTCCCGAAGCTTGCGCGACACGTCCAGGTGCAACACGGCGCGCCCGCCCACCGCGGCGAGAAACTCGGTGGTTTGCGCCCACGGCTGCAGCGCCAGGAGTAACTCCAAATCCACCAAACCCTCGCGTTGCGCTGGCGTACACCCGCGTTGCGTGGCTTGAAACGCCTGCAGCGCTTGCGTCTGGCTCGTACCCGCGAGCTTTCGAATCCGCGACGCGGCGTGTTCATCCCGGCCGTGCTGAAGCCGCGCCAACGCCGCGCGCATGCTTTCGTACGCCACCACGTCTTCGGGGGTACACATGCGGTGAAGCATCAGGTCGTCTTCGAACCGGTAGGAAGGGTTCAGCTCAAACTCATCCGCGTCGTCGTCGTACTCATCCGCGGCTTTTCGCCGCTGTCCAGGCGGTCGCAGGGGCAAAATTATCTTCCGACGAATCCGCCGCCGAATGTCCTTGTCCAGAATCGCCTTGTTGAACTGGCGCTCGATGTCGCTAACCTTGACGCGCATATCGCGTTCGTGAACCTTCTCGGCGCGTTGTTTGACAAGGGAAAAGATAACCGCGGCGTTGATCGCGCGTTCCTCGAAATCCCGGCACCGGTCCGTGTTGGGCTGAAACACTTCGATGTGCGGCTCTTGCTGTCCAAGCACGAAATACTCAGTCACCTCGCGCATCGTGAACCCGCCGTGCGGCGACCGAATCAGCAAAAACAAACCTTACGAAAAAGATAAAGAAAAGAAAGTGTCAGTCTTGTATGGGCAAACAGGGAGGCGGAATTTGGGAAAGGGAATACGTACCCTCGTCGGCGTTGATTCTTCTTTGGAACATGGGCGCCCTGAACGTGGTGGTTTCAAGACTCTCCTGGGGCTGGCCCGGGGTCAATTCACCAAGGAACGGGGACGGGGCTTCCGGTCTTAGGTCAATCACCACCCGCTTCCCGCCTTGCGTTAACGACCGCCCGGCGGTGTCGCCCTGCGTCCGCCTCTTGTAGTACGTCACCCTCTTGGCGCCCATACCAGGCTTCGCCACCAACGCCGGGTTGGCTTCCGCGTACTGCACCAACAAGATCCGGCCGTTCGTGGCGCTTAAATCGCCAGGCTTGGTCATCGCGTTCGCAGTGGCTTCAGCCGGGTCGCTCGCCGCCACCGCCGCCGCCGCCGCCGCGATTTCCGCGGAAGATTTCTTGTGGGATCCCTCCGCAGCCGCCGCCGCGGCGTCCTCCGCGGTTTCCTCGCCCATCAACCGCGCCAGCGCTTGTTGCGCCGCCGCAACCGCGGGGGGTCGCATTTCCCGAACTTTCGTTTCGTTGAGCATGACAACCTCGGGGGCTGTTATGAAAACAAGCGGCTCCGGCACTCTTCGCTTTATCCCGCACTGCGTCAGGGTTGCTTTCGGGTCGAGACACGGCGCGCGCGACGGCACCGCGGATCCGTTTTCAAGCGCGAAGTCGCACGACGACACGTGCGCCTTATGCGCCTCGCCTTCCGGGAAGTGCGCTTCCAACACACCCGCCAAGTCGCTCCACTTCTTCCGGACCCGCCGTAACAGCGCCTCAACCGTGTCCCCAGGCCGTACCGAAACCTTGAGTGACTCGGAAAACACGGTCAGAGACTTGACCACGACAAAGAACTTGTCGTCGCCGCCGCTCGCTTTGCCACCGAAAAGGTTTAACGCCAAACCTGATTGAAATAAAATAAATGTCAGTCGTGTATGAGCAATCAGTCGGCGGAATGTGGTTATTGGGAAATACTTACCGACTTTGCGTTGGTGCTTGACCTGCGGCGGCTGGAAGAAGGGGGGGGGCTTGGGGTGTTGCTTGACATGTGGCGCTGGGGCGAAAACGGGGGGCCCGGCGACGACGCCGGTGTTGTACACCCCCTCCATCCGACCAGGCCGGCCAACCAGCCCTTTGTCTTTCTTCAAGTCGTGTTGCGCGGCGCTGCGATTGAGGAAAGATTTGGTCAGTCGCGTAAGGCCATGTGTATTACGTAATTTCCCTGGACAATCGGCAGAGGTAAGACTTCCCTTCTGGTACGAGTATATCGCGTGTATTGGACGATGGCCTGGTCAACAGTCACCGGCCATCGGTCGGAACAGTCACAGGCGCGTTAGAGATAAAACGTGTACGGCTCCTGATTTGTGAAAGGCGAGCGCAACACGTACCTTCTACTACCGGAACCGCCCGCCGCGTCGTCGTCGCCGTCCAGGGAGATGTTCAGAAACGAATCCAGGTCGCGCACGCCGGGAAGACTTCGGCCTGGGGTTATGGTCGCGAGCGCGTTTCGCCACGGGTACGTGTCTTTCTCGGTGGTACCGGGACCGGTTTCTCCATCCGGCCAAGAGGGCTTCCCTGACAAATCCTTCCCCCCCTTCCCGGTCTCGCCCGGTACCGCATACCACCGCAGGGTCATGTGCGGGTCGTTGGGGTCGATGCGCACGGCCGGCGGTTGGTGGCGCGGGTTATTTTTACCTGATTGTAAAAAAATAAATGTCAGTCTTGTATGGGCAATCAGTCGGCGGAATGCGGTGAGTGGGAAAGGCCCTTCCTTACCAGCCCTCCACCGCACGTCCTTGAGCCACTCGCCCGTGGTGAGTTTCTTGTTCCTCCTGAACAGCAAAGCCGAGCCCGCGCCGGGCTGGCCGGCCACGAAAAAAACCTCCCCGTCGACGTTGGGGCCGAAAACACCGGCACCGACGTCTCTTTTAGTGGCGCGCCGGGTCCGGGTCGTTTTTTCAACACTCGTCACGCCGCCGAGGAACGTCGCGGTTTCCTGGTCGTACGTAGAGGAATCACTCGGAACATTCAACACACACCCAATTGTGGTGGTGCTCGGTGCCGTGCTTTTTTCCACATCCTCAACATGCTCCCCCCAAAGCCGTGTGAACTGCGCGTGCCGCGTGAAGGGCACGGAAACCTGGTCAAGCGGCGTGTCCGGGAGGTCGCCCCACCACCCGCGGGTTTTGGAGGTGACCAATTGGTGGGCCCCCGGGGGGGCTTTCGTTGCGGCGCCAGGAACAGGTGCGGGGGTAACGGCGGTGCCTGTGCCGTGTTGGGTGGTATTCGTCGCACCCGCAAACAGTGACCCGTTTCCGCCGCCGCCGCCGCCGCCGCCGCTTTGTTCGCCCGAACCCACCGGCGCGACTGGCTTACACCCGAACCGTACGGTGAGTTTTTTCGGTCCCTGCACCGGCGCGGGCGGCGTCGGCGCGACGGGGGGTTGCGTTACTGGCAAAACAGGCGCTATGGCGGGTGGCGGCGGCGGTGGCGCGCTTTGTTTTCCTTTTTTACCTTTTTCCGCCGCGTCAGCCGCGGAGTTGTCGTCGTCCAACCCCGAATCCTCGTCGTCCCCCCACGCGATCGACTCTTCCCACTCCACGTGCTCCGCTGCGAGGTGATTGTGTTGGGGGTGAAAATCCTGGTCGCCGTGGTGCACCTCGGCCTGCTCGTCTTCGATTTCGGGGTCATCTGTCACGGAAACGTCTTCGTCGTCCTCGTCATCGGAAGTGTCCTCCGCGGCGTCGTCCGATTCTCGCAAAGGCGCTTTCTTCGGTAAACTGTTTTTTTCACCATCCATCGCCTCGTCTTCCATCTCCTCCTCCTCCTCCTCCTCCGACGAGCTACTGTCCTCCACCTCGTCGTCTTCTTCGAAAACGTCGTCATTGGTGGAGAACGCGGTTTTGCGTTTCCGTGTCGCGGCCGGCGCCGAGCGGTTGTTTCGCTTCGCCTTCGCCGCGTGCGCCAGATCGGTGAAACGCAAGATCTCGCCGCGTTCGTCCTTCGTGCGCGGTTTCGGGACGTGCTTCGCCGTGGCGATGGCAGAGGCGAGGGTTGTGACTTTGGGAACCGCCATGGGGCCGGTGGTGGGCACCGCCACCGACACGCCGACGGGGAAGGACACCATCGCGGGCGCGGGCGCCGCGGCCGCGGCCTGCGCCGCCGCGACCGCCGTGGCCGTGGCTACCGTGGGGACCACCACCCCGGGTGGCAACGAAGGCGCCCCACCTCCGGCATTACCCACCTCCACACCCGTCTCCTCCACGGCGTCGTAGTCATCCTCGTCGTCCTCGAATTCGGCGAACATGCTACCGGGTCCCGATCGCCCCCCGACGCCCACAACTCGAGCTCGAGAAACCACGCACCCGACCGTACGGGGGACTCTCACCCGCGCGGGCGCTGCTGATCGCCACCCCCAATCGATCCCTCGGTTTCGTTTTGTTTTTTTCTGACTTTTTCGTTTTCGACTTCCGACATTTACCCTGATAACGTCCCGGGGTCCCTCCCCCTGTTACTCTCGCACGCGAATACACCATGCACGCCGCTTCGTCAGTAGTAAACTCCCTCTCCGCGCGTGTCGCGCCCGCGCGCGGTCTGCGCCGCGTTTTCCGCGCGCCTCCCCAAAGGCACTGTGTTTCGGTGCGAACGCGCGCGAGATTTTCCGAAACCATCGAGGTTGAACTTTCGCGGCCACTAGGTTTGGTGTTGAACTCGGGCAGGGAGGAAACCGGGGCGTACGTAGCAACCGTCGTGGAGGGCGGCAACGCAGGTACTGACGGAACGCTAAGGGTGGGTGACGTTGTGATTTCCTGCGGCGGCGCCGGGGCGGCCGTACCGAGCACGAAGTTCGACGACGTCATGGATTTGCTCGCCGCGGATCCCGATGCCCCAAAAATGAAACTCAACATAAGACGGTACGCCGCGCAAGCGGGGCCGAACAAAACGAACCCGGAAGGGTATATCTTTCTGGAGCAAAATTCAGCGAAAGAAGGCGTCGTCGTGTTGGACTCGGGGTTGCAGTATAAGGTGCTTGAACAAGGAACTGGGACGCGGACGATAAAATCAGACACGGCGTGCGCGTGTCATTACAGCGGAACGTTGTTAGACGGCTCGACTTTCGACTCTTCGTACAAACGCGGCAAACCATCCACGTTCGCCCCTAAGCAGGTCATCAAAGGCTGGACAGAAGCCATGCAACTTATGAAGGAAGGGGACAAGTGGGAGCTTTACGTACCTGCCGAGCTGGGGTACGGGGGGCGGGGGTCGCCGTCGGGGTCGATTAAACCGGGCGACGCGCTGGTGTTTACCATTGAAATTTGCAACATCGTCGGGTAGCGAAAGAGTTTTTAGACAGCTGAATCGAACTTGAGAGTCGTCGACTCTTGGTGATGGTCGAGGGGTTGTTCTCGAAAAAGAAGACGCGAGCACAGGGGGTGGGGGGGCGACGGCGAAGCTTTAGTATCGAGAGTTGGAGTATACCCAATCGTGCGTCTGGTGTTTACTGAAAGGTCTTCAGTTATTATTTACAAAGACAAATGCTGCATCCGGACCAATACGGCATCCCTGAGAATCTGAACAATCGCCGTGTGGCCGTTTTGAGCGGCAAAAAACAGCGGCGTCACGCCGTTATCCGTCGCCTTGTTGACGTCCGCGCCCAACTCGATCAGCGTCCGCACTACCGCCTCGTGGCCCTTTTGAGCGACGATGAACAGCGGCGTCCATCCGTCATTATTTGCCTTGTTGACGTCCGCGCCAGCCTTGATCAGCGCCCGCACCATCGCATCGTTGCCCTTTTTAGCGGCGATGTAAAGCGGCGTCGTGCCGCCGTCCATCGCATTGTTGGCATCTGCGCCCGCCTCGATCAGTACCTGCACGACCACCTCGTTGCCCTGATGAGCGGATATGCACAGCGGCGTCACGCCGTCATCCCTTGTCTAGTTGACGTCCGCGCCCGCCTCCATCAGCGTCCGCACCATCGCCTCGTGGCCCTTATATGCGGCCATGAGCAGCGGCGTCACACCGTTAATACTCGCCTTGTTGACGTCCGCACCCAACTCCATCAGCGCCCGCACTATCGCCTCGTGGCCCTTATATGCGGCCATGTACAGCGGCGTCACGCCATCATCCGTTGCCTTGTTGACGTCCGCACCCGCCTCCATCAGCGTCCGCACTACCGCCTCGTGGCCAAATTCGGCGGCGATGTACAGCGGCGTCACGCCGTCATCCCTTGTCTAGTTGACGTCCGCGCCCAACTCGATCAGCGCCCGCACTACCGCCGCGTGGCCCTGATGAGCGGCGATGAGCAGCGGCGTCACGCTGTTATCCCTCGCCTTGTTAACGTCCGCACCCGCCTCGATCAGCGCCTGCACTATCGCCTCGTGGCCGTTTTGAGCGGCAACGCACAACGGCGTCACACCGTCAAACGGCTTGTTAACGTCCGCACCCGCCTCGATCAGCGCCCGCACTATCGCCTCGTGGCCGTTTTGAGCGGCAATGTAAAGCGGCGTCGCGCCGTTATCCGCCGCCATGTTGACGTCCGCACCCGCCTCCATCAGCGCCCGCAGCACCGTCTCATGGCCATATTGAGCGGCAATGTACAGCGGCGTCAATCCGTCATCCTCGTCCCATGCCTTGTTGACGTGCGCACCAAACTCGATCAGCGCCCTCACCATCGCCACTTGGCCATTTAGAGCGGCGACATGCAGCTCGTTCTCGTCACATGGGCAACCGTTCTTGCGCGCCCACAGTAGCACCTTCAGATGCCCGCCCTCCGCAGCTTTATGGAACGTGCGTATGTCCCACGGGCAGCCTTTCGCGCGTGCCCACTGCAGCACCTCGAGGTGCCCGCCCAGAGCCGCCGCCGAGCACGTGTCCCGGTCCCACGGCCAGCCGACCGCGCGCAACACCTTCAACTCTTCGAGCTGTCCGCTCCTCGCCGCTGCCTGACAAAGGAGTTCTTGACGCGACAGGCGACCATGCTGTTGCATGCGCTGCACCGCGCTTACACATCCGAGCTCCACGGCACGCTTTTCATCAAGCTCCTTAAACCTCAGCCCCGTTTCTGCCACCAGGTCGCGCATCGCGCGGCTCACCGCTGGGAGCCGTGCGAGATCTGCGTCGTCGTCGAAATACTCAGATCTGAGGATGTGAGTGACGACCAGGTGGTCGGGGAGGCGGGGGAAGGCTTCGCCCGTGTTGGCCGCGTTAGCATCGCGGCGCTCGCTTTTTTTCTCACGCGCGCGAGCTTTCTTACAGGCCATTGCGTTGGAACAGTGGATGGTTTTGTGTCCGCGTCGTGCGCGTCGTTGTGCCTCGAGGCTTCCGAGAACGTGCGTTCAAGATAAAAATTTCCATGACTGGAGTCTCTGTCAGTGGCAAACAGGCTGCGACGAACCCTCGACACGTCATCCATAAAGTGAAAGCGCCCTTTCTCGCCGATCGTCACTTGTGTCGCGCCCGCGTGTCCACACCCAACCCATGAGCCTCACGGTCGCTGCTCGCCACGGCGCTTCTGCTCTTCCCGTGTTCTCCACCTGCGCCCGAGCCAACGTCCGGGGTTTCACCGCGAAGTACGCGAAGCACTGCAGCAAATCCGTCAAATCCACGTCAAGAGGGTTAACGGTGAAAACTAGGGCCGAGATGGAGTACGACTACGACATCTTCACCATCGGTACGTGCGCTTTTCTTGTGTTGCCGCCTCCCAACTCCCGCGGTTGCGCACCAGGGAGACTTAAAAAGGCACTAAACGCAGGTGCCGTGTACGACACACCGAAGGACCACGATGCGATTCGATTTTGGGGGGCGATCTGCACCCAATAAGAGAAGCGCGTTTTTTCTCGACGCGCTTTTTGACTCGAGGCCGACCTAAACGTGCCCCTACCAAGCATCACTCTCTGTACCACTACTGTACTACTGCTGCACCACTACCATCACTAACGCCCTGCACAACCCTAACCCTAAACCTCTAAACCAAAATCCTACCACTCAACCAGGCGGCGGTTCCGGCGGCGTGCGCGCGTCGCGCATGAGCTCCGCGGCCGGCGCTAAGGTCGGTTTGGTGGAGCTCCCGTACAACGCGGTTTCCAGCGCGACGCAGGGCGGTCTTGGAGGCACTTGTGTGATTCGCGGGTGCGTTCCCAAGAAGCTATTAGTGTACGGCAGCGGTTTCGAAACCGAGTTCAGAGACGCGAAGGGGTTCGGGTGGGACCACGGGACATCTATGCCTAGTTTTTCGTGGGAAAAACTGATCAGCGCCAAGACGGACGAGATCGAGCGTTTGAATGGGATTTACGGCCGGATCCTGGACAACAACGGCGTGGAGAAATTCGAAGGGTCGGGGAAGGTCACGGGGGCGCACTCCGTGGAGGTCACGTCAGTGGACGGCACGAAAAAAACGTACACGGCGAAGGTACGCGTCGCGCGTTTCCCAAATCCTGACACACCGTTTCCGCCGCCCCTCTTTGAGTACACCGCGGTCATTAAAAGGAGATACCACACACGGCACGAGTGCGCTGTTTTACCTCTAACGCTGGTGACTGTTTGTCCATCCATCGCGATATACCGTACACCCACACTCGCCGACGGAAGAGACTGACACTTTGTTTTACCCGTCGAAAGACCATCTTGCTCGCGCCCGGCGGCCGCGCGTGGTACCCGAAAATTCCCGGCGCGGATTTCGGAATCACGTCCGACGAAGGTACGCGCCTTTCCAGTTACCCAAATCCCGCCTCCCTCCCTGTGAACGGCCCAAACACGGGTCACTGTTCGGCTCGATTACTCTGACTGTTTACTCATACCAATCCCTCATACACGCGGCCTTACAAGACTGACACTTTGTTTTACCCGTCTCAGCCCTTGCGTTGAAATCGCAACCCAAGCGCGTTCTTGTGATTGGCGGCGGGTACATCGCGGTTGAGTTTGCTGGTATTTTCCAGGGCTTCGGGTCGGAAACCACCATCGCTTACCGGGCCGACCTTCCCCTACGCGGGTTCGACCTGGAAGTTCGGGAAACCGTGGCTACGAACTTAGCGTCCAGGGGCACGACCGTGATGCCAAACACCAACCCGAAAGAGATCAAGAAGAACGACGACGGGTCCCTCACGGTGAGCTTCGACGGCGACGTGGACGATATCACCGTGGATGAGGTGATGTGGGCCACCGGCAGGGTGCCGAACACGGACCGGCCTGATTTGGGTTTGAAAGAGGTGGGCGTGGAGCTGGACAAGAAGGGCGCGGTTGTTGTGGATGATTTCTCCCAAACCACGGTCCCTTCCATCTACGCCGTGGGTGACGTGACGAACCGCATGAACCTCACCCCGGTGGCGTTGATGGAAGGCATGGCGTTCAAGGTACCTCCCCGCATTTCCCAAATCCAACGAATGTTTGACCATACAATACTGACCCTTTTCTGGCAAAACTCCAAAGGACACCGTGGTTTTGGGCAAACCCACCAAGCCGGATTACGAAAACATCGCGAGCGCGGTTTTCTGCCAACCCCCCGTCGCGACGGTCGGGATGACTGAACAACAAGCCGTCGACGCCGGGTTGACTTGCGACATTTTCACGTCAACCTTCACCCCGATGAAAATCGCGCTCGCGAACCGCGTGGAGAAGGCGTTCATGAAGCTCATCGTGGACGTTGATACGGATAAAGTCGTGGGCGTGCACATGGTCGGCCCGGATAGCGCGGAAATCATGCAGGGCATCGGCATCGCGATCAAGTGCGGCGCCACGAAAGCGCAGTTCGACGCCACCGTGGGTATCCACCCCAGCTCTGCGGAGGAGTTCGTCACCATGCGGGACCCCACCAGACGGGTGGGGAAGAACGCACCCAAAGCCGAATAAGGTGATCCTTATATAAATAAGGTGAGAGGGACTGGAAGAGACGACGAGGGTGATATCAACCTGGTGTCGGGTTTACCCTAAATACACAGACAATAAATACACGCCCCTTCGCCCCCATTCGTGGTCCCAGTCAAGCTTCCACCACACCACCGTTGCCGGCGGTCAATCCAACACGACCCCTTCCCCGAGATCGTACCGCGCCTCGCTGTCCCGAAGCCTGGAGATAAAAAAGAAAGTGTCAGTCTCGCATGGGCAATCAGTCGGCGGAATGTGGTGATTGGGAAATACGTACCCGTCGTGACGGAACTTCCCGCTCGCGACCGCCGAGGAAAACGGTCCCCACGGCGAGACTTGGCTTTTTTCTTGTTCTTCGGTTTTTTTATGAGTTAACGACTCATCAGTCCGCGCCGCCTTCGCAGCTTCCACGTCGATTTTAATTCGGAACCGCATCTCAATCGAACACCGCGCGCGGTGAAACGGCTGTCGTCCTTTCGTGTCTATTTTCCGTAACTGTTTTTTGGTCTCCTCGCAGTCCGCCCACACCCCAGCGCCGTGCCACAGGTCAAAGGAGTCGAACACCAACGCGGGGGCGGTGACGAACGTGTGTGTTTCGCTTGGCGTGAGCTCGGGGAACTCGAACTTTGCCATTTCCTCCGCGGTGACTTCGTTTTCGGGGTCACTTTCGGGTCCACCGGCACCCGCGGCGCCCGCCCCGGGGTTCCACAGCGGTCGGAAAAGCCGGTTCACCCCAGGGATCCACGTTTTCGGATCCACAAAGTTCACGCCTTTGACGTTGTACTCCTCCTTCGCTGTTGACGTCTCCATGGCGAGTTTTCGCTTTTCGAAAGCCCACTCGCGTTCGCCGGCGTCGCGAGGCAAACACACCACGAGCGGTGACTGCCACACCTGTCCAGTCGGGTCAATCGCGCTTCGCGCGACCCATACGTTTATGAACCGGTACGCGTACTTTTTCCGTTCAGGCATCGCCAACTCCGTCCACCCGTCTTTGGGCCGCTGCGGCGTCGCCGGGTTGGTCCAGGAATCGGGATCGCGGTGCAACCTGTTCGCGAAGTGCGTTTTCGAGGAAACAACGTGGCCCTCCGGTCGCCGCATCACCCAATCAATGTCGTTGGATACGGCGCTTTGCTTTTCGTAGTCCGTACTTGTTGACGGTATCGTGTTCGTCATTGGCTCGAGCCATCCCGTGCCTGTTAAAATCTCGACTGAATCAATCGGCCAAAGCGCGCCGACGGTTTGTTTTACTAACTCCGCGCCCGCGCCGAAAAGTTCGGGCCATTGCACCGCCGACCCCGAACCCAGAGCTTCGTGTATTTGCCACCCTTTCTCCATGGCTTTGCGTACCTCAATCAGCGCCGGGTTTGTTTCCTCGGGTAACGAAATGAACGGAGTGGCGTTTGCTTTTTGTATCTCAGAACGCGCCGCGTCGTTCACCAACACTTTGCGATCGACGGCGTCGCCGAAATACGGGATCGCCGCATCACGAAACCCGCACCGAAGCGAAGGGGACTCCAGTGCGCCGGCGGGGGGGGGGTGTTTGGACCACACGCCGCCCGACACATCGGGCGATGACCCTGATTTCTTCTTTGCGTCCCGGGGGGTCGCCACCGCGCGCACGGTCAGGCGAGGCACGCATCTGACTCGGCACACCGACGATCTGACTCGGCTTCCAATCGCGAAAAGCGAGGACGCTTGGGCGACGCGGGGGCGGGCCGTACGCGGCGACACCGCGAGCGACATCTGGACAACGCGTTTGAACGGAACCTGGCCGCGAATCGGTGGGTCCGTACCGTGCGAACGCGCGACACAGTGTGCGCGTGACGACCAGTGGGAGGCGCTTTTGTAACGTCTGGAGTGGTCAGGAAAGATTTTTTGATCCAAAAATATTTTTCGTCGAAAAGTTGTTTGAGACCCATCCTCCGGCTCACACTCAGGTGCCTCTCGGGTGCTGCATCCCTGGCGTTTGTGGTTAGACCACCTGCGTCTGGTGTCTGGCGTGCGTACGTCACTTTCGTCGGCTCGTCACGCCCAAACCCTGACACTATTATTCCTTGTTCGTACGAAGAAGCAATTCGAGAAAGATGTCGTCGCGAAAACCCGGCGTCGCGTCCGATGCCGAGTTCGACGCGTTCCTTTCAAGGAACGCGACACGTGACATCACCGTGTTGGACGCGCGGAACCCCGACTTCGCGGTTGAGCCGGATGACGGGTGCCACGGCGGGGCGGAGGGCACCGCCCCAATTGGCGACTGCGGCACGTCGAAGCGCCCGAACGCGGTGAACACACCGTATGACCGGGTCACGAAAAGTTTACCGATAGAACAGATGGCAGACGGCGATTACACCGCGCCGATCGTGACGCACTGCGGCGGCGGGGGAAGGGGCCAAATGGCGAAGGAGTTTCTGGAGAAACGGGGGTACACCAACGTGATTAACGGAGGGGGACCTGGGGTGGCTGCGCTTTGGGGGAAGTTCGGGAAGATGTAGTGGTAGGCAAAGAATACGAAAAAAAAAAAGGATGCTAAAGATTTATTTCTTTTTCCTCCCCTACGCTTCACCTCGTTCAATCGCTCTCTTCGTTTCCACGCATCCACGCGAAAGGTCTGACCATGAAATCGAGCAGCGGCGTGTTCCGAGGGTCGCCTCCACCGTTGCGAAACAAAAACCCGGCGTCGCCGAAAGACCCGGAATCATTTGTCCGCGGGTCCCGTCCGAATTTCGCGAAGAACGAAAAAGGCGCCGCGTTTTGTGTCGGGCCCGGCGGGCCGGGCGGGCCTGATTGTTGAAAGAAAAGTGTCAGTCTTGTATGGGCAATCAGGGAGGCGGAATGTGGTGGGTGGGAAATACTTGCCGGTCGGGCCGCGCGGCGCGCTGGGCGATGGCGGCGGCGCGTTCGGCCTGGGAGGTGCCGGAGGCATCGGTGGCCTTGGTGCCGAGGGCGGTTGCGGCGGTGTTCCGAATGACACGGGAACGCAAGTGCGCTGGGTTATGGACTCCCGGTCGTCAATCCCGCCGAGCGTTTCGCCGAAGAAACCGTCACCACCGCCCGACGCGCCAGTAGCGTACATCACGAAGCCGCACTTGTTAAGCGTCGCGCCTAACAGCAAAGACACGCGTTCCTTTCGGTTCTTGGTACTGCCCGCATCAGTACTACCGTCCGTACTTTCATCAGTACGGACAACATCTCCTCCCCCAGAAAACCCGTCGACGCAAAAGCAAAGCGCTCCGTTGAGCAGCGCCATGTTTTCGCAGCACGCCTCGTTGAGTAACTCGTCTCGTAACGCGTTCGGTGACGAGTCACGGGTACCCCACGCCAATCGCACGTCGCACCCCGACTCCAGAAGCGTCGCCAGGGCCTCGGGGCGACACACTTTTTGGATTATCCGGGAGGTTTCCGTGGAGGTGGATTGCGTTGTTGTTTCTCCGACACCGGTTGGTGTCGGTGTCGGCGACGACGGAGGGAACGGAGGCGGATATATTTTCGCCGGCGACGCGGGGTACGGAGGGTACGGAGGCCAAGGACTTTGATTCGGGGTTGATTCCGTCCCCATATCCCCACTCGGGGTGATATCCCCACCCCCCACATCACTCCGGGTGGGAAACGGCACGCAGTTTTTCCCTCCTTTTATCGCCAAACCGCACGTCGTCACGTCGTTCGCGAAAACAAACATCGTCTCGAAGTTCGCGGGAAACGCTCGCAGCGCTACGAACGTTTCGGCTTCGCAAAAGCAATCGGCGGCGTCCAAAACCTTTAAAACGGAACAGCAGTCTTGCGTTTTTGCTTTTAGCGATGATGAATACTCCACTAACTCAATCCCGTCCACGCCCCCAAACGCGCTGCGCCGCAAACTCCCGGCGCACCCGTTTTGCACCAACAACAAGAGAGTGGAAGCGTCGCACCGAGGGGGCGGTTTTGTCTCTTCTTTTTCTGGAATCAGTGTCGGCGTCGGCGCCGGCGTGGGCACCACGAGCACTTGGGGCTGTGTCGGGGCTAACGGAGACGGAGGAGATCTTTTTATGGTCGTCTCGGTGACTATTTCAGGCTCTGGTGTCTCGGTGAGCTCTTGTGTTGGACTTTCGGTGACTACTCGTGTTGGAGTTTCGTTGTTTTGGTCGGCGTAGTCCACTTCCGTCAGGAAAGGAGTTTCCACAGACTCTTCTGTCCTATTTTCCCCCACCACCTCCTCCTGTAAAGCCTCGCACTGCTCTCCCACGAACGCGTTGACCCCGCATTTCGCGGGTGCCGCGGCGAGAAATGGCACGAGCGCGCTTTGTGAGGCCCGTGAAAGGCTCGTGATGGCCGGCCGACAGAAACACCGCGCGTCGTTCAAAAGCCGAAGCGCGACGCAACACACCTTCCGTTCGTCGCCCCCAGTGTTTTGTGTCGTGTCGTCCGGCTGGCAAAGCTGAGGCAGGCGCTCCAGTCTATCCACCGTGCACGGCGTTTCAACGGCTTGCGCGGCCGTCGACGCCACCAGCGCCGCGACCAAGGCGAGGCGCAGCATCATCGACGTGATGACCGGCGTCGCGTTACCCTCGCGTCGGTAGCACTGGCTCGCGAAAGAGGGAAAACGAGGCTCGGACGTGAACTGAACGAACAATTGTTTTTTTCGTGCTGGAGAAATTCTCGATGCACGTTCGTGACTCGACAGCCGTTTCGACCGCGGATAAGTTGTCCAATAGAATTCGCCGAACCCCCCAATCCCCGCCGCGCGGGAGCTCCCCGCCGTTCAGTCGCCCGCCCCCGACGAACACGATGGCCGCCGTGCTCCGCACGTGCCACACCGTTTTCGCGGCGAAAGCCGCGGTCGGCGCTTCCGCGAAGCCCCGCGCCTCCGCCCGACCCACGCGCGTCGTTCCCCGTCGCGCCGATTCCCCGTTGATTGGCAAACCGATTCGCGGCGCGGCGGTGGTCGCATCCGCGGGCCCGTCCCCGTGCGACCTTTCCGATCTCAGCAAGCTCCCCGGCGACCCCTCCCTGGTGATCCACACCAACATCAAGATGGGTGACAAGAAGATGGAGTTCATGAAAGCCGCATCGAAGGCGGTGGCGAAGTGCTTGGGAAAACCCGAAAATTTCGTCGTCGTCGCGGTGCTTGATGAGCAGGACATGATTTGGGGCGGGGACGCAGCCCCGTGTGCGCTGTGCAACGTCGCATCGTTAGGCAGCATCAACTACGAGAATAACACCGCGCTTTCCGGGGCGATCACGTCCCTGATGGGCGAGTTTGACGTCGCCCCATCCCGAATGTACACCAACTTCTGGGATATCGGCCCGAGGGAGAACTGCGGGTACAACGGCGTGACGTTCGCGGAGGGCGCGCGGAGGCCGGTGGCGGCGGTTGTGGAGGAAGAGGTTGAGGAGGACGAAGAGGAGGAGGAAGAGGAGGTTGTTGAGGAGGCTGAGGCTGAAGAAGAAGAGGTTGTTGAGGAGGAAGAGGCTGAAGAAGAGGCGGAAGAGGAGGAGGAAGAAGAGGCGGCCAAGGCTGGTTTAGAGGAAGAAGAAGAGGCCGACGCCGAGACCGCTACTACGGAGGACACGGAGACCGATTCGAACGATACCGAATCCGACCCGCTTTTGCCTCCCAACCCCAAAACCGCTGGCAAGGCCTCCGATGAGCTAGCCAGCGCGAGTAACCCCAAGATCGCCGCGGCGAAACTGAAGCGGCTTAGCGACGAAAAGGTTTTGAAGCTTTGGCGTAAAAAGTGCCCCGAGTTGCGCGAGCTTTGGCAGCTTGACGAGCCGGTTGATAAGTGGGAAGGCATCACTTTCGATGGGGACGGGCCTTCGAAAGGCAAGGTCATCGCGATCGAGCTGGATGACATGGACATCACGGGCGAGCTCCCGTTTGAAATTGGCGGGTTCACTTCCTTGAAAGTTTTAGCCCTGGATGGGAACGAAATCACGGGCGTCCCGAGTTCCATCGGGATGTTGAAGGTACGTGTTTCCCAATCACCACGCTCCGCCTCTGCGATTGCCCATACTCGTCCTGCGAAGGGACGGTTATTACCTCTGCCCATACAACACTGACACTTTCTTTTTGCTCGTATCAGAACCTGGAGGAGTGTTACCTTTCCAACAACCTGCTGAAGTCCATACCTCCCGAAATCGGCGAGTGTGAGTCCCTTGAGACGCTGTGGCTGAACAACAACCGGTTGCGGAAACTCCCGACCGAGTTAGGGAACTTGAGCTCGCTGCAGACGCTGGACGTTTCGGAAAACGAGTTAACCACGCTCCCCAAGCAACTCGCGGAGTGCGAGCTTTTAGAGCAGGTAAGTATTTCCCATTTGTCACATTCCGCCGACTGATTGCCCATACGAGACTGACACTTTTTCTTTTACAATCAGCTCGATATTTACAACAACCCGTTCAAGAACCTGCCCGAGGAGTTTGGAGAGGAGGGGTTGTTGGAGGCGCAGGGGTGCAACGTGGTGAGGGAGCCGATCAACTAACACGCGGTTGAACCTGGTGAAGGGAAGACGGGTGATTGGATGGAGTGGAGGTGCGTCTCTCCAAATTGTCAATAAATCAATACCATTATACATCGTCGTCTGTCACGACAAGTTTCCGCTACCCTCCCTCCCCGTCTTCGTCTTCCCACTCCGGGAAGCTCGTTCCACTCAACGCGCTCGCGCGTTTCTTCGCCTTGACCACTCTGGCCGCTATGTTCTGCATGTCCGCGACTATTTTCCCGGCGCGCTCGCGGTACTCGGGTACCAAAACAAGCTGCCGCTCCAGCACCTCCAGCTTTTGTAACCACAACACCGCGTCTCGCGTTTCCCCGAGTGACCCTTTAACCGCGGCTTGCGTTTTCCGCAGCTCCGCGACCACGCGCTGCGTGTCCACCACCGCGACACCACGGGTGTCCATCAACTGCAAACTCGCGCGTCGCGCCCACCGCGGGTCCAGCTTTGCGTTGGCGGGGGGAAGCGGTGTTGTGGATCCTTGATTCGTGTCCGTCCCATCCTCGTCGGATACGCCAGGGGGAGACGCAACGGGCAGCCCAGAGGGAAGCAGCTCGTACGCGCACCCACCCGGGTGGGTCTTGGAGACGGGCGAAACCGACATCGCGACGGGGCGCCGCGCGGGTAGGCGACGCGCCGGTCGGTGTGTGACTGAGAATTCGCCGCGGAAAGAAAATTTCCAGTTCCAAGAAAAAGCACATTGTTCGCCAAAGCACTGGCGGCAAAATCAACGCAGCACCGCCCGGGTCCGCCAGTCCACCCGGCACGGCGCGTTTTGTCGCGCACGGCGCCGACGACCACGTGACACCGCGACGGGCGAGGGCGGTGCGGTGCGGTCGGGGGGACCTGGTGCTACGGGAGGACGTCCGGGGGAAGGGCAGATTAGCCAGATTCTGGTTTTGCGAAATCCCTCGATTTGAAAGTGTCTTTGCGACGACTCGCGCGAGGCCTTTTAGCGTGTTGTTGGACCCATCCCGACTATTTGCCTGCCTGATAACCCAGGCGAGATGTCCACTTCCCCCGAGTTGGAGGATGTCTCGCCGACCCTGGCGCGTGCGGTTCTTCCCACGTACTTGCACCACGTCGCGGATGCGTCGGAAACGCTGGCGGTTTTCGCGCGGAAAGGGTTGTCCAAAAACGAAGCCGCGCGAAGCGAGCTCGTGGCGCAGATCGAACTGCAGCGAGAGGTGTGCCGCACGCCGCTGGTTGTGCAGTCGGATCCGCTCGGGGAGGATACCTCGGCTGCGCCGTTCTCGCGCCCCCACACCCCGCTATCCCCCGGCGCCAGGGCGGCGAAACGCGCGGCGGATGACGAAAAGCTGGGCGATTTGGAAGGCGCGCTTCGCGAGGCGCATCGCGAGGCGCGGGATATCGAGAAAAGGCTGCACATCGCGGAGGGCGCGGTTGGGCAGCTCCGGGGTGCGCCTCGGGAGCTGCGAGCGGTGGTTCGTTTGCTCCATGATGTCATCACGGACTTGGAGGCGGGGGGGGCCGACGAGGATGAGGAAAACAAAACCGAAACCGACCGACGAAACCGACGAGGCTCGGGGTCGAGCAGCGGGTCCCGGTCGAGCGCCGACCAAGGGAAACAAGAAGCCATCGCAAGCGCTGCTGCTATTCTACAAGACGCGCAACGCGTGGACCCCACCATGTCGCTGGTTACCGGGGCCAGAGTAACGCAAGTAGCCGCCGCCGCCGCGGACGCCGCCGATGCGTTACTAGCGAGGGCGCAGCAGTGCCTGGAGGAGGAGGCGAAGTTTCGCGCGCTGCTGGGCCGGGCGCGGGAGGCGCGGCGGGTGAACTCCGCAAGCGGTGGTGTACCGCCCGTGCGTGAATACTTGTCTCTGTTTTTGTCACGTGACCCTGGTTCTTCCGGTGGGAAACCGTCGTTCAAGCCGCCGGGAGTTGGCGGGTCGTTGCAAAGGAGTTTGTCGTTGACCGACGATTTCGAAACGAGACGGAACGGTTCGTCGCCGACGTCGAAAAGCGCGCGGTCCAGCGCGTCGTCGGTGACGAACTTTTCGCCGAGCGCGCGAAGTTCCATCAACGGTCAAACCTCACGAAGTTCCCTGAACGGCCAAGCAAGCGAAAAGTCGGTCTGGTCCCCGGGCGGCGGCGCGTCGCAAAGCGTCGCCGCGAAGCAATCGGACGCGACTGCGAAGGCGCAGGCGCGCAGGTACGTATTGCATTTCCCAAATCCAGGCACACTGTTTGCCCATAAAACACTTACACTTCTCGTTCACAATCACAGGGCGATTCACCGCCGGTCCCTGACCGACGCGCGGACGCAGAAGCGGGTGGCGCGGAACTTGGAGTACCACATTTCGCGGTTGGAATTCGCGACGAACGAAATGAGCACCGAGGCGGATGCCTTAGAGTCGCACTTGAAGCGGGTGGAAAAAAACCACGCGTTCGCGGCTGGTAAGCTGGACACGCTGGCGTGGCTCCTGGACGAGGCGGAGTCGTTTCGTAACGAAGCGGCGCGGCGTGAGACGGAACGCGCGCGACGGCGGGGACGGCGGTTCGCGCCGAGCGGCGCGTCCGTCCGAAAACCGCACCCGCTGGGGATTCCCCTTGGAGGAACCCTTTCCACGGACGTGTCGCGCCCCAGTAGTGCGTCTTCGTACCGGTCCAGTAGTAGCGCGCTGGAGCGGTGGACGGCGCGAGTGGCCAACCGGAGTAGTAAGGATGGCAACAATGGCACGACATTTCAGGACGCGGACGATGATACGACGGGTGCTACTAACAGAAATAGTTCTGGTACCAACAGGAGTAGTAGTACGGGTACTACTCACAGGAGTAACACCGCACGACCCTCGGCGCCTTCAAGCGTCGTGGAGCACTGGCGCGAGAAGTACGCGCGCGAGCGCGATTTCATCCTCTCGCGGGAGTCGAACTCGAACGGATCCTCGAGCCGCCGCGGCGGTTTTGACGGAACCGAAACCGAAACCGCGGCGTTGGTGGACACGGAAGTCAACCTGCTGTTCGACGAAGACGCGGTTCCCGACCAGAGGGTCACGATTCCGGAGGAGGACTCCGTGATTGGTGATGATGCGTATTCCAACTCGAAACATGTATCCGGGCGGCCGAATCGGAAACAACACGACGACTCCATGCTTTGGAAACAAGACGTTACCGCAAACAATCGGAAAGAAGAAGAGTCTGAAAATCGGCGCGCGCAAAGCCACGGCCGGCTTCCGCCGTCGCCCGGCGAGTTTGACGACATCGACTTGGCGCTTGGTGGCCAAGAAGTCGAGGAGGAGGAAGCGGATGTCCGACCGACTCAGGAATCACGGTCTGGTACGCACAACACACGCGGCTCGCCCTTGCGCAGACACCACCGGAAGGTGATGCGGCGGAAACGGGTTGATACCGCCGAAACGGATGACGCGACTGCGCGCCGGGGCGACTTTGACGACGAAACAACCGAAACCGAAAACGGCCAACCTTCCGCTGTCACGCCACCGGAAATCGCGCCGACGCCTCCCACGAATCGCGTGCTCGCGTTGGGTGGTGAGACATACGTCACCGATGAGGTCGGTGTTATGAGCGTCGCGGAGTTTATGCGTGACGTGCAACTGGCGATTGTGGTTCCGGAGAATGAAGAGAACGAACGGCGCAACGAACCGCGTTTGGCACCCGAATCGTCCCTGGACGCCATAGAAGCGGAACTCGCCGAGCTTTGCGCGCTTGAGCTGGAAGAGTTTCAGGACAGCGAGGTTCCGTTTGGCTCGGTGGAATCGGGTTCCGGCGAACCAGGAGTAAAGAAAAAGAAGAAGACGCCTCTGCCCGAAATCAAGCTGAAGCCCAAACCCAAACCCCGCGCGCCCTGGGGTCCGCCCCCCCAACCCCCGAAAAGTAACTGGAAAAGAAACGACTTCAGCCGTTTGGAGATTCAAACGCTGATTGCGAATGAAAAGAAGGAGCGGAAGGGTGACGACGGCGACGGCGAAACGTATTCCTCGCAAAGGGGAAGCGCCGTGACCGAGGCGGAGTCGCGAAACTCATCGGTTTCGCGAAAAGAAGTTGTGTCCAAATCGCCGCGGTCGCCGAGGAAACATCCTCCGTCCCCGAACACGAAACGGGCAGACGCGGCGGTTCAAGCATCCGCGGATAGGGCGTTTGGTGAGGCCGAGACACGAACCGGTAAGAAAGCACCCGCGTGCGGGTGCGTGGTGAGTTGACACTGACGCGCGTCGATTGGTAAATTGTAATTGGTATTCCTTCCAAAGCGTTTGGTTTGAGAGATGCAGAATTTGAGAAGATTCATCATCAGACGCCTCTGACGTCTCGTTCGTCTGTCCCTTCGCGTCCTTACTTGGGCGCGTAGCTCGTTTGTGGAGGGTACACTGACGAACCAACGGTAGTGTACTGGGGCTGGCCGTACACGGGCTGCGTTGCGTATTGCCCGGGCTGCATCTGCATCTGCTGCGGCGGCAACATCCCGAGCGCCTGCATGCCTGGTTGGTTTATGGCGTAAAACTCCTGTTTCCGGTCACAAGGGCAGCAGCACACGAAGGGGAAAATAAAGAACGCGATCAGGCACGTGATGGGGCCGCAGTACGCCTCGTCCACGAGGTAGCCGGGCTGGCCGTTGACCTGTGCGAGGTGAGGGGGGTTAGGTGTGGGGGTGGGGGTTGTGGGAGACGCCGAGTACGCGCGGAGGGGAATCTCAAAACGCGTAGCTAGGCGTTCAACAATGGCGCGAAACGCGGCGCGGCAGGCGGAAAGCGTGGGAAACTTTGGCACGCACCACCACGTACTGCGCCCCGGGCGGCATGGCGACCATCATCTGCGGCTGTTGAGGCTGCATGTTGGCCGAAGCACGTGACGCGGGCAGGCGCGAATGGCGATTGTACGGCAGCTTATCGACAAGTGGCCAATTGCTCAACCGGAACATTTCAGCTGACGTGTGATTGATTGCTCATGGATCGAAAGAGGACGGGCACGTGTGCACGTGAAAGAACAAATCCGAATTTACGACAAAATAAATGACATCTCCCTACCGCGCTACTGCACGGTCCACTGCGCGAAGAACTCCCTGTCGTCTCGGTCTTTAATCGTCACAAGGTCGCCCGCCTTGACGACGTCGTAGTTGCAATACACGTTCAGTTGTCGCTTCGCCCCCGGGTCGCTTCCCGGTTCCAGCTCGATGGACGCGACGATTTTGTCCCCTTTATACGTTGAAAAGAAAGTGTCAGTCTTTCGGGCCATGTGTATGAGTAATTACTCTGGACAATCGGCAAACAGTGTGTTTTTTATATTTGGGAAATTATGCACGTACCGTGTTCCATCACGACGCAGTCGTCAAACATCAACACGGTTTGGTACCAGTGCGTTTTCGTGGCGAACGGGGAGGTTGATAGCGTGGCTTTGCCGTAAAAGTCCACGTCGAACCACAGGCACATGCCGTGCACGGCTTTTGAATCTTTCTGACTGAATTCGAGCACCACGTCCCCGGACATCGGCCGGTAAAGCTGCTTCAGCGGAACCGTAGCGCAGTTCGTGGACGTGACGAGCGAACCGGCCGGGTCGCTCACGATACACTCGCTCTTCACGGTAGCAACAGGCGGGTCCGTGGACCAGTCCCGCTTCGTCTGCGCCTGCAACGACGAAAAGTCGAACCCGTAAACGTCCTTCCAGAACCCCAAGCCGTCGTCCCACCGGCTTTGGTCGGATAACAAAGCGACCCTGACGTCTTACGATAGGTAAAAGAAAGTGTCAGTCTTTCGTAATGTTACGTGAGTAATTACGGGCGGACAATCGGCAACAGGGAGGCGGGATTTGGGAAATGCAACACGTACCCGCGACGTTTGGCAACACCAGCCCGCCGGGCGCTAAGAACCGATCCCGCGCGTCGACTACGGACGGGAGCATGGACTCGAAAAACAGCGCGTATCCCATCCACTCGGACACGATGACGTCGACTTTTTCCGGGATGTCTTCTGTCGTCACGTTCTCCATGCGCGCCTTTATCACCTCTATCGTGTCGCCGAACCCGTTTTCTTTCACCAATCTTTTCGCGTGCCTCGTGATTCCGCTCGCGTCCACCGCGTATACCTTCCTCGCACCCGCTCTGGCGCAGAACATTGACAAGATGCCAGTCCCGCACCCGACGTCCAGGACTACCTTGCCTTTCAGGAAGTCGGCCTGGGCCTCGATGGCGGCCAAGTAAGCCCCCGTGCGCGCCGCGTCGCCGATCATCTCGCGGTGAATCCCAATGTGCGCGTAGGAATCGAAATACGTCCCATCCGCATTCGTGTCCGCGCGCGCGTCGTTAATCGCGTTGAGCTCTTCCACGGAGAGCTCGCCATCCTCAACCCACCCTCCAGACTCGTCGGCGTCGTCGAAATCGGTGTCGTCTTCGTAGTCGAACGTGTACGACTCCGACTCGTCCTCTTTGTTCTTCTTCTTCGCGGCGGCGGCGGTGGTGCGAGAGCGCGTGCCGATGATGGGTTTCGAGCCGAACCGGTTCGCCTCGAATGTCACGCTTCCAGTGCGAATTGCACGGGAAGCGCGCATTGGGCCACGCCTGGGAACACGGATGAACCACGCGCTGGCCAGCGCGCCGGACCACGCGGTCGCCATCGTCGCCATCGCGAGGGCGCGCGCCAGGATATGTCCCTTTTTGATGACGCGTTTTGTACTTTTTGGTTCAGTCGAGAAAAAGTGCCGACTATAGCCGAGTTTATGATGTCAGCATTGTTCGGGGGCGCGACGTTCGGGTCGCTCGCCCCCTCGGTATGGGCATCAAGGCGCGACGTGTGCGACGTAAACCCGGTGGGTCGCAGGGGGTGTTCGAGGACGAGGACGAGCCGAGTTCCGCCCATTTTTCCGCTCGGTACGCCGCGCACCGCGCACACGTGGAACGCGACCAATCGCGACGACGGCAAAAGGGTGGGCCGATGGACTGGTTGATTTTCCTGGTGGGGTGGTTCGTGTCACTCCTGGCCACGGCGCTCGCGGGGGTGATACACGCGTTGTTCCCGGTAGCGCAAGGCAGGTCTGGAGCAGGAGATGACCGGTGGAGACAAGGTCGCGGAAAAAGTGAACACGCGCGGAGAAACAACAACGAAAAGACTCGGCGCGACTGGTACCGGGGCGAACGCGAAGATTCACGAGACAAACGCGGTGGCAGCGATGAACACGCTCGACACAAACGCACTGGCAGTGGTAACATAACCGACCCGTTTCTTGTTCTGGGATGCGACAGAAACGAGTCTTCGTTGGATGACGTCGCGCGGGCGTTTCGGCGAGCGGCGCGGAAACACCACCCTGATAAAAATAGAAGCAACGCGGACGAAGATGGGAAGAACGAGACGATGCAAACAATCAACGCAGCGCGCGTGACGTGCGTGGCGGAAATCAAACGACGAACTGCGTTTTGTGAGGAACACGCTGGTGGGTATGCAGCGCCGGGAAATCCGCCTGAACAGCCAGCACAGCCGACAGAAACGAGGGTTCCTTTTAACCGCGTCGCGTCTCTCGCGCTTTGGACGGCTTTCGTGTGCGCGGCCGCGTACAACCAATACGACACAATCAAACGCACCGCTACCGGTGCGTGTGCGTACGTGTGTTACGTGGTCGGCGGTTTCAGTACCCCCGACTGGGTACTTACCCTGGCGCGCTGGCGCGGGTCGGGTTTACTGGGAGTCCTGGGATTAGTAGCGGTCTTGACGCATTAGGGGTAAATAGACTACTGTATCAGTGTGTATTTTTAGATGCATTGTCGTTGTATCCATACTTGTAAAAACAACACGACGTGCTTGCACAATTATACTCCCCCGTGCTTGCACAATCACTCCCTCGTGCTCTGACCTACCGTCGGTCCAGTTCTGTCGTCAAGTGCCCTCCACCTCCAAACCCGCCGCCCGCGCGCAACGAGAAATCGTGCTCCACCCCGCGCGCTAACATCCCCCCCGCGTTCCCCACCTCCTCGTCGTACCCCGCGCCGCCTTTTTGCCTCTCCGCGTTCGCGCTGACGCAGCACTTGTCCCAGTCCTCGCACCGGCACTTTGGACACGCCATCGATGGAAACGGCTTGCCAAGCGTGGTGGTCCGGAAATAACAGTTGCCGGCGCCGCACTTGAAGAATCGTTTTTTGGTTTCGTGCGCGTACGCTCGGTGTGCGCTGGCTTGACACTTTTCCCGCTGGCGCCCCTCGAACAAAACTCCGCACTCGCACCGGCTACACTTAACCGTGAGGAAAAACGTGTTACTCACCTGTGTGTGCAGCGCATCCGCCTTTTCGAGATTTCCTAAAGTTTTGAGCATCGCGTCGTGCGTCAAGTCCTCCGCGCTTTTCGTGTACTGGCTGTCGGCGTCCATCGTGGCCGCCGCGATTGACCCGAACACGTCGCCGAAGGAACCGGGTGGGGCCGGTTTGGGGACGTGGGTGCTGATATGCTGTGCTCCAGTGCCGTTACTACGTATTCCTGTCCCCGAATGCGTCGTCCCCAATTCATTCTCCATCCCCGCCACTGTCCCAGTTGTCCCCACTCGCTTCGACGCGCCCGGCGCCAGCCCCGGAAGCGGCGGCGGCGCCACGCGCGTCGCCGCGCCCCGGAAATCCACCGTCAGCGTTTTCGTGGCCGGGCGGTTGTCGTACCGCGTGTTCGGGTCGTGCGGCGCCAGGGCTTTCGCGACGGTTTTCGCGCGAGTCAAAGTGTCCAACAAATCCAGGTCGCAATCGAACGTGTCGTCTTCCACAATCTCCATCACGAATTGCGCGGGTTGGTGTTTTCGGGGAGAAAGGTTGGTTGGAAAAGCGCCCACCCTGTTTGCGCCGCCTACCGGGTTACGCGAAGAACTCGCGTTCGACTTAACGCCGGGAACGGGTTCGTCCCGGCCACCCCCGAAACCGCCCCCGAACCCGCTGTCCAGTTTTGTCGTCCCCCCGTTATCAACTCGCGCTTTCTTACTCGAAAGCAGCTCAGTCTTACTCATCATCCCTCCTGGCAGTTTCCGGTCGTCGCCGAACCGCCCCGAGACCTGAGGTGAAACTTTTCCAACCAATCCATTGTCTCGTCCCGCCATCGCCAGCCCGGCGGCTCGCCCCGTTCTGTTGTCTTCGTCTCTTGGTTTGTGACTTAAACCCGGGTTCGCGCGCTTACCCCCCACCGCGCCGCCACTCACCAAAGCCGCACCGCGGCCAGTCATGCTGTTGTGCGTCTGCTTCAGCGCGGCGCGTTTTATTTGGTCATCGCTCCGGTCAGTGTACGCCGCGGCCGGTCGCGAAAACGCCACGACGCCCGAAGCGCTTCGCGCGCGCTGCAGCTCCCTAGCGGCGTCGCTTCCGGGTGGCGGCGGTTGGTTCATGCGCCCCCCCATCCCTTTCGCGCCCATCACGGTTTTCCCGTTCCGAACGAACTTCGGTGCCCGGCCCGGCCCGAGTGCCATGCGCTCCGTCGCGAGGCTTTTCAAAGCAGCAGAGGCGTGGTACGCGCAGTACTCGCTCACCCCGAGGTTGACGTGCATGGTGCAGTCGTTGCCATCTTTCCGTAAACCTTTGCACCTGCCGAACACGGGCGACACGCCTAGTTTGCACAGCATCCGAGGCTCGTTCACCGCCACAGTCGGCCTGCTTGCTTGGTGCGACTTCTGTCCCGTGTCCTCGCGTAGCTCGCCGTCCACAACACACCAGACACTCCCCGGGTCTTCCTTGGAAAAGTCCAGATGCGCCTGGCCAAACAGAAACACGCTGACCGTGTAATCCGTGGGGGACATGTCGCTTAGTCGCCACACGCTGTACGACGACCCGGTGCTTCCTTGCTTAACCGTTTTCTCCACAAGCACCCCCGCGGTGGCCCACCGGCCGTGAAGGTCGTGTCGCAAATCGGGAATCCGCGTGAACCGCAGGTCACAGAACTTGTCCTCCAGCACCGCAGACGCGACGAGGCGGTTCTTTACGCGCAAACCGGAAAACTTCTCCACGTGCTCCACGCGTTGTTGTTGCCGTCGGAGCTCGTCCCGGGCCTTTCCTTCCTTCGCGCGCTCGCCAGCGGCGGTGGAAAACACGCCACTCATCACACGCCGCGATTTTTCCACAACAACCGGGACGCCGAGAGGTGTGGCGGGCTCGGCTGTCAGATCTCGCCATCCCTCGGATTTCAAACATCTCGGATCGATCCGCGCAGGTTATTTGCGTCAGTGGGCCTCGTCACCTCTTCATTCGTTCTGGCGCGTTTCGCGCGCTGGACCTTGGGGTCTTTGGGTATCGAAGTGACAGCCATGAGCGCGAGCCTTCTGTGTTGTTTGACCGGCGCCGGGTCACCGAGGGCAACGAACGTGAATGCCGCAGAGGCGAAGCGACCTTTGTCCAACGCGCTGATTGTGCACCCGATGTTCGTGAAACAGTTGACAACAAAACCCAGTTCGTTCTGTCCAATGGACTGGCTCCCCGACGAGGTCATCACCAACGTGTTGGTCCACCTGGTGCGTTGCCATCTCGCCTGATGGTGACGAGACGAGACGAACGCTGTGGTCACGACCACAAATCCACGACGCGTCCTCGTGACTCCCGAGGGAGCGACCCGCATGGATTAAATCGACGGCACCTGACCGACCTTTCTTCCCACCATTTCGCGTCGCCCAAAAAACGAAACAGAACGGTACGGACGCCGCGCGCTTCGCCGCCGTGAACAAACGCGCCGCGCGTTTAGTCAACGACGATACCCTATGGCGGCAGATATTCGCCTCCACGTTTCGGTTTGACGTGCCCGAAAAAGCAGAGCCGCCGTCCGACTGCGGGGGGTGGCGGGGTGTGTATAAACAACACCTCGTAACGCTTTATCGGTTGGCGCGAGGCGATAAAAACAACGATGGAAACGGTTCATTCGGCTCCGATTCCTTCGGCCGGGGGTTACGAAACATGGGTCACGGTCGTGTCGGCGCGGTGCACGTGTACCACGGCGGGACGTTGGTGAGCACCTAGCTGGGATGTGGTTATGTGTAATAATGTGTATAAGTAAATATTGATGTACACCCGGGATGGATAGATTTTACGTCTTCGCGTCACTCCAACTCCGCATCCTCTTCCCCGTTGTCGTCGTCTCCCTCCTGGTCGTCGTCCCCTTCGGACGCCATGGTTTCGTCGTGGTCGTGAATCATGTCACTCGTAAGTGACCCGCGGACGGTTTTCTGCCCGATGGGCGTGACCTCCGCCAGGGCTTTGCGAATCAGGGCGCGCTGTGACGAGTTCTCGAAGGGAGAGGTCAGGGGGGGACGACGATGCGCGTTTCAAAAGAGACACATTGGTTTCGAAACGCGTGTGCGTACCTGTCTCTCCAGCTGCTTCTCCAGACGCGTCAACGACGCCGTTTCGTCCTGCGCCGCAGACACGGACCCAACACCCCGCGGGCGCACCGCGGGGCATGTCAGCGAAAACGCCACCGGCGCCAGCGGCAACATCGGCGCGTGGCGGTCTGGGAGGAAGTGCGACAAACGCGGTTTTCAGTCGTTCGCAGCTGAGAGGGTGTTTCGTCTTTTCAGCACTATAAAATCTCGTCGACGACGCACTCGCGCGGCCGCGATGGCGTATCAGCAGATGCGCGATGCGGGCGCGCAGTACCGGAAAGGCGCGGTACCCACCGCGCAGCCTGTGTTCAACTCGTACGAAACGCAATACGACGTCGGATACGACAACCCCGGTTACCAGCAAGGCGGCTTACGACCACCGAGATCTCAACAAGTAAGTGCGCAGTCTACTTCGTAGTTCACGGTCGAGTTGTGCGGGACCGGTAACCGGCTCCCCCATACCTGCAGCGCGTTGTTCTCCGCAAGTTCGTACTCGACCATACCGCGCTGGCGATACGAAATCCCCACCGCGGACGGTACCGCGACTTCCCTGTCGCCCTACCTGACCTCACACGTCCCCCATTCATTCACGTTCACGAATCTCAAAACCAAAAAACAAAAAAGATGCTCGACGATCCCACCGCCGGCCTGGGTTTCCTTCAGGACATCGACGGTTTGTTTATTCAAGAACGGATCGAGTTCCTTGAGGCGTTTACGGGGTGTGACACGAAAAACGTGTATCACGTAACGCCCATTCAAAAAGGCGCGCTTCCTGATCCGACTGGACAAGTATCACCCGAGTGGATCGAACGCTTCACGCGGCAGGCGAACTTCTACCCCCTGTTGAAAGCAAAAGAAGAAAGCCAGTGTTTGGAGCGAGTGTTCTGTCCGTTTTTCCGGAGCTTTGAGATGGACTTTAAAGACGGCGCGGGGGCGGTTTTTTTTACCCTGAGAAGACCTTACAAGTGTTCAATAAACACGCCGTGTTTCATGTGCGCGCCGCAGGTACGTATTGGGCCTTTCCCAAATCCAGGCACACTGGTTGCCCATACAAGACTGACACTTTTCTTTTACAATCACAGGAGTTGACCCTGATTGACGCGCGCGGCGAACCGGCGGCGAGGGCGAGGGAGGAGTTCCGGTGCGGCTGGTGTTGTTCGCGGTCATTCGTCGCGAAAGGAGGAGGGGCTGCTGGTGGAGGTGTTCATGGAGGTGGAGGTGACGAATACACGCGCACTTCAACTTCCTCAACATACGAACACCAGGAGTACTACCGGATAAGAACCTCCGAGTGCGGCACCAGCCGCGGGCACAACGTGTGCGCGCCGTCTTGTTTCAACGCGAGTTACGACATGGACGTGTACGACGCGTCTGAGTTGAACGTCGTGGCGAGAAGCGCGAACGTGTGGCCGGGGTGCAACTGCGCGGGCGCAACGGACCGGTCGAACATCGTGCTTCGCTTTCCGAGGGACGCCGATCCGAAACGCCGAGCCGCGCTCGTCGCCGCCACGATGCTGGTGGAGTTTGCGCACTTCGAGTGGAGGAAAGACGGCGGCGAGGGGGCGGGGGTGATGATGCTGTGAGTAGGGTAACTGAGAATACAGTTAGGGTACTCTCTGTGAGATACGTAGGGACTAGAAATTAAGTTGTAACACAATGAACTTCCGTTCAAAACAGAGAATGAACTTGCGTTCATTCAAGGTATCGCGTTCTTTCGTCTACACCTAAACCCACCGCTAGACCCGTAGGTGGTTTGGAAGCGCGTTTCCCGGTATTTTGACGGGACGTCCGGCTCCCGCTCCTGAAGCCGCCACTGTTTCGCTCGCCGCAAGAAGCGTGTTCAGCGCGTAAAGCTCGCGCCGCCGTCGTTCCTTCGCGAAACAAGCCGCCTCCCGGGACGCGCGGCCTGCGTTTTGTTTCTCTGCCTCCGCCAATCGCCGCGCCGCCCGGCTGGTCTCCTCCGCCTCGCGCGCCGCGCGCACGCGCCGCGCCGCCTCAGACGCGGCGGCTTCCCGTTTGCGTAGGGTCTGCTCCAAAATCAACTCCGCCGCGTCCGCCAAGGACGGCGCGCCTCCTCCCGCGCGCGACCCGAACAAGCTCTCCTTGCTCCTGCGCACGCGCGCCGCCGCCGCCGCCGCCGCCGCGAACGCGCGAGCCTCGCGCGTAGCGGCGGAGGCGTACGGATCGGGGTCTGTCGCCGAGGCTGCCGCCGCGGATGCGGCCGCCGCGGCGGCACGCACGCGCGCCGCAGCCGCGGTCACCGCCGCGTACGGCGACGGCGACGGCGGCGCGTCCGCCGACGGCGACGCGACGAGCTCAACCGCCGAAGGCTGTGTCGTTTCGCACTTTGGTGCCTCCGCGGCGGTGCCTTTTTGAGACCTTGGTGCCTCCGCGGTGGTGCCTTTTTGAAACCTTGGTACTTCCGCGGGTGCCTTTAACGGAGACTTTGGCGACCGGGGCGGCGAGGGCGGTTTGGTTTTCGGTTTTATTTTTATTCGCGTCGGTGTCGTGGGTTTTTCACCACACGTGAGGTTGTGGTTCCACGTGTTGTCGCTGGACGGTAGGTCTCGGTGAGCGGTGTGACCCGTGGACCCGAATTGGGGCGGGGACGTTGGGAGGGCATCGCGCCGAGTCACCGGTTCCCGTTTCGGCGACGGCAACGGCGACGACGAATTGGATGTCGTGGCTTTGCCCGTTCCGTCAGGCGTGCTTGACCCCGGCTTGTACCCGGCCTCCGGCAGGCGCTGCGCGCGCGCGAGTGCGTCAGACGTGCCACGCGCGGCGCGGACAGCTGCGGCACGCGCTACCGCAGCCTTGGCACTGCCGTCCCCACTCCCGAACGCTCTTCGTGCGTTCGCGATGCTCTTCCCCCTTTCCAAGAAATTCGTCGCGTGAGCGCTCACTGGTTTCCCGATGACCACTGAAGTTCCCACCACGCCCATCACACCCGCCCCCACACTGCTCGCATTCGGTCGCGTAGCGGTGGTCATCGCGCCGACGCGGTGACGGTGACGCGGCGCGCGCCGCGCCGTCGTTTGTGTCGAGGTTCGCGATGTAACTTCTTCTCGGAGGTGCCGTTTTTGGGGGGGAAATATTCCAAGGATTTTTGGGTTGTTCCTTCATCACAAAGCGCCGCCCGCCCCCGACGTCGGCGCCGCCATGGTGTCGACAACGTCTCTGCTCCGTTTGTCCGCGAGTGCGGCGGTGATGAACGCGGTGATACCTTTGGCCGTGGTGGTTCAGCTCGCGCTGCTCGGTAGAAGGCGCACTGCTCTGCAAGCCAGTTTCGGGTTGGTAATCACCGCGACGCAGTTCGGCACCACGGTGTTTAACTTCCTCGTGGACGGCGTGACCGCGAAGGTTGGCAAGAGCATCGGGGCGCGACGTTTTCGGTACGCCGCGTGGCAAGCGCGCATGGCGTTCGCCACCGCCACCGTGTGCGGGCTCGTCGCCGCGGGCACGCTTCTTTCGTTGCGGAACCCGCTGTTCCAATTGTTTCAGGTACGTATTTCCCACTCACCACATTCCGCCTCCCTGATTGCCCATACTCGTACCAGAAGGGACTATTCCCTCTGCCCATACTCGTACCACAAGGCACTATTACCCCTGACTGTTTACTCATACCAATCCCTCATACACATGGCCGAGAGACTGACACTTTCTTTTTTATCGTACAAGGCCACCCCAGACATAGAGAAGCACGCGCGGCCGTACTTTTTCATCCGCGCGTGTTTCGCCCCCGCGCAGTGCGTGGCGAACGCGGCCGGCGGGTGTCTCGGCGGGTATGGCCGGATACAAACCGCGACCGCGCTTTCGGTGTGTCGCGCGGTCGCAGAGGCGGTGTCGGTCGCAGCAGCAGTGGGGCTGGCGAAGAGCGATACGAGCTGTTTCTTTTTCGTCGGCGTCGCGTACGCGGCGTGCGCCGTCGCACACGCCGCCGCCGGAGTCGCCCTCGTCGCGTACCTCCCCCCCAAAGGCGAAACGCACCGGGTGCCGGTATTCGGAGCGGTGGTGTTACGTGGTGCGCGACAAAACGGCTCTGACCACGAGACGGCGGGCGCAGGAAACACGGACACGGTGGTGGTGACCACACGCGGACACGGTAGCGACTCTGGTTACCTCAGGTTCATAACCGACGGCTTGTCCATGTTCGTCCGTTCCTTCCTCCTGCAAGCCACGTTCTTCGCGAGCATGGTCGTCGTGAGCCGGGAAATCGGGACAACCGGCCTCGGCGCGCACAACGTAGTGTGCCAGCTTTGGTTGGTCTCGTCATACATAGTGGACGGGTTTGCCACCGCGGGCACGGTGCTCGGGTCCAAGCTGGTCGGGGAAGCGGCGAGGGCGGAAGATCTGGCGAGACGAAGACGACGACGACGAAGACGAAGACTGAATAGTCATAGACAGTCAAACGACAGTAGTGGTAACGACGAAACGGGTACCATTCGTGGTGCTTTGGTTGACCATGGTCGGAAAGAAGACGCTTTGAGCGTTCTGCGTGACATGAAATCACTGTGTCACCGCGTTTTGCTTTTCGGGTTGGCGACCGGTTTCGGATTCGCCGCGTTTGCATTTTTCGGGAAAAGTTTTCTCATCAAACTCTTCACAACCGACGAAGACGTGATACGCGTTTTGAGTCAAAACGATGTGTGGATGACTCTAACTCTGGCGCAACCTTTGAATGCCCTGGTGTTCGTGTACGACGGCCTGGTATACGCGTTCCAGGATTTCGGGTACGCACGGGAGCTGATGACGTCCGGGGTCGGTTTCGTTTTTTTGCCCGCGCTTTTCTTCGCGGCGACGCGGGCGGCGGAGGGGAAAAGTGTCCACACGTTAGCCGCGGTGTGGCGGTGCAAAGTGAGTTTGAACGCGTGGCGTTTGCTTCTTTTGGGTTTGAGGACGCACGCGTGGTGGCTCAGTGAACGGGGATTCACCTCAGTGGCGCGAACAAGCAGGGAGACGAGTCGGGGAAACGAAGACAGCGAGGACAGTGACAGCGACGGCGACGGGGGCGAATTCCGAAACGGTTTCGGGAACGTTTTTTCGTCGCCGTCGCGCGGAAACGACGCAGAGCCGTATGCGCAAACAGTCATGGATCCCGAGAGCCCGACGTCGCACTGGCGAGGGCTCGGTGCCAACAACGCACAAGTGGAAGATCAAGGCGGGAACACACTGGAGTCGCCTTTGCTTGAAGGGGGGGGGGGTAGCCTATCGTAGACACTAGACTAGTCTAGCAACTTATTTTTGGTTTTGACCGCCCGCGCATTCGCCTGCGAGAACGGTTTTGCGGGTCATCAGTCAGCATCAATCCCGAAGCCGATACCTCACACCTCGACAGCCTCGAGTCATCCAAGGTTGCGCGCTCCCAGAGACGTTCCTGGGGATTACGTGCGCTTTCGGATGGCCGAGATGGACCATCCCCCCGAGGTTCACGCCGAACTCGCTCGTTTGTCGTCCGTGGCGATAGCGAGGGAAGAGGCCGCCGCCGCCGAAATGTCGGCACCGTACAAAAAGTACCTCACAGAAGTGGCGAATCGCGCGCGCGCCGCGCACGAAAAAGCCGCGGCACTCGTGGCGAGCCCTCCCGCGGTCCCACCCCCCCCCCTGTCCGTGTCTCGCGTGCACTGCACCGAGCTCTCCCTTGCGCGGTTCCGAAAGGAGTTCTGTTCCAGGAGCGAGCCCGTGGTTATCACCGGCCTCGGGCCCCATTTAACCGAGGACGGCGAACGCGGTGCGGATTTAAGATGGCTGTTCAAGCATGGTGCGACGAAGAAAGTCGCGGTGACACACGACAACGCGCACGTCTCGTCCACGTTGGCGATGGCGGACACGGAGGTGTTGAACCTCGAAACGCACTTGCGACGGGTGTTGCCGTTGGACAAACCGAACCTGGATCCGGCGGATACGGGGTTCGGTACCCGAGACGGGGACGGGACCTACTTGTACGACTGCGCCATACCCCTGAAACTGCCCAGTTTACTATCCTCGATTCGAATTCCGAGGTACTTCGCACACGACTTTCTGCAAAGAACAAGGCACACACACGCGTTCACCGCGTCCTGGCCCTCGCTGTTCGTCGCAGCGCCGCACACCAAAAGTTCACTGCACGTGGACCAGTGGCGCGGGAATTTCTGGATGGCCATGGTGCGCGGCACGAAACGCTGGTCTCTTTTTCACGCCGACGACGTGCATCTTTTGTCGCCGGATTACACACGGGGAACCCTGGACCCGAGCTTCCCGCGGATGCACGAGATGGACGCGATACGGAAAGAAGCCGCCGAAAAAAGAAATACGGATGGTAAGGATGACGGGAACATTACCTGGACCGACATGGCTCCCGAAAGTACATCGCAAAAAAAAACCACCTCTCCATTCACCGGCCCGCATCCATTTCTCCCATTCGCGCGGCGCTGGGACGTCAACCTCCAGGCCGGCGAGGTCCTGTTCGTCCCAAGCGGTTTCCCGCACGTCGTGCACAACCTTGATGTCACCGTGAGCTTCGCGGGGAATTACGTGGACGAGAGTAACTTGGATGCGGCGCTGCGAGACATGGAGCTTCTTGGGAACAAGTACGGCGAGTCGATGGAGAAATCGTGGAAAGCAATCGACGAACTTTATTTCGACTTGGAGGACGAGGTTTTCGTGGATGACGTGTTAGAGCCGAAACAGCTCGTGGTCAAGTACGAGGACTACTTCGGGGGGAAAGCCGGGTTCTGGGGAGCACAGGACTGGGGGGGGGTGGAGGAAACGGGGGGGGAGGGAGGGGTGTAGTAATAGGTCTCTTTATATGTAGTACCTGCCCTCGAAATGCGAATCGAATCACTCATCCGAAAAACAAAAACAGGGCACTGCTCGCCAGTCACTCCTCCCAGCAGCAGCGCCTCTGCAGACGAAATTATGAACCGAAAAGCGACAGATGACGCAGTGGCGCTCCGCGCCGGGCGGGAAATTAAGTTTAAAGGGTTTATGGGCCTGCTGCGATGAAGCAGACGCGTTGACCGGGTTGGAACTTCTTGGATATGGGGACGATGTCGGTTTGTGACTCTTGGAATTGTCGAAAAAGTGCCAAAAAGGACCTCACTTTCAACGGATACGATGAAGAAAAATCTGCCGATGAATCGCAAAATCGAAGGCAACAATGCGATTCATGACTCGTGCAGAAAAAACGCGTTGATAGCCGAGTGTCTTTTTTCCATCTTTCTCGCGATCGGGTCGCCACACTTCACACGCCGCGCGACACGTTTCGCGCGACAGACGTGACTGTCCCGTACCGTCCGGTTCGAGCACGCGTTCGTTCGCGCGATACCCTCCACGCGCGCGCTTCGTCACGTCGCGCACGCCCCCCCCCGGGTCCGCCGGCGAGAGGATTCGGTTTCGCGCTTTTTTCTCAACCATCAAGCGTCGTGTTCGTTCGCCCTCAACACTCGTCGCCGTACCTCGCGTGCGTGTCGCGACTGAACGGCACGTCACGTAACGTCCGCGTCATCTTTTTTTGACATGGACGGCACCACGCTGAATCCGGGGATGTTCACCCCCGAAAGGCCTCGCAACGCGAATGGAGAGAGCACCATGGACCAGGTACGTCGTCGGGTTTTGCTTTGCCGGCACCGCTTTCCCGCCTGAAGTTTTTATCCCGGCACCCCCCATGCGCGTCGCGCCCGCGTCGCGCCCGCGCGCGTGACCCGCGCCTGCCATCTTACGCGATCACTCCCAACGTGTGTCACAACAATCCCTCCCCATCCCTAACCATATCGCAATCAAACAACTCGCAGGTGGCTTCCTTGTCCCCCTTCTTCGATTTCGCCAGCACCCTTTCTCCCATCGCGCCTTCTCGCGCGCTTGGAGGGCAAGGCATGGGTGACGCGGGCGGCACGCTGGCCGGCGCGCGCTCGCCCACGCCGCTTTGCTTCAACTCCCCGAACACGCACAAGAGGTACGTCCGTTTCCACCCGTTTTCTCCCCTCGCCCGCCCCAAAAACATCGACTCCCGGACTCCCAACGTCGCCCACGCACTCGCTGACCGATCTCCCGCCCTTCCGATGCCAACTCACAGCACCTCGCTTGCCGGCAGGTCCGGAGGCGACCGGAAACGAAGCAACCTGAGCAAGGGGGACCAGCCCGCGGCTCTTGAGGAAGTCGCGCTGAGCGCGAGCGCGGACGTGATGCACTCCGTCACCGCGTTCGCCCAGTCCCCCCTGCGACCAGGCGTCCTGGACGACATCACCGACGTCGCAAGCGTCGCGGCGTTGCGCAAGCAGGTGCGTCCGCGCGCAAATCTTTCCTTCCGATACCACGTCGTTCACGATCGCGGAGGCGCGGGCGTGCGGGCACGGGTGTTTCCCTGGAACGCGCGTGTGCTGCTACTTGGTCACACAAGCAAGCAACGAATGCAAACCCGTGGTGGCGTCCCGACGCGACGATACCCCTTACCCGCGGCACACCGAGACGGACCCCCGATCGCGATCGCGAGGTCCCATAACAAAAGATTTTTGCGCTAAAAAAAACCAACACTCACCCTTCTTCCAAACTTCCCACCTCCCACCAGCTCGAGGCTGATTTCAACGTGGACATGACCGAACCCGAGTCGGACGGGCGGTCCATGTCGGTCCTGGAAAAAGAGCTGCTGCAGCTGGACAACGACCTGGGGTTGGGCGGGTCGTTTTCCCCGTCCCAGCGGTTGCGGTCGCCGGGGCACGTCACGCCACGCTCGGCCTCGGCGCCCGGCGTGCGAGGCGCGGCGGCCCGGGCGGACGCCCCGGCTGGAGTGGGCGCGGTGGCTGATATGGCTGCGCTGGAGCACGGCGATTCCTTCGCGCAAATTAAACGGAGCAGCACCACCGGTGCCTCAATGGAGTTCCCACACGGGCTTTCCAAAATCAACAAGAAGGGTGGTAGCGATTCCCCGCGGAACACGGTTTCGGCAGTTTCGGCGCAAACCGTCACGGTGACTGGGGCGCGGAGCGACCGGGGCGGGAAGAACCGCAAGAAAACCGCGGCGGCCGCGCTTCTGGAGGAGGAGCTGCGGAACGGCCGGCCGAGCAGCGCGCCTGCTTCTGCCCGGGGCAGAGCAGTTGCAGGTGCTACGGAAGGCGGCAAACAGACCGCCGACCGGCGGCTCTCCGTGCAAGCCGCGGCGACGCCTTCCGTGAAAAGCGAACGCCCGCCGAGGGCGTCTCTGGACTCCATCGCCGGCGACGCCAACGCGCTGTGTTTGGCGCTGGACGGCGGCGAACTAGGCGGGTCGCCGCCCGCCACGTGCGGCTCGAAGAAGTGCAACTGCAAGAAGAGCAAGTGCTTGAAACTGTACTGCGAGTGCTTCGCCGCTGGGGCGTACTGTGACGACTGCAACTGCCAGAACTGCTCAAACACGCACGACAACGCGTCGCTCGTGACCACCACGCGGCGCGCGATTCAGGCGCGAAACCCGCAAGCGTTTGCGGATAAGATCGCGAGCGACCCGAACGACGGCGAAGCGCGGCACAAAAAAGGGTGCCACTGCAAAAAATCAGCCTGCCTGAAGAAATACTGCGAGTGCTTCCAAGCCGGGGTGCCTTGTCAGGAGTACTGCAAGTGCGAGGGGTGCAGGAACCTGGGGGACGGGAGCGAGTTGGGCGGAGGCGGCGCCGGCGCTTTCGGGGACGGCCTCGGGCTGGGCGGCGGCGTGCACTCGCCGAGCGCCACGCCGCGCTCAAACTCGGCGCGCGCGGTTGGCGCTACGCTCGCCACGCCGATTCGGATGGCGCAGCAAGCTGCGGCGGTGGAGGCGGTGGAAAGGGCGGCTCTTTTTATGGATGACGACCTGATGATTGAGGACTACTCGCGTTTCGACGGCACGGAGTTTGACGGGATGAAGAGCCCCGGGCGCGCGATATTAGCGGCGGCGGCGGATATCGGGCTGGATTTGTTACAGTCGCCGCCGCGCGCGGGGGGCTCGGGTAACATCCACAACGCGCTCGCGCCCGGCGGTGGCCGGTCGCCGTTTCCGTCGCCGTTGCGCAGCCCGTTGCGGTCAACAGGCGCGATGGGAGGCATCGCGGTTGATATGAACGGCACGCCGGTGGCGGTTCAGGTTTCGCCGGCCAGGGCGACGACGCACCAACACGTGGGGACCGTTTTCGGGGGCATGGCAACCCCGATGAAGCGCGGCGAGATGTCGCCGATCACGCCCGGGTCGAGGTCCAAGATTTTGGGGACACCAGGGTCGACCATTCTGCGCGCCGGGCCGGGGCGCTTGACCTTGAACGGCACAGGCACCACGGGCGGCGATTCCCGGAGCACACGAAGCAAGCAAGCCGCGCCGCCGCCCCGGTTTGACCAGAGCGTTAAAGACACGCCGGTGAAGACGCACCTGTCAAGCGTACCGCTCGGCCTCGGCAGCGAAGTCACCCCGAAACTCACGCGCAGCGCGAAGACTCGGTCGCAGTTTGGCGGCATCGCCGGCTCGCACGACGCGTCCACCGGGGGGATGATCGCCACGCTCGGGTCGCCCACGCCGCTTAGCACGCCGGATGGGCTGGAGTAGGGTGGGATTTTGGCGAGGATGAGGGAAACGAACGGGAAATTTTGGGAACTTTAGGGAACGTGAGCTCGGGCGGCGCGTGCGATTGCCCGTATGGGTTTACATCCAATCCGCGCCGTCCTGGGAAAGGAGAAGTCTTAGCGGAATACCTCCAGCCGTTGGTCGACATATCGCCGAACCGACCGGCTTTGTAATTAAATACAGACTCTCCACGCGTCGCGCGCTTCGGGGGGTTTTTTTTTTATTTCTTTCGAACATCGAGCTAACTAGTGCGGCTAGATCCTAGCCTTTAAACAGTTTGAGTTTGGTACCTGACTCAGTATTTCGAGTAAGTCACTTCTACTCTCTGATGTTTATCCTAGCGCAAATTCCCGGCTATCCACTGCCGGGCGGTAGGGGTTGGGAAAGAAAACTAGATTCTTTCACCGCTGTTGTGCGCTTCGGGGTTGTTTTTCAGTTTTTTCTCTTTTGATTGTTTATTTTCAACTAGAAGGTTTTACTCCGCGGCGCCGACGCAGACGACGTGGTCTCCCTCCAGCGTCTCGCCTTCCTTGAACAGCCGGAAGTTCTCCGCCGTGGTCGCCGCGATGCCGTGCAGGGCTTCGTGCGTGAGAAACGCGGTGTGCGGCGTTACGAGGACGTTGGGCATGGAGCCGAGAATCGCCATGGTTTCGTCCCAAACCAACATCCTCTGCTCCGTGTTCATGCTGGAGAAATCCTTGAAGAAGAGTTTGTTTTCGTTTTCGTACACATCAAGGCCGAGGGCGGCGATTTTCCCGGAGACCAGCCCGTCAATCGCGGCGCGCGCGTCGACGAGCGCGCCCCTGCTCGTGTTGATTAAAATCGCGCCTCGTTTCATCTTCGCGATGGCGTACTTATCAATCAGCCCGTCCGTTTCGGGTGTGAGGGGTAGGTGTAGGGACACCACGTCGCTCATTTCCAACACCTCGTCTAAATCCATGTATTCGCCGCAGAACCCGGGCTTGTTCGGGAACTTGTCGAAGCCCAGGACGTTCATTTGGAACCCACGCTTGAGAATATCAGCGACGCCTCGGCCTATCTTCCCAGTTCCCAATACCCCCACCGTCTTTCCCCTCAAACTGCTCCCGACCAGCCCGTCCAGGGTGAAGTTCCCCATCCGTAAGCGGTCCCTCGACGCGCACAGGTGGCGATTCAGCGACAGCATCATCGCCACCGCGTATTCGCTGATCGAGAGCGGGTCGTACGCGGGGACGCGCAAAACCGTGACCCCGCGCTCCACGGCTCGTTCGCAGTCCACGTTGTCCCAACCCGCGCACCGAAGCAGGATGAGTCGCACGCCGTGATCCGCCAACGCGTCCACGACGTCTACGCCAACGTCGTCGTCCACGAACACGCAAACCGCGTTGTGCCCTCGCGCGAGTGATGCGGTGCCGAGCTCGCATCGGGCGCTCGAGAACGTCGCGTCCGGCAGCGCTTTTTTTAGCGAGTTGTTTTCGTAGTTGTGGAAGGAGAACACCAGACACTTCGCGTCCGCGTTCGCGGCGTTTGCCGTCGCATTCGCCGCGCGCGCTTTGACTTTAAATCGACTACGTGTGTGTGGACGCGCCAACGTCCAATTCGCGCGAGATTTGGCGGACCACGCGAACGACATGGCTCGTACGAGTGAGGACTGTCGCGACCAGGAGATGCATCTCGTGCTTTTCGGGACAGGGTGGCAAATTAATTTTGCGACGAGGTGACAAGTTAAAAGTGGGTTGTGGTCAGATCGAGCCTCGCACGCCGCGTCCCAGTGGTCCCACTCCTCGCCCGCGTTCCGTACGCTCCGGAGTGAACCGCGCGTCGGGTAACGAAGAGGCGCGAGGCCACGACACACCCGGCGCATCGTCTGCCTATACTCGCCAAACGTCCGCCCGAAATCCGACAGTGGACGATTCTTCAGATTGCATCTCCCCCCGATGTCGCAGCAGTACGGGTACCCGTACCCTTCCTCTGGCGGTGAGGGTTACCCTGGCATCCCCCTGGGGGTCCCTGCCCACGAGACCTCGCAATACAATCAGGGGTACTACGGCGCGCAATCCGCGGCTGCGCCTCCTCCCACCGGCACCGCGGATTACGGCCAACAGCTCATCCCCGGTTTCCCCGCGCCTCGAAACGAACCTCCACCTCAATTCGCGGGGTACCCTCCGCGAGGGTCGTTCCCCAACGACCCGTACGCCGGGTACGACGCGGTGCAGTACCCGAGCATTCCGGCGCTGGTGGAACACGCGGCGCGGGGAGGGTTCGGTGGGAACGGCGGTAGAGGCAACGGTGATGCTTCGTACGGTACTACCCACCCAGGCTCGTCGTACGCTCAACAATCGAATGGTCAAAACCACGGTTCGACGGTCGCCGAGGAACCCGGCGCGCCACCCGGCAACGCCCGGTACCGAGTCATGCTTCTTCCCACAAGAGACGGGGGGGATATCGAAAACGTGGTGTGTCAAGTAGGTCTCGACGGGCTGAAGTTTCTGACGCGCCCCGGCGGCGGCGTTCTGGCGGGGCGCGCGTACGCGCACGAGAAAATCGCAAAGTGGCGGTTGAGCGACCCCACCATTGTTTCCTTCACCGTTTTGGGCGGGGACGATACTGGCGGTTCCCTTGGCGTCTCCGCGGACGCAAACACCATGCGCGCCATCATGGACACCTTCACCACCTCAGCGTTCCAGTGGTGCGAGCTTAAAGGCTTTGACCCGAGCGAAACAATCAAGGAGGGCGCGGTGTCGGGCGAGTGGGTCAACGCGAAGGCGGATTCGGGTTCCGAAAGCGCCGGGACTTCTTCCGCGCTCGCGGCGGTCCGGCAAATCGACTGGCACGACTCCCCCACGCACAGCGGGTGGCTGATGAAGAAAGGAGAGCACCTCAGTACGTGGCGCCGGCGGTGGTTCGTGTTGAAGGATGGGAAGTTGGGGTGGTTCAAAGGACCCGACGTGAAGCGCGGGGTCAAGCCGCGGGGGACCCTAGACGTTTCGGAAGTGCAGGTACGTATTGCGCGTTTCCCAAATCCAGGCACACTGTTTACTGCCCCTCGGTGACGTCCACTAGTCATTCAAAGGAAGTTGCTACATACATCACATACGCACTGTTTTACCGAAGCTGGCGACTGTTTGTCCATACATCGCGATATACAGTACACCCATAGACTCAAGACTGACACTTTTCTTTCTCAATCGCAGTCCGCGTGCACGTCGACTACGTCCGACGCCGGTCGGAAACACGGCGTGGAGCTCATCGGTTCGGCGGAGGCGACGAAAGCGGGGTGTACGTTTCTGGTTGCTGATTCGGAACGCGAGTGCGACCAGTGGGCTGTGGCGCTTGACGCGGTGATCAACGGAGTACCGACGAATACCACACCTGGTGCGGATCGATCGGCACCCAACCCTGAACCGACCGGGCTAGCGAACCAGCTCGCAGACGGGTTCACGCGGGCGACGACGCAACGAACGCCCCAACGGAACACACCCCAACGCTCCAACGTCGTGGAGGTGAGCGTGACCGGGTACACGTCGGGGGCGCCGTCGGGAGGTTCTCCCTCGGGTGCCTCGTATGGGCAAACAGGCGGGGGCCCATATGGGAACCCTTCTTCCCAACAAACTTCGTCTCAATGGGAAACTTTTTTCACCAACGAAGGCGTTCCGTATTTCGTCAACTCCGCGACGGGCGTGACGCAGTGGGAAACGCCGGTTGGCGTGCGGGTGGAGATGTGAGGGATGCGGAGGATCCGTAGTGACCAACGCGAATAGGTCCACGACAAGATCGCGTGTAATACAAAGTGTTTCATTGTTTCTTAAATAGCGTCACAAAAGTTGTTCCCGTCAGTAGCCGCAACTGCTACGGAATCAGTACAACCTGCTCCCGAGGTAGTCCGACACCGGCTCGACCGTTTTCTTTGGCGACGCCGGTCGCGCGCGCGCCTCGCTTTCGCGTCGCGCCGCGTTTTCCGCCGCCGCGACGTTGTCCACCCCCGTGGCTTCGTACAAGAAGTGACCCAGGACTCGCCCGCCCTCGCCTCCGTTTTCGCACCGCGAACGGTTCCTGGCGGCCTGTTCAAGCGTTTGGTCGTCGTACCTCGCCGCGGTCGAGGCGTACAACGCGAGCTCGTGTTTCCTTCGATCCGCCGCCCTCGGGTCTTCGAACTTGGACCCAACAAACATTTCCCGCGCGCCGGTTCGCCCGGCGTACACACCTGAGATTGTAAAAATAAATGTCAGTCTTGTATGGGCAGTCAGTCGGCGGAATGTGGTAAATGGAAATACTTACCCGCGCCGAGCTGAATCGCCCCTACCGACTCCAGGTTCACGCCCCACGGGTCGTGGTACGCCTGCCCTGTCCTGTCGCCGCCGTCCCGTTTCACGGGCGAGCCCAGTTTCGCGAAGCGCTCGAACGGTCCTGGGTCCGCGCTCGCCCACGTCTCGCCCACCACCCGCGCCTTGTCGCGTCGTTGCTCAAACGCCACGCCGTCGGGGTCGCGACGCGGTCCTAAAGACCTTCCTCCTGTCTTATTGTGTGCCCCGTCATCTTCTGCAACCACCACGCGTTGCGACCCCCACAGCGAATTCGGATCCGCGCTCGCCGCGTCACGGTTGTTCCACTCGTATTGAGGGCCTTTCGCTTTCAACGACCGGAACTGATCGTCGCTTCCGCGGCGCGTCTCAATTGACGACGTGCGCTGTAAGTTCCTACCGGCGTTCGCGTCACCTCCGGACGGTGTGGGAGACATGGTGCCATCCTCCGTGAACGTGAATGAGCTTTGGTGTTGCCAGTTCCTTTGCTGGCGTCGGGGGCTCGGGGCCCTGCCGAAACAGTCCACTTCCTCGAGCCCGAACCCGCGGACGGCGCGGTCGTCGCGCTCGTAATCCACCTCTCCTTTGAAAGCGTCGGCGTCGTCGTCCCCGATGTCGTCGAAGGGATACGGGTATCGCCCGCGCACCGGGGTTCCGCCTCTTGGACTTCCAAGGCCATCCTTCCTGGGTGAGCCCGGGTGCTTCTCCTCTCTCGTGTCGAATCCGTACGGCACGCGGTCGACGTGAAGCAGGTGCGACCTCTGCGTGAATTGCCGCCCGCGCGGTGCGTTTGGCAACTCCTTCCCATCCCGAGGTTTGCCGTCCACGTGTTTGAGTTGGCTGCCCATCTCGCGTTCCGCGATCTGCGCCCTTCGCGCGTCCGTCATCCCCGCCGCGTTCGCGTACACGGGCTGCATCTGACGCACGGAAGGGCGCCACTCGGGCATGCCGCTCTGCATGTGCGCGGTCGCGGGGGTCATTCGCTTCACCGGAACGCGCGGGACGGGGGCGTCGCCTTCCAGGAACGGGTGCCGATGTTCATCCGTGGGGGGGGCGAGTGACTTGCGCCTGGTAGGCACGGCGAACTCCATGCTCTCCGTGCGCGAGGGGACCGCGGTTTTCAACAGGGAAGGGTCGCCGGCGGAAACAGCAGCTGTGGGGAGGGGGGGAGGGTCAGGACACGGACACGGACACGGATGGGTGAATTGAATTTCGGGCGAATCGGGGAAAATTCAATCGCGAAGGAAACGAGGGAAGCGACCCGGAGACGTACTTGCGCCTTCGCCCATGGACAGCGACACGATGCTGGAGGGGACATGCGATGCCTGATGGGCGGGGTTCATGCCGCGTTGGATGCCCATGGCCTGAGTCACTTTGAGCCCGATCACAGTGGCGATTTGGGGGCGCGTATCCCGAAGTCGTGTCAATGGAGATTTTTTGTTGGCCCGGACAATTTTCACAGTTTCCGCCTCGGTGTCATCACAGCTCTCGGCACATGGCGTCGCGTGCTATTGGGCTGCCCCCCAGCGGGGCCCTTATTTCCCGGTGCCCATCCCGTGGTGGTCATGGCGGGATTTCCGGTCGCGGTCAAACCCTCCGGGCTCGCGCGTGCGTGTATCCCACCGCGAGCGATGACTCGAAAAGAGATCGGCACCACCGCCGTCCCGTGCACGTTTCGCCCGGGTCCAGGCGCGTCACGTCCTGGCTCCCGAAACCGTGTTCCGATTTGGTGACCCGGAGCTCGTCCGACGCGAGCTCCGTGGCCCCCACCACGGCCCCGTCCCTGGACCCGTCCAAAATCGCCGTTCGCGCCACGACTGAATCCGCGGAACTCCGAGGCGCGGCGGCGGCGCGCGCGCTTGCGTTTTACACCTACCCCAGCGACCGGAGCGAGTTTTCAATCCGGTCGCACCGGAACATGAGGATCGACGCGGAGTGGGACGCGATCGGTGAGAAAATTCGGGGCGAGGACGTGGCGTTTCGAGACACGCGTGTGGAGTGCGTGGTCGTGGCGCTGACGTTGGACGAGGACGGGGCGCTCCCGGACGGTTTCGCGTACGACGCAAACACGCTTGACGCGGCGTGCGTGGTTCCTAAAAGCGAAACAACGCCCGCGCTTTTGATTCTAGGCACGCTGGACGTGAACCAAGGCGCGAAGCTCCCGGCGGAGGAGCTCGCGGGTATGCATCCGGGGACGGATGACCCGGTGCCGGAAGGGACGGATATTTCACAGGACAGTTTTGGGACGAACAAAGGGAACTACGGGAACGGCGAATCTGATTTCGACGCGAAAATACGCGCGTACGAAGATTCACTCGGCACCCGGCCGGTGCGGTACCGCCGGGGGTATTTATCGAACGTGTGCGTGCTAGCCGCGGCGAGAAGGTTGGGGATAGGGCATTTGCTGATGGAAGAATCGCTCAAGGTTGGCAAAACGTGGGGAATCGAGACGATGTACGTCCACGTGGAGGCGGAAAACGTCGGGGCGAAACGCTTTTACGAAAAAAACGGGTTCGAGGTGTGCGAACAGGAAACTGAAGCGTACGCGCTGTCGTTGTCGCGGCCGCGGCGGCTGTTGCTGTCGCGGACGGTGGGGGGGGGTGCTGGGGGGGAGTAGGTGTGATGGATTGTGATTTTATTTCCTTGGGCCCAAGTCAGAGTGGTTGGAAAGCAGCGTGTGTCGATTCTGTTGCTGAATCTTATTACCATCTGAAGCTGGACACGAAATCACGCGAGTCGCACGTTTTTGACTCTTCACCGAGACCGTTCCTTCCCCTTTCGCACTTCCACGTGCGCCCACACGTCGTCGAACCGAAAACACACGCGAGTCGCGCACCTTTGCGCGACCGCCTGAATGTCGGACTCCGACAGCGGCGTGGGACCTGACGTGCGCCCCCCCTCCCGCGCTCTCTTCCTTCTTCCTTCTTCTTGACCGCCACGACGACCACGACTTTTCTTTTTTCCTCCTCGAACGGCAACCGCCGCGCGACGACGACGAGCGCACGCGCGACACTCACTGACCCACCGCCGCGCTCCCTTCCTCGCATGTACACACACACAGGGTCTCACCCTCTACGAGAGGCAGCGCGCCGAGCGCATCGCCCGGAATGATGAGATGATGCTCCGCTTGGGACTGCCCGCTCTCGGGTCGAAACTCCGCTTGCCCACGACGCCCGCCGCGGGCGGCGCGGGCGGGTCCAAGAAGCCCAACTCCTTCAAGCCCGTCAAGCGCCGCAACCCTAAGGGGAAGCCTACCTCGTCGGACCCCAACTTCGATATGGTCCTCCGCGTCCGCAAGGCCGTGGACTACACCGACGTTGCTGACGTCCCAAAGCCAGGACCGCCTAAGTTCCCCCGTGTCGAGCCCGCAAACGCACAGCTGTCCGGCGCCGCGGCTACCGGGCCGGCAACCACCCTGGACACCCTCGATTCCAAGTACGAGAAGGACCCGGAAGCGCGCAAGCGCGCTATTCGATTGGATGTACGTCGAAAACCCGTCCCGCGATGTCCCACTTTTTTCTCGAACCGAATCGCGGGCGTCGGCGCACAGCTGTGCGTTTTCGCTCGCGACGCGACGCTCGCAGCGCAGATCTGACTTTTTTCCCGATTCCCTCATCCGCATCCTTTCGCGTCGCAGGCGCTCCGGCACACAGACCCGGTCCAGTGGAACGAAGAGTGCAAGAAGCACTGGAGAAAGCTCCACGAAGACCGGCGCGCGAGGCGGGTGGCCAAGGCTGCCAACGCCGCCGCTGCGATCCAGCGCCGCGAGACGGCGGCGGACGAACTCGTCGCCGTCGGAACGACGCAAAGCGCTCCGCCCGCGGCGAACGACGAGCCCATGTGCTGCGAGCCGTGCCCGGTGGATACGACGCCCGAGAACGATCCGGTGGCGCCCAAGAAGACGGGCATTGGCAACAAGGCCTGGTACGTCACGAATTTCTCCGCGCTTGACGATTTCTCTTCCCCAAGCCTTGTTCTTCTTCCTTCGCGACGTTCACGCAAAAGCTGACTTAACGCGTTTCGCTCGTCCGCGCCGTCACAGGAGGGACCCGACGAAGCAAGTCGGAGCCAAAAGGTGGATCGACCAGGTACGTCGCGATACCCACGACCAATCCTCCGTTATCATGTGTTCTCACCACGTGCGTGTAGAGCTCACACTCAAACATTCCTTCGCAGGGCATCGAGCTGGTCTGCTCCGTCGCCGATTGCGGCACCGACCAGACCAGTCGGTGGTGCGGCAGCAAGATCGAAACGAACAAACCGGTCTGCGTCAAGTGCTACACTCTGCAGTCGGTGGTCCCCGACCGCGTGTGCGGCGCCGGGTGTGACAAAGGCGTGTCCGACGTGACGAAGTGGTACCACTCGCAGCGCGACAAGAACAACAAGGACCTGTGGTTCTGCAAGTCGTGTTACGACAAGGAGGTGCGCACCCCCAACTCTCCCCGAATCTTCCGTCCCGAGCTGTTTCGTCTAACCCGCGTCGTCCGATTTTTTTATTTTTCCCAGGCGCTGCAACTCGCGAAGGAAGCGGGGAGGACGTGCGGGAGCTGCCTGGCTGCTGAGACCTGTGCGTGGCACCCCTGCGATAGCGTATCTGGTGGCTGGATTTGCAGTGAATGCTACGGGAAGGAAGAGAGCAGAAGGATTCACAAGAACGAGTACAACAAAGGGTACATCAGGCCGAAAAAGCAGAAGAAAGCCTAAGCGTCGACGATCCCTCCCCCTTGTTCTCCTTCCTCGAGACGCCCCATGACCCTGAACCGAGACGCAACCTGATACGAAATGAAGCGAAACGAAATAAATTGGTGAAGTAGCGCAGACGTTTGTTACTTGTAACGAAAGAAAAGCTACTCTCACCATCGAAAACCGCCGTCGCCGACGCACGACGTCGCGCGCGGGTAACGTTTACGAGTACCGGTAACAAGTACTGGTAACTATTACAAGCCCCTCACTCCCCTGACTTCGAGCCGGCGACCGTATCGAAACGAGTACCAGGTACTAAGCACGCACCAGGTCCCAACTTTACCGTGACTGTTTACCCTATGACTACTCCCGAACGAGCAGGTCGTCGGGATTTACCACAAGCGAGACTCGCGGCGTGTTTTGTCTGCTTCGCGCCGCTAAAGCGACGTTCTCCCGCGCCAGTTCCGAGAGGTTGGTGTACCCGAAATCCGTGAGCAAAGCGGCTTCCCGTTGCGTGTCGGGATCCATTTCGTCGGACGAGCTTCCGTCTGTGGCGGAACCGTGTGGGGACATCCCTCTCGTCCTTTCGTCCCGGGCGTTTGATTCTTCAACCTCCCCGTCGCTCGCCGAGAGCTGCCCCATGTACAAATCGCCCTCTGACCGCCCACTGTCAAACTCCGACCCGGCCCGGTTGTGAAGCGGCGGGGACGCGGTGAGGGACCGGGGACCGGTGTTGCCATCGGACGTGGCGCCTATCAATGACCCGACACCGGATGACCCGGGACCCCCGTTATCTAAATTCGAAGAACTGTGTCCGGCGCTAACCGCGCTGGCGCCGGACGCGTTTCGCCCACCACTTCGCGTCAAAAACGACGGCGCCCCCGAGGCGAGCAACCCGCTCGGCCGCGCGGCGGCGAGCGGGATTGGGTAGGAATGCGAACCGTCACCCGCACGCGGCGTGCGCCATGGGTTAGGGCTTCCGGAACCTCCACGCGTGGGGCTGTTTCCGTGTCCGGGAACGCGCCACCCACCCCCGTGCTCCGGGCCGAGCATGGACCGCACCGTCCTTCGCAGCGACGACGCCGCCGCGTCTGTTTCGTCATCCGAGGACGCGGCTTCCGATGCGGCTCGTGACGAAGCAGCCGCGCTACTCGCGTAGTTCTCCCGGTAACCAAGCGAGGAGTTCCCTAAGGAGGACCTCCGCGGGCGGCGCATGGGTAACCGAAACGGCCGCTGCGGCGCGGCGCTCACCGGGGGCGCGGCGCCCAGCAGCTCGCTCTCGCTCGCCACCGCCGCGACCGGCGAGGTTGACCCGCTGGTGAACGCGGAGGCGGAGTCCTCGAGAGGGTAGGCCGTGACGTTGGAACTTGAATGATTCACGTCAATTTGACCTCCCTGTGACGACCAGTTCGTGCCGGCGTCGGCGTCTTTTCGTTTTTGTCGCGAACCCCTGACTCGCGCCGTGTTTTCGGTGGATTTCTCTTTCGACCAATCCTCCACCCTCGGTTTCTCCACAAAGTACGACGTGTCGTATTGATCGTCCGGTTTTGGGACGAATACCGGCCTGGCGCTTGATTCCCGGATCTCGTGTGTCTCCTTCGATTGCGACCTAAAAATCTCAACGAAATCCACGTTGGCGAAGAACGCGTGTTCCTTCACCTCCGCCGCGCCGCGCGCCGTGCCGAGCCGCGTTTCCACGTCAGGACGAAGAAGCGACGCGATGAAGTCTTTGGCGTGGGGGGATAGACCCGGGTCGTCGTCGTCGTCGTCTGAATCTGCATTATCATCCGCATTATCTGCATTATCATCACCAGACTGTTTGCCCACATACCGATCCGTATCCGGCGGCCAGGCGACGTCGTTTGATAAAATATTTTCGAAAATCTTAACCGGCTCGCTCGCGTGAAACGGCGGCGCCCCCGTGAGCAACTCGAAAACAACAACCCCCAGCGCCCACCAGTCAACCTCCGGGCCGTAGGGTTCGCAAAGCAGCACCTCGGGGGCGAGGTAATCGGGGGTGCCTTTGGCGATGTTCGGGACTTGTTGCGCGCTGGACGTTCCGCGCGACGCGTCCGCGCCGTCTTTCGCGCCCGCAAACGGTTTCTCGCTCGCCATCGCGACGCCAACCCTGGGCTGCATCGCGTGGTGTGAGTAGTCGTACAGGCTCGACGCTCGCGAGGAAAAACCGCCGTGCTCGTTACCGGGATTGATATTATCGGTGGTGTCGCTGCCGTACCCCGATCCGGCGTACGTGGAAGGCGCGGCACTCGGCGCTTGTGCGGATGAGCTGGCTTGATTTCCGGAGGAACCGGCGAACCTCGAAGTTTTCAAAGCGTGCTGCGCTTGCGTCGTTTGCTCCGAGTCGCCTCTGGGCGCCGGCACGGCGCTTCTCGCCGTGTTGTCCCTCGCGATGCCGATGTTAGACAACCCGAAGTCCGTGAGCTTGACGTGTCCGTTTTTCGCGATCAGCAGGTTGTCCGGTTTTAAGTCGCGGTGAATAATTCCGCGTGCGTGGCAGTACTCCAGCGCCAAAACGATCTCCGCCGCGTACTGTTTCGCGTGCGCTTCCGAAAGACGACCGAGCTTTTGCAGCAGCGAGTACAAATCCCCCCCCACGGCGTACTCCGTGACGATGTACAAGTGCCGCGCGCTGGAAAACGTGTAGAACAGCTTAACAATGAACGGGTTGTTCGTGTTAATCAGCGCCGCGCGTTCCGTCATGGCCTGGTCTACCATGTTCTTGAACACGAGGTCTTTTTTGCGAATAACCTTCACCGCGTAGACGTCGCCCGTGGCGTGTTTTCGGCACAAATAGACTTTCCCGTACGCCCCGGAGGAGACGCGCTTCAGAATCTCGAAATCCTCGATGCTAGGTGCGACGGCGTGACTTTGCGACGGCGCAAAACTCGAAACGCCCCCGTATGACGTGGGCGACCCTGGCACGGAATCGGCGCCCCACGGGTTCCGGTGCTTGGCGTCGTCGCGTCGCCGGGGAGGCGAGTCGTCGAAGCGAGGCGGCTCGGTTCTCCCCGCCGCCCGTCGCGGCGGCGACCCTTGGCCGAACTCGTCGCTGTCGTTCGTGACCACCGTACCGGTCGACATTCGCGTCATCGACACGCGTCGTGACGACGGGTACCGTGGGGATGTGTTCGACCCGGTGACGTCCAGTAACAAGTCGCGCACGTGAATCGCCGCGGTTTCCGCGGCAACGTTTCCGTTCCGCTTCGCGTCCTTGGCGAGCGCGTCAAAGCCCCTCGCCGCGGTGGCGAGATCGACTCCGGAAGGATCCACCGCGAGCTTGGTTGCTATTTCGCACGTACACTCGTGCACGCGCGTGAACGAGGCGAAGGAGTCGTTACCGGGCGCCGCGGATGAAAATTCCTTCCTCCCGACCTCGCCAATCGCGTCCCTCGCGCGTTGCGTCCGCTCGCCGATTGACGCCCCGAGCGCGAGCGCGCGTAAATCGGCGTCCCTCATCGCCGCGCAGCACCGCGAGTGTTCTGGGACCTGGTCCTCAAACACCGGGCGCTCGCACATGCGACACACGATGTGTCCTTCCGGAACGCGCGCGTGGAACGTCGCGTTTTGCAAAACAGTTCCAACATTTCCAGACCCGGCGGGAATGCCACCGCCAGCGCGGGTTCCCGTAACGCTTCCAGGTCGGGACCCGAGCGACCCGCCGCCATAGGGGTACGCGCCGTGCGCGCTTCTATGCGCGAAACCGCCCGGCGCGTGATGAAACCCGGAGGTCCCGGTGGGCAAGTTCCTGGATACCGGGAACCCCCGCAGCGACGTCGGCGGCGTGGAGTTTGGTGACGCCACGGAAGCCGCCGCGCGCTCTGCGTTCTTCGCAAGCACCTGCGCCAGCATCGTGTCCCCGCCGGACGAAACGTTTCGCGGAGGCAACAGCGCGTCGCGGTACCGCAGCGGGCTGGAGGATTTCGACGGATCCGACGCCGCGCCGTACCCGGAAGATGTCCCGAAGACGTTGGGGAAGTCATCAGAGAGCCTTCTTCGGTGCGGCAGGGGCGGTGGCGCGCCTGCCGCACGCGGCGAGGGCTTGGGCAGGGGCACCGGGGTGGGTCTTTCCCGCGCGCTCCCCGACGCCACGGCGAAGTACGGTCCGTGTTTCCGCGCCGACAGCGTCGTCGCGCCGGCGAGTTGCGGCGCCGGCGGGCGCGGACCCCCAACCGGTTGCGAGTCGCGGTTCGTTTCCCTCGTTTCCCGGCCCACACCCAGCGCGCGCGCGTAACTCAAAGGGCGCCCCACCCCGCCCGCGGTTTCGTTTTGCGTCACATCGTTCCCGATTTGGGTACGTTTCAACGTGTCAGCGAGGTCCATCGCGGAGACGGTTTCCACGGAGTTGGAATTTTCGGTAGCTCCGGAGTCACCAGAGACGGGCCCGCACCCGTCGGTACTCGGACGAGAAGGAATTTCGTGCCGTTCATCCTTTCCAAACCGGGAACCGTCATCCGCATCCTGGTCGTACGGCGCGTACGCGCTCATGTTCACACCCACGGACATGGTTCGGAGCAGTGCCCCGGTCTGTTCCGGTCGGCGCGGAACGGGCCGCATCGCGAGCGACGGGGAAGAAATGCGTTGCGCTTCGCGCGAGTCTTCTTGCCGTGTTTCGCCGCTTCCCACGGATTCCTCCCGGCCCGTGGCCCCCATTGAGTTCATCGCGTCCGCCGTGAGCTCATCCTCCGCCAGCGCGGTTTGCCACTCGCTCACGGAATGGGCGTACTCGGTGAGGGACAAGATGACTCTGGATGCGGCGCGCGCCGAGGACGCGGGCGTGGTGCCGTTTGCCGAACCGTTATCGGCGGTATTTCTGGCAACGCCTTTCTCGCCAAACGCGTTAGTCGCGGCATCCACCAGCGCCAACGTCTTCGCGTGCTCACGCATAGCCACGTCATGTGCCTTCGCAGAAGCGGTAGTGCCCACAGGGTCGTCGCCGGAAGGCATCGCCCCCGCCCCCGCCCCCGCCCCCGGGGAGTTACCTAAACCGGCGTCGCCGTCGCCCAAGGACGCTACCAGCGGCAGGTACCGCGACAGGGAGAACAAAAGCGTGGCGAGCTGCGTGCGTTCGGATGACCGCTTGCCTGTTACCGCCAACAGCCGCCTCACCGCGTGTACGACTTGCTTACAACAAGCCCTCAGCGCCAGCGCGTCCATCTCCATGAGCTGCGACGCGAGGTGTTTTAACGAAGACGCGAAGCCGGCGGATTCGCCGTGCATCGCAGCGTCGGTCAAATCTCCCGAAGCATTCCCACTCGCGTGCGTTTCGCACGCGTCTCGCAGCTCCCGCAGCGCCGCCCTTACCTGCGGCAGCGCCAAGCGAAGGTGCACCGCGGTCGCATCGAGCCGAGACTCTCGCGACCGCGCGCCCGCGAATTCCGAGAAGACTGTTTGCCCATACGAACCCGGCGCGGGCGTGTCCGCGCGTTTCGGGATCTCACCGGGATTGGTTTCTGCCATTAACGAGATGCGAAGAAGGTTCGGGGTTTGCGACCGGTGACCCTGGTCACCGCGCGCCACGGCGACGTACGTGTTCAGGGGCGAATGAGCCTCGGTGGGGTGGGACACCGCGTCACCGAGGTTCATCATGGACGCGGACGCGGGGGGGGGGCGAGCATGACGCTCGGGGCGGTCCCCCATTTCGTGGGAAGAGGCGAGGCACGCACGAAACCACACGCGCTTTGTGCCTCTCTACGCCACGGTCCTACGACCTGTCGAGAGAAAGTCTAAGTCTCCAGGTTCACGGTTACCGGCCAATCGTGAGGCGGTGCGTGTTGGTCATCGCACCCGACGTTTTCGGAACGGCGCGGGATGGGTGTGGGACGGGCACTTTCGGGAGAGATTTGCAATTGTTCTTTTCTGATTGCGGGTTCGACAAAACTCGTAAATTCTTGCTGCCACTGCGAACGTGCGAAGCGAAGTGTTGTTCCGTCACGGCGCGGACGCGCGACTCGCGCGAGGTTCCCAAAAGAACCGAGAGAAGGCTGTGACGAAAGCGCGGGCGACAACAGGTATACGATCGTTCACCCAGTTTTCGTATCGTATCATCGTATCGTCTCTACTCGTCTCGCGCGCTCGCCTCTGTAAAACAAAACAGTCACTTTCGCGTCCCCGCAAACAAAAGGCTGTTTTTCCCCCGTCGCCGCGGTCCCTTCGCCGTCTCCTTCGCCTCCGTTTTTTTTGCCGAGAGTTTCTTTTTCTCGGGGGTTTCGCTGGCGTTATCCCCTCGCCAGTTCGGGACCCGGCTGAGGGGGGGGATCGGAACTTCAGTGACGGACGGTACCGACGCGATATCCCCGGGCGTCGTCGTCCGACCCGAAACGTCTCCCGAACTCGACTTCCACCCGCGTCTCGGCGTCGCCGCCTTGCCCCCCCCGTTCTTGGAGATATCCAAAAGGGGTTTGCGTTTGTGTTTCGCCGAGTTCTTGAAGAGTGCGTTCGCAGCGGGCTCCCCGGTTTCCTCCACTAGGTGCTTCGCGAAACGCACTTTCTTCTTCTCCACGGGCACCGCGGGCAAAGCGGGCGCCGGGTCCATTTCCGCGACCGGAAGCTTGCGCTTACGATAAATAAAAGAAAGTGTCAGTCATGTATTGGGCGATGTATGGACAAACAGTCACCAGCTGAGAGATAAAACAGTCGGCGGGATTTGGGAAACGCGCAACACGTACCTTCGCGCTGACCAGTCGCGGCCCGACCTCCGGCCCGACCTCCACCACTGGGCGCGCAGGCGACGACGACGGCGACTCAAACGCGAAGGGGTTTCCCGTGTTCGTGTTCGTGTTCGTGTTCGTGTTCGTCTTGGAAGGGACCGCTTCGGGAAGTATTGGTAAACGCTTTTCAATCCTCGTGAAAGGCGCGTGCGAAGCGTTGTCCCCCATCCGCGCGCGCGCGTTTTCCCACCGTCCCACCGCGTGTGCCACGACGAACGCGACGACGTCCGACAGCGACTCCGCGGTGGTTCCACTGGTTTCGGTGTCGCCGGCGTTGAGCTCGTCGTCGTGGACTTTCCCCCACCACGTCTTCACGCCGAGCGCCACCACGCCGCGCACGTCGTCACCCAGGGATAAAGCGGCGCGGTCGATGAGAGACAACCAGCTGTGCGTGGTGGGGGTAGTGTTGCTGGTGTCACCGTCACCAGCGAGTGGTCCCACACCAATCGCAGTCCGTGTCGTGTCGTTCCTTCCGGACGCTCCCCGGAACGGCGACTGCGCTTTGTCCACGGTTTCGAAGAAATCGTCGCGCGTCAACGTTTCCTTGGAGCGCACCTTCGCCAGCTGCGCTTCCGCGTACTCGTTACTCGTGAAGTCGAGCGCGGTCGCGTCGAACTGCCCGAGCCGGTCCAGGGGCCACAGAAGCACGAACGCGGCGCCGTCGACGCGCCCGAGCATCGTACGAAACGTGTTCGTGGAAGCAAGGGCGTGGTGCAAGCCGATACACGGCCCTTTCCCTCCGTCGCTCACCACGAGGAGCGCGTCGAGGTTTTGGTGGAGGGTCGTGGAAAGCGCGTGCTCCAACATTTTTCGCGACAAATGGTTTTGCGAAACGTCCCCCGGAGTGTCCACGAAGACTGACTGTTTACCGAACCCTGTCAACGGAACCTCCACGGTGCAAACAGTGCCAAGTCGCAACAACCCTACGCGACTGGTTACGAACCCGCACAGGCGCGCGATACCGACCCGCGCGGCTTTTTCCGTTTTGCCAGAAAAGTGTCAATTGGTCGTAATGTGTATGAGTAAACAGTCAGAGGGAATAGTCCCTTCTGATACGAGTATGGGCAAGCAGGCAGGCGGTGTGTGTTCATTGGGAAAGGCGCTTCCCTACCTTGCAACGACGCCGACAGACTCGGTCCTCTCCAATCAACCGCTCTTCGCGAGCCCAACAAGTCGCGGAACCGAAGCGGCAGGTACGCGCGGGTTCGGTCGTGTAGCGCGTCACGCAACGCCCCGTTGTCACCAGCGCAGCCCAGGATGGAACACACCCTGGCGTGTTCCAGGGGGGTCAGGGTTTTGGGCGGGTTTCGCGGGCGTCCCTTGGTTGTTGATTTTTTTTTTTTTGAATTTTCCACCGGAAGAAACGAACCCGACGAGTCCCCCTCGTCCGTGGTTTGGGACGCGTCCGTCTCGTTGTTGACCTCGTTCTGGTGCGAGGAAGGCCCCGAGCTCAAACCGAACGCCCGCCGCGCTTTCGAAATAAGCGACTCCAGCTCCAGCTCGTCCGCGTACGTCACGGTGACGCGAACGTGGAAGTCCGCGTCTTTCGGGGCGTCGCGAACCTCCACGTTCCACGCGGTTGGCAGGTCAGGAAGCACGGCGTTGGGGTCGGGGTTGGCTTCCACCACAGCCAACGCGCGTCGTCCGTCAGGGGACAAACATACCTCGCGATACTCCTCCCTAACCCTCGCTTCCATGGTCATGATCTCCGCGCGCGCGTGCGGGCGCGATAACGTTTCGCGCTCCAACACGCGCGTGGTTTCCGCGCGTGGACCGCTGCGTTCGTCCAGCAAGGACGCCAACACGCGGTTCACCACGGTGGTCTTGCCTGACCCGGGGGCTCCGACGAACACCAGGCGTACGGGGGTATCCACCATCGCGCGTGACGTCACGCGTCGCTCACGTCGCCACGCTCCACGCTCGGCGCAGCGCGGATAGGTGTGGCGAGCTGGCGAGTTCAAACCTTGTTCTTGCTTGTTGTTGTTGAGCCCCTCGAGAAAAAGCGAGCGCTGCAACTCACAGAAAAGCACGCAGCGCAGCGCGCTTTTCAGATTCGGTGACAGTGGCATTTGTGAAGGGCCACAGAGTGTCGCACGTGGCGGTTCCCCGCGCGCCTCCCGAAACAAACGCACCACCCACTATCATGACCACCCTACCCCCGAGCACGCAAACCGAGCTCGAGGCGTACGCGTTCCGACAACTCGTTGCTCACCTCCGGAACCGGCCGGACGTTTCCAACATCGATCAGATGAACTTAGCGGGGTTTTGTCGCAACTGCCTTTCCAAGTGGTTCCTGAAAGGCGCGCGTGAGATGGGTTTGGACATGAGGTACGACACCGCGCTGGAGACGGTTTACGGCGAGCCGTACGGTGAGTGGAAGGGGAAGCACCAGAGAAAAGCCACTGCGGAACAGATGCGCCTGTTCGAAGCGAACGCGCATCTGCACGCCGAGCACCCGATTGTTCCCATGGTGGTTGGTGACAAAACAGATGCCGACGCGCACGCGCCTCCGCCGAAAACACAGAGCTCAGAAGCCGTCAACTTGACCCCCCCAGGAGTTCTGTCAGACGTGTGCTGCACTCCCGAGACGGAAATAGGGTTGACTGGCGTGGGCAACGCGGTGGTGGCGTCGGGTGTGACGAATAGCACTGCCGGTCTAATGACTACCGGTCAACCCGCGATTGACCTTACCGGAAATAGTACCATCGCGCTCGGCTCGAGTTCGACGCAAATCCGCCTCGGCGTCCTCACGATAAGCGACCGCGCGTTCAACGGGGTGTACCCTGACACATCCGGGCCTACTATCGTGGACGCCATGCACCGAGTCTTCGAAAAAAACATATTCAGCACGTTGTGTTACGTCGCGCCCGACGATTTCGGCGCGATTTCGCAAAAAATAAAACAGCTCGTCAACGCCGGGTGTAACGTCGTGTTCACCACCGGCGGCACGGGAATCGACCGACGGGACGTTACTCCTGAAGCCACACGTGGGGTGTTGCATCGGGAGATTCCCGGAATCGCGCAGTTTCTCCTGACTAAAAGCCTGGGCAAAGAAATAAACCAGCCGCACGCGTGTTTATCGCGGGCTGTCGCAGGCGTCCGGGACCGATGCTTGATTATCAATCTCCCGGGACGCCCGAGCGCGTGTTCGCAACTCGTGAACGAAATCGCGCCGATCCTGCCGCACGCGCTGGCGCAAATAAGAAAAGGAGATTGAGGGTGGTGTGGTGCGTGTGACTGAATGCGCGGTGCCGATGTGTTATGGTGGTAGGACGTCGTACTTGTAGCAGTGGACTCGAGTGTACTAATAAATGGATAATAATTACAACACGTAGTTTGGCCGACGCCGTCACACCGCAAGCGCGGCGCATCACCTGATTCATCACCTGGTATGCGGCCTCGAGTGGTCGCTTTCCGGGTCGTTCCCGCTGAGTTTCATTCGCGCCTTGAACGAGTCGGATAAAAACATCTTCACGCGCTGGCCCCAGCCGGGCGGCGTCGACGCTTCTGACCCGGTTTCGTCCATAAAGTGCGAGTTGTCGTTCCCGCTCAGGATTCGCGACGGCGACCCAGCCGCGATACCGACGGAAGGGTCTGCCGACCCTGCGGGCGCGTCGTCCTCACCGAACCCGCTCAAATCCTGGTCCTCCGCCAGCGCTGCGCCGCCGACGCCGGCGACGTCGCCCTCCGCCGACCGCTGCGCCGTTTGCGCCGCCATCAGCTCCGCCACCGCGTTGGACATCCCGGGCTTGTACTTCCCACTCACCATCCACCGCACGCTGTTGGCCAGGGTCTTGAAATGAACCTTGCGCCGAAGCCAGAAATGATCCACGATCCACGCCATCGTGCTCGCTCTCTGTCGCTCCGCCTCGGCCAGCGAATTCGCCTTGATCGAAACGCACTTTTCTTCCAAATCGCGCTTCTCCCGGCGCAACTGCGTGACCTGGTGTTTCAGCTTATCCAGCTCGCCTTGCCGGTCCTTGGCCTTCGCCCGGAACCGCGCCGACGCCAAACGGTTCTGGATCCGTCGCTTGTGCTTCGGGTTCGAAGGGTCCAGCTTTTCTTCGCCATCCAATTGGTCCGGGTCATCGCTCGACGTCCCGTTGGCGTCGGCGCTGCCCATCGTGAACCCGCCGCTGACGACACCCGAATTCGAGGGGCCCCTTCCGTGCCGCGCGTCTTGAATCGGCCGTGTCACGTCGGTAACGCCAGTTTCCTTTCCCACCAGTCCAGTTTCGCCAACAAGACCCCCCATCCTCTCGCCGAACCCGAGCGTGTCGTCCATCTCAAAGTTCAGCGCGTCGTCAATGTGCATCAGGTCGTTTTCGTCGAGCAAAGTGTCCGTGGGGATGGAAGGCATGCTTTCCAGGGCGCTACCCCCCGCCCGTGGGTCGGTCGCGTGGAAGCCGGACATCGCACCGCGAGCTCAGGAGGCGACGACAGGGTCAGGAGGGTTTCCTTGGGCCGAGAAACGCGACGTATGGAACCGCCGCCTGAGGTGGGGGGTGGGGCAAGGGATGTCAGCGTAGGCGCGGGAAAAAAAGAGGGTGTATGCCGAGAAAATTCGGCATTTCGTGTCGTTCGCGAAGGGAAAGGAAACGCACGTCGGGAGGCGCAGCCACCGGGTTTCGGCGGGGGGGACGCACGATTCACGAAGAAGAAAAGACTTCGTGCCCCGTGTGGGGAGTCACTTGTAGCTGTGCGCAAGGGACAGTGCCAAGGGGAAGGGGGGGCGAGTCGAGCCCAAAAAAGAAAATGTGTGCTTTTGATCAACTCCATCAATCTTTCGGCAAGTCAGCTCCTTTCGTGACCCAGAAAACGCGATTTGGCGCGTTCGCGTTTCCTTTCCGCCAGAGGTCGTGCGCGCCTTGCGGCGTCGGCGTGGTTTTTCGACCGGGTTGTTTGCATGGCGCGGCGGCGTTTAAGCAAGCGCCGGATCGCGGCGCTCGTGGTGGGGCTTTTGGCCGCGGCGGTAGCGGCGCTTCCGCTGTACACCGTTTTCTTTGGAACGCCCCAAAAAATCTCTTCCCTCGATCTCGCGACGCCGTCCACCGCGACGCGAGGGTCCGTCGCGACCGAACTTCGTGTCGCCAGGGGCCCCTCCGAGGTCGGCATTGAAAGGCGCAAACCCACGTTCGAAACCAAAGACACGGAGTTCATAGAAAACACGGACCACCTGGTGGCGGGCCACCAAGAACCGCGTCCATCGGATGGTTCTGATGAATCGACGACACAAACGCAAACGGAAGAAGCGTCTTCAAAAAAAAAAACGCTCCCGGAAGTCGACGACGAGGCCTCCAACGTCGCGGGCACGGCGAACGCGCTTTCCAATGACCGGCCCGTTTTCGCCACATTCGTCAGCGACGGGTTCCACGAGTTCATGCTGAACTGGTACGCTCACGTCACCGAGGTTTTAGGAATCGACAACGTCATCGTCGCCGCGCTCGACGCCAAGACCGAGTTGCTGTGCAGGGAAAGACAAATTCCGTTCCACAGCGACGCCGCGCTGCGGTACACGTTCGACGTGGTGGCCACGGGCGGGCAGCCGTTACACGACAAAACCGCCAAGGTCACGACCAGGGGTAAGGCGTTTCAACAGATCGGCGCGCTGAAAGCGGGTTTTCTGTTGTACCTTTTAGAGAAAGGGCACGAGGTTTTGGTGAGCGACGTTGATACGGTTTGGCTGCAAGATCCGCGGCCGTATTTGCACACTGAAAGAGTCACCACTGAAGCCGACATCGCGGTTTCCACGGACTGTTTATCGCACAAGGACGAGGTGAAAAATGGCGGGTGCTGGCACATGCAGTTCAACACCGGCGTGCTTTGGTTGAGGCCGAGTTTAACTACCAAAAAGTTCGTCGCGACCTGGCGCGACGCGCTGGTAACCACGGAGCACGACTTTGAACACGACCAGGATATTTTCAACCGGCTACTGCGCACGGAGGAGAACGGCACGCGGCCGGGGTTTAAGCATGTTGAAGGGTTTAAGGAGAAATCGACTCAAACACAAGGAGTTAACGCATCAGAAGCTCCTCCCGCGCTTCGAGTAGCGGCGCGAGGCGTGGTGCTCGGTGCCTTGCCGATGTCTCTTTTCTGCGGCGGCCAGGTGTTCTTCGTGCAGCGGCTTCACGAAAAGCTCGGCGTGAAGCCGCTGGTGGTGCACACCACGTACCAGTTCTCGCAGCTCGCGGGGAAGCGGCAGCGGTTACGCGAGCACGGGCTTTGGCTACTGGACGACGACGCGTACTACGGTGCTGTTAAAAAAACAGACGGAGACGGAGAAGGAGTTTCCACTGAAACAGAAGCAGAAGGCGTTTCACCTCGCTCAAAATTCGTGATGGTCGACCCGTTCACGGTGCGCCCTCCGGCGCACCTGGTATCCACCGCGGGTGTATCGAATCACCTAGGGTCAGCTGCTTGGTACCGCCTCGTGATCCGGAACCTCTTTGCGGTGGCACAAGTCACCAACCGAATTCCAATTCTCCCAAAACTTATTTGTCCCTGCGACCGGTACTGGGGGGACGTGCTGCCCGGGTGCCAAATCGGGGGAGCGGGTACGTTTTTTTTTTTGACTCTCCGCGTCGAACACTGTTTACTGAGTAAACAGTCTCAGTAAACAGTCTTCTCACACAACCCGTACCCTCCCTTTCCTGGCTTCGAACCGGCGACCCCGTTTACCACGAAACTCCGTCTAACCACCCACACCACCCACCGTCCACCGGACGTCACGGACTGTTTGCCCCGGTACTTACTTCCACTCTTTCCTCCCCCAAACACCCCCACCCTTTTACACAAAAAATCAGACGTCCCCCCGCCCTACGATTTCTGTCCCCAGGACCACGTCACGAACCTGCCGAACATGGAGCGCGCGGGGTTGGTTTGGCGGCCGTACGGCTTTCTGGAGAGCGAGGGTGTGAAACAAAAGAACCCGGGGTTGTTGGGGAAGGCGCAGCGGGTTTACGTGGAGTTCGGGGAGGAGGGAGATGGTGGGGAGAACACGGATGAGGATGCGACGAACACGGACACAAACGACGGCGCTCCGTCATCATCATCCGCTAGTGACAAAGAATCCTCCGCCAACCGCGTGGTCCGCGTTCCTTTGTTTCCCGCGGATGTCGAGTTGATTTCGGTTGTCGGTGACGCGCGCGAACACCTCGCGGTGCTCGGCGCCGGTGTCGGTTCTTTTTGCGGGTTCGTCGACCAAGGCGACGCGGAATCCTTCGACGCGCAGATGGTAAGTCTTTCCCACTCACCACATTCCGCCTCCCTGATTGCCCATACTCGTACCAGAAGGGACTATTACCTCTACCCTGACTGTTTGTCCATACATCGCGATATACAAGACTGACATTTATTTTTTTACAATCAGCAAATCGGTCTGGAAGCGGAGTCACACTTTTGCGGCCCTAAACCGGGCGGGGCGGGACGCGCGTGCGACGTGGGGTTCGATACGCCGAAAAACACTGGGAGGGACAACGACTGCGCTGCGATGCGGTTGACAAGGAACGACCCAGACGGGTTTCGGGAGAGGTACGCACGAATAGGGCGACACCAGGATTCGTGAGCCAAAGTGAGTTGCGCGTGGTCTAGTATCGTCGATTGATGCGTCTAAAAACTAACTACGTCGGTTGGCTGTCTCCGCGTCTCCGAGGTGACACTGCCTGGCCGTTACCCGAGGTCGGGTGAGTTGATTCCTCACCCCCTTTCCCGTTACCCGCGCCGCGCGCGCTTAGTCGTACATCCCGTCCTCTTCCCACACCTCAACCAGAAGGTCCACCATCTCCACCAACGGCACGGGTTTGTCGAACGGCTTGCTGCTGGTCAACAGGTCGTCGTACGTCGCGTCGGGGGACAAAACCGGGCGTCGCATGGCACCCGGGTTTTCGCCACCGCCGTTGCTCGCCGACGGCCGCGCGATCCAAGCCGCCCTCTGCGCTTCCCAATGGTTTAAACCGTGGTTCGTAAACGGCGCGCTCCCGCCTGGGCCGTCAGGCACGCCCACCAAGTCCACGCGCATCCCAGGAGGCGTGTCCTTATTGGGCGACGAGAAGATGCGCTTCAGCATCAAATCGTGCGACCGCCGATCTGGCCGCGGGGTCGTGCACCGATGATGATGAGTAAGCCCCTACGTGTCACGGCCGGCTCGATACGTACGCACCACGACCGCGGTCAATGCGGTGACAATTCACACCGAGGTAATACCAACCGCGAAGTGGCCTAAAAGACCCACTTCTCCTCTCTCCACGTGCGCTGCCCGCGTGGAGAGTGGCGGGGAGTAGGCGTGTGCCGATGATTTAGCCGCCGCGTGGCACAGACAAGTGGCGTCAAAATAATGGCGCCCGTTCGGGACTTTTTTATTTTGAAGTCGGCAAAAAGAAGTCGGCAACTTTTGTCTCGGCTCCGGCTCCGGCTCCGGCGCTTCCCAGGCCCGCACCAGCGACTAATAGCATTTAGTATCATCAGCGGCATGAGCGCGAGTATCAAGGGTTTACGCACTATTACGGTTTTACAGACTAGAGCATTGAAACATTCATTCACTCCTGTTCCCCCACGGTCAACACGCATTTCCCCGTGGTGGCGCCTGATTGAAATCGCCGCAGCGCTTTCGGCGCGTCGGCAAACGCGAAGGTCTCGCCGACCGCCGGCGCGTCCAGGTTCAACTGCAACAGACCGTGTAACAGCTCGCCAAGCACGACGTGCTTGTGGAACATCCAAATCAGGTTGAAGCCCATGACTGACTTGTTCGTGCCGGGAAGGTTGGTGGGGTCCACGAAGGGGCGCTTCAGGTACTTGAAGGCTAGTTTTGCCCAGCCTTTTACGTCCCAAACCGATAAATCTCCTGTAGGGGTCAAATCGGCGGCGCCGTAAACCACGTAACGTCCTCCTCCTGTTGAAAGGTTGTCCCACCCGCCTTTGAAAAAATCGCCCATCGTCGCGTCCATCACTATGTCGCACGCGGAGGCGGTTTCCATGTCTGTTTCTGGTGTGTTTAGTCGCGCCGCAATCGCCCTCACAGAATCTTTAACCATGGCGCCGAAAAGCTTTCCTTTTTTCGGGCGGACTATTATTTCGTTTGTTGGTATTTCGGGGAACCGCTGCATCAACACTTTCTTCTTTGTGTCCGAGCCCACTACTGGAATAGGGTGCGCACCTATCGCGGTGCATATCCCCACACCAAAACCGCCGCACCCGCCCGCGGCGGAGTGGATCAGGACTTTCTGGCCGGGCCTTACGTCGCCCAATCCTTTCAAGGCGTAAAAAGCCGTCAGGCCTTGCACCAGAAACCCGGCGCCCTGTTCGAACGACCACCCCCCCGGTACCGGTCTGGTTTGATGCACCGGGGCGTTGACACAGGTGGCGTACCCCCCGAACCTCACCACGGCCATGACTGCATCGCCCACGCTGTACGTAGGCACGACCGTGCCGGATGGCAAATCTTCGCGGGGAACGCCGATCGACTCAACCACGCCGCACAGCTCCAGCCCCGGCACGAAAGGAGTTGGGGGTGTGGCTTGGTACAAACCTGAGAGATAAAAAAGAAAGTGTCAGTCTCGTATGGGCAATAAATTTGCGGAAAGTGGTACTGTAAATGGGAAATACTTACCTAACACCGAAAACACGTCCGCGAAGTTCAAACCCACCGCCTTTACCGTGATGCGGACCTCTCCAGGGCCGGGAGCGGCGATAACGTCGTCATCAAGCCTCAAACCGGCCAGGCTGCCCGTCTTGGTCACGGTCCAGACCTTTCGGGGCAACGTCGTCGTCGGGGGGGCTTGTGCCATCGGAAGATCTCGGCCACTGGTACTTGTAATCGGAAGATCTCCACTCATACTTGATGAGACACCGGGTGGGGGGGTGTGACGGCTGGGAACCGCGGTTTGGCGACCGCGAAAACGCGATTTCTGTGTGAAGGAAGGCGCGACTGGCGCGGTGGGACGCGAAAGGGGGGTCGCGAACCACGCCGCGCGCATCGTTGCGCCGGGCAGAGTGCCATTGTCAATGGCGTTTTTAGATTAAAATTCAAAGTGTTTTTAGAGAAAGGTCTTGAGTTTTATTCATAATCCGGTCTACTAGCTCACGCTGCAACTCCAGCGCGAGCGGTGTAAGGGCAGGTGAATTGCATAAGAGTACGTTTAGAGGTTTATTAGTTACCCTAGTGCAGGATGGAGTGCCTGTAATATCTCTAAGAACAAAAATCCTATACTCTACCCTATTCGCTTCAGTCGCTCCGCGCAAGAAACCCACCCCGCGTCGTCTCCGAAGTGCGCCGGCCGTGCGTTGCCACTCCGGTGCCGATCCCGGGGTCCCGCCAACGCCGAACCCGCGCCGACGCATCCATTGGCGCCGCACTCGAGGCCCCCGTTTTGAATAACTCGCGCTCTTTGCTCTTTGCTCTGCGCGACTAACCACTCCACCGCGTTGGAACACACCCAGTGCCCCTGCACCGTGCCAATAAGCTTCGCGAGCACCCCAGCGGCTGCGGTCTCTTTCGCGACCCGTTTGGTGCGCCCTCGGCCGACGAAAGACAGAGCCGTTTCCTTTTTCGCGACCCGTGCTTTTTCCCGGAAGTCCTTTTTCACCGGAAGTGTTTTTTCAAACGAAAACGTTCCCGGAAGCGCCACGCGCGCGACGCAAACAAACGAACTTCCGTCACCGGCGCTTTCTTTTGTACGTATTTCCTGCTCCACTGAATGCGTGTACGTAACTGCCATGTGTCGCTTGTTTTCATCAGGTGCCTTCTTGGAGTGTGCGCCCACGATTTCAAGCGCGCTCACCGGGGAGCGGAACCCGTTTTCCTGTAACAAGTATTTCGCCACTGTCGTCGTCACGGCGCGCCACCGCAGCGCGTCGTCCCTCAGTTCACGCAACTTAGTCACCACGCCGTGGTGCTTCCGGAACAACGCGAGCACGGTGTCCGGGAGGTTTTGCCAGGATGCAGGATGTGGACGGACACCTTTTTCGGTTCCATGACTCGCTATTTTTCCATCATCCGTACCTTTGTTGACCCTCAAAATCTCCTCCACCCGCGCGTCCATCGCGAGCGGCGTGTCCACGCCTTGCGATGGGTAAAACAAAGTGTCAGTCTTGAGTGTACAAGTGCCATGTATATCGCGATGTATGGACAAACAGTCACCAGCTGAGAGATAAAACAGTGCACTTGTGATGTATGTAGTGAACAGTAGCTACGGGCGGACAATCGACAAACGTGGAGTCTTTGATTTGGGAAACGCGCGGCGCGAACCTTGGAACAAACCCGCCCAGGTTTCGAAGGGCAAACCGTGCGACTCGCCGTACATCGTAAACTGCGCCTTTGCGATTTGAAACGACAACCACGCGTCCTCCGCTGCGTACCGCACCTGGCGTTCAGTTAACGGCGCCAGGCTCCAGTCGCTCATGGTTACCGATTTGTTTTGCGCGGAAGCCGGGACGCCGTGGAACGCCGCCAGTTTCGCCACCCCCGCGCCGACCTCGTTTGGGTGGTAAAACAAATGCACCACCTGGGAATCGAGGGTTTTCATGTGGGCTTTTACGGTTGATGCTTGTGATGAGACGCTTCCGAAGGTGTTTCCTTCGTATGTCGTGTCGCATCCATGTCTGTCTCCTTCAAAAAAGAACAGGTGGCTTCCTTTGAGTCGGTCGCAATCGCCGCGCACGCCCACCCCGGCGGCGACAACGTTTTCGTCTCGCAATAGTGTCGCGAAGTGCGGCACTGTTTGTCGTAAACGATCGAAACTCATCGTGGCCAACCCCGCGGCGCCGACGTGCAGCAGCAACGCCTCACGGCCGCACGGCGACGTGAGCTGCACCAGGTGTACCGAGGGGGGGGCGCCTTTTTTCGTCTCCGGTTTGTGCTCGATGTCGAACCCGATTAACCGAACAGGGCTGGATGGGGATGGGTGGTCTGACGTGCGTCCGTCGTCCCGATTGTAAAACACCCGCGCGATCTCGTCGTCAATGGCTTTGGGTTTATACACCACAGTGACCTTCGGGGTCGGGAAATTATTGGGGGATGTGCCGACCCACCGCGCGCCGGCCACCAACCGCGTCGCGGCGAGCAACCTACGCCGCATGCCACGCCACCGTAGACGCCGCAGGCGCGCTCCCAACTCTGCGCGAATCAATCAATCGGCACGAAAAAAACACTGCCGCCGAAAAAAACAGAAGCGTTTCGTTTTCCACTCTCGTTTCCTTTTTCGTCCGGCATCGAACCGTCGCGCATTCACGCTCGCGCGTTCAGCGGTGCACGTCCACGTCGCCCTCCGCGTCCTGACAACGAACGACGAAACCCGCGACGAGCGCGATGGAACAAGCGCTGTTTCTCGGTGAGGCTCGCTCGACGCCTGTCCCGCGTCGGTCACGTCCACGCATCTTTCGCAACGCTTTTGGCGGCCTCGTCCAAGTCCGTTTTGGCGCCATCTCCCGAAACGCATCACCTTTTCCCGTCGGGCGTGACCTCGCGCGCGCCGTCCTTACCCCACCATCGACCTCTAACGGACTCGTGTTCCTCCTTTACCTTCAACACAACCACCACAGACGATGATGGGTGCGAAACGGACGCGCGAGACCCTCGTTTCCCGTTCGCGCTGCTTCCCGAGCTCACGTCCCTCATCGCGAACCCAGTTCGGTTCGCGGCGTCCGGGAGACCGGCGGACAACGACCACTCCAGAACGCACACCCCCAGTGACCACACCATGCACCGGCTCGATTCCCTGCCCAATTGGCCTCCCGTGAACTTCGACGGCGAGTTCGACGCACTTGGCGTGGACGTCAGGGCCATGGCGCCCGCGACCGCGGGGGAAACCGAAACCCCACGCACGTCCTTTCCCGACGTGCCCGACGTTTGGCTCGCCATGGACCAGGACGTTTTCGGGTCTCCGTTCCACGGCGAAGGTACGTTTCAAAGCGAACACTTCGGCGCGCCGCTGGGGGGGCTGGGCGACTTCGCGACGGGGGGGGTTCGGGGCCTGGGACGACACAGCGATTCGCGAAACGCAGCAGGTGGCGCGTTGTCCGTTGCGCGGAAGCAGACCGGCACGCACTCCACAGCGGCGATGAACAGCAACCCGCATCAAATGTCAAACGACGGCACACGAAACGGCGAGGCCCATTTCGAAACGCTCGAAGCGGATGACGAGATCGAGGAAAGCGACGACGACGACGACGATGACGAATCCGTAATGCGCCGCGCCATGCGCTTGTCCCCAAAGTACCCCGCGCTGCTGGACGCGTACTTCAAGTGCGCCACGGTGGGCGCGGGGGCGCAACGTTTAGCCGCGGCGGAGCGACGAAAACGGCGGTTACTGGAGCTGGCGGCGCGGGCGGAGGGAAGGGCGGCGACGAAGATGTTTGGAAAAGAGTCCCTCCAGAAACAACCGCGATGGGAGGACCAATTCGCGCACCATCAGTCCTCTTCAGGCGAGTCCGGGTCTTCGAAATCCAGCCGGTACGCCGTGCAAGGGGAAGCACCTGAACGATGTCCGGAAGACGGTACCGACGTGGACGACGACGTGAAAAAAACGAAAACGCTCGAAAACGGTTTTGGCGGCGTCGCGCCCGGCGTCTCGTCCCGTTCGCGCGATCACAACGCCGAATCCGTGGACGAGTTCATGCAGAAGTGCGTGGTGGAGATGGAGGCGTTTGCGGAGGATTTGGTCGCGACGTACCGCGAAGCGGAGGACGCGTGCGTGGCGTTTGAGCAGAGGGTGGCGATGCTGGGGCGGCTGACGATTTCCGACGACGCCGACGAGCGCGACGACCGTAACAATTTGAAACGCCGCAGCGCGGCGACCGCCGAAAGAACACCGCCGCTTCACACGGAAAGAAGAAACGCAACATCTGCGCAAGCCGACCAAGCGCAACACCAAGCTCCTTCTTCCCCAGATTCTTCCTCTGATAAATTAAGAGAAACGCTGAAGCGCAAGTACGCGGCGTCTATTTTAAGCTTGAAGGAGAACTTTTTAAAGAAGCGCAAAACGGGAAAGCTCCCTACCAGCGCCACGGAGTTACTGAAAACCTGGTGGCGAGCACACGTGGTGTGGCCGTACCCTGGCGAGGAGGAGAAGAAAACACTAATGCTTGCCACAAAGCTGAACAACACGCAAGTCAACAACTGGTTCATCAACCAAAGGAAAAGACACTGGCACAAGTTGTTCGTGAACGGAAACCCGCCCGCGAGCGAGGTGGACGCGACGAGCGCGCTGATCGAGCGGTTCGGGTCGATTGACCGGGCGATTGAAGTCGCGAGGAAAGCGTAACGGTGAGTTAGGGTGGGTAAAATACAGTTATGTACGGTTATACCCGCCGCTAGGTGAGTGTATTTTGATGTCGTAAACGATACCCAGGTGGTGTCTTTGTGTCAATTCTATTGTAAAGCCTCTACACAAACCACGGTTTCGCCGCAATCGCCCCGATCGCGCCGTAAACGAGAAGCCAAACCAGGTAGATCCCCAGAAACACACAAGCCCCCGCCCTTCCCAGCCGCCACTCGTGCGCCCACGGCACCGCGAAGGTGAGGTACGTCAGGAAAAGTAACGTGAAGGAGGTCAACACGACCAGGCCGTTTGTCCAGAAATGTTTCACGTCCGAGTCGTCGACGCCCGAGTTGCTTGCGATGGGTAAAACAAAGTGACAGTCTTGAGTCCGTGGGTGTGTTGTATGGGGGATTGGGGTCCGAGTATTCGGGCCGGACACTGCGCCACCGTAGACGCCGCAGGCGCGCTCCCAACTCTGCGCGAATCAATCAATCGGCACGAAAAAAACACTGCCGCCGAAAAAAACAGAAGCGTTTCGTTTTCCACTCTCGTTTCCTTTTTCGTCCGGCATCGAACCGTCGCGCATTCACGCTCGCGCGTTCAGCGGTGCACGTCCACGTCGCCCTCCGCGTCCTGACAACGAACGACGAAACCCGCGACGAGCGCGATGGAACAAGCGCTGTTTCTCGGTGAGGCTCGCTCGACGCCTGTCCCGCGTCGGTCACGTCCACGCATCTTTCGCAACGCTTTTGGCGGCCTCGTCCAAGTCCGTTTTGGCGCCATCTCCCGAAACGCATCACCTTTTCCCGTCGGGCGTGACCTCGCGCGCGCCGTCCTTACCCCACCATCGACCTCTAACGGACTCGTGTTCCTCCTTTACCTTCAACACAACCACCACAGACGATGATGGGTGCGAAACGGACGCGCGAGACCCTCGTTTCCCGTTCGCGCTGCTTCCCGAGCTCACGTCCCTCATCGCGAACCCAGTTCGGTTCGCGGCGTCCGGGAGACCGGCGGACAACGACCACTCCAGAACGCACACCCCCAGTGACCACACCATGCACCGGCTCGATTCCCTGCCCAATTGGCCTCCCGTGAACTTCGACGGCGAGTTCGACGCACTTGGCGTGGACGTCAGGGCCATGGCGCCCGCGACCGCGGGGGAAACCGAAACCCCACGCACGTCCTTTCCCGACGTGCCCGACGTTTGGCTCGCCATGGACCAGGACGTTTTCGGGTCTCCGTTCCACGGCGAAGGTACGTTTCAAAGCGAACACTTCGGCGCGCCGCTGGGGGGGCTGGGCGACTTCGCGACGGGGGGGGTTCGGGGCCTGGGACGACACAGCGATTCGCGAAACGCAGCAGGTGGCGCGTTGTCCGTTGCGCGGAAGCAGACCGGCACGCACTCCACAGCGGCGATGAACAGCAACCCGCATCAAATGTCAAACGACGGCACACGAAACGGCGAGGCCCATTTCGAAACGCTCGAAGCGGATGACGAGATCGAGGAAAGCGACGACGACGACGACGATGACGAATCCGTAATGCGCCGCGCCATGCGCTTGTCCCCAAAGTACCCCGCGCTGCTGGACGCGTACTTCAAGTGCGCCACGGTGGGCGCGGGGGCGCAACGTTTAGCCGCGGCGGAGCGACGAAAACGGCGGTTACTGGAGCTGGCGGCGCGGGCGGAGGGAAGGGCGGCGACGAAGATGTTTGGAAAAGAGTCCCTCCAGAAACAACCGCGATGGGAGGACCAATTCGCGCACCATCAGTCCTCTTCAGGCGAGTCCGGGTCTTCGAAATCCAGCCGGTACGCCGTGCAAGGGGAAGCACCTGAACGATGTCCGGAAGACGGTACCGACGTGGACGACGACGTGAAAAAAACGAAAACGCTCGAAAACGGTTTTGGCGGCGTCGCGCCCGGCGTCTCGTCCCGTTCGCGCGATCACAACGCCGAATCCGTGGACGAGTTCATGCAGAAGTGCGTGGTGGAGATGGAGGCGTTTGCGGAGGATTTGGTCGCGACGTACCGCGAAGCGGAGGACGCGTGCGTGGCGTTTGAGCAGAGGGTGGCGATGCTGGGGCGGCTGACGATTTCCGACGACGCCGACGAGCGCGACGACCGTAACAATTTGAAACGCCGCAGCGCGGCGACCGCCGAAAGAACACCGCCGCTTCACACGGAAAGAAGAAACGCAACATCTGCGCAAGCCGACCAAGCGCAACACCAAGCTCCTTCTTCCCCAGATTCTTCCTCTGATAAATTAAGAGAAACGCTGAAGCGCAAGTACGCGGCGTCTATTTTAAGCTTGAAGGAGAACTTTTTAAAGAAGCGCAAAACGGGAAAGCTCCCTACCAGCGCCACGGAGTTACTGAAAACCTGGTGGCGAGCACACGTGGTGTGGCCGTACCCTGGCGAGGAGGAGAAGAAAACACTAATGCTTGCCACAAAGCTGAACAACACGCAAGTCAACAACTGGTTCATCAACCAAAGGAAAAGACACTGGCACAAGTTGTTCGTGAACGGAAACCCGCCCGCGAGCGAGGTGGACGCGACGAGCGCGCTGATCGAGCGGTTCGGGTCGATTGACCGGGCGATTGAAGTCGCGAGGAAAGCGTAACGGTGAGTTAGGGTGGGTAAAATACAGTTATGTACGGTTATACCCGCCGCTAGGTGAGTGTATTTTGATGTCGTAAACGATACCCAGGTGGTGTCTTTGTGTCAATTCTATTGTAAAGCCTCTACACAAACCACGGTTTCGCCGCAATCGCCCCGATCGCGCCGTAAACGAGAAGCCAAACCAGGTAGATCCCCAGAAACACACAAGCCCCCGCCCTTCCCAGCCGCCACTCGTGCGCCCACGGCACCGCGAAGGTGAGGTACGTCAGGAAAAGTAACGTGAAGGAGGTCAACACGACCAGGCCGTTTGTCCAGAAATGTTTCACGTCCGAGTCGTCGACGCCCGAGTTGCTTGCGATGGGTAAAACAAAGTGTCAGTCTTGAGTCCGTGGGTGTGTTGTATGGGGGATTGGGGTCCAAGTATTCGGGCCGAACACAGTGCACTGGTTCGAGTATTCGAGCGGAACAGTGCGTTTGTGTGATCTGTGTAGTTGTACAAGTTGCCCGTAAGTGTTACGGCCGTGGTGCACTCAAAGAGGGGCGGCAGAAACGCCGTGTGTCGGATTTGGGAAACGCCCAAGGCCGTACCTTCCTTCCTTGTCTCCGTACGCGCCCGCCACCAACGCGCCGCCCCCCACTCCCACCAGGGTCTCGAAAACGACCTGGCCCAAAATCGCCGCCACCGCCAGCGCGGGCTTCCCCCCCAAACCCGCGGTGACCGTGGTGAAGAACGCGCCGCTGTTGCGGCACCACGGGAGGATTTGTTGGAACGCCGCGGAGGTGGCCCAAACGCGCGACCTCCCGAACCCGGCTTCCCACACCTGATACGAAACAAAAGAAAGTGTCAGTCTTTCGGGCCATGTGTATGAGGGATTGGTATGAGTAAACAGTCACCCGTAATCGAGCCGAACAGTCACCCGTAATCGGGCCGATCGCAGAGGCGGAACGTGTTGGGTGGGAAACACTTTTTTGTACCTCGCCGCCCGCGTTTGCCATCCCCGCCGCGAACGTCAGCGCCACCAACTCCTGCGAAGCGGCGTGTATCCAGGTCACGCTCACGACAAACGCCAACACCGTGAGTGTCATGTCCATTAGTTTCACGCTGGACTGGGACGCGTCCGGTTTTAACAAAACGGGCCACGCCACGAAAAGTGCGACGGAGGCGAATAACCCGCAAACCGACCCGTACACCGCGGCGTCGATACCCAGGCGGCCGTTGGGGAACACCCTGGTTGCGCTGATGATAAACAACGGCGCGGTGATTGGAAGCACCGCGATGGCGAACCGCGACCGCCGGTTCGGGTCGCGCGATAAATCGGGCATCGTCAACCTCAGCGCGAACAGAAACGGGGCTTGCACGATGACCGGCGCGACTCGCGCACACGTACGGCCGAAAATCGCGAGTTTCTCACCAAACGGAACTGCGATTGTAAAAGAAAAGTGTCAGTCTTGTATGTGCAAACAGTGTGCCTGGATTTGGGAAAGGGCCAATACGTACCCGACCCTCTGGACACAACTCGGCTTGCAACGTACCCACCCGCCCCGGGTAACCCAGACGTGCTCGTGGTGCGACTCGTGGTCACCGCGGCGCTGCCCGCGCCGCCCCCGCCCCAGCGCATGCCGGGCGCGCCGTTGCTAGGCCCCAACGCGCCTCGTTTGGGCGACCCCAGGATGCCAGGCGCACTGGCACTCGCGGCGATGACGCCATCCATGAGCGCGGCGTACCCGTCGTCGAAGGTCTCGCCGTCATCCAACAAGCCTTGGTGCAGAATGCGGTTGGTGCGGTTGGTGCTGGCGCGAATCGCGGCGCCGGTCGCGCTCGCGCGATTTCTTTGCGAAAACGCGAAATTCGGACTGTGATTGTAAAAAGAAGACGTCAGTCTTGTATGGGCGAACAGTGATGGGATCTGGGAAACGCCCTGTACGTACATCACCGCCACTAAAAAGTAAACCGCGTACGCCCCAAGCAAACCGGCCGCTTCCGTTTTCGTGACCCGTCCGTTCCCCGCCACGGAACACGTCGCGGCCACCGCGCACAGGGCGAACACCCCGTCCCGCACGAACGGCGCCCGCTCCAGCTCCACGCCTCCTTTCTCGGTAACCGCGACAACGAAACGTCGCCAGTGAAAACGGTGAAAACTAACCCTGTGATCTCGCCGGCGCGGAGACGCGGACGCTCTCGGAAACTCGGAAACTCGCCGGGGGTCCCGGACGGAGTCGCCGTCGCCATCACCGCCGTCGCCGTCGCCGCCGTCGCTCACGGGTAACGGGCCATCACCACGGGGGGGAACCTGGATGTCGTGTGTTTCCTCATCGCCATCACCGTCGCCAAGAAGAGGCTCTGCCAACCCGGAAGCGCGTATGTCGTCCCCCGCATTTTCTGTTTCGGTTTCGTTTTTGTCGTCCACGGATTCGGTTTCTTCTTCAGACAAAACGGGAAGGTAAGTCCCCGCGGGCGGTACGAACGGATTCGGATTCGTCACGGGCTGGTTGCCATCGTCCGCCTCGTCGTCGTCGTCGTCCTCGTTCCGGTGTTTCCGCCCCCCCATGCCGTGCGGGGTTGTTAACACCACCACCGGTAACACGAGCGTGACAAGAAACGCGATCGATGTTAACGCGTTTGTTAACACTTTCAATAAGCCGCCGCCTTCGCGCGGGTCGAAGTCGAAACCACCCACGCACCCGTCCCGACCACACTTTTTCGCGATTTCGAAAAACCCAAACGCCACCCAAGGCACCGCGTTGGAAAGCATCAGCAGCGTCGCACCGCACACGTCGTCCGGTAACGCAAAGAAACACGAAAGGTTCTCCAGTGCGGGGTGGAAAAACTGGCGGGACGCGGTGTATTGCGTCGTTAAAAGAATCAAAGTCGCCGTGATTTGGAACAAAACGTTTCGCGTTTCGCCGTTCCCGAAAACGCAATACTGCAGTTTCAAATACGGCACCAAGCGGTCGTGCTCGGTGCACGTTTTGGTGGACGCGACGTACACACAGCGGTCCGCGCTTGGCACGGACCTCGGGGCACACACGGGGAGCGGCGGCGGCGGGGACAGCGGCGGCGGCGGCGGCGGCGGCGGCGACGGCGACGGCGGTGGTGGGGGCGGCGGGGATGGGCTTGGAGGGGGAGGGGGTGACGCAGGGGTGGGCGGCGGCGGCGGGCCACTCGGCATCGGCGGCGCCAGCGGCATCGGCGGAGTCGGCGGCGTCGGCGGCGTCGGCCTCGGCGGGGGTGGCGAAAAGACCAACTCCCCTGGTGTGGGGAACATGGGTGAGTTTGGTGTCCCCGGAGGTTCGGCTGGAGCGTGAGGTTCCCGCGGTATCCCCGGTGCGGTCGGTTCACTCGGTGACTCCGGCACGTCCGGTGTCGGCGGTGCCTCAGGCGCAGCCGGTGATGGTGGTTCCGTGCCATTCCGGAACGCCACAATTGTTTCCCCGAGGAGAGATCTCGCATTCGCACCAAGCACGCGCCCCGGCTGGCGGGTCTCATTTTCTGTGTGTCCCCCTAACACCCCTGTAACACCCAAACCCAGAACGAGCACCACGAGCAACGCTCGAGGTGCCATCCTCGCGTTTGGCGACATGCCACGGGGACACCGGGTGCGGTCGCCAATGCCGCGATACTCACAATTGGTGATGACGTGACGCGTGGTCTGCATTCGCTCGAATATTTATTTAACGTTAGTTCGTGCTCCGTTCACAACAGATCGGACCACGCCGATGTCATCCCCGGATGGCGCCGCCGCGGCGGCCTCCTCGGCGTTACCCGCGGGCGCTTCCCGACCGGGCTTAGCTGTGCGCTTGGCGACGTTCGCGGAGCGGTTTCGGACACCGCCCGCGACGCGGTTGTCGGTTGTGATTTTGCTCACTCTGTTTTTGCTCACCAAATCGGCCCCGCCCACGAAATCGCACCTGGCGCTTGTTCCCGGGCACACCGTGCCTAGGGTGTGGAATCTAGTCACGTCGTCGTGGGTGGAGTCAACGTTTGCCGGGGTTACCGTCGCTGTAGGGTTGCTGGTGATTCTCGGCCGCGTGGTGGAACCCGGGATGGGAGGAAGGGAGATGGGGCGGTTTTTAGTGTTCGTCTCGTTCTTCGTCGGCGTCGCCGGTTTCCTGGTTTCCCTGGTCAGGTACTACGCCGGAAGAAACGAAAACGCGCTTTATGACAGTTACAACGGGTTCCAAGGTATAGTAGCGGCACTGCTAGTCGTGGTGAGAAGGGATAACCCGGACGCGCCGGTGAACGTAAAAGGGCTGCGGTGGATGCGGCGGGAACAGCTCAACGCGGGTACGTGTTGGGGCTTTCCCAAATCCAGGCACACTGTTTGCCGATTGTCCGCCCGTAATTACTCAGACACATTACGAAAGACTGACACTTTCTTTCATTCATCTCAGTTCATTTAGTCGCGACGTTCGCAGTCGGAATACTCACCGGGCGCGTGCTGTCCAACTTCGGCTTCTCCTTGTTCGGCTTGTACTGGTCGTGGGTGTACCTGCGGCACGTCCAACCGACGCAAGGGGAGGGTGACCACGGCGGCGTGGGGGATGACTCGCCGAGGCTGGATCTGGTGCTGTTCTTTCCGCCGATTGTACAACCGTTTCTCACGCCGGCGCTGAACTCGGCGCACGCCGCGATGTGCAGCCGAAGAGCGCGGCGAATCGCAGATCAATACGGCCACGGAAGCTTACACCCTGGGTTGGGAAGTCAGAGTATCTCGAAAGCACCGAGGGCGGGGGTCACTACGGACGACTTAGAGGAGGCGCAGCGAAGGTACGGCCTTGGGCGTTTCCCAAATCCCGCCTCCCTGTTTTATCTCTCAGCTGGTGACTGTTGTCCATACATCGCGATATACAGGACTGACACTTTTCGTGTAACAATCTCAGGCGCGAACGCGGCGCGAAGGCGCTGGCGGAGCGGCTGGCGCTGAAGCGGGAGAAATCGCTCACCAAAAAAACATCGGCTCCGAAAAACCCGGTGTCTGAAGTTGAAGAAAGCACGGACAGCGCGGTGTGATTGCTTTGGTGGACAGCGCTGTGTGATAGTAATGTGGTGTGATAGTGACGGGAGAGGATGAGAGATTGATTTTGAAACTGATTGTAAATTGTTTCACGCTACGTCTACGACTTCTATCCTCTTCTTCTATTTCCCTTTCCCGTAAGCTCTTGGACATCACGGGAAGTGGCTTTTCGCGCACTCTCGAACCCTCAGGTCGAAGGTTTTGTCTAGAATCGGCGTGCGCTTCGTGTGAAACGGGTTCATCGAAACCCGCAGCCACAGCTCGTGCACGTCGTGAAAAAAAACGCCGATGTTGCTTTCCTCGATTCGTTGGTCGTGCAGCAGCAGAAACCGGGTACCCCCCGCGGTGACGAACGCGTACACGGACAAGTCGTTGAACTTGTCAACCAGTCTCAAGTGCATGTTGGTGGTTTCCCAGACCCGAGCGTCCACGAAATCGAGGCTGGCGTGCATCACGAACTGGTGCAGATGCGCGGCGTCGTCTTTCTTCGCACCCGACGAACCTCCGTTCCGCGTTCCAACCCCGCCGCCGCCTCCCGAAAAGTCGCATTCGTACTGGGGAATGTCATCCTTGCTGACGATCATGAACGTAGCGACACCCACCATCGCGGCCGGAAGGGCCTTATGCGGCGACGGGAGTGAAGGGGCGAGGTGTTTCCGAGGATGGGAAAAAGATGACTTCTTTTTGAGACGCCAGTCTGGCGATTTTTGATTGAAGGCGTGCGCCCACTGCATACCTCGGACGTCCGTTCCTCACACACCGGTGTGCGCAACGAGAAGACACGCCACGCGGTGGCACTGATACGCAGTACCGCGTGCCGGATGGCGTCTCGCTGAACCCGTAGTTGTTGTGGTGCGAACCGAGGACACACGGTTCCGGCCCGTCGCGTCTGATTAGATTTACCCGCAGAGCAGAGGCCAACGAATCGTAGACCCATCTCTTGCGACTCGTGGACCCACTCGAGACGCGAGGATGGCCACGATGGACGTGTACGACGTGATCGGTACTGCCCTCGCTGCGATTACCGGTCTGTGCCATGGGAAGAAACGACACAACGAGCTCGCGGAGGCGGTCACGACGCTCGTTACGAGCCTGCGTCGCGGAACCTTCGTCGTGGCGTGTACTAAAGCCAATGCGCAAACAGTTCTCGAGGCGTCGTCGTCGTCTGGGGCGAACGTTTTGTCCACGCCAGGTGGGCAACCAGAGCAAGTCACGGCTCAGTTTCTTGACCCCGCAAAGGTGGAGGAAATCCTAAAACCCACGCGTCTCGCGCTGCGAAGCAAGTCGCCGAAAATAGCGGAGGCGAGTTTACAAATTGTGCAAACGCTCATCGCGCGCGGTTTGGTGCGCGGCGACGCCGACGCGCCGCCCGGTACGGCTAACGGTGTTGACGACACTGTGGAGGACCGTGGTTCGAATCCTTCCGGAGTCAACTCCGAAGGTGCGGAGGATGCTTCGGAAGGTCCGGAGGGCGTTTCGGACGACGCGACGGTCGCGTCGTCGCCGCGGGCGACACCGTCATCGTCGTTCCCGGCGGAAACCGAAAGAGACGCTCTTGTGCGAAACACGCAAGCCTGTGAGATGATCGATTTGATTTGCGGTGTCGGCGTCGTTCCTGACGAAGCGGTGGAGTTGCAGATGCTGAAGTGCCTGCTCACCGCGGTTTCCAGCCACTCACTCCGGGTGCGAAGTAAAGCGCTGTTGCGGGTAACGCGCGCGTGCGTGAATTGCTACCTGGGCAGCGCCTCGGAAGTGGTACAAACCACCGCGAAAGCGTCCCTGACGCAGATGCTCGTCGTGGTGTTTCACCGGCTGGAGAGCAACGGCGAAACGAACACGAGTGTCGCGCCCGTGATTCGCGTCTCGGATGTGTTTTCGTCGCAGGTACGGCCGTAGCGCGGTTCCCAAATCCAACGGCCACTGTTTTACCTCTAACGCGCCGTTCGACTGTGGAGGCCCGATGGCCGGTTACTGTTGACCAGGCCATCGTCCAATACACGCGATGGGACACGACGTTAACCACGTGTCGTTACCAATCGCAGTCGTTTAAAAAGAGTACCCGCGGCGCCAAAACGTCGCGCGCCGCGACCGCCGCGGCGGCCGCGTTTCGCAAAACTGACGACGACGCCTTCGCCGCCACCGCGGTTGCCAACTTCGTGCAGGGGTTCATGGACAAGGTCGCCAGCGACTTGACCTCCGTCGCGGTTTCCGTCGGCGCGTCCTCGGATGATACCGATCAAACCGATTTAGGGTGGGTTCCGGCAGCGCGCGGCGCGGAGACGGTCCGTCACGTCACGGACACCGAGTTTGACGGGGCCGAGGATGACGCGACGCCCGGTAAATCTGTCAACGTGAGTGACGGAAGGGTAAACCACATACAGGACTCGACAAGAGTAAACCAAACGGACGACTGGACCACAAAAACACCGGAAAACTTGTCCTCCCTCGAATCCCATTTGGAGGAGGGAGATGTTTTCCTGGTGTTCCGCGCGCTTTGCAAGGTACGTCTTTCCCATTTCCACGTTCCGCCGACTGATTGCCCATATGGGACTGACATTTATTTGTTCACATTTGCAAGCTCGCCGCGAAACCGGGGGACCTTTTAAACCCCGCCGTGGCGCGGGGAAAGATCCTGTCCCTGGAGCTTTTGAGGATTCTTCTTGAAAACGCAGGTACGTAACGTATTTTCCAAATCCCACCCACACTGTTTGCCCATACAAGACTAACACTTTTCTTTTACAATCGCAGGCCCGCGGTTTCGAAGTTCCACGCGACTCACAAGCGCGGTTTCCGAGTACCTCTGCGACGCCGTGGTGGTGTGTGCGTCTCAAGAAACGTTACCGGCGGCGCACGGCCTGGCGCTGTGCGCGTTCTGCGCGGTGGTGAAGAACTTCAGGCCCAGCTTGAAGGCGGAAATCGGCGTGTTCTTTCCCGCGCTACTTTTGGAACCGCTCGTGAAACGCGGCGTTTGCGAAACCAACCCTCAATCCGCGAGCGGAACCGCCTCATCGTACCACTTCTCGTACCAGCGCAAGTGCGTGCTGTTGCAGTGCGCCCGGGAGCTACTAACCGACGTCACGGTGCTGGCGGATATGTTCGTCAACTACGACTGCAACATGGATTCGCAAAACCTTTTCGAGAAGTTCGTGGACACTTTGGCGTTCGTGGCGCGCTGGGGATGCGGCGAGGGGAGTGGGGCGGGTGGCGGCGCCGGCGGTGCGAGTGTTGGGAGTAACGCGGCAATGCCGGCGGTCCATTCACCAACCGCCGTGTCGCTCACTCTCGAGGAACAGCGGATGTGCGCTTCCCTGCGTTTGGAGGCGCTTGAGTTGTTGCGGGCGCTTGTTGAAACGCTGCGCGAGTGGGTCGACAGTACACACGGCACGGCCACCGAGTCACACGGTGTTGGGGCAAACGCCGCGATTGATTCCGTCACACCCACACATGGTGCGATCGATCTCCAAAAGAAACTCGACCAAGAAAGAGAAAGAGACGGTTCCTCAAACCCGAACCTGGTTGAGATTCAAAAGGCGAAACTCACGAAGACGGCGTACCAACACGCGATTGCGCTTTTCAACACGAATCCCAAAAAGGGTTTGGTTGTGTTACAACAACTAAACAAGTGCGGGCCGTCTGCCTCTGAAATCGCGGTGTTTTTGAAACACACCCCCGATTTAGACAAAACGTCGGTTGGCGATTTTCTCGGCGAGCGCGACGACGGCGCAATCGCGGTGATGCACGCGTACGTGGACGGGATGGATTTTTCCGGGTACAAGCTGGACGAAGCCATTCGGGTTTTTCTGGTACGTGTTTCCCTTTCCCAAATCCAGGCACACTGTTTACTGCCTCTCTGAGTACAAATAGTGCACCTGAGTACAAGACTGTTTACCCACTGTGCATAAATCGCCCATCACGAGACTCGGGACTGACGTTTTCTTTTCTTCATCGCAAGGCGGGTTTCCGGTTACCGGGCGAGTCGCAGAAAATCGACCGGCTGATGGAAAAGTTCGCGCAGAGGTTCTGTTTGCAGAACCCAGGTATGTACAGATCCCCAGACACCGCGTACGTGTTGTCGTTCTCGACGATCATGCTGAACACGGATGCGCACAACCCGGGGGTGAAACACAAAATGACCAAGGAGGGTTTCGTGAAGAACAACCGTGGCATCGACGACGGCGGCGACGTCGCCGCGGAGCACTTGGAGGCTCTGTACGACCGGTACGGAACTTTCCCACTCACCACACACCGCCTCCCTGCTCGGCCCGATTACCCTGACTGTTTACCCAGGCCACATTACAGAGACTGACACTTTTTCGGTTACAACCAGGATCGTCCAAAACGAGATCATCATGAAGGACAGCGACACCAAGGCTTTGGCGGAGAAGGCGGAGATCAACGCGTCTAAAAACGGGTCGCTCGGCGGGGGCATGCAGAAAACGTTGAAGGACATGAGCAACCGCCTCGGCGTTGATTTGTTCACGTCCCTAATGACAAAGCCGCGCGTGGTGCACGACGTGGACACCTCGGTTTTCATGGCGACGGTCCGGGAACGCGCGGCGCGTGATGCCGCGTCGGGGTCGTGGCACACCGTCCACGACCCGCTGTGCGCGAAACCCATGTTCGACGCGTTCAAGGACGGTACGTATGTCCACGGCTTTCCCAAATCAGGCGGCACCGGCCGTTTTACCTCGAACGCGCCTGTGCCTGTTCGGACCTTTCGCGTAGGGACTGTTCCGACCGATTACCCCTCCCTATTGTCCATACATCGTCCGTCCATACACGTCCAATACACATACCGATTACCCCTCCCTGTTGTCCACACATCGTCCAATATACGCCCAATACACGCCCAATACGCGCCTGACACAAATGGGCTGACACTTTCTTTGTTACACCTAGGGGTGCTCCGCGCGTTCGACACGGCGTGGCGAGGCAACGGCGCCGATTCCAGGGAAAAAGACCCGGCGCTTCAAGAGGCGAATTCAGAAATCGTCACCGCGGTGCTGACTGGTTATGTCTCCATCGCGCAGCTCGCCGCGAGCGCAAACGCGTTTACGTCGCTGGACGAAATCGTGCAAGCGCTTACCGAAATGGCGGCGCCGAAACCGCCAGCCGCGTACAAACCCCGGAACGTCCTGGCGTTGCGTTTTTTGGTCGAGGTACGTTTTTTGACCGTCACCACCGGTCAGCATATGAATATTCGACCGAGGTATCCTATGAAATTTGACTGGTGTTTGGGGCTTTCCCAAATCCCGACACCTACGTTTGACGCCCCTGGACGACGTCCACTGGTCATCCAAAGGAAGTGCACTACATACATCACATACGCACTATTACCTGCGTTTTATGGAGTACAGGTTGAAAGTCCGGTACCACTACGGAACTACCCAATCCCTGATACACGTTACGAAGTACACCCATACTCAATACTCAAGACTTGAGACTGACACTTTTCGTGTCACAATCGCAGTTCGTTTCCGCGCGACAACCGGGGGGACGCGACAAAACCGCGCGCGACAGCGGGAACGCGTTGACCGAACTGAACTGGGCCAAAGTTCTGGCAACCGCGAGCCGGTACGACTTTATCTTTTCCGCGAGCGCCGGATTTGACGAGAGCGTTTTGTTCGCGTCGCTGGGGGCGAACGGGGGGGCAACCTGTGCGGCGAACCCGCCGGGGGGACACCGGTCCGTAAAAGCCGCCGCGGAAAAGTTTTCGTCGCCGTTTGGCAAGACGAGCGGCCCCGTTTTCGGGAACATGTTCGGTGGGAGTGGCATGGGTTTGATGTTCGGAGGCACAGCAGCCGCGGCGGCTGGCACCACGGACGAGTCCCCGTTCGCGCACCTCAGGAAAGGTCAGGTCCACGCTACGGACGCGGCGGCAACGACTCCGTCCATACGCGGGTCTGTGTCTGAGGAGGAACGGGTACAAGAAAAACACGCCCCCGACGCGTTCGACGACCTGACCTTACGCGATTTCGTCGACCCCGGGTTCGAGGTTTTGAAAACCTTCACCCCCGACGACCTGGACGTTCTTTACCACGCCTCCGTTTCCCTGGACGGCGACGCCGTGGTGCGCTTCACCAAAGGTTCGGCCGTAGGGCGTTTCCCAAATCCGCCTCCGCGTTTTACCGGTAACGCGCCTGTGACTGTTCAGACCGATTACGGCGGCTGTTCAGACCGATTACCACGACTTTTCAGACCGATTAACCTGACTGTTTGTCCATACATCGTCCCATACATCGTCCTATACATCGTCCAATACATCGCGACGTACGCGACGTTAACCACTTCCTTTAACCTCCCAAAGCGCTCTGCCGTGTTTCCCTTGGCGAGCTTTCCAGCCCAAGCCCACGGGTGTTTTCGTTGACGAAACTGGTGGAGGTCGCCAGTCTGAACTCTGCGCGGGTGCGGTTCGTGTGGGTAAAGATGTGGTGCGTCATGGCGGAGTTTTTCGTCAAAGCGGGGTGTCACGCCGACGTCAACGTCGCGATGTACGCGGTGGACAGTTTGAGGCAACTCGCGGTGAAGTTCCTCGCGGACCGCAAGGAACTGAAGTTGTACAGCTTCCAGAACGATTTCATGAAGCCGTTCGTGGAGGTGATGAAGGCTTCCAGAAACCCCGAAATCAGGGAGTTCTTGGTGCGGTGCGTTTCGCAGATCATCACCACGCAGGCGGGGAACGTGCGGAGCGGGTACGGCCTTGGGCGTTTCCCAAATCAGGCGGCACTGTTTCATGCCCCTCTTTGACTGTTCACGGAGTGCACTACTGGTAACATTACCAGTACTCGCGGCTGTTACAAATACATCACAAACGCACTGTTTGCTCATACAACACACCCGGCCGACTCGGGACTGACACTTTTCGTGTACCAATCGCAGCTGGCGCTCCGTGTTTGCCGTGTTCACGGCCGCCGCGTCGGACGCCAACCTGGAGATTTCGCGGATGGCGTTTGAAATCGTGGAACGCGTGATCAGGGAACATTTCGCGCACATCACGGAAACGGACCCGTCGACGTTCGTGGAGTGCGTTACCTGCTTGATCGCGTTCACGGGGGTTACCGATCCGGTGGAGGAGCACTTTGGTGGTGTTGGGAACGAAAAAGGAAACGGCGGCGCGTCGGCGGTAAGTATTTCCCATTTACCACATTTCGCCGACTGATTGCCCATACACGACTGACATTTATTTTATTTCAATCAGGTTTCCAAAAACAGAAACCGCGCGACAAAAAAAACGGACCCCTCGTCCAGCGCTGCCGTGATTTCCCTGAACGCCATCGCGTTTCTGCGGTTCTGCGCGCTGAAGGTACGTATTGTATTTCACCAAATCCCGCCGACTGTTTGCCCATACAAAACTGACACTTTTCTTTTACAAACAAAGCTCGCGGACGGCGAGGTTGGGGATCTGGAGATCAGTAAGGGCGGGGTTGGGGATGGGGAGTACGATTTCGGTGTTGGGGATACGGATACCGGGGACGTGCCCGACGAAAACCGTCCCCAATCCGCAATCCAATCCCTAAAATCGATCCCCACTGCCCAACGCAAATCAAAAGGAAAAGGAAAAGGCGTCACCGCGTTTACGGACAGGGAGACGCACGTGTATTTCTGGTTCCCGCTGTTGCACGGGTTATCGACGTTAGCGCACGACGACCGGCGCGAAATTCGCGGCGCCGCGCTGCAGGTGCTTTTCGACATCCTCAACTTCCACGGACAGGTACGTCCCCGCATTTCCCAACTCCCGGCCTCCCTGTTTGCCGATACAAGACGTTAACACTTTTCGTTCGCAAAACGCACAGCACTTCTCGCCCGGGTTCTGGTGCCGGGTGTTTCACGAAATCCTGTTGCCCGTTTTCGACGGCGGTCGCGCGAAGGAATTGAGTAATGACTTGAGTAATGACTCGACCCCTCAAGACGGTAGCGACAACGACCAGGTATTGACTCCTCAAGACGGTAGCGACCATGACCAGGACCGGTGGCTGTTTCAAACCTGCCAGCACTGCCTGGACGGCGTGGTGGATTTGTTTGCGAAGTTCTACCCCTCCGTCGCGACGAAGGCGGGCGAAGAAGGCGCCGGAGTGTTGCGAAAGCTCACCGCGTTACTAGCCTCGCTAGGTACGTATTGGACCTTTCCCAAATCCGCCTCCCTGTTTGCCGATTGTCCGCCCGTAATTACTCACTCACATGGCCCGAAAGACTGACACTTTCTTTTATTTATCGGAAGCGTCTCGGCCGCACGCGGAACTGGCGGCGTGCGGCGTCGGCGCGATGCACCGGCTAACAGGTGGGGCCGGGTCGGAGTTTGATTGGAACGCGTGGCGGGTGGTGGTGAAAGGTGGCTTGGTGGACGCGTTGCTACGCACCACAACGAGTCTCAGACTGTTTGCCCATAGAGATTCCGCGCCGTTAGACATCGCGCCGCGCGCGTTTCAAAGCAAAGCCGCGACGGCGCGCCTCCTGACGAACGCCCTCGCGGAGACGTACTTCCGACACGGCGATTGTTTGGATTTTGAAACCCTGACCTGTTTGGTGGACGCGCTTGTTTCGGTGGCGAAACACGCGAAACAGGCGGCTGGAGAGGCTGGTGCTGGAAATAACAATACGCACCGGACCGACGATTCTTTCATGACGTGTTTGGCCGTTGAAACGGAAGCGCGGCGCGCGACCTTGGCGGTTTTGCTGCACCTGCACGCCTCCGGGCGAAGCGATTCGGACGGTGTTGGTGGTACCGCCGTCGTCTCTGTCGTCGTCTCGTCCCCCGCGCAAGTCAAGTGCGGCGTCGCGACCCGAACCAAACTCGTGGAGCTGGTGGTTGCTATTCTGACTTACCGGTTCGCGGACCAGAGTCGCGACGACCGGCGCGAGCCTGACGTAAACGCCGAGACCGATGCCGCGGTGAAGCGACGCTACGACGGAAACAAAGAAAGAGCCCTGGCGCCTCTCGTCGCCGACGCCCTACGAGCGCTCGCGAGGTTGGACGACGAGTCGTTTCGTGACGCGCTGTTTTCGAAATCGTATGGGCAAACACCCTCATTACGCGTCACAACCGGGTACGACGCCCTCGTGGCGCTGGTGGGTTCCGCGTCGACGCCGCCGGAAACGCGAGCTGCGTTGTGCGACGTGTTCCAGCGAAGAGTCGCGCCCCTCGCCGCGCGCGCTGCGAGCGGAAACGGGGTGAAGCTGGGTGTGACGGATTGAAACAGTTTCGGGGCGAGGCGGAGTGAAACGGAGAAAGAGTGGTGACTTGTAAATAACAGACCAGGTGTCACTTGAAAGAGTTCCGGAGCTTGTAGAAACGTAGCGGACACGGAGTTGTGACGATACGATTTCGTGGGTCACGTTACCGAGTCGGTCGCGTCACCAACCGTCTCCGTAAAATAAGTCATACATGTTTATTCATACGAATGCTATGGGGCGATCCGCGGTGGTTGGTAATACGTCCACCACGGCGCCCCGCGGTCCGGGCGTACCGGCGTCAACACTTGCGCGCCGGTTTTTTTTTCGCGCCCGGACCGGGTGGAGTCTGTACACAATCTTTCAAGTTAAATCAGCGGTCCGATTGTTTCGGACGCAATCAACACAGTCGGCCAGGTACACGGCAGCTTGGTTGATTTTTTTGTGAAAAAAATCAACCACCTTGCCGAGGAGACGCCCCTTCCGTGGGGTCTCTCTGTCCGGCGGGCGCGCCTTCGGTTCGATGGTACGGCGAAGGCGGCCCAAAAAATACAGTAGTCTAGGTAATCATCTAATTTGGCGCTGGCGCTTTTCAACGATGATACAGCGGCGCCAGCGCCCGTCCCCCCAAAATGGGAAGAGATGGTTTATTGTCGCCTCAGACGCGGTGTGCGCCTGATGCGTGCTTTGAGAGACACCACCACCTCAACAGGTAACCTTAATAGGTACGGTTACTTTGTTAGTAGTTGTCTTCTCTTCGGCGTTGCGTGGGTTCTCTGTTTTTGGAAATGAAAGGGGCTCAAAAAGTCAGCGGGGGCGCTCTTTTTTTGCTCAGCTTTCTTTTTTTCGCGCGCGGCGCAAACAGACTAAAAAAACACGAAAAAGGATCCGGGAACGATCCCCAACCGAAACGATCGGGGCCTGCGAGGGATGCGTCGTTCCGTTTACGTCCGTGTTTCACCTGCGACACTTCTGGGACGTCGCCGTTGCGGTGTGTGCGGAGTTGTGCGCGTCGCGACACGCTCGCGCGCCGGCGCAGAACCTCCCCTCCGACGGTTCCGTTCACCTTTCCATTTTGCCGGGAAAACCTTTCTGGAAAGAAAAGGGCGTAACGAACCTCACCTATGCGTTCGTGGGTGGCCGCGGTACCCTTTGGCGTACGGGATGTCCATGGGTGGCGTTTCGCTTCGCGGTTTGCCGTAGGGCTCGCCCATCCTTTCGTCGTGCACGTCCGTGGATGTCATCTCCTCGCTACCCCCCCGGATCAGCTCGCGTGCGGTCCGGTCGTTGTCGAACCGGCGCACCACATCCGACGCGCTCCTGTCGGAATCCGAGCTCTTCGCGGCGAAAAAACAGCTCCCCGGCGATCCATGGTCGCTTCCCGATTTCCCGACACCGGCGCTGCCGAGCATCATGGACAGGGGCGAGCTCACGGAGGTTGTTTCGTTTTCCCGGAACGAGCACAGGACTTGGTTCCGGGGCTCGTCATGTGTGAACTGCAAAGGCACGGGCTCGAAACCAACCACGCGGACGTGCGGAAGCCGTCCTGGCCGGGCCGCAAACACATCACCCATCGTGCGCGTTGTGTGTGGTTCGTGGGAGGACAAAGATTGCCGGTGGAACGGTTGTCCGGTAACGCGCCGACGCACGCGGTGCGATTTTGCGCGGAAACCCGGGCAGCGTCGCACAACGCACGCGCAACGGTGTTACGAACGCGCCCTAAAAAAACACGGCGGGTGAAGCCAACACGCGCGTGGGGACGCGCGGTGAAGGATGGGAAAGCGGACGCGTCGAGAATCGTTAAAGTGCGTCCGCTTCACGAGCTGTGAGCGTCACACGGTAGCGCCCCAGAAACCTGGCCTATGAAAAGCGTTTGGCGTTGGGCTTTTGGCTGACCGAGTCTTTCGATTGGTGGGCAGCGTAAACCTAGCCGGGACAAGGCTTCGACACTGTTTGCGCACTGCGCTTGCGTTTCTTGGACGCGAATTCGCCAACGCTAATCCTGAGTCTTGACTGATGACCGAAAATGCGGTCACGTGGTTGTTTCAAACCGGAGTCGAAAGGATCAAAGGCTGTCGCGAAGCGTCGTTTTGGTTTGACGCCAGATTGCATGCGAGTGGAGCGAGTCTCATACGACCGTCGCAACGCAACTCTCTCTCGAGTAGTCGAGCCCTCGAGTCAGAAGAGTCTCGACGCAGATTTCAGATTCCTTTGGGAGCCTTCATTCCGTCCCCAGTCACTCCGCGGTGCGCCGGCGTGGGTTTCGGGTCCCCGGACTACCGCGGGCTGCTTGTTGGGACAGTTCCTGGGACAGAGGCCAACAGGTACTAACGCGACTCAACGTGGGCACGTCGGTCATGTCGTCCAAAGCCACCGCCTCCGTGATTACCTGGGGCCGGATCGTCCAGAAACGCGCGAAGAAGGGTTTGTTCGCGGGCCGCACCACGCACTTCGGGAACCGGGTTTCCGAGGATGGCGGGAACAAGAGCCGCCGGAGCTGGAAACCCAACGCGCACCGCAAACGTCTGTACAGCGAAACCCTAGATGAGATGATCCCGCTGAATGTCACCACGAACGCGTTGCGGTGGATCGACCGGGCGGGGGGGCTCGATAAATACGTGCTAAACACGCCGACGCAAAAGCTGAAGTCGACGAGCGGGCTGGCGTTGCGGGAACGCATTTTACGCGCGGTTGGAGCTGGGGAGACGGTCAGTTTGGGGGTTGTTCCTTCCGGGGACGCGGGTGATGACGGGAAAGAAACGCAACGTGGGTCCGACACGCGGGGATAACAACAACGAGTAGTACTTCGCGACGCGAGGTTGAGAATGAGAAAAAATCGAGACTTGGAAAAACACACACAAAGCGCGCAATCACCGCAACCGCATCAACACGGCGCAGTGGTCCGACCCGAAGAACGCGCTGTCCGGCCTTTCCTCCAGTTGTCTCATTTCGATTCCGTCCGTGGCCTGCACGCACGTCACCACGTTTTCCACGAAGTCGCTGTCCACGAAGAAATAGTCAAGCCTCATGCCTTTCCCCCTGTACTTGCCGACAACGGAAACCCCGGGGTGGCCGAACCACGTCATGGCGTTCGGGACGTCGCCGTGAAGGTGGCGGTAGGTGTCGACTAAGTTGGCGTCGTTGACTAACTCGTCAAACCGTTTGCGTTCGTTCACCGTGAACCCAGGTTGGCCTCGGTCATTCACATCGACCGGGAGGGGAGGCGCGGGTTTACCCTTCCCCTTCGCTTCCGCTTTGGAGTTTCCAAAAAACTCGGGATGCGTCACGTCGATTTGGCGGTGGCACGCGTTCAGGTCGCCGCACCAGACGAGGGGCTTTTTCTTTTCGTCTTTCTGGAGGTTTTCGTCTTTCTTTTTAGGACTTCCTCCTCTTTCTTCTCCTTCTTCTGTTGTTGCTTCTTTCGGTTCAGAAACACTCAAATTCGTCGCGCGCACGTACAACTCTTCGTTCGACGTTTGTACCGTGACTCGGTACCGCTCCCGGTCCTCCGCGTAACTTTGGACTTCGCACCCGACGCCGTTCAAGTCGCTCCGGGTGACAAGCCCGGAGATTTTCAAAACCGTCCCGGGAGGAATAAGAAGATAAGAAGGTTCCGCGGATGTATCGCAAAACCGGGGCCGGGTCAGCGCGTCATCCGACACGTCGTCGCGTCTGCCGTCGACCAGAAACCGCCGCAGCTCAGCGTCCCACTGTTGTCGCCTCGCCATGGATTCCGGGGTCCACCCGTTGTTCGTGGCGTAGACGTTGAGGAAGCAAAGCTCGTCAAACTCTAACAGTAAAACTCGGCCTTCGTTTTGTTGTTGTGTCTTGTTGGTTGACACTAACGACCTGGTTACCTTCAAAGGGGGCTTCAACTCCTTTTTTACCAAAACCCCACTACCCGCGCGTTTCATATCCGCGCAAGACCAATACGCCGTGTAGTTTGAGAATGGTTTTTGGCGAAGAAAAGTATCAATCAACTGTTTATCTTCCCTGTACTGTTTCGTGTCGTCGCGTAGTACGTCGCGGCTGTAAGGGTTTAGAGGTTTAGAGGTTTAGGGTTTAGGAAAAGGAAGAGAAAGAGTCAGTCGTGCGCGGTGTACGCGGTACTCATTGCGCGCGACCGTATTTTCGGGTGCCCACAATGTTTGAAGCGAACACACAAGACGATGGCCAAACAGTGCGTACGTGTGTTGATCCACACATCGACACAAACGCACGTGACAACCGGGTACAAACACAACAGGCAACCACGTACCGCTCCGGTCCCGCCGCTGGTAACCACGTTTCTTGTAACGCGATCACGTCCGGGTCGTTCCGTACGACGTACCGCGCGAACGCTGCTTTGTCACTCTCTTTTCGCAAACGCCCCAGAAGCGAGTTACAGTTCCAAGTCATGAACGTTTTCGGAGACTTAGTGCACGGGGTTTCGCTGGTGGTAGTCGCGGTAGTCGCGGCAGTGTCATTCACGTCGTCGCCTTTCGCGCGTTTGCCATCCGACGACCCCGCGGCGGGCGTGAAGAAGCGCTTCATCGAAGTGTGCCGAGATTTTGACGGTTGTGGCTTTTTTTCCTTTTTGCCAAAGATTTCCGTTTTCTTGCTTCTTGCCAATCGTTCCCACGCCGACTTTGCCTCCCCACAACATGGCGCGCGTGAACGTGGCGCTCCTTTGCGCGCTCCTCGCGCTCCTGCCTTGCCTCGCCCTCGCGTACACGCGCCCGGTAGGCACCGCGGGCGATCTCGGGACGGTGCGTTTTGACTTCTTTCCGACCAAGACGCGCGTCGAGACCGGTTGGGAAATGTGACCGTATCGGCGGGATAGAGGACCATCGAGCACTACGATCGACCACACGCTGACCGACACGCACTTCCACCCCGTACTCTCGCGATACATCACACGACGTTCACACTGGCACTCTCACAGACAAAAGGGCACCGGTACACGGACAATGCCCTTGCCGAAGACGACAAAGCTTCAGGTGGCGGTTTCAGCGATGCCTTCGCCGCTTCCATCTCCATGATTCTGGTCAGCGAACTGGGCGACGAGACGTTCATCATCGCCGCGATCATGGCGATGCGGCACCCCCGGGCGATCGTGTTCGCGGGCGCGATATGCGCGCTCGCGGTGATGACAGTGCTAAGCACCGCGTTAGGGCTCATCGTGCCGAACTTGATATCCCAATCGATGGTGAACAAATGCGCATTCGTGCTGTACACGTTTTTCGGGTTTCGCTTGTTGTACATCGCGTGGCGAAGCGACCCGCAAGCCACGATGCAGGAGGAGATGAGCGAGGTGGAGGAGAAGCTGGCTGGTGGGTTGCCCGGAGCAGGCGGGGGGGGGGAAACGCAACGGAGTATCGGGAAAATAAGACGCGCGTTCGCGAAGTTATTAACTCCGATTTTCCTCGAAGCGTTTGTCCTAACCTTCCTCGCGGAGTGGGGCGACCGCTCGCAGATCACCACCATCGCGCTGGCGGCGCATAAAAACCCGTACGGCGTGACCCTCGGTGGGATCATAGGACACGCATTCTGCACCGGGTTAGCCGTGGTGGGCGGGCGGATCATCGCGCTGCGAATATCGCAACGGCTCGTTGCGGTGGCGGGCGGCCTGCTGTTCTTCGTGTTCGCAATCACCGCGCTTGTTTACGGCGCGCCGGGAAGCGAGCTGGCGTAGTTTGGGGGAGTTGGTGTATAAATTTTGTTATTGGGATTAATATGTCCGTACGATGCTGTATCGATACTGGGTACGTGCTGTATTAATACTGGGTACTGGCTATATATGCGATAGTACTCGCGGTACTGCGCGGCTTCTCCAATCGCGGCGCGCTTTTCGCCAAAAAAGTAGCTGTCGCCAATCGAACAAACGCGTCGTTACATCGCGCCGCTCGGCGGTTGCACCATCGGCGCGTCGATTGTTTCCACTGTGATGACCACGCCTTTGCTTTGCATCTCCCCGTCTTTTTCTCCCTTTTCCTCGTGAACCGCCGCGATGACCTTGTCGATGTATTCGATTATGATGGAAACTTTTTCGTACTCCAGCTTCGCGTCGTCGCCCGTGTCGGGCGATGAAACGTCGTCCCGCATGATGGCTTCTATTAAGTCGTACTCTTCTTTTATGTACAGTAAGCCGGCCTCTGCGACCGCGGCGGTGGCGACTAGTGAGCTTTTCTGTAGCATCGGGGGCATCCGTCGGAACTTTTCGTAAACGCTGTGCACCAACTCCACGTTTTCTTTGATGATGCACTCCGCGACAAGGCGCAGATGGACATCAATAATAGTCGTGCACTCATCAAGCGACCCTTCGTACGCGGCCTGGTACACGTCCACCACGGTGATGTCATCCAAAGCTTCGTACGTTTTGTTCACGCCCAATTCGGTCAGGGCGAAAATGCGGCCGTTCACGCTGCTGTCCCCGAGGTTACTCGCGCACAACACCGCGATCTGCGAATCGATCTCCGACCAGGAAGACACGTCGTCCGATGTGATTGAGTTGTCTTTGGAAAGCGTCGCATCAGGGGAGCCTCTTAGGGTGGCGGCTCTAGCTACGACGGATGGTGCGCGGCGAGTCGGGCGCCCGACAGGCGAAACGACACGGCACGCGGCGGCGGGGGCGGCGAACGCGGACATGGCGAGCCGGGTGCGGGATGCAATGAATGCTGGAGGTCGCCGACATTTTTCACGAGAGACTGCTCAGTGAACGAAAAGAACGATCTGGGGAGAGTGGATAAAAAAAGGCACCTCTCTCGCGTCGCCACGCATCACTTCGCCCCGTGTTTCGGCAGCCAAACCTCCTTGAACCACTTCTTCGTTATGTCCCACGCCTCGTCCGGGTTGACGATGGGTTCGTACTTCAAGTCCCGCCTTGATTCGGTGGGGTCGAAGTGTCTGTTTATGAGTAACATGCGCACCGAAAACGTGGTGAGTTTCAGTTTTTTGCCAAGCAGGTTTCCGACGCCCTCGCATACGTAACCGATCGGGTACATGAAGTACCACCCTGGCAAAGACATTTTCTTGAACAAAGAAGTAGCGCCTGGTAAAATATCGCAAATAGCACGGTCGATGAACCTCCACAGGTTCACGGGGGTGCCGTCGGTGCATATGTAGAACTTCCGTAGCGCGGGTGAATCTTTGTACAGCTGTTTTTCCGCTACGATCAAGCCGTGGCAGTAGTTATCCACGAAACACACGGACACCAAGTTTTTCCCATTACCAAACACTCGCAGCCGCTTGGCGTTGAGTAGAAAGTTGTGCAGAAAAAGATAATCCCTTGGGCCGTACACCTGGTGCGGTGCCACGGCCACGGTGAACAGCGTGGAGTTGTCACACGCGGCCATGCACGCCTCCTCGCCCCTCGCTTTGCTCGCGGCGTACTCCTGCAGAAACTTTTTCGGGTATCGCAACTCGGATTCCTTCAGCCCGTCGATGTCCTTCCCGTCGAACCTCGTGCTCGGGGAGGAGGACATGACGATCTTTTGGATGCCGAACTTCTTACAAGCCTCGATCACGTTCACCGTGCCGTGGTGGTTCACCTTGTCGTACATCTCCAGGTCGTGGTACGGCCCGACCAGCGCCGCGATGTGCCACACGCAATCGGCGCCCTTGGCACGAGTAACAAGAAAGTGTCAGTCGGTCGGACCGCGTGTATATCCGGGATTGGTATGAGGGATTGGAAAGGGTATACTGTACTCCATAGTATGAGTAAACAGTCAGGGAGTCTTGTGTGGGCAGAGGTAATGCGCCCTTCGCAGGACGAGTATATCGCGATGTACGGACAAACAGTCGCCAGCTTCGGTAAAACAGGGAGGTGGAACGTGTGCAATGGGAAACACGCACCTCGCACGCCTTTTCCACATCCGCGGGATTGGTCAAGTCCCCACGCATCCACGTGATTCGCGGATCCTCGCCCGCGTCTTCCGGCTTGGGCGCGATGTCGAACGCCACGACATGCGCCGCGCCCCTGTCCACCAGCATCTCCACCAGCCTGCGGCCCACGAAACCCATGCCGCCGGTCACCACGCACCGCTTGGGCACCGGGGGGAATTGTTGTTTCGTAGCGCCCGCCATGATCAAAAGGCGTTGTTGTGTTGTTGGCGAAGTCGGTGTGTCGGGAATCGCGCCGCAGAGAGAATCGTCACCGAAACCGTCGGTGGGACACACGCCGCAGCGACACGCAGGGCGAGCAGGTCGGCGGTGCCGCTGGACCATGCACAGTGAGACAAGGCCAGACCTCGGTGCTCGTTTATTCTTTCGATCTCGGAAAGTTTCGAGAAAGTTTCTCAAAACTCCAAAAAAAGGAATGAAGGTTCCCCCGCGGCACTTCCCCCACGTACCCGGGGAACTTGAAAACCCGATGGAAGGCCCACAAGGCGACGGCCCCGCGTCCACCGCGGACCTCTCCGCGTTCGTACGTGCCTTTCTTTTTTTTGGGTACCCGCTTCGTACCAAACCTCGCGGTTGCTCAAACACCGCGAGTGGAGTGATGTCCGATTTCGTCGTCCGTTGCCCTCTCGCCGTGGCCTCGCGACCACACGCCGTGTACATCTGACGTAACAGCCCCCATGCTGACCCCCCCCCCCCCCACACACCAGGTTCAAACCCTGCTCTCCCAGATGCAGTCGAGGTTCCAGCAGATGAGCGACTCCATCATCACGCGCATCGACGAGATGGGCGAGCGCATCGACGACTTGGAGAAATCCGTGGGCGACTTGGTCACGCAGGCGGAGGATGACATCAACGCCCCCGGCGGTGACACCGCGGCAGTGACACCCACGAAATAACGCGTTCCACGAATTGTAGTACTGTAATACCGACCGAAAAGATTGAACGAAGTCTTTTGTGGAGTACAATTTGTACACGCCGATCACAGTTCGTCGCTCGGCGCGTCGTCGATTGGCGCGTCGTCGATTGGTTCAACCGCTTCAACAACCTCTTCAGCGTAATCTTCAGCGTAATCTGCAACAGACTCTTCAGCAGGCTCTTCAGCAGGCTCTTCAACAGGCTCTTCAACAACCTCTTCAACAACCTCTTCAGCTCCAGTCATCTCAGGAAGGTCCACCTGCACCACCGGCTGCGGGGTCGGGTCCGGTACCGACGCGCCCGCCTCCGCCGCTCGTCGCGCAGCCGCCTCCGTCATGCGCGCGAGCTCCTCTTTCGCCTGCGCGGCGGCGTCCGCCACGTCCACGCCGCCCATGGCGTCTGAAGTGATGCCGCCTGCACCTGTCCGCGTGTCTTCCCCGCCAAGCAGCCCCGCCACACCCCCCCTGCGCATGAACACGGTGAGGAAAAGCGTGACAAGCACCAGCAACGCGAGCGCGACGACGATGCGCGCGATGGCGGCGACTGGCGAGACTTTTCGCGCCACCGCGCCCCGGGCGCTGGCGTCCGCCGACCCGGATACCAGGAACTGCGAATCCACCGAAAAAGCCATCGTGGTGACGAAGATCATGTGTGCGTTTTTGTCGGTTGTCATGACTTTCAATTTTTGAACGTCAACCACCACCACAGCGCCTTCCGCGGTGCCGCACGCCACGGCTTGGCCGTCGGGCGACGTCGCGGCGGACGAAATCGGGTCGCGCGTCGCCCGCGCGGATCGAACCGCGGTCCAATTGTTTGACGAGACGTCGTGTTGCCACTGCATCACGAACCCCTCGCCGTCGATGTTCAGCACGGTTACGATTCCGTACGACGAGTTGTCGAACCTGCAGTGGCGGTAGCTCGCGATGGTTTTTTGGTGTCTTGCTTTTTTCTTGCGGCTTTTCGCCACCGCGTTTTCGACAAGCGCGGAGGGCGAAAGCGCGGTGACCTTTTCGTTTGTCGCAAGGCTCCACACCACCGCGCCATCGTGCGAAACCGCGCTTTCCGAGCTCGTGGTGACTAACAGTTTGTCGTCGCGCGAAAAGCTCAAGGACGTTACGCTATCGCTGTGCTTTCCAATCGTGGTGGTTAGTTTTAACGACGATGTTTTATCGTCGCCATTCTCAAATTCGCAAAGCGCGACTCGCCCGTCCTCCAACCCGACCGCCAGTTTCCCTCCACACGACGAAAAAGCCGCGCACTTTATGTCACAACTCGCTATTTGCGACCTGAACGCGGTGCCATCTGCGGCGAGGCGCGCGGGTGCGATGATACACGGGGTTTTGGCCGCCGCGGAGTTCGCCTCGGGTGGCGGATCTGAGACCTCGTCTTCGCCTAATTGGTTGCTCTCGGAACCATCCGCATCTGGGTTTGGGGAAACGTCGTACACGGCGACGTCGCCGCCGAACACGCAAAGCACTCGGGACGCGTCGGGGAACATCACAAGCGCCTGGGGTGCGGTTTCGTCCGTGTGGCAAACGAACAGCGGGTCGCTCAGGGTGTCGCCGTCGAAGGTCGCGACACACACGCGGTTAGGGATGCCGCTGGATTTCTTACCGCCCCCGCCCGCCACGAGAACCGTGCGCCCGTCCACCCACGCGGACGCGTACAAAGGCATGCCGAACTTCTTGGTGTTCGGGGTTAGTTTCTGACGCGCCATGCTCGACGAGGGTGACGGGAAACGACCGTCGAGGTGGGGGCGAGCCGCCGCGGTGCGCGTTCGGGTGTGACGAAATTGTCGTTGTTTGGAATAATTATTAGTGATTAGCGGCGAGTCATTTCAGTCACCAAACGCGCGTCCGCGCACAGCACGAGAAGGCCGCCGGCTCAGGGTTCCGGGCTGGGCTACGCGCGTCGGCCTGCATCGTCACCGTCGCGGGCGCCACGGACGTCCCGCACCGTGCATGATCAGCTGCATCTCGGCTCCCTCTCTTACGGAGGACGAGGCTTTGGAGGCTAAATTTCGAGCCGGAGCGGGGGCAGGCAGGCACAAACGCCGAGGGTCATCCACGGACATGTCCCCCGCGTTCGCGGACACCAACGACCGGGTGGAGTTCGCGACTCCGGGGGGCACGTTCGGGCTGACGAAAGTTTGGGCGCACCATGAGCTCCAGCGTCGGTCGTTCAGCGTGCGGGCCCCCACGAGCGCGGTGGTCGCCACGGTTCCCGGAACAAAGGGACGAAAGTGTTTGTTGTTCCAATCCGGCGACGCGCTCGTGATATACGGGTTCGAAATCGGCGGGGACGGCGGCGGCGGGGCAGGGGGTGGCAACCCTCCCCCGATTCGCGTGCTGAGGTTCCCAGGCACCACGGTGACCGCAATTGCGCACCGGGTGGTGGGTGATGGGGACGGGTCCACCGTGAGCGACCACGATTTGCTCGTCGGCGGCGCTACCGGCGAGGTGTGGGTCGCGTCGTTGCGCGCGCTGATCATGGAAGCCGCGGGTAAGGAAGTCTCCTTACCCGCCGGGACGCTCAAGTTCAACACGGACGGGGGGGGGGGGGGGGGGGGGGTTTTGGGGAGGGGGGGGAGTTTCGGGGTGGTGAAGGAAATGGTCGGGGGCGATTCGAGTTCGCATAAAAACACGGCGGCGAGGTGTACGAGCGTCAATTGGTTTCCCAATTTTGGATCTTCCGCTGGATCTTCCCCAACCGGCGACGGCAAGTCGGCACCCGCCGTACACAGCAGTGGCGGCAAGTTTCTCTCCACGCACGCGGATGGCAACACTTACGTGTACTATGCGATCAGGGGCGGCGGGTCTGATCCTTGTTTTTGCGAAGTGCGGGGCAAAAAGGCGAAAGCGGCGGTTTCCGCGACGCCCGCGAACGAGCGCGAGCGCGGCGCAAACCCAAACCCGGTGTGCCGGTGGCGCGTCGGGGACACGTCCATCACGTCGGCCGCGATTTCTCCAAACGGCCTAGCCGTGGTGCTTTCTGGATCGGATGGGATCGTGCGAGTGCTAGACGTTACTGACACACAAAGACCTCTGTTGATTGACGGGTTCGCCGCCCACTTCGGGGGCGTGGATTGTGTGTCGTGGGGGTTCGGGCCGTCCCCTTTGGGTCGTCGCGACGAACCGAAAACGGGACGGTTTGCGTCGAGCCGTATGGGTATTCAGTCAGACGGTTACCGCCAACCAAACACACCCAGGTTCGTTCTGGTCGGCGGCGAGGCGGACATCGTAGAGGTGTGGGACCGGGCGTTACGAGCGGTGGTGGCCAGGGGCGAGGGGCATTGCAGCTGGATCACCGCGGTGCGGGAGACGCGCGATGCGAACAATGGTAAAAACTACTCAGACGAACAGAACAGCGACTCCGAGGATTCGCAACTCGTGGGTACGATGGACCACGGCTCGGACGTCAAGAAACAAAACCCAAACGACATCGACCACCGGTACGACGATCTGCTGTCACCGAACCTGAACTCGCAAAGCAACCTGCGGTTCATGTCCGCGGCGCAGGATTGTCGTCTGTGCGTGTGGGAGGTTCCAGTCCGTGAAAAACCGAGCTGGTGGGTGGAAAGTGATCGCGACGATGAACGCGACACTTACGAAGTGTCCCAAAACGTCACGATTCCAGGAGCGAGCCGCGATGAGACGAGCGATGGGCTAGGGAGGATGGACGAGGACGACTCCCCCCCGGTGCCAATGCCTACCCCTGTTTCGTTTGGGCGTTTACCCTCGCCCTCCACCGCGGGCGGCGAAAGCGACGACGCGACGATTCAAAACGAAAACAACTCCGCGGAAGCGCAGCTCGTGTTTCCCACCCTGCGTGCGAACGGGGGTGGGTTTGCCACCGGTGTTCCCGAGAGTGAACCACACCAAGAAGCTGTTTCGTCAAAGTCGTGTATGGGCAAACACCCTGGCGCGCCGATCGCGCCGGCGGCTTCGCGCGCATCCACGCCGACGGTAACGCCGACCGCCAACCACGTCGTGCACAGCGAGCCGTGTACCGGTTTGGCGATTGTTGAGGAGGGAATCCTGACGAGCTGCGGGGGGGGCGTGGTGAAGCTGTGGCGGCGAGCAGCAGATGGGGGGTGAGTACGCGCGCGCGCGGCGAGTGCGAATAGCCTTCGCTGTGAGAAAAAAAAAGTCTTCAGATCACAACTTCTGTATTTCAAAAACGCGCACTTCAACCTTCCCGCCTCTTTACCGCGTCACTTCAACATGGGCAACGTTGCCTCTGGCAAACGCCGTCGGACGACCGTCGCGGGCGATTGGACCAAGCCTACCTTCGACGTCGACGAAAGCGTCGCCGCCGCCGTCTTCGCCCACGTCACAAACGCCAGAGACCGCCTCGCACTCGCTTCCGTTTCTCGGGTGTGGAGAAACGTCGCCACGACTGACGGGTGCTGGGGTACCTGCGACCTCGTGCTCGACGGCGAGCTCGGCAAAAAGATCACGGATGAGCGCTTCACTCGAATGATACGATACTGCGGCGACGTAAAGCGCTTGGAGATACGAGATGCCCCGTCGTCGTTCGGGCTAAAGTGCTGGTGGTCCGAAGCTTTTGAAGAGGAAGAGGAGTTCGAGGAGTTCGACGAAGAGGAGGAAGGAGAGGAAGAGGAAGAAGAGGAGGAAGAAGAAGAAGAGGAAGAAGAAGAGGAGGAGGAGGAAGAAGAAGAGGAAGACTGGAGACTGCGACTCGGAGAGAGACTGCCTGACCGGCCGTACTGGGCCAAGGAGCTCGCCTCGCTTGAAACTTTGAAGATCGAGAGCTGCCCTGGGGTGCCTTCTTGCTACGTCCTTGGCCTCTTGCAGGGTATCGGTATGCCCGATCGTCCCAAGGAGGAGCGTCTCCGATATATGCGTATCACCGTTGGCGAATACGGCGCAGACCCCGACGCGTTTGACCTTTTCAGAAAATGCGTCCGCGTCGACCCGCGCGACAACTACTACGACTTTGCGTTATTGCAGGATCGTCAAAAAAATATTAGTTTTGATCTCTGGAGATGCGGCGGGTGCGGTGAGGTCTACGAGTCCTTGGATTCGAGCATGTGCGTTTGGTGCAAAGGAGCGTACTGCCACTGGTGCACTGAAAGATTCGAATCCGTACACCATCACTGCAGAGATTGCCAATCTTTCGTGTGTCGCTATTGCGCGGATGTCGTCATCGAGTATTTGTGCAAGGGTTGCGAAGAGATGATATGCGAGAGTTGTGTTTTGAAAGGCGCGTATGCCACGTGCGTGGGAAGCGAGGACAAACCCGGATGCGGGAAACGGTTCCCGAAACAGCTTCACAGAGGGTGCGACGAGACGGAAGCCGAATGGGGAAGCCATTCACAGTGCGCCGAGTGTCAGTGCGATTGGTGCGACGAATGCAACAACGACGCGGCAGATGGGTGGATTGGCTTCGGTCCCGAATTCACGCATCCCCAATTCGGTGACACGTGCCAGAAATTGATGTGCAAATCCTGCATCGACAAGCAACTCAATTCTGTGACCAGTGTTAGTGCCTGAGTGCGAGTGTGCAACGGGAGAGTTAGCCTGTAAGAAAAAAGTCTTCAGGTCACAACTTCTGTATTTCAAAAACGCACTTCAAGCCTTCCCGCCTCTTTACCGCGTCACTTCAACATGAGCAACGTTGCTTCTGGCAAACGCCGTCGGACGACCGTCGTGGGCGATCGGACCACGCCTACCTTCGACGTCGACGAAAGCGTCGCCGCCGCCGTCTTCGCGCATGTCACAAACACCAGAGACCGCCTTGCCCTCGGGTGTGTTTCTCGGGTGTGGAGACAAGTCGCCACGACTGACGGGTGCTGGGGTACCTGCGACCTCGTGCTCGACGGTGAGCTCGGCAAAAAGATCACGGACGAGCGCTTCGAGAACTTGCTACGATACTGCGTCGACGTGAAGCGCTTGGAGATACGAGATGCCCCGCGGTCGTTCGGGCTAAGCTGCTTGTCGTTCGAAGAATATTTTCTGGAAGAGGGAGATTTTAGCTACGAAAACTGCAAGCTGAGACTGCTCGACCAACCGTACTGGGCCAGGAAGCTCGCCTCACTTGAAACTTTGAAGCTCATGGGCTGCCCTGGGGTGCCTTCTTGCTATGTCCTTGCCCTCTTGCAGGGTATCGGTATTCCCGATCGTCCCAAGGATGAGCGTCTCCGATTTCTACGTATTGGCACCGGCCGTTTTCGTATGTCTCGGAGTGACTACGAATTTGGAGACCACGACGGCGAGCTTGATCGCTTCCGTGCCTGCCTGCGTGTCGACCCGCGCGACAACTATTACGACTTTGCGTTGCTGCAAGATCGTCAAAGAAACATCAGTTTTGATCTCTGGCAGTGTGAGTATTGCGTCAAAGTCTTCACGACCTTGGATTCGGCCATGTGCGTTTCGTGCCATAAAACGTACTGCCACTGGCACACGGAAGGATTCGGATCCGAAAAGCATCGCTGCAAAGACTGCCAATCTTTCGTGTGTCACGCGTGCGAGGATGACGTTACCCAGTATTTTTGCAAAGGTTGCGACGACGGGATATGCGAGAGTTGTGTTTTGAAAGGCGCGCAAATCACGTGCGATGGAAGCGATGAGAAACCCGGGTGCGGGAAACGGTTCACGAAACAGCTCTGCAACGAGTGCGAGGAGCCGGGAGGAGCCGAATTTGGAAGCCGTTCACAATGCAGCGTGTGCAAGTGCGTTTGGTGCGACGCATGCAACAACGACGTGTCCGGTGCGTGGATTTGCTTCGATGACGATGAAGAGAAAATGGTGTGCGTATCCTGCGTCGACAAGCGCAACTTGAGGTGGGAACTCGAATCTGAAGCTGAGGAATCTAGCTATCCGTCTCTCGGACCGAAAACCGGTGTGGTGCGTCGTCAGGGTGACTTTTTCAAGCGCGTTTGCTCGTGTTGGTGGCCGAGGATGTGAACTTGTGCGGTATGCCTTGCCTTAGGATAGCTGAAACGAGTCTTGATGATTTTACGAGAAAGTCTTTTGCAATTGCGTTCGTCTGTCCCTAGTTGTACGATCCATGCCACTCCGGGTATGTAATCGTGTTCGACGTACCCGAAACTCGAGTCTCGCCAACTGTTCTCGTGCGAGTTGGATCATGAACATGAACATGGACACGGACATACGTTCGCGCCGCAGCCACTTCACGTGAAAAGAAAAAACAGTCCAGAAGATAGCGCGCGAAACGCGTCAAAGTCTCGAAAACTCAATCCCGCGCATCTACTTCGCGTCTCCGGCGGTACGTCCCTTTAAACGCCGCGCCTTCGCCGCAGCCGAGAAGCTTCGCCGTAAACATGGTGCAGCGTATCACTTACCGCCGCAGGTATGTTTCCTTACCTGGTGATGTCGCGCGTGGCGCTTCGCTCGCCGATGCCCGGACCCGACCCGTGAAGAAAAGCCCTAAAGGCGATGATGCGCGAGAGTATTTGCCGCGATGCCGCATCGGAAGCTCGGTGCCGGTGACGGCGTGTGGTCCTTGGTCGAGACGCGGACGTTCTCATATGCGACCCTCCGTGTGTCGTGCGCATCACACCCCGTATCACGGACTGGCGTGATGCGTCGCGAATTTGTCCGGCGACTCGCACACGGCGGAGACGGAGCGACACCGAACGCGCGCGGCACTCGCCCCATCCATCCGTGTCTCGAAATCGCGAGGCCGCCCGTCCGGTGTGCGCCGGTCGGCTCTGTCACGGCTCGGTGTGGGCGACGGTCTGTGCGGTGACACCCGGAACGCCGTGTGCTGATGTCAATGCCGTCAACCGCGAGACACGAAAGTCGGTCGCGGCGACGCGTGGTCACGTCTCCGGCGCGCGCCATGGCGCGCGGTTAGGGTTTTTCAGGATGGCACGCTGCAAGGAGGAGATGCAGATCCTGGAGAGTCGCGTTTTCTCGCCCACCCCCGCTCTCAAAAGCAGTCGTTCTGACCTTCCCACCCCTGTTTTCATCCCACTCATCACAGGCATGCGTACGCCACGAAGTCCAACCGCATTCGCAAGCTCCGCACCCCGGGCGGCCAGCTCAGCATCCAGTACGTCAAGAAGAAGACCAAGGGCCCGCAAACGCCGTCTGGCGATCATGGAAAAATTCACGGCGTGCCTCGTTTGAACAAACAAGCGTACTCGAACAAGCACATGGCGAAGAACAAGAAGTCCGTGTCCCGGTCGTACGGCGGCGTGCTTTCAGGCGGCGCGGTCAGGGAACGCATCGTGCGCGCGTTCCTCGTGGAGGAACAGAAGATCGTCAAGAAGGTGCTCAAGCTGCAAGCGGCGAAGAAGTAAAAGTCGGGTGTTCGAGGCGGGCCTTTGCCTTGGACCGTCTTTGACATTGGATTTTAGCTTTAGGTGGGTGCGTTGTAAACGCAAACGTACGCGTTTTCACAACTGCTGTGACGTTTCTTGAGCTCGGTTAGGCTGATCTCTTTGACTATGCTCGGCTGTTACACGACTACTTGGTTGATTCTTACTCCGCGACGGAGGTTCTATGCCGCTGCCTTCGCGCTACGTAACCTCTGTCTGCGACTAATTTGTCTGTCCCTAAACCTTTAGGAATCCCTCGCTACGACACCTAATTCACCGCCGCGGTCGGCAGCGTGACTCGGCACACCGGGCACGAGTGTTTCGTGCGCAGCCATTCCAGTAAACAGTTTTTGTGGTACCGGTGCCCGCACGGCATCGTTTTCATCAAACTCCCGTTTTCCATCTCGCCCAGGCACACCGGACACGCGCGGTCGTCGTTTTCTTGTGTGAAATGTGCGTCAGTAACGATTGTTTCCGGTAACAAAGCCACCGCGTCTGGCGAAGCGGGGTGGTGGAATGTGCGCGTGTCGAGCTCGGCGATGTTCACTGCGCCGAAGGCGTCGAACAAGTTTCCGTCGTTTTGGGTTCCTTGAAACAATCCCCCAGCAGTCCCTCCCACACCGCCGAACGTAAAGCTCGCGCCTCCGCCAGGCGCTAAACCGAAACTGGTGTTGAACACGCGTGCGTCCTGGAACCCGTGATTGCCGCCGAGCAAAGCGCTCCACGCTTCGCGCGCCACGGCGGCGATTTCGGGCTCATCCAGTGCACCTGTTCGGTCGGTGTGTCCCCCAAACGAAGTCGACGTTTGCGTCCCGACTCCCTCCGGTACGTCTCCCTCCCCTCCCGCTAGCCGTCGCATGATCTCTCGCGCCGCAGTCACCACGTCCTCCGCGGACGCATCGTACCCGAGCTCGATGTGCACGCCCCCCGACGGAGACGCCTCCGGAAGCACCTCCACAAACTCGCCGTCGCACGTGGAACATTGAGGATCTGAAGATGACGTGACCAGCGCGGTGGCGGGGAGAGCGAAGGGTGCGCGGCAGTCGTGGCACCACAGACGCGTCTGCGTCTCCCCGTGACCTCCGCCGGTCGGGCCCGAGGCAGCGGTCCGCGGCGAGGGATCCATCCACGGGTAACTGAGCCAGGGCGGGGCAGTGAGCGCCTGGGAAAGTGAGTTATGACGGATCTCGTTGACCAAAAATAGGACTCAGTGACAAAAGAAAGGCACATGGAGCGATGGGCTGACAAATCGTCGTGCGCAGACGCAAAAGCGCGGGCAGAAGGAGGTGCACATGATACAGGGGGGGGCGACCGACCGTGCGTGATGTCAGGGAAGCGATGCTCCCACGGGAAGGTGAAAAGCACCTGCGTTGAGTGCAACCCGTGTCCCCATGGCAAGCTGAAAAAAAGCTGCGCAGACTGCACCCCGTGCCCTCACGGGAGGGTAAAATACCGGTGCGTTGAGTGCAAGCCCTGCCCCCATGGCAAGCTGAAAGGAAACTGCGCGGACTGCGAACCCTGCCCTCACGGGAAGCTGAAAAGCAACTGCGCGGACTGCAGCCCTTGTCCCCACGGGAAGGTGAAGCGCAAGTGCGCGGACTGCACCCCCTGCCCTGACGGCAAGCTGAAATACGCCTGCGCAGACTGCAACCCATGTCCGCACGGCAAGCTGAAATACAGCTGCGCGGAGTGCACCCCATGCCCTCACGGCAGGCTGAAACGCTTCTGCGCGGAGTGCAACCCCTGCCCCCACGGCAAGCTGAAACGCAGGTGTGCGGAGTGCAAAGGGTCCCCCCTCGGATAGTTTTACGGCCAAGCGCGCGGCGCAACCGCTAATGAAAGTATGAAACGCGAACAAGAGTGATTTAGATACGTACAACCGTCGAGCGACGGCGCTTTAATAGACAAGACAAGTTAGTTCCCTCTAGTGTGCGCCGGGAAACGCGGCTACCTCGGAAACCCCGGCGCTTATTTCTTTCAGTTTCCGAAACAGCCCTTCGGTTTCGGTTTTCGGAATCCAAAACTCCGCGCAAAGCCTTTTCGCCTCGCCCACCGCTTCTGCTACCGCGACGCGAACGGCGGCGGCGCGAGACCACCTGGGATCCACGTCGTTCGAGTGAAACGTTTCGCAAATACTCCCGTTTCCGCCGTCATCCGCGCTCCTCGCCGTTACTAACTTTTCGTCCCCCGGTTGTTCTCTCTGAATAACGTTCGTCCTCCTGGCCATCTCGACGATTCGTTCCGCATCTGCCACCACACCCGCGACCGTACGTGCCATTTCCGTTTCCCGGGTCTCCGCCAGTGCGAGTTTTGATTGCAAAACCTCTACGGCTCGGCTCGCCGCGGCGAGATGAATCTCACTCGCGACTAACCGCGCGCGCGTGTTGTCGAGTTCCGCAAGCGATGACGCATTTGCGCTGACCACGGAAGGGGAAGGAGGGTGGGACCTAAGGTTGTCGTAGTGAGCGTCACCTTGAGCGTTACTTAAAACGCCCACCACGGGTGACTCGCGGAACACGTACGTGTCGTTCGCTTTGCGACGCGGAGTCGTGAGCGTGGAATGAGGTTCTGGGTTGTGAGCATCTCCTGGAGACTGGAAACCACTCGAGTGGAGTTGTTTGGCCCACGGCGAGTGCGCTGTTTCGCCGATTGTCAACGGCCCCGGGGCCTTCAGGTGTAGTTGCTTTTTTCCCCGACGCGGCACCACGTCGTGGTCCCTGAAATACGCCGCTCTGCCTTGCAAAGAGGGTGACGGTGGGAGAGGTGACCGCGGGTGCAGTGTGTCGTCGTGGTGCTTCAGTTTGGCGAATTCGGGCATCGACCAATTCGCGAATTCGGGACGCGACAACACCGACGCCACGTTGAGCTCCACGGCCGGCGCGAGGGACGCGACCCTGGTCAAGCGCGATTGCAGGTCGTTCAGGCGCGTGATCAGCGCGCCGTCGGAACCGCTCATCCCGAATCAAGGAAACGACCCCGACGGCGCCGGTCGCAACTGAGGGGCGATGGAAACCAACAACGAGTCATCACGTTTTAGAATAACAGACTTGTTTGCCAGCTGGCACGGTGGATATATCGTGTGCGCGCCAGTCCACCGCGCGCTGACTCGGCGATGCGCGTCCTCGTTCATCCCTCCGCGGCGGCGGCCGCGGCCAGGGCGTGTACCCCCCGCGCGCCCGAATTGGGCGAGCGTGGGTACCGATACCCTCGTGCCCATCGCAGCGCGAGCACATCATCACACCTCGTGGCGATGTTTTCCGGACATCGCGCCCGCCAACACCGTCGTCTCAGCCAGAATGTACAAAGCACACGGACCACGGGAAATGGCATTGTGACGCACGCGTCATCAGGACGGACGGACGACGGCTCCGACGAAGCGAGTTCGACGACCTGCAACGAAACGAACGGTGACGAAACGAGTGATGCAACCGAACCTTCAACATCTTCCACACTAACCTTCGATCAGTCGTTCCGCCGAATGTGGACGCGCGCGGATGCGTACCACGTGCACGCGGTGTCAGGCGGGGTGTTCACCGTGTGTGGCGCGGGTTTGCTATTGGTGTGGGGGAAGCAGGACATTGATTTTATATCAGGCGGCATGAATATGGATCCAACGTCGTTAACGTTGTGGCCCTTGGCTACTTTTTCGTTACTCGTCGCCGGGGTGTGCGCGATTTCGGGCGTGCCCCTGGGCCGCTTAAGGGGATGGCGGAAAACAGAACTCAGCGCGCGAAGCACGTTATTTCAAGCGGTTTTGACATGGCAAGCCCTGCGCCTTGGGCCGGGCGGTGAGCTGTTTTCTTGTCTCGATCGCGACGCGTGGGCGTTTTGCGTATCGCCGTTTGCCTGGCAGACGCTGACGAGCGTTTACATTCTGTTGTTCACAAAAGATAACAAGCGAAGCGCCGCGCTCGTCGCGCTCGGCGCGTGGCTTTTCGGCGCGCAGGTGTTTCCCGTCGCCGCGGTGCTCAGTGCGAGTGGAGGCTTGGAGCAGCTACAACAAATAAGACCGGAGCTCATCACGGTTTGGGTGCATTCGCTTTTCGGGTTAGTGTGGCTCCTGAACTGGAGCACGTTCGGGGCTTCGCTGCGGGCGCGGAAAATTATTGACGACGACGGGTACCGAAAGTGGTTCCTGTTAAGACCCAGCCTTGGGTGGATAACTCTGTTCGCCCTGGATGTCGCCGCGTTCGGGCCGTTCACCAGTGTGATGGAGTATTTCACGTCCCTGGGGGGAGTGGGGCTTATTAAGTAGGAGGAACACACAGAAGTAATATGATGCGTGCAATGCAATCAAACGTAGAAATCAATCATATTCCGACTCCCACATCGCTTTGTGCTATTTCCTTCCGCAAATACATCAGGCTAACAAGTAAATCATCGAGGCTGCGCAAGTAAAATCATCGCTTGGGTAATAAACCTCCGAATTACTCCTGGCCCTCCACCGCGGCTTCCACCCGGAGCAGCACGAATCCGATGGCGAGGCCGACCAAAGTGATGAGCGTGCACGTCACCGCGACCTCCGCGATCTCGGGGCCGACCGCGGCGATTTCCGCAATCAGGGGAAGCGCTGAGGCGGTCACCACGGTGCGCGGCTTCTGGGCCTTCACCGCGAGAGGGGCGAACTTGGCGTTCACGGACCTGTGAGACGGGTGAGAACGGTGAGTAAAAGGAAAGTTGAAAAAGAGGTTTTGGATTTTGACAAAGATTCACACAGCGTAAGCAGTCGTGAAAAAGCGAAAATGCAAGACGATAGGGTGGATGGCTTTGAATGAGATGGCAGGGTGACACTGAAGGTACGTACACACGGGCGGAGAGGTTCTTGCCAACGGGGGCGACCGCGCGGGTGGAGCTGCGATGTGGGAAAGACGCAAGTTGGGTGGTCAGCTTTGGGTTTCAGGTGATCGGGCCAGGGTACCACTTGGTACCGACGCCCCTTGGAAAAAAGCGGATAGCCATTCCGCGAGGCGGGTGAATTCACCGCGCGGCACCGATACCCGGCGAACGCGTGGTTTCGCGCACGCGAGTGGTCGCGGTGCGGTGGATTTCTTCCTTGTGCCGGGACACGCCGACACACGCGCGGATCACATCCGATTCGCACGAGAAACGATTGACCCACACCGATCGGCACCCGCAAAGGACCAGGTCGCGTTGGCGGAAAAGCAGAGCGTGAACGCCATGGACGATCCCGTTCGTTTCATGCTACGGTGCCGCGCCGGCGGAACCGATCGACGGACCCGCGCGTTCGGTTTCTTGGAACACGTACCGGCGAACGGCGTTGACACGCGCGACGACGGGGCGGCACGCCGCGGCGGACATGGTGATGGCAGACATTTTGGAAGGTCCGTGCGTGCAGAGATGGGAGGACGCGCGACAGCGAGGGTCTCCTTGTGAAGCGAGCTTCATCCAATAAAGGCGACATTTAAGCAAAAAGAAAGCCAAGCAAATCAGTGTTGAAAGGGCTTTTTCATCGCAAAGTTGACTAGTTGAAAGAGGTCGTTTTGCTTGTCCCAACTGGCAAAGCAGATTTTGTTTTGTTGCTTTTGTGCTGGATTTCGTGTTTTGTCTGCGCTGATGATAGTATTGAATACAAGCACCCCCCACTAATATAATAATCCTCCCCAACGCCGTGCTATCCCCGTATTTCCCGCGCGAAACGCAACAGCTCCCGCCTCGGTTCGAACCCCAGGGAAACGAGGTCTTGGGCTTTTCCCACCACCCGAGCGGTACACGGCGCGCCGTCGGCGGATTCGCCCAAAAGCGCGAGCGACGTCGCCACCGTGTCGAAATCGCCAGAGTGTACTTTGACGATACCGTGGCCGGAACGTTTGTTTTTGTGACGGGTAGCAGTGTTAGTGACGGTACTGGTGAACGCATTTTCCGTACCGTTCCCACCCGTGTCGGTGTCCATCTCATTCTCTCCGCGTCCTGTGTTATCATCATCATCATCATCTTTCTCTTCGTCGTTCTCGTCGTCGTTAATGAACCCCACGACGTGTTCCACCGGAACCGCCCCGCCCACGATGCCGTGCGCTTTCACGAGGCCGTGCGTGATTGTCGTTTCGAACAGCCTGCGTGTCAGCGGTGGGGCAGAGTCGCCGTGAAGCTCGCTTTGGTGGTGGGGAATTCCGGGTGGGTTTGGTGAGCACGCGACTGGAAGGCAGTGCGACGGGCGAAGAAAACATTTCGGCAGTGTTTACCCAACCAACGGGCCAGCACACAACAAGGGAAACGGAGCACGCACAGTCGTATTCGGAGGTAAACATCTTCGCGTCGCAAATCCAGGGTGCGTTGCGGTGCGGGGAACAGCGTCCGGAACGGCGCCTGCTTGGCGCCGTTCGGACCGGACCTGGCCGGCGCCATCCGCAGTGAAGCGCTCGCCAACTCATTAAATCTGCGTCAGCAATCCTCACGAAAACCTGCTGCAGGTTTTCTCTGCTTCCAAAACCCGCGCACGGTGCGTCGCGCGAGGAAGGGCGTCCCGCGGTGACACCCCACGGCGCTTTCGAGGTCGCCCCCACGCGATGTGTTCCGTGGCCGCGCTGCGGGGGTTTGGGCGCGTGACCACCGACCGACAGCGGGTGGGGGCGAGGGCCCCAAATCGAAACCGCGCCGTTCTCAAATCGTCGCGCACCGAGCCTAACGCACCTCGAAACAACAACACGCGTGTCCGCTCGCGATGGGTGACTCTCAACGCGCGGTGGAACGACGCGAACGGAAACACGACGAACGACGATCTCCCCGATGACCACGAGTCGTACGACGTAGGTATGTACGCCGACCTCGCCGCGGAGGAACGTGGTTTGATCAACGCCAGTACCATCAACAACTCGGATGGTTCGGCCGGTTCGGTGTTAGGCGTGTCCCGGGCGTACGTCGTGTCCGTGGACCAACTTTTGGTGCAAAACGCCCTTCCCGGAAGGGGAATCCTGGAGTACGTCCGGTTACCCGCGGAGGAGTACAACGTTTTGGATTCAAACGCGGTTCAACGAATTGGCGAGCACACGTTCAGGGTCGCCGCCGGATCTCAAAAAATTCTTTGGATGGAGGTGGAACCCGTCGGCGTTCTTTCCATTCGCCCCACGGCGAACGGGTGCGAGCAGATTCTGAAAGGCGCCACGATGAATGACACGAAAGCGACGCGAACGGGAAAAAAGGAAAACGGAATCGTCAAAGCCATGAACGCATCCCTGAAAGACCTTCGGATGTGCAACCGGATATCGGCCGTGTACGGGGATGGGCAGAATTCGTACGATGATTCAATCTCGTCGTCGTCCCCGCCAAACGCCATCCGGTGCCAAATCGACATCGCGGGAAACTTCAGTGAAGGGCCTTTCGCCGCGGCGGGTTCCGACCGACTCAACGCGGTGTTGCTGTGGTGCTTACAAGGCGTCATGCCGTGGTTCTTGAATCAGCTTTCGCAGGATTACGGCGACTGGAGTTTGAAAAAACCGCGAGGCAAACGAGACGTAAACGTCGCGGCGGTGGCGTCGGAAATTTTAAACGGAACCTCGAAAGGGATTTTGCCACCCGGGGTCAAGAAGGTCACCCCGGTCCCGTCCGCGTTTCAAGACGGGACGGTGATGGACTAGTCAGACTGCTGTGTAGTGCACGGAACGGAGTACTTATAAGGTATGAAAATACCCATCTACTGTATCTTTACAGGGTTCCTCATTTTGTGTCGATCTATAACTCGTTGTGTCAATCTACCTCCGCATCGTCATTCCTCATTCCCATCCCTCTTACAGGTCTTCCTTCCCTTCTCCCGCCGCCTCTGCCGCGGCTGCCGACCCCCCTCCCCCACCAGCGAACGCGCTGTTGAACCCTAACCCCGTGAGCGTGATCCAGTTCGTGGCTTTCATCTCGTCAACAAGCTTCGCCACGCCGTCCGTACCCACGAACAACGAACGCTCGGTGCCTTTCATCTCGACTTTCCAGGTTTCGGTTCGGCCGGGTTTCGCATCGGGGGGCAGGCGGAACACTTCGGAACCGGGTGGGACGTCCAGGTCCGCGGCGAACCAGCCGCGAAGACGTACGTACGTCCCCTCCACTAAAAACTGCGGGGGCTGCCAGGATTTACGCGTGGAGAACGAAGATGTCAACTCGACGTCGCGCCATTTTGCCTTGGCGAAGGAATCGCCAGGCACGTGCGTTTCCGTCATGCCGTCGTCCTGAACGGCATCGAAATCGGAGTGGACCGCGCCGTTGGACGCGACGCGAGGAGACGCCGCGGAAACTGCGGTGACCGACAGAAGCACGCACAGCGCCGCGGCGAAACGAGCCATCATGCCCCTCTGAAGTGCGCGGCGATAAATGCAATGAAGCGAAAATCAGCACGTGTTTCTGTCCTTTTATTCTCATGCGTCGATCGCAAAAAGGGTTCGCCGCCGATCTGGCGCGACCGGTGGTCAGTGTTCCCCGCGACTCGTTCTCGCGCGAGCGCGGTGTCGCGCTCGATGACCTCTTCATCGCCCCAGGGCGTGGTGTTCGCCCTGGGCGGCGAGAAGAAATTCGGGAGCCTCGTGACAAGGGACGCCCCGCGATGTTCACTGGAGCTCGGGTTCCAACCTATGGTGTGGTACGCGCTCCGTACGTTGGAAAACGCGAACGTGCTTGACGTGTTTCTTGTTGCGGCGGGCGAGGTAAACGCTGGACGGTTCCAGACCTGGGTCACGGAGTCGTACAAAGGTGCGTGCGTAATACAGGTCGTCGCCGCGCCCGAAGACGCGGACTCCGCGGACGCCCTGCGTGCGGTGCAAGAAAAACTCACCACCCAAAACGTCTGCGTGGTGAGCGGCGATTTGGTCACCGACGTTTCCCTGGACGACGTGTGGCAAACGCACGTCACGAAAAACGCGAGCGCGACGTGCGTGTACGCCAAGAGGCGGGCGTGGAACACGGTTGAGACCAAAACGGGCCGGCCCCCGAAAGGCGCTACGTACGTGGGGCTTTCCCCGGACCACCACCTTCTTTTCGCCGGGGACGAAGACGACGTGGATAAAATTTTGAAACTCCGAAGGCCGATGCTGCGACGAGCGCCGCAGCTTACAGTACGGACGGACCTGTTGGACGCGCAGCTTTACGTGTTCCACACGCAAACAGTCATGACTCTGTTAACCGAAAGCAACAATAAGATGAAATCGATCCAGCTGGACCTGGTGCCGGCGCTGGCGCGGCGGCGGTTCGCGGGTTCCGCGGGCGACGAGGGGTTAAAAAGTGAAGAAAACTTTAAAAATGCAGACGCCGATGCATCGGACACGACGGCGAACTCCGAAGCTTCCGACTCCACTGAGTTGATGGCCGCGGTTTTCGGCGAGTCGACCATTCGTGGCGATGACGAATCCGTGGCAAACGTGGCAAGCCGGCCGTGCGTCGCGTACCTCGCGCCCGACCGCGCGTACTGCGCGCGGGCGGAAACGCTGTCGCCCGCTTATTTTGAAATCGCCCGCGAACTCGCCAGTGCCGACGCCGCCGCGCACTTGCTCGGCCGCCCGGGCAGCAAGTACGAGAACTTCGTTGATGTGGACGTGACAATCGGCGCCAAGAGCACGGTGGGGCCGGGGTGCATCGTCGGCACCGGGGTGGTGCTCGGGGAGAAGTGCAGCGTCAAGCGCAGCGTCGTGGGCGCCGGCGCGTCAATCGGAAGCGGCGTGAAGCTGATAAACTCAGTCGTGATGCGCGGCGCCGTGGTTGAAGACGGGTGCGTGATTCAAGGAAGCGTGGTGGGGCAACGCGCGGTGGTTGGAACCGGGACCTCGCTGCGGGAGTGCCTCGTGGCGCAAGAGTACGAAGTGGACGAGGGGGAGGACTTCAGGGGGGAAACGCTAGCGGAGAAGAGACATTAATCGGTGCTGATTTTGCGAAGTTTTGTCAACACTCAACGTCCTTTCAGTTTATTACGCAAAAATCTGGGAAGCCTCGACCACAACGACGCGCACGCGACACGCGACACCCGGTCCGCCACGTCTTCCAACGCCACGATCGAAATGAAATCTCACGCGCGAACGAAAAAGCCCGAGCGCCGCGATGCTAACGCGGGCGAGGCCATCCCCCGCCTTCCCAACCACCTGGTCGTCACTCACGTTCTCAGATCTGAGTATTTCGACGACCCCGCCGACCTCACACGGCTCCCGGCGGTGAGCCGCGCTATGCGGGACGCGGTGGCGGCGACGGGGCTTCGGTTTAAGGAGATTCACGGATGTGACGCCGCGAGGCTCGGATGTTTAAGTGCGGTGCAGCGCCTGCAACGGGGAGGTTGCCTGTCGCGTCAAGAATTCCTTTGTTGGGCAGCGGCGAGGGGTGGAAATCTCGAGGAGTTGAAAGCATTGCGCGAGAACGGCTGCCCGTGGGACACAAATACATGTCAGGGGGCGGCAATTGGTGGGCATCTCGAGATACTGCAGTGGTTGCGCGCGAACGGCGCACCGTGGGACAAGTGGACATGCATGTATGCGGCGAGGGAGGGGCACCTCGAGGTGCTGCAGTGGTTGCGTGCGACGGCTTCCCGTGGGACGAGTGGACATGCATGTATGCGGCAAAGGGCGGGCATCTCGAGTTGCTGCAGTGGGCGCGCGCGAACGGCTGCCCATGGAACGAGGAGACATGTGGGGCTGCGGCGGAGAACGGCCACCTTGAGGTGCTTCAGTGGGTGCGCGCGAATGGCTGCCCATGGGACTGGAGGACGTGCGCGGGGGCGGCGGAGGGCGGACACCTCGAGGTGCTGCAGTGGATGCACGTGAGCGGCTATTCGTTGTACTGGAGAAGAGTGCAGACGTGCTCGTGGGCGGCAAGGGCCGGGCACCTCGAGGTGCTGCAGTGGTTGTGCGCGAACGGCGCACCGTGGGACGAGAGGACGTGCGCGTTGGCGGCGGAGAACGGACACCTCGAGGTGCTGCAGTGGGCGCGCGAGAACGGCTGCCCGTGGGACTTTTATACGTGCAAGTATGCGGCGCAGGGCGGGCATCTCGAGCTGTTTCAGTGGGCGCGCGAGAACGGCTGCCCGTTGGACGAGCGGACGAGCGCGTGGGCGGAGAGGTACGGGCTTCTCTAATAAACTGCTGCCTCAGGCAATTAGCCACTATTGGCGAAAGATTCTCTTACTTTGCAAATCTCGGAACGAACGAAACTTCACCCTGTCACCTCAAACTACGACTCCTGTCCTGTGGCTCGCGGAGCGCAGACGCAAGTGCGCGCGGAGGTGAATAATGGGAGGACAGAAGCGGTGCTCGCACGGCAAGCGGAAAGACCAGTGCAAGGAGTGTAACCCGTGTCCCCACGGTCACGTGAAACAGAACTGTGCGGCGTGCAACCCCTGCCCGCACGGGAAGCTGAAAGGCCACTGCGCGGACTGCAACCCCTGCCCTCACGGCAAGGTGAAAAGCCACTGCAAGGACTGCAACCCCTGCCCTCACGGCAAGCAGAAAGGCACGTGTGGAGTGCAAGCCCTGCCCCCACGGCAAGAAGAAACAAAACTGCGCGGCGTGCACCCCATGCCCCCACGGCAAGGTGAAACACGACTGCGCGGCGTGTAAGTCAGCACACGCGGATCAGCCCGAGATCAAGCTCGAGCCCGAGGTCAAGCTCGAGCCCGAGATCAAGCAAGAGCCGATCACGATTCAAGGTTACTTCGGCTTTGACAAATAGAACTACGCGACGGAGTGTTGTTCGTTGAGCGTTGTTCTCAAGTGCTACGTGCTAAAATCCACCGCCCCTAAAAGTCATCCATAAAAAGCATCCTCCTCCCTGGTTGTTTTCCGATCTGCGTGTTTCTTCCCTCTCCGCCCATGACCCGAGTCCCCGAACAACGCGGTGCCACCTGCCATGTCAAGCCCTTGCGTTGCGGGCGGACGCGAGGCGCGCGACCCTGTGTTTTCGTGGAATTTTTTTTTCAAAGCGCCTCCTTTGTTTGCGCCAGAATCCCCACCCAGCTTGGCGTACTTGATAGGCACGCCGCTTTCACGGCCGGGCCGCTTGAACGATGAGCTCCCTAACTCGATCGAGGAGTGCGGTCGCGCGTTGTCAATTGAAACCTTGGTGTGAAACACCACCGCGGCGAGCCCGCACGTGGACGCGATGACGGCGACGCCGATGAGGGTATTTTTATGGCTCCGCGAGCTTCCGTCGTTTGGAAGTTCCGAAACGTCCGACGCCACGCCCACTTCTTTCGCGTTTGCGTTTCCAAAAGTTTCAGATTCTGCTAGTTCCGCGGTTGGAGACGCAACCTGCTCACTCTGTCGCCCTGACCGTTCAGCGGTCTGTCGCGTCTGCGCGGCTTTCTGTTTTTCCCCGCTCCCCGCCGCCTCGACGGCGCCGGTGAATTTCTCCGACGACGCATCAGACGAATCAGGCACAGACGAAGTCTCCTCTGTAGCACTCGCATACGTCTCCTCCTCACCATCCTCACCATCATCATCCTCGGTATCCTCGGTATCCTCCTTGGTATCCTCCTCACCATCCTCCGCATCGCCCGAGTCCTTTTCATCGCCGTCGTCGCCTTTTTTTTCATCGCCGTCCCCTATCGCGTTCCACTCCGCTTCCATCTTTTGCATGAACTCGGCTTGGCTCAACGGCGACGGCGGTTGCGACTGTTTGCTCATGACAGGTTTTGACGACAGTTCTTCCTCATCATCGTCCTCGTCATAATCTTCACCTTCATCATCTTTCTTCTCCTTGGCCCGTTTCGCCGCTTTCTTCGACGCCTTCTTCGCCGACGCCGCGGGTTCTGATTCATCTTCCGCGGATTCCTCTTCCTCTTCCTCTTCAAAAGATTCTTCCTCGTCAATCTGCTCGCCTTCGTCATCCTCCCCGGACCTCTCCTTTGGAAAATCCGGTTTGGTCACGCGCTTCGGCGGCGGCGCGAGTGGTAGTTTCGGGGAAGGCGAGAGCTTTTCTTTTTCAGGCGGAGGCGGCGACAAGGGCGGCGACTTTGACTTTTTCGGTTTCGGTCGCGGCGGAGGTGGTTCTTGAGTTTTTGGAATGGAAGAATCAGAATCATCCTTCGCTTCATCCTTCTCCCACAGCGCCGCGTCTTCGGCCGCATCTGCATAGTCCCCTGAAACGCGCTTCCCAGGTGCGTCGTAATCATTCGCCAGAAGCCGTCGGTAGGTGTTGTGTTTTGTCACACGCTGCGACGCCGCGGGTGTGTTCGCCGCCGCGTCCACGCCATCGAAACATAAACACGCCAACACCACGCAACACACAAACACGGCGAACCGAGCCGACGCGACACCGTGGAACCACCGGGTCACGCCCATGTCGTGTAATAACGTTGTTTTTTCACCCCTCAGCCCGGTCAAGTCTCTTGTCCCTTCCGGCGGTGAGTAAACACCGCTCGCCGGGTGCGGAACGGGAACCCCGCTCCCTCCGAAGTGTGCGGTTACAGATCGCGGTGCCGGAATTAACGAACGAAACTTTCGACGCGGCTCCTCGATTTCTCTTTCGTGTGACGAGAACAAAAACCTCCAGGCCACTGTGCAGATCGCGTTGCAGGCGCGCGTTCCCGCGGGAGCTCCACGCCCGCGTGCCCGTGACCAGGTCGCGCTGCCGTCGCCATGACCCGTCTCAGGTACGCCCCGGTTTGAACCACCCCTGACCCGCGGACCCGACGGCAGCGCGCTGAACGCCTGGAACGCGAATTTAGGGCACAACAGGGCGTTCCCACCCGGATTTCGCACGCAGTGAGAGGTTCCCAGCCACCCCACGCCACTGACCTGCACCCAACTCTTTTCCCTGCCCTTCCTCGAACCCCAGGGAGCTGATTCGGTCGGTGCGGCAGTGCAAGACCAGCGCGGAGGAACGCGCTTTGATTGCCAAGGAGAGCGCGGCGATTCGTGCGAGCTTGAAAGAAGATCAATCTTCCCTGCGACACCGCAACGTCGCGAAGCTGATGTACATGCACATGTTAGGGTACCCGACGCACTTCGGGCAGATGGAGTGCGTGAAGCTTATTGCGACGCCTGGTTTCCCGGAAAAAAGAGTGGGGTATTTAGGGCTGATGATCTTACTTGACGAGCGCCAAGAGGTCACCATGCTGGTGACGAACTCGATAAAAAACGATCTCGGGCACAAAAACGCGTTCGTCGTGGGCTGCGCTTTGTGCGCGCTCGGGAACATATGCACCGCGGAGATGGCCAGGGACGTCGCGCCTGAAGTGGTGCAGCTGTTGCACTCGAAGAACAGCTACGTCCGTAAAAAAGCCGCGCTCTGTGCGGTGCGGGTGATTAAGAAAGTTCCCGAACTGGCGGAATCGTTCGTGGACGGCGCCGAGGCTTTGCTGGACGACAGGTACACGTTGGGCCTTTCCCAAATCCCGCCTCCCTGTTGCCCATACAATACTGACACTTTTCTTTCCCAATCGTAGACACCACGGCGTTTTGCTCGCCGCCGTGACCCTGATTCTGACGCTTTGCAAGGACACGCGCCAATCCCAGGACTCTAAATCAACCCACGACGGCATCGACCGTACCGTCGTTTTACTCAGGTTCCGGAAAAAGGTCCCCGAGCTGATCAAAATAACGCGCGCGCTTCTGCACGGCGCGTACAGCGCGGAGCACGACGTGGGGGGGCAGCACGACCCGTTTCTGCAGGTCAAGTTACTGAAACTGCTAGGCGTGCTCGGCGAAGGCTGCCCTGAAACTTCCGACCAAATCAGCGACACGCTCGCGAACGTCGCGGCGAACGTGAGCGTGGGTAAGAACGCGGGAAACGCGGTTCTGTACGAAGCTGTGCGCACCATCGTCAAGTGCGACAGCGTGGGGGGTTTGCGGGTGTTGGCGGTGAACGTCCTGGGGAGGTTTCTGCAGGACAAGGACAACAACGTTCGGTACGTCGCGCTCAACGCCCTCGCAAAGGTTGTGGTGCACGACGCGCTTGCGGTGCAGCGGCACCGGCGGACGATCGTGGAGTGCGTGAAGGACAGCGACATTACCATTAGACGGAGCGCGCTGCAGCTTGTGTATTCGTTGGTCAACCATGGGAACGTGGAAGTGCTGTTGGGGGAGCTGTTGGAGTACCTACGCGTGGCGGACGTGGAGTTCAAAGCCGACGTCGCCAAAAGAGTCGCCGGGCTGATTTCCACGTTCGCGCCGAGCGATACGTGGCGGGTCGATTCGTTCATCGACCTGCTCGTGAAAGGAGGCTCGTACGTCGCGAACGAAGAGTGCCGAAGCTTCCTGTCCCTGCTGAGTAACAAACAGTCCCTGCAAGGGTACGCCGCGCGATGTTTGTTCAAACGCGCGTGCGACCCGAAGCACGCGAATCACTTTCAGGTTCGTATGTCACGGCTTTCCCAAATCTGGACACCTACGTTTTACCTCTAACGCGCCTGTGACTGTTCGGACCGATTACGGTGACTGTTGTCCAGGCCATCGTCCAATACACGCCCAACACGGGACTGACCCTTTTTCGTGTAACAACCGCAGCTCATTGCCACCGCGGCGTGGGTGTTGGGGGAGTTCGGAGACGTCGCGCTTGACACAAACACGAAGCTTGAGGGTGAACCACACATGGTTTTTTCCGAGCTTGACATGATCAACACCCTGAAAGTCGTCGTCCACGACCCGCACGCCCCGAATGCGGTGAAGGGCGTGGCGACCACGGCTTTGTTGAAACTCGCGGTTAAGTTCCCTGCGCACGGCGACACGTGCAGGGCCGCGATCGCCACGCACAAACAGTCACTGCACCTGGAGCTGCAGCAACGCGCGGTGGAGTTCTGCGCGGTGTTCGACGCCGGGCCTGTTTTGTCAGCGGCGCTGTTGGAACGCATGCCTCCCATCACGACGCGGGACGAGGTCGGCGCGGCGACGGCGAGCGCCGGGCGAGTTTCGATTTCGGGGACGGGGTCGAGCGCGGGGAGGAACGACTCGTCAAACTCAAACGGCGGCGCCGATCTGCTTGGCGATTTACTGGGCGGCGACATGAGCGGTTTCGGATCGTCGTCCACCGGTTCAGGAGGTGTACAACCATCCGGGGCTGATCTGCTGCAAGACCTTCTTGGGGGCGTTTCCATGGGGTACGGCGGGTCTCCATTTGCGTCACACAACGCAAACGCCGATCCCCTCGCCGCGCTCGCGGCGGGCGCTTCCCTGGCCGGCGGGTGTCCTTCCACTCCTCCCCGTGCCGACCTACTCCATGACTTGATGGGAGGCTTCCTTCCAATGACTCCAACGGCATCTCCGTTGGGTTCGATGGGTGGTCTTTTCACGCAGCAGACGGCTTCGGCGGATGCGATGGCGGGCTTGAGCGGTTTGCGCGACGACCCGATGGCGTCGACGCGCGGTTTGAGTGACGACCCTCTGTCGTGCACCGTCGCGCCCGCCACCGTGGTTCCCGCGCTAACCTCGAACGGCGTTTCCGTGACCTTTTCCTGCGTAAAGCCCAACCCAAATGATGCCGCCGCTACCACGATAACCGCGACGTACGCCAATCACACCGACGAAACGTTGAAAGGGTTCACCCTGCGCGCGGCGGTTCCGAAAACCGCCAGCCTGGCGCTGGCACCGGCGAGCGCTTCGGACGTTTTGGCAAACGCAAAAATTACCCAGATCCTGAACGTCGCGAACCCGGCGCACCAAACGAAACCCCTCGCCATGCGGCTGCAAGTGAGTTGGAAAACGGGGGGGGTGGAGACGACGGAAACCGCCACGGTTACCTTTCCGTTTGGGTTTTAGGGTAGTCAGGGATTGTATGTTAAACAACAGCTCTTGCCGACGGTCCTTTTACACGATTTTCAGACTCTTTTTTCCGTTTGGAAACCGTTTTTTTTCTTCCAATCTTTCCCCTAAAGTCCCCCTCCCGCAAAGAAATAACTCAACTCGTCTCCGACACGGCCATCAGTCCTTCGACACGCCCCTCGGCTGCGTTGCCGCCGCGCACACTCCGCGCGTCGCCGCGGTCGCGTTCGCGCGTTTTCCGTGTTCGCGGCTCGAGCTTTGTGTTCGCCGGACGTAACACCCTCGGAGATTGCGTGGGCGAGGCGTCGACCCGGTGTAGGCGCCCGCATTTTTAAGTCCCCCTCGGAGGAAACAACGGGACCTCCTCATGGCGGTTCCCCGGGATAACATGTTCGGTTTGTTCGCGGGCGCCCCGGCCGGGGCAGCCGGCCGGCAACAGCAACGCAGGCAGTTCGCGCTAGGCCCGTCGCAGATCGCGAACTTGCCGGGGAACTTCCCGACGCCACGTACGTGATGCGTCCCCGAAGTTCGTTTCGGGACAAATCGAGAATTCGGTGCCGGTGTCGGCTCGATTTGGCAGATTTGGCATTTCCAATCTCGGTCAACCTCCCCATCCCTCCGCATCCCGACTGACCTTCTCGACTGACCATCCCGACTGACCAACTTCCCGCTATCTCCCAACGCACGCGCACCACGCACAGGTCCCCCGAACGGCGTCGGCGCAAACGGCGCGAAAGGTTTCGCCGCGCAGAACCAAGTCGGCTTTCCCCAAAAAGGTGGAGGCGGAAACCCCGCTCCACCCCCCGCGGTTGCGAGAGGCGCGCCTCCCCGTTTGCTTCTCACGGGCGAAATCGACCCACCGGGACGAGGCGCGGTGAACCTGGGAGTCGGTGTCAATCGAGACGCGCCTTCGAGGGCGAATGAGCGGTACGATGAGCGGTACGAAAACTTACCGCCCATCGATTTGTTCGCTCGCGGCGCGCCGCGCGGCCCGTCCACGCCGCCCACGAACGCGGAGCGTTCGTTTCAACAGCCTCCCCCCGGGTTGCAACGACCTTTGTCCGGAATCCGCAACCGGCCTTTGTCCGGAAGAGCGACGCCTCCTGGCGGAAGACCATCATCGCGAAACTCTGGAAGAGAGCTGGAGGAAAGAGTCGTCGTGCAAGAGTCCCAACACGCGGCGCAGTCGCTTCGCGTGCGCAACTTGGAGCGCCGCGTGGCAATCGCGGAGGCGGCGCGCAAGGAGGACGACAACGGAAGGCAAGGTTCGTCAGAGGCGCTTGAGCGACGCGTAGACGCGCTTACGCAAATGTTCGCCAGGAGTGAAAGCGAAAAGGCTGAGATGCGAGGGCGGTTGGAAGCCGCGGAGTCGGACGCGCGGGAGGCGCGGGCGCAAGCGGCGCGGGTGGTACGTGTTGCGCGTTTCCCAAATCCCACCACTGCTTGCCGATTGTCCGCCCGTAATTACTCACGTAACGCGGTCCGAAAGACTGACACTTTTCTTTTCCAATCACAGGAGCGCGGCGCGCAAAGCGCCATCGTCGGCGCGATGGGAAACATGGAGCAAATCGGCCAACGGATCTCGGTGGAGCAGAGCTCGGATGCGAAGCGCTTAGACACGCTGTCCGCGGAGATCGCGCGTTTGAACAGGGAGGTGGCGGATAACCGCGGGGATGATTTATCCAAGCGCCAACTGATGGAGGCGGATTTAGCGCGGCTGTCGGGGCAGAAAAGTAGCGATAACTCGCTTACGCAAATCGGTGATTTACGCGCTAAGCTCAACGCGACGGAAGAAGTAGCAAGAGGGTTGTCAGACCAGCTATTGATTGAAAAAGCGCGAGCGCTGGAAACGGAAACCAGGTTCGAGGGGATGTTACAGCGAATGGAGGAAAACGGTTCGGCGCGTGAAAACGGAATGTACCGCAAATTCGAGCGCGAGCTAACGGATCGGGTCACCGAGCTGACTCGAAAGGTACGGCCTTGGTCCTTTCCCAAATCCGACACACACTGTTTTATCTCTAACGCTGGTGACTGTTCGGACCGATTACGGTGACTGTTGTCCATACATCGTCCAATACACGCCCAACACGGGACGTTAACCACTTTTCTTCCCATCACTCAGGTCCTGGACGAGGCTGACGAAGCCGCGCTGCGTGATTCGGACATTATTCGTGAGAAAGATGACCAGATGAATGCGCTTGAGCAGGGCACGAAAAAGGAACGCCAAAAGACGATTGAGCACCAGATGGTTTTGGAAAAAGCGATTCGCGAGGAGCACGCGGCGCGCGTGTCGCAAGTCGCGAGCGTCACGAAACAGCTGGACCGGATTAACCACGACGTCGTGGCGCTCGTGAACGATGAGCGTTTGGCACGTGAATCTAAGGAAAGCAAGCTCCGAGGGCAAATCACCACCACACTCGGTAAGCTCCACGACGCGAACCGTGATACGAACGAGCGCCTTGACGAGGAGCGTGATTCGATGCACCAAATTTTGAAAACCGAAATCGAATCGCGGATGACCACGATGGACGCCATGAACAAAGTGCTTGTCAGGGCGACCACGGAGTCCGAACGCCTTTTAGCAGCGGGCAGGGTGGAAGCCGCGCAGGCCGTAAGAACCACGGAGGTGAAGCTGTCGCGGCGATTAGCCGCCACAGAGGGCCGGGTTGAGGTGGAGGTGGCGGCGCTTCGCAAGCTGTACGTATTGCGCCTTTCCCAAATCCAGGCACTGTTTGCTGGCCCTGCGTGGCTATTTACTGTTTCTACTGGTAACTCTTACCAGCACTGGCAACTCTTACAAATACATCACAAGTGCGCTGTTCGGCCCGAATACGCCCGACTGTTTGCTCATATACATTACGAAGTACACCCGTACTCGAGACACAAGACTGACACTTTTCTTTCCCAATCGCAGGTACGCCCGGCAAACCGCCCTCGAGCTTGATTTGGATGCGTTCAAACGAGACGTGGTCAACGCGTTCGACTCGATGCAAGAAGAAGTTACCGTCGCCGCCGTGGCCCAGGCCCTGAACACGGAAACAGACAACGTCCAGGCGGAGTATGTCACGGACGCGGTGCAAGGTTTGGTGGAAAAAATCGCGGCGCAGGACAAGCGAGACCGCGCCGCGGCGGAGGCGCTTGAGCAAGCCGTGTTCGGCCCCGGGTCCGCTGGCGAGCCTGGTTTACGGGACCGAGCGTGGCAAACGGAGAAACAGGTCGCGGACGCGTTCGGGCAGCTCGCCGTGTTCGAGCGCGAGCTCGGTGTGGTGCGTGAGACGGCGAGCGAGAACTTGGCGACGACGGAAGCTGCGATGGACTTGATACACGCTGAGATGGACTACAACGCGTGCGCTACGCTCGTGGAAACCGAGACGTTACAAAACCAGGTGGACGTGGCGATGATGGAGGTTGGTGGGGCGGCGGAGATGATCGAGGGCAAGTTACGAGTCACGGCGGAGGATCTTTCGAGACGCAACGCGCAGCGCATGGAGGAGATCAGGACTGAGCTGTGGGTTCCCCTTGCGTCCCTGAGGGCGGCGATTGATTCGGAAGTCGTGGCTCGAACGCAAACCGACGCGGATGTTGTGAAACACGCTTCTTTGAGAGACGAAGCCTTAGGCAACGTGTGGCACGCGATGGAGCAACACTACGTCGCGCAGACCTTGGAACACGAAACCGCGCGGTTGGACTTGGAGCAGTTCGCGATTGGCAGGGTCGGCGAGTTTGAGGATGCGTTGGATTTCGAAAAAGTCAAACGAGGCGAGGCGATTGATAAGTTGAAACAGCACGTCATCGCGGTGGTGGAGGAGGAAGCGAGTGCTCGCAGACGAGGAGACGACGACACACGAAGGGCTTACGAGGACGACATCGCTAACCTGGAGGACACCGCGGCTGAGGCGGTGCGTGAGTTACGGGAGGGGTTGCGGGACGAAGTCGCGGAGCGCACGCACCAAGCAACGACTCTGCACCGCGATTTATCCCTAACCTTGGACAGCGCCAGGTCGCGGCTTGAAACGGACGTGCGGAACCTAGAAGAAACCGCGGCTGGGAACATCGCGACGCAGAAACTTGAGGAAGAGATGCTCCGCGCGGAGGTAGATGACGGCCTGGCGCAGATGCAGGACGCGGTTGCTGCGATGCGAACACAAGTGGAAACGCACTGCGTTTCAATCGGGGGCGCTGCCGCGGGGGCGTGCGAGCCGGTCACGAAACGCGTGGTGGAGATCGAGAAATCCCTCGCCGGCGCTGCGAACGCGGACGAAGTCGAAAAAGCGTTCAGGCAGGTGCACGGGGACGTGTCCCGGGTGGAACAGGAGCTTGTGACGCAAGCGGCGACGCGAGTCACGGAGCAAGAGGCGTACAGAGCCGAGTTTGAGGCGAGTATCGGGTTCGAGGCTACTTCCAGGGAACGCGCGTTGCGGGACTTACGGGCGCGCGTCGCGGAGGACGTGAACGACGCGAAGCAACAAGCCGGCGTTGACGTGGTGGTGGTGAGCGAGGTTTTGCGACAGGAGCTTGAGACCGCGATTCGCGAGGAGAGCGACTTGTTGGGTGGAAGGATCGAACGGACGAGCGTTTCGCTGGCTGGAAAGATTGAACGGACGAGCGTTTCGCTTTCTGGAAGGATTGAAAGCCAAGCCAGCTCGCTTTCTGAAGCGATTGAACGCGAATCGAGCGAGCGCACACGCACGGTCGCAGAAACCGCCAATGAGTTGGCAGGCAAGATCGAACAGGAGAGCGTTTCGCTTTCTGAAAAGATCGAACGCAACGCCAGCTCGCTTGTTGAAAGAATCGAACACGAATCCGGCGAGCGCAAACGAACCATCGCGGAAACCGCCGCGAAGTGCGCGGACGCGCTCGACGAGGAAATTGCCGGTCGCAAAAACGGCGACGCGGAGGTTGGTGACAAAATCGCGCGCGAAATCGGCGCCGTCGCGGCTGAGCTGAAAGCCAAGGTGCTTGAGTTGTCCGCGGATATCACCACCGAGAGCGAGGTTACGCGCGCGCATTGCGAGGCGCACGCGGAACAGGTCGTGGCGTTGCTGCAGAACACGGTGACGGAGGGTTTGGGTTTGAACGCGGAGGCGCTTTCCGAGTTGCGGGGCGACGTGGCGAGCGCGGTGGAACGACTCGAGACGATTGAAACCTCGAAACCCGAAGCGTCAGGCGGCGCCGGGGACGACGAAAACAACGACGACGCGAAAAGCGTGCACAGCGACATCTCGGAAGCCAAGGAACGTTTGAACGAGATGCAACGAGAAATCGAGAGCGTCAAGACGCACGCGGAGAAACAAGTCGCCGAGTTGCTCGCGAAGTCGCAGGAGGAGCTGAAACAAGAGATGAACAAGGGCAACGAAGCCACCGCCGCGATGCTGGCGAAGATCATGAGCAAGCTAGACGGGAGTGGGGAGTAGAGTGATTTATACGCAGTTTTGGGAATACAGTTTTGCGAACGTACCAACCGACGGTACCTCGCGCGTACGGAAACGAAACTCTGACTCACTGCGCGCAAATTCTTGCGTTGATGCACAAAACAACTCAACCTCCTCTGAACTCTAACCGATGATCATCTTCTTGCTCATCTTCTTTACGTCATAATCACCCGAACATATCGTCATTTATCGCCACTTTAACGACTCGCGCCCGCTTTCGCCTGCTGCGCCGCTTTTATCCGCGCGGTGAAGGAATCGCCCCCCCCGGTGGGCTTGACGACGTCGATGTCCGTGTCAACGGCGCCCGCCGATACGCCGCGCGTGGGCGGCGGCGGCGGCGGCACGTCTTGTTCCTTGACCAGCTTGGCGCGTTCGATCGCGTTCGTGGGTTCCTTCACCCCCTCCTTCAAAGCACCCCACTTGCTTTTTGAGGAGCCAGCCGAGGACGCACCAACCACGGAGGGTGGGGGCGGGGACTGCGGCGCCGACGTGACCGGCGGCGGCGAGTACGGGCGCGGCGTCGCGGGCGGCGGCGAGGCGTACGCCGGTTTCGCGAGCGCCGGAGCCGGAACCGCGGTTTTGGTTTCTTTCGGGAAAAAGGAATCGTACTCATCATCCTTGCTCTTGTCATCCTTCGTCGCGACTCCGAGTGAGTCCTTCGAGCCACTCGCTTTCAAATCGCCCCACTTGCTCCCGGCGCCGCCGGTCGAACCCGACATGTTGGGCTTGGCGGTTTGGGGGGGCGGCGGGGGCGGCGCCTTCGCGCCCGCGCCCGCCTCAGACTTTGTCTTGGCGAACGAGTCCCGGAAACTCTGCAGCATCTCCTCCACGTCCTGCTCCGCCTGTGATGAAGGCGCCTTCATGGCCTTCTCCACCGCCGCCTGCGCCGCTTTCGCCGCGGCGTCCGCTTTCGCCGCGGCGTCGGAAAGCTTCGTGTCTTCCTTCTTCTCGCCAGCCTTGATGACCTCCTTCTTCTCCTCCTTCTTCTCCTCCTTCTTCTCCTCCTTCTTCTCCACCTTCACGTCACCCCACCCCTTCTCCTCCTTCTTCTCTTCCTTCTTCTCCGCCTTGACCTCCTCCTTATTCTCTTCCTTCTTCTCTTCCTTCTTCTCCTCTTTCTTCTCCTCCTTCTTCTCCGCCTTGACCTCCTTCTTCTCTTCCTTCTTCTCCTCCTTCTTCTCCTCCTTCTTCGTCTCCTTCTTCGTCTCCTCCTTTTTGACTTCAAAAGGCGCCGCCGACTTCAAACGCACGTCAACCATCCCGCGGTACTCCCCGGTGCACACGACTGTTTCGCCGCCCGAGTACACCTGAACAATACGTTTGAAGTCCCGCCTGAACTCGCTTTTCCACTGCCCCGTCCTGATACGGCGCGTGATCATCTTATACTCCACCTGCCCGCCTGCGGTCATCTCGACCTCCGCTTTCCACACGTCGCCTTTCTCCCACTTTAGCGGTATCGCGTCATCCGGGTTCCACCCGCCCAACTCTTTCGCGCCACCCACTATAGCGATCTCGTGGCCGTACGTAACCTTGGTGTGAATCGCGAACGCTACCTTGACGTTCTTCGTCGCGTCTTTCTTCACGATGTGCAACGACCCGCCGTTGCCGTACCGGCCGGTCACCGTTAAATCCGACCCGCCGTCGAACAACTGTAACGTCCGGTTGTGTCGTGTCTCCCAGTGTACCTTGTTCTTCTTGTCCTTCACCGCGAGCTTGTACTCCACGTACCCGCCTTGGGGCACCGTGACGCTGCCTTTCCACACGTCGCCGTCCGACCACGTAAGCCACACCCCGTTTTGCGCGTTCCACTTGCCCAGTTTCTCCGTGTTCCCCACAACGCACACCTGGTCGCCGTAGTTGCCCGTCATCTTGATTGCGAAGTTCACCTTTACCTTGTCCTTGTCAACACCACCCTTGTCATCCCCCGCGCGCGTCAACACGGAACGCACGGGGCGGCGCGTCGAGGACGTAGGCGCGGCGCACAATTGCCCGGGGACGCGCCTGAATTGCGAGTGTCTCGCCGCGATTGCGGCGTGCGGCCGCACGGGCGCGGCGAACGCGAGCTGCGCGGACATCGTGGCGCGGCGTAAAAAAAGTTGTAGCGGTCGGGGTAAACAACGAAAGCGCGCGGTTGCGGTGACGCGCGGGACGCGTTGGGTGCGGTACGCGCGCGCGCGGTCTGCGGCGCCGAGACGGGTGGAACGATTAAAGCCACTTGTCACTTTGACGGATTGACGAGGATGACTCAACTTCGAAGCATTTTCTTCGCCTCTCGTTCGAGTTCCGTCTTTCGCCCGACTGATTGCGCTGTCGGGAATAAAGGCGGGAAAGGGGATAGGTGTGAGCGCGCCAGGGGAACAGTCCAGGTGCCAGATCGACGTTCACGACACGTACGCGTACGCTTTGTTTTCCATACGCTTGTACGCTCTTCTTCTCGGTCACGACGACGAGAATCTGGTGGATTGACGCGTTGCTAATGATGTGTCAGTGCCGACAACTACCTGTCCAGTTCCCTGCGCGCTGTTGCGACCTCCCATGAGGGCGCTGGTCGCCTCGCCTCTCGCCTCGGCGTGCGCGCGACACGCGGGCGGTGACCCGACCGCGGTCCACAGGGCGGCGTCGTCGGCCGTGGCGTCCACGTCCGCGCGCGTCTTGTGTGTGTATCATGCGCGCATCCCCACTCGGGGATGTCGCGTTTCTGTTTCACAAAGCCCGGGGTCCAACACGCGCGCTTTCCCGTCGTGTGTCCTCGGGTCACGAGCCGTACGCCCCACACGGTTTTCCCGTGCGCGTGTAAAGGCGGCGTCAGGTAACGGCGCGGCCCCCGCCCCACCCCCCGCCTCGGGACCGGTGGTTCGCGGTACCCCTGAAGACGACGAGAACGATGTTAATGAAGATGACGAGAACGATGTTGAGAACAACACCAACAACAACACCACCAACCAAACCTCCGACGACCCGGACGAACCCGCGCCGACGGACGCGCTGCTCGTGGCGTGCGGCGTGGGTTTGCTCACCGGGCTTGGCGTCGCCGTGTTCAACATCGCCGAGCACGGCGTGCACGACCTGGTGTTTCTCACCACCACGGTGTACTCACCGGACCGGTTCCAAGTCGAAGGCGCGCGCGACGTGCGGCTCGCGACCGCGGCGCAGGTGAGTATTTCCCAATCACCATGTTCCGCCGACTGATTACTGCACTGCATGGATTACATTATACCCTTTCCAATCCCTCATGCACATGGTCCGAGAGACTAACACTTTCTTGTTAATCGTATCAAGGCCGTCGCGACAATCGCGGCGCCCACGTTGGCGGGGTGCTTAGTCACCGGTTTGCGGTTCCTGGCGGGGGGGTTCGACGGCGAGACGAAACCGCGGTGGCCGGCAGGGTGGGTTGGTGGGTCGCCTGTTGGAGGTTCCGTGACAAAGGACGATGATGGTACCAGTAATACTGGTACCGATACTGGTTCGGATACTGGTACTGATACTACCGGTGATGGTACCGGTACCTCGAGTTGGTTCACCGGCGCGCGCGCCGCCTTGCGCCCGGCGCTGAAAGCGGCGGCGGCGGTGGTCACCCTCGGCGCCGGGGCGAGTTTGGGACCGGAAGGGCCTTCCGTGGAGATCGGGGCCGCGATTGCTGGTTCATTAAATGAAGCGTCTACCGGTACCGGGGGTGTTGCCGGAGGGAGGGGCGGTTCAACGCACGAAACAAACCGCCAAAAGGCGATACGAAAAAAAATTAACCAAAGCAGGCGGCTCGGTTTGGTCGCCGCCGGGAGCGCGGCCGGGATCAGCGCGGGTTTCGGCGCGCCAATCGCGGGGTTGTTCTTCGCGTTCGAAGCGGTGTTACAGCCGGCGCAGATGAGACGGAACGCGGCTTTGGCTTTGAGGGGCGTGGGTGGTTCCGGGGGGGGCGGTACGGATGACGACGATTTAGACACGGACGGCGGGGGCGGCAGCACCGGTTTCGGCGCGTCCACCACCGAGAGCGTCATTCTGGCCAGCGTGTTAGCCGCGGTGGTGTCAAACGCGCTGCTTGGCGAACAACCCGCGTTTGTGGTTCCCGCGTTTGAGCTGAAGAACCTAGCGGAACTGCCGTTGTACCTCCCGTTAGGGCTTCTGTGCGGAGGTACGTGTATGCCGGCTTTCCCAAATCCGGGGACACCGCCCGTTTTACCTCTAACGCGCCTGTGACTGTTTGGACCTTTCGCTAGTGACTGTTCCGACCGATTACTCTGACTGTTGTCCATACATCGTCCAATACACGTCCAATACACATACCGATTACCCTGACTGTTGTCCACACATCGTCCAATACACGTCCAATACACGCCCAACACGGGACTGACACTTTTTTGAACCCATCGCAAGGCGTTGCCGTGGCGTTCCGGGCGAGCTCGTCCGTGCTGGGCGTTGGATTCGCCGCGCTCGAGCGCGGGGCGTTTGCGCAGGGCAGGGAGGAAGGGACCGATACTGATACCAAAAGGACTGACGATACTACTGGCGACGTCGATAAAAGCAGCCCAACAACACCTGAGCGCGCAATTACCCTGAGGATCCCCCGCGAGTGGCACGCCCCCTTGGGCGGTTTCGTGTTCGGGTGCGTCGCGACCGCGTTCCCTGAAGTGACGTACCAGGGTTTCGACAACGTGAATAGCATGCTAGGCGCGTCCGGGTCCCCGTACCGAACCCCGTACTCCCCGGAGTTACTGTTCCAGCTCGTGTTCGTGAAACTCACAGCGACGTCGCTTTGCCGGCAGAGCGGGTTGGTGGGCGGGGTGTACGCCCCGTCGCTGTTCATGGGCGCGGCGCTCGGTTCCGCATACGGCGCGGCGCTTGTGCCGCTGGCGCTGGCGGGCGCGCCAGTGGCGCCTCCCCAGGCGTACGCGCTGGTGGGCATGGCTGGTGTGCTCGCGGGGATTTGCAGAGTCCCGTTAACTGCGATTTTGCTGCTGTTCGAGTTAACGCACGACTACCGAATCATCGTCCCCCTGATGGGCACGGTTGGTGTGGCGTCCTGGGTCTCAGGCGCGGCGGAGCGAAAGACGCTTGGCGGTACCGACACGAAAACAAACCTCAAATCCTACGTCGCCGCCGAGGTCCCGGCTGGGAAACAAGAGGGCGTGGTTGGTGCGAGTGGGCTGTTATCCTTCGACGACGACGACGACGACGTGGAGAACAGGAGTGGTAATGTCATGGTGAACAGTGTCGGTACCGACGGTGCCCGAACGCGAAACGCTCAAGCGTTCGCCGCGGCGCGCGCGGCGGCCGCGGGCGCCACGGTTGCTGACGCGACAAGAAGTGACGTCCCGCGGGTCAAGGCGACGGCTTCCGCGCTTGACTGCGCGCGCGCGGCGGTCGAGTCCGTTCGGGAAGGCTCGGCGCAGCGGTGCGCCGTGGTGGTGGACAACGACGGGACGCTGCGCGGCGTCGCGACTGCGCGGAGTTTAGCCGCTGTGTTGGCGGAGGGAAGAGGTGGAAGCGCCACGGCGCTGGACGCGTGCGACGCGGGCGTCCCCACGGTGTCGTCGTCGTGGACGCTTGTCGACGCGGAGCGCGCGATGAAACGGAACCGAGTGACGCTCGCGGCGGTGGTGGCGACGATTCTGTCAACTGAAGCGCAGACAGAGCTGACAGAAGAAGAAGGAGGAATTAAAAGCAAAGCATCCTCCGCTTTCGCTTTGGGGGTTTTGGAAGCGGGCGCCGCGGTCGCGGAGCGGGACGCCGCCGCGCTGGGCGCCGCGCTTCGAGCGCACGAATCGTTTGTGCCGCGCGAAGAGTGAAGCGACGCGTCGAACGAAGCGTGAGGCGCGTCGGTCGACGCGCCGCGATAGAAGTAGCCGGTGATACCGGTGTCGTACGGTAGATATGTCATATTAATACGAATACACACACAGATATGTCGTACTGCCCGTGAGTGAAGATTCCTTCGTTCGGCGACTTGTCGTCGTTCAGCGCTCGGCAAAGACACGGACGTGTCCTTCTCGCCGGCGCGTCATGTTTCGAACGGTTCGGGGTTCACTTTGCGGGGAGCGCGGGGTCGCGGTTGGGTAAATCAAAGCCAAGCGGTTTTTACCCACCCCGCTACATCACCAAGGCCAAGACGTCTTTGATTTCCGGCGACATCCCCGGGAGTTCCTCGGCTTGCGCGTACAGCACGTCGTTGCCGTTCAGCACGAACGTGCCGCCCAAGCGCAGCACGCCTTCCGGCACGCCGGTCACCGGTTCGCCTTTGCGAACGGGGGCCAGGGCGGCGACGTTTGTTAGGTAGGACCACCACTGATACGAGTAACCCCGAAAGTGTCAGTCGGTCGTGCTGTGTGTTACGTAAACAGTCGTAGGGAAACACCGTCCCTTCGGAAAGGACGAGTGCGCGCAATCGGGTACCGGCGGCGCGCGGCGGGTGGGAAAGTTTCGTACCTGCTTGGCTCCCAAGTTCGGCGGTTTCAGGTTCACCGTCAAATTGTCCGGGGTTTGGTCACCTATTTTACGGAACCCGGCGGCTTCGTACAGGTCGAAGGTAGCGCTGATGTCCACGAAGCTCCGGTCGGTCGGTATGGCCGGGTTCAGGGTCAGAAATTTCGTCAGCTTTTCGTCGTCCCCGATGCTCACGAAGGTCAGGGTGACGCCGTTTTCTTTTAAAGTGTTCAAGTTTTCTCGTTTGGACCACGCGTTCGCGTAGGTCCAGCAGTACGGTCACCCGAGGTGCCTTAGGATGATCAAAACGCCTTTCCCAGCGCCCATGGCTTCGCCAAGGTTGACCACGGCGCCACTCGGGGAGGTCACGGAAACAGCCCGCAACGCCCCAGCCGCGACGGTTTTGCCGTTCACGAAAGCGCCAGCGCCCGCGACGGAATCGTTGTAGCACTCCATCAGCTCGCAGGGTGCCGAGGCGGCGCACCGGGTGGTGCGCAGGGCGGACCGACGGGTGCCGCGCGCGAGCCGCGGCACCGCAGGCGACGCCTGTTTCGGAAAAGAAGGGGGGGGCGATGGTCAGAAGGTGGGGGGGGGAGGTCGTCTGAGGCAGGGAGACGCGACGGCGCACGTCACCGGGACGCCGACGACGTCAAACATCCACACGCGGTCCAAGACTTTTGCGAGATGAAGATACCGGGGTGCCGCCGGGGACGCGTATGCGCGGAGGCGGGGGTGGGGGCGGGGGCGACCAGACTTGAGGGACGTACCCGGGCCAGAAGCGAGTGGCTCATGACGGCGTGCATGGCGCGCGTACGAGTGGGGGCAAGGGAGGGGTCGGGGAGGAGGTGGTGGTGACGTGTTTTTTTCAGGATAACGCGTGAGGCTCCTCTTGCGCGACTCCAATAAATTTCCGGAACGCGCAATAACGCTTTCGCGATCTCATCGCGATGCACTTTCGACGGCGCCCCCTGCAAACCCTCACCATGCCCGTGATCGTGATCACCGGCGCGAACTCCGGAATCGGCCTCGAGCTTTGTAAACAGCTCACCGCGAGGGGCGACGTTGTTTACGCGACGTGCCGTACCCCCAGTGCTGAGCTCCAGGCGGTTGGGGTGACCGGAGGAATCGTCACCGGAATCGACGTGACCAAAACAAGCGCCACCGAATTGCTTCAAAAAGCGATGCGCGGCGTTTCCATTGACGTCCTGATTAACAACGCGGGCGGTATGGGAAGCAAACCAGGTTTAACCTGGGAGCAACAAAGCGAATCGCAGAAATTCGCCACACTTGACATCGACACCCTTTCCATCGCGTTCGAGGTGAACGTAGTTGGGGTGGTGCGGGTGAGCCGGGCGCTTGTTGGTTTGATGACTCCGGGGACGGGAAAAATAGTGATCATCTCATCCTTGATGGGATCGATAAGTGACAACACGTCCGGCGGCCTGATGGCGTACCGGTGTTCCAAAACCGCGGTGAACTCGGTGGGTGTGACGATGGCGCAGGAACTGCGAGGTAAAAAAATAGCCGTGGGGATGGTGCATCCGGGGATGCTACGCACGAGCTTCGGTGGCGGCGAACCGCCGGCGAAGATGAAGAAGTTCTTCAAGCCCGTGGAGGGCGGCGCGCGAGGAGTGGTGCACGCGATGGATGCTTTGACAATGAAAACAACCGGGAGTTTCATGCACGGCAACTACGGCGAGGGAATAAAACTTTGCCCGTGGTAGTGCAGTGTGCTTGTGCTAGTGAGGGAAGTTTGCGCGGTTGTAACGAGTCGAGTGCCTTCTTTTTTCTGCTTCTTTTGTCCCGAAATATTTTAGTTCGTGCCAACAAACATCTTCAGATGCTCGCGCGCGCCGCGGCGTGGGCTTGGGGCGCCTCACCCGGTGCGCGTGGTGTCGTGCGTCCACATCTCTTACAGTGGAGTTTGGTTGATTCCGGCCGGGGGTTCAGCTCGAAAACCTTCAGCGGGTCATTCTCTGACACCAAATGCGCGTACGACGTGCTTTCTGTCCCTCCTTCCGCGACGGGTGCGGAGATTAAAACCGCGTTTCGGCGAACCGCGCGTTCGCTGCACCCGGACGCGGCCCCGGCGACGAAAAAAGACAGCAACACCGATTTGTTCGTCAAAGCAGTCGCGGCGTACGAGATTCTTGGATGCGCAAAGACACGGGCGCTTTACGACGCGGAAAGGTCCGCGAACGACCGATGGGGAAAGTGGACGAACGGGAAGACGTCTCGTGGGAAAACAAACACCGCCGACTCGTCGAACGCGTCGCCGTGGGAGTTCGTGCTTCGCCACTCCGAAGTCCTCAAAGAGTACACTAGCTCCATAGACGCGCTTGTTCCCAAAAACGTGTTGCGACGCGAGCTTTACGCCGCGCTCGGGGAGGTTTTGTTCGGACCCGAGTTGGACACGGAAGCGGTGGCAAACGGGGACGCGTTTCCGAAATTCTTTGAAGCCGAAGAACGCTCGTCGAGCGCGAACGTCGCGAACGATAAATCGCGAGCAGGTTTACGGACAGCCGGGATCGACTTGATGCACATCGTTTCGGGGCGGACGCTTTTGGGTGCGGTGCGGGAACGAATGGACGCCGCGTTGCCATCTCAGGAACGTCCGGAAAACTTTGAAACGTTCTTTCCGGTCGCGGAAACGAGCGAAGGCGCGGCGACCGGTTTGGCGCCATACACAAACGTCAGCCAAACTCCAAGTACCGCGCCGCGTTACACAAAAACCGTAAATTCGTCGAACAACACCCACCCCCCGTTCGATGCCGTGCTTGAGCTCGTGATACGTGGCAGGGTCGTAGCGACCGCGGTGAGGCAGACACGAAACGGAGACGTGGTGGTGTACGACGCGGGATACGCGCGAAACGGAAACGCCCAAAAAACCGAAGCGTCGTTGCGCGCGGCGAACCAGAACAACTTCGCCGGATTCGGGGGGATGCTCACGGACGCCAAACGCGTTTCTTTTCACGAGACTGGTTGCGGATACGACGACGACCCCTCCACACGTATCATCGACCCTTTCAAGCACCGAGGCCAGCACGGCGAGATCATGCAAATCAGCGGCTTGAGCGGGAGCTTTGATAGCGCTACAATAAAAAATTCAAACGGAACCACCACGCACTGGGTAACCGCCGCCGCGACGCCCGGCGTGACTCACTTACACTGGTTTTGCGAAAACACAAAAAAAGTAGTGGGCAAAGCCACACGGGCGTGGCTACCCCCCCCCGGGTTCTGGGCGCTTCCGCCCCGATCGACGGAACACGCACACGGCGGGTGGTACTTCGAACTCGGGAGGTTGGATGTCAACGATAAAAGACAAGGGGCGCTTCCAAAAATCGAAACAGACGCCAACGAACTCTTTAAAACAAGAGACGCTTTCCAAGAAGTCGCGGATGATATCACGGCTGCGAAGAAATTCTTCAAAGGCGGGAAAGATACGAACCGAGAAGAAAAAAAAGTACCTCCCGTTCCCCTTCCCCCCGCCGCCGCCGTTTTCACCACAGGGTTCCGGTTGCTGGATCGCGAACGCGGGGAAAAACACGGCGTGAAAGGCGCCGTGGAAAGAGCCTGGGCGTCGGTTTTCGGAGGCCGGTACTAGCTTGGAGTGGTTTATAACAGACCTGGGTTAGACTACTTGCGGAATACGTGTTCCCTTTATGGATGTGTATAGACGTGGAGGATGTGCTCATGCATGCCGAACCATGACATCTACCGAGCAGCAAATCACCCGTGACACCTACTCGACGCGTTGAACGTTTCCAGTTGTCGTGTTGGTTGTTTTACTCGCCGTCGTCAAACCCGAAGTAGCCGCGGATGGTGAACGGCTCTTGCTTGATCTGGGGCTCTTGTTCGATCTCGGGCTCTTGTTTGATGACGGGCTCTTGCTTGATCTCGGGTGAAGTCTCCGGCTCGCGCTTGACCCGCTTCGACCTCGGCGGAGCCGCTCGTGCCGCTTTGCATGCCGCGCACCTGGTTTTTCGCTTGCCATGAGGGCAGCCGTTGCACATCGTGCAACTGTGTTTCAGTTTGCCGTGCGGGCAAGGGTTGCACGCCGCGCAACTGTGTTTGCGCTTGCCGTGAGGGCAGGCTTTGCAGTCCGCGCAGAAGTATTTCCGCTTGGCGTGCGGACAGGGGTTGCAGTCCGCGCAGTGGTATTTCAGCCTGCCGTGCGGACAGGGGTTGCACTCCGCACAGAAGCGTTTCACCTTCCCGTGAGGGCAGGGGTCACACGCCACGCAGTCCCATTTCTACTTCCCGTGCAGACACCGCTTCCGTGCCATCACTCACGTTTGGAGGCCTTTCGCCCACCCCGCCGTGCGCGCTGTTCCGCGCTTCGAGAGGGGCCGTCGTAGCTTTTTGAGGTGACGTTTTCTTTTCGTTCGTTCCGAGACAAAAGATTCGGTTGGAAAAAACAAAGTTTCGAGTGCATACGCGCAAAGCATCCACAAAACACCAAAACTACTCACATGAACAATACATTTCCTACTTCTATCCGACTCTATTCGCGCTTTAAATCGCAATACAGTAAGCACGTCATCGTCGCAACGAAGCTGCCATGGCGAACGCCTCCGTGTCGTTTCCACCGGGTTGCCGCGCCGTAGTTTGGAAACTCGATTTCCGCGTTCGCGACGAACTCGCGTTCCCTCCAAATTTCCCCTCGCTCGCTTCTCTCGTCATCCCTCCTCCTCCCCCTGCACTCCCCCACTGTACAATAGGCACCCTCGCCAGGTCCTCAGCGCGCTGCACCACGTCCAGTATCGTGGGCGTTGTGGTGACGCACACGCATGCGTACCCAACAAGCCCGAATACCACTCTGGTGGCGTTTACTCCGTGCCAGTTCTTCAGCGAGGACACAAAAGTGGAGCTGGCGCTTGTGACAAGCCACCAGCCTGGGACGCGTTCGTTGGCGTAGTAAAGCTGGTCCTCGAAAGGCACCGCCGCGATTGACATGACGAAGCACATGAAAAAACTCAGGACGGCCAGGGCGTCTACTTTCTGTAACGCGAACCCCTGTAACATGAACCCGGAGAGCGAGTCGCGGCTGTATTTATCCACGGCGGCTAACAGCGAAATCGCGGCGAGAGTCACGTAAACTCGCTGGCAAGTCACCGCGATCGGGGAGTAATAGTGCAGGAACCCCGAGTCGCTAGTTAGCGACGCCAAATTTCCAACATCCAGGAAGTACGTCATGAAAAGATTCAAACCGCAAACCCCGGACAGCAAGCCTTGGCAGAACAAACCGCACGCCGCTACAACGGACTGAGCCGCGATGACCGCGTTTCGCATCGTGTTTTGATTACCGGCCGCCTGTGCCGCCGCAACCGCGGCTCGCCGCGCGTTGAACACACTCGTTTCCGTGTTGCCGCTCACTTCAGGCACCCGTCTGAACCCGCCCCGAGGGCCGCCCTCTACGAACCGCGTTCGCGATTCCACGCCGCCGCCGCCGCCGCCCGCGCCGTTCCCCGGAGATTCCAACATTCCAGTCACCGGGTTGAACGCGTACGGGGCCGCGGCTTGCTGGTTTTCGGGCACGGGGACCATCGCCTGCGCCTGCCCTGGTTCTGGTTGCTCGGGGGGGCGGAACAACACACCCCGGTTAGGGCTCGCGCTCGGGGTTGTGTACGTGGGGGGGGGCTGTGCTTGTGCTCCCATCGCGGTCCCGCTACTCGTGGTTGGCGTTTGTAACGAAAAAACGGGGCGACCGCCGGGTTGCTGCGCGGTTTGAGCCGTGCCCGGTTGCTGCATTTCGGCGAGAACTGCTGGCGCGCGGTGAGGTATACACACACCGCGGTGCACGCTTCAGCCGTGGCGACACGCGGCGCGGGTGAGCTGTGGGGAAGGCGCGCGATGACCCGCCCCATGATTGAGACTTCCCAGAATCGAGTTTCAACGGCCAGAAAAACGGCGACCGAAACGAAAATTTCGATCGGGCCAACGAAAGCGCTTTCCTCGGCATCATTCCCTCACGTCCCCTCAGTCTCGGCCGCCCCGCGCAGCGCGCCCCTCCGCCTGGTCTGCCGCGGGCGATTCCCCCGTGGGTTTCGAGAGTTTCCGTCCCGGTCGATCGTCCGCTGTCATGGCATTGCGCGGAGCGGTAGGGCTCGCGCCCTCCCCGTTCGCGCCGAGGCGCCTGGGGTTCCGTCAAAGGGTCGGCGGCGATACCCCGTTGGCGCTGTCCCACACCCACTCCGCGTCTCCCAGACGCCAAAGAGTGCCCCCCCCCACCCGCGCCGGCGCTGGCGACGGCCGGCACAGCAGGAGCAAGCTCCGTGAGAAGGAGACGCGCAAGGCGGACCGGGAGAACGAGTCTTCTCGGTACGGGGATGGGCAATCATCATCCGAGAATAAGCTCGTCAAGGTCGACGACGGGTCGGTGACCGTGAATTTCAAAAACGCGGGCGCTGAGGTCAAGTCGTTGGGCAGTAAAATAAAGAAAGCGCACCGGAAAGCGATGAAGAAGGTCACGAAGAAGGTGGACGCCGCGATTAGCGGTTTCAGCAACGGCGGCACCAAGCCGGTTTCCTTCAAAACCGGCACCGGCGTCGCGAAGACGTATAACAGATCAAACGTCGGATACGCGGCGCCGCCGCCGTGGGTGGGTGGCCTCGTCGGGTGGGGAGTTCTGTTCGCCGCGGCGTGGGCGGTGACAAAAGTGTTCGGGCTGGGGGGGGGGGGGGGTGGGTCTTCCGGGGGTGGGTTCTCGTTGCCCTCTTTCGGCATAGGCAAGCGCAAGCGGCCGAAAGGCGCCGGGCCCGGTCGGTGGGTCACGGACCGGTCCCTGGGAGGAAGGGAGGTGTTCGTGGAGGATATCTATAGCGGCCGGGGTGCAAGAGGGAACCCGCTGGCGGATACCTTGCAATACGCTGACAATAGCAGGTCGGAAAAGATGGCGAACCAAGCCGCGGATGAGGAGAAGCAAAAGGCGCGACAAGAGAAGCTCGTGACCGAAGCGGTGCCGCCGAGCTGGTGGCGGTACCCGCAACCGGGGTATTGTCCTGAAAACCAAAAGGCGGACCGTTTACAGAACGCGCGACGCGTTTTAGCCAAACTCAGCTCCAAGCGGATCGCGGGTACTTCGTACTCGGAGTACGACCTGGCTGACTTAAGGGACGCGTGCGCGTTAGCCGGCGCGTCAGTGGCGGACCGGGTGAAGCCGAAATCAGCCACGACGGGCCTTTTCAAAGCCGGCGTTTCCTTCGCCGTCGACGCGGCGGCGCGGCGGTCGCAAACCGGAGTCATCGGGGATCCGCAAACTTTTTTATCAGGACTCGCGGGAGACGTGGGCGTGACGCCTGGCAAAGCAGGGCGGTTGGTGCAAGCCGCGGTTGCCGCAAAACTACGCGCCGACTTACTGCAAGCCGCGGCTCAGAAAAGGTCGGGGGACGAAGGCGACGCGATGCTGACTTTGGACGGCGCGATTGGCGTGCTGCAGACGTTTCCGTTTGGCGAAGACGCCCCGGAACTGGAGATGATCGCGGGCGGGTTGAAACCGCGGATCAACGACGGAGAACGGCGGTGGCTCGCGAACACGTTCAAAGATATAGGAGGGGGCGAAACCTGCGGGACCGTGAACGAAGCCCTAGGGTTGTGAAGGTAGATGTTTTTGTGACGCGAAGCAATTTTTGATAACATCACGCCCGGTCTGCCCCCGCTCTCGGGACCACGCCAACGCGGACGTCCTCCGCGATGGCTAAGCGCTGTTCGCGCGTCAGCCTCTTACGTTTTTTTTTTCGCTGTGAGGAAGAGAGTTCTTGGGATTGTCTCTTTCGGTGTTCATAGCGGGCCTCAGCCTCTACGAGCTCTACTGCGCCTTCGACCACGCGGGAGGGTCGGGAGGGCTGATGACCTGCGTGTCGCTCAGCCGCGGAAAGAAATACACGCACGGCGGCTGCATGGCCTTGGCCTTGGTCGTGACCCGCGGTGGTCCTTGCACCGAGGTCGCTGTTGACGTAAAGAAATACACGCACGGCGGCTGCATGGCCTTGGCCTTGGTCGTGACGCGCGGTGGTCATTGCATCGAGGTGGCTGTTGACGTTGACACGTGTCGAAGGCTTGCCGCGGAGAAGACGTGGCGTGGCGTGTCGTCGCGCAGCGCGTCGCGCGGTGCTGAGTGACCGTATCTTTGCGCAAGTCTCGGACGTAGAAAACGAAAACGTCACCTCAAAAAAACTTTTTTGAGGGGTCCCCTCTTCGTGGATCGCGGAGCACAGTACAGTGCACACGGTGGGTGACGAGGCTACCAAACGTGAATGATGGCGGGACGAAAGCGGTGTCCGCATGGGAAGCAGAAAGACAGCTGCGCAGCGTGCAACCCATGCCCGCACGGCAGGCTGAAACGCTACTGCGCGGACTGCAACCCCTGTCCGCATGGCAGGCTGCAAAGAGACTGCGCGGACTGCAACCCCTGTCCGCACGGCAAGCTGAAGCGCTTCTGCGCGGCGTGCAACCCCTGTCCGCACGGCAAGCGGAAAGACAGCTGCGTGGACTGCAACCCCTGCCCCCACGGCAAGCGGAGAAGCAACTGCGCGGACTGCAAAGCCTGCCCTCACAGGAAGGTGAAAAGTAACTGCGCAGAGTGCAGCCCTTGTCCCCACGGGAAGGTGAAGCGCAAGTGCGCGGACTGCACCCCCTGTCCGCACGGCAAGCGGAAAGGCAAGTGCGCGGCGTGCAACCTCTGTCCTCATGGCAGGCTGCAAATCGACTGCGCGGACTGCAACCCCTGTCCGCACTGCAAGCATAAACGCAAGTGCGCGGTGTGCAACCCCTGTCCGCATGGCAATCCGAAACGCTTCTGCGCGGAGTGTAAGTCAGCACGCGCGGGTCAGGCGAAGATCAAGCTCGAGCCCGAGATCAAACAAGAGCCCGAGATCAAGCAAGAGCCGTTCACTATTCGCGGCTACTTCGGGTTTGACGACGGCGAGTAAAACAACACGTCGACTGGAAACGCGGCACGCGTTGAGTAGGTGTGTTCGGTAGTATCACGGTTTGGCAAAATTTGACCATTTTACATCTGCAAAAACCCTCCTAAGGAAACCTCCTCCCTACACTCGATCCGGCCCGAGGGTCATCTCCACGCCTTTGCTTTTCCGTCGCTTGGTGACCAATCCTTTGTTCATTGAGTCCAAACTCGACCCGTCGTCGCCGCTACCGCCGGAGGTGTCATTGTCAGTCACCTGTAAATCCAAATCCCGTGTCTCAAGTGGAGGCGCGCCACCGGCGCCGTTTCCTTCGTCACCCCCCGCGAGCGTCCCGACGTGCTGGCAACACGCACTGGCGCCTCCTCGTGACCCCAAAGGCGCCGCGGCGTTGAACCAGGCGTGCCCGATCACCAACCCGACGACGACGCCGATGAACAGCACGGCGTGGTACGTCATACTCACGAGCATGAGCAAATACCCGGCTGAACACTGAACGCCGTACAACAACAGCGATTGCGTTTTCAGCGCCATGCTCACCGCGACGGGGTGCCCTCCAGTCGCCATGGCGTCGAGGCACACCGCGTCTTGCGTCTTGGCGCGCCACCGCCTGGCCGCGGCTAAACCCTCCACGGAAACGCCCATCAATACGGTTAGGAAGAACGCCGCGAACAACAACAATGGTGAGCTTAAAATAAGGTCCCTGTGTAGGTACGCCACGCACGGGCCGTTCGGGTCGGACCACCCCACGAAGCCGTCCATGTACATGGACACGGGGGCGATTTTATCGTTGCAGAACGGGTTCGTCGACCCGCCCGCCCGTGTGGCGGTGGTCCCGGATCCGGAAGTACCTCCCGTCTCCGTTTCGTTCGCAGCCGCCGGATCCGCCACGCATGTGGGTTGGCACGTGTAGCAGTGCGCCTGCGCGCCTAGGTCATCGGGCCACACCAAGCCGGTGGACGGCTCGACGCATTTTGAGCTCTCGCCGGTTGCGCAATCGGCGGTATCGTCGACGCACGAAAGCCAGCAGTAAATCTTCCCCGCCCCGCAGCTGCTGTCGTCTGCCAGCTTGCGCCGCGGGGAACACGAAACCACGGCGAAGTTCGCTTTCACGTCCTCGTCCCCCTCGCCCTTACCTCCCGACCCGAACGCCAACGCCACGCCGTCCCTCCACTCCCCGAACGTTGTGGCGTGCATGTGGTGCTTTAGGTCGTCCGCGGGCATGACCATCCGTCCGAACCAGGCTCGGTGAAAATCAACCTGGTCACCAAACGAATCGTCGTACCCGAACTCGCGCGTAAACGTTAAGCTCATTTCGTGCGTAGGCACTTTGATCTCCGGAGCGTCAACCCCAAAAGGCGCGGGGGGTACCCACGCCCGCGCCGCTTCACCGAGCATCACCACCACCGCGTCGGGGGGAAGCTCGGGGTGTTTGCCCCCCAACGTGAACCCTCTTGAGGTGAATTGTAACAGCTCATCCTCCGTTCCTTCCCGTCCTTGGTTCGAATCCTGGCCGCCCGGCCACAGAAACGCGGGCGTCATCACAATCGCCACGCCGACGTCCATGTGCTCGCTTTTGCCCGCGGACGAAGTCGGCGCCACTGACGGGTCTTGCGTCGGTTGTTGAGTTGCGCGTTGCGTTGTTTCGTAGTGGAGTGTCGAGTCACCCAACGCATCATGCGCTTGTTTTTCTCCAGTCTCCTCACTTGCGGATTCTTTCCCGGTACCGACCGCTTCCTTGGCGTAGACGTGGAAGTGGTCCAGGGAGCCACTCGACGCGACGGCGTTTGCGAAGAAATTTCCCGTGTCGTACCCGAGCAACCAATCCAAACGGGGCAACGCCGCGGCGGCGGCAGTGTCCGCGGCGGCTCTCAGGGCTTCCAGTTTGGGGCGCAACGCAGGGCCGCAGACGGTGTCTAGTGCTTGCGGTAAACGGCCCCCAGAAGTCGCGGCGACGGAGTGTTTCGTGAACAAACCGTGCCCGCCGTGCTCGACGCCCCAACCGCCACTCGCCTTCACGAAACCCGTCTTGCCACGCGCACTGGCGGCGCACGCCGCGAGGGCTTGTAGCGCCTCGACGCGCGCCAAGGCGTACCCGGGAACGCCTCTGACCAGCATCGCCCCAGGCGCGTCCGGGCCGAGAAACGCGTCCCTCACGGTACGATCCGCGTCTCCCGACGCCAAAGCGGAGGCATCCGCGGTTGGCAGGTACAGCACCGGTCCTCCTTTGCGGTTTGCGATTTCGTCCGACTGCGGATGCACATGACCTGGAATGGAAGCGGTCGCCGCGAACGGCGCGGACGCGATTAAAAGGAGAAGCACCAGGGGCAGGGCGTGACAAACACAGGCCGTTCCAGGCATGCCGACCTTGAACTCGGCTCGAAACCGGCGAGGCTCACCGAAAAGTTTCGATCCCATCGCGAGGGAAGGGAAAATGAAAAAAAGGCACACGCCGAATACCCCACACGCGATGTGGTCACCACACCCTACAACGACGCGCGGACCGACGCCGACGCGTTCGTGACCTGCCCCGAGACCGGCCTGAAACGGACCCGAGCGAGGTAGTCACGAGGTGCGCGCGTCGCGAGTGTGTCACCGCAAGACGCCCTCTACGTCAAATTATCTGCCAATGATTGACGATAAAACCCGACCGCCGTCGACGCGATCCGACGGATTTTTCACTTTCGTCGTAACGTCCGAGGAAATGGCGTTGAAACGCCCTCATGCAGATCTCGCTCGCACAAACGCCGGCGCGACATGGCGTCTAAATCACCCAGCGGGGAGATCAAAGACGAGCACATAAGAGTGCTCGCACCGCTCGTGACCGAGAGGCAACCGTCCAACGCGCGACAACCGATTTCCAGCCTTCCCTTCGATGTCATCAACCTGATCCTGAATCCTGAAAACCTTCCTGACGCAATAGATTTGGCACGGCTTCGGGTGGTGAATCGTGCTATGCGCGACGCGATGACGGCGACAGGGCGTGAGATGAAGGAGATGAATGAGTTGAATGCCGTGAATCTCGGATGCTTAAGCACGCTGAAGCACTTGCATTCGCGAGGTCATCTGGAGCGTAAAGAATGGCTCTGCATGTTTGCGGCGAGGAGCGGACAACTCGAGGTGCTGCAGTGGGCGCGCGCGAACGGCTGCCTGTGGAACGGAGAAACGTGCTACTGGGCGGCAACCGGCGGGCACCTCGAGATACTACAATGGGCGCGCGCGAATGGGTGCCCGTGGAACGAGAATACGTGCTGGGGTGCGGCGCAGGTCGGGCACCTCGAGGTGCTGCGGTGGGCGCGCGCGAACGGCTGCCCGTGGGACAGACGAACACGAGATAAGGCGGCGGAACTCGGGTACGTGGAGAAGGATGATTAGGTACCTGGAGTGGCACGGATCAGACGGTAAAAGACAACTTGATTACGGTACTGGTAAACCGAAAGAAGAGTGCGTGCGACGAGCGCGGCGAATTTCAAAGGCACGCCTCTTGGCTTGTTGCGTGTTAAAGTGTCCGCATACCTCGTATCTCGCGCCTTTGCGCTCTTTACATCTCATCACCAGGGTCCCTTGAACAAATCAAACATCGGACGTCCGCGCGGTCTTCTTTCGGACGGTAGTTCATCATTGTCGCGCTCACCGGAAATCGGGATCGATGTTGCTATCGTCCACAATCTCCTTGCGCACGACCGGGCGGTAGTTGGACGGCGGCAACGGCGCGGACGACTGGCTTGGCGCCGCGGGCCGCGCCTGCGGCGGCGGCGCGCGGCTTTGCACTCCGAAGTTGTCCGGTCTGCCGGGCGAGAAGTCCGGGTCGATATCAGCCGGGTCGATGACTTCGCGTCGGCGCTGATTGGGAACCTGCTGTCCCTGTGCCTGCCCCCCCTGCGAGCCCGGCGCCGGGGGTCCGCCTTGCGACGCGAACTGTCTGTGTTCTCCGCTTTCGTCCCTGGCGCTGACGCGGACTTCTTTGAACCCGCTCACGCCAGCCATCCTGGCCGCCGCCGCCATCGGATCCTCCAGCTCGGGGACCTTGAAGTACACCTGCGCGGAGCGCGCGGGGGACGTGACTGAGAGGAAGAAAATAAAGTGTCAGTCTTGTATGGGCAAACATGCTTGGGATTTGGGAAAGCCCCACTACGTACCTTTCATGGCGCACGGCCGCGGTTCTTGTTCGTACGGCCCGACCCAGGTGACCGGGCCGCCCGGTGAGGTGAAGTGCTCGGCGTCGTGCATGACCCGGCCTAACCCGCCGAAGTCAAACGCATCCGTATCCAGGCAGATCCTGTACTTACCCCCCATCCCCACCCCAACCTCCAAGTCTGTGTACGTCTCCGTGGGGTGAAAGTTGAACACGAACAGCAACGGCCCGCGCTCCGCCACGATGATCTTCCGCGTATCGCACGCGCTGGACACAAACTGGTGCGGGTGCGCCAGGAATTTGTGCATCTCGTCCAGACGCATCATCTGCTTGTCAAAGTTGTTCAGCAAGGAGTACCGCAGGTACTCCGTGTCCGCGAGGTTCCACTGCCGTCGGCAGTGGTCGTGGGACCACTCGTTACCTTCCCGCGGAAAATCCACCCACTCGGGGTGCCCGAACTCGTTCCCCATGAAGTTCAAGTAACCCTCCCCGCCAATCGCCATGGTGATCAAACGGATCATCTTGTGCAGCGCCATGCCCCGTTCCACCACCCCGCTCGCGGGCTCGAACGTGCTCATGCCGTCGTACATCTCCGCGTCCATTAACCAAAACGCGTTTGTTTTTGACCCCACGATGGATTGGTCGTGCGACTCCGCGTACGCCACGCACTGAGATAAATAAAAGAAAGTGTCAGTCTTGTATGGGCAAACGTGGAGGCGGGATTTGGGAACCGCGCAAGGCCGTACCTTCTCCGAGTACCGGCGGTTACAAAGCGTGGCGATGATTTCGTGCATGGACCAGTCTTCGTCTCGCAGGCCGTCTTCCCGTGACTGTTTCAACAGCCGGGTCCACACGTCGGGAATCGCCATCGCCAGCCGCGAATCGAACCCGATCCCGCCTTCCTTCACGGGCCGGCACAGCGTGGGCATCCCTGACACGTCCTCCGCGATTACTTCGATGCCCGGGTAAGCTTCGTGAAGCAAGTCGTTCGCGAGCATCAGGTAGTTCACCGCGGACACGTTGGTGTCTAAACCGAAGTACTGCTGGTAGTCCCCCGAAAACTCCATCTGCAACCCGTGGTGGTTGTACAACATCGAAGTGATGCCGTCGAAGCGGAAGCCGTCGAAGCCGTACTCCTCGACCCAGTAGGTTAAGTTGCTTAACAAGTACCTCTGAACCTCCCAGTTCTCGTAGTTGTAAAGCCGGCTATCCCACAGCCAGTGGTACCCGGCATCGCCCTCGCCGAAGTACGAATCCGCGGTGGGCTGCCCGAAGTCGAAACCCGCGATGCCGTCCTCGACGTTGCACGAAGCGTGGCTGTGGATCACGTCCAGCAAAACGCGCAGGCCCATGCCGTGCGCCTTGTCCACCAGGTACTTCAAAGATTCAGGGTCGCCGCACCGAGAGCTCACTGCGAACGGCGACGTGACGTGGTACCCAAACGAGCCGTAATACGCGTGTTCCTGCACCGCCATGAGCTGCACGGTGTTGTACCCCAGGTTTTTGATCCGGGGCAGGATGTCGTCCGCGAATTCGACGTACGAATTGACCTTGGCTTCCAAACCAGACATCCCGACGTGCGCTTCGTAAATCCGCGACGCGGCGGGTTTTTGCGGCCGCCCGTTTTTCCGCGCGAACTTCTCGCCAGCGGGCGGGTCCCAGTAAATCCCGTCGTAGTTAGCGCCTGATACGATAAAAGCCGAAAGTGTCAGTCTCGTATGGGCATTCAGTCTTCGGAATGTGGTGATTGGGAAAGGCCCTTACCCATCACGCCCGGTTCGCTGACCGCCATTTTGATCCAAGTCGGCACGCGGTCCACCCAGGCGCCGTCGCCTGAGATATGAAAAAGAAAGTGTCAGTCTTGAGTCTTGAGTCTTGAGTATGGGTGTACTGTATGGGCAAACAGTCTACTTGTCTTGTATGCAATCGGATTGGGAAAGGTCTAGTAGTGGGTAGTACTTCCCGACTGTACTCCATACAGAGCAGTAATCGCGGAGGCGGATCGTGGCAAATGGGAAAGCCCCGCACCTTTCTGCATGCGGATCTTCACCCTGGTTTTGTGTTTGATGGATCCAGCCGGCAGGGTCACGGACCACACCCCGAACTCGTCTTTTTCCATTCCAGTGGCTTCCGGGTTCCACTCGTTGAAGTCGCCTATAAGGCACGCGCTTTGCGCCGCGGGCGCCCATTCGCGATACACGATTTCGCCCGCGCTCGTTTTGGTGAAGCCAAACTTTTCATAGCCCTTGGCGAACTTCAGCAACGACCCTTCCGCGTCGGTTATCGCGTTCTTGCGTTCAACAAACTTCTCCCACCGGTACTTCAAGTGGCCCTCATGTTCGTGGAGCTGCTCGTCCACATCAACACAACCCATGCCGTCCACGGAGTACCCGTCCGGACCGCGCTGGGACGCGGCTGTTTTGGTCATCTGCCTTTTCGGCACGTCGTTGTTACCGAACAAAGACGATTTCGGTCCTCGGGCGGGTAACGCGTTGACGTTTCCGTTTCTCCGGACGACACCCGGTGCGACGCGTGCGGTGACCCTTCCCTTCTTCACAGCGCCGCTGCCGCGGTTGGAAAACGCCGCCCTAGGAACCAGCACCGCACTAGTGGCGATCGCGTGAGGAACGGACATCGCACGACCTTCGGCGATCGGGAAAAAGTCTCGGCGCGTGGTCTTGGAGCAAGACTCTTGGAACCCGAGAGGTTTGAGCGTGGGTGAGTGTGCGCGAAGCTTGGCGAGCTTGGCAACGTCGGGGCGCCGGAAACGCACGGGAAGTGCGTGAAAGCGCACGTGTGTGCGTGCCGCCGTGGAGTGGGAACGCGTTGGCGAGGACCGGGAAACCAACACATCATCTATCTTCTTTTTTCCGAGCCGAGTCATCAATCAGCCTGCAACGGATATGCTGTTTTTTGGATTCAGACCTCCGTTTCTAGAGTCATCTCCCCATATAAACACAAAAAAGGGCGCCGGTTGGGCGTTTTTCGTTTTTCTCGAGAATGAATAGCGCTACGAAAGTTTAAGAAAAGCGCGTTTTCCCGAAAGGTCGCGCCATTCCTCACCGCGCCTCCTTCCACCCCAACCCCTAAACTCCACTCACGATTTCGCACCTCGGTGTCCGACTTCCCTTCCCCATCTTTCGTGCGCATCGATTGTTCCGTGTTGCACGCAAAATCGTTACGATGTCCAACGCAACCGCTCCCGAGATGGCAAGAAAAGTGCTTCACATCGACAGCTCGTGTCGCACCACCGGCAGCGCGAGTCGCGAGGTGTCCGCCGCGCTCGTTTCCAAGTTCAACGCCGCAGGATACACGGTGGTAAGCCGAGACCTGTTGGTAACACCCCCCTCAGTGGTGGACGACGTGTGGATTACCGCCAACTTCTCCCCGCCCGACACGCGATCGGCGGAGCAGGTACGTTTGTGCTTCCCAAATCCAGGCACACTGTTTACCGCCCCTGTCGAGTGCACTACTTGTGATGTATGTAGAAGTTGCCAGTACTAGTAACACTTACCAGTACTGGTAACTCTTACAAATACATCACAAGTGCCCTGTTCACTGCCCCTGGTCGACTACACTACTAGTAAAACATTTACCAGTACTAGCAACTGTTACGAACCAATACTCAAGACTCAAGACTCAAGACTGACCCTTTTCGTTTACAGGTTGCTAAACTGGAGGAATCGACAATGTTGGTAAACGAAATCCAAAGCTGCGACGTTGTGGTCATCGGCGCGCCTGTTTACAACTTCGGAATCCCCGGAGTTTTGAAGCTGTGGATCGACATGGTAGCACGCGTGGGGCTCACGTTCAAGTACACCGCGACTGGGCCGCAAGGTTTGTGCGAGGGTAAAAAAGCGTTCGTCGTTTTTTCATCAGGCGGCACTTCGATGGGCGCGCCCAACGACTGGAACTCGCCGTATTTGAAATACATCCTGGGATTCATGGGAATCGACGACGTCACGTTCATCGACGCGGGGGCGTCGATGAAGGACCCGGAGTCTAAACAAAAGGCGTTGAAACAGGTGGAAGAGATTGAGGTTTGAGGTACCTAGTCGTCAGGATTTTATCAATCTAAAAAGACATTTTTTATTACCCGAAGCCCGGTACCCACCAACCCTTTGCGTTTATGCATGTTTGACACCGCACCGGCGATGGGCCTGGTGGCAGTAACACGCAAGTGTTAATTGTCAACGCATCGGTACCTCTAGGGTAGGTACAAAATGTACTCTTAGTTACCCTGGTACCTCCTGCCACGCTCAATCCAATCCAATCACACCTCCGGCACCTGCGGCAAACTCATGACCTGCTCCACGGCTTCTCTCGGGTCGACGCCGTCCTGCAGGATCCTGGCCACGGCGGTGAGCACGGGCAGGGATACCTTGTGTTTCCTGGCCAGTTTCATCACCGCCCCCGCGGTCGCGACGCCTTCCGCGACTTGCGTCATTGAGCCCAAAACCTCTTCCAGGGTTTCCCCCGCGCCCAGGCGCGTGCCCACGGTTCGGTTGCGGGACAACGGCACGAAGCACGTCAGCATTCTGAGATAAATAAAAGAAAGTGTCAGTCTTGTATGGGCAAACAGTCGGCGGGATTTGGGAAAGGCCCAATACGTACATGTCCCCCGTCCCTGACAACCCCGCCAGTGTGGCTGGTTTCGCGCCCATCCTCTGTGCGAGCCATCTGATTTCAGCACACCCTTGCGCCACTACTGCGGCTAAGGCGTTGTTCCCAAGCTCCAAGCCGTCCACTATTCCCGCCGCGATGGCCAGCACGTTCTTAAGCGCCCCGCTCATCTCCACCCCCACCACGTCCGTGCTCGTGTTGACTCGAAGACACGACGACGAGAACAGCCGCTGTACTCGCCAAGCTAGTTCGGCGCTTTCACTCGCCGCGACGATCGCGGTGGGTAAGCCCTGCATCAGCTCCACCGCGAACGTGGGGCCACTCAGCACCGCCAAAGGTTGAGCCCTGCCGAGGCCGTTTGGAATCACCTGGCTCATCATCTCGCAGGACCCAACCTCCAGGCCTTTTGAGAGACACAGAATCGGAGTCGTTGGATCGATGAAGTCCTTAACACCCGCGAGGAACTTCTTCGAGCTTTGCACAGGCACGGCGTGGATGATGAAATCGGCGCCGACCAGGGCTTCCGCCGGATCGATCGTCGCGCGCACGCTTTCGGGAAGCTCCCACTGCGGCAGGTACTTGGCGTTGCGGTGCGTGTGGTTGATGGCGTCCGCGTCATCCTGCGATCGAACCAGAATCACAACATCCAGGCCGTGCGTTTTGTTCCGCGCGAGCAACGTGGCCATCGCGGTCCCGAAACTCCCACCCCCCATCACCCCGACCTTCGTAGTGGCGCCCAACACGTCTTCCTTTTGCAAATCCTTCTGGTGCCTGCGGTCCCCCCAACGCATGATCTTGGCGTAGCTCTCCTGGACCGCTTCTCGCTCGTCCGCCGCGATGCCAGCCTGGAAACGCGTGTACGCGTTGTCAACGGGCGCGTCGCTCGGGTCGTTCGAAGCGGCGGCGAGCACCACCGCGCCGCCGCGGTGTTTGCCGGAGCGCGCCTTTGGCGGTCGCATGGAACGAAACTCGGTCGATCGAGCGGCACGTTTCGATCGCGCGCCGTCCGGAACAACCAATCCCGGAAACACGGAACGGCCGCTCGTGGTCGCGCCCGTGCGCGTGCGTGCGGCGGCACCGGCGTGCACGCGGAGTGACGGTGTGACGCAACTCATGTACCTGAACCGACACGCGACGCGACTGTACAAGGCTGCGCGGACGGGAGTGAGGCAGGCGGGAGGTTGGGAGGCCGATTTTTTCTATCCTTTCGCGGATCAAACTGCAGAGGAAAAGACGATTTGCTGCTTTCGATTGCAAGCGGTGCGACAGGCAGACGAAGAGACACGAGACAAAACGCAGATTTGCATCGCACCTCATCCTCCTCACGCCGCGCGCATGCGTTCCCGCGCCACCCGCTCCGCGTCGATATCGGAAAGCGCTTCCATGAACTCCCCGAGGTTCTGTGTGGAGACTTGCAGCACCGAGGCCTCGAAGGAGTCGTGTTTGAACTCGGCCCTGACTTGTTCCGCCGCCAAACGGAACGAGCGCGAAAAGTGGTTCCCGCTCTCCAAGTCGTCCGCGCGCGGTTTCCCCGTGACGCCAACCACCAGCGCCAGGCCGCCGCCGCTAGTCGGGTTCGAACCGGCGTCGCCCGTGTCCATCGCGGACGGCCCTACCACCACCAGCGGCCTGGTGATTTTCTTCACCACCCTCAGCGCGTCTTGCAAAAAAAGCGCCAACCTCAACAGCGCCAGCGGGTGCTTGAACAGCGCCGCGTCGCTTGGCGAGCCGTGGTCCAGGAGCGAGAAGTACCGCAACCCGCCCACGGTGCGAATCACGGCTTTGTTCGCCAGCGCCAAGCCCCCTTGTCGCATGAGCGCGCGCTGGCTCCGCATGGCGTGCCTTAACCCGACCTGCATCTCGTCGTACTGGGACATACCGAGCGCCTTGACCGCTCGCCAGAAGTTGTGCGCCCCGCCAACACCGCCCTCGCCCGTCTCCAAGTCATCCGAACCACTCGCCGAAGGCACGCCCTCCAGCAGCGCCGTCACGCCGTGCACCACGTCCGTCGCGGGGAGTTTCATTTTGAACCCGTGCCCGAAGGAGAAGCTCCAGAACTTCAAGTCGTCAAGCCCGTGGCTAGGGCCGTGCTGCTCCAGCTTGCTGTGCAGCTGCTGGACGTGCTCGGGGGACATGTGCGTGTACTGCTGTTTGCACGCTTCCAGAGGTAACCCGAGGTGCGCTAAAAGCGAGTGCAACGACGCGCGCCCGGCTTCCCTCCACGTTTGCAACCGCGTCGCGACATAGGGGGAGTGCGTCATCGCGTCGTACAGGCTCCAGTGCCGCAACATCGAGAACCGGAACTCCTCGGCGTATGAAACTTTGCGGTCCTCAAACGCCTTGACCGTGATTTGGTCGTCCAGGACTTTTTCGGTAGGCGCGTCAGCGTCGGGCAAGTTGCTCACCTGCGTCGCCAGCTCCATGACACCTGACGTGTACGCTTCGTGCGACAACCGCTGATGCACGTACTGGTCCGTTAAACTCACAATCGCGAGCCAAAGCGGGAAGTGTTTCTCCAAACTGTCTTTGTGCGCGTCGTGCGCGATGTCGTACATCACCAGGCCGGCGGGCCGACCGTAAAAAGACCCGCGCGAGTAATAAGCGACTCGCTCCAGCTGTTTCTGGTGCCTGCGCGCTTTCCGTGTAGAGGGGGTTTCTTTTACGTGATTTGTACCTCCGTCCCTCTTGCGTTTCTTTTTACTAGCATCGGTGTCATCGTCCGGGGTGTTTTCCTTTTCAGAGTCGGAGGCTTCGTCGTCGGACGCGTCGTTGTCATTCGCATTTTCGTCATCATTCTCGTCGTCGTCCGAATCGTCCGAGTCGCCGAAGTCAGAATCGGGTTCGGGAAACGTCTCTTCGCCTTCGCGTTCGTCCCGCAACACCAACACGTCGCGGTTATCCCCCCGCGTGTTCTCCAAGTCAAGAGGCCGGTGGCTGTCGAACACGAACACGCGGGTGTTGGTTGGGAGGTCTGGTTGGTGGTTGGTTTGGGGAAACGAAGAATTGGGGATGGGAAATGGGGAAAGTTAGTCGGTCGTTTCCTGTGGGAAGGTTTGAAATCTGAGCCCCCGCGATCGGGAGACCTTCTCTCTGCACGTGCACTTACTCATCAGTTCCTTGACGTTTTCCGTGCCTCCGCAGTTAATAAGCACGATGCTCCTGTTCTGGCCATCCTTGGGGAGCTTGTCCCCCAAACCCTGCAGCTCCTGGTATCCCCCCACCGGGTACGCGCTGAACGGGATGCCGTCGCTGCACATCATGCTCTTCAAGATGCGGAACGCGCAGCACGAATCCACATCCGCGGTGGAGACGTAGACGTGCACCGGACAGGTCCGGCCGTCCGCCTTGAGCTCCTCGTACGCGAAGCCTGTTTCGTGACGGGGGGGGGTCGCGTGGGCGGGAACGAGGTCAGGCGATTGCGAGAGAGACGTGGGGAGAGAGACGTTCGGGGCGTGACCACCGCGGGGTGGGTGTGTTTTTTGGTGCGTCGCGGATCTGCAGCGTGTGCGACGCGCGTGGACAAAGCCAGCGCCAAAACGGTCACGCGAGCGGGGCACGTACGGAACTTATCCCTATCCACGAGCATGGTCGCGTACGGTCCGACCACCTCGTAGCGCCACGATCTCTGCGGAGTGGGGCGCGAGTGCGGGTCCCGGGTCGTCAGGTACGACGATTTTTGAAAAAAACAGCCTGTTTCGAAAAGTGGGTATGGGCCAAAATAGGAGTTCTTTTTGATTCAACGAGTCCCTGCTAGACTGGTACCACAAACACGCAGGTGTTTCTATACAACAAAACTCCTCCCACCTGAACCTAGCTCTGGTTCGCGACCCAAGCGAGACAACTTTTCAAATCAACCAGCATTATTTTAAGCGCCGCAGTCCAGCGTTCGTACCGGGAAAAGGGAAACCCGATTTTCCGCCCGTCGATTTTGTCCCCGTCGATCTGGTACGGCAGCTTGAAGTAGTTCGATGAGCTGCCGTGTTGACCGGTACCCCCCCGGTCGTCGTTCTGTCGGTCAACCCCTTGCGCGAAGGTTTCAAACTCTTTCAGACACTGCAAAAACCCGGTCATGGCTTTGTCGTACCGGTGCGAGCTGATACCAATAAAAGAAAGTAAGTGTCAGTCTTGTATGGGAACACAGTCGTTGGATTTGGGAAAGGCCAATACGTACCTCAAAATGTTTACCGGGCCGTACAGTTCGTACAGCACGCCTTTCGAGTCTTTAACCTTCGAAAAGCTTCCCATCGGTTTCAGCGTGTACCCGTTCTTGAACCGTAACCCGACACTACCCGCCATCGTGCTCAACAGCAAACACGCCATCCCCCACGCCGCGTTGATTTCGTCCCACTCCACGTTTACGTTGGGCAAGCGGCCTGGTTTTTTTTTGGTGTGTGGGGAACAGTCGCGGAAAAGTGCACGAGAGGGAAGCGGTGAGATGTGTGGTTAGTGGTGGTGGTGGCAAGTGGTTACACAGGTGGTTAGTGGTGGTTACCACGACAGGTGTGGTCGTCGGTTCGAAGCCGGGAAGAGACGGGTACCGGGTAGTTGGAACACTGTTTACTCCATCCAGGGTAGTAAAGGCCGGAGTAAACCGTGTTCCTACTCCATCAATAACTTCCATCAGTCGTCGTACCTAGCCGGAACCCGTTCACCGTGCCGAACGGCCCGTCGAACCAAACGTGAAACGCGTCGTTCGCGACGTTGACGCGGTTTAACCGTTCCTGGTTGTGGACGGGAAAAGGTCAGTCTTCGTGGTATTATCGTAAACTGTATGAGCATTCAGTCGGGCGTAATCGGGCCTCCACTGTCTGGCGAGTGCGAGTGTGAAAGGGTATAGTGGTGGGACAGGACTAGTGCGGCCCCATCAGACGCAGTAAACAGTCTTTGGATTTGTACGTTGGGCCATACGCACCAGCTGTCGGCCGACTTGCTCCACCTGCGTCACAACCGCGTCTCGCTGGTCCACGTGACACTTCAGGTCTTTTTTGAAATCGTTGAAGGAATGGAAGTAGTTTTGTTCGTCTAAATCCAGGGATTTGGATTCGAGTTCCAGGTGGAAACTTTTTTGGGTAAGGGTATCGAGCCGCAGTTGTAAGGCTTCCGTTTCCAAAGCCACCGCCCTTTCTTCTTCCTGTAACTCGGTTTCCAGTCGTTGCAGGTTAGAGGCGTAAGGCGTATCGTCCATAGAGTCGCCTCGTTCCCCAACCAGATCCTCCAGACACCGGCGGTGGATTTCGCACTCGCGCTAGAGATAAAAAAGAAAGTGTCAGTCTCGTATGGGCAGTCAGTCGGGGGAATGTGGTAAATGGGAAATACTTACCTCCGTCTCAACGGCGCGCGCGTTGATTTCGTCGCTCAGGTTCTTGGCGCACTGGCGCGACGAAACGAAAGGGTCAGTCGGTCGGACCGCGTGTATATCCGGGATTGGACAGGGTACCGTGTTGTGACATCGTAACTGTTACCACGGTAACAGGTACCAGTACGTATGAGTAAACAGTCGTGGCAATCGGGCCGATCGCGGAGGCGGAATGTGGTAAATGGGAAACCCGCACCTCCAAACACATCGGGTGGTCCGCGCTTGTTTCGTCGGACGCCAAGTCGAAGATCCTCGCGAGCGCGGCGACTCGCGCGTTTAGGCCTGCTACAGTGTCTTCGGTGCCGCCGTCGGTGCCGTGACTCGCCACCCGTGATACGGAGTTGGACAGGACCACGAAGGATTCGGGTGTGTTCTTTTTTGGGCGCGAGGCTTGCTTCTGATTTGTGGCCGCGAGCCCATCCCCCGCGCCTCGACCGGTTCCGCCTGTCATCACGGTCCCACCTTTGGCCCACGCCGGCAGTCCTGCGGAACCGCCCGAATGCCCCCCCGACGCCGACCCGGGAAGAACCATGAAGGACTCGTCCATCGTGTCTACGGGTGTTTGGGACCCGCCCCCCCGGGTCGGGTCCAACTTGGTGGCCGTCGAAAAAGACGAAGACGGTGCCGCATCTTCGGGCGCGCCACTTAAGTCCAACACCGCGGCGCACGCCTGGCACCGGAACAAAAGCGACCGCGGCTCCGCGGTCGTCGTGGCCGCCATCGCGAGTTCGCGCCGGCCTCCCACGGCGTGGCGTGGGGAATGGCGCGTAAGTGACCACGTCTGGGATGAGACGACTGTACTGGTCGTTTTTTGCCGGGAAGCGTCGCGAGCAAAAATCCAAATGTGAGAAAAAGCTGACTGTTTTCCGTCCCCAAAGGTCGCGGGTCATCATCACAGCTCGGCGCGCGCACGTCTGGTCGTTCGACATGCGCTGCCCGTCGCTGACGACGGCGGGCGTGAGCGGACGCGTCGCGACGCGGTGTGGCGCGTCGCGGCCGGTGCGACGCACACGCGGGAGACTAATTGCCCATACGTCTTGCGCACACAGGCCGGTTTCGATTCGAACGCATTCGGTTTTGCGCACGTCATCATCCAAGGCCAGGGACGACGATTGCGCGGTTTCCTGGGTCGAGGACCCGGGGTTGAACCCATCTTTGTTGTGCGAATCCTCGGTTCTTTCCGTGGCACGGAGGTTCACGACCCAGGAGGAGTGGGACAGGTACCAGTCCCCGGGACGGTACTGGGAGATGTTGCGTTCGACGACGTCGTCGGGGACGGCGCGACGCGTATCGGGGCCGGTGTTGTTGCTCACGCTGTTTTCAGTCGCCGTCGGATACGCCAAGCTCACGTTTCCCGTGACGGCCTGGCTAGCACAACTTCACACGCTTCAGCCCATTGTTACCGTCGCGGGAGGCGCGGTGACTTTGCTGTTGGCGTTCCGAACCAACGCCGCGTTCGCGAGGTTCAACCAAGCCGCCGATACGTTCGCGCGCGCGGTTTCGGCGACCCGGAACCTTTCGCGGAAAATGGTCGTCTGGTGCCCGGTCGCTGAACGCGCGAGACAGTCGAAGCTGGTGTGCGCGCTTCCGTGGGCGATTAAACACCGTGGGCAAGGTATCGAGGGAACGGCGGCGGCGAGAGGCGAGCTGGAGAATGTGCTGGGCGATGATTTGATGGAGGCTCTTTTCGAGTTGGACGCCGAAACCAAAAATATCCCGGCGGTAGTGATGACTGAAATAACCAGAGGGCTTGACGTGATGAACGAGTCTGGGGTGGACAAAATTTACCAGCTCCTGATGGACAATGACCTCACGTCACTACACGCGTGCGTCGCGCAAGTGGACCGCATCGCGGCCACGCCGACGCCGGTTTCGTACGCGCGACACATCACGCGTGGAGTTTTGATTTGGTTAGCGCTGTTCGTGGCGAGTTTAAACGTCACAACGCTCGCGGCCCTGTGCATCGCCACCCCCGCCATTGCCTTTCTCTCCTGGCTCTGCCTGGGCATAGACGACATCGGCATGCAGCTGGAACAGCCGTTCACGGTTTTGGCGGTGGCGCAGTTTTGCTTGGAGTGCGAACAGGACGTGACGCGCGAGATGACGGCGTCGAATTGGACGCCGCGAATGGATGCCGTTTTGGGAAAGGCGCGGAAAGTCGAGGTTGAAAAAACCGCAAGTGCCTTTACGAACGCGCAGCGCACGGGGTTTGACGACGTGGTGCGACCGGGAATTCCCGGCCGTGCTTTCGTGGAGCCGACCCTAAATTCTAGCCTTATGGAGTCCACACAAAACCCAGACGGGGCGAAACGAACCGCCGACGAAAGGCGAGCGGTGGGTTTAGACGCGAGTTGAATTTTGTACCAAAGCACTACTGCACATGTGATTGAGGCGGCTAGTGCGGTGCATAAGCGGTGGGTATATTTGAGAGTACCTTCAAGGTAATAGACTGCTGTACATGTAACTGAGGCTAAGTGCTACGCATACGCGGTGGGTATATTCGTAAAACTACGAAGAGTTTTCTACTCAACTACCAGTCTCCTTTCCGTATCCGTACTTTTCCGAAAGTGCCGCGGCAAACGCGTCGACGTACGTCGTCGTTCGCGGCACGACCGTTTCGTCGCCCACGCGCAGTTTCTCCAGAAGCGTGTTCATCGCGATCCATTTCGTTTCCGTGACCTCTTGTTCGCCTATCACGAGCTGCGTCGTGGCCGAGTCCCTTTGCAGGAAGTACACGTCCTCGAAGCAGTTACACCCGCCCATTGCGGCTTGTTCCGCCGGAACTGTGAAGTGAAAAGCGAGCTCGTTTGGTTCGCACACCACACCAAGCTCCTCCGCGAGCTCACGCACCGCGGTCGCCCGTGACCCCATCCCAGCCTCGACATGGCCCGCCGCGCTGATGTCCCACCGGTCCGGGAACGTGTCTTTTGAAGACGAGCGTTTCTGTAAGAGCACGTGTTGTTTAGCGCTGTCCACCAGCCACACGTGGACCGACCGGTGCCAGTCCCGGTCGCGATGCACCAAGCCTCTTTGTTTCTGTTCCCCGGTCGGGGTTCCTTTGTCCGTAAAGATGTCGAACCCGTCAATAGGCGCGTGCATCACGTCGAACATCTCGGAATCGCTCTGAGGCTCGGACAACGCCGCGGGGTTTGGAGGACCCGACGCCATGGTGGGCGCGCGGGGACTGCACGCGCGAATGGCACGCGAGCACATTTTCGTGCAATCGTGGCAACGAAGAATCTTTTTGGTGATGACTTGGCACTTAGATATCATTCCTCCTTCGCACGGCGTCACGTGTTGAGACGCAATGGCGACGCATGCGCTCGTTTCGAGCTTTGCTGCGGTGCCATTCGCTGGGCGCACGGGTGCTTTCACGAAAAAAACCTCACCGCGCGGCGTGGTCGTGCCCCGCACGGGCGCACACACAGTCGTGACATCGGTATCGGCGGTTGAAACGAACAACGCTTTTTCGTCGCGTTTCACGCAAAAGAACTCACCGCGCGGAGTGGTCGTGCCCCGCGCCAGCGCACACACAGTCGTGACATCGGCGGTTGAAACGAACAACGCTTTTTCGTGGTGTCGAGCACGTGTCTTCGTCGCGTCCTCCCTCGTCGCGACCGTTTTATTCACCACCGCGCTGCCCCCCGCCGCCCACGCGATTGACTTCGAAATAATGGACCCGAGCGTAAAGGAGTACATGGATTCGAGGGATGACGCGATGCGGATGAAGTGCGAAGGAGGCATGATGGATTGCGACGGCGACCGACGAACGTACGCAAAGGCGCAGAGCGCAAACTTCGTGCGAAGAAACTCGGGCGAGGTTTTCGAACCCCCGCCTTGTAAGGTGGAAGAGGCGTGTACGACTGATATCGTGGGCGCGGCGATTGCGGGGTTGTCCGGGCTCACGACATCGGAAAAACTGGAAAAGATGGGCAAAGACGGCGACGCCGTGAACGCCACGCGGCCGTATTTCGGAAACCCGGTTGGGAACCGGGTGGAGCAGGACCTCTCGGAGGGAAAATAAAAAACGTTTACGTAAGAGACGATGGGACGCGAATGATGTGTACACAAGTATTAATACCACCTACTTTTTAACCTCTTCTTCTTCCGTTTCCTGCTCCACCGTGTGCGTCTCATCGGCCGTGCCCTCATCAATCGTCTCCGTTTCCTCCTCGGTCAAGTCCATTCCCCGCGTGTCAACCTCGACCCCCGAGGCTTGAAACGTTTTCATCCAACGCTTCGCCGCGTCGATGTCACCCACCCTCGCCGCCGCGCTGACTACTTGCGTGGCGAACCCCTCATCAATCGCGTTCGCCCCCCCGATCGACCTCCACAGCTCGTACACGGTAATGGCTTGTGTTGCTGTTTCGCACTTTGCCAACAGTAAGTCACACGCCTCCCTCGTGACCTTAAACCCCATCACGTGGTGTTTCGCCGCGGCGCTCACCGCGGCGGCGGCATTTCCAGCCGAAAACGACTTCTCGACAAACATCAACAAACTGTTGGGATGTAACCCTCCTCTTTTGCCGGGTTTTTCGGTGCTAATAAGGGACCCTTCAACGATACCCCCTAACCCCCACCTGTCATCCGACGCGGCGAGGAACGTTTTCGAGGCGTGAAACGTCGCCACGGCGCGCGCCGCCATCGTGGCGTCTTCCGCGGACTTGACCTTGTCGATCACCTGCATCATGTGTCGCTCCGCGGGAACCACCTTCTGCTTGTACCGCGCGTCCAACGCGTCGCACATCTCAGCCACGGTCATTGCCGGGTACCCTCTTTGTGCGTCGCCGTGCGTCACGGCGTACGCCACGTTCACGCCCGCGTACGTACCGCGCACCACCGTGGACGGGACGCGCGAAGACCCGGCATCGGTGGAACCTGCTTCCGATCCCGAAGACAACGCGAGTGAATCGGTTTGGAACAGCCGAGCCGTCGAGGCGATTCTGTATCCCGACCCGCACGCGAGACGCGAGGCGCGCGCGATACCGAACGCGGCCAACATGGTCCGTGTCGGCGCGTGGTACCGAATGGCGGATCAGCCGAGGGACCAACCGCGTTTTCGTGCGACGGCATCACGGCATTTGGGCGCCGCCCAGAGGTGTCCCCAAATCAGCCGTCGTGACCCATACGTCGAAAAATGCAACAAAACCAAGGATATAAATTAACCCCCGTGAAGCAACCAAGCGCAACCTCGCGTGTAGCCAGAGTTTGTGACGGTTCTGCAGGCTACCAGACTTTGCGCACTCGTTCCACTGATCAGAGGCCGTGGAGGCGTATCATATGCCTCTATACATTGCGCCAGCGAAATCAGGCGCGAACCTGCCAGAGTGACCTTCGATGGCTCGGGGCTTAGGCTTCAAACCTAAGGGGGCTTAGCGGCCCAGGTGTTCGATTCACCCTCACTGGCGCCACCCTTTTGCACCGGCTCACGTGGGTTACGGATGGGTTGTACGAATAAGGGAGTTGATGAACCGGCAGCGATAGCTTGTGCAGGTGGCCGGGCAGCAGGTGCCGCGGCATGGTGTACGGTATGAGATGTGGGTGAAGCGGAGGTGTACAACGTATGCCAAAGTAGACTAAATGCTTACATGCTATAAAAAGGACTCTAGCTACATCAATCACAGTTCCTTTGTCCGCGCCGGCCTCGGGGTGAACAACCCTTTTAAGGTACCGACAAACCCTTTGTTTTCATTCAGCAAGTCAAACAGCGCGGTGAAGTGCGGTTCCACGAGTGACACGACCTGCCTGACGTAAGGATCACAGTGTTGCTTCAAGTACAAGTCGTACCCTTGTACGACGTAAACTCCGAGGGTTTGCCAGGCGACGAAAAAAACGGTAACCGCCGCTACCACCGAAACCAAACCCGAAAAAAACGGGTGTTTCTCCACCCACTTCTCCGCCTTCCTCTGCAACCTCTCCAGGGGATCCGCACCTCTTGTGCCGCGACGCTTGCCTCGCGCGTTGGGGCGAGAGCCCTGTGGGGGTAGATTTGGGTCGATCGGGGGCGGTTAGATTCGAAGCTCCAGTTGAAAAAACTTGAGTCAAGTCAATCCAGACAGATCAGCTCGATCGTCTGGCGTGAGATGTCGGAGGGGCTTTGTGTCGCCCGCGCGTGGCGTGCGGATCCGGGCGATAAAGATAATCCACCGTTTTTCTCCGCGTCGTTTTTTACTGACACCCCTCATTTGCAGAAGGTCAGGGGTAACAAGCGGCTTTTGTTTGCGTGGGGAACGGCCGGGACGGCCGGGACGGGGACCGATGTGCGGGGATGGGCGGGGAAAAAAGGTTGGCTGGCCGCCACCCCTCGGGATGGTTGGGGAGGCGACAAAACGCGCGTCACGAGGCGTGACTATTCCAGACGTGTTTCCGTCGCACCCGCGCGTTTGTGTGTCACGTACCCTCGGGCCCGCGGCGGGCATGTTTCGGCGTTCTCCCGACCTCCCTCACCCGGTGCGCGTGCGCGCGCACTCGAAAGTAATGTGGAGAGAAGGGTTTTTGGCTTTTTGCGAGCTTCAGTTCTTTCACCGATGAAGTTCATCGCCGATTCGCGTTTTCACGTTCGAGTGTCGGTTTCGACTTTTCGGTCGGACCGATGAAGCGCGCTGTTTTGAAACCGACTTTCAGGTCACGAGACATTGCGGCGTTTTTGGAGTTTCCCCTCGCTTCGTTCCCGTCCCAGACACGAGTCCAGGCGCGCGCCATTCGCGTCGCGCACCGAACCAGTGGACGCCACCACGTCGAGGCGAGGTCGGCCTCGACTTGCACGCGCGCGAAGCACTCGCAGAACCGCGGTCCGGCTTCCAGGTGACCGGCTGGTGACTGTCATCCCGGTCCTTCGGAAGCGAGCGCCCTCCGAAACAAGCCACGACAGCTTTCGGGACAGTGCTCAGATTTGCCAATTGACGACCGCTTCGGGGTTCGTACCACGGCAACACGATGCCTCCCCACCGCACCTCGATGCCCGCGTTCCCGCGTCACGACCCCTTGATGGACAAGGATAACGCGCCAGCGCCCCGTGTTTCCGCGACCGCGCTCGCCGCGAAGCTCTCCGGCGTCGGCGCCTCTTGTGTTACCGCCATGAAGCCCGCGCTCGGCCGGGACACCGGCCCCGCGGTGCTTCGCCTTGGCAGGCCAGCACAAGTCCCGACCCTTGCATTCGACGACGCCAAGGTAGGGGCCAGTATAACCGTACCCCTCCGCGTGCAGAACGACACACCGCACACGCAGTCCGCGCATTTCGAAAACGTCCCCCGAGGCGATGGCGTGCTCGTAGATCCCGACCGTGTAACGCTTCCCCCCGGCGCGTCGCACGTCGTGAGGGTGAGTTGGTGTCCCTCCAAAGTTTGCACCACAAGGTACACACACATCATGAAGGTCACTATCGACGACGGCGAGGGCGACGTAGGACGCGTAAAACGAGGCTCAAAGAACGCCCTGGAGGTGCACATGAAGGGATCGCGCGTTTCACAAGCCGCAGGGAAAACGGATAAAAGCAAAGCCGCGCCTGGCGCCCTGTCGTACACGTTCAACGCGAAATCCAACGCCACGCGAAGGGCCTCAAGTGTCGTATCTACCAGTGGCTTGCGGTGCTCCGAAACGCGTCGCGTTTCCGCGATCGCGCCCGTCGCCAAAACGCTTCGGCTGCGACGCGTTGAGGAAGCAGAGTGCGTCGCGTCTGTCAATCAGACGTCCCAACACCACCCTAGCCGCTTTGCGTCCTTCCGCACCGGCGCGAGCGTTGCCACACACCACGCCGAGGTTTTTAAGGGCTGGATCAACTCCGTGATTGCGCCCGCGATTGACTTTGGCGACTCGGTTGGTTCCGGTGACGTGTCGTCGGCATCCGCCACGCGCGCGCGCGACCGCCGCGGCGCCGAGTCCGCCGCGCGCGAGCGCCTGTGGCACCTCTATTCAAACGACACGGAGTTGCGAGAAGTGATTTTACGAGTAGAGGCTCTGATCGACGATGGCCGGTTGAAACTTCGAGGCGCAGGGGATAACTGCGAAAACGACAAAAGCGGCATTAACGCCAAGAGCGCCGGGTCGTTCATGGATGACATTTCGCTGCGCCAAAAGTTTCGAGACGTACGTATTGCGCGTTTCCCAAATCCAGGCACACTGTGTGCCCATACAAGACTGACACTTTCTTTTATTGGTATCAGGCCCTGGGTTCGTACTCGCCGTTCTGGCTGCGAACCGTGGTGGACGTGATCGTTGGCGATGATTTGCGAACTGCGTTGGGACACGACGCTCGCGACGACACACACAAAAACACGTCGGAGCAAAAAACGCGCCAAACGCTAATCGACGCGCTGATGCGCGACGCCGAGATCGAGTCGACGTACGGATCGGCCGGGTCGGGTGGGCCTCCGTTTAGGGAGGGGTACGCGGAAGAGCTTTCCGGTACGGTGCTAAAACGCATCCTGCTGCTGGCGTTTCTGCTTGACCGGGTGCAAGCCGGGGTTTCCGCGAACGCGCCTTTGCTTTTCCGAAAAAGCTCATCGGTCAAGACGAGCGCGGATTTCGTGCGACTCGCGCTCAGCGCGTCGTGCCACGGCGAAGGCGACTTGCTTCGGCGGCTGGGACACTTCGGGTACAAGCTTCATTACGCGCAGGACCCGGTTCGGGAGTTTGACTTTGCCGTGATCAACTTAGCGGTGGATTTGCGGGACGGGATTCGCTTGTGTCACTTGGTGGACGTGCTCGGGGGGGTTTGTGGGGAGACAAGCGCGCTCACCGACGCGTCGTTCCCGGCGACGGCGCGCGTTGCGAAGAAACGAAACGTGGAACGCGCGCTTTCGCTCGCGGTTTCTTTAGGCGTGGTTGGCCTGCGAAGCGTCTGCCCGGACGAAATAGTGGACGGGTCCCTGGAAAAAACCTCACTCGTGCTTTACCACCTGCAGATGCACTTCCAGGCGCCTCTGTTGTTGGGAGAGTGGGTCACAGTGACTACGGAAACGGAGGTTTGGAGGGAAAGGCGCGTCGCGCAAATCACGAGGGGCGACGTTTGCAAGACGTTTTGGAAAAACACGATGGCGTCGGGGGCCGGTACCGGCGCGACGCGCGAAGACGTCGACGAAGAGTTAGTCGCGGAGGCTCTGTTCAATGAAGAGCTGGCGGATGCGCGCCTTTCTTCTAGCTACGAAGAGGCCGGTGATGACAGCGAAACCGTTTCCGTCGTGCAACAGTGCGAAACCAAGTTGTTTCGCTGGTCCCGGGCGGTGGTTTCTACTTTCGGGGCGGAGGTGACGAACCTTTCCTCCGACTTCGCCAGCGGCGCCGTGTTGTGTTTGCTGATACACGCGTACGCACCGGAGCTGGTGCATTTACGAGAGATCACGAGAGTGGATGCCACGTCGTTGGGGTGTCTCTCAATAGACGCACACGCCGCGGGGTGTGTTAAGCGAAACTTTGACGTCGCGAAACGCGCGTGTTTAGTGATGCCGCGCGGCGACGAGCTCGCCAAGGTTCCCTTTGACGAAATCGACGCCACAACCTGCGCGGACGGGGTTAGCAAACACGTCGTGGTTTCGTTTCTGGTCGTGTTGAGGCACCGACTGCTTGGTTTGAAGCAACAGCACGCCGCCGCGAGGGTTGTGCAGCAAACCTGGCTGAAACGGCGACGCGTACGGTTCGAAGTCGAGGAACACGAACCGTCGGTCTGGGCGTTCCGGGTACAGGTTGCGGCGACCCGGGTGCTTCAAAAGTTCTGCCGCGGTTTTCTGGGGCGACGAGTGGCGAGGGAACGCGCTGCTGGTATCGTGACTTGCCAGACCCTGCGACGCGGGTTCGTCGCGCGCCGTTTGTTGCGCACCGCGATCGACGCAGCCACCACGATTGCCAAGCACGCGCGCGGGATGTCCGCGCGGTTCGAGTGGATCGACATACGCTTCGCGACGCTCGTCGCGCAGACGCATTGCCGAGGGGCGTTTTTTCGGAGGAAGTTTTTGTGGCTTAAAGACGTGACCACAAAACTGCAACAGTTGCGCCGAGCCTCCGTGACCCGGAACGCCTTCCTCGAGTACCGCACCCAGTCACGAGCCGCGACGAAAATCGCATCAAATTTCAAGACGTGGTGTTGTCGGTGGGATTTTCTTTCCCTGCGCGACGCCGCGGTTGTTTGTCAGCGCCGAGTCCGAGCGTCGCGGAAAACCAAGACGCAGCGAAGTGCGTTTCTTTCGTTGCGACGCGCCGCGGTTTCGGCGCAGACGGTAAGAAGAGGTGCGGTGTGTCGCCGGTGGTTTTGCGAACAAAAGGACGCGGCACTCACCATCACGCGACACTGGAGAGGGTTTACTCAACGAGAGAACTTCCTGGATCTCAAGTGCTACACGTTGACGTGCCAAGCTTCGCGGCGAGGCGCCGTCCAGCGACGCGCGTTTACTACACTGCGTGACGCGGCGGTTGTCTCTCAGCGCGCGGCGAGGCGCGCGATGGCCAAGAGACGCGCCGACGCGGAGAAAAACAAGTGCCAGGAGGCATCGAACAACCTGCGCCACACCGCCGCGATCACGGTGCAGCGACACGTCAGGGGCTGGCGCGCGCGGGAAGAATACCTGGACTTTTTGTGCGACGTGATTTCGTGCCAGGCGCTTTGGCGAGGCGCTTTGGCGCGGAAAAGGTTTTCTTGTCTCGTCGACGAAGCAGTGAAACGCGCTGCGGAAGTGTCCGCCCGGAACTTGCTGGAGCTGACAGCGAGGGAGTCCGCGGCACACGAATTAGCAGCCGCGAGGTTGGCGGACCACACCGAACGCCAAACCGCGATTGAAAAGGCGAAATCGCTCAAAGCGGAAACCAAGCGCAGAGTCGACGCCAAGACTCCGGGGAAATCGGTCCGGACACGGAATTCGGAAATCGCGCCTGAACGAAATCCATCAAAAGCGGTTGCGGTGAAAGCCGAAAGGAAACTAACGTTTGACCTCCTCCAAACAACCGCGGAAATGGAAACGCAAGCCGCCACGGTGGTGCAAACGGCGTGGCGCGGGTGGACCTGTCGCGTTGATTTCGCGCTCGTGCGATGGGCCACGGTCACGGCGCAGGCGGCGGTAAGAGGCGCCAACGCCAGACGCGCGTTCGTGACGCTGCGACACGCGGCGGTGGCGTGCCAGCGCATCGCGCGTGATACGGCGCAGGCGCGCAAAGCGACCTTTCGAGCAGAAGCGGCGACACTCCGACGAAGACGCGCCGCGATGGGGGCGTCGGCAGCTGCGCCTGCTCGTCTCTTAGCAGCTGCGCCCGCTCGAGTAGCAGCAGCGCCCGCTCGAGTAGCAGCGGCGCCCGCTCGTCTCGCGAGAAACGCGTTTCAAGCTACCGCTCGCCGCGCGCGAACCTCGTCCAACTCCGCGCTCGCGTGGTCCACGGCGTCGTCCGTGGGGGCGTCTTCCGAGGACGAAGCCGAGGAGGCGTACGCCGGCTTCGAAGATGCCGCCACGTTGTCTGACCAAGACGACGGTAACTCATCGCAAGACTTGTCAAGGTTTGACCAGGGCCATTTCGAGAGCGACGAGTACGAACCGCGCGAGAACAAAGGCTTCGCCGCCGCGACCGCCGCCGCCGCCGCGCTCGCGGACGCGCGGTCCCTCGGCGACGTCCGCCACGCCCTGGGTGCCTTGGCGCTTGCTGTCCAAGCTTCCGCCGGCGGACGCGCTGGCGCGTCCTCGCAACACGCGTTGCGCTCGCTGCTGCGCACCATGCGCCGGTGCGACCGCGGCGAGAAACACGCGCCGGTGCTGGCGTTGGCGTACGAAGTTTTGCGCACGCTGTCGTTTGACGAAACCGGACCGGGCGCGAGTTGTTTGTTTGCGCAAAAAGACACCCTGGTGACACTCACGGAGCACATGCAGATCTTCCGGGACCGGCCTGAGGTGGTTGGCGCGGCGGCTGTGGTGCTGGGGAATTTGTGTCGTGACACGCAAAGGGCGCGAGCCGTGGCGCGAGCGGAGCGCGGGCGCACCGCGCGACGCATCAAGGGCATCGCCGAGATTCTCACGAACACGCTCGCCGCGCGGAAAAGCAGGGGGGCGGGGTATGGGCAATCGCTCGGCGAAGACCGCAAAGCGAGGGAGGAACACACTTACGTCGTCGCACTAACGCACACCGTGCACGCGATGACGGATTTGGTGACGCAGTTGGCGAGGTGCGAAGGCGAGGTTGTTTACGAAAGAGTCACGGCGCGTGTTTCTTTTTCGCGACCGAACGAGGAAGGTGTGGAACCCTTCGTCGCGCCGTCGGTTCCAATCGCCGCCGCGGCGCCGGCCACGAAGTTCAAATCAGCGCCTCCTCGTTCGAGTTCGCGCCTTGGGAACGCGCAGCTCGCGGCGTCAAAGGTTGTACAGGTGCGTGAGGTCAAGGAGAAACCTGGACACGGACGAGCGCCGCATAACAAGCAGACTAATTGCCCATACACGGACGAGCGACGCGCGCCGCTTGCGCCGCGGTACGCGCCAACCGCGTTTGCGAAGAAACCGGTAACGAACGCCGACGCGGGGCGACCCGGGAAAGGTGCGCCTCCGCCGTCCGTGCGCCGGGAAAAGGAAAACGACACCGACACCGAACAGCGCACAACTCCTCCTCCGTTTTCCTTCGCCTCCCACTTCACAACGAGGTGGGACACACACAACGCGTCGCCGATCATGTCGCCGAGGTACGTGAGGTGAGGTGAGACGATCGATGTGAGTTGACGTCTCTGCGTCGAAAAGTTGTGAGAGATGAAAGAGACGGGAGACACGCGGGGGAAGATACTACGCTTCACGCGCGGGGGAAGATACGGGGACGGGGATGGATAACACGTGAACATAAATAAGAACGATACTACTCGTGTTAATACGCCTCCGCACGCATACCCACGTTTCAGCAACACGTAACAGTCACGTTTCACGTAACTTTCATCACGAAATCCAGCCCCAGGTACAGCCTCACGAAATCCAGCAGGCACAGCACGAACATCCCGACGCCCATGGCTTGCCAGAAAACCTGCGCGAGGTTAATTTTATCCTTCGTATCCTTCCCTTCGTCCAGCGCGAGAAACACCGGGAAGGACACTAAAAAGTAGATTCCGTAAAACGCGCTTCCCAGCGTGTACGCCACGTCCCTGTTTTCGAACTCGTAGTACGGGAACCCGCAGATCGTGAGGGACTCCATGAACGCGGTGGTGTACGCTAGCGAGGCTACCAATGCGCTCGTGAAGAGCAATCGGGCCGCGTTTTTTTCGTACCCCGTTTTAACCCACCGCAGCGCGCACGAACTCAACACGTGGTAGAACATGAAATACGCGTGTGTCATGAAATAAAGCGCGATCGGGACGTCGTTTAAACGGTGCGCGTGGAACGTGTATTTCGCGTGTAAAACCTGGTAGAAGTAGTGCGTGTACCAGTAGTTTCCTACGAAGGAAAAAATGGCGATCCACGCGTTGGCTTTGAGAACGTACTGCTCGCTCCTTGGTCGGACTGAACCGTCTTTTAAAATATCCCCACCAAGGGGTTTGAACAGAGGCACCACTATGTACGGCGCAGCACACGACACGCAGTACCCTAAATAACCCCACGGGCCCCACCACTCGTACCAGCCGAAAAAAATAACGAACCCGACGCTCGCGATCCACCCGGCGCTGACTTTCAAGATGAAAGCCTCGGCGTGGTGTTTGGAAGGATTTGATGACTTGTCGCAAAGCCATCCTGTTACTACGCTTTTGCCTTTCGCTTTGGAGGCTCCTCTTTTGGTCTTAGCAGCAGGCACCGGAGTCAGGGTCATTGCTAGGGAGCCGCAAATCGCGAACAGCGTGGCGAAGATCTTGGCCATGGTGACCCAGACTTCGGGAACGGCGGGGGCGAGCGAGGAGAAGGACGGCATCGTATGATGAGGAACTCGCGTGTGTCCAGCCAGACACGACACCGGCAAACCGCGAGGAGTGACTCAACCTCGAGACACGAACGACCGCACGAGAAAGCCGCCAGTTATCGTGCGTGCAATCGACGCGGGGATACGCGCGCAGGACACTGCGCTCCGTGGCCCTTCGCGGCGGGATGATGACTGGACCAATCATCTTTCTCGAAAAACCTGCAGTGCCTAAAATTGGGGCTGCCTTTTTCGTTTTGATGACTGCGCCGTCGCGGCCAGATTCGACCGCGCCGACGCCCCGGCAGCCACCCGAAAACCACACGATGCCTGGTACGTTTTCGGACACGACACCTCACCTCATCCACGTTTCCTGCAGAACCACATCCCGCGAAGTTTGGTCAGTTCGTGACTCCGCGCGGGGCCCGACCATTCTCCAAAAGGGAAAGCGAGCGCGCTTTTCGCATTTAAAAATCATCCCCGATCGATCCCATCCCCGACCTTCGTCGTGGGTACCACGCTCTGACCTAACCCTAAACCCCCAACCCTAAACCCTACTACCCCGGACAGACAAAGACGCGATCGTGGACGACTCCGAGGAGGAAGAGGACGTCGTGACTTCCGATTCCGAGGAAGAGGAGGTCCCGGCGAAGAAGAAGCAAAAGGTTGAGAAGAAGAAACCGAAAAAGAAGGTGGCAGATGGAGATTCGGACGACGACTCCATAAACTCGGAGGTGGTGGATGACCTTTCGGGGGACGAGGTTGATACGTCGAACATCATCGAAGGCGGCCGAAGGGCGCGCAGAGGAAGAGCCACGACGTTCACCTACACCGCCGGAATCGCGGACTCGGACGAGGACTCCGATGAGGATTGAAGATGGGGGTTGGGATGAGATTTCGAGCATCTCGTGGAGAACAAAACTTGTCAAAATTTGAACTGGCTCTTTTTTCTCTTTGTTTTCTTTTCTTGTCTCTTGTCTCTGCTGATCGCGTTTCGCGCCACCAGCTCCGCTGGCGCCGGAAGCTCGCCGCTCGCCTTTCGTCGCTCCAGTTGGCATGCGGGAAATATCTCGTTCAAAAGAATTTTCTCGAAGCAAATCAGACGTTTTCTGATTCTGCGATTTTTTCAGGGTCAACGGCCTCCCTGAATTGCGTTTCAAACCCTGTGGTGACCCTTGAAGCGATGTCGTTTACTATCAAGTTTCACCGCGGGACTGGATTTGACTGACGTTGTCTTGTCCCTCGCACCCAACACGCGCGTCACATCACGCGGCGTCGGAAGGACGACGACGCTGGACAACGCACGAACGCACGCCACACGCGCGCGTTTCGGTTAGGGGCTTACCTAGTCCACGTTTGTGTGGAACAGAGTCGCGAACGCGTGACTCGCGGAGACCCGGGCGTGCGCGAATCCGGGAACCGGAGGGCGGCGACGCAGTTGCACAGCCTGGGAAAACACTCCGCCTGGGAAAACATCCGCCCGCGGTTGTGTGTGTCGGGAACGCGTGTGGTGCTCTTGTGCGAGGCGGGGAAACGCGTTCGTTACCCGTGCCCTTCGCGCAGAACAGCTAGGGAAAACGTTCCGTCGCGAACAAGCCCCGTTCACGGTCCGGTAACACCGCACGCGTCTCCCCGGGGACCGAGGTTGGGGACGGAAAACATCCGGGAAGGGAACACCTCGGCGTAGGCAAGGGACCAAACACACGTCCTCGCCGCGATGAAGACCTCCGCCGCGATGATGGAAGCGGCGAAGACGCGCAAGGCGTACACGATCACCAAGTCGCGCGAATCGTGGACGGAAAGCGAACACACCATGTTTCTGGAAGCAATCAACCTGTACGTCTCTTGCGAAGCACACCCCCGCGCCCCCCCTCTTGGGAAAACAAGATGCGCTGGCAAAAACGACAAGTCGGACCGGACCGGTCGTCATTTTTTCTAAAAAAATCCCAGGCCGTCCGTCTCCCGCGCGTCTTCTGACCCTCCCCCCCCTAAACACAGGTACGACCGCGACTGGAAGAAAATCGAATCCTACGTCGGCACCAAGACGGTGATCCAAATCAGGAGCCACGCGCAGAAGTACTTCCTCAAGGTAAGAATGGGGAGATTACTCGCGAAACGCACGCGGCGCGTCCATGTTAATTCGCGCGCGCGGTCGAGACGAGATTTGTTTTTTACAACCCTCCGGCGCGGTTGATTGCTTTCCCGAAGCGGCCGAGAACGCGTTTTCCACGCGAAGCGCCATGACACCACGCGCTAACCTCCGTAACACCACTTATTGACCTCCCTCTTTCTTCATAAACACTACCAGGTTCAAAAGAACGGCACGGGCGAGCACGTCCCGCCCCCGCGCCCGAAGCGCAAATCGGCGACGCCGTACCCGCAGAAGAGTTTTGCCGGCCCCGGGCAGGATGGCGCCCGGTCCAGTAAGAAGCAAAACCGCGGTCGCGACGGGACGCATGCCAATGGCACACGGCCATTGGCACACGGCGCGCCCGGTGACATTCACACGAGTCAACGAGTCAACAGCACCAACCACGTGGGCCCGTCCCCGATGGGGGGCGCTTTGGTTGGCGGCCCCATGGAGTACGGCGGCCCGCTGCGCGGGGGCGGGTACCTGGTGCACCCGAGGGGCAGCGGCGGGTTGGGCGCGCTTCACGGAGGAGTAGAAGTCCATAACGCAGGCAACCCTCGGTGGGCGCCGTCGCCGTCCCTGCCGCAAAGTTTCAACTTCGGGGCGGGCGGGTACGTGTCTTCTGTTGACGGCGGCGCGATGGGACGGGACGTTGCAAACAACGCCGGGGTGAACAACAACCAAGGGTTGCTTCACGACTTCCACGCCGCGTCGCGTGGTTCGCGAGGCGGGAACCAACCACCCATGTCCCCCATGCACCGCAAACACCCCACGTCGAACCCCGACTTCGTGGTGGTGTACACGTTCCTTGCGCAGTTGTTCGACCCTACAAGAACCGACCACCGCAGAGTCCTGAAGCAAATGACCCCTATCGACCGCGAAACCACCCTGCTCTTGATGCGCAACCTAGGCGCCAACCTGATGTGCCAGCGCATGTGGGAGGACCAGATCCAGCTCATCGGCGCGGGGTACCCCACGTTTGTCAACGCGAGCTACGACGAACGTGGAGGCGTGTTGGGTTCTGTTGGAAGCGGCGCCATTACCGGCGCCGGCTCCGCGGTGAACAGGCAAAGCCCGGACACGGAGGACACGCCGAGCGACGCGGGGCATCCGCGGATGTCGGACGACGACGAGACGAACGCGGAGGTTGATGACACGGACGTTGACGAAGGCCGGAACGAGGGCGCGGGGTCGGAAGAACCGGGTTCTGCAAATGGGGAACGCGACGAGACGCTGGTCCGGGACGGGAGCCCGGGCAGTGACGAGGATGAAGGTGAAGAACTAGCTGGTGACGGGACTGATGACCAGGAGGGTTCGGGCGGGGATGACGACGGTGACGCGCCGGCGGAGACCGAAAACGACGACGACAAAGACGGCGACGACGAAAACCGCCGAGAGGACGACAAACCGCCGGTTCACTCGGAACGCGAACGCGACGCGGCGACGAATTGATTCGTCGCGACGTCTTCGGGGCACCGGGTGCCGATTCCTGTACCTGTACATACCTATTGAACCAACACAACCGCGCGCTCGATACGCGCGTATCGACGCAACCTAGCCGCCGCACGCGATAAGAAATGAAATACTAATACATGCACGCTGAAACAGAACCACGCACGCGCTTGAAAGAGAACCACAGAGAACCACTTGAAGTAAAGTACGAACGCACTCGAAGTTCTTGAAGCTCCTACTCTTTTGAGTATGCGTAAGAGTATTCTGAGTACGCGTACTCAAAGGTGTATGGAGATACTTGCGGTGCGCTTGCGTATTGACCCTTTTCGTATTGCACATTTTCCCTCGCTCGTTTCTAAAGAAAACCAAACTCAACTCAAGTACTTCGCGGCTTGTTCCGTGAGGATCTTGGCGCTCGCCTTGGCGTCCAGGAACAGCTCGCCAACCTCTTCCAAGTCGCACACTGAGATTTCGTCCCGCCCGTTTGTTTTCGCAAGCACTGCAGCGGGGGTGAGGAGCTGCACGGCGTGTCGCAGACTGGAGACCTCGCCGATGTCCCCGAGGTAGGCGAGGGACTCCTCGTCAACTTTCAGGCCTTCCACCGCCGCGCGGACCGCCAGGATCTTGACCATCTCCTCGGTGGTGTACGGCAGGGTGCGGACGATCACGAGGCGGTCCAGAAGATCGACCGGGACGCCGTGGGGCGCGCTCATGTCCGTGCCTTTGATTTCGCAAATCCCCCGGTTGGTCGCGAAAATAACAATCGGCGCCAGCGAGCTTTCAAGCGCGCGGTTCAGGTACGTAAAGCACTCGATGTCCAGCATGTGCACCTCGTCGATGAACAGCACGCCCGGCACTAACTCCGCAACGCCAGTGTCGATGTACCGGTTCACGACTTTGTTGATTTCCTGGCGTAGCTTCTCCGTGATTTCCGTTTTCTTGCTCTTCATCATGGCGCCCATGACGGACATGATGTCCTGCCCGCCCTGCGGCTTGGCGTTGGCGCTGTCCAGGTCGTGGAGGGTAACGTCCTGTACGATTTCTTTTTTTTTATGCACGTCCCCTTTGGGAAGTGGGACGTACTCCTCCGCTTCCAAATCGAACTCCGTGGCGTACGCGTCGCACCGCCCCACGCGTTTCACGCTCCCCGAGTTGGCCTCGATGTAAATCACGTCGCCGACCTGCACGTTTTCTTTGCGCATGGCGTCGTAAATCGTGGGATCCAGTTTCAGTTGCTTGGTGCCTTTCACGGTTTTCAGGCCTATGACGACGTGGCTCACGATTTTGCCGTACCCCCCCCCTGCGGACTCCGTCTCCTCCGGGGTCAACTCCGTGACTTCGCCTTCGTACACTTCCTTGTTTTCCTTGATCCGCAACCCGATCGCGCGTCGAAAGTTTTCCATCAGAATCTCGGTCTTTTTCACCTCCGAGGAGTACACCTCCGACCCCACCATCGGGCAGAACGGAACCTTGGTGCCCAACTCTTGCGCGATGCCCAGCGCAAGCGCGGTCTTCCCGGTACCAGGCGCGCCCGCCATCAAAAGCGCCCTTCCAGCCATCTTCTTCCCCTTGATCATATCCACCACGATCCCACAAGCCTCCCGCGCGTGTTCCTGCCCCACCCACCCCGCGCTCTCCTCGATCGCATCCCCCGACTCTTGCAGACCGAGGCCCTGTGGTGTTTTACGTTGTTGGGGGGGTGTTAGTTACCGAGAGAGTCGGGTCAGTGCAGAACAAGGTGCGTATGTACTCGAGTCCGATGACGACAGCGCGCGCTCGACGCGCGTGCGCAATCCACACCACGTGGGGGCACCACCAGCCGCGCGATCTTGAAAACGCAAAAGCAAACGCGATGGGAAGTCAAGCGTCGGCGCGTTCCAATTGACCATCATCTGGATCGTGGTCGCGATCGCGCCCGCGTCGTCCATGGTTACGCAAAAAATCGTACCTTGATGTGCGTGTGCGTCGCCACGCGTTGTTTCTTCGTCGTGGATTGCACCTCTTCGATCTTCATCCTGGCACGTGATCGGGGGAAGCGAGCGTGTGGGGAACACGGCGCGACTCGATTCTGGTGAAGACTTTTCGCCGAGCAAGAAGAAAACCGAGGACTCCTTTCGACGCTGCGTCCGAGGCGCTTTTCCCCAAATATCCGAGGTTTCGGACGACGCGTGATGGTTGGTGCTTGGTCTCAGCCCTCCTCACTTCACTTCGAACGGCACGGCCGAGCGCGTATCGTCGCTCGAGCTCACCTCCGAAACACGCAGCCGGTTTGGTGTTTGGCCTACCTTCGTGTAGTACCCACTCGTTCTTCACAACACGACAGACATGTCTGCCGCTCACGCTGTCGCCCCGGCGGCTGCCATCGGCGCTGCCGCGTCCCGTCGCCAGGGTTCGCCTCTGCGAGCGCGCGCTGTCGCGAAGCAAGGTAAGATCAGTGGCAAGTTTTCACGTCACGGGATTACGAAAACCACGGGCGTAAAATCCGTGCGCACGGTGCCCCTCGGCGCGCGCGACCTCGCGATCCCACCGCGTCCGGCGATCGCGTTCGCGCGCACGAATCGCGTGACTGTGTTTATCGGATTTGCAGGCGAATCAAAACACGCTACCCTCATCCACTAACCCCTCCCCCCCTCTGTGACCCCAACAACGCAGCCGCTCGCAAGGTCGCCACACGCGCGGCGCCCCCCGCCGCGACCACCGCGGTTACCAAATCCGCGTCCGACATCGACTGGGACAAGCTCGGGTTCGGTTTAACCGAAACCGCGTTTATGGTCAAGGTGCACTGCGAGCGCGACGGGGAGTGGAGCGCGGTGGCGGTGGAGCCGTACGGCGACCTCTCCCTTTCACCAGCCGCCGCGGTGTTGAACTACGGCCAAGGCATTTTCGAAGGCATGAAAGCGTTCCGGACGGTTGACGGGGAGGTTGTTTGTTTCCGGCCGGACCAAAACGCGGCGCGGTTCGCGGAGGGCGCCGGGCGCATGTCCATGCCGCCTGTCCCGGCGGACAAGTTCGTTGAGGCGGTGAAGAAGTGCATCAGCGCCAATCGCGATTTCATTCCCCCGGAAGGCAAGGGCAGTTTGTACTTAAGGCCGCTGTTAATAGGCAGCGGGCCTATTCTCGGGTTGGGGCCGGCGCCGAGCTACACCTTTCTGGTGTACTGCTCCCCGGTCGCGTCCTACTTCAAAGGCGGGCAACTCACGCCCATCGATTTGGTCGTGGAGGAGTCCTACCACCGCGCCGCGCCCGGGGGTACCGGGAGCACGAAGTGCATCGGGAACTACTCACCAGTGCTGAAAGTGCAGCTCGCCGCGAAAGCGCAGGGCTTCAGCGACGTGATCTACCTGGACGCCGTGAACAACAAGTACATCGAGGAGGTTAGCTCGTGTAACTTTTTCGTGGTCAACGGAAACGTCATCGCGACGCCCGCGCTTGGCGGGTCCATCCTACCAGGAATCACGCGGAAGTCAATCATCGCGCTGGCGAAACAAAAAGGCTTCGTGGTGGAGGAAAGGGAGGTCTCCGTGGAGGAAGTTATTGGGGCGGACGAGTGCTTCTGCACCGGCACCGCCGTGGTGGTGGTACCGGTGGGGAGCGTCACGTTCCGGGGCGAAAAGACGGTTTTCCAGGAGGGCGGAATCGGCGTAGTCGGCCAAGCCCTGTACGACGAACTCACCGGGCTGCAGTCTGGGAAGGTTCAGGACAAGCTGGGGTGGCTGGAGAACGTCCCGGAGGGGTTCCACGAGTGATGCGAGGCGGTGGAAGATGGGAGGCGGCATTTGTGTTCGCACTGACTTATTTTGCAAAATTTCGTCAAAATTTCCTTGTGGCTGAGATCGTCGTTCTGTAGAGCCCGACATTTGGCCAAGCGTGTAGAGCGACGCGCGCCACCACCGCGACACGCACCCCTGAGCGAGAGACACGCGCGTATCGTGCCCCCTGGTGTCCGCACGACACCATGGTGCGTACCAACACGCGTCTCACTAACTTTGTTGCCTGCCCGGCGTGGTGGCGAGGAAAGGCCATCAAAGATGCGCACGAACGCGTCTTTGCGATCGTCCCGCGCTTTCGGCGATGCGACTTCCGATCGACCGGGTCCCACCCCGCCCCCTTACGGGTCTCGGCCCACCCGCACGTCGTCCGCTTACGTACCACGTACGTAACAAGCTCAGTTCCCACCCTGACCCCCCCCACACCCCCCCCGATCTAAACAGACCATGAAGCTGTACGGCAGCACGGGCCGGTCGGACCGCGTCAAGGCGGCGGCCGCGTGGGCGGGCGTGGCTCTGGAAATGGCGCCGTTCGTGATGGGCGTGGATAACCGCACCCCCGAGTTTCGTAAAAAAAACCCATTCGGCAAGGTCCCCGTGCTTGAGACCGAGGATGGTACCTGCATCTTCGAAAGCAACGCGATTGCGCGGTTCCTGGTGTCGCACAAGCCTGGCTGCGTGCTGTACCCTGCTGATTTGACATTAAGAGCGCGCATCGACGGCTGGTGCGACGCCACGAACGTCTTAGACGTGATCGGCCCGAAGTGGTTATACCCGATTGTCGGGATCGGCGCGCAGCGAGGGGTGACTTTCGACCCGCAGTCAACGGCTGATGCCAAGCAGGTTTTGAAAGACTTCTTGCAGACGGTCGAGGACACGTTGAAATGCAACAAAACCCTGAAACTGATCGGCGGGTCGGAGTTCACGCTGGCCGATGTTGTCTGCGCGTGTTCGTTGCAAACGGCGTACGCGGCGCTGTACGGCGAAACCGAGTGGCGTCCGTTTCCGAAAACGCTGCAATGGCTGGAATCCGTTTTCGCGGCGCCGGAGTTTCTGGATGCCGTTGGGGTCGTGCCTCGGTGCGTATTGCCCATGGTGTTTGACGCGAAAGGCCCTCAAGCCATGCCCTCAACCCTAAAACCTAAACCCAAGGACGACGACAAAGACGGAGCGACGGTCGATATGAAATACGACGTCAACGGCTGGCCCGCTCAACGAATCCGGCAAACGTTTTTCGACTACTTCGTAGAAAACGGCCACACCCTGGTTCCCTCGTCCCCGGTGGTGCCTCACGACGACCCCACCCTGTTGTTCGCCAACGCGGGCATGAACCAGTTCAAACCAATTTTCCTCGGCAAGTGCGACCCCAAGTCGCCCCTCGCGAAGCTGAAAAGAGCCACCGACACCCAGAAGTGCATCCGCGCCGGCGGGAAGGTACGTGTTGGGGCTTTCCCAAATCCCTCTGACTGTTTTGCCGATTGTCCAGAGTAATTATTCAGGCCAAATTACGAAAGACTGACACTTTGTTTTACCTATCTCAGCACAACGACCTGGACGACGTCGGGAAGGACACGTACCATCACACGTTTTTCGAGATGCTCGGGAATTGGAGTTTCGGTGACTTTTTCAAGGTTGAGGCGATCGGGTTCGCGTGGCAGTTGTTAACCGAGGTGTATATGTTACCCGGCGAGAACTTGTACGCGACGTACTTCGGCGGCGACGAAGCCCAGGGGTTGCCCCCCGATTTGGAAGCGCGGGATATTTGGCTGAAATTCCTACCCGCGTCGCGCGTGATGCCGTTCGGGTGCGCGGATAACTTCTGGGAGATGGGTAAGCGGCTTTCCCAATCACCACAAAATGAAAGACTGATATTTGCTCTGTATGGAGTACAGTCGGAAAGTACTACCCACTCCGTCTACCCTTTCCAATCCCTCATACACATGGCCCGAGAGACTGACACTTTCTTCTTTACAATCAGGCGACGTCGGCCCTTGTGGTCCTTGTACTGAGATCCACTACGACCGCATCGGGAACCGGGACGCTTCACACCTGGTGAACATGGACGACCCCATGTGCCTCGAGATTTGGAACGTGGTGTTCATTCAGTTCAACCGGGAAGAAGGCGGAGTGCTGAAACCGCTGCCGGCGCAGCACGTGGATACCGGCATGGGTTTTGAAAGGCTGGCGAGCATTCTGCAAGGCAAGCTGTCGAACTACGACACGGACATCTTCACGCCTATTTTCGACGAGATTCAGCGAATCACGGGCGCGGCGCCGTACACCGGTCTGCTCGCCCCTGAAGACGTCGGGGAGAAAGACATGGCGTACCGAGTCGTGGCGGACCACATCCGGACGCTAACCTTCGCCATCGCGGACGGCGCCGCGCCCGGCAGCGACGGCCGCAACTACGTGTTGCGCCGCGTGTTGCGCCGCGCGGTGCGGTACGGCAGGGAGAAACTCGGCGCGAAGCAGGGTTTCTTCCAGAAGCTCGTGCCTGTTGTGGTGAAGCACTTCGGGACGGTGTTCCCTGAGATCGTGAAACAGGAAGAACGGGTGACTGCCATCATCGCCGAGGAGGAGGAAAGTTTTGGCAAGACGCTGTTGAAGGGTATCGACCAGTTCAAAAAAATCGCGGCGAAGTGCGCGGACGAAGGGAACAACACCATCGACGGCCCGTCCATTTTCCTCCTCTGGGAATCCTTCGGGTTCCCCAACGACCTGGTGGAGCTCATGGCGGAGGAGATCGGGATGAAGTGCGACACGGCGGGGTTCGAAGCCGCGTTCAAGGACGCGCAGGAAAAAAGCAGGGCGGGGGGCAAGAAATCAACCGGGCCCTCGCTTCTGTTCGAAGCCGAAGCCACGGCGTGGTTGCAGAACAACGCGGTACCGGTGACGAACGACGCGCCGAAATACGACGCAGGCGCGCCGCCGCGCGCGGTCGTCAAGGCGGTTTTGACCTTGGACGGGTTCAAGGAAAGCACGGTTGGCGTGGAGGGGCCGGTCGGTATCGTACTGGACACGACTTCCTTCTACGCGGAGAGCGGCGGGCAGGTCGCGGATAGCGGGTCGATCAAAACCGAATCCGGCTCCGTTGCCGTCGTGGACGTCAAGGTCGCCGCAGGGTACGTGCTTCACCTCGCGGAAGCTGTGGTGGGCGTGGTGTCCGTGGGCGATACCTGCGAGCCGTTGGTGGAGATGAACCGACGAAACAACATCGCGCCCAACCACACGATGACGCACGTGTTGAACTTTGCGCTGCGCGCCGTGCTCGGTGAGGGGGTTGACCAGAAAGGCTCGCTGGTGGATGACGAAAAGCTGCGGTTCGACTTTTCGCACAACAAAGCCATGACGGTTGACCAAATAAAACGCGTGGAGGACATCGTCAACGACACGGTGCAAAAGCAACTCGCGGTGGACACCAGGGAAGTGCCCCTGGCGAGCGCCACCGCGATCAGCGGTTTGCGCGCCGTTTTCGGGGAGGTGTACCCCGACCCGGTGAGGGTGGTTTCCGTCGGTCCGTCCATCGACGACCTGCTCGCGTCTCCCGCGAACCCGGACTGGAAACAGTTCTCCATCGAGTTCTGCGGCGGGACGCACCTCGCGAACACGAAGGACGCGAACGCGTTCGTGCTTCTTTCGGAGGAAGGCACGGCGAAGGGGATCCGGCGCGTGGTGGGGTTGACCAGGGGCGCCGCAAGAAAGGCGCTCGCCGAGGCGGACGCCGTCGCAACGCGCGTCGCGAAGTGTTCAGAACTCACCGGTGCTGAGTTCACGGCCGAGCTCGCGGAACTCAAGGGCGTGGTGGACACGGCGGTGATGCCGTTCGTAAAGAGGGACGCGATTCGGGAAAGCGTCAACGCGTTGGCGCGGACGCAAATCGCGGAGGCGAAGGCGTCTTTAGCGGCGGCCAAGGCCAAGGCGGTGGCGGCGGTTGGCGAAAAGGCGCTTGCGGCGAAAACGGCTGGTGAGGACAAATTCGTGATGCGGCTGGACGACGGCGCGGACGCCGGCGCGTTGAAGGACGCCGCCGCCGCGGCGTGGAAACACGGCGTCGCGTGCGCGTTGTTTGCGCTGGATCCGGTGAAAGGAAAGGCGCTTTGTTACGTATCCGTACCACCGACCTGCACTGGTTTGGACGTCAAGCAGTGGCTTGACGCGTGTTGCGAACCAATCGAAGGCAAAGGCGGGGGCGGGAAGAACGGCGTGGCGCAAGGCCAGGGCAACAAAACGGACGGTCTGGCCGCCGCGATCGCCGCGGCGGAGGCGTTCGCGGCGTGACGCCAGAGGTATGCTTTTTGGAGTGAACACGATGCCGTCGCTTTGAGTACAAACGACAAATAAAAATTCACGATACCTTCACCTTATAACAAACCAACCGAAACCTGTCGTGCGTCTCTTCCTCACTACTCAGCGTACCCGCCCGAGTACCGGGACGACCCCCCCTTCGACTGTCCTCGCCCGCGGCTTCCCCCGCGTCCGCCTTCGCCGCCGCCGCCTCGGCCGCTGCCCGAAAACCGGTCCCCGCCTTCCACGCGCTCGTCGTAGTACTGCACGCGCTGCTCTGGAGCGCCGTACCCGGAGTCGTACCCGCCCGTTCGCGCCGATTCTCTTCCTCTTCCTTCTCCCCTTCCCCCGCCTCGTCCTCGCCCGCCGCCCCCGCCTCGTCCGCCGTACCCGCCCCGGTCGTCGTACCCTCCCCGAGCGTCATCTCGCGGCTTGTCGTCATACCCGCCTCCGCCTCCGTACCCGTACCCGCCGCCCCTGCCTCCTCTCGGCGCCTCGCGCGTCTCGTTGTACTCCGACTGCCTGTTGTCGTACCGGTCGTCCTGCAGACCGTCGTACCCGCCTCTTTGAGGGGTGTCACCGAACGACAAGGACTCGTCGTCCCGGTCGTTCCACCCCCCGCGGTCGCCCCCCCCTCCCGACGCGGTTCCGTACCCCGCGTTCGCCGTTTCTTCCGCGATGATCTGAAGCACCACGGTTTCCGCCGCCGCCACGGCATCGGGCGAGCCTTTAATCACGCACTCCGATTCGCCGTACCCAATCTTTTCGATATCCACCCTGGCGTTCGTTTGCCCCGCGATGGACCGAACACGCTTCCCCCCCGGGCCGATAATCGCGCCTTCGAACCCGGTACAGTTCACCCGCAACACGGCGCCGCCGAAGCCCTCTTCCATGACCTGCAGGCACTTCACCACCGCGAGCTTTACATTCTCGGGGGTACCGGAAACGACGCACTCCAGCATCCTTTTATCAACCTGGATCCGCACGCCGCACTCCTGTTCGATTTGCGAAACGCAGCTCCCGCCTTTCCCGATGATCCGCCCAATCGCGCTAGGCGCCCTGCACGGGATGATTTCCTCGACCCAGTCGTCATTCTGTTCTTCCCGGCCGCCGCCCCTTCCTCTGCTCGGGTCAAACCCCCCAAACTCGCCGTTGTCGTCGTACCCGACCGGGATGTACCCGTCGCCGTCGTTGATTATCCTGGTAACCGCTTCCACCGCGGCCGCTACTTGCGTGGGCGTGCCGCTGATGAAACACTGCGAGTGTAAACGAAAAGTGGTTAACGTCTTTCGGACCGCGTGTGTTACGTAATTACGGGCGGACAATCGGCAAACGTAGGTGCCTGGATTTGGTGAAATACAAACGTACCTGCCCGTCGTCGGCGACGACTTCGATGCGCGCGCCGGTTTCTTCTTGTAACCGAGTCACGGTTGCGCCGCGTTTGCCGATGACCCGCCCCGGGCCGAGCCCGGTACACGGAACGATCTCTTCCATGAACTCGCCTGTTCCGTCGTCATCACGGCGCAACGCACGCGCGGTGCCCCGGTCGCTCCAAGGGCCAGGCGCGCTGTCGCCCTCGGCCATCACTAGTTTGCACTTCGCCACCGCGGCGGCGACGGCGTCCTGAGATTGTAAAAATAAATGTCAGTCTTGTATGGGCAATCAGGGAGGCGGAATGTGGTGGGTGGGAAATACTTACCGGCGATCCGCTCACCACGCACGTCTCGCTGTCCCGGTCGATGTCGATGCGCGCCCCGGTTTCCTCCTGGATGCGGTTCACCGTGCTGCCGCCCTTACCAATCACCCGCCCGGGCGCGCGGCCGCTGCAGGGCAGGACTTCCTGCGAATTTGGGGACGACGATGAGTGAGTTTTTTGGAAATTTGACGGACCGTGGAAAAACAAAACAAGGGTAAAGGTCGTGTCACTGAGTGATGTGTGTGGATTCGTGGTGTCTTACCTCGACCCATTGTCCGTCATCTTCCCTTTGGCTGTCCCCGCGGCCTCGGCCTCTTCCCCTTCCGCCCTCGCCCCGGCCGCCTCCCCCCCGTCCGCCGCCCTCACCCCGGCGTCGCAAATCCCCGTACTCCGCCCTTCCGCCTCCAGACGACCGTCGGTCATCGTCGAATCGTTTGCCTCGCTCGGGCCGTCCAGCGGGAGGAGGACGCGAAGCCGGTTTCTCCTCGAAGTACCCGTCATCCGCGTCGATGGCGTCGTACTCGTCCCCGAACTGGTTCGCCCAACCGCCGCCAACGCGAGGCGCGTCGTCGTTTCTGCGGCGGTCGCCGTACGCGGCGAGACGCAAAGAGATGGCGCGAGATGCACGGGCGGATTGCGTTAGGCACTTCCGGGGGGCGGCGGTGTTCGTGCCGCGGCGCAGGCGCGCCACAGGCGCCACGGGGCGCAGCGCCGTCGCCATAGCGGCCATACCTGTGGCGCGCTTGGGTAGCTTTGAGTGGTGAAAAACACGAACGTGTGTTCAGCCAGGACAAGACAGGTGTGGCGGCAACGGCGGCGGCGACGCGCTAAAAGTGACGCGTTCATCGAGAGGTAAGCAAAACGAATAATAAGCAAGCAGCTGGCCAACAAAAAGAGAAGAAGAAAATCCGACGAAACGTTTTTGTACTCGTTTTTCACGTCACAACTCTGACGTCCGCCGAATTCGTCTCGCCTCGTCTCACATCGCCACCCTTCACTCGCACTCGTCTCACATTCCTCGTGACGCCTCTCAACAGCGATCAACGCCGATCAGAGTGTTCTGTACTCTACCCCCAACCGCGCCGAGCGTCGCCATCGAACTCGCGATAAAACACCCGTCTCAAAAAGCGTTCGCTTCGTCGTCCCCTTCGTCGTCACCCCCCCCTCCCCAAAAAGCAGGTCACATCTCCTGCGACTTCCGTACGCACTGCGCGACTTTCTTCCTGAACCCGGGGTAGTCGTCCCTGAACTGTTTCGCGGCGTCGATGTTGGCTGGTGATTCGTCGTTCGGCGAGCTCAACATGGAGATTATGGAAAGCATTATTGTTTCCACCGTCTGCACGGGGCTCCACCGTTCACTGGCCTGTTCGTACCCCGTCGGGTCCTCCCCAGGGGAGTGCAGAATAGAAATACAAACTCGGCCGTCCGAATACACGTTCGGGTGCCACACCTCGGACACGAACTTCACCGAAGGCGGTTTGTTCGGGTAATCCGTGGGGAAGCTCATGTTCGCAGTGAAGAAACCGCCCTCGCTGGTGGTGCGAAAAAAGAGGAAACAAGTCAGTCAGATTTTTTATTGGCCTTTCGTTTTGGTGGTGACTGTCGCGTCGTCGTTCAAATGCGTGGGTCGTCGGAAACCCACTCCACGGATCTGCGGGGCGACGCCGTGGTAACGCAAAGACGTACTAGATCGTGTCCGGCGGTCCCATCACCGTGATCTGCCACTCGAACACGTTCGTGTCATCCACCAAGCCCGCGGAGAAACCCTCGATGGGGTTACGGCTCAGCTCTTTCAGCTGCTTCCGCAAAAGCAACACACCCTGCTGGTCACCCATGGTTTCTCGCGTGGCCTTGTTTACCCCAGGAGCGAAACGCGAGATGGAGACGAGCCTGGGTGTCGCGACGCGAATCACGCTCGCGAAGCCGGTGGTTCGAAACAAACGCGGGGTACTTGCGAAGCACGGGGTTCGTAACGGAACTGATCGAGATCAAGCTCGGTGCGGTCGTGTGTGGCGAGGCGTCTGGGAAGACGAGAGGAGCCGCCCTCTCAGCTTTTCGGCGAAATTCGTGAGGAGAAAGTTTGAGTGAAAAGCCATTGACATCTTCACTTGCCGCCGCCCGCCCATGAGCGACCCCCCCGTGGACTCGCGCGACGCGCTTTGGGCTTCGGACCGGACCAGGGTCGCGGTGTGCGTGCGCGTGGTGCCGGTTCCCGGCGTGACGTACGAGGGTCTTCGCGATGAGGTGTTTACAAAGGTAGAGTGGGGTGACCGAAACTTGCGTTGGCACGAGTCGCGTAAAGCGACGGACGCGGATTCGCCAAGTGGGTGGTCCATGGAGTGCACGGCGTCGTGCTTGGCGCACGGCGACGAGCAACTCGTTGTGCACCGAATCGAGGCCTGCGCCTGCGATGTGGTGCACGAGGCGGACTTGCTGGTAAGCGCGCCGTGTCACTTACCCCTGCTCACGGTCACGGCGACGGACCTGGCCTTCGACGCGGAGAGTGGGTTGGCCATTGGAGGTGCCGAACCGAAAATACACGACACCGAAAAAAACGAAAAAACCGAAACAGCCGCGCACATCGTTCGGAGCGCCGGCGTCGCGCTCGCGCGAACGGCGTTACCCCGAAAGGAAATCGACCGCGCGATGGCGGCGGTTACGCGGCGAATCTCTTTGGCTGAACACGCGCTAGCAAGGAACCACCCTGATATAAAAGTAGGACAAGACGTTTTCGCGTTCAAAGAGATGGGAAGCCGCGGCGGCAATCGATTCGATTTGCTGTTTCCGAAATTTGTGGGAGACGAAACTTTGGAAGACGACGACGACGACGCTGGCGCGGCAGGAAGGCTTGTCGACGACGCACAAAAGCTTGAATCACACGAGCAAGACTCCACCGACGACGACACCGAAACGCGTGACACTGAGTTCATCCACCGCCTCGCGCGAACCGCGCCGTGGGTGCGATCGGTTGTCAATCCGCTGCTAGAGACGGACGATTTGAGACGCGACGAAACGCGCGGTGATGATGATGATGATGACGATGATGCATCGAAAGCGTTTGCCAAAAACAACCCGAATGCATCCCCGAACAGCTGGTGGTGCGACGTCTCCGTGGTGTACAGCAAGCCGGGCTGTGGGAACCAGGACTGGCACTGCGACGGGAGGCACATCGCGGGTGCGTCGCAGAGCGATTTCGGTGGAAAAGGAACATCGCCCCCGTACGCGATATGCGTGTTCGTTCCGCTCATCGATTTAACTCAACAAACTGGGTTCACGCAGTTCTGGCCGGGGTCGCACCGGGTGGACGGGCTGATCGGTTTTGGAGCCGCGGTGGAGGTGTTGCGAGGATCTGTAGATGGACTAGTCGACGCGGGAGGGTGCGTTGTGTACGACTACAGGTGCATGCACCGGGGGATGGGAAATTTCACGGAAAACACCACCCGGCCGGTGCTGCAGTTTCTGTACTCAAAAGGGAACTACCGGGAAACGAAAAACTACGGCGCTAGGAGCCTATTTATAAAGGGTTAGATGGTCTAGCCGCACTAGTTATCTCGATGTTCGCAAGAAAATAAAAATAAAGGGTTAGATGGAGTATAGGTAGTATCAACACACCGTAGTACCTGTGCACCGGGGTGCGACGTAGTGCTATTCAAGTCCCATTCAACCGACTAGCGGCGAGATGCGAGTAAAATTAATACAAAGGTATCCGCTACTCTTGAGTTTTCGTGGCGTTCGCCGCCGCGTTCGCCGCGGCGTGTCTTTTCGCCCGTGCCTTGGCCCGGGCCGCGTTCGCGGCCGGGTTCACGGGCGCCGCGCTGGCTTGCGCCAGGTACGTGGCGCCTCGAGACACACCAGCCTCGCCGACGTGCGATGCCCACTCGTCACTGGTGCTGCCCTTCTTCGCGGGCGGCAACACGTTCTTGGTGTCGCCGCCGCCCGCGAGCGGCGAGTGTTCCATTCGCGGGTACGCAATTTGGTAATGCGTCGCCATGGCGAGGCGCTGTTCGCCTTCGTCCAGCGCGGCGGCGCACTCAACACTGCCCGGTGTCAAGTCTCGTTTTTCGCGAAAAACCCTCCGGGTCTCGGTGATTATGAATACCCGTTCCCCCAACCCGCCTTCGCCGACCCAGTTCCGCGCGACGCGCAACATCGAACGCATCAGCGAAATCGCGGGGCGAGTCATCGCAGAGTGCGGTTCACCCGGTTGGTTGTGTGGGGTTACGGTACACCCCGTGTACCTGCGCTGTTTTACCGTCACGTACCGGTGCTTACGAGTGGTTTCTTAGGGGTCACGTGAAACCTTCCCGTGATGACGCTGCGTGAGCCAGGCACGGACGTCCAGTTCGGTCGCGACGAGGCCTCTTCGTTTCGCGTCCGCCACAAGCGAAACGAGATCGGGCGATCCGCTTTTCTCGAGCGTGTCCAAACAACCCACGAAAACCAGCACCCGCTTCGCCCGCGTCAGCGCCACGTTCAGCCGTCTTTTATCCGCCAGAAAACCGACCGTCCCACTGCCGTTACACCGCACCGCGCTGACCACCACCACGTCCGCTTCGGCGCCCTGGAAACTATCAACGGTGTGCACCGCGGGGGGAGGGTAGTAGTGATGGGTCGCCGCCTGATTGGTTTCGGTTTTCGGGGCAAACCAAATCGATTTCGGCGAATTTTCCAATGGGTGCGTGCGTTTTCGTTTTTGCGAAACCGTCGCCTCGCGAGTCGGACCCCTGATGAGTTTGTTCACCAGCGAGTCCTTCGTGTCGAACTCTCTGCGCAAACGCTTGACTTGCTCGCTGTAGAACGTTATTACCACAGATGTGACTGTTTTCGGGGACACCGGGTGAGAAAATTCAGACTCCGACTCCGACTCTGAGTCCGAGATACTCGACCCCGAAAAACTGTCAGACGCAGAAACGTGTTTTGCGTTTTTTTGTTTGGTCGCCGCCTCGCCTCGCAGCGCCCGCGGAAGCGCCGTCGCGATCGCCGCCGCGATTTCCGCCTCCACGTCGTTCCCGATTGACGCGGCGTTTGCGTTACCGCCGTTCCCAATTTTCGAAGACTGAGCGTTCCCGTGTTTCCCAGAAAAAACGCCCCCTCCGCGCGTTTCCCCGGCGCCGGCGCGAAAAGGAACGTCCACGAACACGAAAGGCGCTTTGAGCCATTTCGCGAGAAGGGTGCGTTTTTTTTCGTTTTTTTCACAGGTTTCACTCCCCGAAACAACAAACGCCCGCTCCACCGACCCGGCGTTCCGGACGCCGCCGCCGTAGAACTGCTTGTTCGGGAAACTCGCGATCGCGGGGTGCATGCGGTACTGCGTGTTTAGCATGGTGAACCAGCTTGTGAGGGATGGGTTTTGTTCCGAATGCGCGTGGTTTTGTGGAGGGCGTCGAGTAGCGCCCCCGGGAACCAACACCGCGCCATCGTCCATAGTAAGGTTCTTTTCCTTTTCCTCCTCCTTCGTGACGTCTAGCAAGCGCGACATGCACGACCGGTCGTACCCCGCTCTGCGCGCGACGTCGCTGGCCATCGTGGCCGGTAGCTGGCACGGGTCTCCCACCAATAAACACGTTTTAGGCATCCGCGCGAACGCCACCACGAGCTCGCACTCCAACGCTTGCGCGGCTTCGTCCACCACGAGGGCGTCGAAGAACGCGGCGCCGGACATGACCGCCTGGCCGGCGCTTGATAGCGTGCAAAACACGAACCCGGCGCGCACCACGGCTTGCGTCGCGAACAGCTCGGCGTTGGCGCCTCGCCCGGACCCGGCGCGAAGAGAGACGACGACTTGTTTCAGGAGGGAGTCTTGTTTTTGTGTCTGATTGCGTGTGGAATCATTTGGATCTCGGTACCGGTAATCGCTCGGGTCCGCCGCGGCGACCAACGCCAAACGCAGCGCTTTTAACTTCCCGTACAGACCGTCGGCGGCGAGAAAAGCTGGGGCCAGATTTTCAAGCTCTGCCACAACACCAGTAATGACTTTCACTCGCGTTTCCCACGTATCGTCGCCGCGCGCGAAACTTTGTGCAAGCGTGTCCGCCAACACCCCGCACCGGCGGTACACGAAAAAGTCCATCGCGGAAGGGGAAGAACTTTGTGCTATTCTTGTGTTTTCAGTGACAGCAGTCCTGATTCTTTCATTGACAGCAGTACTGACACGAACAGAACTTGCGACAGTAGTACTAATGGCATTAGTACTACTACTAATACTAATGCCATTAGTAGCACTACACGCCATTTCCAGGGCATCCTCGACGCCGACAAGGATTGGGAAAAATAATCTGGGAGAAGACTTTCCAGAATTTTTTGTCGTCTCCTCCAGAAAACGCTCCAGCGCAACCGTCACGGCTTTGTTGGACGGCGCGCAGACCAAGGTTCGGTGCGTTTTTCGCTTTTCTTTTTTCGTTAAAGCATCTTTAGAAGCATCCGTTGAATCTCCACTGAACCCGCCTATGAACGTTTTTAACAACGCGCCAATGAACTTGGTTTTGCCCGTACCGGGAGGACCTTGGACCATGTGTAACTTTCGGGAAGAGTTACCGAAAGTATTTTTTGCGCCGTTTTCGTCGTCGTAGTTGTCAAAAACAGCATCCCGCTTGTCCAAAAAGTCCGCCGCGAACAAACACCCCGCTCTTTTTTGCGAGTCGTTCAGACTGTCTAGCGGCGTACCACACGCGGTGGAGGCGTGACGAATTCGTTCCCAGCTTAAAATCGATTCGCGTTTCTCGGCGGCGTCGAGATTGCCGCGGCGAAAGTCTTTCGCAGTATTCTCGCCGTCGCAATCGCTGTCGCTGTCGAACCGCACGTGCATCCCTTCGTGTCGCACCCCCAGCAGCTCGTTCATGAACGGCACGTTTGGCCGTGTGTGTGCCGCGGCGGCGATGCGTATCATTGAAACCACCGTGTCCAGGGGATACAGGGTAAAAATGTACCCTCGTTCTCGGTCTAAATTGTCCAAACACGTCGTACTCGACGACAGCCACACCGGCGTTTTTTGTTTGGAAAACCCGTCGGCGTCGCCTTGCGATAAATAAAAGAAAGTGTCAGTCTTGTATGGGCAAACAGGGAGGCGGGATTTGGGAAATGCAATACGTACCTACGCCCTGACCGTGCATGTCGTCATCGCTTTTTCGTCCCGAGGAAACCATCACGAGCTCCGCATCGCCCTCAGCACCGCCGCATAGCACTCGGCGTATCGCAACCACGGTTCCCGGCCGGCGCCAGTCGTTTTTCTTTTCGTGTAATAACGGTTTGCGAGGACCAGCCTCCACGCGGCACGCCACGTCCGCGGCTACCAACCCCGAGCCCGGAACCGCTTCTTTGAGTGTGGAGTGGGTGATTTTAATTTGTATAGCGCGACGGCCAGTACAACCACCCGAACGCTTGTCACCTGTCAACAGCCCTGCTTTTGACAAGGCCCGACTCAGCGTCGCCCGCGCTTCCTCCGCCGCGATGCGCGACTGCGCGTCGTAGTAACTCTCCTTGGTTTCGTATTTCGTCGGTGGCGGTGGCAGCGGCGACACCCCGACCGCGAGCGGGTCGTTCTCCACCAAACCACGGACTTGCCACCGCAGAAGCATCGCCACGAACTTGTCAGCGCCTTGGCGGTACGTGCGCTCGCCGCCCTTGCCGCGTTTGCCTCGGGGGCCCATGCGTGGGCTATTGGAGGCACCGCCGCCGTGGTTGGAAACGGGCGGCGGCACGCTTTGGACGCTTTTGCGCGAACACATTCGGGCCGCGGCATCGGGTCGGGGTGGGGCTCTACTAGGGTTGGGAACGCGACTGGGTCCGCCCGCGTGCGCGTTCATAGAGGCTCGGCCTTGTGTCGCCACGGGTGCGTGGGTCACCACAGGTCCAGCGCGCGCATCCTCCCAGTCGTCATCGTGATATTTATAGGCACCCTCCTCCTCGTCAACCCCATCGACCTCCGCGTCCACCTCGGACCTCGGCTTGAACTCAGGGACGGGGCGAAGGAAACACGGGAACGCGTCGGGGTCGGCGCCCCATCGTTGGTCGTGGTCATCGCCGTCGCTTGCCCAGTCGCGAAACCCGCCAAAGTCCTCCATCCCTGTGGGCACGTCGCCGTGTGCCCACCCGAATGACGCGCGCACGTCGGATTTTATCAGGCACTGCAAAACTGCAAAAACCGAGAAATTGAAACGAGGCCGCGGCCTACGGGCCGACTCCCTTGTCATACACGTCCACGCCTCCGCGTGTGCGGAGAGGCGTCCGACTCTCAGTTCGAATCCGCGGCCTGTCGCCTCCGGCTGCCGTGCTTGTCAGGTAAAGGGCGACCGGAAAGGAAGCGCCACCTGGGTGGTGTCTGAGGGTTGAACGATCGACCAGAATCTCGGCTCGGCACGCGGATCTGAGTTGAGTCACTTGCGTCGAACGCGCGTCGTGGCGCGCCATGCCTCCCCCCACGCCACCGCACGGCGAGAAGGTGCTAAGCAGTGGGTGGCTCAGCAAGAAGGCGCGGACGAACGCGTTCAGCAGCGGCAAGGCTTGGAACCGGCGGTACTTCGTGTTGGCCGGTCCCGGGCCGGGGGCTCGGCGGGGCACGTTGCCCTCGCTTCGGTACAGCACCAGTGACGCGCCAGGGCACGTGAGCCAACCCAGAGGCGAGGTGTTCGTGGGTCCGACTTCGTCCGTCCGCGTGCTTGACACGGAAGACTCCCTGGTCGCGTTTGACCTACCTCCCAAACTAATAGGGAAGCGGTTGTTCGTGTTCCAGGCGAAACCAGGCACCTCCGATTCGGTGTCCTCGAAAACGACATTCGTGCTGGAGTGCGAATCGGCCGGCGCGCTGCAACTCTGGGTCGCCGCGATCGCGGAGGCGATTTCTCTTGCGAAGAAGATAGGAACGGCCGGAGTGGGCGGCCAGGGCGTGATGAGCAACGCGCATCCGGTCCGGTACAACGGCGAGCTTGGGGGCGCCGCGGAGTCGGCGGCGGATGGATCGACGATTGACGCGCCGCGGCGGGAATTCATGGGCGCGCTTGAGCGCGCCGGTTTGGTGGGCCCCCTTGGCGGCCCTGCCATAAGAAACGTCCCAAACGCGGTGTGGGAAACCCCGGGGTTCGTGGATATGATGTGCGATTCATTGTTGACGAAACAAGCGGTGGAGCGACGGCGGCTGGCGCTAGCAACTGGGACCGCGGAAGGCGCGCTGCGGCCGCTGGTGCGGTCCGCCACCGACGTCGGCCGGTCCCTCGGACAGCTGCAAATGAGCCTGTCACAGGCGGAAGCGGATGCCGTTGGAGACGCGCGGCAGGGTTTAGTGGGCCTAGGGGATTTGGCCCTGGCGTGTCCGTGCGGATCAAAAAACAACAAAAAGTTCCTCGCCTGGATCGAAGAAGTCGTGGACCGCGTGCGGTACGTATTTCCCATTTAACACATTCCGCTGACTGATTGCTCGTAAAAGACTGACACTTTTTCGTTCACAATCAGGAACACCCCGGTGGGTTCGTCGCTTTTGTTACCCGGGGGGTGGTGCACGAAAACTGGCGGGCACGCGCTTGTGTACGCCGTGAGACGGCACCAGACGCACTACTCCTTAGCGGTCACGAACTGCGGCGACGGCCTGGTACGGGTCTTTCCCAACTCCAAATCCCGGACGACTGTTTGCCCATACAAGACTGACACCTTTTCTTTCCACAATCAGGAGTACCACCCCATCGCCGCGGATCCGCTTCTTGACGGGTTCAAGTACATGCACACCGTTCTTTTGGAAGACATCGACCCCGGCACGTTACTGGACGCGTCGCTTTGGGCGCTTTTGTACCGGCCGCTTATTTTTCCGGGGCCCGGAAAGAAACAGTCGGAGACGATATACACCAAGGTTCTGCCGTTTCTGAACAAAAGGCCGCTCATGGCCTCCGTAGGGGTAGCGGGCGGGGGGACGAACGGCGTCGGGTCTGTGTCTAGTGTTGGGTCTTCCAACGCGACGGACCGGACGGGCGGTGATTCCGCGTCACACAGTCACGCCGCAAACAACGACCGCGCCACGCCTTTGACCGCGAAAGCCAGAGGCGGCGATGCTTCGTGCGCCAGGCTCGCGCTTGAAGCCGCCCGAGCGTTGGTCGCAACGTCGCCTGGTGTGTCCCCACGACGAGCGGACGCGCTGGTGGAGATGGGAGTGAGGCACGTTTTGCTGGAATCCGCTTTGCAAGATTTATCGTCGGTCCCGGGCGAGCGCCTCGCCGCGGCACCAGCGGCGGCGCTGGAGTGCGCGTGCCGGTCGCTTTCATCGGCGGCGGGGAAGCACGCTGATGCGATGGCGGACGCGTCACCGGAGGTTACGCTCGCGATGGCGGGCGCTATGGGCAAACAGTCTGGGGTGATCGGCGAACAGTCTGGTGGGGTAAGCGCCGCGCACTCGCCGCTTCCCGCGGTGGACCCCGAAACCCTGGCGCGGGTTATCCGGTGCGTGGAAGGCGTGTTGACGCGGGTGAGCGTTTTGCGGAAACCGGCGCTGTTGCCGCCGCCGTTGCTCCCCGCGCCTGTGGAGGAGGAGGATGCATCTGCTGGAGTCAACGACTTGAGAAAATCGGACCGCGAAGCAGTCACCAGCCCGGTTCCGGATACCAGAACGCCTCTAATGGCGTGCGCGTCTCCTTTGTTCGGGAGACTCGCGATCGGTGCGGACGGCGGTGAGGCGCACGTTGAAACACTCGCCGGGGCATCGCAGCCCCCGCCTATTATCCGGCCGGTGGAGATGACGAGCGTGCCTGACTCGGTTGCTACCGTGGAGGAAGCGTCGGGCGCGATGCGCGCCGCGACGCACGTGTGCTTGTTGTTGGCGAACCAGTCCGAGGTGTTACCGAACACGTTCGCGTTGCGCGCGTCGTTGTTGGTGCACCTGTTCTGCTCGGTGCTCCCCGCGCCGTTACCCATGAACCACCCACACCGAAACCAAAACTGCTTCTGGGCGTCCACCACGGTGCGGTACGAAACCCAAGCCGAGCTGCTGCGGTGTTTGCGGTTGTTGCTGGTAAGTATTTCCCATTTACCACATTCCGCCGACTGATTGCCCATACAAGACTGACATTTCTTTTTTTACAATCAGGCGCACTTCTCGAGGTGAGGCGTTTCCCGACTCCAAATAACATGACTGTGTACGGCCCGCGATGGACGTTGTGCTGTGTGACTGTAGTCACATGACCGTACCCTACCTGTTACGGATCCGTAGTACATGCAGAAACTCACACCACTACGGTACCCTGTCCAATCCCGGATACACAGTACACCCACACTCGCCGACTCAGGACTGACCCTTTTTCTTTTTCCAAACAGCACCACGCTTTCGCTAAGCGCCACGCGCTCGTTCGACGCCGCGCGGTTACTGAGCATGGCCAGCCTCGCTTCAATCGCGGACGCGGTGCTGCGGCTTCGTGTAACGGACCACCCTAGCGTGTTCTGCGAGCACTACGCCGGCACGGCAGACGGCCCCTGCCTGCCTTTCGGGTTCGAAATGGGCCCGTTCGTGGTGGAAGCGGAGTATTTACGGTTCCACTGTCCAGAACGCACCGCGCGGTTAACCCAGACCCTGGATTACTTCCACGGCATGCGCGCTTCTTTAACAGAATCGCACGTCGTTTTCCGGTGGGAAAGGGGGAACAAGTTCGGCGACGGCGAGAAACGGTTGCTGTCGCAGGTGTGCCTACAAATGGGGTTCCCCATGGAGGACGACGAGTTGCCGTTTTACCTGAGCGGCGAGTCACGAGAACTGAGCGATAACTACCCCGAGCTCCTGGTCATGCGGGACATCGTGTTTATGTTCAAAGGTACGGCCGGACGGGGCTTTCCCGAATCCAAACACTGTTCGGCCCGATTACTCTGACTGTTTACTCATACACATTACGAAAGACTGACCCTTCTCGTGTACCAAAAAAAGCCCTGATGACGCCCACGAGCGACGCGCTTCCGGAGTTGCGGAAATGGCGACCGCGTGACGCGGCGTTGTTCTGGAAGTACAAACCAGGCGAGGGGTTTCACGCGCACGGGTTCGCGCGGAAACTGGAAGTGACGCCGTGGAAAGAGGGGGACTCCGGGGATAAAGGCGGCGCCGGAAGCGGCTGGCGAAGGTACGGCCTTAGGCGTTTCCCAAATCATAGCCTCCCTGTTCGGCCCGATTACCCTGACTGTTTACGTAATACACGCGGTCTTACAAGACTGACACTTTGTTTTACCCATTCCAAGCGCCATGGGGGGTGGTTTCCTCGCGTCGCTTTTCGGCACGGGCGACGCGCGACCGCGGTGCCCGCCGTCGGGGGGCAACCCCAGCAACTTGGCCGGAAAACGCGTGGACACCGAGGAGGACGTTTTACACTTAACCAACCTGCCCACGTTCGACGGGCTGTTGCGGCCGTCGGAAAGTGAGTTGTTGCTGACGTACCTCACGGCGCCGTACCTGCGCGTACCGCTCGTGTTGAGGCACTTCGCGGACGCCCAGCGAGTGCGCGCACTAGGGCACCCCGAAATACAAGGCGTCCTGGACGCGTGCTTCTTCGAACCAGGGCCGTGGCAGCCCCCCGGGAGTGTCGACGTCCCGGCCCAAATTCCGGCGCCGTCGCGCGCGCACATGGCCACGCCCGCCGGGTTACTGCTACACGAACTAGGTGCGGGGCTTTCCCAGTCACCACGTTGCGCCGACTGGTCGGCCCGATTGCCCTGACTGTTCGGTTCGATTACTGTGACTGTTTGCTCATACAAGCTACGAACATTACGACCGACTCGGAAGCACTACATACATCACAAATGGACTGTTTGCCAATACAGTAAGACTCAAGACTGACACTTTCTTTTTTACAAAAAAGGCAACTCCCCGGCGCCGCTGGTGGACGCGGCGGAGGACATTCTCGCGATGTCCCTCGAGCTGGACACGGGGAGGCACGACGCCCCGGTTTCAGGGGCGCTGCTTTACACCGCACGGCTGATGACTCGCATGCACGCGTTTATCCGGTTCCTGTTAGTGGAAAGCGGGTGGGGAAACGAGGTTGATTTTCCGGGGGACGGGTGCTCCGCTTACGACGCTTCTTCGCAAACGCGGGAATCAACTGAGAGTGAGGGGGACAAAAAATCCACCGAAATCGGCACCGAAGATGCACGAAAAGGTACACACGATTCACAAAGAGGCACACAAACAAAAAACAAGGGTCCCGGCGGCTGGGCGGGCGGGCACGGCGCCCGGGGCGTTCGGTGCCCCCCGAGCGCGGCCAAGCCGCTGCTGCTCGCGGTGCACCGACTGAGGGCCGCGCTTGACGACCGCGTGCGCCCGACGCTGCGCCGGTGGCTCGCCACCGCGGTGAGGGACGGCGCGCAGAAAAGCGCGTGTTCGCTGCACGCGCACTTGGCGTATTTGCACTGGAGCACGCTGCCATCTGCCTTGACCATGCGGGGCGCGCAGACGTTGCTCACGGCGCAGGCGTACATCCTCGTTAATCACGTTTTCGTTGACGCCACTGTTGGCGGCGGTTCCAAGCTGCGCGCCAGTTCTTCCGAGACCGCTGGTAAGGGCCTTTCCCACTCACCACGTTCCTCCTCCCTGATCGGCCATACTCGTCCTGCGAAGGGACGGTTATTACGACCAGAAGGGCGCATTCCCTCGGACTGTTACCACGACTTTTTACGTAATACCAATCCCGGATATACACATCACGACCGACTGACACTTTCGGCGTTAATCGCGCCAGCGGGTGACGCCGCGTCCGTCGCGTCGCACGACGAATCCCTGGGTTTCCCTTTGACTGAAATCTTCGACCTGTTCCAGCGCCAGCGAGCGTCCATTTTGCGGTGGATGTCCAAACACCCGGCGTTGGCGGATTCCGTGCTTGAAGAAGTCGTGAGGGTGTTGACTCTGAACTCGGCGGGGGAGGACGACTTCCACCTAGGGGACGAGACGGATACCGGTGACACGAAACAATCTCCGAAATCGCGCTTGAAAAACTTCGCCGCGACGTTCGGGTTGAGAGGCGCGACGAAGGTTTCTGGGAAGAAAGAGTTTGGTGACCACACCGCGAGTAAACCTGATTCTTACGAAGTCCTTCCGAACTCGGAGCACGAACCGTCAAAGCGAAAACCGACGCGTACGGTTGACACCCGGCACGCGGACCGCCGGTGGGTCCGCGTTCCCGGGCCGGGCGGGGTGGGGCGGTTCATTCCCGAAACCGAAGCCGCGGCGGCGGCGGCGGCGGCGGGGGTGCCTTTTGTGAAGCGGCTCGATGGCACCGAAACGAACGACGTGGAGAACACGTCGGAGAGCACAGAGCGGTCCGCTACCAGCACGTCGCCCCCCGTTCTGTCTGAAGAACCTCCAACGGCAACCGACCAAACCCCGAAAACCTCCCTTTCCTACGCGGACTGGATGCGCTCCGTGACCACGATGGCGGTGGAGATGGAAGTCAACACTCAGCTCGGGGAGTTCACCGTCCGCAAGAACCGGCTAAAGTCGCTGCAGCACGGCATCCGGGAGATGCCCGATTTCGCCGCCGCGCTGGGTGCCACGCTCGCGGCGCACGGCGCGGCTGAGAAACTTTCCAAGAAACGTAACCGCCGAGCGGGCGGCGAGCGCGGTGGGAACGACGTTTCAACCGCCACCGCGGGGTCGACGGTTTGCACAACTGCGCAGATGGATATCGACAGCGATGACAGCGACGGCAGCGACGACGACGACCCGAACGCGATCGTGGTGCACTGCGCGGAGGTCCGGCGGTCGAAGCACCGGTTGTGGATGCGTCTGGTTGGTTTACGACACGACGTGCAGCTGTGGGACCGGGATCGGCGGGCACCGGCAAATCCTTTCGTACGGCCGTACGCGTCTCTTTTCACGAACACGCAGATCGCAGCCGGGCTCGCGGGCGCCGCGGGCGCCGTCGCCGACGCCGTCGCCGCGGTGGGCGGCGCCGGGTTGCGCGGCGCGGAGCGGTGGATCTCCGAGCGTCTCGACCCGGTCGTCGCGGGGCCGGCCGCGGAGTACTTGGCGGGCGTGGAGCTGTTCATGCCCCTTGCCACTATCGACGGCCCGGTGGCGCGGTTAGCCGGTTTCGCGAAAATCCTGGACGGTGAGGAGGGAGGGAACCCGGCGGACGACACGTGGGGATTCGACGGGTTGGGTTCGTCAGGTTCGGGGATGGGAGACAAAACAGGCAAGGGTAAGACCGGTACCGTCTCGGACGAACGCGGTACCGACAACGAAAAAGGTTCCAAACGCGTCGGCGCTTTGACCGAAGTCGTAGTTGTAAGAGACCCGCCTCTCGTGCAGGTGTTCAGAGTAGAGTCCTACGGCCGGCGGTGGCGACGCGCGCTTGTTTTCGCCTCACAAGCCTCCTGGTGCCTCGCGGACGTGGACCCCGACGGGCACCCCGCGCTTGACGACAGCGGCGAGCGGTACCTCCTTTCGTCGTCTCGGCTGGGCGCTTCTTCCTCGTCGTTGGTGGTTTCGCGAAATTTAAACGAGAAACAAGGAAGGCAGCAGTTCGTGCCACAACGACACCTACGCGGCCTACTCCCAGCCGCGCTTCTCAAGGAGTACGTGTTCTGGCAATCGCACGACGGCGACCTGTACGGCGACGCGGTCGGGGGTGGGAAAAACGGGAAAAATGGAAACACGATGTTGCACTGTCGGCTAGTACAAAGTAGTGGCGATTCCGGTACCCCTAACAACTACTCGTCCGGAGACTACTCCGCGGTGATTCGAAGAATTCCCCTGTCCTCGTTACAGGCGCTGGGTATCGACCAAGGTGCGCGCCTGCCGGAAGGCGTGATTCAAGGCCAACTCACCTTGGTGGACCTTCTCTTTGCCCCCGCCGTGTTGGCGGCGGCGGAGGATTCGGATTTTTCCGCGACGGATTCAAAAGATTCAGGCGCCAAAAAGAAAAAAGCCACCCCCGTCGTGGAAGCCGCGCGCGCTCTGCGTTCCCTCGCCGGCCGCCTCGCCGCCGTGGAGGGCTTGGCGCACTGCTTAGCCTGGACTGCCGCGCCTGTTGACGTTTCGACGCTTCACAAAGGGGGGGGCGTGTTCGGGGCGTTGAAGGGCGCCGCGAGTTTGGTGGTTGGCGCGATGGCGGCTGCTTCGAAAAACAAAGACAACCAAAGCGACGTCGCGGGTATCGACCGCCTGGAGCTTCCTCGTTTGGGCATTTCCTTCACCAGGTCCAAAACCGGCGCAAAAAACAAACTGGAGTGCGAAGGTACGTATTGGGGCTTTCCCAAATCCAGACACTGTTTTACCGAAGCTAGTGACTGTTTGTCCATCCATCGCCCAATACATGACTGACACTTTTTTTTATGCATCGTAAGAGCACGCGGGTTTGTTTCTCAGCGCGAGGCGCTCAAGCGCACTGGACGCGCTTCTGTCAGGGTTGCCGCACGCGCTCGTTTTGGAAGCGCGGGACGGGAGCCTCTCCGTGCTTTTGCCGGCGGGCGCGGCGCCGCGGCCGGCGCTTGACCGGGTGGTGGCTGTTTCTGAGGCGGGCGGCGATGATTCGAAAAAAGGACGCTCGGCGAAAGACATCGCCGTCGTCGCCGCCGAGGAAGCCGCGGCGGTCGGTACGAAGGGTTTCGGCACCGACACGGTGCTTGATCGCTGGGACCACGCGTGGATAAAAAACGCGGCGGCGGCTGGCGGCGGCGGACACTACGTGTACCCCGTGCACTCGTCGCACGCGGTGCTGGAAGCCACGAGTTTACCAGCCGCGCTGTATTTGTGTCTTTTAAGGTTCCTCGCGAGGCGGTACGCCGACGTCGTGAAACTGGCTGATCTGTGCGTGTGCGAATCCAAACCTAGCGCGGAGGAGGCGCAGCTGTGGAGCGCGTTCGTGGGCGTGGCGAACGACCCGGCGCCCGACGCGACGGCGGCGCGGTTGAGGTTAAGCGTCGCCGCGTTCGGCACGCCCGCGGAGACGTTACTTCCCTGGGACGTGGAGCCCGAGCTCGTGACCTACGTCAGCACGTGGGCTTATATCTCCGCGGCATGCCGGTTGCCCGCGAACGAAGAGAGGGAGCTGTTGGATTCGTGCTCGCCTGAAACGCTGACCTCGCCGCTGCTCGCGAACCGGGCTAGCTATTTGTACCTGCGATCGAGGGTGGACGAGGATTTCGCGGTGGGACACCCAAACGCGAGTGCGGCGATTCAAGCCACGACGCGGAAACAAACCGGCGCTTCCTCATCCGCGTGCCCTTTGGTGTACCCCGAAACCCCCACTCAAGGCACCTTCGACCTGGTCGACGACCGTTCGTGTTTGGAAGACGGCGTCACGGGTGACGGCCCGCTCGGTAAACTCGCGGGCCTGACGCACTCGTTCACGCAGTACGACGCGAAGGTAAGTATTGCATTTCACGGACCCAATCCCGCCTCCCTGTTTGCTTTCACAAGACTGACACTTTCTTTTGTTTATCGTAAGGACGTTACCGGGGTGGCGGGGTTGACGAAAATAGGCGAGTGGCTGGAACAGAGCGGCGGCAATTTCTTCGCCCTGGATTCAAGCTCCGGATTTCCAACCTTGTTCGAGCTTTTAACCGGGAGCACGCCCCTACGAGTGCTGCCCACGGATGACCCGCACCGCTGGGGAAGCGCTTTGCTAAGGTTCGTGCCGACAGAACACGCGTCTCGCAGAGGGACGCTCATGAGCACGTTGCGAATTTTAGCGTCCTCGAAAAGGGTCGCGGAGGCGTGCCCTAAAGTCGAGGAACGCGGCGTGGGGGCGCGGATGGCGGCTGTTTTCGCGGTGGACGGCGCGATCGGTTTGTTACTGCGCCGAGTGCAGCCTTTTTTGCGGGAGCGCGCGGGTGGCACGGGTGGCATCCCCCCGAGCTTTGCTTCCCGGTGGAACTCGAAACGGTACGTCCCGCCGGATATGGTTTCCGTTCCAGAGTGCGGCGGGGTTTTTCAAACCCCCAGGGACGCCGCGAGGTGGGCGCTTCCCAAGTTCCCGGATTCGTCCAGGTCACAAAGGTCGTTTCCCATGACCTCGCACCTCCCCGGCGCGGCGTCGACGACGGCGACGGCGTGGGGCGGAGCGCACCTCGACAAAGTGCACGTCCCGTCGCTGGTACACGCGCCGCTGGCGGAACTGAAACTCGGGAGGTTCTTTCAAGGGCAGGACACGGACGACGCGGAGACGGCGTGTGTTTTGGACATCGACGCCGAGCGCGCCGCGAAACTCGGCGTGTTAGTCAAAACCGAACCGGGCGGCCTTCCCTTCCAGGTCGGCGACCACACCTCCGCGGCGACGCCCGTGGCGAAGCGGACGCTGGAGCGTTTGCGTTTGGACATCGCAGGCGCCGCGGAGAGCGCGGAGAAGCTGAAGCTGAAGAAAGCGCAAAAAAACCTGGACACTGGTACCTTGAACCTGGACACGTACGACGTCTCCCAGTTCACCGACCTGTACCTCACCAGCTTGACCCCCAAAGACTGCGCGTTTGTGGCGAAGGAAGCCGCGGCGACGCTTCTCGACGGGTCCGGGAAAAAAATCGTCAAGTCTCCCGTCTCAACGAAAGCGCGCGCCGCGTTGCTCACGATTCTCACCGCGCTCCGTGAGCTGTCCATCACGGACGCCGCCGCCGCAACGGAAGCCGCGGCGGCGGCGACGAGTACCGCGAACGGGTTATCGAGAGACCCGAGCGCGGCGCGGGCGATGCTAAGGCTGGGACTGAACCGACGCAGCGGCGCCTGGGCGGAGTGCACTTTCGACGACTTGATTGAGGGTTTGCTGTGTTCGGACGGCGAAAAGATTCTCGCAAGGCTCACCCCGGGGGTAGGCGAGGACGGCGCCGCCGCGGCGCTTCACCTCGCCGCGGTGGCTTTGCTGTTGACCTCGCGAGCGGCGTTGGCGTCACGCGCCGCCGCCGCCGCGGAGGACGCGATCGCCGCCATCGACGGCGCGGTGAACGCGGTAACCGCCGCCGCGTCCGTCAGCGCCGGCGTCGAGGCTTGTGAGTTTGGCGTTTCCCTAGCCGCCAAAGCCTTGGCCGATTTGCTGCGCACCAAGCGACACTACTTCGACACAAGCGAACAGTCCTTACACGACTTCTCGAACAACACGGGGAACGGCCCGTCCACGCTGTACGACCCACGGATGCTTGTTTTCGAGTACTCGCAATCAATCGTGCTGCGCAAACGGCAAGTCGCGCTGGTCCGGGATTTCACGAGCGCGCTGCGGAACCCGAACGGCGCGGAGTGCGCGCAGGTACGGCCTTGCGCGTTTCCCAAATCCAGGCACACTGTTTTATCTCTCAGCCGGTGACTGTTTGTCCATACATCGCCCAGTACACGACGTTAACCACTTTTCGTGTAACAATGGCAGATGCTGATGGGCGAGGGGAAGACGACGACGATTTGCCCGTTGCTCGGGTTCATGTTGGCGAACCAAGAGACGCTTGTGGTTCAGGTTGTGCCTCAGTCGCTTCTCGAGTTTTCCAGGGGTTGTTTGCGCAGGGCGTTCGCGGGTGTAGTAAGGCGATCGGTGGTCACCCTGAAGTTTGACCGGTTCACGCAACTCACCCCGGCGCCGCTGTACGCGCTGCGCAAAGCGAGACGAAGCCGCTCGTTGGTCGTGACCACGCCAACTGCCCTGAAAAGCCTGGTCCTGAAATTCCTGGAGTGCGCGCACCTTTTAGACCAGTCCTACGTCGCGCGAGTGGAAAGCGCGGCAGTGGAGACGCACATGGGCGGGTTCGGGCGTTTGTTCGAAGGCGCCACGGAGTACCGGTCGCGATCGGAACGAGTCGCCGACGCCGGAGGCTTGGCGCCTGGCGAGATTCTTGAGCTGCGAAAAGAAGGCGCGGTCGCCGCGGAGATTGTGCGGCTTTTCCAAAGCAGCGGCGTGTTGGTGCTTGATGAGGTACGGCCTCCTGGTCTTTCCCAAATCCAACGGCCACTGTTTACAGCCCCTCTTTGACGTCCACGGCCGTCATTAAAAGGAAGTTACTACATACATCACAAACGCACTGTTTGCCCACACTCGCCGACTCAAGACTGACACTTTTCGTGTAACAATCGCAGGTGGATTTGATTCTTCACCCGTTACGCAGTGAGCTTCACTGGCCGTTGGGACGACGGGTACCGCTGGATTTTTCGAAATCGAAACAGGGCGACGGTTTGCGGTGGAAACTTCCGTTTTTCATAATAGACGCCGTGTTCGGCGCGGGGTTGCGGAGGAGCTCGTCGGAGGAAGCGCGCGGGTCGAACGAAGCGCTTGAGATTTTGAAAAAAATCACGGCCTGCGTTAAAGGCGCGACGCAAAAGAAAAGCGTCCAGTCGCAGCCGCATCTCGTTTTGCTGGACAAAACGTGGTACAACACTTCTTTGTCTCCGTTACTGGCGGAGTGGACCGAGATTTGGCTACGAGCTCGAGGCGCGAGCCGGGGAATAGCGGAGCACCACATGCGTGCGTACCTCACGCGCTCCGGGAACGTCGCGGGTACGTTTTGTGTTTCCCAAATCCAACGACTGTTTCAAGCCCCTCTTTGAGTACAGCAGGAAAGTAACTACCCTGTTTGCTCATACAAGTTACGAATGCGGTCCGAAAGACTGACACTTTCTTTTATATGTCGTAAGAAGCGTCCGAGGTTATCGAACGCGAAGCCGAGGACAAGTCCCTGAAGATGATCAACCTCGCCAGGGACTGGATCTGCGCGCTGTTGCCGCACGTGCTTTCGAAAATAAACAGGGTGTCGTACGGGTTACTCACGGCGAAGGATGTTGGTCTGTTAGAGGCGAACGGCGGTGCGCGGGTGCCCAGCAGCCGGCGGTTGTTAGCGGTGCCTTTCGTGGGCAAGGACATCCCGTCACGAACGAACGAGTTCTCGCACCCCGACATTGTTATCGGCCTAACAATCTGCGCGCACAGACACGAGGGCTTGCGCAGAAGCGACTTCAAAACCGTCCTGCGAGGTCTGCTGAACAACCTGGAAAACGAAACCGGGCCGCAGGTAGGTATTTGTATTTCCCAATCACCACATTCCGCCTCCCTGATCGGCCCGATTACCGATTACCACGACTGTCTACTCATACACATCACGAGAGACTGACACTTTCGGCTTTTATCGTGCCAGGGTAAGAGGCCGAGCGCAAAAAAGTGGGGCGAGTTCGTGCGGTTCGCAGGGCGAAGGTAAGGAACTTTCCCATTTACCACATTCCGCCGACTGATTGCCCATACTCGTACCAGAAGGGACGGTTATTACCTCTGCTCATTACCCTGACTGTTTACTCATACACATTACGAGAGACTGACACTTTCTTTTTTATCGTATCAGGGTGCGCGGCGAGGCGCGGGAGGAAGCGGCGGCGGCGGCGCGACGCACGGCGGCGTCGCTGCGGGCGAACGTCGGTGAGGTGGGCGCTTCGCGAGTTTGGTTGGTTTCGTCATCCTTATTGGCTGGATCAAAAGCCAGCTCATCGTCCCTAGTCAGCTCAACCGACGAGCTCGTGTCCGCGTCCAAGTCCTTAGCCTCGGCGGCGTCCGAGGTGTGGCCGTTACCCCTGGTGGATCCGAGGGACGTCACGCAAGTCGAGACGCTGTTCAAGTTGATGCGCTTCGTCCCTGAGGTAATAGAGCACTACCTTGACAAGCACGTGTTCCCTGAAACCGCGAAACACCAGGGCATGAAGCTGTCAGCGACTGGCCAGGAGCTCGGTGGCGATTTGCTATTTCCCAAGCGAGTAGGGTTTAGCGGGACCCCCTCCGATCTGCTGCCCCTGGAACTGGGCGCGCCCAAGTTCGAACAAGGCACGGACGCCAAAGTTTTCGCCACTCTCGCCGCGACGGACGTGGTGTGCGCAGTGGCGCTTCCCGACGACTGGTGCGTGGAGAGCCTTCTTCTCGGCGTGGCCACCGCGGACCCGCCGCTGCACACGCTGATCGACGTCGGCGCGCTCGTTACCGGTATGAGCAACAAACTAGTCGCCAAGTTCTTGTTGGACAACGGCCTGGTTTGGGCGGACGGATGCGTGTATCTTGACGAAGAGGACCGGCAGATGGTGCTGATGCGCGTCAACGACCGGTCCGCCGGAACAGCCGACGCTGATACCAAAAAGAATTTGGACGCTGAGGATACCTCCTCGCCGAAACCCCCTTTTGTTGTCGCAAACCACGGACACAAGTACGAAGTCGTTCCCCTGCAACGCGTCGCCGCCCTCGATCCGTCGCGGCGGTTCACCTTTTACGACCAAGTGCACACCACCGGGATGGACATAAAACAAGCCCCCGCGGCGCGAGCCGGGGTCACGCTTGGTAAGGACATGACCTTGCGTGACTACGCGCAAGGCGCATGGCGCATGCGTCAGATCGGCCGGGGCCAGCGCCTTTCGCTTCTAATCACCCCAGAGGTTAAGAAACTCGTGGAAACGAGCTTGGGGGATAGTTCGAATGAGTCTGGGTCTCAAGAGGTAAGCTCTAAGAGTCATTCCCTCGACGTGGCTTCCATGGTCGGCGGCGGCGAGACCCACGGCCGCTGGTTACGCCACGTCCTCGCCTGGCTCGTGGTGAACGGCATGCGGGCGGAGAACGTGCAGTTTGGTTTGCTTCAGGAACAAAGGGCGGCGAACGTACGTGTTGGGGCTTTCCCAAATCCCGGACTCCCTGTGTTCCTATACTCGTACCAGAAGGGAATATTACCTCTGCCGACTGTCCGCCCGTAATTACTCATACACATGGCCTTACAAGACTGACACTTTGTTTTACCTATCGTAAGGTTTGGCGGAAACACGCGTACCGCAAAACCTTGGCCGCCGGCGCCTCGGCGTTCGGCAGCGACAAAGGCGAAGGCGCGCCTCGTAAGAGCCTGGACGTTTTCCGGGAAAGAGTTTCCTTCGTGGTGTCTAACGCGGTGCCCAAAAAAGTTGTAGGGTCCAAACGCCTTGCCGTGTTGGTGAACGAACACACGCAACTGCTGCTGGATGACCCAGCCGCGAAAACGCAGCTCGCTCAAATCTTGGCGGACGTCGCCGAGACGGAGCGCGCGACGGGTAAGGCGCTGGCGGAACGAAAGAGAAAGATTACCTCGACTGAAAACTCTTCGGATCTCGTCGACACCGCCGGCGTTCTAGGCGGCACGAGCACTTTTGGTGAGCTAGAGCACGCGCTCGATTCCGAGCAGACGCAAGAACAGGAACAGGAGCAGGAACAGGAGCAGGAACAGGAACAGGAGAAGGAGGAGGAACGGGAGGAGGAATCAGTTGCGGAAGACCCTGATAAGCTGCGGTACGCGCGGGACGACGAAACGCAAATCGGGTGGCGTTTGGACTCCCTGAAAGGTACGTATTGCGCGTTTCCCAAGTCCTGACACACTGTTTGCCCATACAAGACTGACACTTTTCGTTCACAATCAAAGACGCGCCTGGTTCGAAACAAGGCTTCTTCGCGTTACGGGATTTCAAATTACACCGCGGGCTGGGTGCGACCACCAGCGCAGTGGATTTCCCAAACTACCTGTTTCTGTCCAAGAACTGGTTCAAAACCGGTTGGGCGTTGAACGCGCACCGAAGGCTGAAGAACCTGGTGATAGTCATGGACTGGACCCCCGACGCGAGCGCGGCGAAGGCGTTTGACGTGAGTACTTTCGGCGACACTTCTGACGGGACCTTTTCTCCGGGATTCGAAGAAGGTACGACGGGTTTGAGGAACGACGCCGACGAGCCAGGCGGCGGCGGCGGCGTTTTAGCGCAAGCGTCTGTTTTAGCGCAAACCATGACCGCCACGTTGGTCAATTCAACAACAACCCGAAAACAAAAAAGCTGGACCCCGACCGAGTTGACGAAGGAACAGGAGCTTTCCCTGCACGCCGCGTTCGCGATGTTCGACGAGAACAAGTTGGGCCGGCTGGACGAGGTTCAGTTACGGGAAGTGCTGCGGTCGGCGGACGCGTGCGTTGGGGGCGACGAGGGGGCGTTGACCGTACTCGCACGAAGGGTGATGGGCGGGGACGCGGAAGAGGGCATTTCGCTGAAGTCATTAAAGGTCTCTTTAGCGAAGGAAAACATCTACGGCGTGCAGGACGGTCGGTTCTACGTCGCCGTTTCCCTGGCGGAGGCGGAGAGTTTACGAGCCGCGATGCGGGCGGCGAAGCGTGAGGCGTTTGAGTCAAACGGCGCGTGCGACGGGCGCTTGGTGCCTTTCCACGACGTGGAGCTCGGTTTAAGAGTGCTGTCCCCGGGAGGCGACGGCGCGCTTCTTGAATCCAGTTCTGGGTACGTCCCCGCTGAGTTGTTCCAAGCCTCAACCGCGACGCAGTGTTTCCGGTTCCTTGACTCGCAGATGGACTTTGAGGCGCACGAAGTGTCGCTGTTACTGCGCGCGCTGCAGGGCTCGGCGCCCGAAACCCGGGTGGAGTTTTTCGAAAAAGTCAAAGCGGTGAGACGACGACCAAAAGGGATTGACTGGAGAGACACGCCCCTGGCAAGGGCGTTGACCACCGCGGACGCGTTCGCGCTGCTAGCGTCGCGAGCGTCATCGTCGCGAGTGCGCCAGGCGCTGCGCCAGCGCAAAATGCGACTGCTGGACGCGTTCCGCGCGTTTGACGGCGAAACTCAAAACGGCCGCCTCTCCTACGAAGCCCTGTACGGAGGCCTGACTTGGCTCGGCGTGGAGCTCACGCCTGTCCAGATGATGGACCTGGCCCGGAAAATAGACACCGCGCAAACCGGGTTCGTGACCTACTCCCAATTCGTCGAGGCGTTCGGGCCGGACGAGGCGTGGGCAGCGGGGGACGGAGATGACGACGACGGTACACGCAACACGTCGGGTGAAAACGCGGATGGAACCGATTCGAAAACACGAAGGCCATCCGCGCTGGACGCGTTTTACGGCGACTCCGGCGACGCCGGCGACTTCGGGGACATGATGAGCGCCTCGACAAGGGACGATTCCGATTTGTTCGGTTTGAACAAGAAAAGCGCGGCGAGGTACGTGTTGCATTTCCCAAATCCCATCACTGTTTACTGCCCCTCTTTGACTGTACTGCTAGAACAAGTGCACTGATAGAATCCAACTCTCTGACTGTTTGCTCATACTCTAGACTCAAGCCTGACCCTTTTCTTTCCAAAAACAGCGAACCGTACGACCCGCTCGGCGCGCTCGGCGGGGTTGAGTCGCGGTCGCAGTCTGAAACTTCCGACCACGAAAACGGCTGGGACGGCGACGACGACTTGATTGATTTCGACGGCGACGAGCGAAGTGCTGGTAGGGCTCGGATCGAATCGCGGTCGTTGAGTGGCAAGACGTCTGGAAAGACCTTAGATGTGAAGAAAGGAAACTCCAAAAACCAAAAGGTAACAGGCGTTCCCAAACACGTCGTTTCCACGCACTTCGCGACGGCGGGCGTGCCGTTATCGAGGGACACCCTGGCCGGGTTCCGCGTCGCAATAAAGCAGCACGCCACGTACGACAAAGTCTGGACCAGCGAAGCCACGGGGTCTCGCAGGGCGGCGTCGTTCTGGGTCGCGAGGTTCGAACAAGGGTTCGCCACGAAAAACAGGGACAGGGTTAACCTCGGGTCGTACCTCACCCCCGGGCTTTCGGATCCGTCCCGGTACGCCCCGGTGTCGCCGCACAACCCCAATATGACTCTCCCACCCGGCCAGTTCGCCAACGCGCTGGAGGTTTGCGACACCAAGGCGTGGGCGCTTTCCGGGTCGCCGCACCTGGCCAACGTCATCGAGGTACGTATTTCCCACCCATCACGCACTCTCTGCGATTACTGCTCTGTATGGAGTACAGGTTGAAAGTACGAACCCCACTTCGGGGGGACCCCTTTCCAATCCCTGATATACACGTCACGACCGACTGATACTTTCTTTTGTTTCGTGCCAGACCCTGTTCCCGCACCCCGTGCGATTCAGACAGGTCTGGGGCCAGGAGTGGAAGCACTGCGCCGTGTTCGCGTGGGCGGCGGTCCCTCCTGACGGGTTCGTCGCGCTCGGGATGGCCGTGACCTCCACACACGAACCGCCCGCCGTGACCAGCATTCGGTGCGTCCCCAAGGTTTGGACGCAAGTTTCGCTTGTAACACCCAAGCTCGTGTGGTCCAACAGCGGGGGGGGGGGGGGGGGGGGCGGCGAGCGCGTGGCTTACGAACTCGCTGGGCGTGGCGCACGTGGTGCTCGGCCACGAACCGCCTGCGCAAGAAGCGTGTGTCGACCTAGTCCCGGTTGCGTCGATGTTGCCCGAGGACCTGCTGGCGCCGGTCGCGGCGCCGCCCAGGATTGAACCAAGGACCGGCGGGTTAGGTCAAAGCGGGTTTGTAAAAGCAACGGCTACGGGGTTTGGCAGTGTTAATGCGTCCACCTCTGGGAGTTACGGCGCCGCCTCTGGCGACAGCGCCGCGCCTCCCCTTCGCGGGCGAGCGGCGATGTTTGAATCCGTCGCGGAGGAGCGCCGGGGGGAACAGTTGTTTAAAGAAAAGCGAGAGCGCGACATGAGGGAACGCGAGGAGCGGCGCTTGGCGCAACTGCGGGAAAACGGAGAACGCGGCGGCGATATCTTCGGCGGGTTCTTCGGGGACACCCCGGTGGAACCCACGCTGGTTTCAGTCGCGCCGACCGCGCCTGCCGGGCGAGGTTTCCCGCCCTTAGTGCCAAACACAGACGTCAACCCGTTTGCGGCTGGTAACTCGTTCAGTAATAACTCAAGACCAAGACCTTCCCCGGTGGTACCGCCACCCGCGGGCGCGATTCCGGGAATGGATCTGCTCACCGGCTCACCAGTCGCGACTTCCAACGCCAACGACCCGCTCGGGGCCCTGGACCCGCTAGGCGCGGGGCAATCGGGACTCAGGGTCAAGAAAGAAACCGTCTCCATGTTCGGCGCCGCGGCGGCGAACCGAAACAAGAAAGCAGAGTAGAGTGTCCGAGGGCGAAGCGGACTTTTTAGACTTGATAACTTTTTAATACAATTCTTCTTTCTTCCCTCCTCACCTCCCGAAATCCACCGAGTTCCTCATCTCGCCCAGCGGGATTCGTTTTTGCGGCGACCCGAAGCTCTTCCCGGGCGAGTGGTGCGCTGTTCCCGCGTTCGCGCGTTTGATCTCCGCCGCCATTTCCTGGGACGCGCGCATCGCAACCGCGGTGGATTCGATTTCACGCTCCGCCGCGGTTTGGAACCCCCCCCCCGATTCTCGCGCCGCGGTCGCCGCCGCGTTCGTCGCGGGCGACCCTTGCGCCTGTAACTCCAGCTGGTTGTGAATGGACGCGAACTTTTCCTGGATGTGCTCCATCTGCTCAAGCTCGTGCTCCAGTTTTTGTTGCCGCTCCTCCAGCGCCGCCCTCAGCGACCGCACGTCGAACACGCAGTCCAGGTTGTCCTCGAACTGCGTTTCCATTTCCTGGCGAAGAAACCCGGCGAACTCGTTCATTAAAGGCATCAGGAAAAAGCAGTTGAACTTGAGCTCCACGGACTGCACCACGTACCCCCGGATGCCGGTGTAGATTTGCCGAACAAGCAAATCCACAACGTCAACCGTAACGTCCTTCATCTGGCGGTTCCAAAGCGTGTTGTCCATCAGCGCCAGGACGTCTTTGGAGTTTGACACGCCTCCTGAGTTCTGAGGAACGGACGCGAGCGGACCCGGACCGGACGGCTTGGCGTGCTGCTCTTCGTACCTGTCGTACTTCTTGTCCCTGTGGCTGCTCCTTTCCTTTTCCTTATCGCGGCGATCGCGATCCGAGCCGCCGCGACCGCGGTGCTCGTCCCGGTGCTCGCCTCTGCGGCGGTCGCCGGCGTGTTCCTTGCGCTCGTCCCGGTCCCTGTGTTCGCGTCGGTTGCTGTCTCCTCGGACGTTCTCGTCAGGGTACAGGTACTGGTCCTCGTCGTACCTGGGTTCGCCGTCGTACCCTTCCATAGGGCGTTGCGGCTCTTGTGCCGCTCCGGGCTCGCCAGATTTCGGCCCAAGCACGCTCGCGACACCAGCGCGGTTCCCGCTGTGCAGCGACCACGTGACGAACTGCGTGGTGGACAACAGGTCCTCCCTGCACTTTTCCTGGCACGCTTTGACTTTCTGGTCCACGAACAGCGCGAAGCAGGCGCCGATTCGTTTTAAAAACGCCTCGTGGCCGGTCAGAATACGGCCCTCTTTCTGAAGAAGGTACATCGCGACCGGTAACAGGCGCCGGGCGATGTGCGCCAAGCGGAACCCGAGCTGGTGGACGTAGGGTTCGAAGGTTTCCTTGGCCCTCGCGACCGCGATGACGCACGCGGTTCGCGTGTAGTTCACCCCGTCGTGCACCTCGTCCACGCCGCAGCTGTTGATAATGTCCTCTCGTGAAACAGTAGGGCACTGCACCGCGCTGACCACGGCCCTGAATTCCTCCAGCGCCCTGTGGTACTGCGCGCCTTAGAGATAAAAAAGAAAGTGTCAGTCTCGTATGGGCAAACGGTCGGCGGAATGTGGTGATTGAGAAATACTTACCTCCGAACAAGCGCATCTCGCCGTTGGCGACTTCGTACGGCGCTGAGGTATCCGCCGGCCGGCCGTCAGCGGTGACGAACGCCCCGCCCCGGATGTGCTCGTGCGCCAGGGTCTCACCGAACACTCTTGGAGGCGCGGCCATGGTACCGCGCAACAGCTCTGGAATCTTCTCCAGGAAGTGCTGGTAAAAAGCTCTTCCTTTTTCCTTGAGTTTGTCCGTATCGAGGTTCTTGAGCTCCAGATCCGTTTCCCGGAGTTTCAACGAAGCGGCCCGGTGTTCCCGCTCCAAAGTAGGGACAATGGTGGGGACGTTCTCCAAGTACCGCTGCTGCAATAGGCGCTCCAGGAAGTGTCTTAACTGGGACACGCCCACGCGGCTCCGCTCGTTGGGCGCGAGCCGGCGGTCGCACCGCCGTTCTAGCTCGCCGGTGTCTTTTTTTTCCTGCTGCGCCACCGCTTCCCGGTACTGTTCGTTTGACCGGAAAAGACAATCGCGGCCGCCGCCCACGCGCCCGCTCGGCACCGACGTGAAGAACGGCCCGCCGCCCAAAAGCGTCTGTTCCAACAGACGCCCAGGCGGCTTCATGAACAGCTCCACGTCACTGGCGCGGCTGAACTGGGGAATCCTCGTGTCGAACTTGGTGCTCACCACCACGGTTCGCCGTAACTCGGGGTCGGCATCAAGCACCACCCTTCGTGTCGTGGCGTTGTTCCAGTCGCTATTGTCTTCCAAACACAAAATGATGTAGTCCCGCTGTGCCATCTTGGCGCGGACCAGCGTTTCAACCGACCGCGCGGCTTGCTGCGTGGCGATGTGTTTCCGCCCCGGCGCCGCCGCGATCAACCCGGGGGTGTCGATGATCGTGAGGTTGGGGCAGTACTTGTACTCGATCCGCACCACGATATCTTTCGCCCAGAACCCGTTGTCGTTCTCAAGCCGCGCGTTTTCGCTTTCGATGTACCGCTGTAAATCGGGAAGACTCATCTCTTCCTCGCCGCCGTTGAAGGAGTCCTCTTTTAACAGGAAACACCGCGGGTCAACGCACGACGCGTTGTACTTCATGTTTATCGCGATTGGTCTTCGCGTTTTCGTACCCCCACCCACGTGGTTGAACTGGAACCCCATCAGGGCCTCCACCAGGGCGGACTTGCCATCCGTCTGGTGCCCGACGACCAAAATAGCGGGGGAATCAAACGGCTTGTCGAACTCTTGCGCCATGTTGTGCAGTTGCGAGTACGCTTCATAAAGCCGCTCGTTGCCTCGGTTGAAAAACCGGTTCGGGGTGCCGCCGGTGGCGACGTTGTCATCAGTGTCGCACGTCTCGGGGTCGAACGGGGTGTCCCAAACAACGGGCGTGGGGGGGGGGCGCGCCGCGCTCATCCGCGAAAAAGATTTGCGCACGGGATTCAGCAGGTCATCCGCGTTCGGGTTGCCAAACTTTTCAAGCATGGACTCCGCGACCGTGTCCGCGGGCTTTAGGGTTTGGGGTTCAGGGTCGGGGCGTGGGGGTTACACGGGGGGATGAGGCGAGGTTAGTGTGTGTCTTTGCGTGTGGGCTTTATGGGTTTTTCCGGGTTTACAGGAGTAGTACTTCGCGGCTCCGCGTCCTTGCGCGTCCAGCGCAAAAAGAAAAGGGGAAGTTACGACACGAAAAGCGCGCTTCGGCTACTTTTCCGAGAAGATGTCTGGGACGCGCCGAACGTCCTCATGGTTCGGGGCGGTCCCTTTTGAAGCCGCTATGAGACATACGTGTCTTGTGTTTGTCTCCACAACCTCCGTCTCCACGTACCTCGGAATCCGCGGCGGCGTATCTCGACGCCGGGCGTGGTGCGCGGTACTCTTCGTTCGCGAATGAGCCGTGCGGGTTACCGTAGTTGTCGGGGAGATCTCCGGAGCGACGCGAGTTTACGGAACCGGGGGCGTTGTGCGTCGCCCCGCTTCTCTCGCCCGCTTTCGCGAGCCAGCGCTCCGCCTGCGTTTCGCTGGGAGACATGGCCAAAGTTCGTGTGGCTGCGGGGTGTCGGAAAACACGCGCGCGCGAGGCGAACAGTGGCGGGGGCGCGTGGAGATGGCGACACTCGTCGTCATTTCCGAGTCAGACTTTTTCGAAAACGGTTATTTTTCTGCTTCGGCGCTGTTTGTTGAGTTCTAAACAGGGACAAATGGACCAATCACTGCCCTCGTCTTTTTGGAGCTTCCGAGGAGAAAACCAGATGGGTGCGTTGCATCAATCCATCCATCCACCTCGTCGCCTCCCACCCCGGCCGTTCACCACTCCGACTCGCGAAGGCCACGCGTCGTCTCGGCTCGATTCCTTCCGCCGAAGCGCGTGATGTTCGCCATGCCATCCACCACGGTTGCCGGCGCGGTTCGCACCAGCCGTAACACCGCGCGCGTTTCCCGGAAGACCAACACGGTTTCCGCGATGGCGTCGTCCCGCGTTGTTTCACCAGCTCGCGTCTTTCGCGCGCGCGCCTCTTCCGTGGTGGGCACCAAAGTGGTTGCTTCTCGGTACGTCTTGGACTATTTTCAATCCCTACTGGTGTCAAGACACCTTGGCCAGCCGTAGATCACGACGACCTGCGTTCAAAACAGTCGCGAGGAGAGCACCGCGCGCGTCACCGACGCGCGTCATATCCACTTTTCAGCGAGATCGACAGAAACTGTGTCTGTGGAGACCGTCACTTTTTCGACGCGGGGACTGTCACTCGGGATCGGGGGACGGTTACTTTTTTGACATTTCAGAAGTGTCGCCATCCCACAGCAGCAGTGACTACCCTCGTTCCGGACTTCTGTGATTCACTAACCTCTCTTTTTCTCTTTCTCTCCACTACCCGTATCAGTGCCACTGCCGCTCGCGCCGCCAACTCACGCGCCTTCGCCGTGACCGTCACCGCCCAGGACTACGACTTCGACCTCGTGATCATCGGCGCCGGCGTCGGGGGCCATGGCGCGGCACTGCACGCGGTAGAGTGCGGCATGAAGGTCGCGGTGATCGAGGGGGGGGTTATTGGGGGGACGTGCGTGAACCGGGGGTGCGTGCCGAGTAAAGCGCTGCTCGCGGCGTCCGGCCGCGTACGAGAGATGAAAGACGCGGACCACTTGAAAATGCTGGGCATCGAAGTCGGCGACGTGCGTTTTGATCGCCAGGGCGTCGCAGATCACGCCACCAACCTTGCGAGCACGATCCGGGCAAACCTAACAAACAGCATGACCTCTCTCGGTGTTGAGATTCTGGTGGGAAACGCCACGCTCACGGACAACCACACCGTGCGGTACGGCAACAAAAAAGTCACCGCGAAGAACATCATCATCGCCACCGGGTCGACGCCGTTTGTCCCGCCGGGAATCGAGATTGACGGCAAAACGGTGTTCACCTCGGACGACGCGCTGAAGCTGGAAACCGTCCCCCCGTGGGTCGCGATTATCGGCAGCGGGTACATCGGTTTGGAGTTCAGCGACATATACACCGCGTTGGGGTCGGACGTCACGTTCATCGAAGGTGCGTGTTGGGGCTTTCCCAAATCCGCCACACTGTTTACAGCCCCTCTTTGAGTGCATTACCGTAACACTTACTGGCAACTGTTACGACTACGTACATCACAAGTGCACTGTTTTACCGAAGCTGGTGACTGTTCAGACCGATTACTCTGACTGTTGTCCATACATCGTCCAATACATCGCGATATACAGTACACCCGGCCGACTCGGGACTGACCCTTTCTTTTATTTATCGCAAGCCATGCCCAAAATCATGCCCGGCTTTGACGCCGAGATCGGCAAGCAAGCCGAAAGGATTCTGATCGGCCCGCGGAACATCGACTACGTCACGAACGTGCTGGCCACGAAGGTAACGCCCGGGATCCCTGGTGTGAAACCCGTCGTGATCGAGCTTTCGGATTTCAAAACAAGAGAAGTCGTGGATACCATGGAAGTCGACGCCTGCCTCGTGGCGACCGGCCGGGCGCCGTACACGGAAGGCCTGAACCTCTCATCAATCGGCGTGGAAACGCAACGCGGTTTCGTGCCCGTGAACGAGAAAATGCAGGTCACGGACTCAAACGGAAACGTCGTGGAAGGGGTTTGGTGCATCGGCGACGCGAACGGGAAGATGATGCTGGCGCACGCCGCGAGCGCGCAAGGCATCGCCGCCGTGGAGTGCATGAGCGGCCGTGACCAGGTTTTGAACCACCAGAGCGTCCCCGCGGCGTGCTTCACGCACCCCGAGATTTCCTTCGTCGGCATGACCGAGGAACAAGCGAGGGCGAAAGCGGAAGAGGAGGGCTTCGAAGTCGTGGTGAAGAAAACGTCGTTCAAAGCGAACAGCAAGGCGCTCGCGGAGAAAGAAGCGGACGGGATGGCGAAGCTGATTTACCGACCCGATACGGAGGAAATTCTCGGGATGTGGATCATTGGGTTGCACGCCGCGGATTTGATCCACGAAGCCTCAAACGCAATCAACCAAGGCACCAAAGTAAGCGCCCTGAAGTTCGCCGTGCACGCGCACCCCACGCTAGCGGAAGTCGTGGACGAGGTGTTCAAGCAAGTCGAAACGCACGCGTGAGGGATCGAAGAGGCGTAGGCATAAGTCGTAGCGAGAAATACAAATCAATTTACAACCGACGTTGCCGAGCGATGCGTACGGTGGGGTACATAAAGCTACCCTCCTAATACAGTCGCAACAAGAGGCACTTTAAACGTGATACTCTCGTTATGACTTTGTTGTCAAGAGACCCTCATCAGACACCAGCTATACAAAACGTACTGCTGACGTGAGTCATTAGCGCCGAGACACGCACACGCGGTACTTCCCGCCCGCCTCTCGTCCCGTACCGTTCAGTTCAGGTATTCCTTGAACTGTTCCCTGAGTTTGTCTATGTCTCCGTTTATGTCGAACTCGCCACTCGGCATCGCGATCCGCACTGTATTCGCGGGTTTGTGTTTTGGAATTTCCATTCCCGGCGTGCCGAAGGAAAGGTGCCACAGCGCCTTCCCGGCGTCGCTCCCGGCGAGCCACTCGCCGACTTGCCGGCACCGCTCGACGACGAGCGCGCTCATTTCGCTTTCGTGATCCGTGACCTGCGCGAAAATCTCGATGGTTTCACCACTAGGCACGCCTTTCAAATCCCGCATGTACTCGAACACCTCCACCGCGGCTTCCCACTCCCTATCGTCCACTCGTCGCCGCGCCAGGGCGACGAACCAGTTCGATGTGAGCACCTCCGAGTCCTTCTCGCCTTGTTCGATTCCCTGCGCCCTCACCCAGTCCACGATTTCCCGCGCCAACGCCCATTGCCGGGTACGCCCGACGCCCACTAACACGGACTTGTACCCATCAAGACACATGTCCTTCTTGACTTTCTCAAGTAAAGCCGCGGCGGGTATACCCCTCGTGTGGTTTTGTAACAGTTGTAACATCAAACGCGAAAGCATCCCTTCGTCTAACGGTTTAGCCCCGACCACGAAATCGTCCGCCTTGCCGCTCGCCGCCGCAGCGCGCTTGAACGCGGAGGTTTCATCATCCTTCGCGAATTTCCAGTCCGCGTAGTCATCACGCGCGGGTCGAGACGACCCAGGGGGGTCCACGGAATCCGGGTCGACCGCGGCGAAGCGCCCGGTGTGGACACCGCGAACGGCACGCCGCCGCTCGGAAAACAACCGAATCGTCGCCGGCGCGTTTGCAGGGACGCGTGAACGCGTCGTCGACCGAGACGAAGCGCACGGACGCGACGACGGGGACGACACCCTCGGCGCCAGCGCGATGCGCGATGTCGTGGCTTGAGACATGCGCGAGCTGAAGGGTTGGGGGAAGCGCGCCGCGGCAGAATGGCACCGCCGTCTACGAAATGACGTCAATAGCGGTGAAAAATCATTGGCGAGCCCCTTTTTTTTCACTCTTTACCGAGAACGTTCCTTCCCCTTTCGCACTTCCACGTGCGCCCACACGCGTCGAACCGTAACAGCCGACTCGCCGCACATTTGCGCGACCGCCTCAATGTCGGACTCCGACACCGGCGTGGGACCTGACGTGCGCCCCCCCCTCCCGCGCTCTCTTCCTTCTTCCTTCTTCTTGACCCGCCACGACGACTACGACTTTTCTTTTGCTCCTCCTCCTCGAACGGCAACCGCCGCGCGACGACGACGAGCGCGCACGCGACACTCACTGACCCACCACCGCGCCTCCTTCCTCCCATGTACACACACACAGGGTCTCGCCCTCTACGAGCGTCAGCGCGCCGAGCGCATCGCCCGGAATGATGAGATGATGCTCCGCTTGGGACTGCCCGCTCTCGGGTCGAAACTCCGCTTGCCCACGACGCCCGCCGCGGGCGGCGCCGGCGGGTCCAAGAACCCCAACTCCTTCAAGCCCGTCAAGCGGCGCAACCCCAAGGGGAAGCCTACCCCGCCGGACCCCAACTTCGATATGGTCCTCCGCGTCCGCAAGGCCGTGGACTACACCGACGTTGCTGACGTCCCAAAGCCCGGACCGCCTAAGTTCCCCCGTGTCGAGCCCGCAAACGCACAGCTGTCCGGCGCCGCGGCTGCCAGGCCGGGAACCACCCTGGACACCCTCGATTCCAAGTACGAGAAGGAGCCGGACGCGCGCGAGCGCGCTATTCGATTGGATGTACGTCGAAAATCCGTCCCGCGATGTCCCATTTTTATCGCGAACCGAATCGCGGGCGTCGGCGCACAGCTGTGCGTTTTCGCTCGCGACGCGACGCTCGCAGCGCAGGTCTGACTTTTTTCCCGATTTCCTCATCCGCATCCTTTCGCGTCGCAGGCGCTCCGGCACACCGACCCGGTCCAGTGGAACGAAGAGTGCAAGAAGCACTGGATAAAACTCCACGAAGACCGGCGCGCGAGGCGGGTGGCCAAGACTGCCAACGCCGCCGCTGCAATCCATCGCCGCGAGACGGCGGCGGACGAACTCGTCGCCGTCGGAACGACGCAAAGCGCTCCGCCCGCGGCGAACGACGAGCCCATGTGCTGCGAGCTGTGCCCGGTGGATACGACGCCCGAGACCGACCCGGTGGCGCCCAAAAAGACGGGCATTGGCGGCAAGGCCTGGTAAGTGTTTCCCTTCTCCGCGCTTGACGATTTCTTTTCTCGAACCCGTGTTCTTCTTCCTTCGCGGCGTTCACGCAAAAGCTGACTAAAAGCGTTTCGCTCGTCTCCGCGCCGTCAACAGGAGGGACCCGACCAAGCAAGTCGGAGCCAAACGGTGGATCGACCAGGTACGTCGCGATGCCCACGACCAATCCTTCGTTATCCTGTGTTCCACCACGTGCGTGTAGAACTTACCCTCAAACATTCCATCACAGGGCATCGAGCTGGTCTGCTCTGTCGCCGATTGCAGCACCGATCAGACCAGTCGGTGGTCCGCCAGCAAAATCGAAACGAACAAACCGGTCTGCAAGAAGTGCTCCGTAAAACAGTCGGTGCCCGCCGACCGCGTGTGCGGCGCCGCCGGGTGCGGCAAGGGCGTGTCTGATGTGAAGACCTGGAACAAATCGCAGCGCGACGAGACCAAGACCGTGTGGTTCTGCAACTCCTGTTACTCCAAAGAGGTGCGCATTCCCCAATTCCCCCAACTCTACTGTACCTCGATGTTCCATCCGGAACCGTTTCGCTAAACGCCGGTCGTTCGATTTTTTTATTTTTTCCAGGCGCTGCAACTCGCGAAGGAAGCGGGGAGGACGTACGTGAGCTGCCTGGCTGCTGAGACCACTTCCTGGTACACCTGCGACGGCGTACCCGGTGGCAGGGATTGCCACTTATGCTGGAACAAACGAGACAGCGTCAAGAGCTACAAGAAAGAGTACGAGAAAGAACACCCCAGGACGAAAAAGCAGAAGAAAGACTAAGCGTCGACGACCCCAACCCCTTGTTTTCCTTCCTCGAGACGCCCCATCACCCTGAACCGAGACGCACACAGATTCGAGACGAAGTGAGACGAAATAAAATGGTGAGTAGCTAAGACCTTTATTACATGTAATAAAAAGAAAAGCCGATTCACTACCATTGATTACTTCGTCAAGTACTCGGCTCGGTAGTTTTTCCGTAAACGCCAGTTTCGCTAAAAAAACTGCCTTGCAGTCCGAAGACCCGTTCACGTCAACTCCACACCCCGAGGTGTCTCTTCCCGAGCCCTTCGCTGCCTTCCCTCCAGTACACGCCCCCACCCGTTCTTTCCTCTAGTTTGTTTTGGAAACATAACGAACGCCAGCGCTGTGACGAAAAGCACACCAGCTCCCCAAATGGTATTCCAACGTCGTACACCTCGATCCGAACCCCGAAACTGAAACAGTTTTGCGCTTTTTTCAGGTACAGGTATCGTCTTTACTTCGCCCCCCGGGCGGAACTTCCCAAACCCGCCGCCGTGTTGCGGCGCCGCGATTTTTTCCACCCCGTCGTAATCGTCCGTGTACGTATCCACGGCGTTAGTATCGGTCAAAACGACGTCGCCGATGTCGTTTCGATTTTGATCCTCCCGTCCGAAACGCTCGCGTTCGATTTTCATCGTCTCAAATGTATCATCCGGTCCCTCACGCGCCAGCCCTGGTACCTTCAAGTACCTCTCCTCGTCGTACACCCACCCAAGAGGCGGCTCCACCACGTTTGTCGTAACGTTAAAAGCCTCTCCCAGCCACAGCCTTCGCAAGGACACGTCCCCCAATTTCGGTCGCGTCTCGGTGACGAACAAAGAAACGCCCCTTTTCCATGTTTTTGTACCCCCCACGCCGCCGCCCACCACGTCCATGGCGTGCGGCGCATCCACGAAGGGCAAATCCCACCGGGCGGTTCGAGAGCTACTCGAACCGCTTCCCCCTTCGTCCCATTTCGCAACTAACCTTGTCCCGCCTTTGTTTCCCAAAGTCGCTTCGCCTCGTCCCCAGCACAGCGCGTAGAAACCGGACATGCCGTCCTCTTCAGAGAGAAGCGTCGCGACGTGGTACACGTACCCGTGTTCCGAAAAGTCGTGCGTTTCAAGTAACTCGCCCTCCAGGCCGTGCTCGGTTACGTGCCCGCGCTCGCGGTCCGCGACGAGAATTCTCGACCGCCGGTTGTGCAGTGCGATCGCGTGCGGAACGTCAAAGCCGACGTTTTTTCTCATATTTTTTGTCGCGTCGTCAATACTTGTCGTTCCCCATTCCGACACAAACGACCCATCCTCCGCGAACCGAGCTATCCGTTCGTTACAGTACCCGTCGCTGACCCAGAACTGTCCGTTTTCCGCCACCGCAACTGCGGTGGGCATGCAAAAGCCAGCACGGTCGTTTTCGTCACTTTCCGCACGTCGTGCTTCGTCCGTCCCGCCGTCGCGCCGAGTTCGGTACCGCACCGGTTTCAGTTCTTTCCCGAAAGTAGCCTTCCGCTTCCCGAAACGCGCGTCGTACCGAATCACGACGTGCGCGCCCGCGTCCGTGACCCAGATGTCGCCGTCCGGGCCTAGTGTCAAGCCGTGCGGCATATAGTGCTCGTTCGCGCCGAATTGCATAACGATCAACCCGGTGGTCAAGCACAACTTGACGAGCGTGTTTTCGGCGATTGGTGAACCGTGCGTTATTTTGAAATCGTCGCCGAAGGATTTTTCGTCCCAAACGCGGCGTCCGCGGTGAAACACCCAGACGTGCCTTCCGTCGGGTTCGAACGCGACGCCGCTGACTTGGCCTAAACTCGGGTGCCATCGCCGCCACTGCGAGTCGATTGACTCCACACCGGTGTGTGGGGTAGTCTCCGCGTACTTCAAAGGCGGAGGCACGACGAACACGCCTGTTTTTTTCGCCTCGACTTTCGTGTGTCGCGCCTCCCTTGTTTCGAGGTCGAATTTTGACCGCCCTCCCCCGCCAGTCGCCGAGCCCGTACACGACGCGTACTTCGATTCCTCCGCGTGCACCATCAAGTACAGGTTGCACATCTCGTCGCCGTGTCCCCACCCCGCACTTGTTGGCGTGGTGCGGTTGGTGGTGTCGAAAACGCACGTCACGCGCAGTTGGTTGCCCGGCGCGATTGTGAACTTCGCCTTCTCCTCCACCAACTCAAACAACTGCGGGAGTTGCGGGTCGCGCGAGGCGAGTAAAATGGGGGTCACGGACGTGTTTTTTTTCGTCACCGCCGTGTCCACCCGTTTCTCGAACCCCGCACCCACAATTGCTTTCTCCAGAAACACCCGCGTGCCTTGCGCGTGCGTGTGTACTCGAAACGCAAACGCGGTTAACGGCGCGGAGGAGACGTACGCACACGTGGCGTGCACTTTGACTTCTTTTTGCCCGGGAGGTAACGAAAACCCTTGCGCGTACGCCAGCACGGACATCTGCCGCAGCGGTACCCCGGGCCGTAAGTGCACTACTATTCCGCTTTCTGTGTTCGCGTCGTCCGGAACCTGGGGGTTTAGGTAATGTACCTCGAGCACTAACGTTTTGAACCCGTTCCGTCCGCCGACTTGGAATCCAATGCCGCTCGGTAACCGCAAATCGCCCGCGTCTTTGCCCCAGCCGAATATGAACGGCTCGGGGTCGTTCCCGGCGCACACCGCGCCTCGCGGTTGCCCCCCACCGCCAGACGCGCTGAACATACCTCCCTCTCGCGTGTGTAACGTCGGCGCGACGTCGCCGGAACACCCGAACAAAAGCATGTGGTGCACAACCTTCGAAGTGGCTTTGGGCTCGAAGCGGGTGATGTAATGGTCACCGGGGGGCAGTGAGGCGGAAGTGTACGTGTACGTATCAGCCTTCGTGGCGACCGCGTCTTTCGTGGCGAGGGATATAGACACGAAATCGCCGTCCGAGGTGTCCAATTCGTTCGAGTCTCCCGCGACAGGGACGACGAAGCACGCGAGCGCCAAAAACGCGAGCGCCAAGACGAATGGACGATGGGAAACACGCGAACGACGCGAGCGTGTAACCTCAACGCGCGCCGCCTCAAAGGACGGGACCCTGTGTACCCCCACCATCGTGAAGCACGGCGACGCCTGCCCACGGAACCTACGCCCCCGCGGCGCGCACGTGCGCCCACACAGTGGCCTAGGAGGGAACGAAGCGTTCATCTCGAGGACAGGTGGAAATTTTCTCAGAGATTATTTTTCTCACAAAGCTCGTCTACGTCTTCACTCGGCCACGGCACTTCACGCAGCCTTTCCCCCAGCTCCAGGTACGGCCCTTCCCGCGCTTCCTTGGTCATCACGGCGCGTCCGCTGCTGCTGGGTAGCACCCACACCTCCGTCGCGCCGGGTCCGGTTTTTCGAAAAGGCCATCCCTGGGGAAGCGAGCTCGGATCCTGAAGCCCGAAATGCGTTTTTTTAGCGACGGCGTCGAAAAGGTGCGCGTACTGCCGCTTCCCCGCGAACGCCACCACGCAAGGGCCGTAGCCTTTTTCAGCAGCAAGCACTGCAGCTTCGTAGGTGAATGAAGCGGCACGGCTCTTGTGACTTGTACCAGTGCTACTACTTTTTGTACTTGAAATTCGTCGCGATTCGTCGTCGGCGTCTCCGGTCGCGTCGTCTTCCCGATTCTCCGCGACCGCGACTCGGCACAGGTGTCCACGCATGCGCGCGTACAAATCGGACCGCCATTCCAACATCACGGCCCGGCCGTATTTCGAGGCGTCGTTTCCCGGTTCCGTACCAGCATCCGTGAACCCTATACCAAGCGATTCTTGTAACAAAGGACACTGCTCACTTGTCCAGTCGTTTGGAATGATGGAACCGCACACGAGAAGTTTCCAAAAGTTGTTACTCGGGTTGCTGTACGAGTATCCCGAGCTCCAGGAATGGTCGCTGGGGTTGTGGCCGCACACCAGCAGTTTCAACGGGCGCTCGCGCGTGTGCGCGCACGCCACCCGATTGGCTTCGCACGAAACGCACACCGGGGCGTACCGCTCGCGCCACAACGCAGGTTCAGGCGCGACGAAAGGGTCGCGGCGACATTGACATTCCATCGCCACGAGATCTTCGCTTTTCGGTGCGGAAGCGGTGGCAACCACCAAAGCAGCGCGCTTCCGCGAAGGCGTCACCTGTGATTCCCCGGGAGGACGCTTCCCAGGCGACGCGAACCTGAAGCTCTCGAACGAGAGCATCGCGGCGCCAGGGGGACAGGGCCGTGCGTTGCCGCTGTGGGACGAAAAGGATTAGTGACGTGACGAAGTTTCATTCCCGAACGTTTCAGGCAGGCAGGGCAGAGGTTAATGTAGAATACATGTACTTCTGGTCCCAGGGAACTATTTGAACCATTTTCTAAAGCTAACGTCGTGCCTACTACAAGAAGGGTACCTAGCTAGGGGTATCCCTTTGGTTTTGACGTCCCGGACAACCCGGACAACCCTAACCCCCAAACCCTTCCACCGCCATCGCCTTGGCGGTTTCGAACAGCGCGGCGTCCAACTTGTTTGTTTTCTGAAACTTTTCCCGCAACCGCTGCATCTCCGCGGCGTCCACGCCGACGCTGGCGTAGTCTATTTCGTGCACGTGTTGGAGCGGCGCGCCGGCTACGGTTGGGGCGTTTGATGCTTCTTTCTTTTCTTGGGAGTGCGATGCTTCTTTCCTTGTTTCGTCTGATGCTTCTGTTTCTTTGCCCGTACTCGAGGCGCTCGCCCCGGCGCCATCCCCAATGCCAACATCTTCAAACGTATTTGCCTCGTCGAAAAACTTCAGAAACGCGTTTTTCTGTTCCTCCAGATCCTCGATGGTTGCGACGAGGTCGAAATTTTCGGTCAGGATTGTACGTGCGGTGCTCAAGACACTAGCTGCGAGTTCAGGTTTGTCGTTAACGTCCCCCGGTACCCGACCGTCGACGCGCTGGCTGTTCAGCAAAAAAAAACGCGTTTGTTCGTCGCCCAAGTAGTTCCCGGAATCGACGCCGTTGATGCGCTTGAACGTTTCGTCCGAAACGTCCCGGTCTACTGGTTCTCGGAAAGTAACGCTGGCCATGAATTCGCACCCCAGTTCTTCCGCTCGGTGTCGCAGCCGCTGCAAGCGCTTACGCATGCCCAGCATCCCGAACCGGCCCCAGTGGTGCGCGATTAAATGGTTTCCCGGCTTCAAGGATTGCGGGACGATAAACTTTTCCCAGTGATCCGCCGAGGATTGATGTTCCCAGAACCACAGGGTTTTGTTTTCCACCGGGACGAACTTGGTGCTTTCGTACCGCAGAAGCTCGACTTGCGGCAGGTGGCCGAAGTACCGAACCAAACTCCCGCCACCCGTTTTGGGGATGTGGTAGTAGTACCCGATCTTACACCCCGAGGTCGAGAGGGCGCGAATCGGACGAGACGCGGTTTTAATGACACTTTGTTCGGTTCCATTGGAAACCGCGATGGCGCCGTCTGGGTGTGTGTCCGGTGGAGACACGCCAGCAAAAAGGACACCCCCGGCCTCGGTCTCCCCGAGTTTCGCAAACGCGGTGGGCAAACCAACCACCGCGCCGTCTTGCATCACGCCGTCGCGTCTTGCCACGAAAAGCACCGCGCTCACCGCGAGCGCGGCGAGAAAAGTCGCCACCGCGGGGACGAATCGGGACCGCGGGGGGGCGGTTGTGCCCGACCCGACATCCAAATCCTTCTCCAGCAAAGGCACCCTCTGCGCGCCGTCGCCGTGCGCGGGCGAAGTAGTGGCCATCGCACCGGGTGGCGCGACCGACGGGGGCCGACGCGGCACGCGCGATGCAGTGGTGTTACTTTGCGGTGTTTCCCTTTTCCTTCTCGCGAATTTTCTCGCAGATTGAACTAGGTTGATAGGTATATTTCAAAGGTAAAGAGTGTCATTCAAAAGGGGTGTAATTTTGGGATTTCAAACACCGGGTTGCTTTCCAAACTCGATTCAGGCTTCAAAGAATTGGATAACAAAAACGTCGCGAGGCGACACGTCGATAAGCGCGCCTCATTGTCGACGCGCGTCAACACACACCCACGTTACCATGTCTGCCATGACCACCATGTCCGCGGCCTTCTGCGTGAAGGCCCCCGTCGCCTCCAAGGCTTCCGCCAAGGTTCGTCAAGTCGCCGCGCTTGTTCACGCCCGATGCCGCCGCGCACGCACGCGCGTCTTTTTCCGAGCTCATCGAGCGGCGGCGAAATGCAACGCACCTCCCTCCGTCGCTGACCGTCCCCACCCACTCCGAACGAATCCAGGTTGCGTACGGTGCCCCCGTCAAGGCGTTCAAGGCTTCCGCGTTCACCGTGAAGTCGGCGAAGCGCGTCGGTGTCGTAGCGATGTCCGCCGCGACCGACGACATCATCGAGAAGATGAAGGTCCTTACGGTAAGCAATCCATCCCCACGCTCGCGTTTCTGTTGGGGTTTTGGTGACGTTGTGTGTTCGGCGGACGGGTGGCGTTCCCGAGGGCGACACGCGAAACGGCACGAAAATAACGTGTGCTGATCCTGGTGTGTGTGTTGAAGCCACGCGTTGGCGAAACAAGAGGTGACACGTCAACGCGTGGAGGCACCGCGGCGTCGCGGACGGGACGTACCACCAATCGCCGAACCGCGGAACGCGAAAAACCCCAACCCTCAAACCCTCAAGCGGTGTGAATGTTTTTTTCACCACGGAGCGTCGTCTGTCCCGTGGACCTGAATGAATCCACTCACGTTTCCCGCCACGACTGACCCATCCAAACCCATCAATTCATCTCCCAATCGCAGCTCCTCGAAGCTTCCGAGCTCGTCGCGCAGATCGAAGAGGTGTTCGGCGTGGACGCGTCCGCCCCCGCCGGCGGCATGATGATGGCCGGCCCCGCCGCCGCCGTGGAGGCGCCCGTGGAGCAAACCGAGTTCAACCTGGTCATCACCGACGTTGACGCGTCGAAGCGCATCGCGATCATTAAGATCGTCCGGTCCCTCACCTCTCTCGGCCTCAAGGAGGCGAAGGACGCGGTGACCACGCTTCCCTTCACCATCCTGGAAGGCAAAACCAAGGGCGAGTGCGAAGAAGCGAGCAAGACCTTGGCGGAAGGGGGCGCGACCTGCGAAATGAAGTAATTTCTCGTTGGATTTCTTATTAGAATCTAGGGGGGGTGCGCGAGAGTCACGGGACGTTTCGCGCGGGAAGGAAGGCGTGTGCGAGATGAGGGGCCATTAGTCTCTTGGCGAAGACACAGGGGCCCGTTAGTCTCTTGTAACGCGCTCCGACGCAATTCATCATTCTCGGTTCCAAACGCAATTAATTACATCAGACACGCCACGCCTTCCATCACCCCACCACCACCCGTTACTCTCCCTCTTCCTCATCCTCCAGCTCGTACCGCAGCTCCTCCAGTGCGTCATTGATTCCAATCACCGCGTCTTCCAGGGTTTGCGTCGCCTCACGCACCGCGCCTTCGAAATCAGCCTGCGTTGGTTCACTCGCGAGCGCGGCTTCCTGACAGGAACACATTTCAGCGCTTTGGTTTGGATGTTCCTCGCACTTCTTGCGAAAATTCCCATTGGCGAAGGACGGTTTCGCGACGCTCGGCGCCGGCGCCGCCGCGTTTGCGAACCCCGCTTCTCTTATTTCCAGTAGAGCCATGGCATCGGAGGTGACACTGTCAGTCCCCTCTTGTTGCCAGCTCCACCTGTTTTCCAAATTTCGCTTTTTCAAAACCTGCAGCGTGCACGTCATGTGCAGCTTTGTTTTCTCGCCAATCTGCGCGACGCGAATGCAAGCCGCCGGCGTTTCCTTTCCCTGTTTCAACAACTCCTCCTCGATGGCGATGGCGTTTAAAGAACACCTGGACATCGCAATAGTCGTTTCAACACAAAGCTCGTGATACTTTCCGCCGTCCATCACCCCGTCCACGTGCTTCGCGAACCCGTCTTTGAAGCGAGAGTACAAAACAGCCCTTTTTTCCTGGATCTCGAAAAACTGCCTGATGAGCTGAAACGGCGTGCCCGCCACGGCGGGAAGCGCAGGCCTTTCACGACTGGCTTGGGGCTGCTCGTTCGGGTCGCTGTGGAGGGTGGAGGTGGGTTTGTTTAGGGTTTAGGGTTTAGAGTTTAGGTCAGAAGATGCGGAGGGGACGAATGGGATGAGATCCGGATTTGTAGATCTGGCAGGTGACGATTTCCACCGGTCGCGGTCCTGCGCGGCGCGGTCTATTAACTCGTCGTGGAGACGGACACGATCCTCCCATGATGAAACCAACGGGCACGCACGCTTGGACTGTGACCCACTCGTCGTCATCGCCGGAACTCGTTTCAAGGGCGGTCATCGGCCTAGGCGGTGTCCTGAAGTGAGGGGGCGGTGCCGAGTTTGCGTTTGTCGAGTCTTTTGCGTTTCAGCGAAAAAAGCATTGTCATTGTCCACAACACTTCAGTGCGGTGCGCACTCGCGGCATGGCGGGTGCGCTCGCGACGCTCACCGCGGAGGAGCTCCTCGAGCTCCCCGACTTCACGCCAAACATCTACAAAGTCGTCAGGGCGTTGCGGAAAGACGACCACGGCGCGTATAACTGCCTCGCCTCCGTCGTGTTTGACACCGAGTTCGTCAACCGCGTGGTCAAGGAGTACGACTTTCCAAGGTTCGCCAACCTGCGCTGCGGGCTGTGGTACGCGGGGAAGCACCACGGAAGGACGACGGCGGGTGATGACGATGAGGGTGATATGAGTGGGCCGGGTAGTTGCGATGAGGGTGACCACGATGACAATGACGATGACCTGCGGTGTCCCATCGACGGGACGTGTTACTTCAAATCCACGGATGGACATAACAACAACTGGAGTTTCAGCGCCACGCGCCTAAACGTGCACGTCGCGGAGTGTGCGGCACGTGCTGGCGGGTGCGTCATCGTAGACGCCACGCGGAGTACCACGAAACGGTTTCCCGATTCGTTTTCCAAAACGATTCCTATTTGGGCGGAGGTGGTGAACAGAGTTGTTTGTGCGGGCGGTGCGAGTTCGGCATCGGATGGCGAGATACAAAAAAACGAAACCGAAAACGACAAAACGAATGAAAAGAACGACCCCGCCTGCGACTGGCGCGCCGGTCCCTTCCTCCCTCCCTGGGTCAGTGTCAACGAAAAGGAAAGCATCCACAGGTTGCTTCCTTTGTTCTGCGCACAGCTCGTCACGGTGAATCCCGATTTGAAAGCGGTTGTGCACGCGCTGAAAGCGCCTTTGCGTTGTTTCTGGGTGAACGCCGATACGCTCGCGAAAGGCGCTTTGCCGTTTTCGAGGGACGGCTTGACCCCGCAACAGCGGGGGTTCACGCCCATAATTCTAGTATCAGCGTCCTCCCCCATGCAGTGGCACGGCGAGCGAAGGGTCACCCAAGACGGGGGAAACTCGTTCGCGTACGTGCCAGGCGCGGGGGATGACGAGGAGAGCTGGGCCAGGGGGGTGTCGCCCGGTGTTTTTTGGCGTTTGCGGGGAGAAATCATGCGCGCGAGTTCGGGAATTAACAAAGCGCTGGACGCAATCGCGGAGCGGGAACGCTTGAAAGGAAACATGGGGAGGCTCACGGACGGGTCAACACGCACGGTGAGGCTCACGGAAGGGTCAAAACAGACGGAGACGGTGGGTCAACGAAAGACATCATCGAACACAGGTACTCAGAAAGTTTGGGAAGTCGCCGGGACGTCCGACGCGCGTCGCGGCGCGGCGGGGTGTTTGTCGCCGGCGCGGCGATTACTAATCGCGGCGCAAAGCGGTTCGCCGTTGGGCGCGGTTTCGGAAGGCGCGGTGAGGGTATTGGGCCGTGACCCGCGGTTATCCGGCATTGCAGTCGGGTCCGTCGGATCGTTGTGTATCGAATCAGTTTGGGAAAACGCGCGCGCGGTTTTGTACGTGGGCGAGAGTGATAACCCGTTTTCGTTCGGTGCCCAAAAGAATTTAGCAGTACCCGCGCTTCACGTGAAAGCGCGGCCCTGGAAACGCTCTCGCGACGACCTCGCGGTTGGTTTGCCAGCCGCGTTGGGGTTCATCCACGAAAACCGCACTGATACCAATGAAAATGAAAAGGACCTGCTCAATGACACCGATGAAAAGAACCTGCTCATCGTGTGCGATACCGGCGCGGATCACTGCGTGGGCGTGGTCGTGGCGTGGCTGCTCGCGACGCAAAAGCGCGTGTACGAAAAGTCGCAAAAAGAAACTCGAGGCCTTTCCTTCAAAGAATCTATCACGAAAGATTCCGTTCGTCGCGCGCTCGCGGTTGTCTCGGCGCAGCACCCGGAGGCTTCTCCATCGCGCGGTACCTTGAAACAGGTGTTTAACTACCTGCGCTGATGCGCAGCGGGAAGAGAGGAGGTAACAGTGAAGTAATATCAAGGCAACTAGCGTATTGGACAGTTTTTTGTGCCATTGGTGTGAGAAAAACACCAATGGATTCAATTTTGCTTCTCTCTAATCTCCTTTAGTTTCGGCGAAAAGCACCGCTCTGGCAGTTGCCGGTGCCTCGCGTCGCACCGGGGTGGTACGATGGCGTGCGACAATTTTTGCTGCGTCGCGAAGCGCTTCGATCGGCCGTTTTTGCGGCTTCCCGAGCAGGCTCCACTCGTTACCCCCGACACGAACGCCGTCTCGCCGCCGTTGGTGTCGCCCGGGGCAGATGTGGAGCGGCGGTTGGCCTCGGATTCCGACACCGGCGCCGTGGCCTGCGCCGAGACCGCGACACCGGTGGTGAGTTGTGCGATGGAAACCGATACGCACCCGACTTACCCGGATAAGCCCGATGCTGATGAGGATAGCGACGATTCCGATGAAACCGAGACGGAGGAAGCCGCAACGCGGGTACGTCTTGCTGAGATCCTGAACACGATCGCGTGTGGCGATGGAAAGGTTCGGGATGGCGTTACCGACGGCGTCGCGGACGAACACGTGGACGGCGTGGACGTGGATACTACCGGGAGGGATTTGGGGGAAGTCAACACGCTTGACGCACACAAACCGGACGTACCTCCAGAAAATACAGCGAATAGCGCACACAACTTCCTCTCTGACCTGGCGCATCTGTCGCACCGGCGCGAGCGGCACTGCCGAAAAATGTTGCAGCACTCCGCGGCCGAGCAAATCGTCAACGCCGCGGCGGACGCGCTCGCCGGTTCCACAGACAAACAGTCTCAAGAATTCGCGTTAGCCGCGCTTTTGATGCACAACCTGTCAATCGCCGCGTCTCTCAAGGAACCGCGGGATGACGATGACCGGGACCCGGATGACGAAGCGAGATACCAGAACGAAGCGCTCGAAAAAGACGGGTATTCGAAAAAAATGCTCTCCGTGGTGACGCACGGCCGGTGGCCCGAAATCGTCCGGGACGTGTTCGGGCAAGTGGAGCGGTTAGCAGTGGCTGAGTTGGCTAAAAATCCGTTCACGGAACATACGGGTGAGGACGAGCCCGTGCTGTGCGTACCCGTGGAAAGTGCGTACGCGAACGAATTGTCACCCTCCGATCGAGCCGACGCCGAACACAAAGAGTTGTGCAGAGGCGCGCTCGGCACGGCGACTGCGGCGCTGCTGGCGCTGCTCGAGCCGGACAGCGCGCGGCCTAGGTTGTTGGCGATGGACGACGGCGCCTTCGTGCTTCGTGTATTCAAAACCATGACCAGCATCCTGCCGAAGCGACACGGCGACGCCGCGCTAGACGCGGTCGGGATCATGCACCGGGTGCTGTGGTTGCGCCCGGACGCCACGGCGGAGGAACAAAACGGGCTCGCCAAAGCGCTGGTGCTGATGGAGGAAAATGGGGACGGTAAGGCGGCCTGTGTTCGTACTGGGGAACACAACGTTCCCGGTTCGATTCCCGGCGGTACCGAGGATTTGGACACGAAAGAAGAAACCGAAAAGCGGTCCAGTGGCGGTGAGTCGGCACACGACGTCAAGTCAGCGCACGACGCCAAGTCGGCGCACGACGAACAAGTGGACCCGGATGATTTGTGGGACTGGAACTCTTTGGACGGGTACTTGTTGAACCCGAAAAAAGGGCGCGAGAAGTTTCACCCGTTTCGGTGGCACCCGGTTTTCGATGACGAAAGACACGCGCTGGCGAAACAGACTTCGATGCAAGCGGAACAAGTGTCAATCAACGGCCTGATTGCTGGTTTGAGGACGCACCTTCCCGATTTTCGAGTTGGTAAGTGCGGCTCCGGGAACGGCGCCGCCGGGGGCACGGCGGTGTGCACGCAAGCCGTGCACGTGCTGAGAGGTATGTATCGGGCCTTTCCCGAATCCAGGCACACTGTTTTATCTCTCAGCTGGTGACTGTTGTCCATACATCGCGATATACAACACTGACACTTTTCTTTTCCAAAAAAGCGCTGTTCGAGGACCTGTCTGTTTTGGACGCGCAGTTTTCGTACGAAAAGGTTCGTATTTTTTATTTCCGTACTTCACCAAATCCCGCCTCCCTGTTTGCCCACACGAGACTGACACTTTTTCTTCACAACAAAGGAACTGTTTCCCGGAACGTACAAGCACAAAACCATGTGGCGGCAATTAAGGACCACGCAGCTTCGGGAGCTTTGCGTACAGCTGGCGTGTGTGATTGAAACGCTGGGGCACCACCCGCCGAGACGCGAAAAAAACGAGGACGACGACGAAGCAGACGACGATAAAAAGTGCGACGGAGCCGAGACGGAAAAGAGTAACAAAAACAAGTCTGACGATGCGACGAAAAGCGAAAAGAAAGACCCCACGCAAGTCCCGTGCTCTCCTTTTTCCGGCGCCTGGTCCGGTTTCATTCTTGAAATCCCGAAAGAAGGCCAGTGCGACGGCGCCGTCGGCGCGTCCATGGCGTGCCTCAACGCGATGGCGCACCACCGCGTGTTGCGCTCGGTGGTCACGGAACACCCCGAGTTTCACCAAATCGCGAACGCCATGACGCGGGCCATGGCGTCCAAGTGTTCGTGCGCGTGGGCGACGTTTTCCACGATGTTCAGGCTCGCGGGGACGGGTGCTTTCGCCACGAAACGTTTGCTCACGATGCCTTCCGCGGGCTCGCTTTTACTTGCCCTTACGAACGCGACACGTAACCGGTGGCCCGCCCTGCGTTTACACGAAATGCCGGCGCCGACGTACCTGCCGCGTGCGCCGAACGGCGGGGAATGGCAAACACCGCCGCCGGCGCCGGTTTCGAAAAGCGAAAGCGCTTCGAACACGAAACGCAAAAAGCAACGGCGCGAGCGGTGGCGGGAGAAGAGCGGGAAGGAACTGCACAAGGAGGCGAAGAAGACACGGAAGAAGGAAAGGGAGAAGCGTGAGTTGGAGACGGGACCGAAACCCGAAACAAGCGCGGACGAGAAAAACAAACCCAAAGTCGGTGAACCCGCGACGAACCTCGATTCCCCCGATTCCGATTCCGATTCCGAAGATGACGACCCCTTATCCGCATCAACGAACCGGCTTTTGTTGCGCACCACCGCGGCTGCTACGCTCGCGTCATTCGCGTACACGCAACGCGCGTGGGACGAAGCGGACGTGGGTAGCGCGGTTTCTCGGTACGACGCGAGCGGCTCCTTGGACGCCATTGACGTTGTCGACGACGACGTCACTGATGGTGCCGGCGGTGCTACGGAACAACAGCCCGGGTGGCGCCCTCCCGATTACAACCAGAAACTCGAGTTCCACGGCAAGCCATCCGTGGTGCACGCGTTGGATCTATGGTACTCCGCCCGGGGCGGCGATTTCGGGGGTGTGCCTACTTACAAGGATCTGGACCAGGCGCGACGCGGCGTCGCGAAGGCGTACGCGGTTTGGATGCTTGATGCAAATCGAGGTACGTATTTTACTCTGACTGTTTGCTCTCGGCACATCACGAAAGACGTTTGACCTTTTCGTGTAACAATCACAGGGCCTCTTCTTGGCCACGACGTGCTTCGCGAAGCGGAGACGTACGCGCTTGGGTGCGAAATCGAAACCTGGTGGGTCGGGCGGTGGCGGGAGAGTCTTTGGAAAGCGCGGAGTGAAAAGGATGACCTTTCTCTAAAAAACGACGCGAAAAACGACGCGCGCGAGACTTCCAACAAAGCCACCGAACCGAGTAACGGCGACCCCGAACCGGGCGATTCCGAAGACGAATCCTTTGAATTGGACGAACAATCCATGCGCGCCAGCACGTGGCCACCGCACTTAGTGCGGCACCCGCAGACGAGAAAAGGCCCGCTTCCCGGCGACGTGGACCCCGAGGGTATTCTGGGAACCGTGCCGCTGCTTGATGATATTTTGGCGTTTTTTTCAACCGCGAAAAGGTACGGCCTTGGGCCTTTCCCAAATCCCAAGAGACTATTTTACCGAAGCTGGTGACTGTTGCCCATACATCGCGATATACAAGACTGACACTTTTCTTTGCCGAAAACAGCGGCCGCGACCCGGACACCGGCGTAGCGGTGGAGGCGATTGAGACGCTGAGCTCGTGCGACAAAGCGCGGTGGTTGCTTTTGCCTGAAACGAAACGCGTTTTGCGGTGCTTAGCGGGAAGCATCGAGGAAACCGCGCGGCGGACGAAAGAGGCCACCGCGTGTGGGGGGGTGCTACCGCCGGCGAGGGATGATGAAGACGACAAAGAGAGCGACGCCGACGCGTCGAAACCGCCGAAGAAGAAGAAGAAGCCGAAGAAGAAGAAGAAGAAGAAGAAGAATCCAACCACTTCCTCTGATTTATGCGCGCGCAACGCTTTGTTAGTGCACACCCTGTACAGCGTGACGAAGGAAGCAGAAAGGGAGAACGAGGGAAGCGCGTGGGGGGTTTTGATTGGCGAGAGCGATTCGCTGATCGGGGCGTTGCGTTCGATTTTGGAACAAGCGCGCGCGCCGGTTGAACCGCCGGTTGGTAAACGCGGTACCGACGACGCTGATGGACCCGTGGGCGCGGGTAACGAAAACCTCCGCCACCCCAACGCAGCCGCGTCCAAAGAAACCACAATCGAGCTTTGCCGAAACGTCCTGATAGTCATCGCGGAGATGACGGACCCGGCGAACGCGCGGGGGGACCCCGAAGCGGGCGCAACGTGGGCCACGGATTTGGTGCGACGCAAACCCGAAGTGCTGGACGAGCTGGTTTTGATCATGGGGGGCGGGTGCGATTTTTACGATGAAGGGGTAGGGAACGTAAAGTCTTCCCCTTGCTCGGTCCAGAAAAAGCACGGGGCCGTGTCCCGCGAACCCGACAACACACACCCCGACGAACCGTTCACGATGTCCCTCGGCGTCGGCGACGGCGACGGCGCGCGACCAGCGCCGGCGGTGTTTGCGGGGTATGTTCCGGATGCGGAGGTTCCACCGTGGGACGAAACAAACGATGGTGAAGATGTATCCGCGGACCGCACCGCCAACCGCGAAACCGACGGGCAAAATTCCAAACACGGATACCTGGGTGCTTTGGCCAAGGATTGCGCGCACATCGCGGCGGCGGCGATGTTCGGGCTTCTTTCCTGGGACACCGCGATGCGCGCGTTTCTTGATTTGGAGGAGGCGCGGGACGCGAAGCCCAGCGTGGGGGCGCTGGTGAGCCGGTCCCTGGCGCTGTTAGCAGACGCCGTGCCGACACAGACGGACGGTGTCGAAATTACCGAAATTACCGAATTCACGGACGCGGATGGTGTCACACACGCTGTGACTCCCGAAAACGTTGTGGACTCTGCTGAAACGTCGTCGGCCGGGGGTTTGTGCGGCGTGGAAGCCGCTGGTTTGCTAGCGCGGCTCGCGGCGGATGACGAAGGACGGGCGGCTTTGGTGCGCCATGCCCCGGGCGTGGTCGGGTACCTTTTACCTTGGTGCGGGGCTTTCCCAATCACCACACACCGCCGGTCGCGATTGCCCATACTCGTCCTGCGAAGGGACGGTTATTACCTCTGCCCATACTCGTACCACAAGGGACGGTTATTGCCCCTGACTGTTTACTCATACCAATCCCTCATACCAATCCCGGATATACACATGGCCGAGAGACTGACACTTTCTTTTTTTATCGCACAAGTTTGAACCTAAACCTCGGCCAGACCGCGGCGTTCGCGGTGCGCGCGCTTTCCGGGATCGCGAGGGGCGAGACCGACGGTCGGTCGCGACCCGTAACGGGAGCCGGAACCGACACCGGAACCGGAAAAACATACCCTAAAGTCCTTGAGAAGTATCACTCCCCTGGCAAGGTGATTGGCGCGCTTGTTGGGATGCTGCGGGAGATCACGCAACCCGAAAACGGTACCACCGTTTCGTCGTCGGCGGCGGCGTCGAAAAACGCGCAAGCCGAAACCCACATGCACGACCCCGGGTTAAACGCGCACGTCCTTTCCGAAGCCGTGGTGTGCGTCGCGACGCTGGCGCAGAGTAAGGTTTGGCGGTGGCGGATGCTTGACGTCCGGACCACGGCGTTGGTGCCGGTGCAAGGTCCTCCGTGTGTGAAATCGATTCGCGAAGAGTCGGTTGGTGCTCCCGGGAAAACGGATACAAAAGCGTCTTCGCCCTCCACCGCCGCCAAGACGGTTCGCGAAAACAAAGCTCACACAACCCCGTCTGACCTGGTGGGCGCCCTCGCCAGGCTTTTAGGGGACAACCACCCACCGGAAATCGTGTTCAACGTGCTTTACTGCGTGAACTGCTTAATAGGCGAACCACCGCAAAGCTGGGGGCGGGGCCGGGACATGACACGGGAGGAGGTACGCGCCGCGCGTTTCCCAAATGCAGCCGTACATGTTTCAAGCCCCTCTTTGACGTCCACTCGTCATTAAAAGGCTGCCGCCCCTCTTCGACGTCCACGGCCGTCATTAAAAGGAGATACTCCAAACAACACAAACGCACTGTTTTACCGAAGCTGGTGACTGTTTGTCCATCCATCGCGATATACAGTACACCCACACTCGCCGACTCAAGACTGACACTTTGTTTTACCTATCGTAAGGACCACGTCGCGCGGCGCGCCTTCGTCGCCGCGAGCGCGGGCGCGACCGGCGTGGACATCGAGACGCGGCTGGCGGAGATTTTGCTCGCGAACAACGGTAACGGCCTGCGCGCCGGTGGGCATCACGGTGACGAAGGGACTGCCGATGGTTTCGGTAACAGTGTTGGTGATGAAACCACCAATGGAGGTACTCCAAATGACCGCGCGGAGGACGACGATGACGATTCTTTCGACGAATTCGACCACCACCACGAAGACCGCGAAACTCGGTCTGGCCACGGGTCACCCGATTGCCGCCTCAACGCGACGCTGGTCGCGGCGAACCTGGCGGGTGATGTTTTCGGGCGCAGGCGTTTGTTGCAGTTCGGAGGACAGAAACTGTTAGACGCGCTTTCGTGTACGCTGCTCTCGAACGACCCGGAGAAACAGATGCTCGCGGCGTACGCGCTCGGGGAGTTGGCGCGGCCGCTGCCTGGCGTGGTGGAGCGGTGGGTTTCCCTCGACGCCGCGTGCGTCGCGGAAAGAGGGCTTGAGGACCGGGACGCGGAGATTGATTCCGGGGAAAACAAAACTACTCGGGAAGGATCGAACCAAGGCACGACAAACGCCAACAACTCGCCTAACCGGTTACCCGCGTCCTTCACGAAGCACCTGCCCATGCTCGCGACGCCCGATTTCGACCCACTCGCGGAAGCCGGCGGCGACCCGCTCGGGTTGTTCGCTCACACGCGAAACGCGCTTTTCGAAAGCATGAAGTCGGTGGCGCGAAACGCGCGGCTCGGGGCGGAGGGGGTTTTGCTTTCAGGCGAAACGAACGTCGAGCGGTGGATCGCACTGGGCGACGAGGGGGGGGATGGAGACATGCTTTTTTCTCAGGATGTCATAAATCTCGAGTCGGTACGGACGACTCGGCCGTCCAAGTTCGACTTCGCGCGCGATTTCGCGGCGTCTCAGAAACTTCGAAACCTCCCACTGAACGTGAAACGGCGGTGGTTACTGGAGATGTTACGGTGGGAACTCGGGCCGGTGTCACCGGGAATGAACTTCCAAGGCCTGATGGGGGTCTCACTCACCGTGGACAGGTAATTGCCTTTCCCACTCACCACGTCAAGACACGACTGATCGGCCCGACTACCACGACTGTTTACTCATACACATTACGAGAGACTGACACTTTTTTCTTTCTTCCATCAGAAACAAACCGCTCGCGGATCTTTGCCGGCACTGCGAGTTCCCGATGCCGCCGGGTTTGGGAACATTGGCAGCAGGTTCTCAATTCCAATACGACGACGACGACACCGACGACAACACCGACGATGACGACGACCCGGGCCCCGGTCTGTACGACCCGATCGACCCGGACGACCCTCCGAAAGGCGGTTTTTTACTACCCCCGCGAGGCGGCGTCGCGGTTCGGTTCAAAAACGAACAAGGCGAAGGCGCCGCTGTTCGGCGGGAGTGGTTTTCCGAACTCGCGGAAAACGGCTCGGACTACACGCACGGGTTGTTCACGTCGTTTGACCAGAACCAGGTACGGCCTCTCGGGCTTTTCCAAATGCAGGACACGTCCTGTTGATGCCACGTATGGAGTGCAGTCACGCACGTCTTACCAACATAATAAGTGCACCCCCGAGTCCGCCGACTGTTTACCCACTGTGCATAAATCACCCATCACGAGACTCAACAAGATTGACACTTTTCTTGTACAAAAATAGACCCTGCACCCGTGGACGATGTCCGGGAAAGTAAACCCGAAGACGCACTTGAAATATTTCGCCGCGCTCGGGAAAGTCGCCGCCGTGGCGTGTTACCACGGCGAGACGTTTCCGTTAAGGCTGAGCGATTGCTTTTTCGACCGGGTGCTAGGGAGGCCGATGCGCTTGAACGACTTGGAAGGTTTGGACCCCGCGCTTTGGAAAAACAAAGTTAAGTATATCATGGACATCGCGGAGGATCGAACCGCCGCTAACAGCGATGTCCTCGCGAACCTTCTCGGTGACCTGGACTTGACCTGGTCGGACGCCGCGGACCCGAAGGGCGTGTTCTGGGACGAAATAGAAGGCGACCTATACGAGCGGACTCCTCTTCTCCTCGGCACTCGCAAAAAGTGCACCGACGGTGACGATTACAACGACTTTGTCATTTGCAGCGACGAACCCGTGACCGTCACGAACGTCCAGCAGTACCTAAGAGCGTTCGTGGCGCACCGGTGCTACGGGTCAGTATCCCACCAAACCGCCGCGTTTTCCGCCGGGTTTGGTTCGGTGGTCCCGCCCGCGCTGCGCACGCGCATGCTCGGCATGTTGAGCGGTTCCGACTTGGCGACCTTCGTGGCGGGCGAAAAAGGCGAAGTCGACGTTTACGATTGGAAAAAAAACTGCGCCTACGCCGAAGCGCGGCTCGCGTTTGCTTTTTCCACGAATTCGTGGTGGTACGCCCTGGAGCACTTGCTCACGCCTCAAGAACGGTGTGGGGTACTACAGTTCGCCACGGGGCTGAGCACCACACCCGCGGGTGGGTTCGCGAATCTGGTGGGGTACGCGGGCGATTCGTCGCCCTTCACGGTTGCCGAGCTAGCGTCCGACAAGCGAAACCTGCCGGGCTCGTTACCCATGGCGCACGCGTGTTTCAACACCATACGGCTGCCGCGGTTAAAGGAAGAACAATTCGCCGACGGCGTGGTTGGTGGCGGGAACGAAATGGCGAAACGGTTACGCATCGCCATCAGTAACGGCACGCGCGGGTTCGATAGCTTTTAATGTTGAGGTGGATTGGTTTTAGAAAGAAAAGACATGATAACGGCATTTGCTTGCAGAGGTGAACGAGGTACCAGTACGTAGATTGTTTTTAGAAAGAAAACCATGATAACAGCAATTTATTTACTTACACGGATCGAACCGGCGTCCTTACAAAAGCCCCATCAAACGCGTACCCACCTAAACACACAGCCGGTAGGTGACGTACCGCCCCGCCGTCTCCGATGGCCGAATGATCCGCACCACCTGTCCTCGTCGCATCCCAAAGTACCGCGCCACCGGGTCGTGCATTTGGATTCGCGGCAGCTGGGTGTCCCGGACTTTGTACCGGTCCAACAACGTTTTCTTCTGCTCGTCGTTGAGTAAAATGTGCTCTGGCACCAAAACGTGATCCGTGATGTTGACTAACAACTCGGTCTCTTGGAACTGCTCGATGAAGAACTTCTGCGCCTGGCACTCCAGTAACGATTGCTTCGCGAACGGGGTTAAGGATTGCTGCACCACGATCACCGCTCGGAACACGGACTCGTCCTTCATGCGCTTGGCGTACTCCTTGATCGTTTTAACCCCGACCTTCTCCTCGTCCGGGAAAAAAACGAAAATGGAATCCGCGGGGTCGTCCCGCCGTGGGAACTGCATCGTCAGGTTCACCCGCTGCGGATCCTCCCCGTGCTCCTCCACGAACTGATCTTTCTCGAGGTCCAACTCGCTCTGCCCGACCATGTACCCGCGCGCGTTTAACATCTTGCCGATCGTTTTCCGAATCCGGAACAACCGCGTTTTCTTGTCCCCGGTGGACATCGCGGAATCCGGACGGGGGGGCGCGGGGAGGCGCGGCGCGGCGTCCGGGGTGACTGGCGGCCCAGTCAGAGGGATTGAGAAAAGCCGCCTTTTTTGCAAGGGGAAGCTGAGGGCTCGCCATCTTTTTTTGGCCTTGTCAAGCAGAATCGTCAATCAAATCTCAATCGTGCGCGCGCACCCCTTCGATCCTCGCGACCAAAGCCCGTCCATCCCCCGGGAGGACGCGCGAACGGGTCACACCGACAGGTCTTAAAGTATCTTCGGTTGTTGTGGGGTGACAAATCGTGACAAGCACGCGAAAGGAAGGCTCTGGATTCTTCCCACGCGAAAGCACACCCGCATTTGGGTATAATAAATCGTGGTTTCCAATCGATCCATCATCCACACGATGCCCGAAGCCGTTCGCCGCCCCAAGTCCAATGTAAAGTCGTCCGGCACGGCCGGTCGGTCCATGCTCGGCGTGCAGCACGACTCGCGTAAAACCTCTTCGCCTGTTTTCGGGTTCGGAAGCGCGGACCGCAACGCGCTGGCCCGGGTGTTCATCAGCGTGGAACACTGCCGGGCTGATTTCGGGAAGGTGGGGCCGGGGGCGGGTACGTATTTTTTGTATTTCCCACTGAACACATTCCGCCGGACTGATTGCCCATACGAGATGTCAGCAGTACACTTTGTACGGCTGGTGTCTGTGAAGAGTCGCGTGACAAGTCTGGAAGAGTAATCACTCTGACCTTCGCCGACACTGACACTTTCGGCGTTACTCTCGCAGTGTACGACTTGCAAAGCGGGTTCGGCACGCAGAACTCGAGCAAAAACTCCAACCCGCCCAAATTCACATTCGGCACCGCGTCCCGGTTCCTTCAGCCAAGCGCCGCGCGCGCCAAGAGGAACCCGCAGGTCCCCGGGCCCGGTACCTACTCTGCAGGGTCGTCTATTGGCAAGAACCCGGAATCAAACAAAATCAACCAAGCCGCGTTCGGGTTTGGCACGGCGACCAGGGACGACGCGCGGCGCGTTTTTATCTCCGCGGGTACGGCCTTGCGCGTTTCCCAAATCCGGGGACACACTGTTTTACCGAAGCTGGTGACTGTTGTCCATACATCGCGATATATTCGTCCTGCGAAGGGACGTCTTACCTCTGCTCATACAAGACTGACACTTTTCGTGAACAATCACAGCCGCGGCGAAGGTCCGGTTCGGGGCTGAGTCCCCGGGTCCGGCTGCGTATTCGAACTCCGCGATTCAACACGGCGTCGGCGCGCAGCCTAGCAGTCAACGACGCACCGAACCGTCCTTCTCAATAGGCACGGAAAAACGGTTGAAGTACGACTACGTGGAAAGGGCGAAGAAAACCCCGGGCGTGGGGTTGTACGCGACGCAGGCGAGCGTTGGTGCGCAAACGTTGTCCGCCAATCAAAACGAGCCTTGTTTCGGGTTCGGAACCGCGACCAGGGACGACGCCGGGAAGGTTTTCCTGGGAAAGGAACAAAGCAAGGTCCGGTTCGGGGCGGAGTCGCCGGGTCCGGCGAGTTTAGGGCCTGGCGCGTTTAGGGGGACGGGCAGAATGGTGCAGAGTACAAAGAGCACGGCCCCGAACGCGACGTTTGGGGGGTCCGCGCGGAGCCTTGGAATCGGCGAAGCCACGCCGGGGCCGGGGAGCTACGATTGAGTAGACTGTTGAACGTGTCCGTGAATTACCGGTATTACTTGCGTTTAGCCCGTGTGTTACCGTCCATCCATTTCGTCGAACTCGTCGCCGGTTTCGTCGTCGAGGTAATCGGAGCGACCACTTATCGCGTAGTAGGTGTTCCTTTCCCCTGAATCCAGACAGTAACAGCACGCGCGGTTGGTTGGCTTCGGGCACACGTTATCGACCGCCCACTTTGCAATTTCGTCGTGCCCGTTACGACGCAGATTCGATGTCCCTTCGTTGTGCTCCGCTCTTATTATCGTAGTCTCGTCCCACGGGCACCCATTCGCACGCAGCCACTGCAGTATCTCAAGGCTGCCGCCCTTCGCGGCTCCCGCGCACGTCTCCGCGTCCCACGAGCAGCCGTTTTCACGCAACCACTGCACAATCTCGAGGTAGCCGCCCCCCGCCACGAGTGCGCTTATCTCCTTATTCCACGGGCATCCGTTCGCGTGCAGCCATTTTAGCGCCTCGAAATTACCGCCTTTCTTGTGTTGCCCGCCCTCTGCCGCAAGCCTGAACGTCCACCAGTGCAACGAGCAGCCGTCTGCATGCAACCACTTCATCACGTTGACGTGGCCGCCCCTCGCGGCGAACCCCAACACCGTTCCGCCGTTAAAATCCCCAAGCCCAGGGCCCTTGTCATACGCTACTCCCCGACGCTTGTGCTGCAGCGTGCTTACGTGTCCGAGACACGCGGCCATTGCATAATTATACTCTGTTATTTCACGCCCTGTCGCCGCCACCGCGTCGCGCATCGCACGATTCACTGCGCGAAGCCGTGCCAGGTCGATTGGGTCTGTCACAGATCTGAGAATTTCTTTAAAGACATCGAGGGGAAGCCCCGGGAGGGAGGCTTGCGTGTCGGTCGCGATATCAGCACTCGTCGAGGTATCAGTAGCACGCGTCGTGTTGGATGACATGGAGGTTGGGGTAATGGTGTGGTTGGTGTCGTGCGTCTTGCGCGCGTCGTTGTGGCTCGTTGCCTCCTTCCTCCTCCTCGGAGGCAACGAAGTGTCCGCAAAAATTCGTTAATTTTTTTCGTCACGCAAACTGAGAGATACGTCACCTTCGTGGTGGGCACTGCTCGCCGCGCTGCGATGCGGTCGGCAGCTCGCGGGGGGCGCGCTGTGGCCGAGGCAGCGGCGCGGTCCTGGAGCCGCTCTCCGACCGGGTGGTCTTTCCCGGCCACGCAGGCGCTGCGCGGTGCCCCCCCGACGTGTGGGGTGCCCTCGGGTTCGATCGCGCAAAAGCCATGGTCACGAAGTTCGTTTCGCCATGAGTCGTCCTGGAGCTCGTCCTCATCCCAAACGGCCGGAACCTCTTCCATGCCGAGCACTGTTGTGCAACGAGCACAAATGGGTCTATCTCCCGCGGCGGCGGCGAACAAAACGGCTGGCGCGGCTGCGGTCGCAGCTGGCATCGCGGCGTCATCCCCAGCCGCCCCGTTCGCGTTGGGACAAACGGGTTCGCTAAGGTCATTGTTGGATCAACTAAGGGTGTACCACGACCTTTCCAAGTTCAAACTCAGCGCGTTCGTGGTGAGCACCGCTGCGGCGGGTTACGCGCTTGGTAGCGGCGAGCAGATTGACTACGTGCAGATGGGTTGTGTCACGGGAGGGACGTTTCTGTGCAGCGCGAGCGCAAACGCGTTCAACCAGATTTTCGAAAAAAGTAACGACGGGAGGATGGCGCGAACCATGCGCCGGCCGTTGCCCACGGGGCGGTGTTCCCGTGGGCACGCGCTTTTGTTTGCCATAACCTGCGGTGTGTCTGGTGTCGCGTTTCTCAAAGAAACGTGCAACAAAACAACCGCGGAACTAGGCGCGTTTAACATCGCCCTGTACGCGATGGTGTACACGCCCATGAAACAGGTACGTGTTGTTTACGACTAACATCACGAGTGCCCTGTTTGCCGATTGTCCAAAGTACACTGTTCGCTCTTACAGTTTACTACGAATATCACCAAAGACTGATTCTTTTCGTTTCCAATCACCAGGCGCACTGGATAAACACGTGGGTCGGCGCTATCGTGGGCGCCATACCGCCGCTCATGGGATGGGCCGCGGCGACCGGCCAGGTAGAACCAAACGCCCTGGTCCTCGCGTCCGCGCTTTACTGTTGGCAAATGCCGCACTTCATGGCCCTGTGTTTCATGGCCAAGGATGACTACGTCAGGGGGGGGTACCGCATGATGAGCCACCCTGTTTTCGACGCGACGGGCAGGAGAGTGGCGGGTGTGGCGCTGCGAAACGCGCTGGCGATGCTTCCGATTGGCGTAGTAGCCGTGGCGTGCGGCCTGGCCACCGTGCCGTTCGCGTACGAAGCCGGGTTGTTAGCCCTGCCCATGGCGCTTTCGTCGGCGGTTTTTTACCGCAGACCATCAATCAACAACGCGCGAAGAGTGTTTTACGGCAGCCTGGCGTACCTCCCTTTGTTCCAGCTCCTCGCGGTTTATCACCGGCTGCCAAGACTTGACACGGTAAACACAGTTGATACGGACGAAACACAGACACAAAGCCTTTTCAAACAGCTCACCTCCTTTGAAATACCAAGCGACCCGTACAAGTGGACGGCGTGGAGCGCGCGGGGGTGGGAGGCGTGGGGGGACGACGAATCGGTGGAGGGGGGGGGGGTGGAGTTATTTGGAAAGAAACGCGAAGGAAAGGGTGGAGGAAGGCGCCGACTGAAACAATCGGATGACCCTTCACCCGGGGGACTGCGAGCGCTTGGCCAATCAATGCACGCCACCTCGCACGCGCCGTTTCCGTTTCTCCCGCCGCCGACGTGGCCGGATGCGGGGAACAGGCGGTAGCACGTAGAAGTAGGGTAGGAACAGTAAACATACTCTTAGCAGAAGTAACCTCATGTAAAGTATTATTTACCAAAGGACTGCGCACGTGTGCATTACGTCCACCAGCACGGTCAGTGTACGTTACTGAAAGATTTAAAAGAGGACTGCGCACATGTCTGACATGTACATCATAATCAAATCAGCCCCTAATTCTACAACACAACCAACTCATCCCCTACCTCCCGGTGCTTGCCAGTCCATCCGCACCGGCCGCCCCATGCAGGGCTTGCCGTTCATGGTGGCGGCTTTGTCCAGGTTTTCGTCATCCGGAAAGTCCACAAACCCGACGCCGCGGAACTCGCCCGTGTCTTTGTTCGTCAGCCACCGCACCGTGGTCATCGTGGCGCCCGCGCCTTCCATGAAGAACTTCCCCATCTCGTCGTCGTCGATTCCGAAGTTCAGGTTGCCAAGAAACAGAGTGAAGCACCCGGGCGGTTTCGGGCCAAGCGGCTTTACGTCGAACTTAGCGGTTTTCGCCGCTCTCTTTTCCTCGCCAGTGTTCCCCCGATCCTCCCACGCCCGTATCTTTGTCTCACGGCTGTGCACTTCCCTTCCTGCCGCCGCCACCGCTCGTGCCGCGGCCTCAGTCGACTCGAACTCCACCACCCCCGCCCCCAAGAACTTGTTAGTGTCCTTCTCCTCGAACCACTTTATGGAAACAACCTCGCCGCAATCCGCGAACGCTTCGCCTATCGCGGCCTCGTCGATTGACCAAGCCAGGTTGCCCATGTACACCTTGGTGGACGACGTGGGGAACGTCCCTAAAGGGGGGGGAGGCGCGGCGGAGGCGTTTGATTGTGGTTTCCGGCCATCCGCGGACTTGAACTTCATCGCAGGCTCCTCGTCGTCGGCGGCGGCGCCGACCGCATCACTTTTCTCCTCTTCAAACCGCGGCTTCTTCAACGACGTGTCATCCTCGGCATCACGCTCGCGCTTGTCTTTCTTGTCTTTCTTCTCCTTCTTCTCCTTCTTCTCCTTCTTCTCGCCCATCGTGGCGTAAGTTCGGAAGGGCTGCGCGGACGTCAATGGGGAGAATCAACACTGCGAAAAGCGCAGTGGGAATCCCCAACATTTTTTTCGCTTTTTCTCATTCTCAAATCGCACATCTCATCATCAGACGTAGCACCACGCACCATGGCGTGCGTAAGCGTGGCGGGGATGCACGCGGTGGCGCGGGTGCCCACGCGTGTCGCCTGTACCCGGCGGCCGTTCGAACCCAAACGAGTTTCCCTAGACAACGCACGCCAACCTTCCGCGCTCGCCGGATTCTTTTCACGTCGTGTCAATCCGCACGCGCTTCGGCACACCGAGCAGTCCAACTGGATCGACCAAACACGAAGGCACGGGCGTGCTCTTGGCGACACGCGAACGCCCAGGCGTTGGGCGATGAACCCGAGCAGCGAGTATATACCTTCGGAAGGCGAAGCCGCTCGCAAAGCATATGTTCCCCGCGGGTACGTGCTTCCCTTGTCCTCGCTTGTTTTTTTTTTCTCCTGCCAAAGCGGCGTGTGCTGACAAAACTCTTTTCGCTCTTCGACGCACACTCTGGCACAGTGAGTCTCCGAAGATCTACAAAGCCGAACGATGGATGAAACAGGTGCGCACTCCGCATTGATGCGAGATGTCCAAGACCCATTCGCCTGAACTGTTCTCGTTGCCCGTCAACGGCGTGTAAAACTCACCCTCTTACTTTCATTCCACCGCAGGGCGTCGCGCTGGTCTGTTCCGAGTGCGAAACCACGGAAACGAGTATGTGGCAAGCCAACAGGGACGATAAGGACAAACCAGTATGCACCGTTTGCTACAGGCGACAGGTATGTCACGCGCGTCGACCCCACACCTCAATATTTCAAATCTTTGTGTCGTCACATCCTGACCCAATACCCGCGGTGCTCTTTTTCGCAGCTCGCTGCCAGCCGTGGCAAGTGCTCCGGTTGCGGTAAGGATGGGGCAAATACAAGCCGATTGAATAGGTCCAAGCTCAAGAAAAACGCGTGGTACTGTATGCCGTGTATATTTCAAGAGGTGCGCATTTCGGGATTCTCCTTTCTCTTTCTCTCCTTGCCCAAGCGACCTCGCAGGCATGATAACTTCAGTCACAAGCTGTTTCGTCTCGACTCACGTCGTTTGAGTTCCGTATTCTTCGCAGGAGCTGGACATTGCTGTGGCCGCGGGGACGACGTGCGTGACGTGCGGGACGGATACCACCAGTAAATGGGTCAACTACAAAGACAAGCCCGGAATTAAAATTTGTGTGTCTTGCTACCAGAAGCACATGTTGGACGTCGCCGCGGCCGCGGGGACGACGTGCGTGAAGTGCGGGACGGATGCGACCAGTGGTCAGTGGTACAGCTGGAAAGCCGTGCCCGGAACTAAAATATGCAAGCTTTGCTACCAGAAGGACCTGAGACACAGGAAGAAGGCGGCGAACGCGAAGGCGGAGTGAGTCTTCGCGACGAAAACAGGAAAACAATACTCCAGACTAGGTTGCAATCGTCGCGCAAAAAACGCCCAAATCACTCCAGCGCCCGAAACGGAAACCCGTCGCGTCTTTTCATCCAGTTCGTGTCGTCCCACGTACTCACGGCTTGGTCGATGAAGTGCACGGAGTAGGCGTGCCTTGATACCGCTGAGTGATTCGGCGCAGAGTAGTGCACGTTTTCGCCGTGCAGCAGCACGGCGGTTCCCGCTTTCGTTAGCAGCGGGACGAATTTAGTTTTCGTGTTTGTTTCGCCCAGCCAATCCGGGTACTCGCCTTGGAAGGAAGTGACGCCTTGTTCGGGGTCATCATTTTCACCTCGTTCTACCAGCATTCTCTTCTTGACTCCGTCAAAGTGAGACCCCGGTAACGCCCACAGACACCCGTTTTCCAACGTGCAGTCCTCCAGGGCGACCCATACCCCCAAACACGTCTTGACCGGCGAGGTGTGGAGGAACGTCGAGTCCTGATGCGCGCTCACCTCGCCGCCGACTCGCGGTTGTTTGAAGATGTACATGGACTGCACGGGGGTTGGCTTTCGCATACCGAGACTGGTGGTTAGGGCTTTCATCAGCGCTGACCTCGAAAACGACGAAAACACGGGATCCAGGTCGTGCAGCGCGTGGCCGAGTTTGTTGATTGCGTGATTTTTTGAAACCGCCATCTTTCCATCGGAGTCAAACGCGCCCTCTTCGAAGAAGAACGAAACCTCGTTCCCGGAATCCAGGAAGTACGCGTCCGACGTTCGTTTCTGGTCTTTCGTGGAAAAGATTGATTTCGGGTGCGTGCTGGGGTCGAACTCGGTCACCAGGGTTGCCGCCCTCGCCAACATGGCGTGGACTTCGTCGGGAGAGGCGAAATCTGGAAGCACCAGGAAACCGTCTTTACGAAACTTATCAATCTGCTCAGAGGTCAGCTCCCCCGGTTGGGAAGCATCGCTGACCATCACGGGTGTGTCGTCTCACAGGGTCAACGCAGGTGCAACCGAAAGGAGGGCGTCCAGAACGCGCCAGAGGTACGCCGGGGTACCGCGCGTCGCGGTGTGTCGGCAGCATCGACGCTTCGGTTCGGGAAAAGTCCAGTCATCATTATAAGTACGCAAAAGCCTTGTCAACCTGCAAATGCTTTAGATCGGCAGCGCGCGCGATGGCGCGCGGGGACGAGGGTTCTGGTACCGCGGCGGCGCGGTTCCACGGCGCTGCGGCGGTGGCGCTGCGCGACGCGAAACACCCCGGGGAGGTAACGCGAATTCTTGGTGCGGTGCGACGCGTGGTGTTGTGTGAGGACGGGGCGGGTGGTGTTTTTGGTACGCCCGATCGTGATGGTGGCGTTGGGCCGACGTCCCGATCGGCGAGTGCGAGCGGTTCGGACCACGGCGCTTCTTCGAAACCTGTTTTCCCCGACACCGTGTTTGCTTTGCACTCGCTCGCGGACGATTGTGCGGGTCTGCCGCAAGGCTCATGCTGGGACGGCTTCCAGGCGGTCGGCGAGCAGATGCTTCACCGCGTGTCCCACCTTTGGCTTCCGTGTTTCACGCACGCGCAGACGCAGCACCTTTTCCGCGACGTTCTGCGCGCGATGCCCGCGTCACTCACGGTCCGGGTTCTGGTGCCCGCGTTAGGGCCGAGCAGGACGCGGATTGGCAAAAGCCTGCGCGCGTCCGAGCAACACATCGTCGCATCCGTCGCGGCCACGGCGCTGGCAAGGGCCGTGGTCCACAACGTCGGCCGGAAACTTTTACAGGAAAGTTATGGAAACTCGGTTGCGGAAACCGAAGACGACGCGCGTTTGCTGCTGTCCGCGGCGGACCGGCTGGAGCTTGTGCCTGGAAGTCTTCTGGGGGACGACTTGACGACACTGTCGCGACCGCATTTGTTTGCAAGCGAGATGGCGAAGCAGTTCATAGCCGCGGTTTACGACGACGCGGGTGGGGCGGAGAGTGACGCGAAAAACAACCCGAAAAAAGAAAACTCGAAAAACGTCTCCCTGGAAATCGCCGCGACCGCTTTTTCGGTGCTGGCTCGCCGGGGCCACGCGCCGGCGGTCGCGGAGGCGCTTGTGGGTTTCGTGACGCAGATGGACGGTGGCATGGACGGTGCGGTGGCTAGTGCCGATGCCTCGGAGAAACCCCGCAGCGGTTCGAGCCCGGAAGAGAGCAAGTCATCGTCCTCCAGCCTAAATACCCACACCGCGACGTGGTCACCCGAGGCGTTGCAAAACCTGGTGGCCGAAATCCCGGATGCGTTTTGTGTTGCGAAACTGATTTCCGCGATTTTGAAACTTTGCGACGCGCGAAAAACAGAGTGGCGCGCCGTGGAGCGAATTCTCCGCGTAACGCTCGCGAAACGGTTCTGGGGGTGTGACAGCACGAGGCACATGTTGCACGACGTGCTGTTGGTGCGGAAAGTGGTGCCCAGGAAAGTGTTACCGGCGCTTGTGCGATTCGTGTTGGTGAGTCCGCCAACGCCTGATTCTGATTTTTTGAAGGGTGAAACTTCTGAAGATTCTGAGCACCAAAAAGAAAAAGAAACCAAAACCAAAACCAGAACGTCGCGGCACCGAACCCGCGCGCTCGCGAGCATCGCGGACGCGTGGTCCGACCTTGATGTTGTTCGGAATGGATCGCGTGCGCTACGGGGGCACGTCGCGTCAGTCACCGCGGCGGCGCTAGCCGCGGTGCCTGTGGATTTGTGGCGCGGCGGTTCGATCCTGGAAGACGGTGGCGGGGAGGGTGACTTTGGTTTGCGCGGCGCGGCGTCGCTGATGCGCGGCGTGAGCGCTCGTTTGGATTCGCCCGATTCCGATACCAGGCGGCACGGCCGCAAAGTAGCGTCCGCGCTGGCGCTCGCGATAGACCCGAAGAAACCACTGACGTTTAACGACGACGAGGACTTTGGGGTTGGTGATAATTTTCACGACCTGGAGGACGTTTCGGAGGACGAAGCGGAGTGGGAAAAAAACGCGGGGGCGTTGCGGGTGGAGTGTGGGGATTTCGGCGATCCTAACGTCGACGAAGACGACTTCGTGAGCTCGCTCGTCGGGGACGGGCACGGGGGCGCAAATGGAAATGCGGCAGAAGCGCACGTTTCGGAAAAAACAAACGTCACAGCAGCATCAACTCGTGATGATTCAGAGGCACACGTCTGTTCATCTGAAGTCGAATCCGAATCCGACACCGACGACCCGGACGCGCGCGTCGCGATGGGCGCCGGTTGCGTTTCGGAGAGTACCGATACCGACACCGACGATAGCGACGACAGCGACGACAGCGACACCAGTTCCGTATTGACGCCGTATGACATGGACAGCGACGACGCGAGTGACAGTGATTGCGGTGACGACTTCGACTTGGATGGAACCGGGGATGGGGATACTGCTGGGAATGCGCTCGACGACGCGGCAAAAACACATAGAGCGAAGCGTCGCGCTGTAGTCGCCAAGAAAAGAATCGCCGCCCTTCCAAAACCTGAAAGCCTTTCCAAAACAATCGAAGCGCTTCATTCGAAAAAAGACGCGCACGACACGTCCCGGGGCTCCGCGACCGACCGCGCAGACGCATGCGAAGGCGCGGTGTATCATTGCGAAACCTTAATACGTTCGGTACCTGAAGAGCTCATAAACGCAGCCGCGAGCTTAGTCACCGCGCTGGTGCACGCGCACCCGCCCACGCCGGACGTGGTGGGGTTGCAACGCGCGCGACGGAAAGGTAAGTATTGGGCCTTTCCCAAATCCAGGCACACTGTTAGCCCATACACGACGTTAACCACTTTTCGTTCACAATCAAAGCGCTCGTCGCGTTAGCCGCCACGGCGCCCGGAATAGCGGGCCCCGCGCTTTGCGCCGAGGCGTTTTTAACCGGCCGGTGCGACGCGGGGCAGCAGCTCGAGGTGCTAGACGTGGTAGCAGACGCGGCGAGGGAACTCTCTTCGTTACCCGCGATCAACCGGGGTTTGCTGATGGATACCGAGGATGATGGCGATGACTCTTTTGTTTTCGGAGCAGGAAGAATTGGGTCGGGCGACTTGTCTGGGCAAAAATCAAAAACCGGCCAGAAACTGGGCGTCGAGCGCCGGTTCGCGCCCAAAAGCCTAGCGCGTCTGAGGCACGGCACTTTGAATCAATCAGAGACACCTCAAAGGACAAGAACCCACCTCGTGGTCGACGCGTTCGCGGGCCCGCTTCTGGCGAGGCTTGGGAGGTTAGTTTTGACGGCGGAAATAGACGCGACGCAGTCAAAAATCGCGGAACAAAACTACAAAAAGGATAAAGAAGCAGTGCACGTCCCGGGCGGCGGCATCGACGCTATTGTTTTGGGGCGCGCGCTCGGGTGTTTAGGTGAGCTTTGCGCGGCGAGTCGCAACGCACCGAATGCGGCTCAACTCTCAGGTGCTGTGTTAGAACTCCTGTCGAACCAAGCGGTTCACAATCACCACCAGCCGCACGTCCGGCGAGCGGCGCTTTTCGCGGCGTACGGCGCGCTGACCTCGGTTCCGCCGGGCGTGGCGTGGAACGCGCTTGTTGGCGGTATGGGCAACGAGTCGTCTGGGGGAAATGCAGGAGGAGGCGCGTCTGTGAGTAGACTGGGCAGGCTGCTAGGCTGGGCCGAATCCTGGGCGGAACAAAGTCACGTCACCGATGCGGATGACACCACGCGGGGACTCGCGCTGCGGTGCGCTTTGGCGGGGGCGGACCTTCGGCAGAAAGCGAGCCAGGCGGGGCGACGAAACGAAAACAGAAACGACCCGCTTTTCATGTTGAAGAATTTAACCTCCCTGGCGCTGGAGTTGTAGTGGGTAGTACCTGGTTTGTGTGTTGGCATGGGGGCTGGTTGTCATTGCTACGAGTACTGGGTGTCCTTGCGTCCTCTGGTCGTGTGTTCAAGCACTAGTTAGTGTAATTCCTCGTACTGTAGTCGTATGTTCAAGCACAAGCACTGGTCGTGGTCCTCACATCTGCTCTAGTTCCTCGCGCGTATCTCGTGTGCTGACGTCGCTGTCCCGCCTCGGCGCGAGTTCTCGCGCGCCGTTTCCAGGCAGTCGTTGCTTTCGGGACAACTTGCTGTCCTCGTCCACGCCCGGGAACAAGTGCCCGTGCGTTCCCGGAGTCAGGTCGCACACGCAGCACGCGATGCATAGCAGGCCGATGGCGTACCCAGACCGGTGGGACTGCGTGTGCGGCATCGTGCGCGTTGGGGTGTGTTGCAAGGCGGGGGACGAGTCGTAGTCGTTGTTTTGAAGCTCACGAAAATCCAACCCTAAAAGTTTTGAAAGCAGCGAGTTTGGCCAAGAAGTATGACCTCTGGTTTGGCAAGCCGTCGCTCACAACGACGCGGCGCAGGTCTGACGAAGGGGAGGTTGACTTGACGATGCTGGACAGTGACTCGTCGCGGGGTGGCGGTCAACGATCGGGAACAGCCGGACAACTTCTCTCTGGAATAGGGAACGTCTACACACCTACGTGGGGCTGTGACGTTACCACCGCGAAACCTCCGGTGAACACGGAAGAGGGTGTTTTCTCAGAGGACGACGACGAGTTTCAAATCAGAACGTATCCTCCCTCTCTCCTCGCCGCCCCGTGCAGCAGCCTAACATGACCAGCATGACGCCGCCCCCCTGCGCCCACGGCTGTTACGTGTTCATCCGCGGCCTGTCAGGAAAAGAAGTGACGCACCTCAACGGCGAACTCGCGCGGCTCGGGGCGTATCTGCCGCGGTTGGGAAGCGGCAGCGCACGGTGGGAAGTGCGACCGGTAGACGCCAAAAACTGCGTCCGGCACCAAGTCGTGTCCGTCATGGACGCGAACATAGAAGACGCCGAATTGGATACCATCGAATTATGGATTCAAGATAGGCTCGAGGAAGCGCGGTACGGCTGGGCGATGGCGCCACCGCCGAAAACCCGCCCGGGCGCCAGGGCGAGTGCTCCCACGACGTCGCCGCCGTCGTCGTCGTCGCCATAAAACTGCAGACTTTTGAAATACAGAAATAATAAAACCTTCCCGCCCAAACCGCGACTCGCGCGACCGGTCGTGAACACAGAGGACGCAAACTTATTCCACGCCGACGGGTAGATGCCGTCCTTGCACGTGTTGTAGACAGGTAAGCCGAAGAAGCCCGAGCTGGGACGGCGACAGCCCCATCGCCGAACACCGGGGGGGCAAGCGTAGTCTTTGAAATACAGCTCGAACGTGCGAAAAAAACTTTTCCCGAAATAAAAAATGAAACCTTTCCGAAAGAGCGGGAAGGTACCTCTTGAGATTACAACAGGACGCGCCGTGGCGGCGGCGTCCATGCGGTCCGCGGTGTCCCCGTGCTCGGCGCGGGGGCTGTCACTCCATTGCGTGAGAGAATCACGAGGCGGCGGGGTCACCTGTGTCGCGGTGCGCCGGCAGGACACCACCCGAAAAGAGTTTGGCGTTGTTACCGAAACCGCGATCTCGTTCCGGCGATCGAATGTCGAGTTGAGCGTCCATCCTGGACGCGGCGGATCACTCCGCGCTTCCGCGCTCCCCGATGCCAGCGTCCTTGCCGCACTAGCGACGTGCGCTGCGGCTGGTAAGCTGTGTGAGGAACACACGCGACTCGGCAGTGCGGTGTCCGCGCCACTCGTGGCGATGGGTGCCGCGATGGTACTCGCCACAACCGGTTTCCTTCCAGCCGAATCTGGGGCGTACGACCTGGTGTGGGACCACTTGATGCCCCTCGCGGTGGCGCTGAGTCTGCTCGGGTGCCCAATTGACGCCACATCCGTGTCCCGCGGTCGGGACGTGCTCGTGGCGTTCGTGATAGGCGCGCTTGGGACGGTGGTGGGAACCTTGGTGGCGTACAAATTCGTGGGGCATCTTTTAGGGCCGCACGCGTGGAAAGTCGCGGCGTGTCTGTGCGCGAGTTACGTGGGCGGCTCACTGAACTACGCGGGCACGGCTCAGGCGTTGGGGCTTGGTGTTACCCCTGGCGGGCAAGCCGCCCTAGCCTCCGGGATGGCCGCGGACAACCTCGCGATGGCCGCGTTCCTAGCCGCGCTGGCGCTGGTCAAGGCGGAGAAACCTGATACGTCGGCTGCGCAGCCCTTCCCAAAACCACCCAAAACCTCTGCCGAAAGTTCATCGCACGCACCCACCACCGCGACGCTTGCGTGCACGTTCGCGTGCGCGCTTTTGACCGTGGAGACCGGCCGTGTGGTGGCTAATTTTATAGGCTTCCCCGAGATGCAAATGGCGGTCACCGGCGTCGCCGCTGCGAGCGTCGCGTGTACCACGGCCGCGTTGTCGAAACGAAACGAAACAAACCGGTACATGACCGGCGTCGGTTTCCCCCCTTTTCCTTTCGCCGGGTCTACGCGGTTTGGTTCGGTGCTGATGCTGCTGTTCTTCGCGACGCTCGGTGCGCGCGCGGACCCGACCGTCGCGTTCAGAAACGGCGCCCCGACCTTCGCGTTCATCGCCGTGCAACTTTCGGTTCACTTTTTTTTCATCTTTTTCATCGGGGGAAAGCTTTTCGGAAAAATTCTACGCCTGCCGCCTTGGGCGACGCTCACCGCGTCCAACGCGTGCGTCGGGGGGGCCGCGACTGCCGCCGCTGCGGCGTGTGCCAGAGGCTGGCCAACCGCGGTGCAACCCGCGGTGCTCGCGGGGACGGTGGGGTACGTGGTGGGGACACCGCTGGCGTGCGCCGTAGCGGCGGTGTTGCGGGGAATGACAACCACCTAAATTTAGACGGTGGCAACACAGACGTAACGCGCGAACGTTGCAATCAAATGTAACATCAAACTACTGGGGCTACTGGGGTAGGTAAAATACAAACGCTTTATTTACCCGAAAGAAAAAAATAAAACGCTTTATTTAACTTACCCTAATCAAACGATTGGAACGAGGTGTACCTGTTTACTATCGGTGTACCTGTTACTGTAGGGTATGTAACTGTATTCTTAGTTACCCTGGTTACTGCATTACACAAAAACCAAACCCGTTCACATCTCCCCCCCGAACCCGCCGCTCCCGAACACGTCTTTGCGCCCCATGTCGCTGATTTGCTTATCCTTGAAGTTGCCCAGTTTCGGACAGTCGCCGATGCGGTGCCCCAACCCGCCGCAATACGCGCACCCTTTCGTGCCCGTGATTTGCGCGAGCTCGTCCGCCATATCCGCCGGGTCGTCCATCATCGCAAGCACCGGCGGTATGCGCTGCTTCGCTTCCTTTAAAAGGTGCTTTAAATCCAATAAGATGGACTCGCTCTGGTCTTTGTTGATGAACGTCGTGGCGATGCCCGTCTTGCCGCCTCGCCCCGTCCGCCCGATGCGGTGCACGTAGTTTTCAATCTCCTCGGGCATGTCGTAGTTAATCACGTGCTGCACGTTCGCGAAATCCAGCCCTTTCCCCGCGACGTCCGTGGCTGGGTGGTTTGGAAAAATAAAAAGTCAGTCTTGAGTCCCGAGTCCCGAGTCTTGAGTAAGGCGGTGTGAGGGATTGGCGGGAGTACTGTTGACCGCGCGACGGTACTCCCGGTAACTCCCGGTAACCGGTACTGGTAAACGTTACGGTCAAGACGTACCTACTAACACGTCCTTCCTGTGTTCTTTGAACTCTTTTATTCCAAAGTCGCGTTCCTCCTGTGCCTTGCCTCCGTGAATCGCCACCGCTTCTACGCCTTTCAGGAGCAAATATTCGTGGATGTCGTCCACGTCGGCTTTGTTTTCGCAGAAAATCAACACGGGGGGCGGCGTTTTCTGTAAACACTCTAACAGATAAACAATCTTCGCCTCTTGCTTTACGTACTCCACTTCTTGTATCACGTCCAGGTTCGCCGCGCCCGCTCTTCCCACGTTCACCACGATAGGGTTCACAAGCGCGCTTTCCGCGAACTTCCGGATCTTAACAGGCATCGTGGCGCTGAACAGAAGCGTTTGGCGCTGGCTTTTGAAAAACGAGTAAATGTCTGCGAGTGTGACCGAAAAGGGTCAGTCGCGAGTGTACAAGGGGAATTGGGGTCCGAATAATCGGGCCGAACAGTGAATGTTACGGCCGTAGAGTACAGTACTACATGCATCACGAGTACTGGCAATACTACATACATCACGAGTAGCGCACTCAAAGAGGGCCGGTAAACGTCGCGCCGCCTGATTTTGGAAAGCCCAGGCGGCCGTACCTCGTATGTCCTCTTCAAACCCCAAATCAACCATCCGGTCCGCCTCGTCCATGACTAGGAACTTGCAGATATCCAGGTTCATGCGTTTGCGATGAAGGTGGTCTTTCAAGCGCCCGGGTGTCGCGGTGACCATGTGCATGCCTTTGTCCCGAACCGTGTCCATATCGGCTCGGCCGTCGATGCCGCCGATGCACAGCATGATCCGCATCTCCGCCATGCCTTGTTTGTGGAACTCCACCGTGAACCCCTCGATTACTTCGTGCGTTTGCCGGGCGAGTTCTCGCGACGGACAAAGAATCAACCCGACCGGCCCTTCCCCTCCTTCCAACGGCATCCGCTTTTCTTCCATCATTGAGGCCATGATCATCGGTAGCACGAACGCCAAGGATTTGCCGCTCCCCGTAAACGCGATCCCGATCACGTCGCGGCCCGACAGAATCGCGGGCAACCCTGTCCCGATAAAAAAGAAAGTGTCAGTCTCTCGGACCATGTGTATGAGAGATTGGGAAGGGTACCGTAGTGTGACTTCGTAACTGTTACCACGGTAACAGGTACCAGTACGTATGAGTAAACAGTCAGGGTAATCGGGCCGATCAGTCGGAGGAATACTTACCTTGTATTTGAATCGGCGTGGGCCGCGTGATGCCTTTTCGGTTCAGCTCGTCAATCACGGGCTTGGGAAATTTCATCTCCTTGAAGGTTTTGATCGGCGCCGGGATGTCCTCGCCTTCCACGATGATGTGCCACTGGTCCCGTAGCGCCTCTTTTTGTGTTTCGGTCAGCCCCCGAATATGCGCCGGGGGTTTCCACCCCGTGACGATAGATTTGGTGTACGCCACGTCTTTCGATAACTCGCCGACGCTCATCAGCGCCTTCTTTTCGCTTATCTGCCGCATGATCTCAGCCTCCTCCTCCGCGAGTTTCATAACAGGCGTGACTAGGTTGGCCATCATCTTCAAACCCGCGGCTCTGCTCAACAACGACGTGGTTTCCTTGGCCGGCGCGAACTGGCGCACGTTTGAAGCATCTTCTTTTTTTTGCCCATCCCCAGATCCACCGCCTGCAGTTCCTCCTTCGGTGCCGGACGTGGACGCGTCCCCGCCGCCGCCAGCAGCACCAACAACCCCGCCGCTTCCCCGTAACGTGTGTCCCAGCCGCGACGCCGAACTCAGCACCTGCGCGTTCCGCCTTTGTTTCAAAGGCACGTACTCCGCCTCGTCGTCACCAACGTCCCACCATTCCTTGGTTGTGCCACCAACAGAAGGGTCTTTTTCTTTTGTATCCGCCCCATCGCTTCGCGGGCGTTTCGAAGGCGGCGGGCCCATGGATCCGTGCGCGGGTTTGGAAACGCCGATAGACGCGTCGCCGTCCACGGACGCACCAGTCAACTCCTTCACCGACGCCATCGCGGATCCCCCTGCGTCGGCGGGAATGCAGACGTGCCGCGAAAGTCGGCGGGGAAATACGAATGATGAACTTCAAAGAACAGCGGCGGCCAAAATATGCTGCACGTCGTTCCCTCCCCACTTTTCCGGCGCACGGCACGATGCGCGCGCTGGCTCGTCTGGCTGCCGCCGCGGCGCAGGCACCGTCGCGGTGCGGCGTCGCATCCGACGCGTCACTCGCGATGTGTTCGCGAATGAAGCGCCACCTCGCGGGTGTGCAGGGTTGGCGTGCGACCGCGATCGCGAACGACGTTTCGCCCGCGTCTGATTGTAGGCAGACGCGATCGTTCGGAACCTCCGCGGCTTTCGCGGTGTCCCACTCGCCGCGGCGCGAGGCGGTGACGGGGGCGGGGGCGGGGGGGGCACCTACCGATACCATGACCGACATACACAAAAACCGCCCCACCGGGGACAAATACGAAGCGCACTTAGCAGAGACGGTCAAGAACGTCAAGCTGTTGTCGCTTGCGTCGTTAGCGGCGACGGTGTGTGGCACGCCGTTGCTGTTGGAGCTGGCGTCGCCCGACATGCTACCGCAAGCGAAGCTGACGGTTTCCCTGGTAGTGGATTCCTTCGGGACCTTCACCACCGCGCTGTTACAGTGGTTCGTGTCACCGTACGTGCTCACGATGAGAGTAGAGAAGGCGACTCGGGACGGCGGGGACGGCGGGGACGGCTCTGGCCCGAAAGAAGACACGGTCGTGGTGGAAAAACTGACGCTGTTCGCCTCGCGGTTCGAAGACCGGTTCCCCGTATCCGCGATGATTGAGGCGGAAACCACGCGGCCGCTAGTCACGTGGCAAGCCAACGGACACTACCACTACGTGGAGATGGGTAACGTCCCGAAAAGTTTGTACGACTTGTTACACCTGGAGCGGTTCGACGACCAAGCCCGGGCGCTGCGGCACGCAAAGGAAAACAAGGACGACGAAGACGACGAGGATTAAGGTTGAGTTAGATTGGGTTAGACTGAAGCACGAACCCTCTTCCTGGAACAGGACCGTTAGGAACACTTCCGGACGGACTATTTAACGGATACTTTGAAGGTACTTCACAGGACTGTTTGACTAATACATGTACTTCCGGACGGAGTTTAACACCGCCAGTCACACTTACCAGTCGCCCTTGACAGTCACCCAAACAACCCCGCTCACGCCCTACGCGATGATTCACATCACCTTCCTTTGTGCGGCGACCCCGGGCGTTTCCGAACCTCGTCGTCTAACGTTGCTATCAAAGAGTCCAAGGTTGAAAGGGTGTCGGATTCCTTTCGCGGGAAAAATCGCGGGTGCGACGCCGCGAACGTCGCCAGCGAATTTCCAAAACCAAGTCGCGCTCGCGTGGCAAACGCGACGCCGTCCGCCAGCGAGCACCCTTTCGTATTTTCCGTCCCGCTGGCCCCGGCAATGGATACGAACCGTCTCGCGTACGTACCCGTCACTTGTCGTGCCTCAACCAAAGCCGTTCGCACGCCCCTCAGCTCGTGCGTAGGCAATCGGTTCACAATCGCGCTCGACCCCGGGCCTCCCAGAATTTCGCAAAGCGCGGCGACGGCGCCCGGCGAACAAAGCTCCAGCTGTTTGCCCGCACGGTTCCTTCCCCTTCCGTCGGAGGGCAACGCGCACATCGCGTGCTGTATCAGCCTCGTCGTTGCGTCACAGGAGCGCAACACGTGCCTGCGGAACGCATCCGGGGCGACGCGCGCCAGGGTCGCGGCTAAACGAAGTCGTCCCTCTGTTTGGGAAAATCTTTCCGATTTTGCTTTTGGCGGCTCCGTGTTTTCCGTCGGCGCAAAACTCGCCGCGAGCCAGTCCTCAAGCAAACTCGCTTCCCAGTTCCCCGAAACGGAATCGAAGTTGTTGCTGTTCCCAGAGGTATCATCAGTGTCGCGTTTTGTCTGTGTGTCTACCAGGGGAACGGTTCGCGCGTTGGCCGGCAACGAAACGGCAAGAGAACCGGGCCCGCCCTTCCCGTCGCCGTCGGGCGCGACGAAACACTCGTCAACCGTCGAGAGGTCCCGACCGAGCGCCGCCCACAGGCAAAGCGCCCCAGCGTCCCTCACGTCGTCGTTCTCACCGACGCACAGCGCGACGCGCCCGGCTTGCACGACCAGGGCCGTTGCTTTTTCGTGGGTAGTACCCTGGAGAGGCTCTTTTCCAGACGAAGTGCCTGGTATTTTCCCGTCAGGAGTTACTTTTGAGTTATTGTCACCCGAAAGCGAAATCGCCGCGAGCGCGTCGAGGGCGAAAACGCCGTCCTCGCCGTCCTGCGCGACGTCGGCGAGAACCTCGACGAGCGCGAAAGTATCATCCTCCGCGGCGTCGAGCTCGACCCGCGTTCGCGACGCCACGGCGGTGATACTCAGAAGAACCATCGCCGCGCGTCGCGCGTCGCGCACGGCGGCACGACGAACGGAATCTTCCACCGGGTCACAAGCAGCAGAGACGCCCTGTGCTTGCGATGTCACTTCGAGCTCTTGCGTCTTCACTTCGCCGTGCCACTCCAAAAGCGCGCGTCGCGCCGCCGCCGCCGCCGACAAAACGCAGCGCTGTTCGAGCTCGACGCGCCCGTCCGTTTCGATCTCCCCGCGCGTCGCCACCGCGGTCACGGCGGTGAGCGCGCGCATCGTGGCCGTCGCGGCGCGGGCGACGTTCTGCATCGACAAACGCGCCGTTAAACTCGACGTGGCGCGCTCGCGAGGAGACAGGCTCGTTCGCAGCAAATGCGCGCACCGGGTGATAAACGGAAAAAAAAACGCGGTCCTGGGTGCGGACTCTTCGCGCGTCTCGCCGGGAGTACGGCCCACGCCGCTTTCCGCGTCGAACACCACGAGCGCGGTGGCTTGCGCTATTTCCATCCGCGAGGTGATGAGCTCAGTTTCGTGAACGTCGTAGGTACTGTCAGTAATGTCCACGACGCGCTGCATGACGTACGGCCACAACTCCGAAGCTGCTTCGTGTGCCGCGGTACTCGTCGGGCGTTTGCGCAGCGCGAACAACGCGGCGTCGCGCGCGTCGCTTTTCTGCGCGTCGCTTGTGACTTTCCGTGACGAGTCACCACCGAAGGATTCATCTCCACGCCGCTCCGTTTGAAGGAACACGTCTTGTTCCCGAAAGCACGACCCCGACCCCCCCACCACGCGAAGCACCAGGAGCGCGATCGCGGATGGGCACCCGGCCAGGGTTTCGAGGAACTTTTTCGGGTCACAATTGATCTGGGGTGGGAACGTTCCGTTCGGATGTTCGGTTACTCCGGGGGGAACTGTTTTGTGAGGGATGCTTTTGTGAGCGCTTTCACGGCCACCGGCTTCGTCCCGCAGCCACTGTCGCATGGACGGAAACGCGACCCCGCGTAACAAAACGTGTGTGACCCCCCTCGTCACACCCGCGTCGTCGCCGAACCGCGTGCAGTCCGCGAGACAGCGCACAAGGTCGTTGCCAATCCCCGACCCACCACAAACGAGCTCGGTGAAGGATGCGAACGCGAGGTCTTCGTGACTCGGCGAAGCGCTCGGCGGGGACAAAGATCCGTCCCCGACGAGCGCGACTTGCATGGACATTGCGTCGCCTTCGCTGTTCCCGTCGTCAGCCACCGAGGCTCGACGCAGGACACGCCGTGTGATCGTCTGCACAACGAACTCGGGAAGGGTTTTTATTACCAAGCAGTTTTTGCCCACGGAAACGAGGGAAACCACCAAGGCGTGTACCGTAGGGTCGTCCGCGGATGGACGATTACGATTACGATTGCCGAAATCGGTACCGACCGCCCGCGCCGTCGGATACGCGGAAGCGGATTCCAGAAACAACTCGTCCCCGTTAGGCACTTCGTTGCGAAGGAAGTTGCGCAACGCAGGTGCGAACCGTGTCAGTAGGAAATCGTCCTCCGTGACCACAGCTGCGGTACCGCCGTACTTGACGTGCGCGAACACGCACGCGAGCGCGGCGGCGCTCGGGAAAACCCCTGGCTCGGGAAACAAATCGAAGCAGGTGAAGGTTTTGCCGCCGCTTTTTTTGGAAAAGAAAAGTGTCAGTCCCGTGTTGGGCGTGTATTGGACGATGTATGGACAACAGTCAGGGTAATCGGTCTGAACAGTCACCAGCTGAGAGATAAAACAGTGTGTCAGGATTTGGGAAACGCCCAAGACGTACCTTTCCTCGTCCACGCCGGCGAGAACGTCGAAGCCGTGTTGGTCAACCCCCGGGTCATCCAGCGCGGAGAGCAACACGCCTATGAAGTTCCCAAGGAGGTTTTCGGCTGGACCCGTTGGGGTGTTTTGACGACTGTTCCAGGTGTTGTCCCGGCCACCTCGGTCGTCGTCCGTGGACTGCGAGTTCTCGAAGCCACCGAAGTTGGGCTCCGAGTTTGGACCGAAATGGCCAGGTGGCGTTTCGTTTTGGGAACACGGAAACACATCGGCGGCGGCGGCGATGAGCGACGCGGAAAGAACGCCTTGCCGTACCAGGTCCCTTGCTAATCGGGTTCTAGTGGCGCGACAGTCTTGTTGAACACCTGAATCGTGCATCCCATCCACATCATCCAACCCATCCATATCCACATCGTTCTCCTCGCTGGGAAAGAAAACGTCCCGCGGCGTTTCCTCGACCGCGCCGCCTAACAGTACGCCGTAGGTACCGATTGTTTCCGCGACCGCCGCGAGTTGGTCCGCGATCGGCGAGGTATCAATCGCCGATCTTCGTCTCCGAGACTCTTCCGCGACAAAAGCGAGCCCTCGCAACGCGACCGCCAGCGCGTGATGGACGTTCTGTTCCCGCAACACACGTTCCGCAACCGAAACGTCGGTCAAATCGAAGTGCTCCGAAAGCACCAAACGCATCGCCGCCGCCGCGCCGCGTGGCAGGTCCCAGCACTTTTCAAACGAAAAAGTCGGTTCCGTCCCCGGTGCGGAGTACGGCGACCGCGCCGCTCCGGGTCCGTTGCCATCACCGATTAACTGCGTGCCGAACAAGGAAAGGTTCCGCGACACGTCCCTGGCGAGCAGTATGAACGCGCGACGCGCTCTGGTGGAAACAGGCGCCGTACCCCCGGCCTCGCCGCCAACCCCCGCGTCCGAAAGCGAGCGCCACGAAAGAAACGCCACGAGCGCCGCGCAGGCGCGTTTGCGGATGTCGCCGGTAGTGTCAGACCCGGAGGAGTGGTTAGACGCGTCGTTGGGTTGGTGGTCGTCCCCGCCCCGGTTCGAACCCGAGCCAGAGCGGACGCCTTGGTGGGGGTTCATGTGCGTAGTACCCAGAAAGACCGTTTCATACACCTCCAGAACAGAGTCGCAAAGCCGGCCAACCGCCGTGGCCGGGATGTTTCCGGGGTCGCCAAACTCGCCCACCGCTTCGGCGACCGCGACGGCGGTTAACAAAACATCAATGTCTCGTGACATGACGCCCATGTCAATCGTGACGCGTAACACGTCGATGCCGAACACCAGTCGTTGGGCGATATCGGATGCAGGGCACGCGGTGAGCAGTGAACGAAAAGCGTTTAGCGCGGCGAACCGCGCGGCGTCGGAATCGGCGCGCGACGAGTCGAAGCGGTTTGCGTTTAGAGAGTTGTGACTGTTTGCCTGTGCTTGGCCGTGACCGACCGTCCGTCTTTCCGTTCCTTGTTGTCGTACACCTGCACTGTCCCGTGACACCTCCCTTAACACCTCGAACACGTGCTCCAACACGTCGTCGGTAACGAGGCGACCCACCGCGGCCGGGTTCTGGCCGCCTTGCACCAAAGACGATACGCAAACGCACGCCGCGGCGCGCGTCGCGACACTCGAACAGAGCATCCCGCGCTTGAGCGTCTCGGCTACCGGCGAGGCGCGTGCGTCTCCGTTGCTTGACGAGTTAATAACTCCAGGGGCTGTCATCGCCCCAGGGCAGGTCATCGCGTCAAGGTCCACGCCCACGCGACGCGCGAGGGCGTCAATCACTCGCAGCGCCAGGAGAAGGGAATCTTCATTAAGGTGGTCACTCGGTACCAGGTTTTTATTTGGAGAAAAACGCGCGGAACCGTTTCCGCGAAGGTCGACCGCGGCGGCCCATCCCGCGCTCGCGGCGCCCAGCGCGAGCGCCGTGGCGGATGAGGAGTTATCCTCTCGTAGCGACGCTAACGCGAGGGCATTACCACCGTCCGCTTTCGCCACGAACGCCGCGGTCGCATCCAGCGCCGCGAGTGAAATTTCCGTGGTCATCAACTCGGTACAGACCGTCCGCACTCGCGCCGGCGAGGCGACTCTGCGGAGTTGATTTTGATTATTTTGAGGCGCTTTTTGATTTTGAGAAACGGACGAACCCAAAAGGTGCTCCACAAGCACCGCGATTCCGGGCGGTGGGGCGTTCCCTTGGGCGGGGGCGGGGATCTTGAACGCGTTCGGTAGGTCATCCCGGACACAATCAAGCTGAAGTAACGTGGCCAGGACTCGTAACAGTCTGGGGGTGGCGCCTCGCGGCGGTTCCGGAGGGTCGCGCGCGAGAACAAAATTATCGCCAGGAACTTGTACCGCTTCGTGCCGCGCCGGAAACCGGGGTTGGCGCCGCGCCAGCCCCGGGTGGGCCATCGCGGCCCCGACGCTGTTCTGGCTCTCCCTGGTCAGCCTGTTCGGAAACGCGTGCGACGTCGTGCTCTGGCTGTCGCGGTAGGCGGACAGATTGTCTCGGTTGTGTTCGCGAGTCCCGCCGGCGTCGCGCGGCGCGTCCAGACCCAAACGCTGCGAATCCTCCAAAGAAACCTGCGAGTCGTTCCACTGCGGTTGCGAGTTTGGCAGGTGTACCTGGTACGGACGCTGTGTCGCGGCGACGACCGGGACCGGGGGAAGCCCTAGGACTCCGAAAGGAAGCCCCGCTTCCCTCGTGCTGGGTCGTTCCCGCCCTTGTGCCGCACCTTGTGGATCCACAGGCCAATCCACCAGGTGCGTCAACACGCGGTCCACCGCGGCGTCGAGTAACTCGCCGCCGTCCACCCGCGCTGCGGTTGTGACAAGCCTGGCGACAGACTCAACACACGCGGGGGTAACCCCTTCGTTGTCGTACGTATCGTCCGCAACGATCGCGTCGATGGAGGCGGCGACCAAAACGTGGCCCCACGCGTCCGCCACGTCGGGCACGGCCCCGGCGTCGCGGACCAGCTCCACGAGCGCTTTGGCGTACCTCGCGCGAGTCGTGGCCAACCCGAGGGCGGACGAGTGGTCCCTTTGGCTTGCGGGGTCAGTTCGCGTCTGCGTCGGCAGCGCCAACACCTCGGCGACGCACCGCACGCACACGGTACCCACGCCGCGCGCGCTGTACACGCATCGCTGGCCGTGCCCGCGGCGCACGTGCAGCGCGGGGTCCATCGTGTGTGTGTCTGTGGCGCGGGGGCACGAAGGGAAGGGCTCTCGTTTGAAAAAGCAACGACGGTCGAGCTGATTTCTCGATCGAGAGAGGAGTTCCACGCAGCACTGCGGCGGCGGCAGTTTCCGACAGTACCGTCAGGGACGCCACCCTCGCGCATAATAGACCGCGAGTCTCGCGAGGCACCGGTACATCCCGTACGGCGTGCCGTGATGTCCGTCGCATCCCTGGAGCGGAAGATCAGGCTGCTTTGCTGTGATGAGCTCGGCGTGGTGCGGGTCGCGGAGGCGGCGGGTCGCGACAAAATCGACGACCTCGCGATGACGAAAAGGTGGGGCGACGCGGACCGCACACGACGGGTGGTGCGATGCCGCGCTGGGGAGGACGGGGACGGGGCTGGGGACGCGCTGGGCGCACCTGGAACCTGCGCCGCGTCCGGGTGGCTCGCGATTGGACGCAAGGACGGAACGGTGGAGGTCATCGACACCGCCACCGGGAACGATGTGGGCGGCGGCGCGCTTACGGTCGGCGGGTGCCCGGTGGGCGTGCAGGCGTTCGGCCCGGCTACTGGCCGCGCGGGCGCGCGTTTAATCACCGTGAACGAGCTCGGGGAGGCGGTGGTGTACGACGCGGAGGTTGAGCCACGGCACGGCGGAGGCGGCTCCTTGGCCTCGCAACTCGCGCCGTTACGCGTGGTTCAGGATTGGCAAGCAGCGTGTCGGTGGCGGGTTGGTGAATCGGCGCTATGCGCGAGAGTCGCGCCCGGCGCCGCATCCCTAGCCGTGGGCGGCAAAGGCCAGGGCAACGACTTGAAGGTTTACGACATCGAGACGCAAAAAGTAACTTACAAAGCGAAACCGCCACCGCAAAACTGGCTCGGGTACCGAGCGCCGCCGTACGTCTCGGCGATTGAGTTTGTCCCTGGGACGGATTCGAAACAGGTTTTAGTCGGAACCGGCGAGCACGTCGTGCGGTTGTACGACACGCGGCAAGACAAACGCGCGGTGATGGACTTGAGCGTGGGTGAGACCACGATCACTGCGATGGCGGTTTCAAAGGACGCGCGGTTCGCGTTCATCGGGAACGCGAAGGGGCAGCTTAACACGGTTGACTTGCGCGCGAAACAAGTGTTCGCGAAGTTCAAAGGCACGTCTGGCTCGATTCGGGAAATCGCAGCGCACCCGGGAGGAGAGCCTTTGATCGCCGTCGCCGGCCTTGACCGGTACCTGCGAGTGTACAACACGGAAACGCGAAAGTGCCTAGGGTCGGCATTCATGAAGCAAGCCCTGAGCGGGTGCGCGTGGGACTTGCGCGGGCCAGAGGGGGAGTTTGCGGCGGCGGCGGCGGAGGCGGCGGCGAAGAGACGAAAAGAGAAAGCCGAGAGGGCTGCGAAAAAAACGAACGCTTCGTCGGAGAAGAAAGGTAAAGCCAAACAGAAAACCAGCGCGGATGGAAGCGAGACGGGAGAGAAGAAGGAGAAGACGAAAAATACGAAAACGAAAAGGTCCGTAGCCGACGCGGACGACGGCGAAGTCGTGAAGAAGAAGAAGAAGAAGAAAGTTCTGTCTGAGTAGAGGTACGATATTTTTGTAACTCGTCAATCCCCACTTTGTTTGTCTCATCCTTCACATGTACAGGTGCCGGGCGCGCACCACTGCAGCCTCCAGCGTCGCCCGCGCCTCAGCCCCCGGCATCAGCCCGAGCGTCGCGAAACCCCACGCAACGTTCGCCGCGTCTTGAGGATTCATGTCCGGACCCACTCGCACCACCGCAGCCTCCAGCGCCGCCCGCGCCTCAGCCCCCGGCATCAGACCAGTTTAGGGTTTAGGGTTTAGGGAGTTTATCATCGAACGACGCAGAGCCATCGCGGGCATCACCGGAGCCCAGGGCGCGGGTTGCGGCGGCGGCGCGGCGCGAGTCAACGCCGCCGCCGCCGTCCTCGACGACGCGATAGCGCAACCCGCAAGCCTCGCACTCTTGTTCTTGTTCTTTCTTTTCCACTGGAAACGCCGGCACAAACGCCTCGCCGCTTTTTTCAACCCCCGGCCTCGTTTCGTGCAGCACTTCCTTCGCGGTTTCCGACCCGAAGCCGCCCGGTAGCCACTTTTCGTAAATCTTTTCAACCGCCGGGTTTTCGTGGCTCTGTCGAACCGCCGCGTTTTGGTCCAGGGCGTACACGGCGTCCGCCCTTTTCTGAAGCGTTTCTTTTTGGTTTTTCGACCGTGGTTGCCCCCCTCCCCCGATACACCCTCCAGGGCACGCCATGATTTCCACAAAGTCGAATTGCAGAGATCCGTCTCGCATGTTTTGAATTACTTTTTTCGCCTCGGCCAAGCCGTTCACGACGCCGAGCCTCAGGGTTTTGTCGATTCCCTTTCCCGTTTTTGGACTCAACAAGCTCACGTCGACCGTCTTTAGCCCGTCGAACCCGCGAACCTCGTCGAGCTCAAGCCTGGGTAGCACCTCGCCCTCCGTCACCACCGCGTACACCGTGCGCACCGCGGCTTCCATCACGCCTCCGGTGACGCCGAAAATCTGCCCGGCGCCGCTTCCGTGTCCGAGCGGGTCGTCGAAACTTTGCGGTGCCAAGAATTTTGGGTTGATCCCTTTGCTTCGCAGCAGCGCACCGAGGTCCCGCGTAGTGATCACCTCGTCCACGTCCCGGACGCCGCTCGTGACGTACTGCGGCTTTTGCGACTCGCCTTTCTTGCGCACGCACGGCATGACGCTGACCAGAAAAATGTCCTCCGGTTCGTGCCCGCCCCACACGTCCTTCGTCACGCGCTTCAACAAAGCGCCTAGCATCATGTGCGGGGACTTACAAGAACTTACGTAAGGCCACACGTCGGGCATGGTTTTCTCAACCAGCGAGATCCAGCCAGGACAGCACGAGGTGAACATGGGAAGCGGCTCTTTTTTGTGAAGAAGCTCCTTTGTGTCGTCACCGCCGCTCTCTTCGGCTGCTTCCATCACGCGTTGCAACAGCTCCGTGCCTTCTTCGCAGATACACAAGTCAGCCGCGGTGTTCGTATCGACTACCTTGTCAACGCCTAGGGCGCGCAGAGCGGCGACGAGCTGTCCAGGTGAGAACGCACCAGGGGGCTCGCCGAACTCTGTGGGAGGGGAGGAAGAGTGTTGTTAGTTCATGGAATCCTTCGTTGATGCGTCGCGGACGACTGCATGATGATGATGAGAGACCACGAGATTGTGATCTTTCCAGTGGCAAGTACCTTCGGACAGCGCGACGCGAACCGCGGGGGCGGTCTGCGCCACGACCAAACGATTTGGGTCCAGGGACGCGTTGTCAAGAGCGGCGAGGAACGCGGTGGCTTCCGAGGTGAGTTTCTCGGTTTTGTCGGACGACTCAGCGCGGGGTGGGGTGGCTGTGAGCGGTCGTCGGGGCGGTGCGCAGAAGACAAGACGTCGCGAGAACGCGCATGTTGGAGTACGTGTTGGAGTACGTGGCGAGATGGAAAGGGCAAACATCGCGGTTGTGCGTGTTGAAGTGCCATCGGAAGGCGTCGAGCAGGTTTCCGAGAGCGAAGAAACTGGAACTACGACACCACAAAAAAGGTTCAGGGATAAAAAAAACAAAAAGTGACGAGACACTCGCGTGCTCACCGCCGTACCGCCACCCTCTCGATGTGGAGGTACACGCCAGTTCTCAACGTGTGCGTACAGCTGTTGCTCTCCTGTCTCCTCGGGCTCATCGCCGCAGTCACCGGGGTCGTGAAACCCAAAGATCGAGCTGCGTTGCAGTTGTTCGTCTTCCACTTCTCCTTGCCTTTGCTCGTTTTGAGGGGAGTCGTCACGCGCGTGGATTTCTACGACCAAACGCTGTACCCGTTCGTGGGAATCTTCCTCGTTCTTCGCGCGCTGGCGCTTCTGGTATCCCTCGTCGTCGTGTCCGTGCAAACAGCGAGTTGCGGAAACACACGAGTCCATCCCGTGCAAGACAACGCAAGGCACGACGAAGAACCAACTCACACCAAGTATTCGAAAATTTGCGAAATTTGGCTCGGTTTGTCCTGGATGTCCACCGTGGTCATCGGCCTTCCCGTGCTCACCGCCGCGCTGCGTGACGAAACCCTCGCGGTGAAGTTTTCCTTACAAGCCGCAATCTCAAGCTTCATCTTCCAACTGCCAGGCGTCCTTGTGCTGCTAGAGACGCACGCCGAGGAAACAAACGAAACGCAAAGCCGAAACTCTCGCGAAGGAAAAAACGTGCTCCGCCGAGTTTGTATTCGCCTCGCCCGGAACCCCGTGTTGTGGGCCATCGTGTGTGGAATCGTTCTGTCCATGACACACACTGGCACGTGGTTCAACACGACACGCACGTTTCAATTCTTAATTAACACCGCACAGTCCTTCGGCCAGTGCGTGACCCCGATCGGGATGTTCGTCACGGGGGCGTGGATAGGGCATCGAAAGTTTCCCGGGAATACGGATCGCGTCGAAACTCGCTCTTTGTCGCGCGGAGACGGCCCTTTGTTCGAGCAGGGCCCCGATTCGGAGTCGGGGCCCTCTTCGGAGACACACACGTCACGAGGCACAAACATTTCAATTATCCGTGTCGTGTCCATCGCCGCAGTGTTACTGGGTAAGATACTCGTCCTGCCGTTCATCGCGCTTTGGTTGGCGCGAATACTAAACTTGTCAAAAGACGAAACCTACGCCGCGACGCTCGTCGCGAGCCTTCCCGTTTCCGTCGCCGGCGTCGTCGTCACGGAACGCCACGGCGCGCCCTCGGCATTGGTCGCCGCACAAGTCATGTGCGGCATCGCACTGTTACTGCCCACAACTTTGGTGTGGTGCGTCGTGCTGGACGTGTGAGGAAGGATTTTAAGTCAGAAGTACGTACGCCGCCGCTACTTCTCGCCTGCTTCATCTTTTCATCAAATCTTTCGGAAGAATACAAAATTCTGGGCCACCCGCTGAGTCAACAACGTTCGCTCACCTCTCGCCAGACCTCACCGCACAGGTGAGGTTAACGTCCGGTCTGCGAAGTGATGCGCGACGACCGAGTGGAACGCAAAGCGGCGGCGAGCGTGTTGGAATCAGTCTCAAGGTACGTGTGACCCGCTAACGTCCCGCGGTCATCTCCAGGTATTTCCCGTTTCGATTTCGTTCCGTTTTTTCTCGAAGCACGCAACAGCTCTCGCCATCCCCACCTGGACCCTGACCCCCACCCCCGTATTCACTCATAGGTCCTCGGCGAGTATGGCGTCTGAGGTTGGCGAGGCAGTGAAGGACTTGCAGAGGTTCGCCCCCGGGGTGACCATCGCGGCCGCGTCTTCGTCCGCGTTCGTGATCACGGCTCGCGTGGCGAGGAGCGCGGCGTACGCAGCAGGTGTGTCATGCGCCACGCCGGTGCTCGGCACGCTGTGGGGCATCGCGAGCGTTGGTGGGGCGTCCGCGCTGGCGGGGCAGACAGCGCGAGTTGTGATGGAGTGGCCGAGCGGCGATTTGCCAAAGAACATACAAGCGTGGAGAGGCATGACCGTCGGCGGGCTAGTCCGGCGGCCGTTGGAGACGTTACACCGCACGATGCACAACTTTGACAACGCGACGACGCGCACGGAGCTGGTTAAAGATGCTATTTTCGGCAGCCTTGTGTACGCCGTGCTCGGACGGGGCGTACAAACAGCGTTACCCAGCGATATTAGCTACCCCGGTGCGCTCGCGAACAAGAGCTTGAGCGCGAACGGCGCGCACTACGCGAGCGACGCGCAGCGGAAAACTCTGGCCGCTTTTTTAAAAAAGGACGGGTGTCATCACTGCGGGAGCCGGTTGGGGAAGGTGGTGGGCGACCACATGCCTCCGAACAAAATGGCCTTCGGCAGCGGCGCCGCAGCACAGGCAGCGAGGGAAGGCACTTGGAAAACCAGGGTGTGGAACTTAATAAGGATGGTTCCGAAACAGCGCTTCTACCCGCAGTGCCGTCCGTGTAGCGACAAACAAAGCACCGCGGTGCGGATGGGTTCGAAAATTCTGGTGCAGCACGGGGGCGCGCAAAGACTGGGAATACTCGTCGCACTGCTCGTCGCCGCGAGGCACTACGCAAAGAAACACCACCCGAACGAGTACGCCGCGGTTGCGAAGAAGCTGGAAAAGTTTCCCCTGCTCATTACGTGAGGGGGAGGAATACGGACTCGTAACTAGACTATTAGTAGTCGAGGACGTATTAATACGAGACGCCTGGGCGACGGAGATTCGTATTGAGTCCCGTCGCGTTGTACCGTAAAGAATGTATTTTGGAAAGGCCTTGAGTACGTTCGCTTCTACCCGGGAGACTGATTACAAGGAGAGTTGAACCCTAGACTAGTTCAAGCACCTTGTTCACCACGATTTTCTCGAAGGATTCACGCACGCCGAACGTCGTCTGTTCCATCGGCAGGTGGTTCGCGTCCGGTAACAGAACGTACTGTAAATCACTCTCCAACATCCCCGCTTGTTTCATCGCCTCCACGAACCCTTCTGCCAGTGCGGGCGGTGTGGTTTCGTCGAGGACGCCGACCAGCACCAAAACCTTTATTTTGTTATCAGCTAACTTCGGAAGCTCCGTGCGGAGCCGGTCACCGCCACTTCCGAACCGCCCAAGCCCAGCCCGGAACAGCTGCAACAACCCGACGTCCCACCCTTCCGTTTTCGTGGGTTTCACGTATTGCGCCCGAGTTTCAGGGTCCAAGTCCGCGTACGTAACCCCCGCTTCCACCGCGGCGGTTTGCCGCCGGACGCTTCCCCGTACTACGTTCAAACCAGGCCCGTCTTGAGCGATCAAAAAACGAAACCAAGCGAAACGTATCGCGCGGTCAAGAGGGAGCTTGAAGCCGCTGCTCGATTTAGTAGAGCTTGATTCTTGTTTGTCGTCGTCCTCCGAAGAAACTTTCTCGCCCACGAACACGGCGGGCGCCACCGCTAACAACGCGGAACACCGAGTCGGTTCACTCAACGCGACGTCCAGGGCCACGGGCGCGCCCGCGGAGTGCCCCAGCAACGCAGCTCTTTCAATACCAAGCGCGTCCATCACCTTCAACGTGAACTCGACCTGGCCTTCCGGGGTGTACACGCGGTGGTAGTTGGGTTTGGGTTCGTTTTCGTTTCCGTTTCCGTTTTCACTTTTGTTTTCGTATCTCGGCGCCGGCGGACGGCTGGTCAGGCCGTACGGCGGTCGGTCAATCGCGATTGCGCGCAAACCCGCTGCAGACGCCACCCTCGGTAGCAAATACCGGAACGAATACGTACTGCCGTTCGCGCCGTGCATGCACACGAGCGCGTCGGTGTTTGGTGTTTTGTTTTCGCGTGTCGTCGTCGGGAGAGATTCCTTGTAATGCACGACAATGGATTCGCCATCCATTTCGATCGTGACGAACTTGGAGTCCACATCTGCTAGGGATTTTGGCGGCACCAAACCGGTAAGCGGCTTCGGGTCAGGGTCCGAGAAAGGCTCCACTACTAACTCCTCGAAGTCCTTGGTGACCTTGGCTCGGCCAGATTCGAACAAGGACCGAACCAGGTCACCGAGCACATCATCTTTCCCCGCGCGAACCGTCGTCACGAAACTTCGCGAGGAAGCGTGTTCACGAGCCGGCCGGCGTCGCGGCGCGACACCAGGCACACGGCGGGGAGGCGTCACGCCGGTCGGACCACGACGCGCGGACGCCGCGACATCGACGGGGCACCGCATGGACCGCATCGTGTCGTGGAACGCGCCGTGCATTGTGGATGACGTCGACGGGACAGTATTCTTTTTGGCGAACGCCAAGTGGCAACTTCAGTGCAGAAAAATCAATCACTTTTCCCGAGACCGAGGTCGCGAGGTGCTGGCAGTGTCCCGCCGCGCGATGCCGGCGGAGAGCGTCTTTGGGGACGCCGCGGGCGAGTGCGCAGCACCTGCGACGTTTCCCAAGAATCGTAACAAGCACGCACACGTCCCCAGGGAGGAATGGCGGCGGCTTCACCCTAAACCCGCGGTTTCGGGAAACGAGGACACGGGCGATTTCGGGAGCCACGGCGGTCCGAGGCGCCCCAGGGAGGTGCTCGGCATCGAGCGCAGTCAGACCCAGCTGGACGCGGCGAACTCAGGGAACTTACAGTTGTGGGGCTTGCCTAGCGTGGAGAGTTACTTCGAGCTTGAGGATGCGCGTTTGCGATCAATACAGGAGTTGGATGTGTTCATGAGAGATGGTAAGAATTCGCCCCGAAACAAACACCACGAGTGCGCGAAGCATCACATGAAGTGGGGCCGCTCCACGCACAACTGCGGTGAGTGCTGGCTCATGAAAGGAAACTGCGTGTGTTCGGAGCTAACAAATTGCACCCCAAAAATAGCACCGCACCGAGTCGTGGCGTACGTGCACCACCTTGAGTTTGGCCGGGGGAACAGCAGCGGGTGTTTGATCAAGCGGTGTTTGGGCGGTGAACTGCTTGTAGCGGGCTTGAAAGAACACGAAGAAAAGTTACAAAAAATATGCCACGAAAACAAAGGGCGCATCGCGGTGCTGTGGCCGCGGGGAACCGTGGAGTTCGGCGAGATCTTGGCGAGTGTGGGGGGGATGGAACGCGGTGCTGGAGGGATTGACATCAGTGCTGGTAGTGCAGGAGAGGATACTTGCGATTCATCCCCAAGAGATACTCCGTGCGATTCACCTGGAAGAGAAACTCCGTGCGATTCATCTGGAAGAGATACTCCATCGTCTAATTCACCCAAAACAAGTAACTCCGGGTGGACCTTCATCGCGGTGGACGCCACGTGGAACTGCGCGCGGAAGATGGTCAAGCGGATTCCGGTGAGTATTTCCCATTTACCACATTTCGCCGACTGATTGCCTATACTTGTACCAGAAGGGACTATTACCTCTGCCCAGACTGTTTGTCCATACATCGCGATATACGCGACTGACATTTATTTTATTTCAATCAGGCGAACGTTCCGAGAGTGGGAGTTCCGCCCGAGGCGTTTGAGTTACTGGCAAAGAAAACGCCGCCACTACCGGAGCACGACTCGTTGTTAGGACCGGTGCGGAAGTACGACACACGGAACGAGCCGAATTCCGAAAAGGAAGGAAGAAGGTCCACGTTCGAAGGTACGTATTGCGCCTTTCCCAAATCCAGGCACACTATTTGCCCATACAAGACTGACACTTTTCTTTAACAATCGAAGCCGTCGTGGCGCTTTTGCTTTCCCTGGATTTGGCGAGCGAAACCGCGTGCGAGTCATTACTGAAAAACGTCAAAGTTAAAGTAAACGGGGTGCTGGCGCAGAAGAAAATGCCACCCGCGTATTTGCTGCCAGACACAGCGACGGGTTTGTTGGGCGCCGGTGGTGCTTTAGTCACGGAGTTCACGGCGGCGAAAGTAGAGTCGGGGGGATGACTGTCCCTTCGATGCGGGGAAAAATAGCGTTTCATAAAAAGTTGCCCGAAATCGTTGCACCATTTACCTAATTTCCCGAAGTCAGCCAACACAGCGCCCGGGCGCGCCCGTCACCATGCGCACTTCCCTGGCCCTCGCGGCGCAGCTCAGCACGTGCGTCGTGCGCCGCACATGTCGCCACCCCAGCGCCCTGCCCCCTGGGCGCAGGGCGTGGTCGTCACAACCGCGCCGACGCTGTGTGGCGAGCGCGACCGCCGACGATTTCGTTGGGGACGGCGGTCAAGCGCGCACGAGGACTAGTGAGGAACCCCCCCCCGCTACTCCGACGCCAAAGAGCAACAAAACACGCGACCTACAACAGTCCTACGACCTGATCAGGGCCATAATATGTGACCCCACTCAACTCGTCAAAGCCGTGGCGAGTGGCAAGGCGAAGGGCCACGACCCGTCGTGGCGAAGGGTGGAAATGCGGCCTGTTTTGTTAAAAAAAGGAGGCGTCAAGTTACAAGTCGTGAAGTACGACGAGCGCCAGGCGTTTACCAGTAACCATAACTACGATATACTTGCCACTGAGAGTGGTAGGGCGAACGGACGAAACACGAACCGAGGTCGATCCTCGGAAGGTTCTGGTAAAAACAATTTAAGCGCCGCCGAGGTGACGAGCGAAGCGTTCGGTGAAGGTTTCGGGAACTGGCGCGTGGAAACGTTGGAAACGGTTGTCCAAATCAAGGTTCTTAAAAACGATTTGGCACAGGTGCACGAAACAAAGGCTTTGTTGTCGAACGCGAAAGGGCCCGGCGGCAAAAAAACAACCCTAGTTACCCCGGGGGGGGAGGGAAGTAACATCACTGACCACGACCGGGAGAAACCGAGGTTGCTGTCACCCGACGACCCGTTTCTAATCGCGGTCGGCGTTTCCTCGAAGGATGGAAAATCCATAAAAGCCAACCGGCGCGACAAGTACAAACAAGTCGAGGAGTTTGTGAAACTGGTGGAGTTCGCGGTTAGCGATGCGGTGAGCTCGGGAAGTAACGAGTTAAACTGGCCAACGGAAACCCGACCAGTACGACTGGTGGATCTCGGGTGCGGCAACGCGTACCTCACCTTCGGCGCATACGCGCACCTGACGCGCGCGCATTTGAAGAATGTGGATGACGAAAAAAGCGAAAAAAACGACGCGCAGAAAAAGAAAAACCAAATCTTCATGGAGGTCGTCGGGGTGGACGTGAAGCGGCAGTCGCGGGAGACGAACTCGAGGGTCGCGGTCGACATGGGGTGGGAAAACAACTGCGTTTTCGTGGAGGGAACCATCGCGGAGGCTGAGGTTACATTTCCAACGCCGCGAGCGGAGGATGGCGGCAATGCATCGCGGAATAACCCCTCGTCAGCGTCCGTGGTGGACGTCGTGCTGGCCTTGCACGCCTGCGACACCGCGACCGACGAAGCGCTGGTCCGCGCCGTGAAATGGCGCGCCCCGCTCACCCTGGTGGCGCCTTGCTGCCACCACGATTTGCAAGTACGCCTAAAGGAACACACAAAGCGCGCTGAAAACGGTGTTCAAACGTCGCACAACGGACAGGGACCCCTCATGAAGCACGGCATCTTACGCGAACGCATGGGCGACGTCCTCACCGACGCGTTCCGCGCGCACGTCATGCGCCTGTTGGGGCACAGGGTGGACGTCACGGAGTGGATCGGTGGGGAACACACGCCGCGGAACACGATGATCAAAGCGGTGCGGACGGGGGGCGGGGCTTCGAAACAAACGTGGCGCGAATACGACGCGATGGTCGCGGAGTGGGGCGTGACGCCGAGGCTGGCGGAGATGCTGCGTGATGAGTTGGCGGAAGCCAGAGCGGCGGCTTTCGCGGAGACGACGATAGTTTAAACTTTGATACTTTGATATTCGCAGACGCCAGTCCCGTTAAACGCGTTCGCCCGCGTCCGCGCCCGGGTTCTTGTCTCCGTCGTTTTCGTCAAACTTGACCCACCGGAACCCTCTTTCTTTCTGTACTCTGCGGTGCACCACGATTCCCACGATCGTGCCGACCAGGCCGAGCACCAGAATCGCGATGAGCGCGGCGGCGTACGTGGGGAGCTCGGTGCTTTTCGAATTGACGCTGACGCCCCCGGACGACGCGGATGGCATTGCCGCGGCGGTCGCGTTATCAGGCACCACTCCAAAATAAGTAGCGACCACCTCCCCGTCCGCGTTGTGCGAGCCGCTGTCAGGGCACGCGTAGTACTTCGCGCTGCACTGATCAGCGGTGCACTTGTCCGGCGAGCCGGCGAAGAACATCTTGTACACCAGGGCGTCCGAAGAGCTGCGCTTGCACCCGCACGTGCAGTCGGCGTACGTCGCCGCCGCGAAGCTGGTGGTGGCGGCGGTGCTCGCGCCGTAGTTTGGAGAGTTCGGGCACTGGTAGAACTCACCAGCGCACGCATCAGGGGTGCACTTCTCGGGCGACCCCGCCATGAACGGGTACGCCGTGGCCCCGTCCGTGTTGCAGATCCCTTGGCCGCAGCAGTGACAGGTGCAGTCGTGGTACGTCGCGGTGGTCAGGCTTACAGATGGGCAGTTCGCGGGCTCCGTAACACCGCACTGCGCCGCGGTGCATGCCGTGGGGGACCCCACGGCGATGTTGAACCTGCGCACCTCGCTCGTGCTCGTCTGCTGGCAGTCGCACGTGCAGTCCGTGTTGACGTCCTGGTCCGCGGTTTGCGCGAGCGCGCGTGCTGGGAGAAAGATCGCTATGGCAAACGCCAGCGCCATGACGGCGCGCGTGACCCTGAAACACCGCATCGCGCGGGTGGTTTTCTTCCTGGGGTTAACACGAACCCGGTCACGTAGCGTCGCACGCGCGGATCGAAGCCAAAGGCGTCCGTGTTGGAGTGAGACGCACGCGCGTGTCACTCGGTATCCGTCGCGACGAGTGCGGCGGTCGGGATAAACATGCCGGAGATGGCATGGCGTGTGCCACCCCTCGGAAAAGGGTGTGAAAGGGGTGGCGTACCTGGCACGACATCCCTTTGAGTCTAGAAAAGACGTCAAACTCGTGTGTTCAATCCCCTACATACTGTGCACTGTACTCCCCTTCCATCTTGCACTTTGCACTTTTCGGCATCGAGTTCGTCGAACCGGCGTCCTCGACAACGACCGACGGGTGTCGGCGGTGCAACCTCATCATCCTTAAATCTGCCAGACACACCGCGACGCGCGTTCTGCTGTGCATCAGAGGCGTGGCACCCACGGATTGACCCCACACTGTTTGGTGCCTTACGCGATGGGCAAGACGGCGAAGCGCCAGAACAAACGCGCCGCGGCGGCCGTGCTTGCGGTGCGCGGCGGATTGGGCGGCGGTGGGAAACGTACAAAAAACATCGTCACAGATGTTTCGGCGGCGGCGTTCACCGGCGCGGTAGTCGCGGGCATGCAAACAGACGACAACTGCGGTGTTGACCTTAGTAGCGGTAACGCTCACGACCAGCCACTAGTCGCACAGAAAACAAAAACAAGCACCTCGATCACCCGGGTCGTCCGCGCGGTGGAGGGCGGGCTTTGTCAAGAAGCGTGCGTCGCGTTGGATGCGCTCTTGGCGGAGGTGGAGCGCGGCGAGCGACAAGACGCGGCGCCGCTTGATTTGTGCTCCAAGGTCTTGGGGATGTGCCAACGAACAGGCAAAGCGAAACCCGCGCTCCGGCTACTGCACCGAATGGACACGTGCGGCATGCCCGTGGGGGTGGTGCAGCTGCGCATGGTGTTTTTCGTGTGCTGCGCGAAAGGGATGGTGAGTGAAGCGCTGGCGCTGATGTCCCGACGCGGCGAGATAGACGGCGACGATGGCACCGGCCTTTCGAGCAGCGTTCGCTTGCTCGGCACGGATGTGTTAGTCAGAGGGTGCGGGATGATACCGGGAGGCGTGGATAGCGAAACCGCGGGGTTGCTGCTGGAGGGCGGGTTGCGAGGCGCTTTGGGAAACGGAAACAACTCTGAAGTTTGGGCACCCGTGGCCGCGAGTCAGCTGAAGTTTCACCCGCCCGTGGTGTGGAAGCCGCCCGGGGGTGGCGGGGGCGCCGAGGAGACGACGCCGGGCGCGAAAGGATCCAAAAAAGGAGCAACCGCAAAGAAAGCACAAGACATCGGACGGGACGCGGACGCGCTGGCGAAACAGCTCTACCCCCCCGGGGTATCGGGGGACGCGAGTTTCTACCTCGTCAGGTACGTATTGCGCGTTTCCCAAATCCAGGCACCTACATTTGCCCATACAAGACGTTAACCACTTTTCGTTCACAATCGCAGCGAAAACGACGGCCGCCGGCGCCCCGCCGACCGCAACGAACTTTTACTGTGGGCGCCTGTTTCTTCAACCACGGTTCCGATGGAACCCCCCGGGCTTGACCCCGAAACCGATTTGGTTTCGGTTCCGAACCTACCCAACTCATTTTCGCTGGTAAACCTGCTGACTAAAAAGGAGTGCGCTTCGCTGCGAGCGGCGGCGCACGCCGTGGGGTGGCGCCGAGACGCGGGCACGGCGACGCAATCCGTGGATGACCGCCTGGATTACTGCGAGATTCTGATGTGGCCTGAACTGGTGGAGAAGGTGTTTTCGCGGATAAAAAGTCACCTACCCCCCGGCGCGTGCGGCGTAAACGCGCGGTGGCGTTTTTTCCGGTACGGACCGGACACGGTACGTGTTGCTTTTCCCAAATCCCAAGACTGTTTACTGCCCCTCTTTGACTGTTTACTGTTTACTCATACATCTCAAGTAGACTGTTTGCCCACTGTATATAAATCGCCAACACAAGACTCAAGACTGACACTTTTCGGTTACACTCACTAGGTGTACCGCAAACACGTGGACGGAAGCTGGCCGGAGGCGTTTCTCGACGAAAACGGAACGTACGTGGTGGATAACTCCAACGGCAAGAAACGGTCGCGGCTGACGCTTTTGATGTACCTCAGTGACGGGTTCCTGGGGGGGGGGACTACGTTTTACGGCGCCGTACCGGGCCGCGCGGGCGAAGGTACGTATTGGGCCTTTCCCAAATCTCAACACTGTTTTACCGAAGCTGGTGACTGTTGTCCATACATCGCGACATACAAGACTGACACTTTCTTTTTATTTATCTCAGTCGGCGCAATAAGCGTTTTACCGATCGAAGGCCACGCCCTTTGCTTTCCCCACGGCGAATCCTCCGACTCACCCGTGCACGAAGGAAGCGGCGTGTTTCCCGGGCCGGACGGGAATAAGTTCAAGTACATCGTGCGCACGGACGTGTTGTTTGAAGTGGAGACGCAGTAGTTTGTGATGGTGCGTGTTGTTTTGTAGTGCTATGGAATAGGTACAGTAATCGTATCGAGCAGCGGATAAAAATACGCGCGGAAAAGAAATCGGCACTTGCCGCTTCTTCTTCGACGTTTTGGCTTTCTCGGAAGCCTCGACGCACAACGTCAACTTCTCGCCACAACGACGCGCACACGACACCCGGTCCGCGATGTCTTCCGACGCAACGCTCGGTGTGGAAACTCGCGCGCGCAAGGCAAAGCGCGAGCGCCGCGATGCTCACGCGGCTAACGCGGGCGAGGCCATCCCCGGCCTTCTCAACGACATCGTCGTCACTCATATTCTCAGATCTGAGAATTTCGACGACCCCGCCGATCTCGCACGGCTCCCAGCGGTGAGCCGCGCGATGCGCGACACGATGGCAGGAGCGGGGCTTGAATTTGAAGAATTTGATGAAGATGATGCCGCGGAGCTCGGATATTTGAGCGCGTTGCAGCGCCTGCAACGGGGAGGTCGCCTGACGTATCGTTTTTTCTGAGAATACCTTTGTATGGCAGCGGCGAGGAGCGCACAGCTCGAGGAGTTGAAGGCGTTGCGCGCGGACGGTTGGCCGTGGGACGATGGGACGTGCGCGGTCGCGGCGCGGGGCAGGCATCTTGAGGTGCTGCAGTGGGCGCGCGCAAACGGCTGCCCGTGGAACGCGGGGACGTGCTCGAGCGCGGCGCACAGCGGGCACCTCGAGGTGCTGCAGTGGGCACGCGCGAACGGCTGTGAGTGGGACGGGAATACGTGCTGCAAGTACGCGGCGCACGGCGGACATCTCGAGGTGCTGCAGTGAGCGCGCGCGAACGGCTGTCCATGGGACGAGCGGACGTGCTCGATGGCGGCGGCGGGCGGGCACCTCGAGGTGCTGCAGTGGGCGCGCGCGAACGGCTGTCCATGGGACGATGGGACGTGCGCGGTCGCGGCGGCGGGCGGGCACCTCGAGGTGCTGCAGTGGGCGCGCGAAAACGGCTGCCCGTGGAACGAGCGGACGTGCACATACGCGGCGTCGGGCGGGCAACTCGAGGTGCTGCAGTGGGCGTGCGCGAACGGCTGCCCGTGGAACGAAGACACGTGCAAGTACGCGGCGAACGGCGGACATCTCGAGGTGCTGCAGTGGGCGCGCGCGAACGGCTGTGAGTGGGACGGACAAACGATCACGTGGGCGAGAATTGGCGGTTGGCGGTCATTTCGAGTTGTTGAATTGGGCGATAGCGAACGGCTGCCCTAAATAGACGAGAGACGATGTGCATATAGTAGGTCCGACACCATGGATGGTCCGAGCAGATGTCGCGGACCTATCTAAAAACGAACAACTTCCTTTTCCCCAACAGTGCTTTCTTTTTTCGGTTTCTATCTTCTCACCCTGCTCCCCCGCGTCGGCGTGGGCGCGTCGTACGACCTCGCCGCGGCTTCCCTTTCGAACGCCGCCCTCGCTGCGGTGACGAACCCGGACGGCGCGCCGACGGAGGCGGCGGCGGCGTTTTTGTTCCCCCTCGAACCCGGCGGGGACGTTCTGCTCATTTTTTTCGTCTCAAAACTTTTGTACTCGTCGCCGCTCGTTTCCGACGACGACGGCGACCGGCTTTGTTCGCCGTACCTGGTACCGACCAGGGGAGAGGTCGGTGATAACTCGTACTCCGTGTTCCGTGGCGATTTCGAGCCTTTACGAAACACCGGCCCCATCGGCCCGGGCGACTTGGTGTCCTCCCAAACGAACTCATCCGCGATTCGGCTTAGTCGCGTGTGTTCCGGAGTCGCGACGGCGTTGTTACCCGCGCCCGCGCGTCCTCCTCGGCCATGTTTCGACTCCACCTCGGGTGACGCGTCTGAATACGCACCAGCCGAGTGGGAAGGACTTGACGGGAAGTACACCGTGGGCGTGGCGCCGCCCGCGTTTCGGCTCGTTTCCGCGGCGGCGAGTTCAAACGCACCTGGCGCGGGCGCGCGGGACGTGACGCCGAAAGAGGTTACGCTTCCCGGCGTGCTCAACGCGGCGCCCGCGGACATCCACAGGTCGGACGACGACGACAAGTCGTTCGTAGACTGATTGCCCATAGAGCTATTTGAAACTTGTCTTCCACCTCTTGACGCCGCCCCCCCCCCCGCGGAAACCCCTTCCGTATCCACGTCGCTCCCCGAGCTCCCCCAGTCGTGCTGCGGCGAGTCGTTTCGGAACTCGCGGCGCTTCGCGAACGGCGACGCGATGAGGTTGAAAAAACGACGCGGCGGGGAGGGTTTCTTTGTTGAAACGGTTTTGGAAACGGTTTTTGGAGCCGGCGCGTTCGTCCTGTCCGCCAGGGGAAAGGGAACCTCGCGCGTTCGTGTTTGCGTCGTGAAAGGTGTTGCGTGAACCCGCGTGTTTGTTTGTGACCTTGGTGTCGCCGCGACAATTTCGTTATCATTCTCATAATGCATGCGGTGCACCACGTCCGCGGCGTGTCTTCCAATCGGCCCGGTGGCTGCGACGTCGTGCCACGCCAAAAACGCGCGGCGCGTTCGGTGCGCCGTGACCAACAAGTCTTCTTCTTTGGAAGCGTTTTTCTGTCCGCCTCCGATGGCCTTGTCCGCGTCCCGTCCCGCCCACCCCGCGAACGCGCCTACTAACCGGCCAATCGCCGCGACGCTCTTCGGGCTTCCTTTCTTTTTTCCACCGCCACCGCCACCGCCGCTCGCGGACGCCTCGCTTTGCAGCGCCGCCGCGCCATCGTCGGAGTCGGACGTCGGGGACGACTCCGAAGTCGGCGATCGCGTTCCGAAACCCCCCCCGCGTCCGCGTTCGTCACGCCGCGCCCCCGGGTTTCCCGTCTCTGAGTTGTTATTCGCCAACTCCACCAGCCAATGACGCATGTTGTCTCCCGTGGGCACGCCGCCGTGCATCAGCACGGACACGGACGCGGCTTCCAGGGTCTCCACCACCCTTGATTGTAAAAGAAAAGTATCAGTATTGTATGGTCAAACAGTCTTGGGATTTGGGAAATGCAATACTTACCTCGTTGCGTAACGCACGTCCACCGCGACGCGCGGCGCGTCGGTCACCGCGATGTTGGTTTGTTTTCGCGGAGACTTGTGCGAGTTTGTGTCGGTCACGCCATACGCGGCTTCGTCTTCGCCCGCGTCCGCGGAGTGCCGCATTTGATACACCGCGGTTGCGATTTCGGTGGTGACCTCGGGGAACATCCGCTGCAACGTACGCACGCGCGTCACGAGCGCGTTCTCGTAGTCCTCGATCATGAGCTGCTTGGCGGTGTCGACCTTTGACCTCGACGAAGACCCACGTTTCGACACACGTTTCGGGGTCGGGGAAAACGGGTGGAACTCTGGGGACCTGTTTTCGTCGTCGTTTTGGGGCGACAACGGCGAACTCCAGTCCGCGTCGCGCAGCGCCTTCTCCAGACGTTCCGCATCCGCAGCGACCGCCGCGGCTGCGGCCGCACACGTCTCCGCGAAATCACGACCCAAATCCCGGTACCCGTCGAAGTTCTCGAACAAAGCTCGTCGGGTTTCGTCTTCGTCCTCGGAGTCGTATACTTCATCGCCGGCGAAGTTTCGGTGGAACGTAATCTCACCACCCACCACGACCGTGACGCCACCACCGTTAGTACGTCCTTGTCCTTGTGCAACATCGGCGCGTAAATAACTCCGCCTCGGCGTGGCTTCCGCGTGCACCGCTGAGTTTTCTCCCGGCCCCCGATGGTCGAGTGCCTGGTCGCCTTCCTTGATTTTGAACCACCCCAGTCCTTTTTGGGTTCCTACGCGGACCCCGAGTAATGGCGGGTGCGAAACGGTCAGCGCCAACCGCGGGTTGTTTAACACGAAAGCTTTGGTCGTGGTAAACGATTGTTGGAGTTGTGCTCTGACCGTCGTGACTAGTCGCCCACACAAAGCACCCACCCCGTTCCGGAAGGAAGCGACGCCGAAAGTCTTCGACGCAACCGCGCCCGAGCCGAACGATGAAACGCGGAGGAGCGCCGCGCTCCGTTTCGGGTTCGCGGCGACTCGAGTTTTAGTCGCGTTTTTCTCCCGCCGACGGCGCGTGTCCCGCCGCGTCTTGTACTCCTCAAGGAGCTCCCCTAACTCTTCCACAGCTTGTGTGGGTGTGGGTGCGGTTTCGGTTTCCTGGATGTGTGGTGCTGACGTCTCTGATGAGTTGTTTGATTTTTTCTCATCAATTGAATCGCCGCTCCACACGAACGTCACGCCGTCCGAACGAGGAGACGGCGTATTCACCTTTCGCAGGTCCTTCGTCGGCGACGCCGTTTTAAGGCGATCCAGCGCAAATAAGGGCGTCTCAGGTACGCGTCGCTCTTCGACCGATTTCGCGATTTTAGCAGTAGGCTTTACTGTTCTCGTTTCGGCGGTCACGGTTGGCCGCGCGGCGTGCGCGTCTCCTGGAGGTCTCGGTTTCTGTCGGGACAGATTCCGTAGCTCACGCGAACGGTGCTTGGTTTCCCCCCGTCTGTCCACCTCGTAACAACGCGCGGTGACCTTTCCCACCAAAGCAGGCCCTGTTTCGTCCGCGTTGCGGCGCAAATCGGGTGCGTCCGCGACGACGCCGGGTCCGTCCGAAGCGCGTTTATGACCTTCAGTGATGTTGTCCCTGAACCACGTCTCGCCGCCAAACCCGGGAGGAGCGTCTTCCGTTTCGGATGGGTCCATCTGTCTTCCGCGTCCGCGAGGCGGCGACGAGCTCACGGACCGCCGATTCAAGCGCTCATGCCTCGCGCGTGCCGCGTGAAGCTCAGCCGCTTCCAAGTCAACCCATCTTCGGTCGGAGTACGTCGACGCATCCACAATGTTCGATGAACGAAAGTCGTCCATCTCGGAGTCTCGGAACGGCCCGAAATGAAATCCACGAAACCGCGAGACGACGTGCGGGTCACCACGCGTTGGCGCACCTCTCGTCGCGTCTTGGGGCAAGCGCGTTACTCACGTGCGTCGCAAGAAAGCAACACAAGACAAGAACGTCACGGGAGCGTGCGCGCTTCACTATGGGTACGGGTACTGCGGTGGCGTGATGGCGACTCTCGGGACAACCAACAGAAATAGCCGTTCGGGCCGTTTCGTGTTTATCACGGCGTCAACGACAGCGGCACACGAATTGAACCACACTCGTGCACGAGCGCTCTCGTGTCGTGTTCCGACGACTCTTCCGAGGCTACCGACACAGCCGTGGTGCGTGGTTGCGACGATGCGATAGCCGCACTCGGACGCACGTGTAATCTCTGCGATACCGACGTACACGAGACGCGTTGGGAGGGAAACGGTGCTCGCATGGAAAGGAGAAAAGCCATTGTGTGGAGTGCAACCCCTGCCCTCACGGCAAGCGTAAAGACAGCTGCGCGGAGTGCAACCCCTGACCTCACGGCAAGCTGAAAGGCAGCTGCGCGGAGTGCAACGGCTGCCCACACGGCAAGGTAAAAAGCAACTGCGCTGAATGCAACCCCTGCCCTCACGGCAAGCTGAAACAGGGCTGCGCGGAATGCAACCCCTGCCCCCACGGCAAGCTGAAACGCAAGTGCGTGGAGTGCAACCCCTGCCCCCATGGGAATGTGAAAGGCGACTGCGCGGAATGCAACGGCTGCCCTCACGGCAAGCTGAAAAAAGACTGTGCGAAGTGCAGGAGAAACCGCCTTGAGAGATAGGAGCGTGAATCGTTACATGGTTAGGTTTCATCATCTGGTTTCATCATTCGTCTTTCCCTTGACAGCTTGGTGTATTAATACCTCGTTTAACAATTTTCTATTTCTTCGCACCAGGCGTCCCCACCATCGCCTTGTGCTTCGGCGCGTCCACGCCCGCGGCGGTGTCGATTCCCAGAATATCCAGCATCTCCCCGATGTTCACCGCCCTTGCGTCGACTTCGCCGTCCACCTTGATGGACCGCTTCCACCGTTTCGTTTTTATGTTCGCCAGCGTTTCGAACTTGGCGGGGGGAATTTTCACGCCTTCGAACAAAACTTTTTTTTCCGAAACCACGTAGTACCCACGCTTCGTACCGCACGTCACGGGAATCAAATCGGGGGAGTCCTTCAGCAAAGCAGCGGAGGAGTCGTTGACAGTGGTAGTGGTACCAGCAGTGGTGTTTTTTTCCGCAACAGATACCACGGACGGTTGGGTCACAGGCTTGGCGGTAGTAGCGGTAGTATCCTTTTTTGGCGCCTCCTTCGTCGTCCGGGTCCCACCTTTCTTGGACTCCGACCGCGTGCTCCGCCGTTGCGCCGCGCCGGCGTCCGCGGAGCCGCTGGAGCGCGCGGCGAGGGCAGTCTTGCCAGCATCCGAGGTTGTCGGTTCCGCAGCCGTTTCAGCAGCCGTTTTATTTGCCTGACTCGCTGTCGACTTCTCCTTGTTCTTCGTGACTAAATACTCACCCGCCGCCGCGTGACCTTCCCCTACGGTTTGCAGCGCCGGCGCCGGCGACGCGCCAGCCGGCGTGGCGGCGTTTGAACATGGCGTGGATAACCCGGAGGTCGCGTTTTGCGGGTTGGTGGTTTTCCGTCGCTTCGCCGTGGCGGCTTTCAGCAACCTTCCTAAGGAACCAGGAGAGGTGGCGAGGTGTTGATTTTTGGACTCTTTTCTGAACTCTGCGAGAGCGGCGGCTGGGGCGGGTTTCGTGGAAATCGGAGGCGGTTTTTTAGCGCCTTGGTTTCCTTGAATTGGTCTCGTCCCGCCAACCTGTTGCTGATTCGTGTTACTCTTGGCCGCCGCCGCCTTCTTCGCCTCCAACTCCTTTTTCCTCGCGATGTTCCCTCGCTTCACAACCGCGTCCTCTTCCGCGATTTTAATAGCGAGCGCCACGGCTTCGCCTTCGTCCACGTCCTTCTTCTCCGCCGACGAGGACGAGGACGACGAGGAATTTGACGAACTGGAGTCTGAGTCCGAATCCGAATCGTCCGAGTCTGAATCGTCCGACTCCGACGAGGACTTCTCTTTCTCTTTCTCGTTGTCTTCTTTGGGTCGCGTGTCCTGAACATCATCCTCGGTACCCACCACACCAGACGCCGGCTGGACAGTCGGTTTTTCGGACGACGAGTCGTCCTCGGTGCTTGACGACGACGAATCGTCGTCGTCGGTTTCGTCGGAATCCTCGTCGCCGCTCGACGACGACGACGCGACGATTGCTTTGGAGGCGGTTTTCGGCGAGTCGGCTGTGAGTGGCTTTTTAGTCGCCACAACAGGCGAGGCCGGCTTCGTGGCAACGGCCGGCTGGTGGGAATTTGTGTCCCCGTTTTGGGGTTCATTTTTGTCCGCAAACGGCGCCGACGCGTTGGACGGCGCGGAGACGGCGTTCGTCGGTTTCGCCTCGCCGGTTTTTGCAACGCCCCCACCCAGAGCGGCACCTCCGGTAAGCGTCTCCCCGCCGTCGTACCCCAGCTCGGTCAAGCACATCTCAATCACCGCCCTTCCCACCACCCCGAAATGTTCCGGGCGGGCTGTTTTGCTCACGGAAAGCAACGCGTGCGTCACGCGCGTGGGCACGCCCCTTCGCGACTTTGAGGGGTTACACGAAAAGTGGTCAACGTCTTGTGTATCGCGATGTATGGACAAACAGTCACCAGCTTCGGTCTTGTATGTGTATGAGTAAACAGTCAGGGCAGAGGTAATAGTCCCTTCTGGTACGAGTATGGGCAAACAGGGTGTTGGCGGATTTGGGAAACGCGCGGTTCGTACCTTGTACCCGCCCCGGAACACCCGGGCGCACAAAACGCCGACTGCTAACAGGTTCACCACGTCCTCGGGCGCCGCGACTCCCTCCCGGTTAATAGACCCAGCGCTGGAACCTTTTAGACTCGCTTCCCCAGTTGCTTGCGACGCCGAGGCGTTGAGCCCGCGCAAACGTCGCAGCAAGTCGTCGAACTCGTTGGACCCGGATTCGGTTTGCGTTTTTCGTATTTCGTTCACCACGAACGTGGCGCTCGGTAACAGCGAAACGAGCTCGCCGTTGACGTCAAGTGCCTCAACCGAACCCAGGAAACCGTTGCTGCTCTTTAGCGATTTCGCAAACATCACGTTGCGCAGCGGGACCGTACCGCTTGATTCGCCGCCGTGCTTGAACAAATCGCTCACGCCCTCCGCGAGCAAACGCGCCGCCGCCACGGAGGCGGCCGCGGCGGAGACCTCGTCGTCGGTCACCGTCGTCGCCGCCGCGTCGCCCGCATCAACCGAACCGTCACCTTTCAACCGCTTCGCATCCGCATCCGACACCGTCCCCGTGACTGTTTGCCCATACAATACTGCGGGACCCGGAGGCGGCGCCGCGTCTTCGTCCTCCTCACGCCGTTGCGCCGCCGATCGCTTGCCGAGGCGCGACGCCCCGGGGTTATTAGTGTTCGTGTCGTCCCGCGAGGGGTGGAACATCCCGGATATCCCTCCCAGCGGGGACGCGCCATGACCGACATGCGGGGTCCCAATCAGATGAGGTGCGATTAGCCCGGGAGGCGACGCCCCCCCGTACCCCCCGCGGTCAAACGCCAACCTCTCCCACGCAACGCGGTTCAGCCGGCGCATCCCAATCGGCGACCCGAACCGTTCGATCTCTTTGTCCTCCTCCTCCCAAGTTTCCGCCGAACCGCCGGGCGCCCCGGCCCCGGCCCCGGCGCTCGTCACCTCAAGCTGCGCCATGAGCCACACAAAGCTCCTGTGTCTCAGCGCCGTGTCCGTGACCGCGACCCACTGCGCGGTTCCGCCGTTGTTCAGGAAGGTTGTTGGAACGGCGCGCAGTCCGTACAGCTGTTTCACGACCACGTCCCCAAACTCGGGGTGACACGCTTTGTGTTCGCGCGCAATCGCGTTGCGAAGGGTTTTCGAGGAAACACCCGGAACCTGCGACTGTTTGCCCATACCGGCCGACAGAACAGGCGGAACGCCAACCGCCACGACGATGGACGTGCCGAGCGTGGAGGTCACGTCGAAGACCATCTCGGTCGGGTCGGGGTCGCCTGGTGGTCGAGGTTCGAGTTTGGAAAAATCGTTTTGGTCAGGGCACGCATGGCACGGCGATGGAGTGGCCGACAATTCTTGGCTGGGGAGATGGCGCGCGCCGATCGAGGGAGGTCGAGTTCGCGTGCACGGCCGTTTGCGCGCTTCATGGCACCACGAACGTTTGGTGTGATGTCGACACGGACGCGGTGGGGTCTGGAGTGTCGTCGGAAAAAAAGCCCCGGCGCGTGACCCACCGCGGATCCGTCGACGCCGATGCCGATGTCGCGCCGCCCGGAAAAACCAATAAAAAACCACGAAAGTCGGCGGCCGGCGGTAGCACCACCGCGAATGCGGTCGAGAACGCTCTACGCACGGAACCGATGGAAACAAACGGAAGGTGACGCACCCATGCTCGCCGTCAGGTGTGGACCACCAACCCTGTACGGAGCCTCCGCGCTTGCCGCGAGCAGGCAGACGCGCTCGCCGTTGTGCAAAGCGCGGAGCCCGGGGCGAGGCGCACGGAAAAAAAGCCCCCCCGCCGATTGCGGAAAAGCGAGTTGCACCGCGTGATTCATGGACCGCCACGGCGTCGGGTGGAAACGACGCGCGAGGCGCGAGCTCGTCGCAGCTAGCTCGTCGCTCGCTCGTGCTCCTGTTAAACCCCCCCCCGCTACTTCGCTACCGGTGGTGCTTTTTCCCTCCTTGCCGTTTCCTCGGCCTACCCCAATCCTTTCCCTTGGTTTCACTTCCCGCGCGCGCGTTTACCCTCGCCGCGCGCACCGCCGCTAACTGCGCCGTCGCGTCGCTCGGCGGTTTCGGCGGGTGCGCCGCGGCGCGGAGCGTCGCGGGCAAGAAAAGGGCCACTAAAAACACGGGCGCCAGTTTCAGGCAGACGGTTGGGTTTCTCAGCATCTTTGCACTCGTCTCCGCGAACGCGTTTCCCAGCCCGGGTAGCGCGCCGCACCCCAAGGCGCGACACGCGGCGGATGGGTCGCCCGCCGCCGCCGCGCGTAACAAAAGCTTTTTGTGTTTCAAAGTCGCTCGCTCGCAGATCCGTCGCAAGTCTTCGTCCGCCCCGCGTTTCTTGCTCTCCACGTTCCAAGGCAAGTCATCCGGTCTCCACGTCGTGTCTCCGAGCCAGGTTTTGGTTTTCGCGAACAGGTTAAGTGAAGCGGGCGCGCACGTCCTCGCGAGCGCCGCTTCTTTGAACTCGGTTGATTGGCGATACCGCACAGCCACGTCGGATCCGGTTTCCTCGCCGAACTCGGTCACGAAAACAGGAAGACGCTCATCACCGCTCGGTCGCTCGAGCAACCGTCGCAGCGTGTGCGCCACCGCGGCGCACCCGGCGCACGCCATTGCGGGGTCGTGGTGAAGGCCGCCGCCGACCACGGTGGTGACCGGCGGGTCTTCAGCAAAAGATGCGACTGCGAAACGCTTTGGCCCTTTGGTGCCCAACCCTAAAACGAGCACGAGCGCGATCCCGGTCCAGTGAGAAACGCGTCGTGACGACCACGACGAGGATGACATCACACCTGTTCTGCACGAAATCCGTCCCATCCCGCCCGTTTCCGCCGGGCCGGGTGATGATGTGCGTGGGTGAGACTGACGGGCGCGGGAACGACGATGAGATTTTCAAGGGGCGAGTGCAGTCGAAAACGACGAAAATGGATTGATTTGACTGTGCACGCTTCAGACGCACACTTCGTGAAGCGCTTTCGTGTCGTGCTCCCACGACTCTTCCGAGGCTACCGACACAGCCGTGGTGTATGGATGCGACGAAACGATAGCGCACGCGGACGCACGTGTAATCTCCGTGATACCGACGTACACGAGACGCGATGGGACGGAAACGATGCCCGCACGGAAAGCAGAAAAGCCAATGTGTGGAGTGCACCCCGTGTCCGCACGGCAAGGTGAGATGCAACTGCGCGGAGTGCAACCCCTGACCTCACGGCAAGCTGAAATACGGCTGCGCGGAGTGCAACGGCTGCCCTCACGGCAAGCTGAAAGATAAATGCGCGGAGTGCAACCCATGCCCCCACGGCAAGTTGAAATACGACTGCGCGGCGTGCAACCCCTGCCCGCACGGCAAGGTGAGATGCAACTGCGCGGAGTGCACCCCCTGCCCGCACGGCAAGGTGAAAAGCTTCTGCGCGGAGTGCAACCCCTGCCCGCACGGCAAGGTGAAAGGCGACTGCGCGGAGTGCACCCCCTGCCCCCACGGCAAGAAGAAACACAGCTGCGTGAAGTGCACCCCCTGCCCCCACGGTAAGCTGAAAAGTAACTGCGCGGAGTGCACCCCCTGCCCCCACGGTAAGCTGAAAAGTAACTGCGCGGAGTGTAACCCGTGTCCGCACGGCAAGCTGAAACGAAGGTGCCCGGAGTGCGCCCCCTGCCCTCACGGCAAGCTGAAAAGCAGCTGCGCGGAGTGCAACCCTTGCCCTCACGGCAAGCTGAAACAGGGCTGCGCGGAGTGCAGCCCCTGCCCTCACGGCAGGGTGAAAGGCTACTGCGCGGAGTGCACCCCCTGTCCCCACGGCAAGCTGAAACAGGGCTGCGCGGAGTGCAACCCCTGCCCCCATGGCAAGCGGAAAGACCGCTGCGCGCAGTGCAGGAGAGACTGACCCGAGAGATAGGACCGGTTACGGCTCGGAGGACTACTAAAGGTTCGGAGGACAAACTTAACAGTGAATAGACTAGTACAGTATACTTAAACTAGGTAAAAGGCAGAGCTTTATACCTTAGTACAACTTCCTTTTTTGAAGAAACAGAAAACTTTGCCCTGATCGTACTACGCTAATAAACCCTCGCTACCTCCCCGTGCCGTACGGCGGCACGCCGAGTATTTTCTTCACCCGATCCGGCGCGTTGACGTAATCCGGGTCCACACCCGCGATCGCCCTGATTGTAAAATACAAGTGTCAGTCTCGTATGGGCAATCAGGGAGGCGGAATGTGGTGGGTGGGAAATACGTACCTTAAAACGATGGCGTACACGGCGTGCAGAATCCCGACGTATGACAAGGAGTTCAGGAGGACGAAAAAAATCGCGCACCCCCACACCGCGCTCATCGTGGGCGCGAACGTAGCGCCGACGTTTGCGCTGATCTGGTCAAGCAACCTGAGACGATAAAAGCCGAAAGTGTCAGTCGGTCGTAATGTGTATATCCGGGATTGGAAAGGGTATACTGTACTCCATACAGAGCAGTAAACAGTCGGCGGAACGCGGTGGGTGGGAAATACTTACCCGAACATCTGCGTGACTAACAGCTTCATCACGTTCTCTCGCAGGACCAGGGAGGAAAACGCTAGTGAGGCGAAAATCCCGAGCGACCGCACGAGCGCGCTCACCGGAACCGTTATCCACCAGCTTCGTCTTTTGTTCCACATCGACCCCAAGCTCAGCGCCATGGCGCCGTGAAGGAACACGTAGTTCGCCGCGCGCAATGGACCGCTTAAAATGAAAAGCAACAGCGTCGTGACGATCGCAACGCGACCCGCGGCGTCGTTGCCGTGCCGCGCCGCCGCGATGACCACTGGTAACGGGAAAAGCGCCCCGAACCACGCGTCCACTCGGAACAACGTGCTGAGATGAAACAGCAGGCCGGTCAACGCGGCCAACATGGCGCACTCCACCAACACGGACACGGGTAACACATCCGGGGTGGTCGTGGTGCGTCGGGTGCGATTTTCTTTTGATGGCGCTACCGGTGGCGCGTTACCCGCCGTGTCGTACCCACCACCAGACGTACCGTCGTCGAACCCGCCGGATGCAGCGGAGTACTCGCCGTACCCGGCACCGGCCCTGGGTGCCGATGATGGCATCCACGTGTTGTTTTTCCTCTCATCAAGTCCTTCGGTTCCACGCGTGGTCCAGCGCACCGCGGTTCTCACAGGGCGACCCACACCACCGCGCGTCGCCCTGTGCGGGCACGCCGCGAGAACGCGCAGCGCCGCGTGCGCGACCATGGCGGCGACCATCGAATGAGGCACCGCCAGGTGCGACGACCTTGGAGAGGTTCGAGAAAAAAAGAATGTTGGCTGATTGTAAAAAGAATGTCAGTCTTGTATGGGAAAACAGTCTTGGGATTTGGGAAACACAACGTATTTCTTCCAGACTAAAAAAAAGGGATAGTTCATTTTTGCCCGCCCGGCGTCGCCATCCCGAAAGCTGTACAAGAGCGCTCGCCGGCACACCCGCGCGGTCTCTTTACATAGGCACGTGTGTGTGTTCTAATCGAGTTAGTTTACCATGAGGTACGTACCTGTACCTTTGCTTCGGAGGCGACATAGCGCGGCGATCGCGGTGGTCGCGACGGCGTCCAGACCCGGTCGCCGTCCGCGTCTAAGCCGACAAAATCGCGACTAGGGTTTTCTGAAGCGAATGCATCCCCACGCGTCTCCGCGATGCCCACCACGCGCGTACCGCGTGGTTGTCCTCCGCCCCGGGACCGGCGTGTTCTACACACACCGCACCGACCACTGACCCACACCCCACACGTCTTACCCCCCAAACGCGTTTCAAACACACAGCAAGCTCCCCTCCGACACCCTCCGCGAGGCCATCACCAATGTTTTGGAAGGCAGCAAAGCCAAGCCGCGTAAGTTCACGGAAACGATCGAGCTTCAAATCGGGCTGAAGCAGTACGACCCGCAAAAGGACAAGCGTTTCAACGGCACGGTTTCCCTGCCCACCATCCCCAGGCCCAAGCTCAAGCTGTGCATGCTCGGTGACGCGAAGCACTGCGAAGAAGCGCAAGGCGTCGGCATTGACCACATGGACGTGGAGGCGCTTAAGAAGCTGAACAAGAACAAAAAGCTCATCAAGAAGCTCGCTAAGAAGTACAACCACTTCCTCGCCTCGGAGTCCGTGATTAAGCAGATTCCCCGTCTCCTCGGCCCCGGCTTGAACAAAGCCGGGAAGTTTCCCACCCTGTGCACGCACAACGAGCCCCTTGAAAACAAGGTGAACGGCATCCGCTCGCAGGTCAAGTTCCAGCTCAAGAAGGTGCTGTGCCTCGCCGTGGCGGTCGGGAACGTGGAGATGTCCGAGCGCGAGCTCTTCGTCAACACCCAGATGAGTGTCAACTTCCTCGTGTCCCTCCTGAAGAAGAACTGGCAAAACGTCAAGAGCCTGTACATCAAGTCCACCATGGGCGCGCCCTTCCGCCTCTTCTAAGAGACGCGTAGAGGCGATGTACGGCTGTCGCGACTAGTTCCAATCAGTCGACTACCCATCAGTCGACTGATTCTAACCAGTCGTCAAAACCAACCGAACCGTGTCGGAAGCCCTCGTGTGAATCGTATCCCCAACCCGATGATCGCGTACAACCAACGCACCGCAGCTTCACGAAGTCGTCCCCGCACCAAGGCGGGCTGGCGGCGTCGCTACGGGAGTGATTTGGTAGCTCCGAGGTTTAGGGTTCACCCCCCAACCTGAGCGCGCTTGCTTCGTCAACAACGAACGAGAACTGAAACACACACAACACCTTAAACTACTTTGACGAGAGGCGTTAGATTTTGTTATGCAAAGACGAACCTCTTTCCGATAAATATGCTCATCTCGTAAGACCTCTTTACACTAGCGAGTCCTCTAAAATCATACATTTTTACACGAGTCCTCTAAATTCACTCTCGTAAGACCCTCCCTTACCCCCCCCCCATCCCCGGCAACGCGGCCTCGTTCCCCGTCGCCACGAGCCCGGCGACCACGATCAGCACTCCGCTATTCCACAACGAGTGGATGAACATCGGGGTCAATAAGTTCCTGGTTCTGGCGTAGGAGAACCCAAGCACGATGCCTAACGTGACGAGCTGCGGGAAGTCCCTTGGGGCGAAGTGCGCGGCGCCGAAGATGACGGAGGAAAACAATACCGCGCCGGGCGTGGGTAACCACTTCGTGAGCGAGACTAACAAAAAACCGCGGAAAACAACCTCCTCCAGTAACGGCGCCAGCACCGAGGTCACCGTGAGGACGCTTACGAACCGCCCGGCAGAGCCTTCCCCGGATCGCAAAAGAGGCAACACCGCGTCTATTGTTCCCGGGCCCTGGTCCTTAGCGGCGGCGGCGGCGGGGGAAGATGACGCGGCGGTGACAGACGCCGCTTGCGACGCGACTCCGCTCGCGGTGTCACTCGCGACTCCTGCGACTCCGTTCGCGGCGTCACCCGCGCGTCTCAACACTTCCTGTGCTCCTCCCGCGTGACTCAATTCTTCAAACGCGTGCGTCCCTAAATCAATCGCAGTCGCGGTGAACCCGATTGCAAAAAACACCATCACGTACCCAATAACGCCCCAGGTGAGCCATCCTTTTTCGATTGAAAACGGGTCATCCGCGGGGTCCAACTTTTGAGATAAAAAAGAAAGTGTCAGTCTCGTATGGGCAATCAGGGAGGCGGAACGTGGTGCTTGGGAAATACGCACCTTGAAGAACTCTTTTCCCTCCATCTCCGGCGCGAACTTCCGCAACAAAAGCCACAGCACTAGGAAGGTCTCGAGCGTTTCTATTAGCTGTACCGCGACTAAGTACTTGCTTTGTTCGTTGCTGTCAAACTGTCGTGGGTCCACCCCATTGGCTATTAACAGCGCGGGAAAAACAAGCGCCGCGGTTAACACGAAACTCGCGGTCCACCCGCTCATGCCTAGAAAAACCCGCCAGCCCCCCCACGGGACGTCCCACTTTTCCCTCACGGTGTCAAGATCAAGCAAGCGAAGCGACGAGAAGCCGCCTTTTTCAATAGCAAGGTCCACCGCTTCGAACGGGTCTTCCGGGGGGCCGGCATTTTGTTTCCGCGTCGCCGGGACCTGAACGCCTTTTTCTCGTAAATACTTTTTCAGCTCCTCATCTTTGGCTTGCCGTTCCTTGGAGTTGGCGCGGCATCGTACGGCGTTTCTGGGTGGTGTGGTTCCCACACCGTGTCGGAACAGGTGAACGTCCCCTCGCCACCGCCCAGAGTCACGCGACACGAATTCGGGCTCCGCCTGCGCGCATCCGCCGGCGTGCACCGCGCGCGGTCGCGGCCTCGACCACGTCGTCACGCATTTTCGACAGTGGTGCCCACGACGACACGTGCTTGTGTTGCGAAGCACGGCCGTGCTCGCCGCACCAAGTGAGGCGTCGAGAACGGACATCTCACGCCCCGCTCCGATCACCACCGGTGGACGGACGAAAGAAATGACACGGCTCCGCGCCGGAGCGTTGTGACCTTTGTGGTGCGCAGGTTGGTGACGGAGACCATCGACATCAGTGAAAAGTTTCGGTCAGCCACCCCGGCAGACGTGGCGTAACTCAGTTTCAGATGAGATGCGTGTGTCTTCCCATCCACCGTCGTGCGTAGGCCATTCTTCGCGCGCGCGGCGTCGAGACACTCCGCCTCGCCGCGACTCGGAAGCGTGTCACATGGCGTGCGTGACCGCGTGTGCTGTGCCGGCGGCACCGCGGAAGACGCGCGTGTGTGTTTCCCACAAGGTGTCGACGAAGTGCGCACTTCGATTGCGTGGCGTGGGGATGTCACTTTCCCCACGAACTCGTGGCACCGTAGTGGTACCGCGCGTGTTGCCGTCCACCGCGGAGCTTGAAACCGCGCAGCTCGTGTCCATTGCGGGTTTTGGTGTGTTGATAGGCTCGTTCGCGGTAATCCTGGGGTTGAAAGGAGAACCAGAGCCGTGTCCCTCGTGCGCGCAACGAGGCGGGGAGGCGTGTATTTTCTGCGACGCTACCGGTCGCCGAGAGTCGCCTGTGAACATCTCGAAAACGTCGCGAATCAACGACAGCGTGGCGGGCCTAACGCAGCGGTCACCCCTGGAGTGTACCGCGTGCAAAGGCGCGGGGATGATCTTGTGCAAAACCTGCCGGGGAACGGGGTTTAAGTGAAAGTGACTTGTAATAGTAACACAGGATGTAGGGTAAACGTGGGACTTGAGGAAAAGTACCGAGAATGAGGTGATGATTACTCAAAATAAAATTCCTAAAGCTAGACGTCACGTTCACGCGTCCAGTGGGCTTTTATCCGAGAACGTGACCCCCGACTTCACGGTCATGGACAGGAAGTCTTTTTCCACGTCCGCGATTTTAGCATCGGACACTTCCAAACACGCGTCCCCGCCCCGCCCCGCGCGTTTCGCCGCGTTCCGCGCATCCTTAGCCGCCGCTTCCAGGTTCTTCTCCCGCTTTGTTTCCCGGTCAAACATCTGGTTCACGCTTTGGAGTTTTGCGAACGAAAAGTGTCAGGGCCTTTCGGGCCATGTGTATTACGTAATTACTCTGGACAACCGGAAAACAAGTCGTCTATAATTTGGGAAATGCAGGGACGTACCTTTGCTTTTCATTCGGCTGCGGGGTGTACAGCCCCTCGCAAAGCTCCATCAAAGTAGCGCTGCCGTCCGCCGCGCCGATCGTGACCAACCGCCCGGTGTCCTGCACGTTGAACGACGTCAGGGAAACCCCCTCCGTGACCTTCACCGAAAGCGCGGGGTCGTTTTGTTTGTAGTAGTAATCCCACGCGTCAAACTCGCCGTTCCCTTTTATTGTGAAAAACACCCCGGGTCGCGTGGGTGACCAGGTACCTCCTGTTAGGTACGAGTTGTGGTACCGCGTGGTCATGATTGGCGTCTTCAGGTCCTCCATCCACACCCGCGCGCTCCAGTCCCCGATTGACATGAAGTACTTCGGGTTGAACGGGTTCCGTTCCAGGCTGTACACCGGGCCGTGGTGGCCGTGGTAGGACGTCCCCACCCTGTCCGCGGGGTTCTTCGCCTTGCGGTTGCACATCAAAATCGTCCCCTGCTCCGTGCCGATCATGAACTGAGATAAAGAAAAGAAAGGGTCAGTCAGTCCCGAGTCTTGTGTTGGGTGATTTTCGTGCAGTGGGCGAACCGTGTTGTACTCAATTTCACTTATTGTGGTGGTACTCCCTTGCGTAATCGCACTCCATACAGGGCAGGTAAACAGGGAGGCGGGATTTGGGAAAGGGAATACGCACCTTCGTGGGGCCCGCGATTGATTCGTACTCCACACTGACCGCGCCCAACACCACGTCGCTGTTCTTCTCCACCAACCGCAACTCCTCAACCGGCTCGCCCAGCCGCCGCGTGTCCCACCAAAACACCATCCCGTCCGTGCTCACGCTGAAACACTCCGTGCCTGTTTTCGACTGTAGCCAGTCCATGTCGTAACAAGGGTCGCGGTGGGACTTTTCAATCGGCGAGGTGTCCACGGGCTGGTGGCCTGTGATTGGAAAAGAAAAGGGTCAGTCGGAGAGTCGGCGAGTGTGGGTGCGTGCTGTATGGGCAAACAGTGCACTTGTGATGTATGAGGTAGTTGCCAGTGCTGAAAATGTTACGGCCGTGGTGCACTCGACCAGGTGCGGCAAACAGTCTTTGGATTTGGTCTATACAATTTACGCACCTTTCCGGACGTCGAAAAACCCAACCTGGCCGTTGTACATCCCGCCGGACAACACGTTCGTGTCTTTGGAAAAGAAAAGAAAAGTGTCAGTCTTGTATGGGCAAACAGTAGTCCGGGATTTGGTGAAAGGCCCAACGTACCTTTGGGGTTGTAGTTGACGCAACAAAGTTGGGACGGGCCTTGTAGTTCGAAATCGGGTTTGTTCGGCGCGTTGACGTCCCAGATGTACGAAGAAAGGGCCATGCCTTCGGGTTGCTGCTGGAACCCCAGAATGCTGTACGCGATGGCACACTTCCGGTTCTCCACGTCGGGGTTCCACGAAATGTAAGAAGCGCCTCTTTTGATGGCGCACGGATCTCTGAAAACAGTTAACGTCTTCGCGTAAGGCTGTTCCGACGAGTGGTCCCCGCCACTGCCGTGGAAGTACTCCTCGTAGATATCAACCGCGTTGTTCTGCCGCACCAAGTCCTCAACCTCCGCGCCGAGCGCCGCGACGGAGGCGATGTACTGTTCGTGGTTGTACGGGAAAAAAGTCAGGGAGGGGAGTCTCGAGTACGGGTGTCTTGTGATGGGCGATTTAATCAGCGCGCAAACAGTCGTGTCCTCTGGTGCACTTATTGTAGTGGTAACACTTGCTAACTGCACTCCATACAGGGCAGTAAACAGTGTCGGGATGTACTTGCTGACTGCACTCCATACGTGGCATCAAACGGCCGGTGTCTGGATTCGGGAAACGCGCAAAACAAACATGGACGCACCTCCTCGTCCTTCTCCACTTTCTTCCGGAACCGCAGCACGTGCTCGACTTCCGTGGGGTCCACCTCTTTCGGCCACCCGCCCTCGACGTGCGCGAACCCGCGGTCGGCGTAGGTTATCTGTTGCGTGTTCGCCTGTTGGTTTGGATTGTTTGGATGTAGGGGAGGGGGAGGGGAGGGGGAGGGACGGTTAGTTTCAATGGCATGCAATGCCATTCATTTACCACAAACACATTCATTTTTCCCTCGCGAAAGCACGCAACAGGTATCTTAACCAGTCTTGGAAATCGTCAAATTGGGAAAGTCGTTTGCCCGATGCGGCATCCCCGGGTGGGTCGTCCCCCGCGCCGAGTTCGTGTTAATCGTACCTCGTGCTCGGACAAATCCGGCGCCACCTGCACCGTCGTCACGACGGGGTTGCGCTCGATGTAGTCCAGCTTCAGCTCGGGCTCGGGGCGGATGTCGGACACGACCTGGTGGGTTTGGAGGGCGAGGATGGGAAAAATGCGTCAGTACACGAGCCAAGAGTCAAACCATGGTGTAAAGACGCGGCACGGAGAGGCTGACCCGGGGGCTCGCACCTCGCACGGCTCGTCCTCGAATCGGGCGTGTCTTCCGAACTCCTTACGCGTCTTCGCGTACATGTAGTAGATCTCCATGGCGACGAATGGAGACCTTCTGCGGCGCGGCGCCCGCGTGGATCGATCTGTTGAATGGCGCACTTGTTTTTGAGCAATGCTCGATAAGGCAGTCGCGCGAGTTGCACTTTGACTTTTTGACAAAAAGTTAGCTACGAGCCACGTACCTCTCATCACTCCCACCCCTCGCCCTCACCCGCGATGCGGTGGACCGCATGCGGCGCGGCATCGGACGACGAGCCCCCCCCGTCCGCAAGGAGCGGCCACAGCAGCACCCTGGTTGGTGAGTACGTGGTGGTGTTCGGAGGGACGCGGGGCAAGAATTTTCACGGAGACGTCGTGGTGCTTGATGTGCGAGATTTGGATTTGTCCGACGACACCCCCACGACCTCAGGACGCGCCCCGCGGTGGTTCCGCCCCGCCGCCTCCGCCGATGGTCCGTCCCCCGGCAACCGCGCGTTCCACAGCGCCGTCTGTGTGGGTTCCGACTTGTACGTGCTGTGCGGCCGAACGGGCAGGGCGCAGCACGGGGACGTGTGGGTGCTGGACACGAAATCGTGGCGATGGAGCTCGCTTGAGCAGAAATTCCCAAGCTCCCAAAGCACCAAAGTGAGTCCTCGCGATTTCGGCGTCGCGACTGCCACGCCCGGCAGCCACAACGTCGTTTTGTTCGGTGGGTTCGACGGTAAAACGTGGCTGAACGACCTACACGTGCTGTCCACGAAAAACGGCGTGTGGCGAAGCGTTCAACTCAACACCAACTCGCCGGCGCCGTCGCCGCGAAGCGGGCACGCGGGGGACGCGCTGGACACCAAACGCGTGCTGGTGTTCGGCGGGCAAGGCGCAAACGGAGCGCTGTGCAGTGACCTTTGGGCGCTGAAAGACGTCGACTTTGACGAAGCGATTGATGCCGCAGAGCTATTATTAGATGGCATAGAAACGGGGTTCTCAGAAAAGAGAAAAGAAATTGTTGACGTCGACGAAAAAAAAGAAGAAAAAAGAACCTCGCCCGTGTGGACGCGACTTTTCTTGAAAGGCGCTGCCCCGAGCCCGCGCACTGGGCATTCAGTCACCAAGTTCGGCAGCAAGATTTTAGTCTGGGGAGGCCACGGAGACGACGGGTGGCTCGTGAAACAGCCCCGGTATTACGACGACGCGTTCGTGGTGGACATGAAACTCGGCGGGTGGCGGAAACTCGACCGGTACGTAATGTATTTCCCAAATCCGTCAACACACTGTTTTATCTCTCAGCTGGTGACTGTTGTCCATACATCGCGATATACAAGACGTTAACCATTTTTCTTTTACAATCACAGAGGCACCGGCTCGTCGTCGCCGAGCCCGAGGGCGTTTCACACGATGACCGTGGTGTGCAACAAGGTGCTTTTAATCGGCGGGTTCTCGGGGGACAAGAACGACGAGCCTCACGGCGCGCTTTCGGGGGCGTGGTGGGGAACCTTCCGCGAAGAGGAGGGGTGCGAGGGGGAGGGGGAGAAACACGGCGATACCGAAACAGGCAAACACGCGAACAGTCACTCTTTGTCGCAAACCCGCCAATCGGCGCCAATCGGCGGGCCCCCCGAAACCTTCGGCGAGGGTTTGAACGGCGTCCGCCGTGTTTTCGGGTCGGGGCTGGGTACGTTCGTGGGGATGGCGACGAGGGGGGCGGAGATGCCGGTGGGGTTTCAGCGGGGGGTGCGCCAGGTGGGGTTTGGAGACCTGTCGAGTTCTGCCAAACAAAACAAAACTGGCGGACTGAGCGCGGTACCAACCGACAAAAACGCGTTACTCGCCTCCGTGCTTGTTTCCGTGGAGCGTCTCAGCGCAGCGAGCGATGTGTACCCCGAGTTGGGCGAGGAAGGTGCGTCTTTCCCAATCACCACACATCGCCTCTGCGATTGCTCATACAAGACTGACATTTCTTTTCCCACAATCAGGGCGGCGGCTTTTTTTCGCGAGCTGCGATTCCGGGGACCTGCGGGTCGGGGATTTGAAACATGCGTTGCAGGTTAGGAACTTTCCTAATCACCACATTCCGCCTCCCTGTTTGCCCATACTCGTACCAGAAGGGACTATTACCCTGACTGTTTACTCATACACGTTACGAGAGACTGACACTTTCTTTTTTATCGCATCAGGCGTACCGGCGCGCGGTGCCCAGCCAAGGCCTGGGGATGCCACGCGGTTTGGGGATGAGCGACGACGAGGAGGACGAGCTCGATACCTCCCCAAAAAACAAAATCCGCGATCCCCAACCAGGACGGTTCATGCACGTCGCACACACGCGTCTGCGAATGCAAGACGTCCCCGCGATGCTCACAGAGCTGCAAGGCGCGCTCATCGCGGAGGTTTAGAGGTTCCTGGAACGGGAGCGCAAATAGAAGGAGACTTTTTTGTTGTTGTTGAGGGTAGGGTACACAAAGCTCAATCGAGCTTATTGTACCACATCGAGGGAGTGCAAACAGAAGAATAGAAGGGCACTTTTTTGTGGTCGTCTACGTATTATCGAAACCGGAACCAAACGCCGTCGTATCACCCCTTGTTATGCTTGTTCGCAAAACTCCCCGGCGTTTTCCATCGCCGCGTGTTCCAGGTGTTTCAAAAGCTCCCTCACGATCGGAAGTTCGTCAACGCCGCCGCACCCGTACCGCACCGCCAGGGTCTGCGCGGCGATTTTTTCCGCGCGTTCCACGCCCTTCGCGGCGTCGACGCCCCCCAGCCGCTTCGCGTTCTGCACCGCCACGGCGAGCTGCTTGCAGTGCTCGAAAGACGCGGGGTCGCCTTCCGCGAGCGTGGACGCCAGTCGACCGAGCATCTGGCCTCGTTGCTCCAGCAACCCAGCCGCGGATAGGCAGTGCGCGATGTTGGTGAACACCTGATGCGATAATGAAGAAAGTGTCAGTCTCTCGTAATGTGCATGAGTAAACAGTCGGCGGAATGTGGTAAATGGGAAATACTTACCTGCAACACGGACGTGCGCGCCCAGTTCGCAGCGGTCGGGTCTAAACCTTACGATAAATAAAAGAAAGTGTCAGTCTTTCGTAATGTGGCCGAGTATTTACTCTGGACAATCGGCAAACAGGGAGGCGGGATTTGGGAAAGCCCCAACACGCACCTAGCTGGTCGCACTTGGTGTCGAACCAGTTCGCCAGTTCCACTAACACGTTTGAGTCAGGCGCTTCTGATTTTCCCTTGGTGCGCTTCCACTCCGCCAGCGCTTGCGTGATTTCGGTGTGCGACGCCTTGGCCTTGCCGCGCATCGCCGCGATGAGCGTGGCGGGGGAGTTGACCTGCAGGGCGTCCATCACTGTGATTGCAAAAGAAAAGTGGTTAACGTCTTGTATGGGCAAACAGTGTGTCAGGATTTGGGAAATACTGGGAAAGCCCCAACACGTACCGATCGCCGCCGCGGCGCTTGCGGCTTTCTCGCCGTCCCTGTCCATGCCCGGCTTTTTGTTCGCAGGGTCTTTCACCGCGAGTTCCCTAGCCGCGGTGGCTTTCTTCGCGGCGAGATCCGTCGCGGTTTTCGCGTCACCCGCCCCGACCCGCTCCACCAAACACCGGCGACAAACGCACGTCTCGATTCCAAACCGCTTGGCGTGAATCGCGCGCTCTGGTTCGGGGTTCGTCACGTCGAAGTACTTCAAACACACCTCGGTTCCTTTTTGCAAATCCCTCGCGGCGCGAACGAACATCACGTTGCCGACTAACAGCTTGCACGCGTTCGGGGCGCACGCGTGGTTGAAGAAGCTCGGCAACGGGTACACGCCAACCGACTGCGCGTTTCGTATGGCGCTGGTTTTCACAATCGCGCCGCACATGCGCGCGAAGGTTTCCTGGTCCCGCGGTTCCGTTACCCCGACGTCATCGTTTTTTGTGAGGTGCTTGCGGAACAGAGAAAGGTCGGGCGCTGGTATTTCGGCTGATTTCGTGACGTCCGTCTCCGCGGGAAGCGTCTGGATGACCGCCGCGTCCCGCCAATCCCTCGCCGCCGCGTTGACCAGCTGTTTGATCAAAACCAACTCCACCCCGGCTTGAATGGGCGCGGTGGCTAGTGGCGAGGAGACGCACAGTAGCTCGCCGGCTTTCACGTCCTTGGTGACCACTACGCCTCTTCCTTTTGCGGGAATCGTGACAATCGCGACGGGGCCCACGTAATCGGCGCACCGCCGGAAACTCATGGCGAGGCGGCCGAACAAAAGCGCGGGCATGTTGTAGTCACCCAGAAACGCTTGTTGCGAGAGCATCTCGCACTCCGCCAAGGCGTTTTTCGCGGTAGCGTCTTGCGGTTCTTTCTGCACCAGCTCTTTTAAAGTTTTCACCGCATCCGCGTACCGCGCGAGGCCGTTCAGCGCGAGCGCGCGCTTGTACAGCGCTTTCGATTTGCTCGGATCGAAGGCTATGGCGGCATCCGCGTCTTTTAAGGCAAACGGGAACTGCCTGGTTCGCAAAAAGCACTCCGCCCGGTTCGTCAACGACACTGCGTCCTGCGGGTCGCTGTTCAAACACTCAGTGTACTTCACGACCGCGCCTCCGTAGTTACCGGACTTGAACAAAACGTTGCCTTCTTCGCGGATTCCGTTGTTCTTCTCCGTGCGAACCTCCGATGCTTTCTTAGACTTTTCTTTCTTCGACGGAGGCAGGTTCGCCACGATCCCGACCGGGGACTTTTTGTCGAGTTCGGGAGCCATGGTGGCGACACGGGAAATTGGGCCGTGAACGTGCCGTGAACTCTAGAGCGGAGACGGAAGGGCGGGGCGTGCGCGCGGTGCCGGATGGCCGATAGAACAAGCGTTTCGGATAAGAAAATCCAAGGAAGATCTCCATTTTCTTTCGATTTTGGTTTTTTGGTTTTCCAGTGACGCACGCGCTCGCCGCTAACCTCGTGGCGCCGGCCTCTGTGTCCATATCCACACCACACGAGATGCACGCCAACGAACTCGTCGAGCCGGACAACACAACGTACCACTTCGAATGTTACATGAAGGGTACGTGTGCGGAGTGTGAATATGGGGCGCTGCAGGGAAGGCTGTTTTTGGTAGGGCCTAGGACCTGCGTGGCTTCTACTTCTTGTGCTGCTTCTGCTTGGCACCTGTCATGTATCCCTTGGGAGGTGTGGACGGCCGCTGTGAACAACACCGAACACCGCGAGGTGGAAGAGATCCCCATCGGTGATGGCGTCGATCCCGACAAGATTCGCTTTGCGCACGCACTCGCTGAAGGTATTCATGAAGTGCAGAACTACATAAACGACTTCAAGCGAGAGAGAGGAGGCGCGTGAAGCGCGATCCGACGCGACCAGGATCAAAGGAGCGGCGAGACGCATCCAGTGCGCCGATCCCGGCATCCGTAAGGTGAAATTCAAGAAAAGTCGTGGACCATGGACATTGGCGGAAGGGTATTAAAAAAAGGAACACGCTCGTCGAGAAGAGAAGACGGAGAAAAGCGAGGCCAAATTAACCTTTGCGTGACGGCTAATCCGTGTTGTCTTTGCTAATGCTATTCCTACTCTCTACGCTAAACTAAACCATCCTCAACGCTTTACGCACGCGCAGCACGTTGCGAAAGGTCATGGAGACGCGCGTCGTGTCGCGACGAAGGGTCACACTCTGCGTTTTGGAGTCGTCGTCTCCGTTTTTTTTTTTTTTTAAAGCATCCCTTTTTTCAATCCCCGTCTCCTCCATATCATCCGACGCCGCTCCCGAAACGTCCCCGAAATTCACCACCGAGCCGTCAATCACATCCACGTCAACCGCTTCGATGCCGTGCAGGTACTCGGTGTACGTGGTTCCGTGGAACAGCAACAGCGAACGGCAAGGCAGGAAGATCCCGAATTCTTTGTAAGATGAATCGTCGCGAAAATCTTTGTGCGGCGCGAAGCGCATCACGGCGTCGCACCCCAGGCTTAAAATCAGGACGCACGGGTGGTAACACCCCCCGTCCTGGTGCGGCAAAATGCCATTTCCAGGTAGATACTCATTCACCAAGACGTGGTTGATACGTGTGGGCATCAACTCTCCTACGGTGTGTTGCACCTTGCCAATTTCACTGGCTAACCAGTCTGGCATTTTTTCCGCGAGCGTTCCTTTTTCGCGAACCTGGCCGCCGAAGCTTTGTAACCGGCGCGCGCTCACGTTCGTCCACTTTGGCGATGCATAAACCCGGCCCAGCAAATACGTCTCCTCCCGTTGTGTGCACCAGTCCTTCAACAGATACACGGTGGTTCCGGGAGGCGTGTTTCGCACGCGGTGCGTTTCCGTGTCCATCCAAGAACCCCAACCGGAAAGAGTTTAACTCTTTCCTGGAAAGAAACCTGATCGAGAGCGTTTTGGCAAATGGAGAGAGTTGGCGCGGTCAGCGAGACGCGCACGTTTTACGACGAAGGAAGGTATTGGGAGAAACCTTGAAAATCCCGCGCGTTCGAATTCAAGCGTTCCATCGGACAAATGCCTCGTTTGTCAATCAGGTGCGACGAGTCGCCCTCCGCGGCACGAAAACCGTGGGGTGCGGAGGATCAGATTCGTCATCTAAAGAATCGTCACTTGGAACGTAAACGTGTGGAACGCGCGGGTCGTAAAACCAAACCGCAATGAAACGAATAAAACTCGGATGGTAAGGAAGCATCGTTCAGAACGTCACGTGACTCCAGCTGTCCGAGCGAACGTTGCTGTACCTGCGATCACAACAAGGCGTCGCGACATTTTCGATCGCGCCGCTCTGACACTAGTGAGAGGATGGTTTTTGGTTCGGAAACGGAGACGGGGAACGGTTCCCGGCTCCGCGAAAAAACGCGCGTCTTGACGGCGGCAAAACCGCGGAAACACACACAACCATCGATGGACGGATCGGACAAATGCCTCGTTTGTCAATCAGGTGCGACGAATCGCCCTCAGCGGCACGAAAACCGTGGGGTGCCGAGGATCAGATTCGTCATCTAAAGAATCGTCACTTCCGTTCATCGTTGATGCGTTGTGTGTGCTGTCGAAACTCGGTCGCGACGCGCGGGGCCAGGCACGCCGGTCAAAAAACCCGCAGCCGCGCGAGGTTCACGTTCGGAAACTACCAGGGTAACGTCACAGACGCCAAGTGGCGTTCAGAAGCAGAACTGGCGTGTTCGGAGATTGGTATCGTCACGACGCGAACCTCACGGGAGCGCTTTATTTTTTGAGCGGCGGCGTCGGAGATCAGGGGATCGGGACAGGCACGGGCGACGCCTCGGGTGGAGGCGTGGGATCGAACGAGTCGAGGGATGAGCGCATCAAAAGCAAGCCGTACCTCGTGAGATGCTTTGTGATATATCGCGCGATCGAAAACGGGAAGATCCAGGGCGCCCCACCGTGATGGGCGCCCTGGAAGTGATGAGACGAGCCGCCGCCGAAAGCGAAAGAAAGGTTTCTAACAATTTGGCCGATGCTTTTGAGCGCAAAAACCAAAAGTGATGAATCGCCGCGTCAGAGGCCGGCGCTTTTGCGTCCCTCCCCCTCCCACCCCTCCCCACTACTCCTCGCGCGTGTGCGTCCGGGGGGACGACGCGCGATTCTCTTCCACGTTTTCGGTGCCAACCACGATGTCATCGTCACTCACGTGCGCTGGCGCGGCCAACGCGCTCGGGCGCGCGTGTCCTCCCCGTCGGCCAAAATCGTTGCGGCCCGTACCGAATCTCTCCGCGTTGGATAGGCCAAAGTGTTTCCCCATTGCATTGGGAAGACGACGCGGGTGGTTCCCCCCCGCAAGCGCCACGGAAGACACCGCCCGCACCGCCAACCTCCGCGTTGCAGGGCTTTCCCAAGCCGAAGTTGACGAGCTATTGACGCTTGAGGAGTCGGGGGATGCTTTCCAAAGGCTGGTTCTGCTGGCGAAGCAGGGGGGGGTTGACATCCCGCAGTCTCCCAAAGCAAGCGCAAGCGCCGCGCTCGCGATGTGCGGCCCCACGTCCGTGATGGACGACACCGCGGTCGGCGACGGCAGCATCCCCGGCCTCCCCGCGGGTCTCACGAAGCCGCCTTGGTTACGGCAACGGGCACCGCAGGGGGACAAGTACAAACAGATATCCGCGGACGTGCGGGGTTTGGGTTTAGCCACGGTGTGCGAAGGTACGTGTTGCGTTTCCCAAATCCAGGCACCTACGTTTGCCGATTGTCCGCCCGTAATCACGCATACACATGGCCCGAAAGACTGACACTTTCTTTTATTGGTATCAGAAGCGATGTGTCCGAACCTGGGCGAGTGCTGGAACGGCGACACGGGCACGGCGACAATCATGATCATGGGCGATACGTGTACCCGGGGGTGCCGGTTCTGCGCGGTGAACACTTCGCAGACCCCAGCCCCACTTGACGAGATGGAACCCGAAAACACCGCGACCGCGGTGGCGAAGTGGGGGGTGGGGTATATCGTGCTTACTTCCGTGGATAGGGACGACGTGCCGGACGGCGGCGCCGAGCACTTCGCGCGAACGGTTCGAGTGCTTAAGAAACTAAAGCCCGACATAATCGCCGAGTGCCTCACGCCCGACTTCCGGGGAGATTTGGACGCGGTGCGCCACCTCGCGAAATCGGGCCTGGATGTGTTCGCGCACAACATCGAAACGGTGGAGCGGTTACAGGGGCGGGTCCGAGACCCGCGCGCAGGGTACGAGCAATCGCTGTCCGTGTTGAAAGCGGCGAAAGCGTGTAAGACGGGTTTGGTCACGAAAACGTCCTTGATGCTAGGTCTTGGTGAAACGGATGCCGAAATCGAACAAACAATGAAGGACTGTTTCGATGCGGGGGTGTCAATCTTCACCCTAGGGCAGTACTTAAGACCCACGAAACAACACCTGGAAGTCAAGGCGTACGTCACTCCGGAGAAGTTTGACTATTGGAAAAAATACGGCGAAACGCAAGTCGGGTTCCGGTACGTCGCGAGCGGACCGCTCGTCCGGAGCTCGTACAAAGCGGGGGAGTTCTTCATCCAGACCATGTTGCGGGAAGACAGAAAGTAGCCTGATATTCTGAAGTAAGCACCTTTTGAAGGTGGTAATAAGTAAAACGAACTGTATTTTCAACGCATCGTCGCTCTCGTCTTCTCGCTTGTCCTCAAAAACGTTTATGTTCACGTCTTTCCATCTTTTCAATCCTTCTTCAACGGCGGCCCTCCCGGGGTGCCCGCGGGTAAAAACCGGTCGTGTCCGTCCCTCGCTATCCTGTCCGCGGCTTCCTTCGCGCGTCTGTCGCGAATCAAGGTAAGTTTCGCCAGGTCCTCCGCGATGTCCTTGGCGCTCTTTTCAACGACGGGTTCCGCGGGTTTCGCGGTTTTCGCACGCCCGTGGGGATTGAGAAGCTCGTCGTCCGACTCCGAGTCGCTGCCGCTTTCGTCGGACTCCGAGTCATCACTCGAGTTCGGGGGAAGCGACCCTGGGACGGGGCGTTTGGGCTCCTTTTCCTTTTCCGGAACAACGGGTGCCTTCTCACCGGACTCCTCCTCACCCGACTCGGACTCTTCTTCGGACTCGGAGTCGGAATCGTCCTCGCCTTTGGCGGTCCATTTTTTCTTACCCAATCCGCCCTCCGTCCCTCCACCCCCGTCGCCCCTTCCCCCGCCCCGTCCGCCGCCGCCCTTACCGCCCTTACCCGCGGGGTTAGAACCCTTGTAGCCTTTGCCCATGCTGCGTCTGACCGGTCCTTGGGTGGCCGGGTGACCGGGTCGTGGAGGAGTGACCAAAACCCTTTCGATCTCCTCGTGAAATAAAAATGAGAAAAAAATCGATGACTTTTCGCCATCAGATGCCAGTCGTCGTACTTCGCGGGGGCGCCTTCGAGGCAGCCATGGCGGGGGCTCGCGTGCGGCGGCCCGTTCACGGCGGCGGCCGGTTCCAGCAGTTCATCGTCGTGTCTCTGATGTTCATGTGTCTCAAGTCCTCGCACGAGGGCGCGGCGCGCGCGTCTGGTTTACCGCGAGGGGGCGCGGCGGAGTGGGAAGGGGCTGGGCGCGGGGTAGGCAGGGGACCCGGTGGGGTCCACGCTGACGCGGGCGCGGCGGACATTTCGGGATTGAAGGACCTGACAGGAGTGGTGGAGTTCGGAGGGGGAGACTTCGGGGACGGGGCCGGGGCGGGGACGGGGACCGGGACGGGAGAGGGACGGGACGGGGCCGGGACGGTGAATGGAACGGACTTGGGGACTGCGATGGATTTGGAAAACGACGACCAACGATGGCGCCGCCCGTCCTTCCCGGCGCCGTTCCCGAACGACATCACGGGCACGTACAAAGGCAAGTGGAGCTTGGTGCAGAGGCTGGGGGCTGACGGTTTCGAAAACGGCACCACTACTGAGGCTCTTCCGGAGATGCACGCTTTTTTGAGCGAGCTCCACGAACTGGGAACGGCGGTGATACAACTTCGCGGACGGTGGGATCCTGATAAACGAGTACAAACGGTGACCGGCGAAGCCGCTATTCGCGACGGGCCGTACATCTCGGACGACGACCAGCACGTCAAACTTAATGGCGTGTACGTGGAACCAACCGGGAAGCTAGTGATGCTCGGGGAAAGCAGGATCGGCGATGTGTTTCTTCAGGCGGGGAACGGGACGGACAGGGATGGCGCGGGCGCCGCGAACGAGGAAAGCAGTTTAGGGAAAAGCGAAAATCCAGACGCTACAGGTTCGGATGGAAAACGCCGCGTCCACGTGGGCGTGGCCAACACACCTCACACAATGGAAAAACACCGCGAGGCGTTGCGAATCGCGGCGAGGGATGTCACGCGCACGCCGTTTTTCGGTACCAACTCAGGCGACGACGAGTTAAACGGTAACCGACCCGAACGCGTTCTCGGGTCTCCGGGTTTGTCCCAGATGAACAGGAACGAGCGAACGCGTTTGTTGGACGATTCGGCGCCCGGGTCGTACTTCGGGAAGTGCGGGTTTACCCTAGCCTTGTGGGTCATCCCCGGTGGGTTCAAACCGATCGACCCGGTTGATGCGGTGGGAGGGACGGAATTTGATACCGAGCACGAAGACGGGAGTGCTTTGACTTCGTCTTCCTCAAAAGGCGGGGCGTTTGCGAAAGTGTCCGCTTCGCGCTTAGCGAAAACTCGAGCGGAAACCTGGCGGCTGCACAAAACTAAATCAAGTCACGGCACCTCTTCTAAACCTGACCGGTCTATCCACAGCCTTCCCGGCGAAGGAGGCTCTAATAAACCCACGCTACAAGGTTCGCTAACCAGTAAAGAGTGCGGGTTCGAACTGCGACTCACCGCCGCGTGGTTCGAGCTCGGGAGTTACTACAAAAAAGCCACAAAGTACGCGCTGCTGATTCTTTTCGCGACGTCTCTGCAGATATGGCTCGTAACGAAGCAAACAGCCTTCGCGGGTACGCAAAGCGGGCTTTCAAAGATGAGCCTTTTGAGCTTGGGGTACCAAGCCGTGCTTGATTCGTACCAAACCCTTTTGCACCTAACAGCGGGCGTGGTGGCCGATCCCGTGTTTCACGTCTTTGCCGCGACCGCGTTTGTGCAGTTTTCGCTGTTTTCGGTTTTCGAAATGAGGCTGATGTTGCAGATTTGGAAAAGCCGACGGCCGAACGGGGAACAGAACTGGCTGGAAATACGACGGGATCTAAGTAACCTGTACAGCCGGTTCTACGGGGGCTTTATTTTGGGTTTTTTGTTCATGTACCAGGCGCAGAAACGGCCGTGGCTCATCGCATTAGTAACGCAAAGTTACTGGATTCCCCAGATTCTTTACTCGGCGTGGGTAAACGCGAAGAAACCGCTGGACCCGGTGTACGTGGTGGGGATTTCGGCCACCAGGCTGGTGATTCCCCTGTACCTCTTCGCGTGCCCCACGAACTTCGTGCGTTTAAAGCCTAGCTATTGGACGTCTTTGTTGTTACTAGTCTGGGTCGGGGCGCAAGTTTTGTTGCTCCTTTTACAACATGCCTACGGCCCCCGGTGTTTCTTGCGATGGGTCCCCGACGGGTTGTTACCCACGGTGTACGACTACCACAGAAAGATAGACGACGAGATTTTGATTGCGGCGGGGGGGGGGGATGCCGAAAAAGGCGAAGCGGGGGGGGTGGATTGCGTGATTTGCATGGCCCCGGTGGAGTGCGGCGACGTTCACGAGCGAATGGTCACGCCGTGTAACCACTTCTTTCACGCGGCGTGTCTGGAACGCTGGATGGACGTGAAGATGGAGTGTCCCACGTGCAGGGGGGTGTTGCCGCCGTTGTGAGTAGGTTTAGGTTTTGTTAAATGGAGACAAGTAGCTCTTTCTTTTCACACAAGTGGAGATTAGTAGCATCTAACAACACAGGTAGGTTTTTCGTATTGATTCGTACTCTACTCGCCGATGCCGAAGTAGCCGCTGATGGTGAACGGCTCTTGCTTGATCTCGGGCTCTTGTTTGATCTCGGGCTCTTGTTTGATATCCGGTGAACTCTCCGGCTCGCGCTTGACCCGCTTCGACCTCGGCGGATCCGCGCGTGCCGTTTTGCACGCCGCTCACCTGCTCTTCCGCTTGCCGTGAGGGCAACCGGTGCACACCAAGCAGCTGTCTTTCCGCTTCCCGTGGGGGCAGAGGGTGCACACCGTGCACCTGCCTTTCTGCTTCCTGTGCGGGCAGGGGTTGCACTGCGCGCAGTTTTTTTTCAGCGCGCCGTGGGGGCAGGCGCTGCACTCCACGCAGCTGTCTTTCCGCTTGCCGTGAGGGCAGGAGTTGCACTTCACGCAGCTGCTTTTCAGCTTCCCGTGAGGGCAGGCTTTGCAGTCCGCGCAGCTGTCTTTTCGCTTGCCGTGCGGGCAGGGGTTGCAGTTCACGCAGCTGTCTTTCCGCTTGCCGTGCGGGCAGGGGTTGCACGCCGCGCAGTCGTATTTCACCTGGCCGTGCGGACACGGGTTACACTCCTTGCAGTGGTATTTCTCCCTCTCGTGCGAGCATCGCTTCGTGCCCATGGTTCGCGCGCCACGAAACCCCGGCGCACGCGCTTCTGCGGCTCCTGAAACGTCTGGTCGTTGTCTTTGCTTTTTTCATGCTTTTCGTTCCTTCCCAGGTATCGAAAGGCCAGGACGGGCTGAAAAGAAGTCACCACCACTGTTCCCCGCACCTCCGTGATTATGGTGAACCCAGTTGGACTCGTGCAAGGCTTGGCGCTGTTTTTCCTCGGCGGCGCCATCGCGTACGTGCTGCCTCGTCCTTTGCAGGAGGACAAACGCGTGACCGCGCGGGTGCGGCACCGGAGGTCGGTGAACTCGAAAACTCCTCGGGACAAACCGCTGCACCAAGTCAAACCGCCGTTGCCTAGGAAGAGGTGAAGGTGTGTCGAGCTCGGAGAAGGGGTCGTGCTGGAAAGAGAGAATGTGATGCGACGATACACGTGAACACTACGCGCGACCGAACCCGCGCACGTGGATGGCGGTCGCTCTGCCCGAGGAGGGGTACATAAGAAAAACCTGTTTTGTGCAAGAGAGTTGAAAAAAATAAAATACTGCAAACGAAAATCTACCGCCTCGGTCTTTTCGCGGGCGGGGTTCCTCCCGTGCCTCCCCCCGCGGCTGCTACTGCCGCGGCGACCGCGTTCACAGCGCCTTCCGCGGCGGTCGGTTTCGCTGTTGGGAGGAGCACCACGCACTCCGCGAGTGGCACGATTTCGAATGCAGATCTTTTTTGGTTCGGCGTTGACTCCACATCACCCCCGTTCACGTCCACCACCGGGGTCCATCGCAACACGTCCGCGGTGGCGTCTGCTCCCCGGATCCAAACCCGCTGCCACCGCCGCACCCTACCGGTCAACACGTGCGCCTGCGTGCGTTGCGCCTCTCGCGCACCGCGCGTGGACATCGCGTTGGCTGCGCGAAGCGGAGTGGATCGCCAACCTGGAAAAAGATGCGTTCCTCCAAAACGAGACTCGTCGCTTCCTTCACTCACGAAAAACGTCACCGAAAAGGACGACGTCATCAAGAACGCCCACCTCGCGGAGGGTCAAACACAAGGCACGCTGCGCGCCGTGTGCTTGGTGCCGGCCGCGATGCGCGCGGGTGCGTGCGCTCGGGTACCCGCCTCGGGGGTTTCACACGCGGTGCCTGGTCCGAGTTCCCGGTGCGACGCTTGCGCTTTTCGTGGGGCGCATCGAACGAGGTGGCGTTTAGTTTCCGCGCGTTCGCGGTTGCCTCGCCGTGCGCCAGGTGGTGTGCGCGCCACAACTGCCGAATCCAACGACACAGGGTTAGCCCCCAGGGTGTTCGATGACGTGGAGGACATACGAAATCGGTCGTCCAGCGACGCCGAACGCACGAACCAACGGGAAGCGTTGGCATTGGCGGTGCTCGCATCCACGCGCGCGTTGGACCCGTCGTCCGCGAACGGGTTCCAGCAACTCACCGACGCCGCGAGTTTCGTTGGGTGGCGCGTGATTAGCCTTGAGGACGGGAGCGTGATAGGCGAGGTGAGGCACGCTCTGGCGATGGCCGGGGGAGAGGTCGTGGCGCAGATGGGGGATTTGGAGATGGACGAGCACGATTTGGACGACGAGCTTGGGGTTGCGGATCTCTTTTCGCCCGCGTTTGCGGCGCGGGGCGACGACGCGGCTTTCGACGACCGCGACGACGACGAAGACGACTGGGACGAAACCGAAGAGTCGAGCGGTTCTTTCGACGACGATTCCGACGACGACTGGGAGGTGATTTACGAAGGCGAGGATGATGGAGCGACGAGTTCGAGCGACGTCTCGTCTTCGGACGACTTTTCCGTCTACTCAAGCGGAAGCGTTGATGAAAACAACACCCCCCCCCTGTCCCTGGTGCTCCGCATTCGAGGCGAGCGGTTCGTGGAAGGTGCTGGTGGAGTCGTGAACGTTGAACCTGTTGCACGTACGTATTGCGCGTTTCCCAAATCCTGACACACTGTTTGCTCATATACAAGACTGACACTTTCTTTTTTTACACTCAGACTTGGTGCCCCTGGTGCCGTCCATGTTCCCGCGGTGGAACGAGGTTGCGAAGGTTTTAGCCCTGGACGCGCCGAGCGGTTTGCTTGATTTGGGGTTCCGGCGCTCGGAAATTCGAGCCCTACGCAGGGACCTGTCGCCGTACACCTCGCATTTAAGCGCGACGCAACAGGGGATGCCGAAAAGGTTGACCCTTGTACGGGCTGGGAGAAATGACCTCGTGACCAGGGTCACTCAATTGGGCGACTGGAGCTCAGTGGCGCTCGCTCTCGGTTTAGAATCCAAGCGCAAACCGGACGGGTACTGGGAGAATATCGACTTTTTGCGTGAGGCGCTGTTGCAGTTAGTCAACGCTTTTTGGTTCGAGGAAACGGAAAAGAACGACGAAAGCGGCGAGCTCACGACGTTCTGGTACAACGACGTCTCCGGTGCTTTGAGCTTCACCCCGCCCGACCCCAATTCGGGCGGCGGGTTGGACCAACCCGTGATGCCGGCGATGTCGGACGTGCTTGAGGCCCGGCGGTGGGACGTGCACCAGGCGATTCTGTTGCACGGTGGGTATAAGGAAGTCTCCATGGCGCTTGGGTGGTTACCGAAACGAACCAGCGAAAACAGACACCTGTTACAGTTCAGCGCGCTTCACCGCGAGATGGAGAGTTTCATCACCGAAACCGGGGAGGATTTGAAGTTACCACAAGGTCGATTTCCGTCGGAAACCATGTTGTTGGATCACGACCGGGAGGACTTGGTACAAGGCGTGCGGTGGCACGGAGGGTTCATTCGGTGCGCGCGACGCATGGGCAGGGTGAACTTCTCCGCGTCAACGTTGGGGGACGCTCAAAGGTGCGGGGCTTTCCCAATCACCAAGTTAAGACACGACTGATTGCCCATACTCGTCCTGCGAAGGAACTATTACGACCAGAAGGGATTATTCCCTCGGACTGTTACCACGACTGTTTACTCATACCAATCCCTCATACACATCACGACCGACTGACACTTTCTTTTTTATCGTATCAGCGCGGCAAGGGCGTTGCGAACGTTCGCGGACGAAACCCTGCGGTTGCGACAAACCGCCGCCGAAACTTCGGTTGACTACTCGGTGGATACGTTGGCGAAACTGGCAAAACTGTCAACTCAAATGGCAGCATCAAGCTCGAAGCACGCACGCTTGTTAGACGTCCCTTTGATGCCCACCGAGCGCGAGCTGTTAAACGCGGGGAGGCACGATTTGCGGTGGGCGCTGCGAATTCACGACCGGGATTCGCTGGTACGTATTGGTATTGGGGCTACTACAATATGTGCACACTAGGACAAGTCTGTTCGGCCCGAGTACGCCCGACTGTTTACTCATACAAGTCACGGGAAGACTGACCCTTTTCTTTTCAATCGCAGACACGACTCGCCGGCGTCGCGGATCCGAACAAACCCGATCCGGTTACCGGGAAGGCGCGGAAGATGCGGTTGCAGTACGCCGAGGCGAGAAAGTTCATGCGGAACACGCTAAGGCCGAGACTAGCGTCCGCGGTCACGTTTCGCAAATGGAGCGCCACCCGGAACAACCGCCCGTGGTTCATCCCGGCTGATCCGCAGAAGTACTACGAGGTTCGGGGGACCTGGGTCGGGTGGGAGGATTTTCTGGGAGTGGAAAAACCACCAGGGAACCCGCAGCGGGTGTGGAGCTTCCGCGGGTACAACGACGCGAAGAAATACATGCGTACGCTGCGGAGGCCGCCCGGGAATGGGGGTGGCGTTTCTTCTGGGGGCGGTGCGCTTGGCGCGAATCGCACCGACGTGACCGACGCCACGTTGCTAACGGAAACACAAACGATTGAGGCGCCGACGACGTCTTCCGCGTATAAGCGCTGGGCATCCTCCGGGAATCGCCCGGTCGATATCCCCCGGGACCCCGCGGCTCTGTACCGGCGACGGAACGAATGGGTAAGCTGGGACGACTTTTTAGGAAGACCGCCTGGGCAAGTCAAGGCTGGGCGGAGGGCGTGCACAAAAAATAAAACGCCGAAAAACTCGAGATGATTAGAATTAGAAGTAGATGACGTCAGGAGCTTTGGTACTACAGATGTTAAAACGTTAAACAGAGAACACGAAACTTACGTATTACACGAAACTACGTCTTCTCTTCTCTACGCGGCGCGAGAGGTGTTTGCCCCGCTCCGCGAAACGCGCGACGCGTCTCTTTGTTCCGTCCTGGTTTGGGAAAAAAACAACACACGTCGATTCAGATTCGCGCACAGACGTGGTGGCGACACCAGTCTTGCGTGCGCGAACGTCATGGGACGTGTTGTCGAGTTACCTTTTGCCGGACGAGGGGAACAAAGATTCAAACGCGCGTTGAATGGCTTTCAAGACGAATTAGGAAGCCATCACCACCAATGAGTGAACCGATTACAGTTCAACCTTGGCGCCGCCCGCTTTGGCGCGTTTCACGGAGCGAAGAAGCGTCATGGTGGGCGACTTCGCGGCGACGGTGTCATCCTTCTTCTTCTTGCCATCCTCGTACTGGGTTTGCAGGCTTTTCAGGAGGGCTTCGAGTTCGGTGTCCGCGTCTTTGAGTTCGGTTTCGATCGCGAGAATCTCGGCGTCCAGCTCGGTTTCCGTGAGCTTTTGCTTCGCTTCGATGTTCGCTTTTTGCTCTGCGTCGCAAAGGTCGATGTTCTCGGCGCCGCAGGACGGCCCTAAGTTGTCCTTGGCCCAGGCGGAAAGGGCGTCGTAGTCCCGTCCTCCGTTGTACGCGTCCCCGGTAGCCGCGGTGGCGCCGGTGAAGTACTTAATAGTGGGGTACCCCTGTACCCCGTATTTCTGGCACAGATCCTTCTCGATCGTGCAGTCCACATCCGCGATGACGACCGTCTTGGAACTGGCGTACTCGTCTCCGAGTTTGTCCCAAGCCGGCTTCATCGACTTGCAGTGGCCTCACCTAGTTATGAAGAAAAGGGATTTGGGATTGGGAGGTCAGTTTCACAGTGAGCGGTGGATACGGGTGATGTGTGCATGTATGCGTTGAATGCATCACTGTTGCGCATTACTCATGTGTTGAATGAATGCCAACAGTCGCAACAGTAGCGACTGCGTCGAATCGAGTTGCAAACTTTCCAAAACTCGGTTTCGTTCCGGGAGGCCGCGGGCGATCTCGTCTCGCGATGTTTGCCGGACAAGCTCTACGGCCGGGCTTCTTAAACGTACCAAGGCGCGAGGAACTTGACGAACGCGGACTTGCCGGATTCAACAACCTCGGTGTCGAAGTTCTTAGCGGTGAGGTCCACGGCGCCGGCGTTCGCGCCGAGCACCAGACCCGCGAGGGAGATGGCGATGAAGGAGACCTTCATTATTCTTAAGAGACCTGCGATTTTTTCGAGGCGCGGATGCAGAGGATGGAAGGTCAGCCGGGTGTTGTGGACGTGGGGTTTGGCAGAGCAAACAAAACAATCGTCCGCACGGTGGGTCAAGTGAGCAACTGTTGCTGTGTCACAGAAAAACAGGCGCTCGCCACGCGACCCAACCGCGTTCGCCGTCCGCGGATTGTTCCGGAGGCGAGATCTCGTGAAACGCCATCGCGATCGTAACACGAAAATCCCGGCAATCGTCGAGCACGTGGAACGCGCGAGTGGACATGGCCAAAGACGATGCGCTACGATGTGACGACGCGACGCGAAGAAATGAAATCGAGAGGAGAGCGTGACGTACCGGACGAACACTCGTGCGGCGGTCTTCCTAATGGCGAGAGGGTGAAGGTGTCAACTATTGATGTATCGATTGCGAAAAAAAAGGTGCCTCGAAATGCGTGTTTCTCGCCCGCTGATTGGAGGAAGAAACGAGTCTTCGAGCAAGCAAAAAAAAGGGCACAAAGTCTGTCTCCTCCTGCTAATCAGCCCCTCACGCTTTCTTCTTCCCCACCACCCCCCTCCCCTTTTTGCTCTTCTTCGCGGTTTCCTTAAGCCCGTCCATGTGCGCCTTTTGTATCAGGGTCATGGATTTGTTGAACCGGTCGGCTTTTTGCAAAGGAACTGTTGCGGAGATTTTCTTCTTCCCATCGCTGGCTCTGGCCAAGACCACCCAATCCGAGTTGCTTGGATCTAAAATAACCTCAGCATCAACAACTGCCACGCCGCTGCCTCGTCGCGGCAACCGCTTCAGCGCACTGCGTTTCAGCGTCACCCACACCGTACCGGTTTCCTTGTTGCGCGTGTACATCTTGGTGAGCTCGGTGAGAAACCCGTCGGGTTCCAAAAGCATGATGAGATGCTTGTTTTGTGCTTCGTCTTGTCCCAAATTTCACGTCTCAACCCGATCGTGGCCTCACTCCAGCGATGCCCTATAAAACCCTTTCTTCGTCTCACTGCACGCCGCGAACGGGTCTGATACACACACACGCGATCCCAAACGGGACGACGAATCCACCGAACGTACGGACGCGTGGTGGCGTCCGTCGGAATGGCGGCGTGGACCGGGCCGAGTACGAGAACTTTGAGTAGTTTTGCCAGTGGGGAAAACTTTTGCTTCAAGAGTGGCAAAAAGCGGCTTCCGTGTGTCTCATCGTCACAGCCGTGTCGCGCTTGTGTGAGGCGAAACGCAAGCACGATGGCCACCGCCCCAGCGCCCGGGGCGACGGAACAGATGGCTTCCCTTGAATCCCAGCTCGCGGATACAAAGGCACAAGCGGAAGCGGACGCGGTGAACGCCGAGCACCTGAGCCAAGCAATGGAGACGCGCTACGCATCGCTCGCGGGGGAACACGCCAAGGTACGTGAGCGCCTACCCTACGCCAATGCATACCCACCTGAGGGAATGCGTCACGGTTTCGTGCGGATCTCGATCCGGAGTGACAACACACACGACCCGCATTACGTGCCACCCGCGGCGGGCACACGCACACAATCGCACGAGCCAAGATTCGGTGCCCATCCCTTGTTCAAAATCTCACGCCCAACCCGATCCCTACTCCCCACTCACCCACAGGCCGTGGAAGAGCGCGACGCCCTGAAAGCGCACCTCGCGCGCTCCACCGAGTCCCTGGGAAAATCAACAGCAAACGCCAACGCCCTGGATGTTGCGCTGGTGCAACACGTCGCGTCCGTGGACCGACTGAAGGTGCGTGCGAGATCTTTCCATCGTTCGCGCCTCACAACAAAAACCCTGCCTCTTTTTTCTCCGAAACCTCAAAAAAAACTGACAAATTGCAATTCCTTTACTCTCTCTCCTTCCTCGCTGTAAACCAGGCTGAGCTCGCCGTCGCCAACGTCTCACGGCGCGAGCTCGTGGAGAGGCTCGACACGAAACACAAGGAGCTTGTTGATAAAAACACCACCGTTCAGTCGTACCTCGAGAAAGTGGTAAGCGCGAGCGAGGACCGTTCGCGGGTGGAGGGCCAACTCCGCGAAGCGAGCGGCAAGTGCGCCGCCTTCGACGCCGCGAAGGCGCGGATGGAACAAGAAGCCGTGCTTCTGCAGCAGCACAATGAGTGGCTACGGTCCGAACTTACCCGGAAATCCGAGGAACTGCTCACGTCTCGCAAAAATAACAGCGCTGAGTTGCTAATCGGGGCGAACGCGCTGGAAGCGGCGGAAAGAGAAGCCGCCCAAGCGCAACGCGAGCTCGTGTTGGCCAAGGAAAGCGCTGTGACACATGAAGCTGCGTCTACGAAACGAGCGCATGAGCTGCGAGCCGCCCGTGAAGCCGCCGCCGCCGCGGAGGCGCACTTCGAGCAGGAACTCGCCACGTCGAGGCGCCTTGCGGAGCTGTACAAAAAACAAGCGGATGGGCGAGGGGCAAAAACCGAAGAGTTGGAAGGCGTGCTTCAATCTCTCCGGGATCACCTTGTCGAGCTCAAAGCTGAGCACGCCGGGGCGCTCGGTGATCAAAAGCGCTTAAGGCAAAACGCGGAGACCGCGCTTGTGGAGGCCAAGCTCAACTTTGACGGGCGACTCGCCGCCGCCGCGGCGGGTGCCGAAAACGCGGCACCGTCCCCCGCGCTTCCTTTAGCGACCCTGAACGACGACATCTCAAAAGGCCCCGCCGCCGCGTCCGGGCGCGTCGGCGGTGCGCTGCTTCAAATGCAGCTCCTTGACTCATCCGCCGCGGCGCTGCGAAAGGAAAACCTCACCATGACTGAGCTGTATACGAAATACGCGGAAGCCGCCGATGCGTGGCGAGGGGAGTGCTTCGAGCGCCGGCGGTTACAAAGCACCGTGGACGGGATGATCGGCGAGCTTGAACAACGCGCGCCGATGTTAGCTGAGCAGAGGGATGAGTACGAGCGGTCGGTGAAAGCGCACGCGCAAATGCGCGCCCGGCTGGAGAAAACAACCGTGGAAGTCAGAAGGATGGAGGCGGATACGAAAACCGCCATCGCGGATTGCAAGCGCAAAGACCGTGAGGTTGTTTCCCTGCAAGCGCAGAGCGCCGACTTGTCAAGGCAAGTCAAGCTGCTGCTCCACGAAGTCACCGAGCTGAAACACCCCGGGACCGCGGGCCCGTCCCCTGGTGCGGTGTTCAACACGCACGACGCCTCCTCAGTGGTGACCGCCACGCTTGTCGATTTCAAAAACATCAACGAGCTCCATGAGCAAAACAAGCGACAGCTGGGGGTGATCCGCGCTCTTTCCCTGGACGCGGAGGAAAACGGTGCGCGGTTGAAAGAACAGTACCAAGCCGAGGTGGATTCCATTAAAAAGCAAGCCAACGACGCCCTCACTGATCTGGAAAACAGGAAAAACAAAACGCAAACCATGGTGGAAGCTATCGTGCGCCAGCGGGATATGTACAAGGCGCTGTACGCGGGGGGGGGCGGTGCGAGCGGCCACGCCATCGCCGACGCCGACGCCGCGGCGCTTTCGCTCGCGGCGGCGGCGAGCGCCAGTCTGGGCGGGTCCTCGCTCGGCGGCGGTTCTGGAAACTCGGGGGCCGCGCACCTCACCCTCGTTAACGCCGAGCTCACGGCGCAGCTCGCGAAGATAAAGGAAGAGTCAGGCGCGACCCTGGACGTGATGCGCGCGCAGTCGGACGAGCACCGCGCGACCGCCGCTGCGGCGCGCGCAGAAGCGTCCACGGCGCTCTCGAGAGCCGAGTTTGAAGCCCAGCGGTTCGCGTCGCTGAGCGAGTCCAGTGAGACCCTGAGACGCGACATCGCGGCTTTGGTGGACAAGAACACGAACGCACAAAGGCAAGTCGCGTCGCACGAAGCCAGTTTAAGGACGCAAGCTGCGCGTTTGGACGCGGCGGAGGACCGCGCCGCCGCCGCGGAGAGCGCCGCGCGCAGAGCCGAGTTGGAACGGTTCGTGTTAGCGGAGGCTGAATCGCGCGCCGCGGAAAAGGCGGCGCGGGCCATGAGCGACAAAGCCAAACTCGAGGTCGCGCGGGATGCCGCTTTGGCGGTGAAGACCGCAAGGGAAGAAGAGCTTGGCCGGGAACGCGAACGGCTGGCAACGGAGGTCGCGCGCCTGCAGAAGGAGTGGGCGCTGAGTCGCGGCGAGGTGGAAACCGAACGCGACCGTTTGCGAGACGCCAACGCCGCGAAGGACGCGGTTGCGGAAAAGGCGAGCCTGAGAGCGACCGAGGACGAAACGCGGGCCACGAAGCTCCGGGAGGACCGCGCTGATGCGGAGCAACGCGCGCAAGTCGCGGAAGCGAAGGTTGTTTTACTGGAGCAACAGGTCACGAAAGCCGAGGAGCGGTTGCGGGCGGCAACGTACGCGCGCGTCGCAAGTCACTCCGTGTCCGCCGCCGCGGAAGCCGCCGGCGTGGTGGCTGGCGCGTTAGCCTCAGACGGCTCGCCTGTGGAGACGCCAAGAGAGATGGAGCTCCTCGCAGCTGCGGTGAGGGCTGGCGAGGACGCCGCAGCCGCGAAGGAAGCTGCCGCCGCCGCGAACGCGCACGTCGCGCACTACCGCGCAATCGCCGAGGCGAACGACGCGACGGTAAAGGAAATGCAGGGCGCGTTCGACGCGCTGCGCGCCGAAACATCCGGGGTTTCCGAAAAACACAAAGCCGAATTGGCATCGGCGCTTATAAAGGCGGAGGCGGCGGAGCAAAGTGCTTCTGAAAAGTGGCAGAAAAGAGCGGAACAAGCGGAGGCGAGGGCTTCTTTGGTGGCCGCGGCGGAGGCGACCGCCGCGGCGGCGACGGCGGCGCTAACGGCGGCCGAGGCTCAAAAAACAGATTTCGAGTCAAGAGTCGCCGCGCTGTTAAGCGACGTGGAGGCTCACCGGTTACAGATGCGCAGCGCGCAGCAGATGTACGAACAAGAGGTGGTGGCGCACGCGAGTGATATCACTCGTTTAGCACAGGAAGAGCTGAGGCGCGTTGAGGACGCCAAGACCTTGGCGGCGACGCGGCAAAAGGCGAAGGAATCTTTTGACGCGCTCGGCGACGCCGAGCGCCGGTTCGCGGATGACCTGGGCGTCGCTGAGAAAGCGCGTCGCGAATCGGAGGCGAAAGCCGTTGGGCTTTCATCCCAGAACACCATTTTGCTGCAACAGCTCGAGGATGCGCAGCGCGTGGTTGGCGGCGTCACAGGCGGCGGCTCCGAGGATGGCAACTCCAAGCTGCACGAGGTGGTGGCGTACCTGCGCAACGAAAAGGAAGCGGCGCTTGGTCAGTTGGAAGTTTTGAGCCTCGAGGTTTCGCGGTGGCGTCGCGCGGCGGAGACCGGCAGGGCGGAGGGGGAGCAGTGTCGCGAGCGAATTCACGACCTCGAGTCCAGGGTGGGGAAAACCGCGTCCGAGGGGGATACGAAAATCGCCGCCCTGAAGGCGAAAATAGAACACCTCAACGTGGTGAGCGAAAGCAACGCGTCCTTGCGAGTGGAGCTGGCGACCGCGGTGGGTTCAATCGCGGAGGCGAAAGCCGCGGCGAGCGCGGCGGCGGCGGCGGAGGAGCGCGCGCGCAAGGCGACGGCGGCGGCGACTGCGCTTGCGGACGGCGCGGCTGGGGAGATCGATTTGCTGAAGCAAGACGCCGCGAGGTGGGAAGCGCGGACCACGCAGCTGCTCGAGAAGTATGGCCAGGTGGACGTGGCGGAGTACGAGCGCGTTACCGCGGCGCTTGCGGTGGCGACGGCGAGCACGGCCGCGGCAATCGCGTCTACCAAAACAGAGGCTGAGAAATTCGAGGAAGCGGCGAAAACCGCGACGACCGAGCTTGACCAAATCAAAGCCAAGGCTGAGAAATCCGCGTCGCAGCTCGAGATTGCGAAGAAACACTTAAAGGCGTACAACCCTGATGGGTTGTCCGTGGTGAAGTGGAGAGAAGCGCAGGCGGGAATAAAAAAAGACGCAGAAGCCGCGGCGCTCGCCGCGGGGAAGTGGGCGGAGGAAAAAACGGCGCTGGAGTTGAGTTTTAGTTTGCAGTTGCAGGAGGCAACCGCGGCGGCTGCGGCGGCGGCGGCTGCGTCAACGCCTTCCGGCATGGAGGTGGACGCCCACCCGGCTACGCCCGCGGAGTGGGAGAAGGAAAAGGCTGAGTTGGAGGCGCGGCTCGCCGCCGCGGTGGAGGCGGCGACCGCGCCAACCGCGGCGGGCGACGCCGAGGACCCGAACTCCGCGGAGATGGTGGCAAAGCTCCGCGGCGTGGCGCAGAAGAAAGCACAGGCGGTGACGAAGCTGACGCAGCAGCTCGTGACGCAGAAAGCGCTTCTGGATGAAGCGTTGGCGGAGAAGGAGAAGGCGGTTGTGGAGCGGGACGCCGCGGTGGCACGAGCGGCGGCGCTTGAGGCGAAAAAAAGAGCGGATGCGGTTGTCGCGACGCCGCCCGTCGCGGTTGTCGAGGCGACTCCTGCGAAAAAGGACGAACCCGTGGCGACGGCTGCGCCTACTCCGGCTGTGCCTACTCCGGCCGCCGCGGAGGCTACCGCGATGGACGCCGCGAACGAACCCAGTGGGTCGACCCCCCCCGCCGCCGCCGCTGCTGCTGCCGCGCCCGTGTCCCCGAAGATGACCAAGAATGAGAAGAAGAAAGCGCTGATGGAGCAACGGAAAGTGAAGGTCGCGGAGGCGAAAGCCACGGGGTTGGCGAAGAAAAAGGCGGAGGACGACGCCGCAGCGGCGAGGAAAGCGGCGCAGGACTTGGAGCTCGCAAAGAAGAAGGCGGAGAAGGAAACAACCGACGCGGCTGCCGCAAAGGCCAAGGCTGAGGGTGAGGCTGCTGCGAAGGCTGAGTCTGAGACCAAGGCTGATGAGGCCAAGGCCAAGGCTGACGCGGAGGCCAAAGCTAAGGCTGATACCGAGGCCAAGGCCAAGGCTGATGCCGAGACCGAGACCGCGGCTGAAACCGAGGCTACTACGTCCGAGCCCGAACCCCGCCCGGTGCCGCCGGTTGTCGTCGCCAATCCGTTCGCCACCGTGGCGTCCGGGTCCGCGAACCCGTTCGGAGGGCTGGCTAGTTCGCAAGGTTTGAACCCGTTCGGGGTTGCGGCATCCGGGGTGTCCAAACTGTTCGGCACCGTCTCCCCCGCCGCGTCGCCGTTCGCCGCGTTCGCGCAACAACCCAAACCCAAAACGGACGAGGAACTGGCGGATTCGTTTCTCTTCGACGACGCGGAGGGGTTTGAAACGGGCGAGGCTTTGGCGGAGGCGGCGGAGACTAAAAAACCGGAAGACAAAGGAAAGGAACCCACTCCCGACAAAGGAAAAGAACCCGTGGTGGAGGCGCCGGTGGCACCGAGTACCATCGCGCAAGCCGCGAAATCCGCGGCGGTCGCGGCGGAGCGAGCCTCGCTGGCGGCGAAAATCGCGGAACTCGAGTCGGCGAAGAAGGCGTTACCCACGCCCCGAACGTCGCTTGGAACGGGCCCGCTTGCCGAGGGGGAAAGAACCGTGGCACAAACCGCGGAAGTCGCAAGAAAGGCCGAGAACGTGGCACGCCAGAAAGCCGAGCTCCAGGCCAAGATTGACGCCCTGGAAGCGGCGAAGAAGGCGGCGACCGGCTCGGGGAGCGCCGCTTCGGGCAGCACGCCGCCGAAGCCTTCGGGGCAAACGCCTGTTAAGAAAACAACCGCCGAACTGCTCGCGGATAAAAAGCGCGAGACGATGTTGCGGCAGCAGAAAGCCACGAAGGCAAAGGCGGACATCGAAAAGGCGATTGCTGAGAAGCATGCGGAGCTTGAGGCAATGCGCCAAATGGTCGCGGGGGCATCTAGCACGCCGGGAGGCAAGCGCAAGGCGGCAGATAGCGGTGAACAGACTCCGGCGAAACAGTTGCGAGCGGCGGCGCCTACTTTCACGCCGGGCGCGAGCGGCGCGGGCGGCGCGGCGGCGACGCAATCGGAGGCGCAGAAATCGCCCGGGCGCGGCGGTCGAGGCGGGCGCGGGGGAAGAGGCGGGCCCGGCCGAGGCGACGGCGACACCGAGGGCGGCGGCGGCAACTCCTTCTCCGCGTTGGGCGACGGCGCCGAGTGATGAGACACAAGAGACTTGCAATGGAAACGAGTTGAGAACTTTGCGTTTCGTCGTCCCCCAGGATTTTTGATTCCCTCGGAAACTCCCTCGGAACGCCGAGAACCTCTCGGCACAACGACGCGCACAGAAACCATCCACTCTTCCAACGCGATGTCCGGTAAGAAAGCTCGCGCGCGAAAGCAAAAGCGCGAGCGCCGCATCGCGAACACGGCCAGCACGGCTAACGCGGGCGAGGCCATCCCCGGCCTTCTCAACGACATCGTCGTCACGCACGTCCTCAGATCTGAGCATTTCGACGATCCCGCCGATCTCGCACGGCTCCCAGCGGTGAGCCGTGCGATGCGCGAGACGGTGGCGGCGACGGGGCTAAGGTTTGAAGAGCTTAACGAGGATGGCGCCGTGAACCTCGGATGTTTAAGCGCGGTGCAGTGCCTGCAACGGGGAGGTCGCTTGTCGCGTCAAGAATCCCTTTGTGAGGCAGCGGCGAGGAGCGGACAGCTCGAAGAGTTGAAGGTGTTGCGCGAGAACGGCACACCGTGGGACACGATGACTTATTGGGCGGCGGCAAGTGGCGGGCACCTAGAGGTGCTACAGTGGGTGCGCGCGAACAGCTGCCCGTGGGACTATCACACGCTCACAGAGTCGAGAGAGGTGCATCTCCAGTTGTTTAACTGGGCGATAGCGAACGGCTGCCCCACAAATGGATTAGTGTTATAGCACTTGGATTAGTGAGACAATTTAGCATCTACGTTTTGAATGTACCGAGTGTATTAATTCCCTACGCCGGTATCACGGCGACCGCCGTCTCTACGTCCCTCGGCGGCGTTTCCACCGCGTGTTCCACGGCCATCGCAGACGACTCCACCGTGATGCCCGACTCCCCGTGACACGTCACCGCGTCCCGAAACGGCTGCGCGAAGACGTAGTTGGGGGACGCGACGTTTGATTTGAAAAGAGGTTCGGTTGTGACCAACCCGGTCTGCGCGTCGAACCCGAACACGCACACGGTTGACGAGTTTTGGTTCCCCACCACTAAGTACCGCCCGCCACCCGCCCAGTTGAAGTTCCGTGGGCACTCGCCGCCGCTCTTCGTGATGTTGACGAGCTGAATTCCGCCGGAGTTGTTTCCCGAAGCAAGCAAGGAAGTTTCACCCGCTTGTTCCGAGGAGTTGTTAACTCCAGAACCGTTGTGACCCGCGAAGTCAGTCACGCGGAACGCCGCGATGGAGTCGTCGCCCCTGTTGCCGACGACCAGAAACTGCCCACTGGGATGCACGCGGATTTCCGAGCTGTGCGATTTCGCTTTCCAAACCCCTTCCGGTGAGATGGTGGTTTTTCCTTGCTCGCTTATTGGCAGGGACGACAGGTTCGCGGTTAGCTCAAGAATAGACCCGGGTGTTTCGCAGTGGCACTCGAAGTGTTCCTCACCGCCGACGTCCAAACTCCTGACCCAGCCCTCAGGGATGTTGACTTTGAAACAACTCACGGTGCTGTCCAGTTCGTTCACCAGGTACGCGGCTCTGCGCGTCGGGTGAAACACCAAGTGCCGCGGGCCTTTCCCTTTCGGCAACTTCACCTGCCCTTTCTTGACGAGCACGCCGTTTTTCGAGTCCACCCGGTACGCAAACACGCAGTCCAGCCCCAGATCCACCACGAAGTGCACGAACCCGTGGTAGGGCTCCGTGACCACGCAGTGCGAGTGCGGCCACTTCTGGCGGTACTGCCAGTGCTCCTCCCTGGTGGGCTTCGAGTGTTCCAAATACGCCTCCGCCGCGGGCTGACTCAGCACGCTCCTCGGCGCATCGCCTACCCTACCAGTACCGGCGTCAACCCTGAAGCACGAAATCTTCGCGTCCCAGTAGTGAGACGCCATCATGTGCGTGTTTGTTTTGTTGAAGTTCAAGTAACACGTAGAGCGGCCGCCCGCTTTGGTCCGGTGCACCACATCCAGGGTGAAGTTTGGTGTCAGGCGCATTGTTATGATCTCGCCCTCGTCGTCGATGCGCTCGGTGGAGGCGTCTGTGATTGTGAACGAAACGTGTCAGTCTTGTACGGGCAAACAGTGTGCCTGGATTTGGGAAAGGCCCAATACGTACACAGCAACGATTTGTGGACCGGTGAGGCGCAAATAAACGCTACGTTGGGCCCAATTGCGTTAGTGGACAGGTGAACCAAAGCACCAGTCAGGCCGCACATTTTCAACACGTGCACGCCGGTTTTCAGCTTGTTTTTCAAGGATGAAGCGCCCCCGGTCATAAACGCCGCATTCAACGCGTTGAGATTTTCGTCATTCTCGATCTCCCCATCCTTCCCGCCGCCGCTGCGTTCCACGCACACAAAGTTGTGGCTCTTCACACAAGGTGTGTGTGCTAAAAGGTCGATATCAGTATATCCGCCCACGACGAGAAGCGTGTCATCGGGGTGCCCGGAACTGGGGGGGTGCGGGTTGGAAGCGGAGGATTGCGCGCCAGAGCCCATGGCGTTTTTTTCTTTCTTTTTTTGGCGAAGCAATAACGGTCTTTGTTACACCCGAAAAGCAACAACTTTGCCGCGTCAGACTTTTGGCAGGCGGTGTTGACAGGAACGATGCCCGCTCGCTCGCTGTGGCTTAGAAAGTCAAGTAGGAGACGGTGCGTCGCGTCAGATACCGTGCGAGAGAGCCTCGTTGGCCGGAGTTTGGCGAGGGGAAACGGTCGCGTCGTAAGGCGCTCGCGCGCGCCGGAGGTGGCGCAAAGATTTGGAGACTTCCGAGGCGCGGCCAAAGAAACGCGGAATGAATGAAACCGACGCGTTTCGCCGTCGGAAACCACGTTGGGACGTGCTCGACGACCGCGCGACGTACCTGTAATCGCGCGCTACCCTTCACACGCACCGCGTGTCGCTTCACACCGAACACGCGACGCGTGGAACCCTCGATTCGCGTGGCACGGTGTGCCCTTTCGCGACGAACGCGTTCGCCGTTTGGCACCGCCGCTGAGAAAAATCTGCGCTTCGGAGATTTTGTGATTTGATTCCGCGCGCGTTTTTGGAATGTGAACGTTGGTTTATTAACTCCTGGATTCGTCAATCAAAATGGCCAAAAAGACGTTTCCGAAAATCGAAACGTTCCCCTCTCGGAACGCGCTCTGTCGCCACTGGTCTGTGCGCACAACGCACAACCACGTATCGCCCACGTCGCGCACGTTCGCGTTTACATCTCGTGTCTCCCGTGTGCCGTGCGGCGCGATTGTGTACGTGAACCATGGACCCCGTGGATGCGTACGACAAGGAGAACCCCGCCGGTGTCGCGGGAGCGGGTGGTGGCTTTATGAAAGCCACGGCGTCATCCAAGAGTCGGTTCGGTGCCCCATCCCCCATCGCGCCTGGCTTGCGCCCTAACCTGAACAACGGTAGTGGCGCGACTCGCCCGGCCACCGCGCGAGCCGACTTCGCCGCCTCGCGAAGCGCACCCACCTCCCCAACAAGAGCCTCACGGCCCGCGGGGGTCGCGGATCTCAACTCGTTCAGGGCGAGGCTGAACGTGGTGAAACGGGAAAGCATGATGCGACAAGGAGGCGGTGTGTTGGCCGGCGGCGTGGGGTCCAACCAGAGTTTGGATACCATGCAACCCATCGGCGAGATGCAACCGCAGCACGTGATGCAAGAACAGATGTTCGGAGGTGAGGACCCGTTCGAGGGTGGTAACTTCGGGTCCGACCAAATCGATTCGGTGCATCTCATAAACTCTAGAAATTTCGAAGATCCCGAGTTCGTGGACGTCCTGGAGAAGTGTCTGCACTGGCGCCCGAAAGCGCTGAAGGGGTATGACATGAAAGCCTTGAAGGAAGAGGCGCGCGTTGCGATTAACAACCTGAAGCAATGTCTGCAGCAGAGTTTAGTGCGAAAAGAGAATTTGGTCGAAGACGCCGCGAGGGCGGAGGGGAACCTCATGCAAACGATTGACGGTTTGAAGCTCTCCTTTGAAAGCGCGACGCACTCAAAGCAGGTCACGGCGGCTTCGCTTGAAGCCACGAAGAGTGAGCTAGATGCTTTGACTACACAGAGTGAAGCTGTGGTGTCACAGCTAAACGCCAGAAACGAGTCCCTGACTCGGCAACTAAAAAAACAGAACGACGACGCCGACTTCGACAAGCTGAAACTTGAGGACGCGCTTGAGGCTAAAAATGTGGAGCTGCAGAACCTGCGGCGGCGGCACGAAGAGGCCACCGAGTCTTTACGAGCCGTCCGGGATGACTTGAAAGAAACGCGGGAGTTGCTGTTACGTGCGGAGCGTGAGACCGTTGCGGTTAGAAGAGACAGAGAGAACGGCGAGTCCTCCTACGCCGCCGAGCGCAAAGCCCTGGAGAGCCAAATCCGTTCGAAGATTGACGAAGTCGCGGAGTCGAGGTTGAACATGTCAAAACAGAAGCACGAAATGGAGTCCGTGATTCGCGGGCACGTGGAACGCGTTGAAAAGCTCACCGTGCAGAACAAGCTCTTGACGCACACCGTGGAGGAAACCGAGGTTGGTATGAAAAGCAAGGCGTCGAGTTTAAGCGCGCGCTTGGCGGAAACGGAAACTGAACTGGAATCGTCGCAGCGTGCGCTTTCGAGGGAAAAGCTTCGTTTCAACGATTGCGAGAAAGATCTCACCAAGGCGCTGATTGATACGCGTGGTAAGTGTGATGATTTGGAGCAGAAACTGTCAAACACGTCTGTAGAGGTTGCGTCGTTGAAGGAAGCCTTGACGCAACAGAAACGGTTGAACGAAGACACCACACACGGGGCGTTTGAAAACCTGAACTCGAAAAACCAGGAACTGGAATCCGCGGGGAAACAAATTTTAAGCTTGCGACACGAGTTGAGTCAGAAGGATGTCGAGATGAAGGCCCTTTCACGTGACTTGAAGAACGCAAAGGATTCTGTTACCTCCATCACGCATGAGCTTGAGAACGCCAGTTCAGAGCGCCGGGAGGAACGTGCAAGGCTGGCGATCGAAATCGACCGGTTCAAGTTGGAAGCGGGCGAAAACAAGGGAAGAGCGGACGCGCTTTTGGCGCAGCAAGCGCAGCTCCTTTTGGATATAAAGGAAGAACGCGCCAGAGTCGCGCGGACCGAGGAGGAGCGTGCGTCCGCAGTTGCAGGCGGCGCGGCTACTGCGGAGTACGCGAGACAACAGGCGCGTGAAGATTTGCGTCTTGTGGAGGACAGACACCAGCGCGCGCGCGAAGAGATGGTCGCCGAGAAGCTGCAGGCGGTGCAGGCGGCGCGGGAGAAAGCGGCGCTTGAGATTGCATCGGCGCGGGCGGACGCGGCGAAGGCTGTTTCGGAAGCGGAAGCTACCTGCGCCAAGGCTGTTGCGGAAGCAGAAGCTAAGGCCACTGCAGCATCCGAAGCTGCTAAGAAAACTGCAGAGGCGGCGGTGGAGGAAGCGGACGGCGCCGCAGACAACGCCGAGGCGCTCGTTGAGGAGTTGAAGACTCTTTTGGAGAAGGAAAAAGCGCTTTGCGAACAGAGAGTGGCGGACATCGAGACGAAACTTTCAAACGCGGAGACCGCGATTGCTGCGAAAACTGCGGAGTGCGCCGAGAAACTTGAACTCGCGAAGGGCGATGCGTCCGTTGCGGTTGAGGGGGAACGCGCGTTGGCGGAACAAGCCGCGGCGCAGGCGGAGGCGGCGCTTGAGGCGCTGCGAACCGAGCTACGTGAAGCGCTCGCGGCGTCCGCGGAGGAGGCCGCGCAAACGCTTGCGCTGGAGCGGGAAAAGGCGGAAGTCTCTCAGACCGAGGCGAACGAAACGCTGACGCAACTCAAGGAAAATTTGGCGACACTTTCCACGGAAAGCAAGGAGACTTGCGATGCGCTGCGTCTTGAAATTGAGGTCGCCAAGGTTTCCGCCGCCGACGCGATTTCCAAATTCGCGGCGCTTGAAACCGCAAACGCGATCGTCGCCGCCGAGGCGAGCGAAGCGACACAGAAGCACGCGGAGTTGGTGGAACTTGCGGCTTCCGCGGAATCGAGAGTGCAAAACGTGGTGGCACAGCTGGAGAACGAGCAGAGGGAGGTGGACAGGTTGGAAAAGCAAGCCGAGGAAGCGAAGGAGTCTTTGGTGGTCGCTGCGGAAAGAGCGGAAGCGGCGATGAAAAGTCTCGTTGGCGAAAAGGCGGATATGGAGTGCGAGTTGCGCGCGCTTCGCGCGGCGGCCGGGATCGGGGACGACGGCGAGGAGCTTAGTGAAGAGCAAAGGCTCGCCGCAGCGGCCGATTTCGAGCAAGTCGCGCAGCAGAACGACATGTCCGCGAAGGACGCCAGCGCGCTTACGAGTAGGTTGGTGAAGGCCACGAAAGCCGCGGAGGCGGCGCGGCGCGTGGCGACGGATATGGAGACGCACAAGAAAATCGCGGAAGAGCGTTTGCGACGAATCGAGGAGCTCGAAACGCAAGCCCTGGATGCGGACGCGACGCGCAGGGCGCTGCACAACCAGATCCAGGAGCTCCGCGGGAACGTCCGGGTGTTCTGCCGAGTCAGGCCCACCACCAGCGACACCGCGGTTGTTACCTGCCCGGCGGACGGGTCGAGCGTGTCGCTTACGAAAGAGAACGACTCCAACCCCGTCGGGTTTGAGTTTGACCGCGTGTTTTCCCCGCAAAGCACGCAGGCTGAGGTTTTTGAGGAGGTTTCTCAACTCGTGCAATCAGCACTTGATGGGTACAAGGTGTGTTTGTTTTCGTACGGCCAGACGGGCAGTGGCAAGACGCACACCATGCTCGGCGAACAAGGCGTGGACAGCGCCGAGCGCGGGGTTATTCCCCGCGCGGTGGCTAAAATAGTGGAAGCGAGCGAGAAGAACAAACAAAAAGGGTGGACGTACGAAATGCACGCGAGCTACGTAGAGATTTACAACGAGCAGGTCCGCGATCTACTATCCGCAGGGGCGGGGCACTCGGATAAGCACTCCATCGTGCACACCAAGAGTGGCGTGACGGAGGTATCGGGAGTCAAGCGAGAAGCCGTCACCTCCGTCGCGGCGGCGGCGAACTTGGTGCGCCGCGCGTCAAACGCGCGGGCGGTGGAGGCGACGCAAATGAACGCCGTGTCGTCACGGTCGCACACGATCTTCATGCTGTACATTTCAGGCGAGCACAAGGGCAGCGGGAGCACGCTGAGTGGGTGCTTGAACTTGGTGGATTTGGCCGGGTCGGAGAGGGTCGGTCGATCGGGGGCGGAGGGCGCGCGGTTGAAAGAAGCGTGCGCGATTAACAAATCGCTGTCGTGTTTGGGGGACGTTTTCCAAGCCCTTAGCAACAAGCAAGCGCACGTGCCTTACCGCAACAGCAAGCTTACGTACTTGTTACAACCTTGTTTAGGAGGAGACGGCAAAACCCTGATGTTCGTCAACATCAACCCCGAAGCGCCGAGCGCAGAAGAGACGCTTTGTTCCTTGAAGTTCGCGGCGCAGGTCAACGCGGTTGAGCTAGGAGGCGGCCGGGGCGGCGGCGCGAAGCGGAACATCACCTCGGGGATGACACGGGACGCGGAGAAGAAGGAGGATACCATAAAAGAAGAAAAGTCATTGCCTGAAAAAGAGACCCGGCCCAAGTCCGCGGTGATCGGTGGCGGCGAACGCGTGAAGGACAAGCGGGCGAGGGAGTCGGCGGGTCCGGGTCCCGAGGCGAAGGGGAAGAGCAAAATTCCAACCGGAGTGCGGCCCGCCACGGCGCGGCCCGCGCTTGGGCCGGGCGCCGCCAAGAAAATCAAGCGAGCGCCGTAAGGGGGGAATGTTTTTTTTGGGGTTGGGGGGAGTGATGAGGGATTGATCACGGGATGATACAACGTCATGTATCACGGTGTCATGCGCGAAGCCGTGCGAGCGAAGGGCGCTCGCCACACGCGGCACTGACATAAAAGGGAAGGGAACACACTTTGTTATTTGAGCTGAACTATTTCCAGCTAAATTTGTCGACTGACTCGCTCCATGTTACTCCGCTATTAACTCAACTCCATGTTACTCCGCTACAACTCCCTCGAAGTGCACGTTGGTCTTTTCCGTCACCGCGACTACCGTACCACCTGTTACCTTACCTCGCGCCAGCAACGACGCCGCGCCTCCCGATTGGACCAACCGCTTCGCTTCTTGAAAAACGGCTTTGTCGGTGGCTTTCTCTTTTTTACCACCCGAGCCGAGTTCGCGATGAACGCCGGTCACCGCTTGTTCCAACTCGCCAGTACCAACCGCCAGTAACAACCCAGGTGCTAGCTCCAACAAACGTCCCACGTCGCCACCAGGCAGGATGGTTTTCATTTTGACGATTTCCCGGACTAACCGTGTGGTGTCCATCTCAAGAAGAACGGGCGCTCTGTGTAGCAACATGGGCGCGTCGATGAAGGGACAGTAAGAATCGAGGCAAAGGACTTTTGATTCGATTTGGGACGGGTCCCTGTACACACTGCCCCTAGGGCTTTCCGTGACGGCTTTGCGACATTGCGAAGAACCCCCCCAGAGGTTCCAGAACCGAACGCACAAATCCCCAGCCCGTGTGCTGGTGCCTTTCAAAGTTCCGCCGACTTTGTATTTTGAATCCACGGTTTGTTTCTTTTCCGGTTTCGCGCCTTCGTCGCCCAGAACCCGCGCGATGAGTTTCGCCGTGGCGGCTTTCGTCGCACTCGCTGCGTCCTTTGCACTGCGTTCCAGCCTCTGTGCGGTCAAATCCTCCGGGTCATCACCTCGGGGTTTCGGCGTTTTCAGCAACAACTTTGGATTTTTCGTAACCGCTTCGACGACGTCGAACGAGTCGTCATTATCGTTCTTCAGCGCGATCAACCTCCGCGCCGCGTTCGCCGGGGACACGTCGGACAGAACTTGGGGAATTATTTTTAAAGCGGCAGTGACGCATGCCACGTGAGGTGCAGAATATACGCAGCTTGTAAGTAAGCCGCTGTACCCGATGAACTGGTCTCTCGGTACGAGCGACGGCACGATGATGGCGTACAGTTGTCGGATGGCTTCTCTTCGGAACTTGCGCGATCGGTACGCTTCCGCGTTTGGGTGCGTCTGCTTTGATTTTAACATCTCAGCCTCCCTCGCAATGTCACTCGCAGAGGGCGGTCCCCGACGTCGAGGTACTCTTTGTCCTTGTGTTTCCTGTACTGTCGACTCTCCAGTTATTATTGATCGGCAAGTCGCGTCCTTACTCCAAACCTCGTTGAAGGATTTAGCAGTCATCATCGCTTCAAAAGCCAAGCGTGTACCCGCATCGTCAGGTAGGTCAGTCACCTCGTCCGTCAATACATCACCGCTGGGGCCCGCAGATGTGGTAGACGCGACCGCACACAAGTTTGTCTCCCAGGCTTGCCTGCCGCGAGGCACGTGTGTCAAACGCGCGGCGGTGCTGTCCCGAAATCGTGTCGTCGCATCGTTTCGGGACACACTCGGTCGGCCGACCGAGGCGCGCGGCGTCGGCGCGACGCATCCGGCTGTCGTCACCTGAAACGTCGCGAGAGACATGCGAGGAAGGGCGGTGCTTTCCCCTTCCCCCCCCTCTCGAGGTCGCTCCAAGTGCGGTGTGCGACGCGGAGTGGCGTATCGCGAGATTCTGGGGTGGCCTCATATTTTTGCCACGAAATCGATAATTCGTGTTGACACTTGGGTGCGCGATGCTGCGGTGCGTGCGGTGCGCGCTGGCGTCCCCTCGGCGTGTCGCCGCGGTGGGCGAGCGCGTGGGACGCGCGCGCGTCTGTGCCTGGCGCCGGCTCGCGTCTGCTTCAGCAGACGTACCCGACGTCGTCCCCGAGGGTGCGAAACTTACCCTCACCGAAAACGTGACCGCATCGATTGAGGTGAAGAAGTCCAAGTTCGTCGCCGTGGCGGGTGCGGTGGATGACCCCGCCTCTGCGTTGCGGTTCGTTGCAGACGTGAGTGACCCAAGCGCGTCGCACAACTGCTACGCGTACAAAATAGGAAACACGTTTCGGTTCTCGGATGACGGCGAGCCCGGCGGGACGGGGGGGCGGCCTATTTTTTCCGCGTTAGAGTCTACGGATTTCGAAAACGTGTGCGTCGTCGTGACGCGGTACTACGGCGGCACGCAGCTCGGCACTGGAGGGCTGATACGGGCGTATGGAAGTTGTGCAGCGAAGTGTTTACAAGAGGGTTTAAAATTTGCAGTCGAAAAAACCGAAACCGTAGACGCGATGATCACCGCGCCGAGTCCGGATCACCTCGGACAAATCTACCGCGCCATCGAAAAACACGACGCAACGAGCGAGGATGAGGAGTTTCCCGAGGACGGTTCGGTTTTCGTGCAAGTTTTGATCGAGAAATCGAGGTGTGACGGGTTAGCCGATACCTTACGCGAGCTCACCAACGGCAAGGCCACGCTCCGGGTGTTGGATGACTAGCGGTTGATACAGTAACAACGTGGCGCCGCGAGAAGGACGTTTGTTTTTCCAAAAAGACGTCTCATTTCCACGACTGTTTCATCTTCGCGGCGACGCTACTCACGATTTCGTCATTTGTCGTCGACCCGGGTAGCCTGCTTCGCAAGCTCACGCACAGTTTCTCCAGGCGCGTGCGTTCAAAACCCGTTGCCCCCCATTTTTTGCTAAGCTCCGTCCGGTCCCATTTTTCCGCGCCAGTGCCGAACACGTCGCACAACTCAAAAGCGTCCGATTTTAACCGCTCGAGCTTCTTTTGCGTTTGTATTTGTGTCAACTCGTCCACTCCTCCGTCTCCAAACGAATCTCCCATTTGCGTGTACTCGCACCGAAGCCCTTTCGGCACCCCCCGGAACCCGGTTTGAATTGAAAGCAAAGACTCGTCCCCGAATCCGTTTTCGTCGATGTGGAACCAGGTGATTTCCGCCACCGGGTCGGCGCCGAAGTAGGGCCCGACGATGGCGCCGACAAACGGAATATTTGATTCGTCCGTCTCACCCTGATCCTTGAACAGGTTCTGTGATTGGGAAGGAAAAGAGTCAGGCGTGAGCCTCGAGTCTTGTGTTGGGCGATGGATGGGGTATGTGTGTACTGTATTGGGCGATTTATATACAGTGGGCAAACAGTGCCCTTGTGATGTATTTGTAAGAGTTGCCAGCCTGATAAACGTTACGGCCGTAGTGTACACTACTACATTCATCACGAGTAGTGCACTGAAAGAGGGGCGGTAAACAGTGGCCGCTGGATTTGGTAAGCGCAACACGTACCTGGTAATTCGCCTGGTTCTCGCAATCCCGCAAGGAAGGGTTGGTGGGAAACAGCGGGTGCGAGTGGTACCACCCGACTACTTTTTCGTTTTCGAGTTCGATTTTCTCGCAAATCTCGGGGACCGAAGCGGGGTCCAGCTCCACCTCCACGTTGGCGTCGTTCGAAAACAGCCGTTTCGCGGGTAACGCTTTTGTTATTGATAGCATTTTGGTACGCGCACACCACTTGCCCGCGAGAAACCCGATAATCTCCGTGTCCGAGGAAAGGTGCGAGTGGAAATCCATCAAAGCGGAGGCTTCGAAGGAACAGGCGATTGAAAACGGTTGTTTGTTGCTTTTTGATTTTGTGTCGTCGTCGTACGACGCGCACTCCACCATCGTCAAGTCGCTCAGGTTCTCGCCCATCCGGTGCGGGACCTTGCGTTCGCGTCGAGGACGGTCGATAGGCTGTGGTGTTGGTTTCGAAGGCTTCACTGGCTTCACTGGTTTCAGTTTCACCGGTGGTTTTTCAGTCTTTGGCTTCGGTTGTTTCGCCGGCGGCTTCGGTTTCGCCGCGTCTGTGCGTTTTTTTTCGTCGGCTATTTTCTGAATCATCAATCGCACCGCCTCGCCGGCGCCGGAAATGACACCCTTGGCCAGGTCCGATTGATCACCTATCAGCCGCTTCTTCAGCACATCCAGCAGCACACCGGTATTTTCGTCTTTTGCTTCTTTTCCAGGATCAGCCTCGGTTCCTTCGGTTCCTGTCTCACCATCTTCTTTCCCTCGTCCTAAATATCTCACGCTTTTCCATCCGTCGTCCGCCATCCGCCCCGGTTTCACGGTTCGTTTAAACGCTACTGAAAACGCACTGAGACTTCTATACTCGGTGTGGCGCCACTCGATCGTTCCGTGTGTCGTCAGTGTTGCGGTGGTGGTTTCGTCGCAGTAGCGTGTGGTCAACACGTCAGGGCCTGGGAGGAGGACGGCGTAGTCGATGAGGTGCGCCAGGGTCACGGTGGTTTGTGCCGCGCCTTCAGGCTCGGTCTTCGCCACTACCGTGTTGTCAGCAGTACACTTAGACATTTGTTTCTTCCTCGCGCCTTGGTCGCCGCGATGGCGCTTTTTTTCCGGCTGAAACGTCGGGTACTCGATGCCCATCTCGTACGCCTCCTCCTCCGCCGTCGCATTCAGCGCGCGCGCCAAAGCCTCGTCGTCAACAGTGTCGTCGCCCATCACAGCCGGTATGGGCAAACTCGTGCCGAGTCGCCGGTCCCACACCGCGCGCGCGACGTGGTGGACTGATTCGTCAGGTCCGACGTGCCAGGTGGACGTCTTTTTTCGAAATATGCAGAGGACGATCTTCAAATATTTCTCCATCTTGATGACCTTCTCCTCCCTCATCACTCCGCCCCGCCCCGTGATGTTGAGGAGACAGCCCAGTCGCATCGAGCTCAAGCCCGAAGACAAGGACGAGGTGCGTGGCTCCGCGATTGCACAATTGCACAAACTTCGTGGGAACCGGAGGGTCCCGGAACCCTCCGCCTCGTCTCTTCATCTCTCGTGCGGTTTCGTCTCTGACGCGCCCGCCATCAAAACCCCTCACTCATCTCGTCGCCCAATCGCAGTACGAGGAGTCGCGCAAGGCGCACATCCGCAAGCTCCAGAGCGACCTGGCGCGGGCGAACGCGGACTCGGCGGATACCGCGAACCGGTTCGCGCTCAACGCGGGGGGTGAACCCACGAAGGAGGAACGCATCGGGCTGACGCGGTGATCGATTACCGATCGAACACGTAAAACCAAAAAAAAACCAAACCCAAAAAATGGCTGCCCCTCCGTGCCCCGTGGTGATCTGCGGCCCCAGCGGCGTGGGCAAAGGCACGCTGATTGCCAAGCTGATCGCGGAGTTCCCTGATAAATTCGGGTTTAGCGTGAGTCATACTACCCGCGCGCCTCGACCCGGCGAGGAAAACGGCGTACATTACCACTTCGCGGAGAAAAAAGAGATGGAAACGCAGATTGCGAATGGCGAGTTTCTCGAGCACGCGCGCGTTCACGAAAACGTCTACGGCACTTCAGTACAGTCCGTGAAACTCGTGTCGCAGCAACACAAGATATGCATTTTGGATATTGACGTCCAGGGGGCTGAAATCGTCAAACGCAGTGACTTGAACGCGGTGTTTCTGTTCGTGGCGCCGCCGAGTCTGCAAGAACTGGAGCGGCGCCTGCGAGGCCGGGGAACTGAAAAGGAAGATTCCATCGCGGTAAGATTGGCGAACGCCTCGAAGGAAATGGCGAAGATCGAGGTTGACGGGTTTTTTGACGCCGTCGTGGTTAACGATGACCTGGACAAGGCGTACGCCGAGATCAAAAAGGCAATCTTAGGGTAGAACAGAGGTGTTGTATTTCTCATCGCAGCGTCTCGTGCACCAAAAAAAACAATGCCAGTTGGCATCAAAATCTGAAAAGCGCGTTGCGTGACGTGTTTCTCCGTCCCTTCCTTTTTGATGTCACTCGGAGCATGCGCGCCGCGCCCTGCACCTCGTCGGCGCTCACCGCCCGAGCAGTCGGTTACTTTTCCCGGGGCGCTTCAGTTCGCTCTTTGTCCGCTTCAGCCAAGCCTGTGATGCCCCGACCTCGCCAAGGCTCCGCACGCGCGAGTCTGGAGCCAAGTGTCGCGGACGGCGTGGTTTTGAGCATCACGTCCGTCATAAAGTACGGCGCCCCTCTTTACAACAAAGGCGACGCCAAGGAGTGCTCCAAGCTGTACAAGCAAACCGCGCTTTCCATCGCACGCGACACCGCGGTGACGTCGGAGGCGATTAAAAAAAGACTTCGGGACGCGGTGGCGGAATCGGATGCCATCTTCGACACGTCGAGCAATGAAAATGAATCGAACGAGAACGACAATGTGCAAAGGATGCACGAGAAAAGCGCGTGGGCGCTGCGGCGCGGGTTAGACGACGTCGTTGATCTGTTGCTCAACCCTTCCGTGGACGAACCGAGGGTATTCGAAGCCATGAAGAAACGTGGAGGTGATGGAAATGACGAGAGCAATGAAGAAACACCAACCGGGTCTTCCGCGCCGATCGTCGCCACGCCGACCGCCGCGCTTTTCGATTTTCAGAAATCTCCGAAAACAGCGGAGCAGTTCAGGGAGATGCACGACCGCGTGATGGGCGGTGTTTCCGTGGGGTCCATGAAACCTAGCACTAACGCAAAAGGCGAAGTATTTGCCAGGTTTTCAGGAGTCGTGCGACCGGACAACAACGGGGGCTTCGCGTCGACCCGAATTTCGTTAGGAAGCGGCGTCGATCTGTCGCAGTTCGACGGGTTTTATTTAGACGTCAGGGCCGGCGACGAAAAAACGGCACAAAAACAAATCCTGCTCGTTGCGAAGGACGACGAGTGCATGAACACGCAGGTCAACTTCAAAGCCGCGTTCAAGGTTGGCTTTGAGGGTGACTCCGAGTCAAGCAGCAGTTGGTCGCGCGTTTTGATTCCCTTCGCCGCGTTTGACCGCCCGGAGCGCATGGGCAGGGCCGTGGTGCGCGGACCGCTCAAGTCGGGTTCGATTTGCGAAATAGGTTTGATGGTGTTGAAGGAGATGGGGGATTTCGACTTGGAAATATGCGCGATTGGGATGTACAAGTAGCGCAGTAGTGGGGGTTTTAAGGCACCGGACCTTGCTCGTTTCATTAGACTACACACTACTCTCGCTCTCGCAGGCACCAACCGTCCGCACCCACAACTACGCTCATCCGTGCTTTCGCGGGTTACTTGATCTAAACGGACCGGGCGTTTCTATTCATGTTTACCACCGACTGCTTACGTTTACCTTCTCTGCACTACATAACTGCTTAGACTACTACCTTCTCCACAACACTCTTACACTCTTCCGTGCATTCGCGGGTCCGCGAACGTGACGGTCAGGTGTTCCGCCTGCGCCGTGACGTTGTCCAGCTGCGTCTCGCCGACTTTGAGTAAAAAACTCAGTTTCTCCACATCGGTCTCCAACCGATTCAACTCGAACTCGCTCCGCGTCATGGCACGGACGAAATCCTTCCTCGCCGTGGTGGGCATCAGCCGGGAGGCTCTCCACAAACTCCGGAACAAGGACAACGCCTCGGCGCGCATGCCGACGGGCACGGCGCCGCGCGCGGAAAGTTGTGAACGACGGAGGGCGACGCAACGAAATTTATATATATTTGCCACCGGTCACAAAATGAAGTCAGTTGGTCGAAAGTCTTCGCTTCGCCGCGCCGTCTCCTCTTCGCCACCATTCCGCCGCGCCTCCGCGGTGGCGGGATGACATCCGCCACCGTGCACGCGTCGTTGCCCTTCCCACGACAAGTCGCACGCGGGCGTTCGTCGCGAGGAGCACGCGTTGAGCATCCAGTTCCAAACAAGAGTCGAAGAGATGTTTTGTTCGGACTCGGCACCCTGACCGCGGTTCTTTCATCCCCAGCCTCGTCACCCGCGTCGCCGCTTGTACCGGCGTCACGGCCAATACCGTCAACCGTTCAAGAAAAGCGCCCCGGCCCGGAGTTCGAAACCGTTGTTTTCCCGCGGTACCCCGGGTTCGTCACGCTTGGCTCGGGGGTACAGGTGCGAGATCTGTGCGTGCCGGTTGACGAAGCAACCGGGGCAAACAGGAAGGAATCCGAGAAGATGAAAGCGGGGGACAAAGTGTTCGTGGAGTTCGGCATGTGGACGATCCACCAGGGGCGGAACGTGGTCCCTGCGCCAACGGCTGGTCACAAAAAAACCACCAGCAACCAATCCTTTGCTTTCGTGATAGGAGACCGCACCGTGATTCCCGGGGTGGAACAGGCGATTGTAAGTGGCATGCGAGTAGGCGGCGTGCGGCGGGTTTTGGTGCCGCCCAAAGCCAGCGTGAGTTATAAATACGAACCGGTAACGCAAGCGCCCACGAAGTACGGAATGAAACCGGTACAGGACGTGACGGTCGGGGCGCAGGTTGTTGACGGGACCGAGTTGCCGTATCCCGGGACCGGAAATAAGATGGATACGGATTCCTTAGACGCATCCAGGGTAGACTCATCTAGCACGGACGCATTATACGCGCAACCTACCGACTCATCCAACGCGGACTCATCATCACTCGGCGCCGACTGGCTGAACTACGTGCTCGCGAAAAATGCGTTCACCATAAAACCCACGGACCGGTCGGTTTTGTTTGACTTGAAGTTGGTGGAAGTCCTAAGTGGTTCGGATGGGTTGGAAACTGGGATTACCAGAGTCGGTACTACTACCCGTACCAGAAGTAGTGCCGGCGGTACCCACGAGTCGGAAGGTAATAAGTCTTACACAGAAATTAGAGTCGCTACTAGGGAGGACCAGGTAGGGGAGGTGAACGACTCTTCGGAAGATGGAGGCGCGTCGTGGTGGACCGTGGGGTTACCGAAACCGAGGGACTACTGCCCGTAGCAGGAAGAGCAGTATTAGCACTATTGTTGATACTGTTTACCGAACTAGACCCATTGCGCTATTCGTGTCCGCGAGTATCCGCGAATTAGTGTCCGCCGACGGGAGATCACCTCCCGAAACACTGCCGCTCTCCTTTTTCGCGCCGGGTAGGTGCCTCGCGTTAGTGCAACTTAACAACGCAATTAAAACCATGGACCCCCCCGAGAAGAACATCGACTGGTACAACACTGCTACAAAAACCTCACGCGATGAACGGTGGCGTTCCCCGCGTAAAGTTTTTGTAAGAATGTTGCACCAGGCGCGACGCGCTTCTCGAGATTCCATGCGCTTTAATGGCGTTTTGAAAATGTACTATCGCGACGCTCCCGTCCCACCGCAGTCGCGTTACCTTGGAACAAACAGCAGCGCGTTGGGAGTCCCGGGAAGCACGCGCCCCGGTCGCGCGTTTCGAAACCGCTCCGTTCCCCACTGCGTGTTCCCAGAAGCGCGCGTCTCGTCGTACGACGTTTGCTGATACGAAAACTGCTGTGATTGTAAAAGAAATGTGTCAGTCTTGTATATCGCGATGTATGGACAACAGTCACCAGCTCAGAGATAAAACAATGTTTGCATTTGGGAAAGCCCCAAGGCCGTACCTCGTCCCAAAGCACGCCGTTCGTGGCGGCGCTTACGATTTCCTGTTTCGAAAAAAAACCCGCCCGCCCGTTTTCCGCGAGAATCGCGCCCGCCACGATCGGCGCGGCCATGCTGGTGCCTGTCCACTCCACGAAATTGTTGACGTTTTCGTGAGACGCGCCCAACACACGAACTCCAGGCGCGAACACATCAACGCACCGGCCAGTCATGCCGTCCGACCAGGCTCGGTCGTTTTGGTCGGACGCGCCGACGGTTACTGCGATTGTAAAAGGAAAGTGTCAGTCTTGAGTCTTTAGTATGGGTGCACTTCGTAATGTGTATCAGTAAACAGTCAGAGTAATCGGGCCGTACAGTGAACTTGTGATGTATGTAGTATACTTCCTTTGAATGAAACTAGTGGACGTCACAGAGGGGCTGTAAACAGTGTGCCTGGATTTGGGAAAGCCCCAAAACGTACCCGCGGCCCCCACGCGTCCCGGCGAAAACTGACACGCGTCGCTCCGCCGTTCCGACCCCACGTCGTTCCCCGCCGCCGCGACGACGGCGATGCCGTGCTGCTCAACAACCGCCCGGACCGCGTTGTCCAGTGACCGCGACGCCCTTCCCGCGGGGACGCCCAGGGACAGGGTCAACGCCGCGGTGGCCGGGGACGGTTCGTTTTGGTTTTGGCCGTTTCGTGTCTTGAACATCGCGAAGTGTTCCGCCACGCGCTCCAGCCCGGACACCACGTCGGATACCAATCCGTTGCCTTTGCAGTCTAGGACTCGAATGGACACAACCGCGGCGCCCGATGCTAGCCCCGCGCGCGTACCAGCCGCCAGACTGGCGACCGCGGTTCCGTGGCCGTAGCAATCGTCGCTGCCGTCCCTGACCGCGTCGTATTCGGTGAAAACCCTGTTCTGCAAATCGACGTGATCGCCCCGGACGCCGGAATCGACAACGTACAAGATGTGGCCCGCCCCTGCGTCCAAAGCACGCCCTTCCCGGTTGTCAAGCGGCAGCTGCCTTTGGTCCACCCGGTCCAAGCCCCAGTGTAACGGCCGGCCTAGCGGATCCGTAAAAGACGACGACGACGAAGACGCTAACACTTCTGTTTGTGAGTCTTCCGAGAAGGCCCTGACGACGAAATCGTTTTCGTCTTCGTTTTCCTCGTGCCTGCCAAACGTTCGGAAGCCCTGCGCGGTGACCACGGCGTCGCGCTCCAGGGACAAACGCGGGTGTTTCTCCGCGAACGCCATCGCTTGAGACGACCGCATGCGAAGCACCGCGCCGCGAAGCGTGCGGTGCAAACGACGCACGCCGCACTCCACGGGAAGCTCGTCAAGAGCGCGGTCCAGGTCGTCCGCTTCGGTGACGTCTTGGTTTTGCTCTGGAAAGGACACTATGAAGGACTCAAGCGCCTCGGCCGGGTCCCACGCCCCGAGGTGCGTGTCGAATTCCCCTCCGACCGACCCCGCGCGCGCGGTCGCGACGAGCGTGGCGAGCGCGAAGACTCGCGCGACTCGCGCCATCCAACCCCGTAGTGACCGACGCGCGCACCGACCTGTCGAAAGACACGGACGGACAACGAAAAGCCACAGCACATGTTCGAGAGTACGACGAAGAACGAGAAGGCCTTGTGCTTCATGGGACAAGTAAACAGGGGCTTCATGGGACGAGGAAACAGGGGGGAGACGTACGGTTTGCCATAGGTTTAACTAGTAGACTCTAGCTAGACTAGGGGAGACAAACTTTGAAAATACCACAGCACGTTTCCTCACAACCCTTCTTCGCTCTTTTTGAACCCTTTCAACAGCTCGGCTCGAAACTCCGCGTTGGATTTCGGCGCCTCGCCTTCCACAAGCTTTTCCTTGCTCGCCACCACGGCTGAGCGAGCCGCTCTTGGAGTCATGCCCCCCCCGAACCCCAAGCCGCGAGGCGGCGCGCGTTTCGTGGGGATGTTCGGGTTCGTGGTTTCCGGGCGCGCGCTTTTTGTTTTTGTGTTTTGTGAAAAATCGTTTTTTTTGTTTCCGCTGGGCGGCAAGGACACTGCGATTGAAATCGGCCGCCCCATGAACGTTTGACCATCCTTCGCGACCGCCCCTTGTAACGCGGCTTCGTGCGAAAACTCCACGTACGCGAAACCCCGCGGTTTTCCCGTCGTTTTGTCCATCACGATCCGGGCGGTGACGGTTCCGTCCGCTCCGTCGCTTCCGACGAATTTTAATCGCTCGTCTTCAAAGAAAAGCTCCAGCTCTTTTTGGGAAGCTTGGAAAGGTAGGTTCTTGCAAAACGCTGTCGTGGCGTCTCTGGTTGGGAACAGCTCTTTGTACTTCTCAGCCCTCTCCTTTGGGTCGTCGGGGAGCTTGGGGTGCGAAATTTGGTCTGCTTGCTGCTCACGGTCTTTTCGGTCGGGATCGTTGGTATCCATTGCTGTTTGTCCCCGACTGTTCGCCCCTACACCGCCGACGGCGTCGATACCGTCGTTTGTTTCGTGTTTCTCGTCCCCGCGCCGTCGCTTCGCGGTCGACTCATCCGTCGGATTCTCCGCCGGCGGTCGTTTCTTACCGCCGAGCTTCGACTCGTCCGGAACCGGTTTGCCCGCAACCCTAGCAACTTTCTCCACGTAGTTCGGGTCGTTCAATCGTCGTAAACGTTTCGCTTCGTCCGGGTCCAACGCCGAATTCGCCTTCGCCGCCTTAGCGGTTTCCCACTCCCGAAGCTTCACCCCGGCTTTTTTATCAGCGTAGAAGAAGTGTTTCAGGTAACCCGGGGTAAGCGCTGCTTGTTTTTTGTTCGCTTCTTTTTCGAAATCCATCCAACCGCGACACAAAACAACCCAACCGGGTTCTGAACCAGGGACCCTTTTCTCCTTGCATCCCTTACCGGTCAACTCGTTCGCGGAGACCAGCGAGTCCAGCCTTGTAAAGGCTTCCTTGAAAATGACGCGCGCGTTCGCGTCGTTCTCGTAACGCGCACGAGCCACGTGCGCTTCGGCGACGTTCGCGAAACGTTTTGCGGCGTATTCGCTCCAAAGTTTGTCACCGGCGTCTTCGCCATTGACATCATGGCGTTCAGGATTTTCTCGGATATATGCGTTCAACATGTCATCACGAGCCTTCACCATCGCGTGCGGGACCGTCAGCTTGGCGTCCGTCCAGTGAAGGCCCGCGAAGCTTGCCAGCGCCTTCTCCGCGTCTTCCATGGGAAGCAAGGGGTAATTCGTAAAAGCGGCTTCCAGCGCGACGAGGTACTCCTCGGGCGCACCGGAGAAGGGCGAGGTGGAGTCAGTGACTTTCGTGAGTTTGTTGACCATATCCTTCGCGGCGTCTGCAGCGAAGGTGCCGTTTGCGTCGTCCTCTAAACGCCGCCACCGGAACAAACTCGCCCAGGTCTCGCCGTCCGACGGACAGTGCCGCACCGCGCGCTCGTGAGCTTTTGTCGCCGCTCGTACCGATGCGCTTCGCTCCAGCCTCGACGTGTACCGTCGCCAGAGCGTCGGATCGGTGGGCGCGCTCGCGATCGCGCGTTCGTACGCCGCAATCAGCGTGCTCAGCTTAACGTCTCTCGCGATGTGGTCCTCGCTGGATTCGAAATCACTCTCCTCTTGGTGAAGCCACTTGAGCACCGCCGCGGCGACCGCGTTTGCTTTGCGGTCAATCGCGAGTCGCTGTTTCTTTTCGCGTTTCTCATCAACGCCGGTATCAACACCGCCATCCGACCCACCGGGAAGCGCCTCGGCGGTTTCAATTTCCTGCCAAAGCCCTTGGCGCCGATCGCTTTGCGCAACCGCCAACGCGCGCGCCGCGTTTGTTTTGTGATCGGTCAGAAAAGGGTTTTCTTTTTTCTCGCCGTACGTCTGCTTCGCCCAATTGTCCGCCAGCTTCGCCGTGTTTCCAATGTCTAAATGCGGGATTTGAAGTTGCCGTTGCCACAGGCCCAGTATCCGCGTGTGTACCACCCCTTCCGAGTCGCCATCCACGGAGACGCGCGCGTTTTCAAACGCGCGCCGCGCGGCGAACAGTTTGTGCGACATTTGAAAATCGCCAGAAGCGGATTCCAGCGCGCGTTCGTACAAAGCTCGGCGCGTATCGGTCGCCCAGCTTTGGTCCATTGAGAGCTCGAAAAACCCGAGCCAGATCGGTACCGAGCCTGGTACATCAAGCACCGCCTTTTCGAATAAAGGCAAAACCGCCTCCTCGCGTTGTTTTCCTTTTTTACCCTTCGTGTCCGCCACGGCATCCGCGATCCAAAGGCGCCACTGCGTTTCGTTCAACGCGAAGCGATCGGAAAACACCTCCCTTGCGTTTTTTAAGCGTTCCTTAAGCTTCGCCGTGCGTAGCAATTTGATCAAATGGACGTGTGCGTTGTACTTGGTGGGGGTTTGCGTGATGAGCCGTTCCAACGCCATGATGTGCTCCATCGTGGACTCCGTGGGCATCTCGAGTTCGTCGTCGGAACCGTCCGAATCGGAAGATGCGTCCGAGTCCGAGTCGGAATCGGAGTCGTCATCGCCTTCGCCGGCGTTTTCCACGACGTCACGCCCGGGCACTTCCTCAGCAGCCGTGTCCTCCACTGCGCGCGCGCCTTTCGGAGGCATCCGACCGAAGCACAACAGGCGCGCAACCTCGATCTAGGGGCGAATGTGAATTTCGCTTGTTCTTTGTGGCAAAAAAGCAAAAGGTTTTCGGTCCACAATGTATCGGCGGTTCGGCGTTCATAAGTTACTGTTGTTACATTCCCGTTGCTCTACTTGGCTCTACTTTAAGCCGGACACACGTACCACACCCTCACGTTCGTACCCCTACCTACTGTGCGGTCGTACTCCTTAATTAAAACCACGAGACGAGCCACGAAATTAGTAGCTCACCTCGGGGAAATTCTTACTCGCCTCCGCACTACCTATACGGAATCTACCGGTACTACTTAACTTAAAACCAGGAAATAAGCCAATCGTAATAGCTCAATTCAGGAAAGTTCTTCGCCGCCTCGGCGAGCGCTCTTTTCCCCTTCTCGCCAACCAGCTCCTTCCCGTTGCCCCCTTTCGCGACGCACACAAGTACCGAGCCCGCGGCTTCTGCGATTTCAGGCGAGTCCGGGTTCTGCGTCATGGCTCGAATTAGCACGGGTACGCTTCCCGTGCCTAGCAGTTGCGTAGGGTCCTGGCAAAGAACCTTCCTCGCTTCGTCGCTCGACTCCGCCATCCTTCGCAAACACTCGGCGCCCACTTGCTGTACGCGCTCCGACTCGCCGTGCGCCGCCATGGCGCCGAGCACGGCGACAACACCGCCCGCCTTGGCAACCTCGGAACACCGTCGTTTCGTGCCAGGCGCGTCGAAGGATAAATCTTCCCCTTTCAGTGCGTGCGACAAAACCGTCAGCGTCTCGTACGCCGTGTCCTCCGCATCGCCGCCAAGCATCTTCCCCACGCTCGCGCTCGCGGAACGCAAACTCTCGAGCTCATCCTCCATGTCCTCCTTTTCCCCGCGCCACGCCACGCGTTCCGCTCGCAACGTGAAACACGCCTGCTGCTCCTTTTTCAGCGCGAGCGTTAGGCGCTTGATTTCAAGGCGCATGCGTTCCATCTCAGCGGTGTTATCAGACAGCGCGACCGCAACAATCGTTGACGATGACGATTCGGTTTTATCACCACTCGTGGAGACTTGCGACTGCGCGGCGCCGTCATGTGTTCGCGAGTCATCCAACTTTGACGGACCTGCCCAGAAACCCTTGTTTTTTTCCGAGGTAGACCCACCCACCTTGGGGCTCAGCGCCTGCACCTGCGTTCGCAGCGTGTCCGTTTCCGTCACCATCGCTCCCAGCGCGATGTTCTTCGCGACGAGCGCCAAGCCGGCCATGCCCATGGCTCGGTCGTGATCCTGAAGCCGGACGAATTCGCCCTGGTACTGCCTCCGCCCTGGGTTGGGCAAGGCCGATTCCGTCACCGCACCTACCTTCGCCTCCTTGGCCTTCGACGCCTTCTCAGGCGTAATCGTTCCCTCCGACGATGTGTCCGACTTCCCGGACGTGGACGGGGTGAGGACGCTGACGGGGGTGCCTCCACCCTGGGGGGCTTCTTCTGAGTTTAAATCGGAGCTCGAAAGGGTGTTAACGGCCGTGGGGTCGTCCATGCCTCCCCGGTCCGGGCTCAGGTCGAACAAACCCGCGACCCTGCCGGCGCCGGTGTCACGAAACGGGTTGCGTCCTCGCACAGGCACCGAGCGCACAGCACCCGGGGGCTTACCAACCCCCGCCTTCTGGTTGCCCATCGTTAACTTCGCCGCCGCGAGCCGGGCTGCGACGAGGTACGTCTCGTCCAAGTGGCCATCTCCCGAGTTGGTACCTCCGCCTTCTGAATCACCGTTCGTGGCGAGGTTCTCGAAACCGTGAACGCCGACGTTGCGCATCGCGCTGCCGCGCAGCAGCCCGCTCTTCATGGAGCCGCTGGAAGCCATCGGCGCAGGCGCGGGTTCACGGACGCGCGCGCTTGGGAATGCAAACCAAACGCAGATTCGAAAAATACGTTCAACTCGAAATCGCCGGTCAAGTTGATCGCGAAAACGTTTTTGAAAACATCCAATTTTCGCTGATCGGTAACAGTTGACCGAGAACCACACGGCAGCAGTTTCAAAGAAGATTCGAGAATCTGCAATGCTTTCTGTCATCAACTGCAGCGCTTCAGACCGCGTCGCGCGGGGGACGTGAAACCCGCGCGATGGCGTTCGCGGGGTACGGCGAGACGCAACGTCGGCGCGCGCGTTTCCACCGGGGGACACACAAACGCGGTGCGCGTTATGGCCGGGGTTTGGTCGTGTTGGGGTGCATCCCCTCAACTTTGCCCAATCTTTGCGCGTTGGTCTTGACCAGCCTGGTGACCGTGTTCATCTTGGCGTCGCGAATCAACCACCACAACCGAAGCGTGGAACCGGGCAGCGCGGGGATGAGCTCGTGGGACTCGTTGGTGGGGTCCCGGGGGATGCGTACAGGGACAGGGGGGGGTGGTGTAGTACCCGAGTTGTTAGGCGTGAACAGGGTCACCGATGCGAATGATCGTAATGATGGGGTGGGCCCGTCATCCGCGTTTTGCGCGCGTCCGCGCGACCCGACGGTGTGCGCGCACGGCACCGTGGGTAGTGCGTATTGGCCTTCGAGCTCACACTTAAAAAAACCACTGCCAAACACGGTTCCCGCCCTCGCCGCGGTGGTCGCGGCCGGGCACGTTTGTGTAGAGGTGGACGTGAGCCGGACAAAAGATGGCCATCTCGTGGCGCTTCATTCGAGAGAGCTAAAGGTACTAACCAACGGCGCTTTCAGAAACGTGGGCGACCTCTCACTAGCCGAAATCACGAGCCTCCACATTCCAGGAGGCGGGTACCAAATCGCGACGTTCGCGGAGGCCATGGCGGTTGTGATGGGCAGGGGCTTGGCGCAAATAACAATCGACTTCAAGGAAGACGAGATTGGTAACGACCGCGACGCTCGCGGTAAACATTCGGATGAACCGATGGTAGACGTGGTTCAGGAAACCTTCGGGGTTGCCAAAAAAACACAGAAGGATAGACACACCAACACGCAAAAATACAAAAACAAGTTAGCAGGGTTCGGCCTCGCCGTGCTTTCCACGATCGCAGCGGTGGACGAGACGGGGACGGGGTGCCGCGAGTGCGTTTTCTGGGGAAAGAGCGATTCCATAATGGAAGAGATTCTCGCGGAGAACAACGAAGCGTCCGTGGGGTTCACGGTGGCGAACTTTTCGGTTGCGATTCGCGACGCGGGGCTGGATTCGATGGACCCACTCAAAAGACCACTCATACAACTCTCTAGAAGACGAAGCAAAGAAACAAAGGTAGTAGCCGCGGTGCAGAGCGAGATGATCGATTCCGGCACGATGCGAAAGGTGCGTTCCTTGTTTCCCCAAATCCCGCCTCCCTGTTTCCGCCGCCCCTCTTTGAGTACAGTAGGAAAATAACGTACCGACTGTTCGGCCCGAGTACGCCCGACTATTTGCTCCATCAGTTTACGAGTTCATTACGAAAGACTGACACTCTTTTTTACAACCTCAGTTGCGAAACGCGTTCGTGAAACGCGTGTTCGTTTGGACGGTGAATGATCGTCAACAAATAACGCGCGTGGCGAACCACGGGATCGACGGCATCGTGACGGACGAACCCGAAGAAGCCACGCGCGTGGTACGGCAAATGCGGGAAAGGTGTGGTGGAAGGAGTACTCCCGGGAAAAGAGCCAAGTATGAGTGAGGTATTAAGGATAGAAGTAATTACATGTAGACAAGTAGACTAAAAGTAGAGAAAAGTTCTCCCTAATTCTTGCCACCTCCGAACCCCCCGAACCCCATCATCGCCGCCAACTCCGGGTCCATACCCCCGAAGTCATCGGCTCCGGGGTCATTACTCTGTTCCTTTTTCTCCTCCTTCTTCGCTTTCTTGCGTTCCACGCGTGCAACACGCAGGGCCTCGTCATCCTCCGCCGCGTTTTGGACGCGCGTTTTGAAATCGATTTGCTGTTCATCCTGGCACGATAAAAAAGAAAGTGTCAGTATCGTATGGCCAATCAGGGAGGCGGAACGTGTTGGGTGGAAAAGCCCCGCACCTTCGCCTCTTGTTTTTTCCGCTTTGCGTTTACAAATGCGTTTTTCACCTGCTCGACGCTACTCCGCTCCACCACCATGGACATCCCGAGGGCTTTTTGTTGCTTTTTACCGTTAATGTGGTCCAAATACGCCATACTGTCCTTCAATATGACGCCGCTTTCCTTGCACTTAAACCCCAATCCCTCGCCCGTGTCCAGATTGACCAGCGTTTTGGTCCCCACCCGCGCCTCAAGCTCCTTTTTGTAATCCCGCTGGATGATGGACGCCACGTTGAGTTCTTTTCTCTCCACGATCGCCCCAGCCGGTACGCTCGGTTTCTTGAAACCGAACTTCTCATCCTCCACGCGCTCCCTCTCAGCAGCCTTCGCCGTGTACTCGTCTTTGTTCCACTTGCGCCGCGTGGTGTTGTCCACGCCCGAGGATGCTTTCTTCATCTTTCGTTTGTGGAACCTTTTGTGCGCCACACGTGTCGGGTACCCAACGCGACGTCTACGAACCGCTTGTTTCCCGTAGTCCGCGGACGTCTCGTCCGACTGAAGAAGTCTCTCCACGCTCGACTTAAACCGTGGCCTCTCAAAACGGGTGGAGGTGCACGTCGCAGTGCCGGGGCGGGGCACGACGAGGCTGTTTTCACAATCTCGGCGTCGCTGCTGATTTGCGGAATTTGGTGACGACTGAGATATTTTGGGCGGCGCGTCATTCGCACGTCATTGCAACGCACACGCAGAGAAGAGACCGAGAAACATGGCTTCTTTCGCCGAGGCTCCCGAGGGTGACATCGCCAAGGGTACGTCGGCGCGCGAGTCAGGTTCCATGCCGGGTCGCGTCGGAACGCGACAGCCACGACGCACTCCCCACAACCCTCCAGCTCACCGTGTTCCCATCTTTGGATTCATTTCCGTTTCCTCCCCGCAGGCGCGAAGATCTTCAAGACCAAGTGCGCGCAGTGCCACGTCGCGGAGGCGGGGGGCGGGCACAAGCAGGTACGTTCTTTGTTTGTCTATGTGACACAGGACGACACTACACGCGAAGGCAGACACTCGAAGAAAGCGCGCGGACGACACGGACACGGGCACCGATCCGCGGACGCGAAACGGAACGCAAACCCGCTCGATCGTTTCCAGGGCACTGCAGTGCTTTCACTGCAGTGTCTTCCAGGCGAAAACGTTTTTTATTTTTTCAATCTTTTCGTGTCGCACCCATCCTGACCCCTCACCCTCCACCCCACCCCCAACCAGGGCCCCAACCTGGGCGGCCTTTTCGGCCGCGTCAGCGGCACAACGGAGGGGTTCGCGTACAGCGCCGCGAACAAAAACAAAGGCGTCAAGTGGGGAACCGACACCCTTTACGACTACCTGTTGAACCCGAAGAAGTACATCCCGGGAACGAAGATGGTTTTCGCGGGGCTGAAAAAACCGCAGGACAGGGCCGACCTCATCGCGTACCTCGCCGATAGCACCAAGTAAGTTATTTCGTCGCTGTACGCGCGTTTGAATTATTCGTCGCTTGTTGTGGGCGTATGCCGCGGGTGACGATTGCGGTCATTGTGCAGTAACAGGTGTTCTGTATGGTCGTCGCGAGAGCCTTTTTAATGCATTTATGATTCCGACTTTCGCTTGTTACCCCCTACGAAACGTACTTTTAAGCGTTAACTCGTTCCTCGGTCCTCACAACATGGACGACCTTGATGACCTGGACGTGGAGGTGCTCGACGATGAGCTGTTTTCCACTCCGGCGAAAGAGTCAGGACCTTTCGGTGCGGCGACTCCGGACGACGCGACGGGGCTTGACCCGCGACTACGCCCAGGGAAGGCCAACCCCCTGTCGTCGCTTCCGCCGCTGCGCAAACCAGGCGGTTTCGCGCCTTTGCCTCCCATCGCGCGGAACAGCGCGCCGCTCGGGGCACCGAGGGCCGCGCGTGATGAGGCTGTTTCCGTCGGTTCCGACACGCCGACACGGACTGCAAACCAAACTCGAACGGAATCCGCGGACACAGCGGAGGCCAGACCAGGCAAAGAGGAGTCTAGGGTGATTGGCTCCATGATGGATGGCGACGATGTGAGTGACAGCAGCACAAGCGACGACGATTCGGACGATTCGACGCGCGGCGAAACTGAAACCGAAACAACCCACGTTGAGTCTTTCCATTCCCACGCGACACAGTCGAAGGGACGCAATGCAGACGATAAACCTCCAACCAACATACCGGGCCTGGATGCGTGTGAGGGAGACGATTTCGAAATCGCAGTGGCGGACGACGTTACGTTACCCGAGTTGATTGAAAAAAATAAAACGAGCGTACCGCTGAAACAATCTTCGGGCGACGCCGCGATTGACGCCATCGACTCTTTGGACGGAACGAGTTCGCGTGTCACCACAAAAGCACAGCAATGCATCGGCAAGTTAACTGAGAAGTACGTGGATAACTTCGAGCTAGGTATTGACGAAAAAAATACCATCGGTGAAACTTCGCGAAGTCCGAACGCCGCCGACGCCGCCGCCGCCGCCGACGAGTTCGGGTACGCCTTCGACGGCGGTGTGAGGGACGGACCCGTGACTCGAGAACTGCGGTCGGGTACTAGTAGTACTGCTACTTCGGGTAGTACTTCGGGTAGTACTTCGGGTGGTAAAGCGACAACAAAAACCCCAATCAAACAACTGCGAGTACCTGCGTTCAAACCGCAGGCCATGCCATCCGCGCTCGTCACGAACGTGCGCTCGATGCCCTTGGAAACGTTCGAGGAAGGCGAAGAGGAGGAGGAGGAAGAGGAAGAGGAGGAGGAAGAGGGTACACAGGAAGAGGATATACAAGAAGAGGAGGATGATATACAAACACCGTCGGAAGAAGTTGATGAGTGGGACGTGGTCACCGCGGCGCACGAAAACGGGATTGAAGCTATGGATGCGGGACGTATTTTGACTGGTGACGGTCCCGACCCCGCGCCAAAACACGCAAAGAAACCGGTTCGCAAGCCCCCACAACTTCCCTTAACGTACGATAGCGTCCGCGGCTATTTCGCCTGCGATGGTTTGGACGACGCCGTGCGAAAAACCTTGAACGTTTGCGAAGACCAAACCCCCGTCGGGTGTTGCGGCGCTTTATTCAACCCGCAACCCAAACCTTTGACTGACAGTTCGCAACAACATGAACGCGACGTTTTTTTCGCCACCGCCAAGCTTCCAATGGACGACGCCGACGCGACGCACGTCAACCTTCTAAACGCGGTGTACGCTTCGTGCACTTCGTTGCTGGAGAGTTGTGGCTCCAACACGGACGACGACGGTCTATCCACTCCTACTACTGCCGCAAACTCGTCGCGTAGTCGCGGCTCTGACGCGGGCGACGGCGGTGCGTTCACTCGAAATAGCTCGTCGCTAACCCACGACTCACCACCAGAAATCGCGACTCCGCCTCGGTTCGGCGAGCACTGGCACACCGTGGGGTTCCAGGGCGAGGATCCGGCGACGGATTTGCGCGGGTGCGGCATGCTGGGGCTGCTTCAGCTGTTCATGTTCGCGACGACTTGCCCCGGCGACGCACGAAAAGTGTTCAAGCTGTCGCAGCACGCCGTGTACGAGTTTCCAATGGCGCCAGTCGGAATAAACGTCACGAGGGTCACGCTGAAAGTGTTACGCAAAGGGTTGCTTAATGCCACGATCCGGAAAGGAAACGGAAGCGTGTGGGAGGTTTGTGACCGGTTTTACAAAGGCGCGTGGTGCGAGTTTTACGGGCGATGGCGATCGGGTAAATGCACGATGGCGCAGTCGGGATTCGTAAACAAGGAGTGGGAGACGTTTTTGGTGACGAAAGCTGGCGTGACAAGGGCGTTTTTTTTGGCGAAACAAGGCCTGGCAGGTGAGGACGAGGAAGAGGATGGGAGGGAAGGAAATGGGTCCTCGAAACAAACCGACGACGACGAGATCGAGTTTGCATCCTTCTGATGTTTTGTGAAAACGCCCCCATAAGAATACGATGGCCTCTCGCTCAGCTTATTTCCCAACTCGGCCTTTTCCACTGCTTCGAGTCTCCGCCATTAAATGCCCACCAAAAACCTCGATGCTAAAATCCTGATCCATTCTGCCTCTTCTCGCCCCTTCGCACAACGCCGCGCCTTCGCGGTACGCCGGGCGCGCGGATCCACGGATCGCGACGTAACGTGGTGCGGCTGTTCGTGACGATCGTGTGTGTTTGTTGCCCGCGGATTCGAATTGAGACACCGTCCGGAGCGCGGATCAGATTCTGTTTGTGCCTATCGCCGCGATCGATTTGCGCGCCAAGAAAGTCGCACTCGTGCAGAGTGGGTGACTGATCGACACGCGTCATGTACGGCGGAGGTACGTTTACCTTGATGATCGCGGGTCATACGACGCGGCACGGAACACGAGGCACAACTGTTGCGCGCGAAACACAACACTCGTGGGACACGACGACGGGGGGGGACACCGGGGCGACTGGCCGAAGGACCAGTCGGCCCGATCCCGAGCGATCGATCGATCCCAAACAAAAAGAATCACTCAAATTCAATCTCTCATTTTATTTTACTCACCAACCCCACCCTTCCCACCCTAACCCCTAACCCCTAAACCCGCGATTCAACCCCACGCCAGATGAGGTCTCCGCGATCGTGGTGGACATGGGGAGTTCCACGGTGAAAGCGGGGTACGCGGGCGAGGACACCCCGAAGGCGGTGTTCCCGAGCGCCGTGGGGTGGATAATGAAAGACCAGCTCAGCGCCGGCGGCAACGACGGCGGGGACGTGGAGATGAAGGAAGCGAAAGGAGTGGCAAGAAAGGGGGGACGCAAGAAAGCGGGCGGTGACAAGAACAGCGTGGAGGAGGAGGAGGATGACGACCGCGTGGGGAAGAAAGGCACGGCGGGCGGTCTGGCGGTGAACCACGATTCGGCCAAGACGAAACACTTTTACGTGGACGACCTTTCCTACCGCCGGGACGGGGTGGAAATCACGTCCCCGTTCGACGAGAACGGGCACGTTCAAGATTGGGACGTGGTGGAGGCGATTTGGGAACACACCCTGCGAACTAGGTTGGTGGTGCAGAGCGACGAGCACCCGATTTTGCTGGGCGAACCGGTCAACGCATCGCGCGAGACGAGGGAAAAAATGGTGGAGCTGCTTTTCGAGAAACACAACCCGCCTGCGGTTTTTCTGGCCAAGAACCCGGTGCTCACGAGTTTCGCGTCTGGAAGGGCGACCTCGCTTATCGTGGATTGCGGCGCCGGGGGTACCACGGTTACCGCGGTGCACGACGGGTACGCGCTACGAAACGCGGTCACGCGGTCGCCCCTGGGCGGCGACGCCCTTACCGACGTCGTGTTGTCGTACCTGGAGAAAACCAAAAGAACGCAAGTCCGGCCCCGGTTTGAGTTCACCAAAACGCAAAAAGGCGCCGATTCGTTTGACATCTCGGTTGTGAAAGGCCTGGGCGGCACATCCGTCGGGTACCGCCTTTACAAGCAAAGAGAAATCGCGGCTGACTTAAAGGAAACCGTGTGTCGCATGTCGGACAAGGCGTTCCATTCGGGCGACATGGAAAACGTTCCGTCCGTGGCGTACGAGCTCCCCGACGGTAACGTGGTTGAGGTCGGTGCTGAGCGGTTCAAGATTCCCGAAATCCTGTTCAACCCTGACTTAGTCAAAGAGTTGGGGTTGCCTTCCGACAAAACCCCATCCTGGCGGGACCCGAACGACCCAAACCAGCCCCTGAAAGGTTTGCCGCAGATCATTTTAGACACCATCTCGAAGTGCGACGTCGACGCGCGGAAGGATCTATTCGGCGGCGTCGTGGTTGCGGGTGGCGGTTCGTTGTTCGCATCTTTACGAGAACGTCTGGAATCGGAACTGCACGACGCCGCACCCACAAACGTCCGGGTTAAAGTCACCGCGTCGCAGAACACCGTTGAACGCAAATTCACCACGTGGATCGGTGGGTCTATTTTGGCGAGCTTAGGGAGCTTTCAGCAGATGTGGCTCTCGAAGCAGGAGTACGAAGAACACGGCGCCGGGCTGATTCACAAGAGGTGCCCGTGAGGAGGGAGGGTGTTTCGAGGTGAGAGAGAACTTATACCTGTCTTCCAGATTTGAGGAATCCAGCGGAGTGTCTTGTTGTGAAGAGCGCGAGTGACGAACATCGGCTTCAAAATTCATTTCGTGCGAGTTGTCTTTTCTTTCTTGAAACCATCTGGGCCCAGTCAGTTTACTCCTCTCGGCGCCGACCCCCGTCCCCGTCGAAGATGGCGCGCAATGAGGAGAAGTCCGGGGTACGTGCTCATTACCCGTGCTTGCTGTGACCTTTTGTGAACTCCGAGTCTTTCCCGACCGCGGCTCGCGAACGAACCGCGCGCGTTTAGGTTTTCGGACGCCCGAATCGCGGCCCGGCCTTCCCGCCATCGCAAAGGCCGCCTTTTCTCCGTGCAATCTCCCTCATCTTCTCGGGATCACCCGACCTGACCGCCTACCCGGAACCCCCAACCCCCCCAAATCAAACCTCACAGAACATGTTCAACAAGCTCATCGCGGAAAAGCAGAAAGCGCTGCGCGGCGGTGACCGCGAGCGCCGGCCTTTCATCGCGAGCGAGTGTAGGGATTTGAACGCGGCGGATAAATGGAGGCAGGAGATTTTACGGGAGATTGGCAAGAAGGTCATGGAGATTCAAAACGCGGGTCTTGGCGAGCACCGGTTGCGCGACCTAAACGACGAAATCAACAAACTAATCAGGGAGAAAAGCCACTGGGAAAAGCAGATCCTGAAACTTGGGGGGCCGAACTACGTGGCACAAGGGGGGGGGGGCGTGGGCGGCGACGAAAAGGCAAACGACGAGATGCACAAAAAAGGGTATAAATACTTCGGCGCGGCGAAACAGCTTCCGGGGGTGAAGCAGTTGTTCGAAACGGGAAAAAACAACCGGACAACACGAAAAACCAAACACCAAATCAACAAAACAATCGACGCGGATTACTACGGGTTCAGGGATGAGGAGGATGGGGTTTTGTTAAGGGAAGAGGCGGTCGCGACGAAGCGGATGCGGGGCGCGAAGTGCGAGGCGTTTGATTTGCGGAAAAAAATAAAAGCAGACATGGGCGGCGGCGACGAAGACGATGCCGATCCGTCATCCATCAACCGCTTCGTCGCGCACGTGCCGCTCCCCGAGAAAACGCAAATCGAAGCCCTGGTGTTGGAAAAGAAAAAGAAAGACCTCCTCGCGAAGTACTCCAGCGAAACCCTGATTCAACAGCAAGGCGCGGCGAGGGAGATGCTGAACAAGAGGTAGAGATTGTTTTTGTCGGTTCGGTCTTTCTTTTCTTTTTGGAGAGGAAGCACACGAAGAATCAAAAAAGAAAAGCACGTCATCCTTACAACCCCGCGAGCGAGTCGATTATAATTTTGTGTCCTTCCTGCACCTCGCCGTTGTCTGAGTTGGCCTGCGTGGCGACCATGTTTAAGTCCGTCGCGTCCAGGTGCTTTGACAGGAAAAGTAACAGGTGAAAGTCCAAAAGGCGCTTGGCGTAGGTGTTCGTGGTTTTCCGCAGCGCGTCCCCCAAGTCCTCGGAAGTCTGAATCGGGTGCAGTCTGTTTTCAACCGGAAACGAAGTCGCGAGCGGCCCTTCGTGATCCAGGATCTTCACCGGCACAAGGAACCGGTCGTTGTCAACCTCCGTGACGTCCTTGGAAACGCCGTCGTTCACGATGAGCGGCTTACGCATTCTGGTCATGCCTTTGTCGGAACACGGCTCGTCGTGGAACCAGCCGTCGTTGAACAAAGCGACGCACTGTTTTTGGAAAAGAAAAGTGGTTAACGTCTTGAGTCTTGCTGTATGGGCAAACAGGGCACTTGTGATGTATTTGTAAGAGGTGCCAGTACTGGTAGATGTTACTAGTGTGAAGTACTGCCTTTGAATGAAACGGGTGTGGACGTCACAGAGGGGCTTGAAACAGTGTGTGGCGGATTTGGGAAAGGACCAAGGCCGTACCTGTTCGCTGACCTGAAACGGCTCGATGGAAACCTGCTTCGTCACGTCGCCGGACTCGTTTTCATCCTCCAACTGCATAACAACCGCGGTGACGAAGTTTTTCCCGTACTTTGCTTGGCACTCCGCCATCATGCGCACTTCGAACGATGACAGGGTAAAATCTCGCGGGCTCTCCTCCACGTTCGCCACGTTGAACACCATGCCCACTTTCGTAAGTCCCAAGGTTTGCGCAAGCGCTTTCACTCGCAAATCCTCGTCCCCGCCACTCCGGCGCAGGTCGAACCGGTCGCAAGTGCCTTCCTGTTCCGGCTCGTAAATCGCATGCACTTGAATCGCGCCGTCCGCCTCAGCGACAACACCAAACATCCACCCGAACCGCATCTGGTTGAAACCGAGCGTGTTGTTCACGTAGCTCTGGAAGTTGTTCGCGCAGTGCTGATACGATAAAAGCCGAAAGTGTCAGTCTCTCGTAACGTGTATTACGTAAACAGTCAGAGGGAATAGTCCCTTCTGGTACGAGTATGGGCAATCGCAGAGGCGGAACATGTTGGGTGGGAAATACGTACCTGGTCGAAACTCACGCTCGCGCACTTTGCGTGTTCCTGGCGCTCGATCCTGGTTTGAGCAGCGATCATCCCATTCACGGTTTGTTTACCCCCCCTGAGTTCCTGGCGGTGCTGCGCCGCGTGCGTGGGCGTGGGCTCACGCGAAACGCTGTACCGGAGATACACGAACCCGCCGTGTTCGATACCGAGCGCTTTGAGTTTCTTCCCATCGTTTTTACGTCCCGCGTGCAAATCAACAAACTCGGCGACGTAATCGCCTTTGGACAACAGCAGCTCTTGCTGCAAACTCAAGGTTTGGTCTTGTGTTGGGACCCCGAAGGTTTGTTGAATCACAAACCGCAGGTCTTTTAGCGTACAGCCGTCCTCCACGGAGACGCGCTCGGTGCCATCTCTGCGCGCGCGAGTGGGGTGGGGCGGAAGAAAAAGAAAAGCCGCGGTCAGAAAGATGAAAATCTCAGATCTGGGGGAACCCTGGGTTGAAGGGACCGACCCATGCGGGAGATACACGATCGTGCATAAAACTCGCGGCGTGACGTACCTCGTGCGTAGGCGCAACATCACGGGCATGGTGTCGCCCAACCTGCGGCGCGCGCTCCTGTGAAGTGCATTCAGATGATTGAAGTTGTTCTCTTTTTTATGACGCGCGACAAGTGCTTCGGTTGACCTTTTCGTGAAAATTTCGAATAATTTGGACGCACACTCCTCCGCGCACCATGTTCCGCGTCTCCCTCTCCCGCCTCCTCGCGCTGTTACCGGCGCTGTTGCTCGTGGCCGTGCGTTTCGTTGCCTCCGCGCGCACCGGCACCGTGCCGTATGGAGTACACCTGGCCTTCGGGCGTCACGATGAGCACATGGTCGTGACCTTTCACACGTTTGAAAACAGGCCAACCACGGTCGTGGAGTACCGAGCGCTCGGTACCGAAACCGTGGAACGCACGTTCGGTGTGTCCCGTGCCTTCGTGGACGGCGGGGACGAATACCTCACGCGGTACATGCACCACACCACGCTTGTAGGGCTCACTCAAGGCGCGGCGTACGCGTATCGCGTCGGCGTTTCCGACGCTTTGAAAAAAAACCTTTCCTTGAAAACAGAAACCGAAACAGAAACCTCGTCTTGGTCCGAGTGGTTTTTGTTCCGCGCCAAGCGGTCGGCGGAACAGTTCACTGAATCGAAACCGCTCAAGATGCTTGCGTGGTGCGATATCGGACACCTCGAGTCGCGAAGCACGATCGCGGCGGTGATTCGCGAGATTCACGGAGACGTTGCGCGTCGCGACGGCGAGAGCGGAGACGACGCGTCGATGGGGAGTCGCGTTTCGGGTTTCCCCGACGCCATGCTTCATTGCGGCGATTTGGGGTATGACCTCGACACCAGCAACGGTCGGAACGGGGACGCGTTTCTTAGCGACATCGAGCCGATTGCGGCGTACGTGCCGTACATGGTAACCGCGGGGAACCACGAGCGGAGGTTTAACTTTTCTCATTTTCAGAATCGGTTCTTCATGCCGTCGAGGGTTGGGACGGAAACTACCGGCTGGTCGACCGACCGATACGGGTTCCTCGCGGACCGCGGGACCCCCCCCCCCCCCCCCCCCCCCCCCCCCCCCCCACCCCCCCCCCCCCCCCCCCCCCC